>Ga0308165_1000110_pt1 | contig 215931 bp, 188 predicted proteins | sample PhyWR2_FD_201032 | JGI IMG/M metagenome (GOLD analysis project Ga0308165, IMG submission 201032) | Phyllosphere microbial communities from UC Gill Tract Community Farm, Albany, California, United States - DLSLW.R2 | ecosystem: Host-associated > Plants > Phyllosphere > Unclassified | place...
TTGTACGGTAAGAACGTCAACTGGTCAGGGTCATATTCCTTAAAGACTACTTTGCCTCCCATGCCTTTAAGATACCAAAAATCACCTTAAAACAAAAGAAGCTGCCTCACTTTTGAGACAGCTTCTGATTGCTTGCATCACAATTACTTAATCTCAATTTGGCGTGTCACCATTTTAGCCTCTTCACGTTTAGGAATATCAATGCATAATACCCCATCGATATATTTAGCCTCAATGCCTTCGGCGTTTGCACTTTCCGGTAGGGTGAATGCCCGAACAAAAGAGCTATAGCTAAATTCACGTTTAGCATAATTGCGTTCTAATGCCTCATCTTGATTTGCCTGTTCAGCAGAAATGGTCAGCACATCTCTTTCTAGTTTCAGTTTGAAATCTTCTTTTTTTAGTCCTGGAGCAGCAAGTTCAATGTGAAAGCGATCCGCTGTTTCGCTGATATTGGCCGCAGGTACACGGGTCATCAATCGGTCTGAGAAAAAGGTGTCGTTGAAAATAGAATCAAAAGCGTTGTTAAAATTTGATAATGAGTTGTTTTTTTTGTTGTCGGAATTAAATTTAACCAGTGTCATAGGTCTGTCCTCCTTAATTTGATTTAATGATTAAAACTTACAATTAATTAAACTTTGAACTTCATGTTCGCAAAATGTTATTACAACTGGAATGCCAACAGCATTTTAGGTGAATTTCGCTGAAAAAATTTCAGAAAAATGAAAAAATTTCATGCTTTAAATGTCAAAATTTCACTTGTTCAGCTACTTAAATCAACAAATCCTCTCTAGAGCATTCAAGCTATCAAGAGTAAGACTCAACCAAAACTCTTGTCCTTTGATCACCATTCAAATACTTACAGGCTTAAGGTCTATCTTTTTTTGTAGAAACAATATCAGTCTTTATTGATAAAGAAATCTAACGATAACTATAGCAAAAGGTCTGAGATCAGATTCACTTGGATGTGTTTGAAACTATAATATCATTTTTTATCTTCTCTCTATGCTGCATTCCCCACCTAGAATATCGAGATGAATTTCCAAATTCTCCAATTATCTAGGCGATCGGCACCCTTGCAATTTGGGCTACAGTTTAAAATATAATGATACAAAACCCTGTTTCAGGCGAAATAGGCATTACTAAAAATTAAGTATTTTTTATTTTCTGCTTTCCCGAGAAGAATAAGTTTATTAAATTTAATTAATCAAATCAACGGGAAGATTTAGATTAAAACAAAAGCCTTGCAGCCTTTTGCAAGGCTTAATCACTAGCAAAACCAAACCGGAAGGTTTTCTGTATTTGACTGGTTTGCGAATTATTGCAGCATGTTATTTAATGCTTTTGTGTATAGGTTAAGATCTCCCTTGTTCATCACTTCAAGCATATCTGCCTTTTCTTTAAGGTATATATTAGCGAATGAAGGGTCATATTTAATAATAGATTTTGTGTTATCAATAAGATCACAATATTTGATAGATTGGCTATTTGGACTAATCATAGCTAACCGGTCAACCTCCATCGATTTTCGGCGTTTTCTACTGAATTCAGGATAATCAGCTAAAACAAACCTGTCCGTTAATTCCCAAATACCATTCACAATGAAATCAATTTCTTTATTATTGTATTGACATTCTAGTAATGTCGTTCTCAAAAGTTCTTCAGTGCATTCAGTGTCTTCGAAAAGATCATGGCATAATCCTATTTCATACCCTAACTCTAATTCGCTCATTTCAGCACATTCGGCTACAGCAACCAGGTGAACCGGATAAGGTTCTCCAGTATATTTTCGCTTCTGTTTCCCGTGTTGTATGGCAACAAAAATTAAAAGATTTATTTGATGTTCGGATCTCATATTGGCAATATAACCAAATGGTTATGATTTCCTGCATCTGTATTGTTTAGCCAGGCTGTTTTATTGATAAAGTTTTTTATTGTAACTAGTTGTGCGCAAAATGTTAGCATCTGGGTTAGCTACTTGTTATCTTTATATTTCACTTTAAAATTTTGGTTATGGAACTAAAAAAGTTATTAGTGGAGTTTAGAGAAGACTCCCTAAAACATGCAGTTGAAAAACTGGATTTGATCAAGCTAAAAAATGAAGAAGTAAAATATGATGGATCATATATGAACGATGTTGATCAACTGCAATTAGTTTTGAACTATTGTCAAAAATTAATAGACAATGAAAAAAATACCAATGAATTGATTGTTCGAATGGAAGAGGGTCGAAAAACGGTATTGGACCTATTTAAAGTTATAGCCTTGCCTCCCAATATGAGGGTCAAAGTTCATTTGCATGGTGATTCCTATGCAGACTTTTGGTATGTGCAAAAGGGGCAGTTGTTGTTTGGCGATTCATACTCAATATAAAAAAGAAAAGAGTTTGCATCGTAAAATGGGCGATTCCTAAAAAAATAGGCACACTTAACCGGAAATGCTATAACAGGTATTGCAAAGATTACCCTAATTCTGTGACAAATTAACAATCTTTTTACCCTAATTTTGTGACAACAAGAAGGAAATTAAACCTATCCATATCTAATTTAGTATTCTCTAAATCCCCTAGTTGGCTAGCGCGTGGATGGTGCAACGGCCAAAAGGTGCAAAATCTCCAGGTCTATGTCTCCCGGATTCTGGCATACCTGCAAAAAATCCTGACCGCCAGGTTCCAGGCTGGCTACAAATGCCTCCTTGTGATAAATTTTGTACATGCAGCCTCCTGAAGGATGGTGCGGATATTGTCCGACCTGGAAATGGTACTGAATTTCGGGACTGATAATTACGGCATACTTTTCCATAGAGCATATCTGTTTAAAATATAACAATCCTTTCTAAACCAATGTTTTGTGTAGCGAAACAATTCGCAAACAACGCTTTCTTTTTCCGAACCTTTTACTGCAAAAATTGTTAAAATAATAAAAGCATCAGATGGAAACAACCAAAGACCTGGACCAGCCGAAAGTAAAAGGAGGTGAGCAAAAAGTGCTGCTGGATCCCACCATAACCGCAGAAACAGATGAGCTCGATCCAAAATTCGACGAAACGCATCGCGGTATATTAGAAAATGAAAATAAAGCTAAACCACTGGAGGAATAAATCATGGAACAGTTCAGAATAGAAGTAGCAGTAGAAGGCCAACGCAGATTTTACGATATCAAACCCCTGGGAAATGCCCGTTATCAAATTTCAGAGAATGGAGAAGTAATCGGCACCATACAACTGGATGAAAAAGACCACTCGCATTGTGAAAGTCAGGGCTGCGAACTCGACCTGTCGGCCTTAAATGCCCTGCGAAAGGGAATACAGGACTACGAAGGCTGGAACGATACCTTTGGGTATGTCTAAAGCATAAACTCAAACCATTTTCGTGCTTCATTGGTTTACTATAGACCTTATTAAAAACATCATAATCATGAAAAACGAAAAAAACATAGCGGAAAATCCTGCGGAAAAGTACCCACAGCCGCCGTTTCCCAAACAGGACCAGCAGCCACCAGGCACGGAAGGCGAACTGATCCCAAAAGCGGATCATGGTGAAAAATCGTACAAAGGAAGTGGTAAACTAAAAGGCAAAAAAGCAATCATCACCGGAGGCGATTCCGGGATCGGCCGGGCAGTTGCCATCGCCTTTGCCAGGGAAGGTGCTGACGTACTCATTAGCTACTTAGATGATTCAGAAGATGAAGACGCAAAGCTCACTGCTGGATATGTCGAAGATGCAGGCGCCAAAGCCCTTCTGGTGAAAGGCGATATCCGCAAAGAATCCCATTGCAAGGAAATTGTAGATACCGCTATCCGAGAACTTGGCGGGCTGGATATCCTGGTAAACAATGCCGCTTTTCAAATGGCCAGAAAAGATATCCAAGAGATCTCTCCTGAAGAATGGGACCGCACGTTCCAAACCAATATCACTGCGATGTTTTATCTGTGTAAGGCAGCAGAACCACACCTGAAGCCTGGAAGTAGCATTATCAATACGACATCGGTCAATGCCTATTCACCAAGCGAACAGCTCCTTCCATATGCAGCAACTAAAGGGGCTATTCAGAACTTTTCAGCCAATTTGAGTCAGATTCTGCTCATGGACGGCAAAGGAATCAGGGTAAATGCCGTAGCACCTGGTCCAATCTGGACACCGCTAATCCCCTCAACCATTCCCGAACATGAGGAATTTGGAAAAGATACGCCCATGGGAAGGGCTGGTCAGCCCGCTGAAGTGGCACCGGCCTACGTTTTTCTCGCATCAGATGATGCCAGTTACGTAGCAGGTGCAACCATCCCGGTAACTGGCGGACGCATTACCATTTAGAAACTTTTAAGACAATAATTATGGCGAAGTATTCAGAAAAAGCTGGCGAAAAGGTCGAAAAAGCCATGCACGAAAGAAAAGAAGGAACACTTAAAACCGGAACTGGCAAAAAAGTAACCTCCAAAAAACAGGCCATTGCCATCGGGCTTTCAGAAGCTAAAAAAGAAGGTGCTAAGGTGCCAAAAAAGAAATAACCATCGCTTGTTAAGTCAGAAAAGAGGCCGTAATTTTTTTTACTAAATTACGGCTTCAATATTTCTTGCCGCAGGCCCAAGTAGATGATTAAAGACCTTCAATCATCTACTCATCTGGAATCTCCGGCTCAACCAGTTTGATCAATTTCTCCAGCGAATCCTGCCATCCTAAATAACATCCATCCGCCGGAATCGCATCAGGTATACCTTCCTGCAATATTTTAAGGTCCGTACCAACAGAAGTTTTTTGCAGCCATATCGTCGTGGTCATTTTTCCGGGTAAATTAGGATCATCAAACTCTTCCACAAATTTCAAAAGCTCATTTGGCTTAAACTCACTAAAAGTACCGCTCCAACCCTGATTTTTTCCAGTCGAAAAGTTTTGGAAAGACATCCTGTATTTCCCGTCAGCCTTAGCCTCAAAAAGCTCAACCCTAGCTACAAAACCATATGGAGGTAGCCAACTTGCGAGCGCTAGCGGTTCAGTAAACGCACGATAAATCTTTGCAGGAGATGTTTTGATCATCCTATGTAATGAAACCTTGTTCTCAGACATAAAATCAATTTTAATTTTCCTACTCTTATGGCTTTTCGGACCGCCCGTTTGAATGGTACTGCTCCATAGATAATTTAACAAACCTTAGCCCAAAAAGTTGATACGTTACCCCAGATAAGGATTTGATCATCATACATTTGTGTCCTTCAAACAACGTTGTTTTATTGAGACCAAAAAGAATTTCATACTTGCTTGCTCTGTGATTATTCGAATATATCCGCTTGGAATTCATGAAAAATGAGCATCATACCAATCTGATCCTATAAATTCTAACTGGTATCGCGGAACAGTATTGCAGAAGATAATTATGGCTGAATAGGAAAATTTTAAATCATTAATCCCCCAAAATCTCCTAATTTGTCAAAAATTAGGAGATTTTGGGGGATTTTAGTTTTGCCTCAGCATACAACAAGTGTTTAATTTTAGCAAAGAACCAAAAGATATATCTTTCCATAATTAATAATTACCTTTTTTAAAAATAATGAAAGTGCTAATCCCTTCTCCTTTAATTCCTCACTGCGGATTTTTGGAGAGTTTCCCAGGATTTTCCTTAAAGACGTCGTGAAGGCTCACGCCAATTGCATATTTAACATGATAAATGGCGAGAAGAACAACACCTCTAGGATCATCGTTGGGTTCCAGAAACTTTAATAAAACGGTTTCTTCATATACCGATCTCGGATCAATAATTCCAATTGCTTTCATAGAATCAAGGATCGTTTATTAAATAAGATCTATTATCTACAGCCAAATTATTACTTTTTTTAGGTGTTTTGGCTGCGGATAAAATTGTTTTTCATCGTTGATCATTAAAAGAAAAAAATGGTAATTTCATTCTTAATGATTTGTGTATTCTGAGATAAAATCGGCGCATTTACTTTTATGATGCTATTGTTGTATCCATTAGTCATTGCGGATGGATCTGCAAATATATTTTCCTTGACCTGTTCGCCGGTATAGTGATATTGGTGGATTTTTTATCTGTTTGCAAACTATTTTTTTGTCTTTTTATATTATCAGATCTGCAATTAAGAAAAAAATGAAACTAATAACCGGTTAACTGTTTGTGGGATATTGGTTTATATATATCCTGCAAAGATTTTGTTGACATGGAGGAAATGGAATATTTTCAATCATTACAATAACTCTGTTTTTCTTATCTCATTAATGACATTAATTGCAATTTAATGGGCTAAAAATGCCTGAAAATTAGTACTCGGCCACCTTAGCTCACATCACTAAAATTTAGAAAATACCCACTTTTAGGTATTGATTGACAGTGTTTTGTTAATTACATTAGATTTACCGAATCTAATCAAACGATCATTGAGAATGAAAACAACAAAAACTGCCGTTGACTTCGTTGATAAAACTGTTTCATTGGTGAAGTATACTATTCAATGGTCAGCTGAAAAAAAAGACTACAATATGTTCCGCCTTGTACACGGGCTTTATGTAATCTTGGCGAGAGTCTTCGTTTTGCAGTGAGAATGAAGCCCATTGCACAAAATTCTGACAATTTATCAATGCTTCATTCCCATCTCGGGATGTTATACATTTTTTGCCTTGTAGATCAATCTTAAATAATAATCTCATTATGAATAACAAACCAATTACCTATCTTATCTTAAGTTTATTATCAATCGGAGTTGCTGCATATTTATATGGTGTATGGATAGCCTGTAGCATTTCATGGACACCTAGAGATACCCCTGTTAGTATCAATTCATTTCTGTCTAGCGTGGTTTCAAGCATTGCTGCCGTATTAGCGACCAATCTAGGTGCTGTATTGGGGATTTCTATAACTAAGCCTCAATCTCCATTCGGTAAGTTAAAGAATTGGACGTCCTTTAGTCTTTTAGCTAACGACGGGGCAACTATATTTCAAATAATTGCCTGTTTTGTGTACGTTCTTTCTCTTCTCGCGGCAGCGATTGTTTGGGTTCATACTGGTTTCGAAACTGAAAGTACTAAAATCATATCGTTAATTCCCGAGATGACGAAATCACTAGTAGGGGTAATTATAGGAGTTATGGCAATTTCTCTTAACGTTAAGCCATTGGCAAATAAAGCCTAAATATGCATTGGAGTACTGCTTTCCAATTTTGCTTAAATAACTGTTTTTAGATTTTACCAAAAGCATTTTCTGTGTTAACCAATCATTCAATGGATTTAGAAAGGCAATGATTACTTCACATCTTTCCAAAATACTGACTGTAAATTGAATATTAAGATCGCGATTGGACAAAATGCTGCATTAAGATGTTATGGACTTAGAGTTTGACGACTATATCACATCTAAGCGAAATACTTGAATGGATATTAAACTAACAGGAAATGATGTGGCAAAAGTAGAATCTGCGGCTCCTGGACCATCAACTTTAAAAGTAAAGTTTTAAGGTTTTTGGTAGTGCAAATCCAGTAAAGTACTAGTTAAAATCTATAGAAAATGAAACTAAATCAAAATACTTTTTTTTTACAGTTGATGAGTGGGTTTGTATTGCTGTGTGCAGGTTGCGCTAAACCACTGCAGCGTAATCCTTTTACTATTAATGATTCCATGTCTGCTGGGGTGTGGAAAACTGCAGAAAGTTCTTTGCAGTACATGCGGCCGATTAAACCGGGAAGTATCATACACTTGGACTGTTTTACCGCTACACAGCCGTATGGCCACTCCAGCTTGATGCCGTTACACTACAGGTTCGATATCCCAGTAAGGATGATCAATACGGAAATAAAGGGCAAAGATGGCGATGTTCTTGGAAAGCTTAAAAATTATGAAAAAGATTTCCTATTGGCTTACCTCGCAACAAATACAAAAGCCTATTTCGAAACTATTCCTCCGGATTCGGCACTTGTCAATTTATGGAACTTCCTGATGAAAAATTTATGGTTAACAAAGGGAACAGTTCATAATCCTTTATCAAAAGTGAGTGTTGACTATACTAACCTGGAAAATGATTTGTTAAAGAAGGATCCAACCTTCAGCAAGCAATTACGTGGTTTGGATCAATGGCAGGCAGTGATTATACCACGGGTTATCTATAAAGATTATAGGGGATTTTTCGATAAACAATTGAGTGGGAATAATCCCAATACGGTTTTTTACGAACCACTCGACAGCGACCGTTTTTTTTCATACGTTTCATTTACCGTATTCGTTGACGGAGCGTTCTATAATCAAAATCAATCTACCGAAGAGTTGCGCACCTGGTCTATATTTGATTGGCTGCACTCCGGTATACCCATATATGAGAGCGATAAGGAAAAAAAGATGAAAATAATAACTTTTAAAAAAAACAGCGGCCGATACAAAATAGCTCCAGCGGGTACAATACCTAGTAGACAAGTTAAATACAGTCTCTCGAGCGACCTCCTTTTAATTGGTAGCGGTGACGCAAAAACGATTCTTGAAGAAGATCTTACGAACATTTTTCCTCCTTCCGTAAAACGCTTGATATTTCGTAAGGTAAAACAATAATATTTAAACTATATGGAAGCGATCATTTTTGGTTATAAACTGCAATTGGAAGACGGCAAAGAAGCGAATCTTTTTTGGGGTGCGGAAAAGGTTGCCGGTGTTATATTAAAAGGGAACAATCTTAAAGTCAGCTTTATTGCCGACGTTAACCATACGGCATTAGGGGGAGCATTTTCCTTTTCAATTAAATCCGGAACGCAATTCTCCTACGACATCGTTTCGCGCACCGGTAACTACACAGGGCAATTTTCCATCATAGTATTTAACAATACAATAAATGGTATTACGCCTTCCATATCTCAATCAGGTGAACTATTGTTTGGGATAGCAATCAACGATGTGTTGAATAAAGTTATTTATGACCAGACGATCAATAACTATTTCCAGTACTATGGTACCATCAGCCTTAATAATGTAATCGATAAGATCCGTACGACCGCTTTTACTCTTGAGTTGGGGAAGCAAGGAGTGGACTTGTTTGTTGCACCGGATCAATATTATAAAATAGGTGATCGGATCAATATCAAAACCGGGCCTCTTGGCGGTAGCGAAGCGTTGGAATTTGGACAAACCATGCCCATCGACAGGATCCGGCTTCATGGTACAGGCGGTTCAGTGTTGTTTGTAATCCCGCAATATAAATACGTTCCTGTTTTTCCCGATGTACTAAGTGTTAACCAGGACATGATTACCAATAAAAGCGAATTGCAGATCAAGTACCAGTTTGCCTTGGCAAACGGTATATTCTCCTTCGAAAAAATACCTGGGCAAAAAGGGATGATATCATGGGTTAGCCCACTGTTTTCCGATGAGCGTCCTTTGTTGGTGATGCCCAACCTGTCGGATAGTAATAGTTATCCTACTGCGTTGAAAACTGCTACTGATAAATTCGGGCTAGTTTTCAGGGAAGGTCTATTTTCATTATTTGATCCTACTCCCGTAAATCGATTTGAAAAAACCATCCGTGGCCTTTCCGTAGCGGAGGTTACCGACGCTACGCTTCATGAACTAGCATTCGAAACGATCGACTGGGAACGCAAGGAACGCCAACTCTATGGTATTAAACTGAAAAGTTCGAATACCACCGAAGCGCTCGTATCGCCGTTTTGGTTGCCAGCCAATGGAATTGTAGTTGTGCAGGAATCCTCGCCCAGCAACATTTATAGCATTTTAAAAGGGGGCTGGCTGGAATCGAAAAATAAATCTTTGACTACGCTTTTGAAATGTTCTTTAAAAGCAGAGGCTGTAGATTTGGGAGGTGAAGATATTTATCATGTAATGACGATTGAACTGGATGCTGCCGATTGGGATCTCTATTCTCAATATGAAGAAAGGGAAAGTTATTCAATGGGGGGCGTAGCAGCAAACGGTGTGTATAATATCGATAGTCGCAAATTTACAACACAACATACAGGACCACTGGTATTACCTGCCACCGACTATTTACTGGGTGGAGCTAATATTGCTGATCCTGCTGGTAAGAGCGGAACTAAAATTCCCGAAAAAATACAGGAGAAAATAAAAAAGCTTAACAATGCGTTTTCAAACTTTAGCGCCGATGCGGTAGGACAGGAGCATATTCAGGGTTTTCTGCGTGACTATAATGGATCGACAAGGAATATAAGTGTCGATACTATTTTTCAATACCCCCCATCCAAAGCCAATACGATAAACGATACATTATCGATACCAATTCAATTGAAACCGGCTGTCGTTGATTTTAAACATGGGAATGTCCGGCACCTGCCTGCGGCGACTGGGATACCACTTACAACAGTAGTTGTTAATCGGATGGATCCCGTTTCGGCGCAACGTTTGGCTGACCAATTGCATCATCTCTGGAACGACCATCTCCTCCTTGCGGAAAGTGCATCGGATGCCGGCTTGCGCAATGCCGCGGTTGCGATACATAAAGTGCGCATTTACCTCGAAAATCTTTCGAGCGAACAGAATAATGCTACACTCCGTGTTCAGACCAGGAACGGCGTTTATTACCGATTGAAACTGAATACACTTGCCCCCAGTCCCGAAAACAAGCTGGCTTTATTACACCGTGTTAAGACTTTGGTGAAAGGAAACTTCAATGCAATCCCTGGGCTGGGAAAACGCTTGAAAACAGTGCAGCAGCAAGTCGAAGACCTTACCATTGCAGCATTCACCACACTTTGGGATCAAGGTTGGAACAAACTGACGACTGAGGAGGATAAAATAATATATGCTCTTTTAGATACGGTTTATAAGCAATTTGATCGTAGTGTGATCAACAAGCTTCTGGAAATACTTTTAAGTACTCAGACAGCACTGGATGAAATTCGTCTACAGGTGAAGATCATTTTTGATTACCTCAAACTAACTCCGACTGAAATTGAAGCATTCAAAAATAAAGTTGAAGAAGAGGTTACCACGGTGCTCAGCAATGTGATACAGGGCTTGGATCCCTATGTTGAGCAGTTGCGTGAAATATGGGATAACGCGACAGCGGGCTGCAATGATGTGCCGATGTCAGAAATGAAAGCTTTGTATGGTGAACGTTTTGGAGTAAACACTATCAATGGTATACTGAAAGATCTTAAAAGTGGCAATTCCTCAATAGAGCAAAATGCAAAACGGGTAATAAACTGTCTGGAAAGAAAACTGAAGCAGGAAATAAAAAACAAATTACTTGCGGAATGGAATCAATTGGCAGCTAAACCCTGGAATGATATCGAGGTTTGGCTAAGCGAAACATTCGAGGCCTATCAGGAAGATATCTGGAATTTCTATAGTTTTATTTTAAAAGTTGAAGCAACAAAAAGCAAACTCGAAGGATACCTTGTTTTAGTGAGAAAGGCAAGTAAGGTGAAAAATGCAACAGAACTGATTGCATTGAGAGGCGAGCCGGGTTTTAAAGAATTATATGATGAAGCTTCCACCATCATTCAAAAAGAATATGGGGATGAGCTGCAAAGGCTACAGGTTATTACACAGGCGAAGTTTGAAGAACTTGTGAATAAACACTGGGAAAAGATTCTGTTTGTTGCGGATGCTGTGGAAAAGCTGATCGATGAGTATAACTTCTGGAAGGACATTATTCCAAAACTGAAGGAAGCAATTGAAGATCTAAAGTTTACCATCACAGGTTTTATTACTGGTCTTAATGATGATAACAAACGCCGCGCCATGTTGCGCATCCTGGTGCTTTACCTTCTTGAAAAATACCAGGTAAATATATCGCTTCCCGACTTGCGGATAGACCCGCCTCAGTATATCATTTACAGCAAGCATCTTTCTTTCAACACCAGCCCGGCATTTAAAAAACAGATGGAAGATTTGCTGAAGAAATTACACCTTCAGCAACTGGTACTTTGCAAATTAGGTTCAGGTAAGCAATGGGATCATTCGTTTAGCGAATCTTCAGTGTATATCCTGAAACTGGGGAACGACATGAACCTACCTGCCATTCTGAGAGAAGTAAATTCCAGTAACAAGAAGCCGGGACTAAAATATGGACCATTCAATGATGAGAAACCCAGCAATAGTGCCGATAGCCCCCTGGAGGAATTGATCAAAGACCTGCATCCGGATATGCTTGATGCGGGATGGCGAGGCATATTCATTTATAAGCCGTTTGCTGATATACGAAATGATGCACTGTTGCGAGACTTGGTTGGTAAATCCAGTTTACAAATGGCCTACTCGGCAATTGGCGGCACCTCGTCTGGAAGTAGCGCAGGACAGTTGGATGTATCGTTTAATATTTACGCCCGGGTAAAAGAAAATGCGGAAAAAATGGACATGGAATTGGGAAGCGGTGATAATCGTCCTGACTCAGAACTCACACTAGTCAAGTTCGATGCTCTGATAAAAAATACTACTCTTGAATCGGGAGAAGCTTTGTTGCGCCTAGATTTTAGAAATGTTTTCAGTAAGGAATATCCAAAAGATGCCGAGCATATTATGATCCGTGGCTCACTTCCCTCGAAAATAGAAGGGGTTGACACGCCGCGTGACTTCGAGTTCGGGGTTACTTTTCACCCTGAAAAAGAGTTGAAAGATTTACCAGGTTTTATGGACAGTTTACAGCTGCGGGGCATAAAGGCTACCCGACAGGCGGGCCGATCGGTGCTGGAAATTGATGCAATACTAAATTTTAAAGAATTTGATGTAGTTGTAAAGGTCAAAAAACTTGCCCTGAAGAATTTTTACATCATACTTCCTAGCTCTGATAATGGGACTGAAAACCCTGCTGGAAAACCCAGGGGAGTCAATTTCGACATCGGTGCTGTCGAGTTCATTATTGATGCACCAAGACCCATCAATTTTTCGGGCATTGAACTTCTCCCAAAAGGAATTGGCTATATAAAAAGCTATGTAGGGAAACTAGCGGATGATTTTGATGCCCCTGTTATTTGGATAGCTAACAGACCCTCCAAAGATAATTCGATCATGTACTTCAAGCTAGATGTACAGATGGGCAAGTTGCCTTCGTTGGGAGGTGTGAATGCAAAGGACCTTCGCCTGGAAGGCGTGATTGGTATCAAAGTTAAAAACAGTGTTCCCAATGGAAAGCCTTTCTTCGGCCTTACAGGTCTGAGTGCAAAAGAAATCTCGATCGACCTATTCCGTTTTATATCCATCTATATTAATGAATTGCTCGTTAGAAATGCAAAGATTGGTGTAGCACCGAACGAAACAAAAGTGACATTTATCGGAGCAAAAAAGATAGACCTGAAAATACTGGACTGGTCTCCACTGGGCAAGAATGCTGACTTTAGTTTGGCGTTTTTTCATAATGATCCGAAAGATGCAGTCGAGGCTGGCAAATCACCCAGGACAGGGATGATTGCCGCATACAGCAATAAGAACGGTACAGATATTGGTATTATCAAACTCTATTGGATATTGCTGGCCAACAATCTGCAATTTGATCCAAAGTTACTCAACGGTCTTCTGTCTCCACCCAATGTAGATGCAAGCCCAGTTAACGAAATAATGAATCGCGTATTCAAGGGTATACAGGATGATAGCCAGACATCATTTAAAGATATCTCATTCACGTCTAGCACCAGTTGGTTATTCGGTGCGTCGTTCTCTATTGCAGGCATTCTTGATCGTTGCAGTTTTGTTTTACATGATCAATATTATTATGGTGTCATGCTAAGTTCAACAGAGCTGTGGTTCAAAGAGTTGTTTGGCGTTGATACCCTTTCGCTTGCTTATATTCCCGGGAAAACAAAACAACTCGATCGCTTTCGCATTGAGATGGGCCTTCCATTGCTCGACTTGCTTGGCCCCCTACAGGCTGGTCTTGTGGCACTAGAGTACGGACTCAACCGCGACTTCCTGATCGATTTCGGTTTTCCGTGGAAAGATGGTAATCATTATTTATGGCATCGTACGTTCAGCTTTGCCGCAGGAATTTATGAAACAAGGTTTGGCTTCTATTTTGAAAAACGTACAGATATTACCCCGGATAGCAGTAAGTCCATTACCATTGGTGCCGGGGTGGCTTTTTCTTACGGTTATAAAGTTGGTGCACGTAATCCTGTTGCATGGGCTGAGGCAGGTATATCCGTAACTGTTATCTTGATGGGATCGGTCACGTTTAAATTTGCAAATGGTGGTAGTGCAATCACACAGTTGAAAGGCACGCTAGAAAAAATAGAAGTGATTGGTGTAATCGGTATTTACGCTTATGCAAGGGGTGGTATCAATTATTGGGTACTTTCCGCTGAGATACGCGCAGAAGTAGTAGCAGCATTGGCGGGGCATCTGATTTATATGCCCAAAGGCAATAGCTCACTCACGTTTGCTGCCACATTAAGTGTTCGCTATTCGGCTTCCTGTCGGGTACGATGCGGCTTTACAAGCTTTACATTCCGGGTATCCGGAAGTCTGGGATACGGAGTACATGGAAGAATTGGTTTAAACTAAATAATAAGACGATATGCCCGATAAAATATTTTACGTCATCGATAATTTTTGTCCTACATCGTACTACGATCAGTCGTTCATTAAAAATGATATGTTCTATGTGATTGTAAATACTTATATTATCAATACAGATAATTTTAAGGAATGCCCATTGCTGGCAGATTACCTCGATCCTGCAACACAGTTGAGCAGCTATACTTGGGAATATTTGGGTAATAACGCCGCCGCAGCAGTAGAGATACGGAAAGACCCTTCCTGCCTGGTACCGGTACCGCCACCAATAAACATACCATTCTCTTTTTCTTTCAATGCCACCACGCTCGATAATAAACTGGGTTACGAGTTTTCATCTGCCAAAGATATCATTGAATGGATTAGGCAAAGTAATAGTTCGCTGGTAGTAAGTTTGTTAACGAAAAAAACGGGAATCAATTACTTCAACTATATCACCTTTCCCCAGTTAATTACGTTGAATAAATGGCTCACCGCCTTGCTTACCGAAATATTTCGTAAAGAACCCGCCAACATAATTGACGCATTGGAAAGGAAAATCTATGATTGTTTATGGACAGGTATTGATGCCAATAAGTTTCGGGAGAATTTTTTGGAATTGATCGAGAAGGAACAGGGCGGTATCACATCGAAGGCAAAATTACCTTTAGGTATTACTGATTTTTATCTGACCAAGTATTGTAACCTGCTTGTTGCCGAAAATGTAAAGACGGATTCATCATTTGCGCCAGATCCCTTGAAGTTGGAGCCAGAGGCGCTCGATTTATTAATTAAAACACCGGCAGAGGCAAAGGCAGAATTAGGTGATGAGAAAAATTATCGAAAAATTCTTTGCCAAAAAATATCAACCGAAAAGAAAGACCCTTCGAAGCTGGCCGAGCGACTGCAATTTTATTATGGAGCCGGTGAGCGGGTTCGAGCGAATGGTGCTGTGGCTATATCCATGATGATGATAAAGGATATAGATACGCCAACCGGCATGCAGTTGAACACTGATGGAACTCCTACGGGATGGATTGAAACTAATGCATATTCTTTTTGTGGACAGGTAGCAGCAATTCCCCTGACGGAAGTTAGGGATGGTGCATTTACCAATTCATTTACGATCAATGCCGGTGGCATGAAGTTATTGGATATGCTTACACCAAAAGACAGAAAAGAATATTTTGAATCCATCAGAGCTCACTTGCATAATATCGATAATAATGATCATACTAAACTGAAAAGAAGCCTTTCGTTGCCAGCAACATATGCAGTAGATCAAATAACGCGTATACAGGAGAAAACCAATTATTATCCGGTAAACGCATTGTTAGAACATAATTTTAAACCCTACACGGTGGTGTTTGATCAAGACCAGTTCGCAACTGCCATTAAGATGCCGGAAGCATTGCTTGATACACTTGTAGATAAACCCAAAGTCAGTTACCAGGATACCAGTACGGACAAAGCATTTATTAAGCTTAATCCACAGCGGATGTTACTTCGGGAAGAGGATCTGTTTAAGGACGACAGAACGAATGCGGTGAAACTGATTTCAATGGAAAATAGTGTAGCGCTTAACCAGTTTCGGCCGGCCATCGTATTGAGTGTACAGGTCAAGAAAGTCAAGCTTCCGCAGGAACAAAAAGAAGTGTATAAAATTTCGCGTAAAGCATATGTGCCCATTACGAATACAGATCCAGCAGCTAAAGAGGTTTTGATGGAGTTGAAAGAACTACGAGAGCTTCTATATGCATCCGGTGACAGTTTGCGTAAGGATGATTTTGCGTTCCGTGTACGTAAACTCAATCCAAAAACTGATATCGTACTCAAGGATATCTGGACGGATGGAAAAATCGACGACGACGAGATGATTGAACTTTACGCAGATGGGCTCAAAACATTATTTGAAGACGGGAATTCGAAAGGAATAAAAGATACAGTAGAGGCTGATTTGGTTATCATCCCTGTCGTTGCGAAAATACCCAACATGTTTAAACATGGTTTCAATTTATTGTTGCACAAGGATCCGGGACAGAAGGCATTTATAGCTCTAGATAAACATTATCAATTTAGATTTAATGTTTCGGTCAATGGCTTTTCACGTTCCATGCAATTATCTTTGGATAAAGATGGCTTTGTGAATTCAGGTTTAGGAAAGGTGGAGCCACTGCTCTTCGACTATAGTAATTTCAACAAGTTTCGAATATCATTGAAGAACGGTGAGGAATTGAAGCTTAATACGAATGATGCATTGTTCCCTGTTGGTGAAAATAATCCAGATAAACTTCCGACAAACTTTTACTACCGCACTACACACCGTTTTGCAGAGGAAGTGGGTGCTAAAAGCACGGATGATGCCCAGGAAAACCGTTATAAGCTTTACCGTCTGAATGCAAACGCACTTTCATTGAAAGCGAAAATTGAGAACCAGTATGCCTTCAGGCTGGCTGTGGAACAGAATGGTATACATTTCCCTTACAGTAACCCTATCAGGAATATCGGTGATTTTAAAACGACCAAGGTGGAGGGTGAACTGGTATCGGTCATTCCGTTGCTACGCTATGCGGTCTCTGACAAAAATGACCAGATTATTCTTAGTCTCAATAAAAAATACTTAAAGGGACTGCTCCGTAACATTAAGGATCAAGATGAAGCGCAGATCACCGTTTATCGAAATCTTTACGAAGCGTTTTTTGATGCGATCAATAACCAATGCCTATTGTGCATCGAACTTTGGAATTTTAATAACATGCTTCATGCCCTCGACGACGAATATGCAGCGCACCCGGAAACCTCAAATGAATGGCCTTCATTGATGAAACATCTGGAAAAAGTAAAAACAGTATCATTTCCGGTTAATTTCACAAACATGCTTATGCCCTTCAATAAATCGACCTTTGCCGGTTTTAAAAAAGCTGTTGAGGAATATACTGATGGGACAGATGAATATGCGGAGAAAATTAATCTATCCAGTTCACTCAGTGCCGAGATATTAAAAACAAACCTTCTACGATTGGGGCTCTCCATTGTACGGGCAGAAGATAAAACAGTACGAATGCAGTTCAATAATGGGATACCCGTAGCCAGTGACTTGCGACCATTTCCGTTAGGTAGTGAAGATGAGCTGGGCAGCGATTTCGCATTTGGCCGAATAGAAGAACCCCGGAAAGCACTGGAGACTTATCTGGATACGATAAACATGGGCAACCCCCTGTTCAATTCATTTACCTATATCTGTTCCAATTGGTATGATGATAATAAACCAGCGGCCGGTACAGGAGCCGATAAACGAAAGAACATAAAGGAACTACTGGGTGAAACAACTTCATTTATATGGATTCCCAAAGGATCGGCACCAAATACCACCGATATGCTTTTGTATTATGTCCCTTATTCTTTCCGCCCACTACAGGTGCATTCAAAGTTGATCGATCTTAAAACGACTATCGGCTTTTCTGAGTACCTACTGCGAATCCTGGTTTGGTTGGCGTACCCAGAGAAACAGAAGGAAAATCCTGGAAATTTCCTGGTCGATATAAACGTGCTAAACGATATGGAAAAACTTTTTAAAATAAAACTGCAGGCGCGCGATAAAATCCTCCCAGCAATCGCCTCAAAGCTGGCAGCGTTGCTTACTTATGTCGACAATCGTCCGCTCGCTTCAACCGATGCACATTACAAACTGGTAACCGATATCACCAATCGCTTGCAGGATAGTATTTTAAAAGCATTTCGATCGGTGCTGATTGAAGATCCGATGAAATATATTACTGCTAAAGGGTTTGGACTGGGACTTTTTTCGGGTGTAAGCACAAAACATATCAATACACCAATCGGTCTGCCACGTGACGGCGAAATGCACGATCTTTATATGCTGCAACTGATTAAGGATATCCGGAAGCCATTGCCGCAGAATAGTGGAACCCCATTAAAAGGGAGTGATACTACCCGCATTAATTTTAAAGCATTTCTTGACGATACATCGGCAGGAATAACCGAGAGGTATTTTATAGAAAATCTTGAAGATGCGTTGTATGATAATGAATTCCAGATCATGGAAGCCGGTAATGCCATTGCAGAACCTTTCGACGCTTCACAGGTACGTACTGCCGAAGATATGCTTGAGAATACCAACCGCTTCAACGAGCAGATTCCTGCTGGAAATGCCGCAAAATTTGCGGTGGCACATTATTGCCCGGATTGGAGAACTGCTGAAGATGAGAAATTCTATTTGCTGCCATCACGTACACCACCTTCCATCCCTGTGCCGTATATTCCGATTCAGCCCATGATAAGAAGGGAGGCAAAAGGCGATTGGAAAAGATTGGTGATGGATAGGTCTGGGGAACTTTCTCTTGATTTTGGAACGCAAAAATTAATTTTTGAACATCCGGCTCATAAGAACTGGCTCACTTATAATAAGGACATAGTCAACATTGAAAAAAAATATAGTGATCGTTGGGATATATTCATCAATACCTACGACTATATTGTAGATCCTGATGAAGAGGGCGATCTTTCCAACGACCTGTTCGAAATATTCCTGACACATGTTAACGAATCTTCGATGCCTTTGAAGAGGACTGCTTTCACGTTTACAGATATACCGGAAACCATGTTGTTTAAACAGTTTGAAAAATATGTCCGCAAGAAAGATGAGCCTATCAGTGCGTTGGACCTGGAGAAATTGGTCCCCCTTGATGGCACTATAGGTGAAATTGAAAGCCTGTTGAATGAATTGCTTGTCGCGGGTATTGGTGATGACAGCGGAAGCACGGCAGATGTACAACTGCGTAAAAAAACTAATGATACCTTTGAATTGATTATCAATCCTAATTTCGCTCTACGAGAAAGGGTATTGAGCGCTGAAGTATTCCGGGTAAAAGGTGAACCAGATCATAAGCCGGTTAAGCACCTTATACGAATAAAGATATTGGGCGATCCATGGTCACATTATCGATGCAGGCTTCGTGTGAGAAGAAATATGCGGGATGTAGCAGGTGATGGACGTTTTGATATTAATCCTGCATTTGTTATCAATTCTGCTTATTCTACCTGGACGGATTACGGCATACAGTCGCTACACTACGATTACCTCGCCGATGTAGCAAACGCCGAAGATTGGGATCCTGCACTGAAATACCTTGCGCCAACTACATTGAGTTACAAGGAATATGTGGCCATGATCAAAAATGTGCAAGCGAGTAATCCTATCCAATTCGGAATGCTATTGCTGGAACATGTTAATATACATAATAAACTATTTAAATTGACGGAGATGGTTCGCAAAGAGAGGTCGTTTAATGCATATGTCGAAGAAAAAATTCGGTCCGCGGCTCCGCAGTTGTTTCATAAAAGCAAAGACTTGGATTCAATCTTGGCATATAAAAAGATGGCAACAGATAGTCTGGCCAAATCGGGTGTGACCAAGATTGCTGCGGATATGATCAACACATTCAAGGTTGTTCCGGATACGATCCGTTCGCACGAGCCCATTATACATTATTTTTGGTACAGCATTGAAGATCCTACCAAAGAAGTATTTACCCTTTCGTTAAAACTTAAACTAAAATAGAAATGGTGTTTTACAAGTTATAAGCTGGACAAAATGATTAAAGTCAACCCATAGACGAATTATCAAACTCATTGAGTTTCGGCAAGGATAGATTTTTTGACTGTCAGATCAAATAGGCGCAAATTTTTTACCAAATCTCGTCCTTCAAAAGATTTTAAATAATATCCAAAACTATTTCATAATCTTCAAACAATTTAAAATGAAAAAAATTAGTAAGAGAACACTAAAAGCTTATCCGGACAGTGCTTATATATTGGACCAGAAAAACAGAACCGCGTCTATAGAGACTGGCTTGCTTGTCACAGGTGATGATAACTGGTTGCTGGTGAGAAAAGATTCAAATAATTCGCTGATTTCTATTCCGAAATACTGTAGGGTTAAAAATGTGACAATCAGTAGTGGACGAGAAAAATTTACTATTGTTGATTGGCCCTATGCTAATGTTGCTTGTAGCGTCACTGCACTGCCGGATAGTACATCAAGATTCGGCAATGTGTCATACAATTCAGGTGCTGTTCTTGTGTACGATTATGCAAGTCTTACATTGACAGCAAATCCTGGCAACATTATCGTAAAGGCAGGTTTTGATGTTGCCAATCCATTGCCGAATGGCGATTATTATCTGTCACTTGCAGATGCTCCACACAGTGCTGGTACAGGATATCTTGATAGGACTAAATTCGCTCTTACTTGGTTTTTTATTAATGATAGTGACGCACTGAATCGGTATTTTCATACTGGTAGTGTTAGCTTGGGCTGCCTAACGGTTGGAGTCAATGGAACAGATGCAGATATACGGAGGTGGTCGGACATTGCCGATTTGATGTGCAGGCAAAGAATGGGTAACCCTAGTATATATTCCGGAAAGCTGACGGTAAAAAACCGTCCGGGTGGATAGTTCTTGATAAAAATATATTAAGTCTAAACTTATGAGTTTGGTATTTTACTAGACTCATAAGTTTAGTTGGTCGTATTCGTCTTTCGCTGGCAGTCTTTTCTAAAAGTGTTGGAATGTCCGTTTTGATTGGTTGTTCAGCTATGGTGAATAAAGTGAGTTTTAGAGCATTATTACAATATTTTTGGCAGAGGTAAATAAGCCATGTTCCCCGAAGCGCACCCAACTGATTGGTTAGCAGTTCAGGTTGACACTCTGTCTAAATGGAGTAAATAGGATCTATTTGTATTCTTTTGTCTCCTCTTTTGGGCTAGGCATTCTTATATACAACCTGTTTAAGGCGAAAGAATATATAATAACAAAAACCTTCAGTTTATCTGTTTTTATCAATGATAATTTGGGTATTTGGCTTTGGGCTTTCTGTGTGATCGTAGTTTCAGTCAAAAATATCACTCTCCAACGCTGTTCCGTCGAACTGGTCTTTGAGCTGTTGATTAATAGCGTTGATATAAGGGGTGCCGCTTGTTTTTACAAGCGTACGGAGCTTGTTAACTTTCGAGGCGATATCTTTTAGGTCATTTATGTATTCTGCCGAATCTTTGTATATTCCTGGCGGGAGATCGGCAACATCAATGTGCAGGTACAAAAATTTTTTAGCCTCGTTGAAATCATTACTGATAGTGTCAAGTTTGTTTTTAGAACTTAGATAGTCACTAACCTGGCTTCGGATAAATTTTTTGGTATATTCATTCAACGCCCAAGCAGGGGTTTTGAGCCGGCTGAGTTTAACAAATGGATCAAGATAGGCAAAAAGTTCATTACGCGCTTTTGCGTGCAATCGATAGAAGCTGGCAAGAATATTGGTGTCAATTATAAGATAGCACTCCTTGTCATTCAACAGCTTGTTGATCTCTGCATAATATGCATCTTGGTCTATAACGCTTTGAGGAAGTTTCATGGTGTGAGGGCTTACTTATAATGGTGGGTAAATATAACAAGTGATTATAAACTTGCTATCATATTCATTTACATATCTGAAAGTGATGGAGTCAGTCGAAAGGATCGGACAAGGAAAATGACTCAAAATCAGCATCATAACGATTCTCGAATCGGGATATAGCTTTCCTTGCAATATTTTTCAAATTCGCTGTCACTCAGTAGATAATGGTCGCAAAATTCCTCAAATTCCTTTTCCGTGGATTTATAATATCTATCCTCCGCTGTCATTAATTTCTCAACTTGTTCAATGAATTTCTCAAATTCCGGATTGATCTTGCAAAGCTTATCAATCGTATTAAAATCCAGTTCCCTAAATTCAGCCTGATATAATACTTTACTTTGATAGGGGTTGGCGGCCAGTTTTATAATTCCTATCCCAAAGGACTGATTCAGTCTGGCCATTTCTTCCTCAAGAGCACTATTGAAATCAAAGGCAACCAGGTAACCATAATTTGCCCAACTGGAATTGGATACTGCCTGAAAAAATGCTCTTTTTAAGTCTGTGTCGCTATTTATCTCCCGTTTAAGTTCGAAGGAACTCAACTCAAAAGTATCCATACGGCTTACGGTTTTCAAAAAAATCCTACTGACTTTGCTTTTTAGATTCAGGAATTTAATTCCAATCATATCGGGATGTGTCCAGATTTGATTGGCGTCCCTATTGCTAGATTGTTCATGAAAAATCGTTTTTGAATAAATCTCCGTATTTTTTAAATAACTGCTTAACAAGGTGTGCAATGAACGTTCTTCATAGGTCTTTGATTTTTTTGGTAACAACAAATTGCTTGATTTCTCTTCTAAAATCAGTTCAGTGGCTCCTGTTAAAATTTCAATTCCAATACTGGATTCATTTTTAGTCAGATAATATAAATAGGTTTCACCAGGGCGTCTGATACGCTTTATTCTGGAGTCACTGTCACGAATAAGATCACCAAGAATAGATGACACTGTTGTGATTGGTGTTCTTGAACCAAAGTCATAATATTTTTTTTCTATAATGTGATTATAAATTTGTAAATAATTAGCCAATGCATGGATATCATCGAGACTTTTTAAGATCGCTTCTTTTATTGTCATATTAATTTGCCACTAGTCTTGAAGCCCAGATATTATTCAGATAAATCGAAAATACAATTTCCTTTACGATTTAAGCTTGCGAGTGCAAATAAAATTCTATGAATAGCCATCTTGGCTGGAGATTTCGCTAAAAGTGTGCACGGATTCTCATCCCAATCTAATCTGGTCATTTTTAAACAGCATTCGTAATTTTTCAGCCATTGATCCTTGCTAGCATTCCTTAGAAGGCAACATTTAGTGCTAAAAAGGCCATTTCAAACTTGGACTAACAAAAAAATACTTTCGATAAAAGATATTCCAATAAAAGATTTATAAGCTCCAATTTAAATGCCGTTAGGATATCGATAATTGAGTTTCTCCATGTCAAATAATTAATGAGTATGGTTAGGCTTCGGGAAAGCGTAAAACCACTTAAACTGAGTCGAATGTCCATTTAATATAGACTAAAAAAGTTGGTAACTATGAACGAAGGTAGGTGGATACTATGCCGAAATCGCCATGTTAGAAATTTTATTTTTTTCTCATAAATTTGAGAATGTATATATTTAGACCAAACAGGAAATATGTTAAACATTATTGCATCTTCCGATCATTGCCTACAAATTTAAATCCAATATGATTGGTGTATTTTTCAAAAAAACTGTAAGCCTTCTTAAAGCGATTCTTAAGTTTTTCAGCCTAACAGGCAATGGTGATATTTCCTCAGAAGAAAATAATTTACAGTCCAGTGTTGATAGTTTCAATATTGATGAACTGTTGGCTCGCTTCGATCATTCGGTTAGCAAGGCTGCTCTAAATAAGTGGTTGAATAATTTCAAAGATATACATAAGCCAGATGCGCTTAGATTATTGGATAATCTGGAATTTGTTAGCCAGGCCGATCTGTTTTATTATGCGAATGAACTTGTAGAGGAGGTACTAGAAGCTGTTGCGAAGGAGGTTCCGATTTACTTTATTCCTATTGCCAAATATGGTAAGAGCGCCACACTTTTGAGTTTCTATATACAAAAATCTAATGCATTCAAAGAAGCTCAGGCTAATTCGCAGGTCTTTTTCCTGGCAACTCCTCAGGAGGTAGCTTTAAGGGTTTATGAGGCAGATAGTGTCCTGGTTTTTTTTGACGATTTTTTAGGGAGCGGAGGGTCATTTATTGAGACTTATAGGCCTTTCTGTGGTTTTGCTCCGGGTGGCATAAAGCATCTCCGGACTATGGTTGCAGCCCTTTTCTACATGCCATTGGCCAAGCAGAACATCTCGGCAGCTTATTCAGATGTTGAGATAAGAGGATTGTTGCATTATCCCGTTTTCGAGATTCCCCCACAGCTATGGAGAGACAAGGAAGAAACTGATAATTTAAAATTTATATCGCACAGCTATGCGGCAGATGCGAAACTTTGGTACAATAAACATTTGCTAGGCTATAATTCGTCTCAAGCGTTAATTGCATTCTCTTACATGCCTCCAAATAATACGCTGCCAATTATATGGGCTTCGAGAAATGAATGGTTTCCGTTAATGCCAAGGGCACAAGAGGTTAAACTTTCAGAAAGAGAGCAAAATAAAATTGAACTTGCTTACGCTGCTGCGAGGAAAATTTTAAGTGTTCCAACGAATAATCCACTTACAAGCAATAAGAACAAAGATAATTATATCATTGTAAGCATTCTGGAAATGATTGACAAAGGGATTACCCATGCAGCAATACAGGTGAGACTTGCCATGCGCGGTAAATTATATGATAGTTTTATTAAAAAGGCTTATGAAGCCGGATTAATTGATGATTACCATATGCTTACTCCATTAGGTAAGAGTGAGTTAGCCGATATTCATGCAGAAATTGAATCATATCGGAAAAAAGGTGCCAAAAATGTTAGATTTGTATTGGGAGATTATGCTCCAAAAAAAATTTCCTAGAGGATTGATTTTCATTATTAGCGATAATAATGCTGTTAGCAGTATTATACTCGGAGCCATTAGGCCCGGGCTCATTTGAAGTTACTTTGAATGAAAAATTTATTTTGTATTTCTGGGCTACTATGCTCTGTATCTTGTTGTAATATATGAATAATCAATCTTCTAAGAAACATTTTGTAGATGTTGCAAAGCGCTATAACCGCCCTGAGCCGTTAATTGAGGAGATTGAGCAGTATGCTGCAAAACTCATCGATGCTGCACTCCCGGTTTTGTTTTCTCCACTGCATCTGTCCCTGACTATGGGAGTAAAGCTTGAAAAATATAACGAGGTGGTTAAAAATCGCCTTGGATATTACGAGGAGTTTAACCTCAAGAAAAAGAATGGCGGATTCCGACAAATCAATGCCCCAAAGGGAGAATTACTGAACTACCAGCGCTGGGTCAAGACTTATATTCTCGATCAACTGCAGTTCCCTTCCTATCTAACAGCTTATCAGAAAGGGAAGTCAATTGCTGACAATGCAAGAGCACATGCTAAACAACCGCTCATTATTAAATTCGACCTCCAAGACTTTTATGGGCACATTAGTCAGGATAAAGTGTTTGGAATGTTCAAGATTTTAGGTTATGGTACTGCAATTGCCATCGATTTAGCGAAGATATGTTGCATGCCGGGTTTGATAGATGGCGAGAAGGAAACAAACCTCGCATACCTACCTCAGGGAGCGCCTACAAGTCCGGCGATTTCCAATTTCGCGGCAGGTAGAATGGACCGAAGACTCCTTGAATATGCCAAAAGAACCGGATTCAATTATACTCGGTATGCCGATGATCTAACATTCTCAGGACCGCTAAAAAGTACTTTTCACAAGGGTATGGTTGAGCAGATAATTTCAGACGAGGGATTCACAGTCAATCAACGAAAAACTAGGTTTGTACCATCCTCAGCAAACCAACTAGTAACAGGCCTGAATGTTAATCATCGGGCAGTCGTTCCAAAAAAAATGCGAAGAATGGTTCATACTCACTTGCATAACTGCCTGCGTTCAGGCCCCTATCAAAATCTAGAAAGTATTGGTATGTCGAAAAAAATGAACTACAACGACTGGCTTTTGGGGCATATCAATTACATTAGGATACTACATCCGTTTGAAGCCGCAAAAATGATGGAGAAGTATAATAAAATAAATTGGATTCAGTGAGTGCCGCTAAATCCTGACTTTACAATCAACGAGAAAAATAAAGCATGGACGCGATAAATTATAATTATATTGGCAATGGTGCCCACTGGGAGGTTTACCAAATTATTTACCCTGATGGAAATGTTCCAAAAAGTACTGTACATAAAATACCTTTCAGTAAACATAGCATCGATGCTAACCTTAAAATATATCGAGCCATCTCAGAAGCAACTTTACCGACGCTAACAAAGTTTAACAGAGTAGATAAAGATGGAAAATCTTATATAGTAGCTGAAGATCTGAATCCACCTGGTTGTGATGGATATTTCGTTAGTCCAAATACCGTCCGTAACGCCCGATGCGAAGCAATGGAGCTGATTGATATAATGTACGACCCAGCTAAGATAAATGGAAAAAATCAACACCTGGCCAAATTACTGGGAACTGACATTTCGGAGGAGCAAATGGAAGGTCTTAGAAGAAATCGTTTTTTACACGGAGCGGAGAAATACCTCTACGAAAACAAGGTCAAAAAGATTGTAGGATTACCTGATTTTTTCGATATGTCCTCTAATGAGATGCGGAAAGCAGCAGAATCGGGCATAGAACTATTTGCAGATGCTTTTTTCTTTTGTGTGAATACATCCGACCATACAATCACCTTTAGAATCGCCGATTTCGACTGTATCATATTAGATCAAGATGCGGGATTATGCAGAGAAATACTTTATGAGGCTAATTTGAATTGGTTTAAAGAGTCGTTGGCTGAATATTTGGAATATTTCATAGACGAGAATGAGCGTTTAACTTACCTTGAGATGATCCGGTGATTAGAGTTGGGTAAACTAAACATCATGACAATCCAAAAGCTATGGGAAGCTTATCTATGTTCCTCAAAAAAATCGGCTCCTTGAAGCAGGGCCAGAACTGAGACATAATTGTAAATTAACTTAACTTTTTTTGCTAAAAAGTATTGGTTTGTCACATAAAATTTTTACGATTGTAATAGGTTGGAATAGTCTTAAAATAGCTGTTGCGTAATTGTATCCTTTTATTTTTAACTTATTGATTTATAGGTTTTTATGCTTTATGTATCGAGAAAAATAGAAGAAATTCACCTTCTAGCGTTCATTCATGGTGCTAATTTGTCAAGTACATACGATACTGACTATAAATCGACTAATGAAAATCATTTAATCTTGTGTTACAGATTCTTTAACTCTGGATTTAGTTTTTTTAAGGATTTTCAGAATTGGTTTAATATTTATTAAGTTTATCGTGGCAAAAATCAACAAGAGATATTTTAGTCTCAAAAAGTCTTTGCCAAAACGTGATGGTTGAGGATACGCTTTTAAAATCAAGGGACTTAATAGGATATTATAGGCAGCTGCTGTTCAAACAATATAATTTTTCATTTCTTGACCAAATTCAAGTCTCGCTGCCGGGGGGGATAGGATGACTTATAATTGAGAGAATGAGGCTTTTGTTCAATTAATAAACGCATTAAAATGCTTAATTAATGCCAAAGATTATTCAAAATGGTAACTATGAACGGTTATTGACTGATGAAATTTCAAGAAACAAACCCTGTTGATGTATGTTGTGCAATCATAAAAAATAAGTATGAAAAAGTGTTGATTGCGCAAAGAAGCTCAGCAATGTCGTTGCCACTTAAATGGGAATTTCCAGGAGGAAAGGTAGAGCAGGCGGAAACAGCTGAGCAGTGTTTAATTCGTGAATTAAAAGAGGAACTAAATATTACAGTAGAAATTGTTCGATTAGTTGGCTCCCACATACATAAATACCCTAACCTACTCATTAAGTTAATTGCTTTTGAATGCACCATAGTTAGTGGCGAAATTGTTCTCGCAGAACATGTAGATTTTAAGTGGGTCAGTATAGAAAACCTTTTGGGTTTAGATTTGGCTGATGCAGATGTGCCATTTATAGATAAACTCTAGTAGCTACGGGTTAGAATTTATGCCAATTTCTATGAAAAGCAAGATATTCTTTCTGTTTCTTATTAAAAGATCCTACCTTCTTTTTTTGTAGATTCCAATCAGCAAAAATTTGCGCTGCTTCTTTTTTAATTAACAACTCTCCTTCATCGCTAAAGCTAATAAATCCCTTATCAAAAAGTTTGTCAACATGAGGGCTTAGGAGCAAACCATTGTGTCCATCAATTTTCTCAGCATTATCTGATTTACACCAGGGTTTTATATGGCTTGCAATTAAAAAAGATAGATCACTTACACCAGTTATTCTGCAAGCTTGTTCAATTTTAATAAGATTTCGCTTATATAAACCTTGACCGGTCCTAGCTCTAATAAGCTGTTGTTTCTCCTGCTCCGGAATGTTTAAATTTTCTATTTCCTGTTGCTCCTGATTTTCTAAAACTTCCTTTTTGTCTTCTAGTAAATCTGGTAAAATATAGGCGTTTTCTAAGTTTATTATTTCTATAAGTTTTTCTGCTAACTCCGCACTTATTCGAGTTAGATAAACGCCCTGATTTCCGTTTCCATTTTGTTGTATGGGAGAATACTTGGATGGAAGCATTGTTTTTATCTCATCAATAAAATCTTTTGGCTTAATAGATTTATTTAAAACCTCCCAATCAATTCTGACAAGATAGCCGTCTTTGCTCCATTGTTCACCAACTGAGCCAAAGGCTTCGGGTACTGGAGCTTCCTCGTGTCTATTTTTAACCATACCGATGGCCTTAATTTGCGTATCTGCGTATGAGAAAACGACATCACCTATATTGGTTTCAGTTAAATTTGTATAACTTTTATTAACGCTATTGTTCTTGTTTTTGGTTGGAGACCAAATATATCCACCACCAACTTCCGCCCTATAAGTTTGCTTGTGATTTACCCACCAATAATTCATGTTATTCTTTGGTTTTTGATATTGGAATTATTTGAATTATTTTTTCTTCAAATTGTTTGCTCTGACTTCCATCTTTATTGATCTTCGGGACTTTATCGTAAGTTATTTCGATCAGGTCACAGGAAGGTGTCTTTGGAAAAAGTTCGCCTATTGATTTTAGCCTTAGGGCTTGAACTAAAATAGGGAGGTGCCTAATGCTATATTTATCCCTTTGGCTAAGATCTTCAACCTTACCAACAAAACTTCCAGCTAATTTTAGCTTTGAACTAAGCTGTGCTTTTGAAAGGCTTTGTTTTATTCGTATTGCTTTAACCTCTTCTATTAATAGATAATCTATTTCAGAGATTATTTTCTTTTCCATATATAAATCAAAAAAAATAAAAACAACCAACATGTTGGTTGTTTTGAAAATTATACATATCTTCGTATCAGTTATTTATAGCGACAAATAGAGTAGGGTTAACTACTTTTAACGATGTCACTCATGGCAGAAAACCGTCAAAATTTCACATGGGCTGATCGTGAGTTCGCCGTATATATTGGGTTTTGCTATCTTCGCGATATCATATATTCAATATGGCGAGCTTCATGTTAGTCTTTTGTGGAATTTCAGATTTATCTGAATGGTTCTTGACGGTACCTCTGCCAAAAGCATTGAAGTTCGCCATATTGGTTCTTCCCAATTTGGTCTCCAAGGCTTTTATTGAGCCCGCATCGTTTTACATAAAAATTAACCGTTTATGAAAACGAAAAAATTAAGCGCCATCAAATTGTTTCACTTCAAGGAAGTGGTATTCAATTATTCCATTAAACTCTTATTAAAGAACGTCATTTGTTCTCCATCGTAACATGGACTAGAATTTCCAAGTAAAAATATAACCCAAAAGAACAGAGGCTAGTGTGAAGAGAGCACACAAAATCCCTGTAGGTTAATTTAACTTGGTACCAGCCCTTTATTGCTTAATTAGGCAAGGCACATTACTATGGTTTTTCGCAATCCCAAGGTAGGTATCTTTTTCCTAATAACAAATACAGTTTGCTGCATCTATATGTTTAAATGCGGAAGGGCTGGTTTTTTATTTTCTTTTTCTTACCAATATATTAAAATAATTTGCAGACATGAGCCAGGCTAACTTTAGTTCATTTGATCGGCTTTATGCATTAAAGCCCAAAAATCCCACCTGATGATGTGAAAGGGCAGGAATGGCCTTTACGGCTAGTAGAAATAGGTTCTTTAATGATGTTCCTGCCCTTTTTATTTATCACTATCAACTAACCACTTGGCTCTCGCTACTGTATTCAATCAGCGATGGCCTAACTAACCTTGAGTTTTATGTCTTTCAAAAAAATAACGGAAATTTCCGTAAGGGAATTCCCATGCCCAAACTTTTCATCCTCTTTAGGATTAAAAAATACCGTTTTATGTTTTAGCTTACTGTTTATCATACTCTTTCAATGTCCGTCCTATGGGCAGATAACCCCAAAAGAGATTGCCATTGGCCAGACTATCCCGGACGCACTGTGGAATGAACCGCTGAAATTGCGCCTTCCTTCAGGTAAGTTCCAGCAAGTTTCCCTCTCCAAATACCGGGGAAAGCTGATCATCCTGGATTTTTGGGCTAGCTGGTGCTCGACCTGTATTGCTTCTTTCCCTAAGGGGCATGCGCTGCAGCAACAGTTTCCAGACAGCCTTGCTTTAATTCCTGTCTCTGATGAAAAAGAAGCGGGGGCGCTTGCGCTGCTTAATCGCAAGACTTCTGCTTCCTGGGCGGATAAGCTAACCACCCTAATTGGAAAAAACAACCTTTCATCTTATTTCCCTCATCAGGGCAATCCGCATTTCGTCTGGATATCGCCTGCAGGCAAGCTCATTACCACCACAACTACTTTTGAGCTTAAAGCGGAGAATATCCGCGCTGCGTATTCCGGAGATAAGCGGTTTAACCCGGCCCCAAATGTTTATCAGGACTTATCCCGTCCTATCTTTTCATCTGACCTGAGACCACTTAATCTGCTATCCTTCAGTTCTTCCTTTTACCGGGGAAATATAGCAGGAACCGGGGGGCCACATCTTTATTATTCTGGTAAAGACCTTCGGGGAATCAGGTATTCCAATAGACCGTTATTTAACCTATATAGCTACGCAGCAAAGCAGCTATACCCCGATATCATCCGCTGCGTAATAGAATCACCCGATTCTGCTACTTTAAAGCTCCCTTTATCTCTCGGGCAAGAAACCTACCGCAAATATTGCGCTACCTATGAACTCTGGATGCCTACTGAAAGGTCCGCCGAGCTCTATTCCATTATGCTGGATGACCTAAACCGATATTCGGGTTATAGTGGCGCTTTAGAAAAAAAGGTAACTAGGTGTCTAGTGATAACCAAGGCTAAGGCCGCGAAGCCCTTTAAAGGCAAATTGCCTATTCCACGATCTGATGCTAAGGGGAGCCTGGTAACCTTTGTACGTACGCAAAACGAGCAGGGTGGGGTTTCCATGCCCCTGGTTGATGAGACAGATGGCGAGACAACAGGAGTGGGCAGTTATGGGCCACTTGGCAGATCTGCCTTGGAAGCAGTACTATCCTCTTTGGGTTTGGAGCTAAAGGAAGCGGAGCGGGAAGTGCAGTGGTTTGTCATCCGCAATAGAATTAACAGCAAAAACTAAAAAGATGCGTTTATGAAATTAAAATATCAAATATCGTCCCTGATATATATACTGCTGCCTTGCCTGTCTATTTTTTTTATGGGCATCCCCAGTACTTGTGTGGCCCAGCAGCGAATTTCCGGTAAAGTGTCTGGCCCTAATGGTGATGGTGTTGCCGCTGTACGCATCAGGATTGTAGGCGCTTCACCTGACGTTTCCCTTACAGCAGCTGATGGCAGTTTTACCATCAGTTGCGCTGCGGGGGATACGCTTATTTTTAGCCACATTTCTTATCAGCTATTAAAACTTCCAGCTTCCTTATCCATGCAGGTTAGGCTAGTACCACTTGAGCAGCAGTTAGACGAAGTAACAGTTTCTACAGGCTATCAGCGCCTGACTAGGGAACGCGCTACAGGATCTTTTACATTGATAGCAGAAAAGCAGCTGAATACCCAGGTAAGTACCTCAGTACTCTCCCGGCTGGAAGCAGTTACCAGCGGACTTGTGATCGATAGGACTACCAATAGCCAGGGTAATTTTACTATACGGGGGCTCAGCTCAATATCTGGGCCTAGAAGCCCACTTATTGTATTGGATAATTTTCCTTATGAGGGGGACTTAAATAACATCAGCCCCAATGACGTGGAAAGCATCACAGTGCTTAAAGATGCAGCAGCAGCCTCGATCTGGGGTACCCGGGCCGGGAACGGAGTGATTGTCATCACTACTAAAAAAGGAAAGATGAATTCACCACTTTCCATCAGTCTGTCCGCGACCGCAACGCTGGTAAAGCAGCCAGACTTATATCAGCTGAAAGTGATTAGCACCCCTGACTACATTAATCAGGAGATACTCCAGTATTCCAGGGGGGGTTACGCGTCCGATATTTCCTCTCCCGAGCACCCTGCACTTAGTCCGGTGGTAGAAATCCTGGCCAGTAATTTAAGTGAGGCAGAAAAAAGTGCGCAGATCAATGCATTAAAAGGAATCGATGTACGTGATGAATTTAGCCACTACCTTTACCGCAGGGGCATCAACCAGCAATACGCTTTAAGCCTTGATGGGGGATCAAGCAAGTTCTCCTGGCGCAGCTCCGCAAGTTTTGATAATAATACTGGTGTGCTTTCTGAAAAGTTCCGGCGTACCGCCTTGGGCTTTTCAGCACGGGCAATCCTGGCTAAAGGGGTTGAATTATCCTTTGGGATGCGTTATACTCAAAGCTCGAACCGGTCAGGTGCTCCAGCTTATGGCGATATTTTATTCAGGGGAAATGTGCTCTACCCATACGCCCGCTTTAGCGATGATAATGGAAATGCGCTTCCCATCATCCGGGATTTTAGCAGTTCTTACCTCGATCAGGCTGGCGGAGGAAAACTGCTGGACTGGAAGTATTACCCTTTGCAGGATTACCTTCAAGACACTAACATTGGTATGCTCCAGGATATCCTGCCCAATGCCTCACTAAAGGTGAATCTTTTTAAAGGACTGTCCGTTGAGCTTCGCTACCAGTATGAGCGGCAAAGTCAGGCTACCAATCATCTTTCCGCGGCGGAGAGCTATGCTGCTCGTTCCTTGATCAATTCCTTCACCCAGCTTTCTTCTTCAGGAGCACCGGTGTACAGAGTGCCAATTGGAGGGATTGTATCTCGTGGCAGCTCTGATCTGAAATCAACAGCAGCAAGAGGTCAGTTGGATTATCAGAACAGTTTTGGCCGGTTTTCGCTTTCAGCAATCGCAGGGGCTGAAATCAGGACACTACGGTCTTCTGCGCTGGGGAGTAGGGTTTACGGCTATGATCCCTCGAACCTTTCTTCAGTGGCCGTGGACTATACTACCTTTTTTCCCGATCTGGTAACCGGATCTGAGTCGCGAATCCCGCAGGGCGTTTCAGCATCAGAAAAAATCAATAGGTATATTTCAGGCTTTACCAGCGCTGCCCTTACCTTTAAAACCCGCTATACCTTCTCGCTCAGCGCAAGGACAGACGGATCTAACCTTTTTGGAGCTGCTGTAAAAGACAAATGGAAACCGCTTGCTTCAGCAGGGCTTGCCTGGACAATATCTTCAGAGCCTTTCTATAAAGGGAACTTCCCTGGATATTTGAAGCTAAGGGTGACTTATGGTAGAAGCGGGAATGCAGATGCGAGCCAGACTGCAGTGACTACTATCCGTTATGGATCAGTATCTCCTTACACCGGAATCGCTTATGCGCAGCCTGACAGGTATTATAATCCTGGTCTAAAGTGGGAAAAGGTCGGTATGTTAAATGTTGGACTGGACTTTTCTGCCCTTTCTTCCAGACTTTCAGGAAGTATCGAATATTACCGCAAGGATGCATCAGACCTGTTTGTTCCTTACCCAATCGATTATACCACCGGTGTGTCAAGCACTGTGGTGCGAAATGCGGGCAGGATGCGCGGTAATGGGGTAGACCTGGTGCTACATTCTGCAAATATCAAAGGGGCTTTTGGCTGGGAAAGTGACTTGAACCTTTCTTATTACAGCGACCGCCTGAAAGCTTACTTCCTTAGCCCGGCATTGATTGATATCAGTAGCGCGAGGGTATCAGGGATCATCGGAAAACCCTTATACGGCATTTATGGGTACAGTTGGGCTGGACTAGATCCTGTAAATGGCGATCCACTAGGGATGCTTAAAGGTGTCCAGAGCAAAGATTATACTGCTATAACGCAGGCGGTAGGTGAAGATGGGCCAAAATACTTCGGCTCAGCCATCCCGGTTTTCTTTGGCTCCCTTGGCAATACCTTTTCCTATGGCAGTTTTGCATTAAGTGTTCAGTTTACCTTTAAGCTGGGCTATTATTATCGTAGTCCTTCTATCAGCTATTCTTCGCTCAATGGTTATTCTCCTGGGCACTCAGATTTTGAACTTAGATGGCAGAAACCTGGTGATGAGCTTAGAACAAATGTTCCCTCAGAGATTTATCCCAATAATACTGCCAGGGACACATTTTATCTGGGATCAGAAGTGCTGGTTAAAAAGGGCGACCATATCAGGCTAAACTTTATTAACCTGGATTACAGCGTGCCCTCTAGGCTGTCAAAAAAAGTAGGACTTTCCCGCGCATCCCTGTTTGCTAACGCCAGTAACCTGGGGCTGATTTGGAAGGCGGGGGATGAAGACCCCGAATATCTGGGTAATGCAGTTCTTAGTTATAACCGTAATTTTTCAATAGGCTTTAGGGCCGGATTTTAAAAGATGAAATCATGAAAACAAGAAAAAATATAACCTTAGTATTGGTGGCTGCTCTAGCCATCATTACTATACCAGGCTTAAGCTCCTGTAAAAAGCTTTTGGAGGATAAACCAGATAGTAGCCTCTCGCAGGTATTGACCCTCAAAGATATGCAGGCGCTGATGGACTATTACCTAACCGTAAATTTTAGGGAAGCAGGTTCGGGTGAGGCCAGCAGTGATGATTATTTTTTAACCTCTGCTGACTGGGCTGCCAGAACCGAGCAGGAGCGGAGGCTTTACCTTTGGGAAGGGCATAATATCTTTGCCCCAGTATCTAATCCCTGGCGGGATACCTTTCAGCCAGTATTCTTAGCCAACACTGTGCTGCAGGCGCTGGATGCTAGTAGCAAGGATGCCCTTGGCGGGGGCTATGATGATATCAAAGGACAGGCATTATTTATCAGGGCGAAATGTTATCTTCAGGCTGCTGCAATTTGGTGCACCGCTTATGATCCATCTACTGCCGGTGCTAGCCTGGGGCTACCTTTAAGACTGGATCCAGATTATAATGTTCTATCAATCAGGGCGAGCCTCGAGCAGACTTTTTCGCAGATAGAAGCAGATCTGCTTGAGGCGGCAAGGCTATTACCTGAAAAACCTTTGCATGTGATGCGGGGATCAAAAGGAGCAGCCTACGGCCTGCTTTCCAGAATGTATTTATATATGGGACGCTACCGGCTAGCTGGGGAATATGCGGCAAAGGGACTCAGCATCAATGGTGTACTGATAGATTATAACAGCCTTTCTACTACTGCCAGTTTTCCCATAGCCCAGTTTAATCCCGAAGTAATCTACGCCTGTCACTTTTTAACTCCCGCGCAGTTAACTCAAGCCAGGGCCAGGGTTTCCGATGCCCTGCTCGCCCTTTACCCAGCAGATGATCTCAGGCGAAGTATTTTCTTTAAAGCAGGAACTTCGTCTACTACGATTTTTAAAGGTAGTTATGAAGGTTCAGCTTCACTATTCTGTGGGGTGGCTACTGATGAGCTACTATTGAATCTTGCCGAAGCTAAAGCCCGTGAAGGTAATGCCACGGAGGCGCTCTCATTACTAAACAGCCTTCGGATAAAAAGGATAAAAAAGGCAAGCTACCTCGCGCTCTCTAGCTTGGACGCGCCAGCGACGCTCGAACAGGTGCTCTCAGAGAGAAGGCGTGAACTGGTATTCAGGGGAATCAGATGGATGGATATTAAGCGGTTAAACCAGCAAGGAAGAGCAATTACGCTAAAACGCAACTTAGATGGAAAAGAATATGTGCTCGCTCCAAATGATCCGCGGTACGCTTTGGCGATACCGGAAGATATTATACGCCTTTCAGGCATGCAGCAGAATCCAAGATAGGAAGAGGAAAAAAGTGCTGCCCTAGAGGTGGGCAGCACTTTAGACTTAGCTTTAAGGATTGATTTCTTTGCGGCTTATTGCTGCATCGGTGATATCCTGGGTTGTAGAAAAACCCGCTAAATAGGTTTCCAGTTCTGGCCTGGTGTCGATGGATTCATCAACTTCTAATACGCATGGAAGCGGATGTGGATCATCATCACAGCCTGTAGCTGAAGGGGAGCCAACCATGCTGTACTGGTTTTCGTCAAATGCCAGGCTTTGGCTGTTGGCATTATACTTCCAATAAACGGTGGTACGTTTGTTTTCGGAAGTTGAGTGATTTGAAATTGTAAAGGCGCTGGCGCCTAAAATAAGTACCATGGCAGCTGCGCCAAGGATGCTTTTTGTATTGAAGATGTTCATGTGATTGTTCTTTGAATGAAATAAATTGTTGTTTGTCTTTGAGGCAGACCTGCCGAGAAACCCTTGGGTATAACTTTCTCCTTTAGCGAGCTTATAGGCATCGCCGGAATAATGCAGACCTCAATGGGAATAGCCGCCGGAAGGAGGTCGTCCGGTTTGCATACGTGAAGGTTTGCGTTTTTTCTGATTCCATTAGCTGATTTTGAAGTTAATGGAATAAAGTTCAAGAGGTTTTTATTGCTGGACGATACCCGATTGTTACTAAAGGTGAGCCTAGATGAAATATTTAACAGACAAAAGTCACCTATTTGCGAGTTTTCGCCTGATTCTGCTTAAGGTCCTGCTATTCATTCCAAGGTAACTTGCGATGTGTTGAAGCTGGCAGCGTTTTGCAATAGAAGGATATTTAGAGGTAAAATCAGCATATGCCTGAGTCGCATCAGCTTTTTGGAGCGTGAAGTTATGGTAAAGCATTTCCTGGACTTCTGATCCCTGAAGTAACTGAATAATGATGCTGAACTCTCTAAAGTTACGGTAAAGGTTATACAAGTGCCTTTGGTCAAAGCACAAAATGGTTACTTCATCAATCGCATGCAGAAAAGAAGGCAACTCTAGCGGAGCATTTAAATAATTTGAAGGAAATAAGAATTGTCCTTCGGGGAAAAATCGCATGGTAGACTCTTTTCTTTCCTCCTTATCCAGGGCAAAGAGCCTCAGGTTTCCGCGTTGTATGAAAAGGAGCGATTGCTGGCTAAAGCTAGTAATTGAGCTGACTTTTCCCTCAAGTAAAAGCTGCTCTTTCAGTACAATAGCAAGGTAGGCTTTTAGTCCAGCACTAATGGGATGATAGCTTGAAAGGCGATCAAAGAAATTTTCTTTATCCATAACAATTTAAGTTTTTGGTAAAGAAAAAGTATTTAAAAGCTTTGTCAAGTTGCTAGACTAGTAACCTGGGGCAACTGGGGAAAGAAAAGTTTTTGGAGCTTAGTCGAAGCCTTCACTAAAGAATTCTTCCATGGAAATACCAAAGGCACGGACGATTTTTTTTAGGCTGCTGTAACGCAAATCTTCACCACGCTCGTAGCGGCCGTATTGTGAACGGGGAATATCATGCTTATAAGCAAAATATTCATAGTTGCTGTAACCCGCTTTGATCCGCAGAGATTTGATGCGATCTCCGAGCTGTTTTAGCTCGGCCGTCCGTTCATCTCCCCGCTTTTCTTTTTCACCTTTTGCCATGGGGTAAAATAAAGCAATGGCAATGTCTAATATTACCATTTATTAGTTACCATTAATTAGTGTCTTTGTGATTTTTTGCGTATTTTGAACCGTTGCCAGTTGATTTTTATATTGGTTCTCAGTCTTACAAATAATGGAATTAAATAGATCCGAACATGAAAATGTTTTCCTTTCAACCCCAATAGCAGAACTAGCTGTTACAGAAGTTTTCAAGCTTCGCTCCAAACTGATGGGGTTTTCGACGATAGCACAAATTTTGGAAACTGATATGCAGACGATCTCGCAAAAGGAGGATTATTCTGAAAGGTGGTATTTTGAACTGGTTAGTCTGCTTGATAGAAACAGTCTACTGCATTTAATTTAGGCATGAATACTTTATTCCGGCCACATAGTTTTCTGAAGTATATTTTTTCTTTAACCAGTAAAGAAAGGAATAATTTCCATTGTTTGGGATACTGGTTTGAATCTAGTTAGCCCTTATTTATAGACATGTGATGATGACGGGGTGGAACAGCGGAATTACTTGAATTTTATAAACTTTTAAGTAAGGAAAAACCGTGTTAGACCAAACGCATCAATTAATGGGAAAAATGTTTTATTAAATTTAATTGCATTTAGAGAGCAGTGTGACCATTTGAATTATACTAAGATTGCCTCTAACCAGCGTTAAGTGTGTTAGTTAGCCCAAAACAGCAGATCATGTAAAACGTTTACTCTCTTCTCTGGGCAATAGCAAGCATTTCGGAAAGCTTTTCGCTCACTTTATCGATGTCCTGCTGGCTATGAGAGTAATAAGCATTTTTAAAGCTTTTTTCTGATATATTTTCAACTTCAGCAGTGCTGTAGTGGCTTGTGGCATGCTGGCGGACCTGCTTAGGCCTGGTTTCAAGGATGATCCCACACTCCACTTGCAGATGAATAAAAAATGCCAGTTGCTTTACGCTTAAAGACACCATATAGTCATCCTGGACAATTCCATTTGCTGAAAGGCTTGATGCTATCCCCTCAATTTCGCGCAGGTAAGCAAGTTCAGCCTCGGCAAATTTTACCAGCGACTCTTTTATCAGCGGTAAATCCGGTCGTAGTGAACTTGAAAGGCAGGGCGAGAGCCTCATCAGTTCTTTTTTCTCCCGTGAAAGTAATTCAAATTGATCCCTTATCGAACCCACGGTATCCAGCCTACTTAAAATAATCTCGCAGCAGGTTTTATAAAATAGTGGAGAATTCAGGTTGCATTCTATCAGTAGATTAACCAAATCTTTCCAGTTGCGTATTTTCCCACTTTCGTTTTCTCTATTTAGGATATCTAAAGCAGCGATTAAATAATCCAGCTCATAAAAGTATACTGCTCTTTTTGGATTTTCTCTAAAATAAAATAGATTATCCAGTACGCTATAGAGTTTATTATCTGGACCAATGCGCTGAGAGAGTGCTAGCAGGTTTGATATTTGGTTTTCATTTGAGCGAATAAAATCCGTCATGAAAGCTTTCGGTACTCGTAAGGATTTATCCCAGAACTTTGGAAAGTGAATCTCCAGCTTAAATATTAAGCTTCGAATAAGGTCAAGGCATTCAGATAGAAAAGGTAATGTCGCATCTTCAGATGAACTAATGGAGTTTTCCATCTTTTCATACGTAGCTTGATAGATCAGTAGCAAATCATTTTGGTGCTGGGAAAAACCGGTTTTTAGGTTTTCAGGAGCGCTATTACCCAAGCAGTGCTGCAAAGAAAGTAACACCCTCCCACATTCTTCTTCCAGATCCACCAGAACCTTTTTTTGTTTCTCCTTAGTCAGCTGTAAACCAGAACTAATGTTTTTATAAAGGCTATTGATGTAGTCAAGTTGATAATTCATAAGACTGAAGCGTAAAGAGATTAAAAATAATCCAGCAGATCTGGAAAACCTTTTTTTTCGGACAAGATGTGTTTTGACTGATGCGTAAACAGCTTTGAGTTATTTAAAGCGAATACACCCCGCCCTAGAAAGTGGCATGTTGAGCAGACTTCCATGCGCTGAAATTCGTATCTGTTAATATTGATTAAGGGTGGCTGCGCGCCAGCGGATTTAAGATAGTTGTAAATCCTTTTTCAAAAGGAAGTTTGATTAATTTGAATGGTGATTTGAGTATTGCAAAAGCATTTTGATTAAAGCTTTCTACTACTTTAAAATGACAGGCACGGTGAATAAAATGGAGGTTGCTGCAAAGATAACCTCGCGGTAACTTGATGGATATAACTCAAAAGATAAAATTTGCCTTTAAGCTCAGCAGCTGCATTTTACTCTTGAGGCTGATGACTTAATCTAACCTAAGTGAAAAATATGATAAAAAAACTGAGTGCCGATTTATATCAGCAAATGAAAGCTGATCTTGAAGATTTAAATAATTCTACAGTGCCTAAAAACCAGATGTTAAAGGATGCGATTTTGATTGTGCAAAAATACTTAGATCAGTTGAAAGCCTTGGTAGAGGTAAATCCATTTGGGGATGAGGAAGAAGAAATATGGTTTTTTAAAACAGAAAAACCCAGGTTTTACAGGTGGTTAATCTTTTATACTGAACTGTTTGCAATAGACAATACCAAGCCGATCAGGGGCGAGAAGGCGCTGAAGGAACACTACAATGATCAGATGCGCTACATTAACCGCTTTTTCCGTTCACATGAGTTTCATTACCAGTATTTCAGGATGGATAGCAAGGACCTTGACCGATTATACTTTCTCCGTGGCATGGCATCTTCCAGGTTAGATATGAGTTTGGTTCCCAAAGTAGACCCGTCTTTTGGAACAGGCCATGAGTACCTTTTTTCGAACTTTAAGGCTTATGAAATGCTACAAAGACATTTAAGTGAACAGCTTACATTTGGAACAGCGGGCAATATCGGAAATAAAAAAAATAAAAAATTGGTCTGGACCGGTGATGGGGTTGATTTGATTGAACTTATTTACGGACTGTGGCTGACTGGCCAGTTCAATGACGGTGAGGCTGGATTGAGGAGCATTGCTGAAGCGTTCGAGGGAATGTTTGAGGTCGACCTGAATAGATATGCCAGTAGGTTTTCGCAAATCAAGCAGCGAAAAGGGATGAGTAAAACTAAATTTTTGGATCAAATGCGCGATGCACTCCAAAAGCAAATTTATGACTGGGAAGGAGAAGTTACTGGAAAAAAGAAGTAGTGATTTGAAACGAATCTGGTCAAATTGTTTTTTTTCCTGTATCAGAGGAGGTGATCTGGACTTCTAGAACTATAATGAATATGTTTAAATATACACGAGCCGAAAGTAGTGTTTTTGGATATTCCGTTCTGTAGTTTGCCATTATTCCACTGGAAATATTACCAACTATTCCATTGCAAATGGTTTAACAAAATGGTGAGTAAATAAATATTTTTAGCCAGCAACAAACAAATAACTCATAAATCTTCTGAATTGGATGCTAGTACTCTCCATAGAAGAGATTAGCAATGTGATTTCTTCTTTTTCCACCGCCAGTGCTACCGAATTATACCAACAAAGATCGGTAGCACTTCTATCTCACTGTCGGAAGGGCAAGACCTTATCTGATGAAACTTAAGACAGTTCATAGCCTTATTCATTTACCAAATTAGATATCGTAACTACCGTTATAGATTCGATTTTTCTTGCTTCGAAGCCAGCAACTGATTTCTTATTTTGGGAAAAAACTTCCAAGGCAAAACTAATAAAATCAGAATTGAGCCAGTCACAATCACCCTAATCAAATGTATTCTAAGAGCGCCTGGTAAATAATAATAGTCATATTTTTCATTGTAGTAAAGCAATATTTTTTCTCCTTTGTTCAATTTAAGACATCTTTCTGATGGGAGATCAACGGAATAGACTCTGTCATTCTTAATCACTTTAATAGACGATTTTGAACGCGGTGCCACGCTGCATGAAATATCTGTTATTAATTGTTTAGATAAGGTTGCCGTTTTCTCTAAATGACTGTTTTGATAATAATAGAAAATTGCATGGCTAAAAAATATTAACGATATTAAAGCGTAGTATAATTGGTATTTGAAAAAGTAAGCTCTCATAAATAGTAAACTCTTTTTGAAGGTTCAATAGTCTAGCCGAATCAACAGGATTGCTGGACAATGTTCTATGACCCGGTAGGCTGAGAGTGGAGATTCCGCCCCACACTACACCTCCCGTTCCCATGGCATTTTCGTCTTTAAATGCTAATGACCAAATCTTTATCATACCCATTGTATTTCTCACTCAAATATCCATGTGGATTACAGATAATTTCAGTGTTTCCAATCGTATATCTTATAGGAGTGTGGATATGGCCATGAACCCAATACAAGGGCTCATGCTCCAAAATCACATCTTCAAGATTTGAAGCATAGGCAGCTGACAAAATATCATCTCTATAAAGCTCTGGAATTGACTGTATGCTGGGAGCATGATGGGTAATTACCACATTCTTTAAGCCGCTTGATTCTTTCAGACTTTGTTGTAGCCAAGATTTTGATTTTTGGTGAACCCGGTAAGTATCTATTGATCTTAATTTTGAATATGCTGGATCAACACGTATCTGTGCATAATCATTCATTTTAGCCTGGCAAATAATGCCAGATTCCACAGGATTTCCATATAAGGAAAAGTCAGTCCACAAAGTTGCACCATGGAACCTTACGCCCTCAAACTCAACCATATTATTTTCAAGGACATTTACGTTTGAGTTTTTGGATGCTTCAAGTATTTTGTTGAGTGTCTTCGGGTATGACCCTTTATAATATTCGTGATTCCCCAATAAATATATTACCGGTTTATCAGGGATGTTTTGCTTTACCCATTCTACCCCTTTTGTACCTAAGTTTGTATCTCCAGCTAGGATGATGAGATCAGCATTGCTATAATCCAAATCTGAAATCCCAAATTCCTGATGTAAGTCGCTAATTATCTTTATTTTCATTTGGTTGATATTTTGGGCGTTGACAATATTTATTATAGAACCAACGCCAAGGCTTCCTTTTATTTGGTCATTCCGTTTATAAAGCTGTAGATTGATGAATACATCGGAAAGATAAAAGTTCGGGAAGATAATTTAAATATGTGGCAAACAGCATTAGATATTCAGATTAAAAAATTTGTGTAGTTAGGCTTTATGTTCCTTTTATAGTATTTGCTTATATTGTTCATGCAGCAGCAAGAACAGCCTGTGAGTTTTCCTTTCTACTTTTCGTGTAATAATCCCTGTGGTTCATGTAATAATCTTGAGCAGTGCATTATTGGTGTGTAGATTTTAGGGCTTCTAAATTTTAAACGCCATGCAAAAAAAGAAACGATATTGGGTTGCCGGTGTAGGCCCGCTCATACTCTTAACTTTATTACTCTTTATCCATTCGTGTAAGAAGGAGCCAACCTCTGCTTTGCCAGTTGAAGATGAAAAGGAATTATCCCAAAATGTTATTGAAGCCAAATCTGCGGTCATGGTGGCTTTGGCGCAAGATCCAAACAATTTATTTGTAAACGAATTCAGGTTAGCCATTTATGTAGACCGAGCTGTTGCTGATGCTGAAGGCAATGTGAGAATTCCGGCAAAATCCCTGCTTAAGACCAGCAACACTTTTGAAATCTTTGTAACAAAAACGGACGGGAAATGGGTGATTAAGGTTTTACAGTTTATTCCATACAAGAACAATAAGACCGGAATATCGGGTTACAGGCGAATGACCTTTTCTGTTGATGGTAAACCTGAAACAAAAATGATGGTCAAAAAGCTTCCGATATTCAACACCTGGGCAAAATCGGACATGCGGCAATTTTCAAAAGGGGAAAAACTGATGGATGTGGGGGATGTACCACAAAGCATGTATGATTCCATGCAGTCAGAATACGGTGAAAGGCCAACGATGATTACCGTAGAACAGTGTCCTACAGACCTGTTATTTGATGATGTTACCTGTCAATGCGTATTTCCTTTTTATATCGATGACCCAAATGCAACGGGATATTATTACAAGGTGATTTTCATGCAACATGAAATGGTAACCTTACCAGCGTATGACTATCTTGATGACATCGATATTACCCCAGATGACCCTGATGTGCCGGATACCCCAATTGGTGGAGGTGGTCCTCCAACTGGTGGCGGTGGAGGAGGAGGTGGCGGTACTCCGGGTGATGGAGGTGGCGGTGAGGGGGAAAGCCACGGCTATACACTTACCTATGCAAATACTGCACATTTATGTGGTTTTTATCCAACTGTGATGGTGGTTGGGGAGGGTTATACCGGGCAGGTAGATAACCTCGGGTTTGTAGGAACCGCATACGATTATTTAGGTATTCCATATCCGCTTTATTGTGTCTGGGGCGCGACTTGTTTTAGCATACCTGATTATACACTTGGTGGATCTGTAGTGAATGAGGCTATTGCTTCCACGCAGTTTACTCTTGCGTATAATCTGGCACTAAATATGATAGAACTTGCTTTGATTGAACACTCTATTACCCCTCTATCTTACAATGTCTTGAATCATTTTAAAAGTAATATTGAGCTGAACCTGATAGCATTTAGAGTGGGGTCAAAATTCAATAGCGGCCCCTGCTATTCTAATATACCTATAACTATGGCTCAATATTGTGGCCAATAATAATGATATGATCCCAGAAAAAGAATTTGCCCTTCGGGCTGACCCGCTTCCAGATTTATTGAAAGCATTATATGAATTTTATCCCATTGGTTTGCCCTCTCTCGGAGAAATGTATCCGGGTAAAAGAAAAATTATGGAAATCGTGAGGGGAAAGCAATCAATTCTCCAGAATAACGATGGTGATTACCAAAAACTCGTCCGTGAAATTGGAGCAGTTTATCCCAAGCAAACAGTCAGAATGGAAAATAACGCCGGAGCACCTTCGTTGAGCCTCAGCATTATCTTTAGGGAAGATGAATTGACGTTGGAGCGCCCTGAGGTAATAAAAATCAAAATCGTTATTTCCTTATTGGCTCCCAACTACACTGTTTTCTTTGAAAATCTTGTATTGTTTTCAAGCCAGGGTGAAGTGCCCTTCAGGAGGTATGTAAATATCATTTCTGCAAATGATAAAAGGTATGATCCAGCCAGGGAAATCGTTATAAAAGTTAAAGCACTTGTTGAAAAATACTTTGTGGGATTTACATATGCCCCACACGGCACATTGTTCAATCATAAGGTAGAATCAGGTGTGCCATTTGGAATAGAATACCCCAATAACCTACAATATTCTATTTTCGATTTCCTTTTTGACCCTGACTATCACAAACAACAGGTGATGCTGATGTAATTGAATTATAGCTTGCTTAAGCCAACTTCAGGAAAATATAGGTGTCTGCGCGATTTTCATGGTAGTGAAAACCGATAAACAAGAAGCTCCCACAAGGGGGAACGGGCCAACGTTCTTTCCTGTGGGAGCACCGGATTCAAGGGGGCTGCAATTCCTGAGGTCAGCAGCAATTACAAACCTATGTTTGAAAAAAACTAAAAGACGCGGTCAATTATCAAAAACTGATCTTGATAATGCTTCTTTTTTACCACGACTAAAACATGTATTTAAAAGTGGCAAGAAAATTGTTTTAGCTGATAAAGATATATGAGCATATTGATATAGATATTTAATATTAATTTTAAGGTGAAAAGATCGACAAATATCGCTGAACTATTTCCTCCACATTTATTTTGGGAGATGGATATGTCGTGTCTTGACGCAGCGCGTGATAAAGATCTAATTATTCCCCGTGCTTTGATAGCCACTACTCCTGAGAGTTTTGAAACTGATATTAAACGATTAGAAAATATTTATTCAAATCGTGAAATTATTAATGAACTGAAAAGTGCACGTGAGCGCATTTCAAATAAGTTGTGCGAAATGGTTTCCGATCGTTATCATATCCCTGTGTTTAAACGTTATTCGTTGCGTTAAATGCAGGCTGTTTCGGATCATTTGCTACCGGCAATAAAGGATGTCCAAAAGCTATCTTCATTTAAAGAGGCTGCCCTTGGTGGGGGTACTAATCTTGCATTGCGATACGGACATCGTACTGTTGATATTGACTTATTTTTTGACGGGATTATTGGTGAAAAGAGATTCAATACCATTGAACAGTAAGTTAAGGCTGTTTTTGGTGATTCTGTATATGGCATTCAGTATCCATGCGATGAAAGTGACCAGTTCATGTTTATGCGTTTTTTCCTAAAAGTAGACTGGGAACAGGACATTAAAGTTGAGGTGTTGCAAAACGCTAACAGGATACATCCTGTAGAAGAATTGCAAGGTGTCAAATTACTAGCGGAACGTGATATTGCCATGCTAAAGCTAATGGCTTGCGCAAACAGGGCTGCCCAGAAAGATGTTTATGATCTTGATTTTATCACTGATCGCGTACCTTTGAAGACGCTTATGCAGGAGCTTAGGGAAAAAGAGGCAAGGTTAGGAGATGATTCAAATAAAACTATTTTTGACTTGGAGGGTGAAATAAGCCCAACTCAAGACCCTACACTTCTTTTAAAGTTTGATCAAAGTAAAAGCGCAGATAAAAAACTTCCTGGACACTCAAACCAACTTTTTAAAATCCTTCCAGGCTATAGGAGTTGGATGTTTGCAGGCTCTAGCTGGAGAAGAAAAGTCAAACGTTATAGCCCTTAACTGTGTTTTCGCAAATAATATGTTTGTAACCTGTTTAGCTCAACTTCAAAAATTTTTAATAATAATTAATGATTAGCCAATTTTCTTTTGCTGGCTAACATATCCCCTCCAATTTATTTTTATATTGATTTTTAACCAATCCAGCTTTACCTAAATCGCGATTGGTTTACTTTGTAGGCATTTTAAAGGATGGAGGAAGTGAACTTTCTGCGGATGCCCATAGTTTATTTGGGCGTTTGCCCATGATCAGTTCCAATTTCCCACCTTTCATTAAATCTGCGTGGGAAAACCAGGATTTGTTCCAGACCACTCCATTAAGTTTCGCCGATTGGATATATTTATTTTCAGGAGCATAATTCAAACATGCTACTTCGAATTTTTTGCTATTTCCGATATCCAGTTTTACATTTGCAAAGGTCGGGCTACCGATAACATACATGGGAAGGCCTGGGGTTATTGGATAAAAACCCATTTGAGAGAAAACGACAAATGAGGTTAATCCGCCACCATCTTCATCACCCGGAATACCCATCAAATCATTACGGAACCACTGCGCAAGCAAGCTGCGTACGCGTTTTTGGGTACGCCAAGGTTGACCAGCATAATTATACAAATAAGGAATATGCATAGCCGGTTCATTGCCCATTGAAAACTGGCCAACGTTACCTGTATGATCTGGTAATTGAGAATAAAAATCGAACCTGCTTTTGCCAAGTGGGGTATTGTACATTTTCTCCAGCTCATCTACAAAAGCCTGTTTTCCGCCTATCATTTCTACCAAATCGCCCAGATTATGCAAAACATCCCAGCGGTAAAGCCAGCCATTGTTTTCATCGTATGTTTCTCTTGCGCCTAGTCCGCCCGAAAAGCGGTAGTCCAGGGGCTGGATAAATTTGCCGTCAATATCCTTTGGATGAAAGAATTTAGTATCTGGATTAAATACGGTATGGTAGCTTTTACTCTTCTCTAAAAAGTCTTTAGCCTCATCGGTTTTGCCTAGTTGTTGCGCAATATTTCCAAGGCACCATTCATCGTAAACTGTACCGAGGGTAACCGCTATAGGTTGACGCTTCTCAAAACCGTGAACCTCTGGTGCAGTTTCCTTTTCACCGGGGGGCAATGCAGGGAAATATCCCTTGTCTTTAAAAAACTGATCTAAGACGCCTGCTTTTTTTGCCGACCAGGGTGATAAAGTTTTTTCGGTGATGCCAGCCTTACAATATTGATAAGCCTCTTCAAGGTTAAAACTTCGAAGCCCTTTGTTATAAGCATCGATTATGGTTGCCACACCGTGATTACTGTTCATCCGGCGGCTATCGCCCGTAACTTCTGGGAAAGTTGGCATCCAGTGATCATCCATTTGCTGCGCCATACGCAGGTAAGAGTTGATCATATTGCTTTCCATTTTTGGCTCAATAATTACACGTAGTGGGTGAGTTGCCCTATAGGTATCCCAAATCCAATCATCAGTAAAGAAGGGAATTCCGTTATCATTGTGGACTTTTCCATCAAAGGCGCTAAAATATTTTCCGTCTTCGGATAGGCTGATCATACGCTCATAGGTACGGTAAAGCGATGTGTAAAAAATGGTTTTAGCCGTTTCATCTGTGCCCTCGATGGCAATTTTTCCAAGCGTAGTGTCCCAGATATTTTTTCCGGTTTGTGCTACTTTGTTTAGGTCGTAATCCTTTATTTCTCGGTTAAGATTTAGTCTCGCCTGTTCAGTGCTAATGAAAGATATTCCATAATGTGCTTTGATCTGTTTGGTATTGGCGGGATATTTTAAAACCAGGTAAGCGTTTTGACCGGCAGCGGTTAGGTCTTGAGTATCGATTGCTGCGCCTTTTTGTTTACCCGATTCAAGTGGTAACAAATCAGTTTCAAAATAAATATAAACTTTGGTGTTATTGCTCAGCCTCTGAAAACCACTTACTACATTTTTGCTTACTGCCAGTTCGCCATTTCGGGTATTTAAAACCAGGTATGGCGCACTTGTTTGTGAAAAGTTAAGGGCATAAATCCCCGATTGATGAGAGGGGGCAAATTGCACATTGATGCCATAGTCATCCAGATCTACCTCATAATAGTAAGGCTTAATTACTTCATTATCGTACCCATAAGCCAGGGTGTTTTTAACGTTTTTCAAATCGCCCTGAAAAGGACTTAAGTTAAATGCCGAACTTCCTCTGTGGCTGGTAATCACTAGCGGCAAACCGTGGATAGTATTTACGGTGAAATTATCACGTTCGGGATAAACCCTTAACAAACTATTGGGTAAATGCACAGTAGGGTAGGTTGGCACCAATAAGTGGCTGATGTTACCGATGTAGGGATTTACATAATCTACAGGTTGTTTTTTTACCTGAGCGTTTGCCACGCCAGTAAAAAATGGAAATGCTAAAATGTAGCATAATAAAGAGTAGCAGTATTTTTTCATATATAAAATTTCAACAGAAGTCGGTAAACCAAACATTTTTGAATGCGATTTTTCCATCTTCATTCAATGGTAAATGTATCAATGCGGATAGCCTATTTAATTAGGAAAGCAAGTTAGTAAAACGATTTATTAAATTTGTTAAAAATTTAGCTCTTTTTGATATATAGAAGCCCTTACTATTTTTTTGTTGGGCTATGTAAATCTGATCAATAATTAATCTTTTAATGTTTTTTCTTTCGGAGTAAGATTGATTTGGTATTTTGCAGGCCCAATTAGATAAGGATATGGCTTCAGGTTTTTTTGCAATTTTAGACGATATAGGTGCTTTAATGGACGACGTGGCAGTGAGTGCTAAGGTCGCAGCAAAAAAAACGGCGGGTATATTGGGCGATGACCTCGCGGTTAACGCCGAAAAATCTACCGGCTTCCTTTCCTCACGCGAGCTTCCAGTACTTTGGGCAATTACCAAAGGATCATTAATCAATAAACTGATTATTGTCCCAGTTGCACTTTTGCTAAACGTATTTTTTCCGGTAGCGATAAAGGTAATTTTGGTGCTGGGTGGAATATATCTGGCCTACGAAGGAGTAGAGAAGGTTGTCGAATATCTTTTTCACCGTTCAGCAGAGCCGCACGAGGCCGCTGAAGAGGTTATTGAAGAAGACGCGAACGCGGAGAAAACTAAAGTTAGATCGGCTATAACAACTGATTTTATTCTCTCCATCGAGATTGTAATTATTGCCCTGGGCAGCGTGCTTGAAGAAAGTGTGACTTTGCAAATCGTAACCGTTTCTATCATCGCGCTTCTGGCCACAATTGGGGTTTACGGAATCGTAGCTGTTATTGTTAGGATGGATGATGCAGGTTACAAGTTAATTAAACGTTCTAATGGAAAAGGAGCAATTGCATCATTGGGTAAATTACTGGTTTCTTCGCTTCCTATTGTAATAAAAGTCTTAAGTGTTGTAGGAACAATCGCTTTGATCCTTGTTTCAGGTGGAATCTTTGTTCACAATATTGAATTCATGCATCACCTTTTGCCTAATGTTCCTTCTATAATTAAGGAATTTGGGGCAGGCTTACTTGTTGGTTTGGCTTCAGTTGCCCTTGTAATCGCTACTAAAAAAATCATTAAACTTTTTAAACGCAAAGCTTAATATTTCAAAACATGGCGCCTGGCTCCAGGTTGTCATAATCATTTCTGCTCATCTGTTGAACAGTATCGCTTAATTCACTAAGGGAGTTTTAGTGTATGCTGATCATTTCTTATATCATGGTATAACATGAAGCCATTTTATGGCTCTTATGTTGGCAATATTATGCCCCCGGCTAACAACTTCTACTGATCAACTTCTTTAAAGAATTGTTTTTTGTTTAAGTTTTCTGCGCATAATATACCAGTATTTATCTGTTAAGTTGCTTTAAATCAATTTATAGCCATATTTTTCATCCTAAAGCTCATCGGAAACAAATCTCGTCTACATCATTATTCTCATTGATAATTATCAAAAACTATCCAATTTCTGTAGTATTTATAATGCATTTAGTTTTAATTTTGTTCAAATGGAAAAGGCAATCTTAATATTTTGCATTTGTATATTATCATCCTTTGGGATAAAATTAATGGCGCAAATCACGGTAACAGGTTGTGTTGTGCCATCAACTCAGGTGGTTTATACCTTCATGGACAGTAGGAGTGGAATATACAACGTTATTCCTTCAACAGATTTGTCTGGGGAGTGTTATTCTACCTCCACTTCTGGTTCTCCTTGTGTAATTTGCATGAATGGCCTTAACGGTGGGGGAAACTGCCCGCCGGGGAGTGGTAACCCCACTAACGGAACTGTTGTGAGTTTCACCATTGAAGATTGCCCAATAGACAGTTCACTCTTTCCTTTAATTTTGGTGATTGGAGGATTGGGTTTTCTCTCTGTACGTAAAAGAAACCTCTCGATTGGTTAACTAATTCCCACAGGAACATCGTGTAATTAAAAAATTACCTCCAATCGCAATGGTGTTTTAACCAGATCATTTCGCAGCAAAATATAATAGCTTATGTTTGTGGTTTACATCAAATTGGAACCAAATGCACTTACAACGAATTTTTTACTTTTTCCTTTTTATTTTAGTGATTAGCAGTTGCGGAATCAACAAAAACGCTAGCCGCCAGCAAACCTCGTTTGATAAAGGAATTCAGCAGATTAATCATGTGGTGGTTATCTATATGGAAAACCACAGTTTTGATAATCTATATGGAGAATTCAAAGGTGCAAACGGTATTGCAAATGCAAGAAAGGGCAATTTTGTTCAGGTAGATAAGGATGGAAATCCTTATAAGTTCCTTCCTGAAATTCCGAGAAACAATTCTTTCCCAACCAACCTGCCCAATAATTTTTTTAATATTGATCAATACGTGCCTGCCGATAAGGTAACACCTGATGCTACCCACCGCTTTTATCACAATCAATTGCAAATTAATGGTGGCAAGATGGATAAGTTTGCTTTGTATAATGATTCAAAGGGTTTAGCGATGGGCTATTATAATACCGACAAATTGCCTCTATATCCTTTGGCAAAGCAATATACTTTGTGTGATAATTTTTTTCAAAGCGGTTTTGGCGGATCATATTTTAATCATGTTTACCTTATCTCAGCTGGGGCGGCTGTTTGGCCTGATGCGCCTAAATCATTGGTCGCAAAACTTGACGCGTCAGGTAATCTGATTAAAGATGGAGCCATTACCCCAGATGGTTACGCCATTAATACCATACTATCGCGAAACAAGCCCTATCCTGCAAAATCAGATACCACACAGTTATTGCCTGCTCAAACCATACCTACCATTGGCGAGGGCATGAGTGAGAAAGGAGTTTCGTGGGCGTGGTATTCAGAAGGATGGGATGATGCTGTAGCTGGCAGAAAGAATAATTTTGCCTATAATCATGCCCCGTTCTTATACTTTGCAAAATATAAAGAGGGAACAGAGGGACGAAAACATTTAAAAGATCAGAATGATTTTCTCAAAGCTGCGAAAGAAGGCAACCTTCCTAACGTTTCCTTTGTAAAACCTGGTGGTGGTAACGATGAACACCCAGGAAGCTCAGCAGTATATTCTTCAGAGCAGCTCGCTGTAAAATTAATCAATGCGGTACTGGAAGGTCCTAATGCAAAAGATGCATTGGTAATTTTAACTTATGATGAATTTGGCGGTTTCTATGATCACGTCGTTCCGCCAACTATTGATAGATGGGGGCCAGGAAGCCGTATTCCGGCAATTGTTATCGGACCATTTGCTAAAAAAGGTGTAGTAGACCATACTCAATATGAGACGGTAAGTATCCTTTCCTTTATCGAGCACAGATGGGGTATAAAACCCCTGGCTGAACGCGATAAAAATGCAAACCCGTTCAGGAATGCTCTCGTATTCAAATAAGCTGGTGTATTTAGTGCAGTTGAAATTGTAATGTTTAAAAAGGTTGGAATAGTAGCTTTACTGTTTACAGCAGTGTTTGTTACCAGTTTTAGCTCGGTAGATTCCAGTTATGTACCCCTAACACCGATTAGCGCGCGTGAGCGAAAAGTTCAAAAACAGGTTTTAAATCAGATATTATCCTTTCGTAATTATGTAAAGGATACACTCTTTTTTGAGCTTAATAAAGAGCATGCCGATGAGAATAAGATCAAGCAGTCCTTCTTGAAATCGCGACTACTATTCAAAAAATTTGAGTGGGCAGCAGCGTATTTTAGTGCTGATCTCACTAAGAGATTGAATGGCCCTCCTGTTGTCGAGGTCGAAAATGCTGATTTATTAGATTCTTCTTTAGTACGCAGCATAGATCCAGTGGGGCTGCAGGTGGCTGAGGAGATGATCTATCCCAAATACGATAATACTAGAAAAAATGAGCTAATTAGTGAGGTCAGGCATTTAATAATCAATACCGAGTATATGATGTCTTACTTTTCATCATTCTCTCTTGCAGATTGGAGAATTTTGGATGCCGCAAAATTAGAGGTATTCAGAATCATTGCCTTGGGAATTACCGGCTATGATAACCCGCTGTCTTTAAAAAGTATGGAAGAGTCTTCCATGGCCCTAAAAAGTTTACGCGATATGCTTACGCTGTACATCAAAGGAAAAAATAATAAATTATTAACCGACTTGGATGCCTCGATCAGCTACCTTGATGATAATTCCGATTTTGATTCCTTTGATAGGGCAGTATTTATTAAACGCTTTGGTAATAAAGTTAGCGCTGGGATTGCAGGATTAGAACAAGAGTTACCTGGACCTAAAATTAAATATAACAGGATGCTGAACCAAGAGGCTAAAACATTATTTGATGTTGATGCTTTTAATGTAAATGCATTTTCTCCAGGCCCAGAATTTAACACTACAGCGGCCAAAGTAGAATTGGGAGAAAAGCTTTTTTATGATGTATCACTTTCTGGTACACTTAGAAGAAGCTGCGCTTCCTGTCATCAACCTGATTTAGCTTTTACAGACGGTCTGGCCAGGAATACAGATATTCATAATCCATCCAAACCCTTAAGTAGGAATGTACCAACCTTAATTAATGCCGGATTACAATCAAATTATTTCTACGATAACAGGTCACTAACTTTAGAAGATCAGGCCCTTGAAGTGATCAAAAGTAAGCAGGAAATGGATGGTTCAATGCAGGCTATTTTGAAATCTGTTTCAACAAATAAATCATATCAGCCACTGTTTTCAAAAGCTTTTTTTATAAAGAATAAAGAGGCAATTAGTGCAGATCAAGTTGCAAATGCGCTTGCCAGCTATGTTCGCAGCCTTACTCAAATCAACAGCCGGTTTGATGACTATATGCGAGGCACAGATCATGCGCTATCTAAGCAGGAAGTGAATGGCTTTAACCTATTTATGGGGAAAGCAAAATGCGCAACCTGTCATTTTGTGCCTTTGTTCAATGGAGTTACCCCGCCTAAGTATCTGCAGAGTGAAGTGGAGGTGATTGGGGTACCTAGTTCTCTCTCGGACTCCACTCTGGATGCCGATTTGGGGTATTATAATGTTATCGGTGTGGAGGGTTATAAGAACGGTTTTAAAATCCCCACTATTCGGAATATCAAAAAAACTGCACCATATATGCATAATGGGATATATAAGACCTTAGATCAGGTAATGGGGTTTTATAACAACGGTGGGGGAGCAGGCCTAGGGATTAAACTTCCAAACCAAACCCTTTCCGAGGATCCGCTTCACCTTACAGAGAAAGAAAAAGGAGATATCATCGCTTTTATGGAAAGTTTAGAAAGTAAATCGATCATCCAAAGTAAGCGAGCAAAATAAATCAATAATAAGATACTATTGGATAGGATGGGGACCTGATGCATTAGGTATTTTGGATGGCATGTACCATGATTCATTCCCATATCTCTAAATTTTCAGCCGAAGCCCATGTGTATATTTTAGATTTTCGCTTTTTTTCTAAATAATTCGCTTTGTTGGGCGCTAAGAGTTGTTTGCAGAGGACAGGTTTGCAAAGTGAAAGAGGCGATTTTATGGCAGCGAGGAATGGCCTGGGCGTTAGTTAATAATCATTAATAATATCCAAAACTATTCATGTAACATCTGGATTTTATGATTTATAGATATAAACGATGTAATTTGAAAGTTCAACTTTCAAATTGCATAAATTCAGTTTGATTCGCAGTTGTTGCTAACTCCTGTTCATGGATGAATCACAATATTCTTTACAGGTGATTAGAAGTATATCTATAAATGATCCCCATATTTCAAACATCAGTTTGAACACCTTCTTGTATACACCATTCTCTGAACAATTCATCAATAGCGAAGCAGCTTAAAAATAAGCCAGCGAAACAGAGGATGGGCCTCTTAAATAAACCACTGGTGATCACTATGGTGATCCTCAATGAAATTGCCAAAATTTGTTGTCATTTTTTACTTTTTTTTCACGACGTATTGAGAGATAGAGTATGCTGATTAAAGGTTTTTTGCTGCTGTGAGCAAATAATAAAGTTCACTTGTCTCGCTGTATAGCCACTTTTGTAGGTGCAAACGAGCATTAACCCCTTCAATGTGGTGTCATTGTTTTTGATGGCAAAATTTTTACGCCAAGGATAAATACAAAATCATGAAGGAGGAAAATCTCATTCCGGAGTTGCCCTCATTCGCGCTCCGGGAAATAAATAGCTAAAAAAATAAAGGTTGAGGCTTAAAAGGATATGATCAGGTTTAAGAGCCTTTTCTATATTGGAAGAATATTGCCTTTGCAGGCAGCGAGGGACAATTTGAAAATAAATCGTTAGTGATCACCATATTGATCCTCAAAGAAAAATAGTTAGATGTCGAAACTTTGTTCTGCACGCCCAGGAAAGCTTTTGCTTTCCGGCGCAGGCAAGGTCTTTGACATACGGGAACGAAGCATTATCCTGCTAACGTGGGAAATTTTGCGAAGCCTTGATCATTCAAGGTGAAAGCGCATTGGCAGACTTATAGAGTCCAGTTTATTACTTTGCGGGCTTTCCCTGCAAAAGGATATTTTCTTGCGAGACCTCACCCACAGCAGCGGAGATACGCTTGAACGCATCCCTGTTTGGTTTTCGCTTGATTTACAGGTTACCAACGAACGTGGCAACCACCCTTTAAATAGGTTTTATCCTGGCTACGGGTTTGATCTTGAAGCGACGGTAGACCGTTATAACTTTGGGGGACTTGAAGAGGCGCAGAAGCGCGATGCTGTTATTAGGGCATTGAAATACGGCAATTTAATTGAGCTGCCTTTAGAACTTGAAGGAAAAATGCAGCAGGTATATCTCTGCGCAAATCCTGAAATGAAAACCTTAAATGTATATTCTAAAGAGATGCAGCCTATTAAAACCGAGCAGATATTTCCTCCAACTATTACTGAAAATGAGCAAATCACTGAATCAGATGTAAGCGCTTTGGTTCAAAAAGCAGAGTCCAACAATGAGGAAACTAAATCACATAAAATTGGCCGCTAGGTGGAAATAAAGACTTGATACTTAGTTTAGCTCAGCTGTGTGAGATATGTTTGCTTGCGTGCTATATTTTCGTCTTTCATTCATCCACTCCTTTACCTTTGGGGAAATGAAAAGAATTACAAAGGCAAGTACTGACATCGCTAATTGTAAGACAAGATTTATTTTGGTAACTGGATTGGCATTAGCTTCAGCCATTACAACAATTAATCGGTAAACGCTCCTTGCAATAATAAGCACCAAAAGGTATTTGCTCCATTCAAACCTGCGTTTGATGAGGATAAACAGGACATACCTCATGATCAAAATAGCAATGAGCACCACAAATTCTTGCGTGCTTTCATAATCGTAGAAAAACAAATTGACTATCCCGATTAAAAAAGTAATTAAAATAAGATTGGAAGACAGTGAGTATTTGTTCTTCCAGAGTTTAAGATTAACCAACTTATAAATATTTTATGCAATAGACTAAGCAAATGTCTTGATAATTTTTAACAAGAGCCAATTTTTTATTTAATAGAATGGTAAATATTTTGACAATTATCAATGTAAATGAAAAACGAGATCTCTTTAGGATCTCGTTCTTTGAAATATTGTTAAAAACTGCTTAAAGGATTTTACTTTTTCAGTATCCGTTCCTTAATTTTTACAGCTGGGTTGCCCTGGTAAATGGAGTAAGGTAACAAATTACTTGTGGCAACACTGCCCATTGTTAAAACCGCGTGGCTATGCAAAGTTACACCAGGGCCAACTTTGGCAGCGGCACCTACCCAGGCACCCTCTTCTAGCGTGATAGGCGCTACCATTAAATCGAAACTGCTATGGCTGTAGTTATGGTTGCCCGTAATTAGCACTGCTTCTTGCGAAATACAGCAATTTTCAGCTATAATTACCTGGTCTAAATTTTCTATGTAACAATCGGCAAGCCAGCTGTAATCGCCAATTTCCAGTTTCCAGGGATACTTAATATGGATACCAGGCTTGATGCGTACATCCTTACCTATTTTAGCGCCAAACAGCCGTAACAAAGCCACTAGTATCGAGCTGACAGGTATAATACCGCTTTTAAAAAACACAACATCTGTATAATACCACAAGAATTGCTTTAGCCTGCCAGCACCGACTTTATAGTCGCCGGTATCAAAATTTTTATGGAGTCTAGTTTTTAGCAAAATATTTGGTTTAGCTGGATAATTAAGATTGGGTTACCACTGGTTTATTATTCCTTTTAATCCAGAAGTATAGCATGGTAAATACGCAGACATATACAATAACGTTAAAAACTTCATGGTGATAAGTAAAGTTATGTCGCTGCGACTTAAAAAAAGCTAGTAGTACCCCAAGACCAGCTATCCTTAAGACATTCAGTACATAGATGGCAATAATACCGATCAAAAGCATTTTAAGGGTTGATTTCCATGAGGCCGGAAAAGCGAGTACAAACGCGGCGAGGAAACTCATTACCCCTAGGCCCAAACAAGAATAATTTACCCTTAAGTATGGGCCTGCGACAACCATTACATCCATCTCGTTGTAAATGGCATAAAAACCGAAGAGTTTAATCACCCATACTGCGGGTATAATAAGCGCCGATTTTAAACCTTGAATGTAGTTAAAATGTGTTGAGATATAAGCGTTGTAATACTGCGATCCCGGAGTCATCACACTGTTCATAAATAGGTTTCCCTGGCTAAAGAGGATATATAGTAAAAACAATGCGATTACAAATTTGATGGCTTTTTTATTGGCCTGTTTTTTAGCTTCTTCCTGAGTCATATTTATCGGCAGTTTATAATTTTATTTGTTTGTTTTTTGCAAAGCCTTAATCTTTTTATCTATAAGTCGTCTGAACCAGAAACTATGCAGATAATGAAATTTTATACCCGTAGCACCCTCAAATATACCCAGTTTAAAAAACATTCGGTAACCAAAATAAAGGTAGGGCCTAAAACCGAGTGGAAGTTGCCACCATAAGCGTTTTAACCATGCTCGCTTTTCATCAGGGCTCCCCAGTAAGTTTGGCTTGATACTTTGGAACCTTAATTTTTGCATCCTTTCTATTTCTTCCTGCGCAATTAAATCGCTGTAGCGCTCATGTTTCGATTTCCAGAAAGCGATATCATTTTCTTTCAGATTCTCTTCCAATATCCAGCCTTTTTTCCATACTTCAGTTTTACCAGGCACAACAAATCGGTGATCCATATTTTCGTTAAGGTCTGAAAAACCAACCCCCGTTCTAAACATTTTTAAAAGATAAAAAGGGTAGAAGGTCCCAAACCTGATCCAGCTGCCCTGAAAAAAGTTTTTCCGGTTAAAATAAATGCCATTAATATCCTTGTGTTCATCCTCATTAAAATTATCTAACATTTCAAAAAGTTCGGGAGTAACAGTATGATCGGCATCCAAACCAATGGTCCACGGTGTAGTTATCTTAAAGTTTTTTAAGGCAAAATCCCACTGTTTGGGATGGTTTTCAAATGGGTTTTGCAATATCTCTGCACCATAAGTTTCTGCAATTTCAAGCGTTTTATCACTACTGCCACTATCTAAAATATAGGTTTTGGCATTTAGGCCCTTAATAGATTGAAGTAATCTGGGTAAATGAATTTCTTCATTGAAGGTTAATATGATAAAACTGAAATTTTTGTTCATGTAGCGGGTTATTTCAACCAGAGATTGAAATATAACTTATATGGTTTTATAAAATTCGAGATACTGTCTTGCTAGCACATCATCATTAAAATCCTGTCTGATGATTAGAGGAGCATTATTGCCGATTTGTTGCCTTTTTTCCAGGCTTTGGTAAGCAAAAATAATATTCTTTTTTATCTCTTCGGTTTCCAGACTAGTAATCCATCCCAGGTCTTTATCTTTAACATAATCGGAAAGCCCAACTTGCTCACTAATAAGTACTGGGGTACCAACACTTAAGCTTTCTACAACAACATTGGCAAAGTTTTCGTTGTAAGAAGTAAGTACCAATAAATGATGTGCAGCGATAAGTGTATACTTATCCTCGTTGCTTACCTGCCCGATCCAATCAATGCTATTGCTTAATTTTAGGTTACTCGCCAAAAGCTTTAGGTCTCGTAAGTACTGTGCTTCACCAGAGCCCGCGATAGTTAATTTCCATGGAATATCAACAGTTGCTAGTGCATTAAATAAAAGTTCAAGTCCTTTCTTTTCTTCAATTCGCGAAAGAAAAATAAGCTTAAAACAATCTCTCTCTTGATACTTACTACCTGCTACTTGCGATGGCAAACTCACCATATTCGGAATCACCCTGATACTTTTGGGTGTTACGATCTTTAAAATATCAGCTTTTTCTTGCTCGCTGGTAGCATGGATATGGCAGTATTTTAACAGGTTTTTACCTAGCAATGTGTGGATCAGTTTTTTCGATAAAGAATTGCGGTTACCAAGTGTGTAGGAGGTAAGCATCCCGCGGGGAGATAGCACCACCGGAACCTTATAACATTTTGCAATAAGGCAACTCAGTACCGAAACTAAATTCCACCAGGCATGGATATGCATCACATTCCCCTCGTTCGGATGGATGCCTGCAAGGCGGGGTGGTCCTTTAGGTGTTTGATTAGCTGTGTTTAATTTTTCCCCCTGAATACTAAGCTTGTCACCCTGATCCTGTCGAAGGGTATTTCTCAATCCCCACAACAATGCTAGCGAAAAATGACTATGATCTTTAGTCCATCTTTTAAAATAGGTAACCTGTACTCCATCAACCAAAACCGGAATACCAGTTTTTACATCCAGTTCCTTTGCACCGTTTGCTGTAGTGGTAATCACCTCCACTTCGAGGCATTTGTCATCCAGATCGCTTGTTTTATCATCCTGGTTACCGGGTTTGTCATCCTGAGTGCAATGAAGGATCTCTTCCTTTAAAACTGCTATACCCTTATCGCCCGACAGGACTTCGCATAACTTTCCAACGCTTTGTATAGGCCCACCATAAATATAGGCTGGTTTATAAGAAGCTGTAATGTGTATGATTTTCAATGATGAAGTGATATTAATCAAATACAGGTTTTAATACCTTTATCGTTCTAAGCAAATAAAAAAGCATCCACATAATCACATAACCCCAAAAAATATTATTAAACATAAATTCGAAGTTATTTCCCCGCCAAAGCCCTTGAAAAATACTGTTAAACATAATTACGCATCCGAGTTCGTAACCCCCAAAAATTTCTTCAGCCTTATCTGATAGATGTTGTACCAGCATGCCATAAAGCAACATAAAAAAGAAAACACCAGGAATACCGAAACTTAAATAAGCATCAACTACGGGCCGTGTTTTTGCCGAAACTGCCGACATTTTATTCGCAACCCCAGCATCATAAACCCTTTGCATCGAAACGGTTTCCATATTGGGCTTTCCTGACCAGAAAACCCTTGGAATTAAGCCTTCCAAAGAGTTTTCTATAATTTCCCAATCATAGTATTCATGGTGGCTTGGAACAAAATCTACAAATTGGGTAAACATTTCCATTTCACTCAATCGCGTGGTAAGAAACGTCCAATTTGTGTTCTCTATCTGTTCTTCATTTTTAGCACTAAGGTTTTCGAAAGCCCGGCTCTGTGCTTCCTCAGCACTTACCTCACCACTCCAGCTTTGTCTTACCGTATTATTATAGGTTGGAAGAAAGTATAGGAGTGCATAGAGTGTTGGAACAAATAAAAATAGAATTAGCTTTTTATAATAATTGAAAAACAGGCAGCCAAGTATAATGATGTTAATGATTATTGGCTCTTTATAACCAGAAAGCGACGCATGGATAAAGTTTATTATAAAGATTGTTGCTCCAATTCCTAAATATTTTATGTTTTTTGATATAAAACCCTTAACAAAGAGGACAGCGGCGCAAGAAATTCCGACAAGTGTCAAAGGAAGGGCAATTTGACTGAGACCTGATACTTGTTGGGATAGAGAACCAAGCGTAAACACAATAACACATAACCAGATAATAAAGTCATCATTCTGAAAAAATTTTATACTCTTAACTCTTATTACTTGTCTTTGAGTTAATAGCATTCCGTTAACCAATGCAGCATGGGCAAACAAAGTCATGCGCTGGCAGCTCGCAATTAATGTAGTTTGTTCACTCTCTTTAAACTGCGCGCCGTAATTAGTTTCCGTTAAATACCTATAGCCTAAGTGATCCATAAAGTAAAAGATAGAGGTAGTGCACATAAAACCGGCAAAAATCAACTGCGTAAGGAAAATTGGCCGCATAATCTGCTTATGTATAGGCAAATCTGTTTTAATGATCGCTGCGGGAGAAAGAATAGAAGTATAGAAAATAAACAGTGAACCAAACCAGGCTATAAAATAAGATGTAATTGGACTATTAATCAATATATAAGAGATCAAAACTGGCAAGTATAAGGTTAAGATAAGTTTAAACGGATTGTTATTTTGCATACTGATTTTCGATGGTACCAACAATCTGAGTCACTTGTTTCTCAAACGACCAATCTTGAATGATTTCTTGTGAAGCTAATCCCATTTGTGCTAAAATAGCTTTATTTTCAGTGAGTGCACTAAGGTTTTGTTTGAGATCAGCTAAATCACCCGATTTAAATATTGCTCCATTAATAGTAGACTTAACCAGATCGACAGCGCAACCAACTTTATCAGATACCAATACTGCTTTGCCGGCTGCCATAGCCTCGTTAACGGCCAATCCCCAGGTTTCACCAGGTCCCTGCGAAGGTAAACAGAACAAATCGCAAGCCTGGTATACAACCGGCATTGCGGTTTGATTATGAAAATCCATAAAATGAATTCTTTTTTTTATTTTTTTCTCCCAACGCTCAACTCCCAACTCCAAATCCTTTTCATTGTCGTCCAGCTTTCCCTCTAGCTTGTCATCCTGAGCGTAGTCGAAGGACCCTCTGTCTGCTAACCGCTTAACTTTCTCTTTTAACCCCTGCTCCAACACGCCATTGCCAACAAAAAGCAAATGTGTGTTTTTCAAATCAAGATCTATAAAAGCGTCTAATAAAAGTTTAGGGTTTTTTTTAGGCTCTAACTTACCCGCAAAAAGAATTAATGTTTTATCAGGAGCTATGCCAAGCTTATTTCTTAATGAACTGGCTTCTATGTATCTATCTTCCGAAAATCTATCATTATCCACAGCATGCGGTGCAAAAAATAATTGTTTTTCTTTCAAGCCAAAGCGTCTAAAATAGGCTTTATTGGCTGTGCCTACAGAAAATGCTATATCAACATGCTTATAAAGCCATTTAAGGAATAATGTTCTTAATAAGCCCTTGGATTTTTTTTGTTGATCGAGCAATGTAGAATCTCCTCTAAAGTATATAGGTATCTTACCCTTGAAAAATCGCAAAGCTTTTAAATGACTTTTCCAAGCCCAGCCGTACACCAGTATGGAATCTGGTTCAAACCCTTGTACCTCCTTAACCAATGTAGGATTGACAATGCCATTGAAATGATGTGTATCAGCATCTTTTGACAGGTTTTCTAAGAACAAATAATTATAACCCTCTAACAGTGGTATGTCCCATTCAATTTGCTGGGCAAAACCTTGGTCATATTTATTAAAGGCCCGTTGTCCCAAGGTATAAAAGACCTTGAGTTGAATTTTTTTTGACAATAATTTAAAAACTGGTGCATAATATTGGATCGGGTGTGTGGTAATAATGGCTAGTTTCTTCATTGTTGATTTGCAACTCTACTAAATTTTTGTATTACCTTTTCAAATATATCAACCTGGCTTTTTGTCAGATAATTAGCGGTATACGGTTGAAAAGCACTCCAATCGGTTTGCGGTTTCTTATGAGATAAAATATCTTCAATATAGTTTTTAAATGTTTCAAAAGCCTCCATAGGGCTTTGATTTAAGGTAATTAAATGACCGGCATTACATTGTAGGATAACTTTGCCTGCGCTGCTTTCTGCATTAAAGATACCAAGTAGGTTTTTCTCCGAAAGGATATATGGGTATACTTTGGAGGCTGTATAGGCAGCTTGTTCGGATCCTATAATAATTAAGCCATCCGCATGGTGAAGGTTGTTTATACTTTGATAGAACCCTATTCGATCTGTATATTCGGTAACATATGAAGAAATGCCAAACTTTTCAGCAACGGGAGCTATAGTTAAAATGCCTTTTCCAGCTGGGGCATAACTTGTGCCAATAAAATATATTTTAATTCTTTCAAACAGTTGTGGCAATTGATCTAATCCTTGTTTAAATGCACCAAAAAGAAGTTCAAGGCTGCTTCTCATATCTTCGCCGCCGCGACCAATATACACAAGGTTAAGATTGCTTTCTGTATGGGGAAAAGTAAGTTTTAGTTTTGTGTGGTTTTTTTTTGCAATTCTAAAATCTGCTTCAAAAGCACCAAATGTTATTACTTCATTTGGTTTATCAATTAACAGTGGATATCGCTGATGGAGTACATCAATGTAAGCTTTCGAAACACTGATTAGGCCGTCCGCATGTTTCAAGGCTATAGGCTCCAAGTATTTGTTTAACCTATAGGAAAACCAATATTTTTTTGGTCTTTGTGATCTTGGTTTATCTTTATAATAGTCGGTGTGCCAAGGGTCCTGCATATCGATAATATATGGGATATTGAACTTTTTCTTCCAATATGCACCCAAGATGCAGACAGGGAATTGAGTTGTGGAAAAGTATATTAAGTCAAAGTTTTGTGCACTAAGTAACTGGTTTACTTTTTTTAGGTAATACCAAAGCGAACGGAGCGCTAAACTGCCTAGCCCAAATTTTGCCGTCCATTTTTTTGAATATGCTTTGATGCGGTGGATTTTAATTGTTGCAGGGATTGATTGCAAAAGGAGAGAGTCTTTCAAAGAATCGACATATTGTTCATCAACCGCCACTACTTCTGCATCCCATCCAAATTTCTCAAAGTAAGGTAGGCTCATACGCACACGCTGCGAATCTGCAGTATTCGCTGGAGAGAAATAAGGAGAAATAATTAATACTTTTTTCAAATAACTAAATTCTTTTTTTATAGTTAAGGGCGATACGCTCTGAGTAATAATAAATCAGATATACAAACGGTATTATGATTATTATTGACCCTGTGACATACCATAAATGGTAAGGAAGTTCCTTATTCTTTGCATAGTAAATAGCCAAGGCTTTAAACAATAGGAGTATTGGAAAGTGTAATAAATAGAGTGAATACGAAAATGTACCCAACCAGGATAAGGAAGATAATGTCATGGCTAACATCGATTTATTTCTTATAATCATTAACGCCACAAAGCCTGTTGTAATCAAACCAAAACAAAGATCTAACCAAGGGTAATTACTGTTGATCCTGGCAATTAAAGGGTATGCTAAAAAAAAAACGATCAATACTGGAATGTAATTGAACAGTCTTTTATTTTGCTTATAAATAGCTGCCATTATAGCGCCCAAAAGCCAGATAGATATAGTATATGCTGCTGCACCAATGTAATCGATTTTGTAACCAAATAAATATGTAAAAAAAAGGCCTAAACTGAGTAGTAGTGGTAAGATTCTTTGCTTATGATAGCTCCATAATAATAATGGATACATTAGGTAAAAGAACCACTCATGTTTTAAAGACCAAACGGGATAGTTGGAACCCCAGAGCGGGCTTTCCGGTACTAAAAAGAAATTAAATAAAAATCTGCTGATCGAATATTGACTGAGTGGATAAGAATCACCAGTGACTATCAAAATGATGAAATCTGTTAAATAACAAACAATAAATGAAACAATCAATGTTGGATAAATTCTGATTAACCGTTTTTTTAGGTATTGACTTAATTTAAAATCAACAAAAATGTTCTGTGCGCCAGCGTATCTAAAATGGATTAAAAAACCAGATAGCACAAAGAAAATGATAACCGCTTCATGTCCAAATTTAAACAAAGAAAAGAAGTAAACCATTATTCTATCATACCATTGATATTGCTCTGGATGTCTGGATAAACCGTTAAAATATGGTTGGGTTAAGGCTAAACGTGCGTGATGGACTAATACGTATATAGCCGATAGGCCCCTCAGTCCATCTAATGCTTTCAAGTTGTCTTTCAACGGTTCAAATTTTGACAGACTATTGTTGGTAATACTCTCAGTATTCACAGATTATGAAATTTTATTTCTTTTGGGATTGATTTATGAAAAACGGATGTTTCATAAAATCACTATATTTTTCTTCAATTAATATAACCTTAGCATTCGATTCGAAATACTTAAGGTAGCAAAATACTTCTAATTCGTCGCTTATCAGTAGTGGTGATAGGCGTAGGTATGGTTAAATAATTACCACTTTTTCAATTAACGCAATAGTTTTTTATTTAGAAATGATTGGATGACATTTTCCATAAAATACGATAACGATAGGGTACATATAAATATAATGGATACTCTTATTAACAAATTAACCTCAGTAAAGTAAGCATTAATTCCAACTATAATTGGAAAATGGAATAGGTATATGGAATATGAATATTTCCCTAAATAGACCAAAAATGGGAGAAATATTTTATCCCGTAGGTAAGAAAGTAACCGCTTTATTAATTTTGAAGTAATTAATAAGCTGAAGAATGGGAGTAAAACATAGGCTATTTTAATGGCTGGAAGGTAAGAACGGTCAAGAATCAATAATGTGCTAGCTACTATGTAAATGATCACAAGTGGTATTGTTATCAGGGATACTTTTTTCTGTAGGGCTGTTGAGCTTTTATCGACAATTAAATATAAAAACATTGGGATTGATACACATGCAAATAAAAAATATTTAGCCGGATCATAGTAATTTTCTGTTAGCCTTAATCTCGAAATTAATGGGAACATTAGGACCCCAAATATTGCAGTTAATAAATTCGTTGAAAAGTATCCGCGTAGCTTCCAAATATAAAAGCCAACGATCCAGATTGTGGAAAATGCAAACATTTGGATCAGATGGTTCAAAATTGCAGAACTAAAATTAATATAGTAAAATCCAATACAACACACGCTGATTATAAACCACAGAATCAAATTCCTGTTATTAATCTTTTTGTTATTTATTGCAAATAATCCAAAAATAAGGTAAAAAAACACCTCGAATGTTAGCGACCAGATTACTGGGTTTGCATTCCATAAAAGCGGCGATAAATACCCACTTATTGAACTTAGAGGGATGATGTTTAAAAAAATCGTACCAAGGGGAGGGACTTGCCTAAATATGGAATGCTCAATCACAACAGAAATGAGAACACCTAACAACAAAGTTGGGTGTAGCCTTACTATTCGTTGATACAAAAACATGGACATAGATCGTGGTTTCTTTTCAAAAGAAGAATGGATGACAATGCCCGAAAGGATAAAGAAGATTATTACAGCTTCTGTTCCCCAATTACAAAAAAAATTGATCAGGTGCCCTTTATTGCGAGCTAGTTCAGGTGTTTTTGAAGAAAGATGAGTAAGTACTACAAGCAATGCAGCCAAGCCTCTAACCATTTCCAGATATTTATTCTTCATTAAGAGCTAGACAGTTGTAATAAGGATTATATTTCTGATTAATCTACAGTGCATTGGCAAATCTTTTTGCAAGATTATGGGCTGGTTTTTCAATCAGTAAATAGAAAATATGTGATAAAGTTATCGTAATTACAATAATCAGTATTGCATTTTTATTGTCTAATGATAAGAATTGGCTTATTATCACGATTACCAAAGGATGGATAATGTAAAGTGAATATGATGACTTGCCTAAAAGTTCTAGGAGATATATAGGTGTTTTATTTCTGAAATAAATAATCTCTAATCGAAGCCAGTAATAAGACAATAGGGCAAAGAAATTCATCGAGAGAATAAAGCTTAGTAAATACTCTATTTTAAGGAAGTTGAGTAAAACTGCTGTTAAGAAAACCAATACTCTTAAAAAAAATAGTTTTTTAGGTTGTACTTGCATTTTCTTGTTGATGTTTTCAGCAATTAGTACCCCCAATAGCCAGCAGGGCAAACCAATTATCCAAGTAAACAAAGGCCCCAGCTGCCAATAATAACCATGATAATCAGTTCGTGATTGTAATATCAATGAATGGATATCGCTAAAAGCAAAAGAGATGATGGTTAAAAACGAAACGACGAAACTGAACCAAAATTTTATATTCCATGATTGTTTAATTCCCAACATAAAAGGGTAAAGAAAGTAATAAAATAGCTCACAAATTAAACTCCACAAAATCGCTTTTTCTGGATGACCATATTTGTAGCCAAGTAGATAAACAACAAATAATGGCGCGAGAATTCTAACAAATCTACGCAGATAGAATTTTTTAATGTCAATTACTTGGGTTTTTGAAGTGAAATGGATTAAAAAACCTGATAAAATGAAAAATACAATTACCGCAGCTGTTCCATTAAAGGATACTTTTAATAGTTGAGCGAGGGATTTTGCAAAATCAGAATTTAAACTCTTTTCATAATTGGGGTGAGTAAATACATGAGACAGCAAAACAATTAGCGCGCAAATAAAACGAATAGTATCAAGACCTTTGAGCCATATCACATTATTCGCCATATTCACTAAGTAAATTTTTAATTAATATTAGAAGTTTTTGACTTTCTATTTCCCAATTGAATTGCTTTTGACCTAGATCGAAAGCAATCTTTTTATGTAAGTTTAAAGTTTGTCTCTCTTCATTATAAAAGGCAATCAGACTGGCCAGTTCGTCATTATTGTGATATACTTTCCCGAGTTCTGGAAATTGATTGATAAACTGCTTTTGAGCAGTTGTGCTACTTGATATTAATATCAATCCACACTGTATATATGTGAAAAATTTATTGCTCAAGGCAATATCATTATTTATAGAAAATCCAGGCTCCGAAGCAATGCCAATATCAAATTTTGCAGCAATCTTAAATAAATCATCAGGAAATACACTTCGATAGAAAAAGATTTTTGATTTTAACTTAAGACTTTTTGCCAAACTATTTAATTGATTTAAATAGGCTGTATCTATTTTCCCTAACAGAGCTAGTTGAACTTTAAATTCTAGCTTAGAAATTGCATGAATAATATTTTCTAAACCTCTGTTGGCTCCTATAGTTTGTGAGAACCAAAAGATCTTCAACGGCTTATCAAAATTAGATTTGGATTTGATAGTTGTCTGAGGAAAGACATTCAAGATTGTTAAAACATCTCGCGTATAAAGGTGCGCATATTTTTCAGCAATTATGGGACTGGATGCAGTCATATAATCTAAACTCGGAATATATTTATCTTCAATATTTTTTTTTAAGATAAAGTCTTTATTTTCAGTATCATCCTTTGTTTCGTTTCTATGAAAGTCTTCTGCATCAAATCCGCATTTCGAACCGTTTTCTTTTGCTGCGCTAACCGCGATAGCTAATGAACCAAGGTTATGTGCAATATATAAAGATGCATTTGTTTTGATGGCCCTTTTAAGCTGCCAGGTATAGTGCCTGTTGGCCAAAAAAGCAATATTGGTTTTTGTAGAATACTTTAAGAGTTTATATCTAGTTGAGGACAGGTAACGTATAACCTTTGAACTGAAATTTTCGCCTGTCCAATTTAAAACATCAAAGGTCCATAACGGGTGTTTAGCTAATAATTGACGATCAAAATCAACTAAATATTTAACATATTGGGTGAAAATCAAATGAATGCGAAAACCTTTGGATGATAAAGCTATTGCTTCCTTTATCAATCTTGGATTTGAGGCAAGATGTCCTGGGGTAATTAAACAGATTTTTTTAGATTGTTCAGGTTCCATTTTTCGTAAACAACTGTATTTAACTTGTTTCTATAGTCTGGCCATTGCCATTGGGTAGCGCTTTGCTGCGCCTTTATACCAAAAGTTTTTATTTCTTGCGGATGATAGACACACCACTTCATTTGGTTAATAAGTTCCTGCAAATCACCGGCAGCTATTACCCAACCATTTTCATTGTGGTTTATCACATCTGGACCGCAGCAAGCGTCGGTGGCAATAACAGGTAAACCGTTGGCCATAGCTTCTGTAACTACCATTCCAAATCCATCTGCCAGTGTGGGCAATACAAAAACATCTGCCTTATGATATAAATTCATTAACTCATGGTGTGGAATGTTTTGTTTAATCAAAACATTTCCCGGTAAGTTTGTTCTCAATGTTTCAGGAAGTGTCATTTTTCCAACAAGAATTAACTTAGCCTCGGATGCTGCAAAATTGCAGTTACGCCAGGCTTCGTATAACAGGTGGGAACCTTTTCTGATAGATTGGTTACCGGCATATAGAAAAGTGACCGGCTTATTCTCTTGATCGTTTTTGCTAATTTTTTTTACCTGGGGGAATCCCAATGGTATAACGCAGATTTTATCCTCAGCTACACCGCCAGCCACCAAAGTCTTTTTGGTAAAGGTTGAATTACATATAACGATAGAAGCTAATGCGAGTTCTTGGTCTCTTCTTCGATTTCTTCTTTCTGCTTTTTTATTGATTAATAAAGCAGTAGAACCTGTTTTAAGCACCGGGTATAATTCAAATTGCTTTTCAACAATTGGAGTAAAGTAACTGTGATGTTGACTCGGTTGTTCGTACACTGAAAAAATGTTTAACGATTTGGCTTGTTGTAAACTGGCTAGCGCCGCATGCTCATAGGTATGTATAACATCTGGTTTATAATGTTTAATAGCTTTTGCTACCCACTTATCGAAACTAAGCTCTGCCCATTCCCAAATCAAATCTGTTATTATGGCATTTGTTTTTCTAGCAGCAAAACTTCTGAGCAATTCCGGTAAGGGCCGACTCTTAAATTTTTCAATAGCAATTTCATTAAACTGCCTTCTTCTAATCAATTCTTTAATACTCCGTATTGCCGATAATTTATTCGCAAGCAACGCATCTGGGTGATCGAAAAAGGTAGTGAAGAAATAAAGCAGAAAGTCAGCCTCGTCATAACCAATCACATTTTGTTTAACATGAGGTGCAATAGCAGGATGAGCAATAATCACTTTCATTAAAATTTTTGATAGAGATTAAGGTATTGTTGGGTAATTTCCTGTGAAGAAAACCTCGCCTTTGCGACCTGATAGACCTGTGTGCGATCTATTTTTTTGATGTCGGCTATTCTCTCAATCAGTTCTCCGGTTTGGTTAGCGTAATAACCTGTAATGTTATTTTCAACAACTTCTGTTACCGCACCCTTTGCAAGGCCGATAACCGGAGTACCACAGGCCATTGCTTCAACCATAACAATACCGAAGGGTTCTTGCCAATGTATAGGCATCAAAAAGGCGGCAGCCTGACTTAAAATCTCATTTTTTTGTATATCATTTACTGCCCCTATATAAGTTATTTGTTCGCCTAAAAAGGGTTTAATTTTCTGATCAAAATAGGTTTGTTGTCCTTCAGAAATATTTCCTGCTATTATCAGCTTACGTTTAGTTTGCATCGCAATTTCAATAGCGGTATGTGGCCCTTTAATGGGCTCAATTCTTCCTAAAAAAACTAATGGAGCGTCCTCTGCAACTGAAGTAGTACAGCTGTATTTTGAAAAATCAACGCCATTGTATACCGTATCAGCAGGAGCGACAGGTAAAATTTGCTTGGTAATGTAGTTGCTACAGCCAGAAAACCGCAATGAGCCATTTTTAGATAATATCATCGCTCTTTTAATCTGTTGTAAAGTTGGCTCTCGCTGGTAGCTCATTAGCTTAGCAATTTTTAAAGGCATCAATGGCAAAAGATAAGCCAAACGGCCAAAACTATGTATAATGTCGAAATTTTTAAATACGGTTTTTTTTGTAATTAACCAGCTATTTTTGACAATCGTTGCTTTAGAATTTTCTGATGAAGAATAAGGCTCTAATTTACCGGGAACAGAAGAATCATTATTGGCAAATAGAGTTACATCATGTCCTAAATTAACCAATTCGCAAATTATCATGTGTATAACTCTTTCAATCCCTCCATAGTATAATGGAGGAACAGCAATTTCAGGATCGGCTGTGATAGCTATTTTCATATTTTAACTTGCACTAGAATTTGCAGCCGAAGTATTGCTATACATTATCTTTTTGCTAATTATCACAAAAGGCTTCTCAACTATTAGATAAAAAATATAGGAAGCAAAAATGCTAATAGAGATGGCAATAGCTACTAACATATATTTTTGAATGTTTGTATGGGCATAACGGATTCCAAAATTAATTATTTTGCCTCCAATAGGTACATGGATAAGATATAAAGAATACGAGATCCTCGATAAGAAATTGATTACAGCATGCTGATAACGATAAAAATGAATAACTAATAAGCCCATAATACACACCACTAAAACAACAAGACCTAGATTAAAATAAATCAATCCAGATAACAGTAAAGTAAGTATCCAATAGCTGCTTTTGTGAGGCAACTTTAAATACTTAAAATAATAGGTTACAATTCCTAATCCAAAAATGGAAAGATATGGGAAAATTAATTCTTTACTTCCTGTCGGGATAACTGTGCCAATAGCAAGGCCTATTATAAAAAGAAAAATTCCAGTTTTTGAGCGGTTAAATAATGGCAATAACAACCCCAGCAATAAATAGAACTGAAATTCTATACCTAAAGTCCAGTAAACAACATTATAGTAATTACCTAATCCAAAATTATTGAGATATCCTAAATGGAAGATTAGATTTATCCAATTAAATTCAACAGTATTTCTTGTAAACAGGCTTGCTACTACGTTTAATGCTAACAGGAGAAAAATAGAAGCAATGTAGGGGGGCTCTATTCTGATGAACCGTTTTTTAAAGAATGAAAGGGCATCTACATAATTGTAATTATTGGGCAATGAGTAGCAGATAATAAAGCCAGAAATCATAAAAAAAAGATGTACTCCTAAGTAACCATAAGCGAAAATAGACTTCAAGAAATTTTCTTCTGGAAATAGATTTGAATTGCCACAATAAATATGGAAAATACAAACAGATAGAGAGGCAAGAGCTCTTAAGAAAGTAAATTGTGGTAAAATTTGTTTTCTCAAGTTTTAATTAATATACCGGTAATTTATTTTAAAACTAGTCATTAAGATTGGTGGCATAAACATTATTATTTAAGCCGCCTACCATTATTAGCCATTAGTCTCCTTAAAATAAATATTGAATATTTGACAAACTTCCAGCCAAATAATTTGGTTAAAAAGAAGGAGATATTGGATGTTTTCCATTTAATATCACTACCCCCTAAGAATTGTATTCTCTCCTCTATTTGAGGAAGAATAACTTTAAATTCTGGATATGCTCTAAAAGCCTGCTCCTGTAAAGTGTTAGCGGCCAATTTGCGTGTCCTAGTGCTATTTTCATAGCTTAATATGAGATCAATTGATAAGTTTATCGAAAAAAAAGACGACTCAATATCGCTCTTATTACCTTTTGCAGATAAACTACTTTTTATTCCTGATCTATAAAATAGGGTGGATTTTTCACTGAATATCACATTTTTTGAACTTAGAATTGTTCTCGTAAAATATTCTGTATCATCCAATTGATGAATTTTTGTATTCCATAAACCTGCGCTTTCGATAATTTGGCGGGGAATCAAAAAAATTCCAGGCTGAGTCATGGATCTGGCATATTTCCACGAACTGCATATCCATTCCAAAGCCGGCAGATTTTGCCAACAATCTTCTTTGTTCAACTTAAAATCGGATAAGTCGTTTGCGTAAAAACGTCCCCACTTTGCAGAAATAATACTATCGGAGTGTTGCAAAGCTAAATTCACCTGCTGTTCTATCATTGATGGATTAATGAGGTCGTCAGAATCAAAAAATTTAATAAAATCTCCTCTCGACTGCAGATATCCAAAATTTCTTGCTGCTGCTGCCCCACCATTTTTTACCTGAAAAAGTTTGATTTTGGATGATTCGTAGTGACTAACAATCTCGAAGCTTTTATCTGTGCTGCCATCATCAACAATAATTAATTCCCAATGACTATACTGTTGTTTTAAAATGCTTTCAATGGCAGCGGCTACATAGTTTTCGCTGTTGTAAACGGGCATTATTATAGAAACAAGTGGTATTATCCTATTTTCTGCCATGCATTATTAAAGTACCATTTTTTACTAACGGCCACATAGTGGTGCATGGTGCCTGTCTCATGTTTAACCTGCTCTTCGCTCGGATAAACAATATATTCATTTTTATTACCAATCACTGATAGTTGGCTTCCGATCTGCATTGCACTTAACGCCTGTTCAAGGTAATAATTGCCCCCATATTGCCGCTCTAAAATTTCGGCCCATTTATCCAATTTATCAAAGTCTATCTCATCGCTTTTTAACCCAATTATACCTACATTTATTTGTTTTGGAATTGCGGTGCCAGTTAATTTTTCCATTTCGTTAAGTGGAAAACCATAAGCGCTTTCAATATCCAAGATATAGAAGGGGTTTTGAGGATTTTTCAACCAGTTTAGCATTTTTTCGGGCTGTTTCCAGAATAACATATCCGAGTCTAATACCAGTTTCCATCCACTGGTGGCAAAATGTACATCGATCAGTTTTTTGATGTGCGGATATATTTCTCTTTTATGATGAAGAAAAGGATATTTTTCGGGAAATGAATTTGCTTTTAGCTTTGCCTCAATTTCATTTTTCATTATAAATATACTATTGGGCACTTGTTTCTGATAGATTAACACCAGCGCTTGACTAAGAGAACCGTCATCAAAAAAAGTAAATTTGAGAGGATGATCTGTTTGCTTCTGGAGTGAGTATGCGCAATAAATGGTCTGATGCCAGAATTTCTCACCTGTTAAAAAGCAAACTTCAAGAGTTTGTTTACCATTTCTCGGGCATTCAATATAAAGAGTTTTTGAAGCTAACTTCATTTTCTTTTCGGCGCTTAACATTTTTCGATAGGCCAGATATCCTCCGAAACTTCGCCACGTTTTTAAATTACTGCGTGGGTACCGATATAATGTATTTAAGATTTTTTGTATCAACTTAGGTTACGTACGTCAACTTTTATGAAATGTCAATTTTCGGCTAGTGCTTGCAGCTGACCTTTAATTCCTTTATAGATAACCAAGTTCTCCTCATTTTGCCAAGGTTTATATTTCAGATAAGCTTTGAGTACCCTTGGCCATAAAAGGTATTTTGGAAATCTCTTCCAGGGACAAATGTGATATTTTATTAAAAAAGTAGTCCATGAACTCATAATTCCTTGGTTTAATTTACCCAGATAGTTTTTGGTAAACCTATCAGAAGGGATAAGATGGCTTAACTGTAGTTGGGGAAAAAAACCTACTTCAAAACCGTTTAGCATAATTTGCATTACAATTTCGTTATCGCCGCTTGATGTTAATTTATTGCCAGACCGGTCTTGAATAATGTTTTCACTACTGGCAATGTTAACCATATAATATTTGAGAGCAATGCTTCTGATGGCCATTCCTGCACCTACCGGAGCAAAGGAAGGGAAGTGAGTAATTTTTAACCCTGAAAAATCCGTAAGCTGTATTTTTTTTTCAAACTTTCTCAATGCTAAGCTCCCCCAAAACTGCTTAGTCCATTCAGGTGGTATTGTTTCAAAATCTGGGGATATATTTCCACCTATTGCTCCAATCTTTGGATATTTGTCGAAAATATTCGAGCAATTTTGCAAGTAGTTTTGGTCTAGTACATTATCATCATCTACCAATAAAATAATTTCGCCCTTGGCTTCGGTAAAGCCTTTAATACGAGCGTTTGTTAAACCAGGTTTCGGTTCTTCAACAATTCTGGCATTAGGATGCCACGTTAGATCAATGATAATTGGTTTTTTTGAATTGTTATCTACAATAATTAATTCCCAATTCTGAAGTGGAAAATCCTGCAATCTTAATCCGTTTAACGTTCGATTTAACCTATCGACATTTGGATTGTAAGTGCAGATCAGTACAGAAATCACATTAATCATTTCTATAAGCAATAATTTTTGCGGGTACGCCCACAGCTATGGCGTAAGCTGGAATGTCTTCATTTACAACTGAGCCAGCACCAATAATAACCCCATTCCCAATATTAATACCCCCTAATATTTTTGCCCCCGCACCAATCCAAACATCACAGCCAATTTTAACTGGTAACAAAATATCTGGCTGTGATCTTATTGTAGTTGTTTTATTTGGGATAGTATGATTTGAACTTACAATACAGGTGTGCATAGCTATTAAGGTGTTTTCGCCGATTGATACGTCGCCGTGTCCATAAATTACGGTATACTCTCCTAAGAAAACATTGGTTTCAAGTGTTATTTTTCCACCATAAGCTTTTAAAATGCAGCCTTTTGTGATTTCACAATCGTCAGCAATAGAAATTTTCCCTTTTTGCCCTTTTCTCATCCCATTGGCCAGAACGGATTGACCTTTTAGGAGAACGTTATTGCCAAACTGAACACCCTTTAAGCGGTGCCAGAAAATGGAAATAAGATTGATGAATTTTAAAATGGGCTGCATTTGCTAGTCTCGTTTAAGTAAGTAATTGCTGAATGCCTGTTTGCCTTTTAACAACAACTTGACTGCAATTGGTAAATTCCTTCTGTCGCCACCAATTAAATGTTGATGTGGTGGTGGCAATTTAAGTTTACGCGGTAGTTTTATATTGTTGAAAGCGCAAATTTTGTGATCTGCAATAATTGAGAGCCATTGTTCAAGATTCTTTTTTGAAGAAAACTTACTTTCTATTAAATTTTTAGCGTTCGTAGATATTGATTCCCAATATTGAGGATTGGACTGCAAATACTTTACTTTATCGATCAACTCCTCATTATCATTGACGTAATAACCAGTTTCTGAATCGAATAATAATTCAGGAATCCCACTATCAATTTTTTTGCAAATGGGTACAACTCCACAGCCCATAGCCTCCAGTATTGCAACCGGAATCCCTTCATAATCAGAGAGTAGTACTATGACATGCGCAGATAATAGTTGCTCCCTAAGTTCTGCATTGGGTAAGTTTCCTTTTAAATAAATATTATTCAGATTCTTATGTTTTGTAAATATATGCTCTACAATTCCAGTGTCTGGCCCTGAACCGAAAATATAAGCTTCAGTATTGTCAATATTTTTAGCAATTTTACAAAAAGCCTCTGCAATTTTATCTATATTTTTTTGTTTTATGGCCAGGCGACCTACATAAAACACTTTAAATTTTTCGGTTTCTGTGAGGGTTGATTTTGAGGTTGAAACTGGTGCCCCATATGGGATTTTGATAACCTTAATTCCCTTACTTTTTTGTTTTGCTTTTTGATACAATACTTCGGAAACCGCAACTATTTTACTTAGATATTCTTGCCTGTCGTCAACAAATTCATTTAAAATTGCCTCATATTCATCATCATCGTTATGCAAAATTCCGATTGTGGTTATTCCTGCATTCCTAATCCATTTTGAGGCGTAAAGTGCTGGAAGCAGATTGCCAGGCACAAAAACATCAGGTTTAATCTGATTCGTTACCTTTACTAAAAAGGAAATGATAGATTCTGTATAATGCGGAAACGGTATTGTTAAACACTCTATCCCATTTTGTCTAAGTATAGGAATAGTAGTACACTGATCTTCTGAAGCGCCAGTTAAAAATATAGCTACTACCTGATGGCCATTGTTTTGGAGATCAGGTAATAATCTTAACAACCAGGCATTGATGCCATTAATTATATTTTTACCGTCGTAGCCACAAAATATGATTTTCATTTACTTAAATGGATTTCTTGCCATGTTTTGAATAAATATTAAAACCGATAGTGGTATATTGAAAGCTTTTAATGTATTCAATAATTTGTTCTGAGATAGGGGTAAGCGCATTTTTTTTTTCTTTCCTAAAATTTCACATTCCTTAAGAAGATTATAGAAGCCATAACTATAAAAGCTTTTTGCGCATTTATCTATTTCTTTCATGATACTTTCCTCATACCTTACTGGAAATTCTTTAAGATAGCGTTTAAGGAATTTGAAACGACATTTTATACAAAAATCTTGTTTGCTAATCCCATTATTGTGCCTTATGGAAAAAGCCAATGTTTCGTTAATAAAAGAAAAAGTAGCACCGTCATTTGCTAACTTAATATGTACATCTGCATCTTCCCAGCAATTAATTTCTTCATCAAATCCCGTTGTACCCAAGAAAACCGTACGCTTATAAACGGTATTTATAATGCCTAAAGGATGGTTAATTAAATATTGAAGAGGATCTTTTTGCAATTCATAATCATCATATGTCCACCTGATTTCAAGTTCCCTTGATTGTTGGTTAATCCAGTCGGCATTGCCTAAAATTACATCAGCTTTAGTGTTTACGGCACACTCACTTACGAGATTGAGAAAGTCAGGATTAAATTCATCATCTATATCGTGGAAATGAATGTATGGGCTGGCGGCAAGTTCTGCTAAGCGATTTCGGGCATAACCTGGGCCTTTGTTTTCTTTAGCGCTTACGTATCGATATCCTGAATCGACCAATAGTTGCTCTGTGTTATCGGTACTTGCATCATTGTAAAAAATAACTTCGGCAAAAGTCCCTGTCAGCGATTGGATATGTTTGCAAAAAGAAATGATGTATTCTTCGCCGTTAAAAACAGGTACCAATAGTGAAATAGGCACCATGGGATCTTGAATTTTGTTATCTATCAATTTTTAACGAGCAGTGTATTAATTATTGATGTTAAAAAGTCAATCCCCATTGTTTTATTAGCTTTTTGATTAAAATCTATTGCTGCTACATAATGTTTTAGCTTACAGATATCTGAGATTCGGGTATAACACGGCTGATAATGATCTAAATCAGGATAGAGCTCCAAAACTTTAGTGCCTGGATGGCATAAAAACAAGTTTGATAATCCAGCGCCGTGTGCTGCTATAACAAGTGACGCAGATGCAAAATGATTGATAGTGTCCTCAACGCTTAAATTCCTAGCATTTATTTTTTTAAAGTATGGATATTGTTGCAGAAGTTCATTTTCCCATTTCAGATCTCTTTCGGATTCACCCGCTCTACTAATATAAAGTACTTTATTCTGATCAGGAATCTGAATTGTACGATTTCCAATTAATGCTTTTAAGGCTAGAATACTGTAGTGGTTAATCTGTTGATCATTAATTATCCTACTACTAAATAATAACTGCTTGCAATTATAGTTATCATAAGGACCAATCCATATAATTCGGTTGATATCAACATTAAAAAAATTAAGCCATTTAAGCTTCCACGAAACTGGTGGACCATTGAAAAATATGTTATCCGTGTAAGGTATCATATTACGACAGAACCATAATTTTGGCAAAACCTCATGAATAAAGTGATAGTAACCTCCATCGGCACCGTTTGACAGACAACTTAAGGATATGCCTGGTAACTGATTTGATTGTGGTAACTTATAGATATTGGTATAATTAGAATTTTTAAGGTTAATCAACCATTCTTTTGTCGATTCCTCAATAAAAGCTCTCTTTTGAGCGTTATAGATAATTCCCAAAGAACCGTAAATGTTTGTATCTTCCATACTGTAAATCAATCGATTAGGCTCTGAAAACAGTCCTATTTGGAGATACCTTGATTTTTTACCTATCTTTTTGAGATTAAATGTCTGGTTAAAAGTATTTGGAAATCCATTATAATATACCAAACTCCCTCTTTCTTCGTACAAAATACCATCTAAGGTTTCTGCTGAATCTATGGGCGAGCCAATAACATTTTGACAAAGTTCGTTGAATTGTACAATTCGATAAGGATTGGCTGTGAGTAGTCTTATTAGAAATCTTTTAATTGCTTTAACCATTTAGTATTAGAAGCCTGGGATAAACATGTGTTTTAAAAGTTGACTCTTATCTTATTCCAACTTGGGGGTATAATATTTGGAGGATACTCCTTTTGAATTTTAAATCCTAGCCAAAACTCAGGGCATAGTATTTGTTTTTTTATTTTTGGATTTAAGTAAGATGCCCACCATGAAAAACTACTGTTTGAGATTATGCAAATGTCTGCATTCATTATAATTTGGAAGTCGATAATTAAATTATTTTCTGAAAAAGTAGCATTTCTGATGTCTTTAAAGTCCTCTTTTACTTTTTCGATTTCATCGCTAACGAAAATTATTTGGTAATCAGTAATGTTATGGATTTTTCCCAAGCAATCAAGATAATAACTATTGGGTAAACTTAAATTGGGACTTCCCAGGTGCTGCTCCCACCAATTATCTAAATTCAAATAATCGCCTTTTCTGATATGAATTGCTATTACTTTGTTATTCTTGTATATATTGCTATAAAGGGCGTTAAATTCCTCGATATATCGTTTTTTAATTGTAATTAGTGACTGAATTTCTTTACTAATATTTCTAAAGTAATCTTCAGACTGAAAATATCCACTATAAATCTGATTATCTTCCAATATTTTCATCTGAGATTCTGGAACATTAGAATCATTTACCTCAATATGGGACAATGTTTTAAATGGACTTTTGGCAAATTTGAAATATAGTTGGTTAAAGCGGTTTTTGACTTTATTTACTCCTTTGAAATCAAAGTACTTCGAAGCCGAAAAATCATTGATCTTCTCATTTAAAAAAAAATCCGTATTTAGTTTTTTTGCAAGGGCTGTTATAAATGCATACTGAAAAAGTTGATTTCCTAGTCTACATTGAATTGTGATTCCTATCATTTTTTAAATGGTATTGTTCTAACTAGGTAGTTAAATTATAAACGTATATTCTTTATAGTTGAGATCACTTTTTGCCTGAAGTTCCCTAATAAGGCACGCAAATTAAATTTTGCTAACTTTAGGATATCTTCACTTTTCATGTTTTGATATAGCAACCCAAAATCGTTGTTATACGGATAATAAGCTCTTCGCCAAGCATTATCATGTCTTATTCTGTTTAGGTCTTCAGCTATTTTTTGGAGCGAGGACAAGGGCCTACCGTGTAGTATTTTTACTGATTGAATTACAAAATTAGGGTAATATATTATAAAGTTATAAGCCGATGAGAAAATGGCAAATTTGACTTCTGATTCATAAAGCGTTTTGCGCAGGTGATATTGGTCTGTTTTAATGTGTGAATTTTTTTTAAAAGCCATGTGCCAGTTCTCAATTAACAGTTTGACATTTTTAGTTAAACGATACGCTATTACGCCAGTGTTGAACTCAGGCATAGCATTGCTTATTTCTGGCATTGAAAATTCATAGCCTTCGTCAGCTTGATGAATGGCAAATTCTCTATAGTCTAAAATTCTAAATAAGTCATCTAGCCTGTCAGTAACAAACGTATCAGTATCTAAAAAAATGGTTTGTTCGAAAGGAGTGTATTTCAGCAATAGTTTGTCGATATAATTATATTCCGCTGATTTCACAATGACGATGTTAAAGAGATTTTTTGGGAGTATGTAATCTTCCGAATCAGTGATGAGTGCGATTGGATAAGAGTTTGTGCGTTTGCATGAAATTGCAGAAAAGATAGCCTCTTCTACATATTTTTTTCCAGTGGCAACATACAAAATACCTTTGCTAAAGATCATACTGAAATAATAATAAAAGTTGAATTGCTACAGTTTTAAACAACTATAAAACATTATCTTCAGATACCCCAAACTTTTCTAATTGGTATGGCATCCAAAAATATTTGTTCCAAAATATCTAATTCAGGATCTAAGGTTTGTCTCGATACTACATGTATGGCCACATCTTGATTCAGAAGATTAATAAATGCATTTTTTATCTCTGCATGATCCTTCGGATCAAAGTAAAAGGCGTTGTCTTTCAATAATTCCTTATGACCTTTTAAGTTTGAACAGGCAATTTTACAACCTAGTGATAATGCTTCAAGCAGTGGCATGTTAGTTGGACCTAAAAATGAAGGAAATATTAGGCCATTGGTATTCTCATAAAGCCACTTTAATTCCTGAATTGAAATAAAACCAGGTGTGATTATATATTCTTCCATATTTAGTTCCTTGATGAGGGAATGAATGTATGGTAAATTTCCTTTGTCACTGCCGCTTAGAATCAGAAAATGACTTTCTCCAGGTCTATCTTCAAGAAAATGCTTAAAAGCAATTATCAAATTATAATGATTTTTATGTGGCCAAAATTGAGCAGGGTAAATAAAAAAGGATTTTATTTTAGTTGCCCATACAGGTTCTGAAGATATAATATTTTGATCTATTATTGAACCAGCAAACATTGGTAGAATCTTAATTTTGTCAGGAAAAGTATGAAAATTCCTGATGATTTCCTCTTTTCCTTCTTGCGATTCACTACATATCAAAAGTGCTTCTCCCAATGTATTCTTGAAATACTCATCTCGTTGATTGAATTGTCCATTCATACTTAATTCGGGAAAAGCATATGTAGTTTTATGCCCCAAATCCCAATTTGTTACTATGAAAGGAAAATTTCTTATTTTTATGTAAGGAGTTGTGAAAAAAAGCAATTGAACATTGTGTGTTTTTAATATTTCAATTGATTCCTCTTCAAGATTTTTCTTTTTCTTGTAAATGTTAATTCCCAGAAATTTGTGGAATAAGTTAGTTATTTTTCTCTTGTAAAAATTTTCTTTGATATTAATATTGATTTTGTTTTTTAAGAAATTAGAGTTCAAATTATGACCAACAAATACAATTTCGAGCTCCTTATCGAATTGTTTTAAATCTATTTCTTTTACTAATCTTTGTGCATATGAAAACCCTCCTCCATTTTCGGGTAAGTTATCATTTTCTATCCAAATGCCAATTTTAAATGCTTTGCTCATTAATTACTTTAATAATTTCGATTAAATCACATTCCAATAAGCCAGTACCACTGGGTAAATAAAATCCGCATCTAGCTAAATTTTCTGCGGTTGGGTATTTTTCTCCTTTGAAAAGATGCATTTTTTTAAACACTGGCTGTTCGTGTATACACCAGAAAAATGGACGCGTTGCGATTTTTTTTTTACTTAAAAAACTAACCATTCTTTCTTTTTCTTCTTCATTCGGCGCTAACAAACCGAAGACCCAATAAATGTTGTCACTATATTTTGTGTTTTTTTCCGGAAGTTTAAAACCTCTTTCTTTAAGAAAAGATAATTCTTCTTGGTACCTATTTCCGATTGATCGTTTGATCGTGAGAAAATTATCAATTTGTTCCAATTGAGCCAAACCTACAGCGGCCTGAAGATTTGTCATTCTATAATTCCAGCCTAGTTCGTAATGCACAAAGCGAGGACCAAGTGGTTCAAAACTTAAGTTTCTTAATTTTTTGCAACGCTCCGCTATTTTTTTATCATTTGTCAATATCATACCACCTTCACCGGTAGTGATGAGCTTATTTGGATAAAAACTAAAGATACTTACATCGCCAAAACTTCCACACATTTTGCCTTTGTATGTTTGACCATGCATTTCTGCAGCATCTTCAATGATTTTTAGGTTGTATTTTTTAGCTAATTCAAGAATAGGCTTCATATCAGCTGGTAACCCGTAGATATGGACTATAAGAATTGCTTTTGTTCTACTGGTTATTTTTTCTTCTATTTGGCTAACATCCATATTCCAAGTATTTGGATCACTATCAACCAATACTGGCATGGCACCTGCTGTAATTATTGATTGAGCAGGGGATATTATTGTGAAAGTTGGTAGTATAACTTCATCTCCTTTACCAATATCTAGAGCCTTGACTGCAATATCAAGCGCCGCAGATCCATTGCTGACTGCAATGCCATAGTCGCGACCAATATATTTGCTAAATTCATCTTCAAATTTCTGAATAAAAGGCCCTTCGCTACTTATCCAACCTGTCTCAATGCATTCCGTGAGATATTTAAGTTCATTTCCATTTAATAGAGGGGTATTGACTGGAATCATTCTATATTTTTTTCAAGAGAAAACAAACACCCCAAGTATTCTCGCTCGGAGCATTGCCCGTACAGAATTCCTCGCTATGAATTATTTCAAAATTTGTCATCTTTGCTAACAAATCTATTTCAGGGATGGAGAAATGTCGCATTGGATGTATTTCATTAAAAGATAAATTAAGGTTTTTTCCTTCGTCATTTACTAATATTTCATAATTTACATTTACAATATTTTCGTTGGGTTGAATAACTGTTTCGCCAATTCTAATTATTTTTATTTTATTGCTTGTAATACGCTTAATAGCCGTTTTTGGTTTTAAGTTATGCACTGCAGGAGTATACCATACATCAAATATGAAAATTCCTCCATGAACTAGATGTTTATTCACATTGTGAAAAGTACTTAGTAATTTAACATTATCAGTTAAGTATGATATAACATGGAAGAGCGAAGTAACAACCTCAAATTGTTTGTTTTCTAGTTCAAAGTTTTCAATATCTGCACATATTGGATAGAAATTTTTAATTTTTTTTTCTTCCGCCTGCTTTACCATCTCAGGGCTTCGTTCTATTCCAAATATTTCAAATTCTTGTTTTGAGAAAAAGTTTGCATGAGAACCGCTTCCACAACCTAGCTCGAGAATCAAATGTGGTTTTTTATTGGCGTATCTTTCAATTAATTTCACTATATAGGTTACCTCTTTTTCATAGTTTTTGTCTCTATAAAATAAGTCATAATATTTGCTATAGTTTTCGAAGTTTTTCATTTATTTATTATCAACAATAGACACTTTATTCAGTAAACCACCTAGTTTATATGGCAAATGTTTGAGGATTTTATACTTAATTTTAGAATATATTGCATTACTAGAATTTATACCATTTAGGATTTGACATTGAAATCTATATTGATTACTGTTAATTAGTCTAGCAAATTCGTTAACGTTTGAATCAGAATATAGTATTCCGCCACACTGAGAAAGCAGGTAGGCATCTCTTAGGATTTCCAGTCCAAGACGATATCTATGATTTAGACGTGAATTGAGATAATTATAGGCATTTCCATTTTCAACTCTAAACGAATCTGTAAAAAAAACTTGGTTTGGAAAATTTTTTAGCAATGCTTCAATGGCTTTTGGGTCTTCAGTAACGACAAAAATTTTTGATAAATTATATTTCTCTAGTAACATTTTTGAGTTCGTTACTATCTGCTTATAAGTAGGTCCGAATGAATGGCCTGCTGCGAGATTTTGCTCTTTGCCTCGAAAATGGACTCCTAAATAAGAACTGTCTATGGCCAAGCTATTGTCAATAAAATTTTTGACATTTTTATTTAAATTTAGTTTTTTTGCGATTACCTCTGCACCATCTATTTCTGTTAAATTATATGAAAATCCTCGTGGGAATCGACCATCACAGAAAAAAACATTTTGACTTTGATAAACTTCTTCTAAAGGATATTTGTTTAGCGAGTCAAAATAATAATTCCAAGCATTTCGAGAAGAGTTTATTTCTTGATCTTCATTATATAAAGTTTTGAAGTTTTCAAAATCTATAATTGGAATGAAGTTTTTCTTTTTAGCTAACAAAATATGGCATATGACAAAAGTATAGTTTGAAAAAAAACCTGCACCATATTCATCTCTCCAAATTACATAAAAATTTTTATCACCATTTTTTTCTCCAAATGTTTTGTAATAGCATAAATCATCACCTCTTAGGTTGAAGGCATATGAGGAAATTTTTGGAGTAGAAACAAAAATCTTGTCTGTCAGTTTTTGAAGATAGTTTTTAATAACTTTTCTCATTTCATTAAAACCTTATCGTCAGGTATTGTTGCAAATTTTACTTTATCTTCTTCTCCGCAGTATGGACCTTGTTTTACTTCAATTATTTCCGAATCCTCAATCATTTTGAAGCCATGACCTCCATCAGCTAGTAAAATAACGTCTCCTGAGTTCAGGATTGTACTTTGTAAATATCTTTGACTATTGTCAAAAAAATCAACTCTTACTTTACCTTTCTTAATAAATAAAACTTCCTGAGTTAATTTTACTTCTCTCGCTATTAGATTATGTCGATGTGGAAGAATATTGTATCCTGATGGTCTATTCATGTATCCTAGTTGTTGTGAGGAATTATTATCAGTAAAAAACTGTATGCCAGCTTTCGTATAGGTAGAACGGATAATTATGGCTAATAGGAGTTCTTCTGAATTAATATTTTCAATCATTCTATTATATTATTATCATTATTTATCTTCCAAATAACCTTTGGGCGGACTACTCCATCTAATGTTTGTTGCCATCCAAAATCTTCTACATAGTTTTCCACTTTAATCCTTATTACATTTTCATACTTTGCTATAAAATGTTCATAATCTTTAGAGATTCCAATAGAAAAAAAATATACTATATCATTCAGGGTATTCTCAGGTATAGTCATTTCAAAGGTATGTAAACCAGGGTTTACTTCAATGCTAGGTGTACATGAACTGAATACCGGTAAATCATCTTCATTTTTTACGAAAATTTCAACTGCTATTCCTGCTATTCTATGTTTAAAATATACTTCCAGTTTTATGGTTATTTTATTATTTATGGCGAAATCTATTTGGTTAAACTCATTTTCAATACTAACATGCTTAAAATAGAAAAAATCGTTATCCCTCTTAAAGGATTCATTTTGAATGATTTGATTTTCTGCAGAACACCTATATTCAGATAATACTTTTGATGTGGTATCAAAATTCTGTAACAAACCATTTTTAAGTAATATCGATTTGTTACACAACATTGTGATGCTTGCTGTATTATGGCTTACAAACAAGACTGTCCGTCCTTCTCCTTTACTTACTTCACCCATCTTACCCAAGCACTTTCGTTGAAATTCAGCATCGCCAACAGCTAAAACTTCATCAACAATTAAGATTTCACTTTCTAAATGGGCAGCTACTGCAAAAGCTAAACGAACATACATACCCGAACTATATCTCTTAACAGGTGTATCGAGATAACGCTCTATCTCGGCAAAATTGACTATTTCATCAAGTTTATTTTGGATCTCTTTTTTTCGCATGCCAAGAATAGCCCCATTTAGAAATATATTTTCACGTCCAGAAAGTTCAGGATGAAAGCCCGTACCAACTTCTAATAAACTGGCCATTCGCCCCTTTCCTGTGATTTTACCAGTAGTTGGAGCGGTTACTTTGCTCAAAATTTTTAACAGTGTGCTTTTACCAGCGCCATTTCGCCCGATGATCCCAACGGCATCTCCTTGTTTAATTTCAAAATCAAGATCTTTCAAGCTCCAAACAATACCGCTTTCACTTTTTCTACTTTGATCATTATATTCGCCAATTTTTAAAAATGGATCTTCTTTCCCTCGTAAGCGGGCAAGCCATCGTTCCAAATCTCTGCTAATTGAGCCTGTACCAATATCGCCCAATTGATATGCTTTGCTCAAGCTTTCTACTTTTATGGCTATGTTATTCATCGGTGAACCAAGATAGTGTTCTGTGTGTTTAACTTTTTAATTCGCTTCTTGTTATATTTCAATTGGCTTTTTTACAGAGTAGCAGGATAGTATGTTTAGTCCGGCCATGATTGATAGTGCAGTCAAACTGTAGTGCTGTGGTTTTTGCGAATTATTAAATACTGTGAGCAAATTGGAGATTTGATATATTGGTTTATACCAATCCTCTAGTATTCTTGCAATTTCTTTTGAATTTTGACTCTTATTTCTATCATTCACTTATTCTTTCGGCTAAAAAGTTTGTTGACAAAAAAACTTCCTGTGTTTCTTTATATGATTTGATTTCAAAAAGCCCGTTTTTGACGATACGATAAATACGATATTGATCCTTTAATAAATAATAGAAGTCTTGAAAGAAAGTTCTTGAGTCAATATTACAGCCTCCAAATTCAAATTGAATGAAATCAATTTTGAATGCTTTTATAAGGTTTATTGCACCATTCAATACCTTTATCTCATGGCCTTCAACGTCCATTTTTAAGAAGTGAATTTTTTTGATGTTATACTCAAAACAAAATTCATCTAATGTCGTTAGTTCAATTTGTTCTTGAGTATTAAATTCAATGTTAAAGTGGTTTAGTCTGCGTTTATAAACACTTGCCAGTCCAGAAGTAGGAACATTGCTATATAATGTTTTCTTTTCTTTTTTGTCGCTTAATCCTAACTTGAATTGTTTAATATTTAAGTATTCGCCCGTGTTTTTGAGTAGCTTTTGATAAGTAAATTGAGAAGGTTCAAAAGCGAAAATAGTAGCTTTATTTTGAAAGATAGATTGACATAACAAAGAGTAGTTCCCTACATTTGCACCCACGTCGAAAATTATTGGTGTTTTACTGTCAGCTAGTTTTTTATAAATATATTTTAAAACATTCTTTTCTCCTGACGTGGCTGTGGAAGCGCCACTCCCAATGTTCATACCTTTGAGAGAAAAATTATGCATTATTTCAAATGTCTTTTGAAATAACATATTTCCCGCAAGCCATCGAAAAACATAATTTGATAAATGTTTCATTTAGTCTCTGATGAATTTAATTATACCGTATCCACAAAGTTTCTTTCAACCTTATTGAAAAATATTATTCCAACTACTACCAAAATAAAACTAATTCCAGCTGTATAGGCTAAAGCTATCACGCTGTAACTTCCTTGCCCTAAAAAGCCATATCTGAATGTTTCAATAATTGGTGTCATAGGGTTATACTCAATGATCCAGGCATAGGCCGGATATTTTTTGATCGCTTCCGATAGGGGATAGATTACCGTGGTAGCGTACATCAATAGCTGTACGCCAAAACTAATAAGGAACGCTAGGTCTCTGTATTTGGTGGTCATGGCCGATATGATCATGCCTGCGCCTAAGCCCAATAAAGCCATTAATATTACAATTATTGGAAAAAGACAAATGGCCCAGCTAATGCTAAAGCTGGCTCCAATTAAATAATAATAAGTCATTAGGAACAGAAATAATACCATCTGAACCCCAAAGCGTACTAAGTTGCTTACCACAATACTGAGTGGCATAATTAACCGGGGAAAATATACCTTGCCAAAAATGCCGGCATTATCTTTAAATACCGATGAGGTTTTGGTTAAACAATCGGCAAAGTAGTTCCAGGCGGTAATACCAGCCATATAAAATAATGGTTTAGGTAATTCGTCTGTAGATATACCCGCTAAATTGCCAAAGATAAAGGTGAAAATAATGGTGGTAAATAAGGGCTGAATAAAGAACCATAAAGGCCCTAAAATAGTCTGCTTGTAAAAGGAAACAAAATCTCTCCTTACCAACAGCACAAGTAAATCGCGGTATGCCCAAACTTCATTTAGTTTTAGATCCAGAAAAGAAGATTTTGCCTCAATGGTCCATGCCTGCTCTTCCTTAACCATAAATATTTTGGGGGTTGTTCATGTTTTTACTTTGGAAAATTACCATCTCATCGTTGCTGATTTTTCCATTAACCAGTAATTGTCGTATCGATTGGAGATATTGTTGATAACCAAATGCCGCTATGCATTTTTCCTGAAGATTTTTTTTCTCCTGTTGCGTCTGTCTATGCCCGAGAAGTGGAGATATACTGGCTAATATCTCCTGTTGATCATCTGGATCGATAAGCACACCCAACGCACCTCCACGAAGTGCATCTACACTGCCATCTTTATTACCTGCAATTACCCTCAGGCCGCTTGCAAGGGCTTCGATAAATACAATGCCGAACCCCTCTTTTTTACTGGGTAGAATAAAAAGATCAGACAGTAAAAAATGTTCTGTAAGCTCGGCTTCATCAATAAAGCCAATCATTTTGATATGATTTTGAAGGTTGTTTTTGCTGATTAAATCATCCAACCGCTTCTTTTCAGCTGCGTCCCACTTACCTGCCAGTAAATACACCAGATTTGGATAGCTATCCAATAATTTTGGCAATAACTCAATGGTATGGTCGTAACCCTTATATTTTTCGGAAGAGGACAGGCGGGAGAGGGAGAACAAAATTAAATGCTCACGATTTAAGTGATAACGATCTAATAAGTTTTGCGGCTTTTCAAACTCTGTTGAGAGATGATAAAAAGGATCGAGGCAGTTGTTTAATACTTCAATTCGTTCTGTTGAGATATGGTGCATATCCATTATCTTCTGCGCAGTAAATGCACTTACGCATATAATCTTATCAAGCTGATTTAACATCTTGAGTTTGGCATCAGATAGTTTTTTCCAGATCTCGATGCCATGCGCCAGGAGGTAAATCTTTTTATGCGGGTGTATTTTCTTGGTGAAGTAAACGATATTGATGAGGTGGATATGGCTCAGCACAATCACATCGGCTTTTAAGCCCGCTAAAAAGGATTGTACTACAAACCGTTCTTTTTTGCCTTCAAAGCCCCTAAACTGCTTTTTACTCAGGTACCTCGAGTCGCGGTCTGTATTTTTATCATACATCGAGTAAACTGTCGATTGTACAATTTCCTCTTCGCTTAAATCGTATAAAACGCGGCTTAAACTTCGGCAAACCTTCTCAATTCCACCGGTTAAACTGAATGTTTTAAGCGTTAAAAATAAAACCTTAACTGGCATGGTAGGTTCTGTATAGGGCTAATGCCGAGCTCCAGTGTAATTTATTATCGCTAAAGCTTTGCATTAGTGATTTTGCCCTTTTATTGGTATAGCGCGAAGGATCGGCAATATCGCTGTTTTTTCTCATCCACTCCTGAAAGGGAAAAGTAAAACCCATTTTTGATCTTTTCCAGGTTTCAACCGGCAAATCTTCTTTATAAGCTTCTACCAGCAATTTCTTTTTCTGCTCGTAACTGAATTTAATTTCGTTAGAGATAGAAAGCACCAGTTTAACAAAGTTGATATCGAGAAAGGGTACACGCACTTCAACACCATGGCTCATGCTCATAAAATCGGTATCTTTTAGCAACTGGTTTTGCATATACATGTTAAACTCGAACCAGCTTGCACGGGTTTCGTTGCTGGTTTTTTTTATCCCGGGGTGAATGGGGATCTCTTCCAGGCAATCGATCACCGTTTTCATGTCAATATCAAGCAAATCGGCAATTACATCAGGCGAATAAACGCCCCTTAAACAAAGATATTCGCCAATAGGGGAGTCGAGGCTGAGGTAATACAAGCGTTTAAATTTGGTATTGTTAGAGAAACGCATGCTCCTCAACACGCTTTTACTGAGCCAGTTTAGGTTTTGGATTTTGTGGATGCGATCGAAAGAGGGGTAGCCCCCGAAAAGTTCATCGGCACCCAAACCCGATAGCACTACCTTTATACCATTTTCTTTTGCTGCCTTACATACAAACCAGGTATTAATTCCATCGTTGGTAGGCTGATCCATGCTGCTTAAAACGGTTTCGAAATTTTGTACAAAATCGCGGTAGGTAATTAAGCGTTCAATTTTATGCGCATCTATTTTTTGCAGTAAACTACTCCGTTGCTTCTGCTCAGAAAAATCTATTTCGTTAAAATTGGCCGAAATGCACGATAAATTTTTGCTATCGAATTGATTGGCCAATACCGTAATGATGCTCGAATCGAGCCCACCGCTAAAGAGTACGGCGATATCTACATCCGAAACCATTTGTTGCCTTATTGAATTACTGAGTTGCTGGCGGATTTGCTCAACAGCGTAATCTTCGTTGCGGATGTAAGTGGTATTTTCGAACACGTGGTACGACTGGGTGAAATGTTTGGCATTTCGGACGTTGTATTTCAAAAATGAACCTTTACCCAAACTACAAACATCTTTTAAAGTGGTATAGGGCTCTGGGATATGGCCAAATGCCAGGTAATAAATTTTCCAGTTACTGTTTTCCTGATCAATACCTGCATGTTTAAAGGCCTTAACCTCCGATGCAAAGGTCAATGTTTCACGATCAAAGTGGTAATATAAAGGTTTAATGCCGTTTTGATCTCTTACGAGATAAATACATTGCAGGCGTTTATCAAAAATGCAAAAAGCGAAAATGCCATCCAGTTTGCCAAAAGCCGCTTCGCCCCAATGCTGGTAGGCATACAATATAACCTCGGTATCGGTTTGTGTTTTAAAAATATAGCCCAGGTTAATCAGTTCGGTACGGATCTGCTGGTAATTGTAAACCTCGCCATTATAAGTAATTACAATATCTTCTTTGTGGCTTACCATAGGCTGATGGCCGTTGGTAGTGAGGTCTAAAATGGCTAAACGCCGGTTACCTAAGCAAACAGACTCTTTTTGGCTCGTGTAAATCCCCGCATCATCAGGCCCGCCATGCTGCATACTATCGCACATGGCTTTTACCTGCGCATCGACTTTTTCTAAGGAATTCCTGCTATTAATAATGCCTGCTATGCGACACATATGTTATTTTTCAGGCGAATTTTTATGCTTTTCAATCTGCACCGGATACAGCTTCGCCCCCTCAGTCACATTTTATTTTTAAAAATGACCGATTATTTTGTTTTTATGAATATTGCTGAGCATGAAGCAACAGCGTTTTATTTACTAGTAATGGTATAATTATTCTGTCTCACATCTCATATCTCACGTCTCATGTCTCAGTTCTGTCTCAAATCTCACATCTATTACAGCGGCTCTATAAATGCTACCGAAGTATTAATGTTGATTGCATAATCCATATTTTGTAAACGTAAAACAATACGTTGTTTATTTTGTACCGATACCAGTTCGGCAATTATCCCTTTAAATGGCCCGGCTTTAATCAGTACCCTTTCTCCCGGTTTAATGTCGTAATCAATTACTTCCAGATCAGCATCGGTGGCCAGTAAAAGTTTCAGGTCATTAATTTGCTGATCGGGGATGGAAGCGATTTTGCCTGAGAAATAAATAAACCTGGCAATGCCGTTGGTCATTAATACTTCTGCATATTCTTTAGCAGAGATATGCACAAACAGGTAAGATTTAATCAAAGGCTCCTCCACTATTTTTTTACGGTCGCTCCACTGTTTAACCGTTTTTTTGAGCGGGAGGTAAGCTAAAATATTTTTCCGGTTCAACTCTTCGTAAGCTTTTTTTTCAGTCCTCGAATGTGTATAAACCGGATACCACCTATAATTTTGATCTATCATTTACCCTTATCCATTAGTCCGAATCATCCATCTTACCTCTTCCATCCTCCCAACAATTAACCCCTCAACCCTAACCTCTAACCCTCTAAACGCCTAACCCCCTAACCGTTCTAACCCTTTTTCTTCCAAAACTCCCACCAGCTTCGCTCATCATCATAATACCCACTCTTACCATAACCCGTATAATTAGAATAATAATAAGTACCGGTATTGCTATGGGCATAGTTAGTCGTATAAATGTTGGCATGTAATTTCTCATCGCCAAACGAGTTTAAAATAATCGCAATGTTATTCAAACCGTATTCTTTTGATAAACGATCTGGAATCGTAGCTGCCCTGAATTTAGATACGCCTGAGCGGATAATAAACAGGTTGATATCGGCCTTTCTGATCAGCGGAACCGAATCAGAAACCAAACCAACTGGCGCCGTATCGATAATAATATATTCGTAGGTTTCCCTTAGTTTTTCGATCAGCGTAGCCATTGCTTTATGGTGCAAAAGCTCTGATGGGTTTGGCGGAACGGGGCCTGAAGTGATATAATCGATGTGGTGCTTTTCGTCGGTAAAGATAATATCACTTAATCCGGCCTGATTGGATAAATAATTGCTCAATCCGATTTTATTGTTGGAGCCAAAAGCACGGTGCAATTTAGATTTACGTAAATCTGCAGCAATCAGAATCACTTTTTTATCGATAATGGATAAAGTTCCGGCCAGGTTTAAGCTCACAAACGATTTTCCCTCTCCCGAAACTTCTGAAGTTATACAGATTACTTTCGTATCCTGATCACTGGCCATAAAACTCAGGTTTGTCCTGACTGATCTGACTGATTCGGCAAATATCGATTTTGGCCTTTCGATAGAGAGCACACTCTCGCCCAACTCAACCTTTTTAGGGTACTTTAATATTACACCAATTATTGGCGTGGCCGTTAAGCCTTCAATAGTCTCAATATCGTATAAATAAGGATTGAGTATTCTAACCAGTAATATTAAACCGAGGCCCGAAAATAAGCCCATAAAAAGATAAGAGGAGTAGATTTTTTTCGGAACAGGGGAGATGGGGAAAAACGAAGGCTGTGCCGCACTGATAATGGTTGCCCCCGAAATTACTGCTGCCGAACTAATCTGAGCAGAAAGTTTACGCTCAAACAACATCGAAAACATCCGCTGGTTAATATCAAAATTGCTCTGCAGTTTGGCAAAATCGTTTTGTTTGGCCGGTATGCTGCCCAAAGCCTGGTTGGCCTGCCCAATTTGGCCGTTAATGTAACTGATCGTTTTTTGGTTACGCTCGTGCAATAGCGTGATATTGGTTACAATGGCTTGTTTAACTTCGTTAATTTGGCGGTTAATGTCCTGGATGGGTTGTGCATCGGCATTAAAATTCTGTAGTTTATTTTCCCTGGTTATAATGAGCCCGTTAAGTTGCGTAATTAAACCAGTTAGAAGTGTGCTGTTTGTACCCTCCAGGTTCAGGTTCAGTTGTATCCGGTCTTTATTGTTTTTAACCTGGCTTTCTAATTGCTGAATGCCCAGTTCCTGCAATTGTAATTCCGCAATCTGGTTTTGCAGGTTAGAAAGTTTCGAATTACTAAGTTGCTTGTCGGTATTAGGGTCAATCAGTTTATTATTGCTTTGAAAGCTCGAAAGTTTATTCCCCGATTTGTTTACCTGTTCATCTAAAAAAGCAATCTGGCTATCTAAATAGTCGATGGTTTGTTTGGCCGACCTTTTCTTTAACGTAGCATCGTTTTTTACGTATTGTTTAATAATTTCGTTCAATACATTGGCAGAAAATACAGGGTTACTATCGGTATGTGTAACCCCCATAATATTGGTGTTTTTTTCCTGTTCGTAAACATTTAACCCGCCTGCTGCCCGGCCATAAAGATCGCGGATGCCATTAAATTTAAAACTATAATTGCCCGCTGCCGGGATTTCGGTTTTAACCGTAAATACCATATTGCCTGCATTAATGGCTTGGCCATACTGGTACTTTTTGGCGCTTTTGTGGTTATCGTCGCTGCTGCTTAGTTCGAAAGTACGGCTATCAATGGGTTTAACTGCATAAGTTGCCCTGCTGAAATTGACAGAATCTTGCGTCAAAATATCAACCTGAAAAGGTTGTTTCGGATAAAGCTCGGTTACACGTACCCTGCCTTCCAAATAGTAACTGATTTTATAATCGAGGTTTTTCAGCGCGTTTAAAATCACATCTTCCGAACGCATGATAATGCCTTCCGTTTGAATCTGATTTTGGTTAAAAGGACGGTAGTTTACCGGAGAGCCCGGAAGCGACATTTGCTGCTGCTGATCGCCATCTAATTTTAATGATGCCGATGTGATGTAAATAGGGGTAATGCTCCGCACGTAAAGCCAGGCCAAAACAAAACTAATCAGCACGGTGCCCGCAACCCAATACCACCTGCTTAAAAAAATCAGGAGAATTTTCCAGTAGTTAATGGTCTGACTGGCTAATTTTCTATTTTCGATGGGTGTAGTAGAATTATCCATTAGCGGGTTAGGGTAAAAATTAACACAGCCAGATTCACTACAACCAGAAAAGGCTGCACAACATTATTAATGCTGGATAGTTTTTCACTTAATGCTGAACTCTTGGTTTGTTGAAGTACAATAATATCGTTGTTTTGGAGGATTAGCTTTTTGCTGGCCAAACTGTTAATATCATTCAGGTTTACATAGATAATTTCCGGGTTACTCCTGTCACTACGGATAATTTTTAGTGTCTTTGGATCGGCTGTTTTATTAATGCCCCCGGCCTCGCCGATAATATCAATCAAGGTAGTGTTTTCGCGTTCCAGTAAGAAATTACCCTGCCTGCCAAATTCGCCCAACAAAGTTACTTTCAGGTTCACTACACTCAGCTCAATAATCGGGTCGCGCAACAATTGTTTGGCGTATAAATCCTGTATTTTAATGGCCGCATCTCTGCGGCTTAAACCCAATACCTCTACTTTGCCAATAGCCGGCAGATTAACTTTACCATCAATATCAACCGGATAGGAAAGTATGCTATTGATGCTCCCTGACGCTGTATTCTGAATGTTGTTAGTGGTACTGCCAACCGATGTAGCAGAAGCACCAAATTCCTTATTCTGTACATTTCTGACAGCCAGCTGGTCGTTAACTTTTATTTTATAGTAAGCATCACTAATGCCCTGATCATTTACCACATATACCTGTTTAATGGTATCCGTTACAATATCACTAGGGGCATTAAAAAGACTATGCTCCTTTCTGGCTGCACAACCGGCAAAAATGGCACAAACAAATAAAATACAAAGGAATTTTAAAATTGCTTTTGTCAAAATCATAATCTCGAATCGGGATGAACAGTAATTGCCATAAGCAATACCACTAAATATGGGTTAAAGATGCTTAAAAAAAAATTAAATAGGAAAGCATGTGAAGCTAATTATCCTCAGCGCAGAATTTAAAACTTTTTGCCTTTTTAATTAGCAATAGGTTAAGCCTGATTAATCTCACTCATTAACAACGAGTTTAGCCTGGCAATAGTTTGAAAGGGAATATGAAATGAAAGAAATTGCCTGATTGGGATTTTTTTTGACATTGATAATAATCAACCTGAAAGCGTGTTTGCGTAAGTTTATGACTACGTTTTTGAGCTAGGTTTGTTCATGTTTTTTACCATATGACAAAACGCTACTCATTATTATTATGTTTTTGGATTCTTGGCATTGTACAGGTTTTCGCAGATACAGGTTGTTCTTATGGCGGAAATGTGTATACCAGAGCGCCTTACGCCAATAGTATTTTTGATTTTAATTTTTACTGGTCAGTTCCCTTACAGGATAACTGTCCGTTTGGTTCACTTCAGTCTACACAGTATGCAAATATCTCTGCTAGTTCTGGTACTACTTGCAATGTTGGCTTTTTTCAGGCAGGGGTTATAGTTACCTATGAGATAGAATTTTGTCCACTTGATGATTTGATTTGGATAATGATATTTCCTATATGCTTGTGGAGTTATTGGTTTATCATTGATAAAAAAGAGTCTCTTTTTTAATAACAGCCGTTGTTTTTCTTTTATGATTAGCGGACAAGACTCATGTTTCATTAAAGGTTATGGAGAATTGGTGATGACCATGGAAGGCTAATTACTCCTATGCTTGCCTCAAAGTAAGTACTTCGCATTATTGCTAATTTCTTTGCGTGTTAACATCACTGGCATGTTGCCAGGTAATAAACTTAGTCTGCCAATAAGATTGATATTGAATTATTATTTGAGTAACTGCCTGTCAAGCCTTTTTCCGCTTACTATATTGAAACTTTAGATCACTTTGTTAAATATATTGTACACATTTAATGACTATTAGATGTTTTAGTTGTAGGTTTTTAATTACCATCAAGCATTTGTAAAGTCGTTTGTTTGTATCTTTGTGCCTGTATGGTGGCAAAGGTGTTCAAGGTTCTTTTTTCTCTCTCTCTTTTAATTTCATTTTCTAATGCAGGCTTAGCCCAGACTGGTTGTTTGGTGCTTAATTTCGATAGCTACAGTAAAGTTTTTAATAACCACGAAACCGCAACGCAGTTTTACACCGGTAACGGCAATAATTTTGTTTGGTGGGAGGGTACCTGTGGCCCGCATACTTATATCGCCACGTCAGGCCCTTCACAGGGAACATGTACACTAAATGGATCAACGCGAACCGGACAGATTTATGCCATTTCGGGTACCTTTACTGCGCCGTGTGGAGTGCCTTTAGATGATTATAGTATTTTTATCACTTTGTTTTGTGGTTTAGCAGGGGTGTATGTAATTTGTACAAAACGCTTACTAGTTTAAAAATTTAAAACCTATATTTAATCGTCATCATGCTAAATAGATTAGGCGTAAGTACATGCTTAACGATGATAGAATACTATTGATGTATGATTAAATAGATTTTAATATTTATTTGGATAAAGCTGACTATTTTTAGGCGTCTATTCTTAAGTACGTCTATGAAAAAAATATCAGCGATCCTGTTATGCGGATTATTTTTGCTTGTTATTAATGTTAAAGCCCAAACTTATGGCTGTTTGGTTACAGATGGCGGAAATCAACGTTTGTACACTTTGGCAAAAACATCTTCCCCAACAGTTTATACCGCAACTTGTGGTGGGGTAAGCCAATCGAATCTGGCTGGGTATGAAGGTAGTCCCGTAGCTATTGATGCGAACTGTTCCTGGACTCCTGGAATTTTTGACGTTCAGCCCCATACTTGTTATATCCCATCAGGGGGCTATTGTGGCAAACTTGGTACTTATGTACTAGCATGTTCATTAGATGATTATGCCGGATTATTTGTTGCTATTACAGCCTTGTTAGTCTGGTATATCTTTAGGTTAGATGTGCGTAAATTGATGTGCTTAAAATAAGTCATTTGAATTTTATGTTATAAGGATTGCGCATATCTAAAACCGAATTTGTTAAGGAAGTTGAATTTCGATGCTGCCTTACTTTTTCTTAATTTTTTGTCCATTTCTGATTATTTGATGTTTTTGTGCTACTTGCCAATAGCAACTTATTCTCTTGTTGTACCTAATTTCCTATAAGCGACTTATCAATCCCTAGTTCTTTTTGGCTTAAAGTATCTGCGATCATTTAAAATCTATTCATTTTGTTCATGATAATTATCAACAATTAAAAAAGATAAATAATACTGTTGATTGATTACAAAAGGCTATTTAAAATGTACTCTTGACGCTTTTTGCTTTTGTCAGTACTTCAGTTAATATCAATCGTTTGTTTTTTTATTGTCTTTTTTTAAATCCAGCCTGTTCACCAATACGTATGTAGTCTTTTTATTTGCAATATTTGCAGAATATTGTATTTGTTATAATACATTTTTGGTTGTTTATGAATTTTTATTTGTCTCCAGTTTTATCATTTTTTTCTCAAATTGAATCCAATATTTTTAATTTTTTCGGTTTTCAAAGCCAGTTAAAGCATTTTAAAAATATTAGCCGGTCTGATTTTTCTCAAACAGGATTTATGGTTAAAATGATTCTGTTAGTGTTTATAGCTGTAGTACCAAAAACTGCAAATGCAGATGTAACAGGCTGTGTAGTTTCCGGCCGTTTATATGATATCCCTGCCGGGCAGGATAATAGTGATCCATTTAATGTTGTTTATTATTTTTCTGATTCTCAGAGCTATCAGATTAATTATGATTACAATAATCCGGCAATAGGGCATGTGCAATGTACAGTTGAAGATCCTTATGGCTATGCTGGGAAATGTAAAATTGCATATAGTGGTGGCGGGTATTCAGGGAAGAATGATATTTTTTCGGCTAAACTTATTCCATGTACGGCTACTAACGTTCCGCTTGATTCTTTTAGTAATATTTCTATCGCAATATTTGGTGTTGTTGGATTTGTTTCAATTAAAAAGAGATTAATTGGTTTATTTTCTTTTTAGCTGTATTTATTAAGAAACGCAAATTTTCAAGGATAATACTAAGAATTTCTAAAACCACTTGATTTTACTCTTTATGTTTTTCTCCAAACCTGTTGTATTCGGAGTTTAGTGGAAATTGATTGAACAAAAAGAACGAGTATTTTAATAAGCATGTATCTTAATTTAGATACAATATGAAAATAATATGCTTTTCTTTTGTGTTTGGAGTTTTGATCCTTAGCTCAGTAAAATCGAATGCGCAGACAGGTTGCTTAATTTCATCGAATAATACAGTTTATACTGTTCAAGATAACCGGGGGATTATAACAGCAGTTTTAGCGCTTGTTTTTGGAGGTAATCCAGTTTATTCCGCTAGCCCTAATGAGCCAGAAGTATCTGTTTGTGTTGCCAACTCGCAGACTGTATGGGTTGCAACCACTCAGAATTGTACTGTTTGTCCACTTGGCTACAGTTTTAGTATACTCGGTTTGGTCGATGGGTGTCAAACTACAACTTATAGCGGTAAAGTAGCTAATGCCACTATAGTAAATTGCAACCTTGATGATCACTCCTGGCTTTTCGGTGCTGCAGCCGGTCTGTTCGGTATTTTTATTATTAGGAGAAGAAACAAGCTCTAAACTATTTTCTTCATCAGCTTTTCCGCGTATCGCTGCTTAATTTTTATATTTACCCTGGTTTCAGCTTTCCCAACATATTGGGCTGGTAACTAGTTAGTAAAACATGAAAATATCCCTCATTACAGTAGTTTACAATGGCGAAACATTTTTGCAGGAATGTTTTAATTCCGTACGTACTCAAACTTATCCCGATGTAGAGTACCTGGTAATTGATGGTGGATCGAAAGATAAGACCCTTGCTGTAATAACGCAAAACCAGCCGCATATCGATTATTTCGTATCAGAAAACGATCAAGGCCTTTACGATGCCATTAACAAGGGTATAGCAAAAGCAACCGGCGATATTATTGGTATTTTAAATGCTGATGATATGTTTGCAAGCCCTGATGTATTAGCTGCGGTAGCCGAAACTTTTAAAAACCAGCCGGAGATAGCCGGTTTATATGGCGATTTAAATTATATACACCCGGTAACCGGTAAAATTGTACGAAAGTGGAAATCGCGGAATACAACCTTTAAAGATTTGGCGCAGGGTTGGATGCCTGCACACCCAACACTTTACCTAAAAAGAGCATTATTCGAAAAACATAGCAACTATGCTTTAGATTTGGGTACGACTGCAGATTACGACTTGATGCTGAGGTTCCTGTATACCCATCAAATTAAAACAGCTTACTTGCCTATGTTAATGGTTAATATGCGCGTAGGAGGGGTGAGCAACAAGTCGCTATTTAACCGCTGGATGGCATTAGTGAATGATTATAAATCGCTTAAGAGGAATAACTTGCCTTTTCCATTTTGGATATTGTTAAAGAAAAAGCTGAGTAAATTAGGGCAGTTTTAAATCTAAACCACTGTTTTGCCGAATTAAGGGAAGTCAATATTTATGATTTAACTACTTTTAACTATAAAGTTTGATTTATGTCATATTAATATTTATTCAATTAGTGTGATTAATACTACATTTTTTTTATGTTTGTTGAACAATCCATCCCGCTTTGTTTAACGATATCCTACATTCGAACCCAGCCTATTTTTACGGTGCCATATTTATTCTGGCATTTTGTGCCGTAATTTTAAGTGTGCCGAGCGTAATTTATACTTCGTTAAAGTATGGCCTATTCGATAAAAATGATCTCCATCGCAAAACCCATAAACGCAATATTTCGCGGCTGGGAGGATTAGCTATTGTAGGCAGTTTTACGGTAAGTATTTTACTTTTCTCATCTATTGTTAGTTTTAAAGAAGCCAATTTTGTTATTGCGTCCTGTATTATTCTCGCTGCCCTGGGCTTAAAAGACGATGTATATGGTACCAATACCAGTACCAAATTTATTTTACAGATTGTGGTTGCTTTTATTCTGGTATTCTTTGGCGGATTTAGGTTATCAAGTTTATACGGTGTACTTAACATTGGCGATATGCCTGTGATCTGGGGAAGCCTGTTTTCCATTGCGCTGATTATCTTCTTAAATAATGCTTTTAATTTGATAGACGGCATTGATGGTTTAGCTGGCGGTATCGGGATATTAGCCAGTATAGTTTTTGGAATATTGTTCGCCAGCATGGGACAGATTCCTTATGCCTTTATTGCTTTTGCACTGGCAGGCGCTATTGCAGGTTTTTTAAAATACAACTGGTTTCCGGCTAAGATTTTTATGGGCGATACCGGTGCACTGATTATCGGACTGATTTCTGCAGCCCTGGCGATTAAGTTCATCGAACTTAATAAATTTACCGGTCAAAACCATCCAGCCTTTTATTCGGCACCCGCCATTGCGGTAGCGATATTAATTGTGCCCATATTTGATTCGCTTAGGGTATTTTGTATCCGGATTTTAAAAAGGACTTCACCATTTAAAGGAGACCGAAATCACATTCACCACCGCCTGGAGCGGCTCGGCTTGAAACCAAACCAGATTGTACTCGCTTCGCTGGCGCTCAATGTGGTTATTCTACTGGCCACCATCTCCATGCAGCGGCTGGGAAATTTTGTGCTCATTTTTCTTATTATCGCAATCTGCGCTACTTTTAACGGGGTACTTACGCTTGGTTTATATAAAAAATCGAAAAGGTTATAGTCCTTTCATCTTATCACATCCACTCCACTTATTTTTTCATGTTTTTAATGGCATTACCCTAACCTCTCTAACCCCTAACCGCCCCCTAACCGCCCCCTAACCACTAAAGCCTAACCCCTAAACACTCCACCCTAACCCTTTTCCAGCTAATTCTTCCCCATATATTAATCTCGCATTCAATTCATAAATTAATACTAATTTTGCGCTCTAATTTTTTAATAACATGAGGCTCGCAATAAATGGTTTTGGTAGGATAGGAAGAATATTTTTACGCCTGGCGTTAGCCGAGGGCTTTGAAGTAGTTGCCATTAACGATCTGGCAGATGCCAAAACAATGGCGCATCTGTTTAAATACGATACCGTTCACGGTGTTTTTGCAGGTAACGTTTCGGCAAAGCCCGATGCATTGGTAATCGATACACTTTCTATTCCGGTTTTTGCCATTAAAGAAGCTGATGAATTGCCATGGTCGGCATTAAGGGTTGATTTGGTTATTGATTGTACAGGCAGGAATCTAACCCGTCCATCTGCCGAAAAACACATCGCTTCTGGTGCTAAACAAGTATTGATTTCCGCCCCGGCGGCTGATGATATCCCGATGGTGGTACTGGGTGTTAACGATGATCAGATTGATTTAAGCAGTTCAGTACTCTCCAATGCAAGTTGTACAACCAACAACATTGCGCCCATGATTAAGATTTTGAATGACAACTGGGGAGTAGAAGAAGGGTATATCACCACCATTCACTCAATGACGGGCGATCAAAACCTGCATGATGCAAACCATAAAGATTTACGAAGAGCAAGAGCGGCCTCATCTTCAATTATCCCTACCACAACAGGAGCTGCTAAAGCCATTACCCATATTTTCCCTGAGTTGGATGGCCGTTTGGGAGGTGCTGGAATCAGGGTTCCGGTTTTAAACGGATCGCTTACCGATTTTACCTGTCTGTTAAAGAAGAAAACCACTATTACCGAAATTAATGCCGCTTTTAAAAAGGCAGCTGATAACGAACTTAAGGGCTTGGTGCAATATACCGAAGACCCGATTGTATCGATCGATATTATCGATAACCCCCATTCCTGCGTATTTGATTCGCTTTTGACCTCTATTGTTGGCGATATGGTTAAAGTGGTTGGCTGGTACGATAACGAATATGGATACAGCAGCCGCTTAATCGATGTGGTGAAGAAAATAGACCTGTTGCCGGGGCGCTGATCGTTTTAACCTGATTGAGACATTCCATGATCTGAGGCACCTTAATATTAACCAACCCCTCAGCTGTACTTATAGGTTTAAGGTGGTAAAATATTGATACCATCTTTACTCCGCATTTAAGGTGCCTATGTTTTTCAGCCAGCCCCTTAGTTGTGCTTATATGTCTAAGGTGGTAAAATATTGATACCATCTTTACTCAAGCATTTAAGGTGCCTGTGTTTTTCAGCCAGCCCCTTAGTTGTGGTGATAGGTCTAAGGTGGTAAAATATTGATACCATCCTTACTCAGCATTTAAGGTACCTATGTTTTTCAGCCACCCCCTTAGTTGTGCTTATAATTCTAAGGTGGTAAAATATTGATACCATCTTTACTCAGCATTTAAGGTGCCTATGTTTTTCAGCCAACCCCTTAGTTGTGCTTATATGTCTAAGGTGGTAAAATATTGATACCATCTTTACTCAGCATTTAAGGTACCTATGTTTTTCAATCAGGTCTCAAAGTATATTTATAGGTATGAGGTGGTAAATTTATTACAGAGATAACGACTGGAATAAGCAATTGTAAAGCATAGATAGAGCATAGATAAAGCATGCCTAAAGCATAGATAGAGTATAGTTAATGTATAAAGAACTCAGGCTATCCTTTTGGTTCGATGAGTATTTTAGATTGTTAGGCCTGTTTATCTGTCGATTTTAATGCCCAATACACCAGCACCGGCTGAAAAAATAAACGAAGAAACCTTTTGCTATTGCTGTTTAAGCCAAATGCACTTCTTTTATGGGTAAACTGCGAAATGTTTCCCGGAAATACCCCGATAAATAAACCTGCAGCGATTTTGCCAACCAATGCTGCGTATTGTTTAGTTGCCAGTAGCAAAGCGCTACCCAATGCTATTTCAACCAAGCCCGAATAAACTACAGTATCATCCTTTTTAAGTGGTACCCAATCAGGCACCTGCGCCTGGAAATCTTTGCGGGCAAAAGTTAGATGTCCGGTTCCTGCTGCAATTAAGCCTGCTCCTAATAGTAGTTTTGCTATCCTCTTAATTTTTTCTGCTCCCATAATACCAATTGGTTTTCAATACGATTAACAACCCTGGTGCACGTTGTGTTTTGGTTGATAACATTGCCTCGCCTTTGGATATCCTTAATCTATCCAATTCATTACATTTTGGCTGGCCTTAGAAGCCTATATTTGGTTATCTACTTAATACTGAAAGGATGAATAAACTTGCCACAACTTGTTTTGTACTGATACATCTGATATTTACAGTCAATCTAAACGCAAGTGCCCAGAAAAAGGCAGTAAAAACAAAAGCACCTAACATCATCATCATTTTGACTGATGATATGGGCTTTAGTGATATAGGTGCTTTTGGAGGTAAGTTTGTACCCACACCTAATATCGACCAGATTGCAAAGAACGGGTTAAAGCTCAATCAATATTACAGCGCGGCTCCTATCTGCTCACCATCCAGGGCAGGGATGCTTACCGGTATGTATCCGGGAAGGTGGAATTTTTGTACTTACCTGGATAATAAAAAACACAATAAGGAAGCTGAACAAGCCGATTTTCTCGATCCAAAAGCACCCAGCATGGCCAGGTTTTTTAAAGATGCAGGTTATGCTACCGGGCATTTTGGTAAATGGCACATGGGCGGTGGTCGCGATGTGAAAAATGCACCAGGATTTGAGGCTTATGGTTACGATGCGCACGCCAGTACTTATGAAAGCCCCGATCCCGATCCGGCAATTACTGCTACCAACTGGATCTGGTCGGATAAGGATAGCATTAAGCGTTACGACCGTACAAAATATTTTGTAGATAAAACCCTTGCTTTTTTTAAGGCGCATCCAAACCAGCCCTGTTTTGTAAACGTTTGGCCTGATGACGTGCATACGCCCTGGGTACCCAGAAAAGAAACCGAATACACAGGGCAGTATCCCATGAACCCACAGGAGGAAGCTGCTTTCAAACTAGTACTCAAAGAATACGATAAACAAATTGGCAGGCTTTTGGATGGTTTGAAAACGCTTGGTGTGGATCAGCATACCATTGTTATCTTTACCAGCGATAATGGTCCTTTACCCAGTTTCAAAGGGAGCAGGGCTGAAGGCTTGAGGGGATCAAAGCTCTCGCTATACGAGGGAGGTATTAGAATGCCTTTCCTGATCAGTTGGCCAGGGCACATTGCCAAAGGTAAATCAGACGATCTTTCTTTAGTAACTGCTACTGATCTTTTGCCATCACTTGCTAAAATGGCCGGCATTAGCCTGCCTCAAAGTTATAGGGGAGATGGTGTGGATAGGAGCTCAGTTTTAACAGGCAAACCCTCATCACGAAAAAAGGAAGTATTTTGGGAATACGGGCGGAATGATATTGCCTATAAATATCCCCGGCCAGTTGATAAAAGTCCGAATCTGGCTGTTCGTGAAGGTGACTGGAAATTGCTGATGAACAGTAACGGTACCGATGTGCAGTTGTATAATATCGTTAAGGATAAAAAGGAGACAACTAACCTTGCTGCCAGCGAGCCTGAATTAGCGGGTCGTTTAAAAAGTAAATTATTGAAATGGTGGGAATCTCTTCCCAAATTGGGAGCCAATTAGTTTAAGATGTTTTGGGGTTGCTTGTTTTGGTGAGTAACGGAATCTGCAGCCAAAATGTTAAAACTTTATAAGTGATATTATAACCGCGTTTCAATTGCTTTGTTAACTTTGCAAACCTGCGCAGCGCTTCATATAGCAATATATGGGTAGTTCGCGCTAAATTGTTGCTAATAAATATGGTTAAATTTATTCTTTCCGAAGAAGTTCTGCCTTTAAGAAGCCTCGTTTTACGCAATGGCAAACCCTTACAAGATTGTGTTTTTGAAGGCGACGATGCCTACGATACCTTTCACCTGGGGTTTTGGCTGGATGGGGAAATAAAATCAGTAGCCACTTTTATGCGCAACGATTTCTTTCCCGAAGAGGGAGAAGGCTATCAGTTGCGAGGAATGGCCACACATCCCGACGCCGGAGGTAGGGGATATGGTGCTGCACTGGTTAGCTTCGCAATTGAATACTTAAAAGAATATAAAACCGATTATTTATGGTGTAATGCACGCTCTACTGCAGCGGCATTTTACAAAAAGATTGGCTTTACCACCGAATCGCCTGAATTTGATATTCCGGGAATCGGTTTCCATTACGAAATGAAATTAAACTTAAATCAAAATAATTAAACATGAACACCATTGACCAGTTTGACTTTAAAGATAAAAAAGCATTAATCAGGGTAGATTTTAACGTGCCTTTAGATGCTGAATTTAAAATTACCGACGATAAAAGGATCAGAGCTGCTTTACCAACCATCAGCAAAATTTTAAAAGATGGCGGTGCAGTGATTTTAATGTCGCACTTAGGCCGTCCGAAAGATGGACCAACTGATAAATTTTCTTTAAAACATATCCTTGCTGATCTTTCTGCTTTAACCGGTGTTGAAGTTAAGTTTGCCGACGATTGCATTGGCGAGAGCGCGGCAACCCAGGCTGCTGCTTTAAAGCCAGGAGAAATTTTATTGTTAGAGAACCTGCGTTTTTACAAAGAAGAAGAAAAAGGCGATGTAGCTTTTGCAGAAAAATTATCGAAACTTGGCGATGTTTACGTAAACGATGCTTTTGGAACGGCGCACCGTGCACATGCTTCAACATCGATTATCGCTCAGTTTTTCCCTGATGCAAAATACTTCGGTTACTTAATGGCATCGGAAGTTGAAAATGCTGAGAAAATTTTAAACCACGCCGAAAGACCTTTTACTGCCATTATGGGTGGTGCCAAAGTATCTGATAAAATTCTTTTGATCGAGAAATTATTAGAGAAAGTAGATAACTTGATTATTGGTGGTGGTATGGCTTATACCTTTGCTAAAGCGCAAGGTGGTGAAATTGGTACTTCGTTATTAGAAGCCGATAAACAAGAACTTTCTTTAGAACTGATCGAAAAAGCGAAAGCTAAAGGTGTAAACCTGATTTTACCGGTTGATACCGTAATTGCAGATAAATTTGCAAACGATGCTGCTAAAAAAGATGTAACATCAGGTCAGATCCCAGCCGACTGGATGGGATTAGACATCGGTCCAAAATCTGCTGAATTGTTTCAGGAGGTAATTAAAAACTCTAAAACTTTATTGTGGAATGGTCCAATGGGTGTTTTCGAAATGGAAAGCTTCCAGGTAGGTACCAAAGCTGTCGCTGATGCGGTAGTAGCCGCAACTAAAGATAATGGTGCGTTTTCATTAATCGGTGGTGGCGATTCGGCTGCTGCAATTGCCAAATTCGGCATGGAAGATGAAGTGAGCTACGTGTCTACTGGCGGGGGTGCTTTATTAGAATATATGGAAGGTAAAGAATTACCAGGCGTTAAAGCCATTAACGGATAATCGATAAAGACCAATATCAACAAGGCCCTTGCAAATCAATTGCAAGGGCCTTGTTTTTTACTATTCTGCATATTATTCACAAAAATGGCCACCTTTTATGGCGGCCATTTTAATTAGCATTGAAAAAAAATTAAAAGTTACTTGCGGTAGTGGTATCCCACCACAAACGCGAGGCAATATCATCTTTACCCGAGCTTAAAAAAGTTGCCGCTTCTGCAACAGCCGAAGCATTTCCGGTTCTTTCTGCAGGCACAAATACCAAACGTTTTATCCATTGGTCGGCAGTTATTACTCCCCAATCCGGACTACTGTCGTTCTTAGCCACATGTGGGATTTTTGGATAGCCTGTTCTTCTAAAATCTACCCAGGCCTCTAAAGTATTGGTAAATGAAGACAGGTATTTTTGGGTAATAATTTTTTCCAGTTTCAGCTCGTTCGAATCGCCTGCATTCCAGGCAACAGTAACGGTAGAAAGGGCTGTAAAGTTATTTTTACTGTCTTTTGGATCAATATAATTAATGGGTTTGCTGGTTGCATCGGCCAAATAAGCATCAACACCTGCCGCTCCCCAATCTGCAAACGAAAGGCGTACACCATTTTCGTAATTCGTTTTGGCATCACCCGCATTTGCCCATCCCCTTAATGCGGCTTCGGCTTTTAAAAAGGCAACTTCGGCTGCAGTAAATCCTCTTCTGTTTTGGGCCGATTTGAAATCAGTGCTCACTGTAGAGTAAGAAACACGGTCATCTTTAGCATTGATGTAAGCACCACCACGAATACCTTTATATTTATAGGTCGGATGATCAGTAACTAAACCGGCATCACTAACTTCACTAAAATATTTCGCTATACGTCCGTCTTTTAAACCCACCATAAAAGATTCCATGTTTGCGCCCATACGGGTATCATTCCAATCGAAACAAATCATCGAAACTGGCATTACTTCTCCGTTTAGCGAAATGAGAAAATTCTCCGCATTGGTGGTAATTAATCCGGCTGGGTCTGCCAAAGCTTTTTCGCCCTGCGTTTTAGCAAGCGTAGGGCTAACCTTAACCAAACGCATGGCTAAACGAAACCTTACTGAGTTCAATAACTTTAACCATGCATTCATGTTGCCTTTATAACTTGGGTCGAATTTGGTAAAGCCGGTGTAGGTTGTGTTAGCTTTGAAATTGGTTTCAATCTGATCTAGTTGGGTAAACAGATTATTGTACAAATCAGATTCCTTGTCATATTTAATAGTCCCTAAAGTTGAGGTACCATAATTGGAATAAATTACTGGTCCATAAATAGCCGTTAATTTAGATATTGCCAAAATCCTCACTAATTTAGCCCAATCACCAAATAGTGGTAATTTATAGTCCTCAGATAGCTGAATAACTCGTTTTGTTGGCGACATTACATTGCTATATATACGATTCCAATAGGCATCAATCCAGCGCAGGTAATAAGTGGTATTATTCACATTGGCAACAAATGGTGTGGGTGTGCCCATATATCCCATCCAGTTATCGTAGCACAAATCTTCTTCAATTTGGTGCCCCATAAGATTAAACATGAAAGTCGGGAATGAACCACCAACTAAATTAAAATCCTCCTCTAATAATTTTGTGGATATCTGATTTGGGTTTGTATTTATTTCTTCGAAATTCTTGGTGCAGGAGTTGAATACGATCAAAGCAAGCACCATTAAACATAGTTTTTTCATAATTTTAAGACATTAAAAGTTCAACTTAAGATTAAGACCGTAAGAACGGGTAGCAGGAGCGGCAAAAATATCATTTGCCTGCATGCTATTGTTTGTACTCATGGCTTGCTCCGGATCAAATGGAGCTTTTTTGTAGAAGAAGAACAAGTTACGACCGATTAATGATATAGATGCCGATTTAAAGGCTGAGCCTTTGATAGGCAAATTATAGGCAAGAGACACTTGTGCTAAACGGACATTGGTTCTCGAGAATACGTAAGGTTCCATAATACCATTTCGATCACCTATTGTAGAATAGTAAAGTGCAGGGTCGATTGTGGTTTGAGCGGCATTACCTTGTATCGCATTGATTGGAATAGTTCCTGCATCACGTGCTTCGCCGGTTCTTTTGCTTACACCATACGAATCGAGGAAAGCTTCGGTTTTAGAGAAAGCCACCCCGCCAAATTTAGCTGATACCAATGCGCTTAAGCTGAAATCCTGGTAAGTAAAAGTATTATTCCAGCCAGCGATGAAATCTGGGTTTAAATTGCCCACCATTTCTTGCGTTGCAGCTTTAGTTGGTTTTCCTGAGCCATCTAATATAATTTGACCAGCGGCATTACGGGCAAATTTGTAAATGTATAAATCGTTAAAAGAACCTCCGGATTTAATGATCGAATTAAAACCCTCACTGTCACTACCAACCTGGTAGCCTGGGTTATCGGCAATCAACTCTACAATTTTATTTCTGTTCTGCGATAAATTTACCGACGTGTTCCATTTAAAGTTCTCGTTTAGTACAGGATCTCCTCCTAATGTTAGTTCAAAGCCCTGATTGGTAACTTTTCCGGCGTTTACATACAAGAAAACGTAACCTGACCCAGACGGTGCAGGTAAGGATAGAAACTGGTTGGTGCTTGAGTTTTTATAATAGGTGAAATCTAAATTTAGTCTGTTATTTAAAAAACGACTTTCGAGCCCGATTTCGTTACTGATTATTTTCTCAGGTATAAGTGTTGAAAAGGGTGTTTGTGGATTAAATGTATAAGTATTGTTGCCATTAACAATAGCGTTTGGACTAACTGTATTGTATGGTACCTCGTTAGCTACTTTTGAGGTTGATGCCCTTAACTTTAGAAAATTAATTTCTTTAGGCATAGTTACCATTTGACTTATTATAGCAGATAGACCCGCAGAATAATAAAAATAGGAATCATTTCCTGTATTTGCCAGTGTAGATGCCCAATCGTTCCTACCTGCCAAATCTAAATAAAGCATATCCTTAAACCCTAGAGATGCATTTGCTAATAAACCTTGTTTTTGCACCCGGCTGTAAGTTTGATTTACAGCCACATTAGTTGGTAAATTTGCAAAACTAAAAAAGTTCGGGTATTGAAGGGGGTTATTGCCGTTACTAAAAATCATTCCATCGTTGAAGGTATAATCCTGGATAGTAGCTCCCAATACGCTGTTTAAGCTAAATTTACCAAAAGTATTATCGTAGCTTAAAATGGCATCTCCATATAAGGCCTTATCATTATACTTCGCATAATTCCAGGTACCATTTGAGCTTACACTTACCGAATTGCCGCCTGCAGCATAACGATAATCCAATAGCCTGTCATTGTAATCAATGTTACCACGTACATCAAATTTAAAATGTGGTAAAAATGCATACGATGCTTTTGCCGTAGCAATTACCCTGTTGCTGGTTGAAAGTTTAGGATCCTTATTCAATTCCCAGTAAGGATTGTTTTGTTTTTCTTCTGTAGAGTACCAGTTTTGCACATACAGATTTCTTGCAGCATTAAAAATTTGATAATTGTTTTTGTAATCTTCAAAGTTTCTTTCGCGTGCAAATAAATATAAGCCCGTTAATGGGTTGTTGTAATAACCTGCTCCGGGGCGATTTTTAGACTTTTCGTAAGAGAACCTTACATTTCCACTCAAAGTAAGCTTATCATCAAATAATTTTGTTTCCTGGCTTAAAGTTACATTATGCTTATTATAAGTGTTGGTTGGTACAATCCCTGATGCATTATTATTACCATAAGAAAAATAAGTGGTTGTTCGCTCATTTCCACCTGATACCGATAACGAATTAATGGTGTTTACGCCGGTCTGAAAAAAATCCTCAATATAATTGCTTTGGTAATTTCCTTTTGTTTTAGACCAGCTGTAATCGCTGCCTGCTACCGCACCATAATCGAATTGAAACTCAGGTAATGTTGCAACATTACTAAAGTTGATGGTCGAATTTAGCGCGATGGCAATTTTACCATTCTGGCCTTTTTTGGTGTTGATTAAAACCACACCGTTAGCGCCCTGGCTTCCATATAAAATGGCACCATTGGCTCCTCTTAAAATTGTAACCGATTCAAAATCATCCTGGTTTAGGGCCGAAAGACCATCGCCACCATCAGTACCACCGTATGATCCTGGCTGGCCACCTTTATTATTTACTACCGGAACCCCGTCAATTACGAAAAGTGCTTCACTGTTTCCGGCAATTGATTTTGAACCCCGCAATACCGTTTTTGTAGAACCACCTACACCAGAGTTACTAATGCCAATATCAATACCGGCAGCTTTACCACTTAAAGCCTCCATAAAATTCGGAGCACCGGCCTTGGTAAGTTCTGTACCTGCAAGTTGTTGTGCAGCAAACGTAAGTGCTCTTTTCTCACGTTTTACGCCCAGGGCCGTAACTACCACCTCAGTTAGGTTTGCATCACCCGATGGTTTTAATTTTACCGTTACGTTGGTTTGGTTGCTGATGTTTACTTCCTGGGTTTGCATGCTGATGTAGGAAACCACCAGGGTAGTAACATTCTCAGGAACATTTAACGTAAATTTTCCATCAGGGCCGGTAGATGTTTTGACATTTGTCCCTTTCGCGGCAACCGTTGCGCCTGGAAGTGGCAAGCCAGATTCATCAACCACCAATCCGGTAATGGTCTTAGCCATTTTGTCGTTTACATCAGTGGAGTGTTTTACTACTTCAGATGGCTTTGGAAATAGGCTTTTGTTTGTTGCGCCCCCTTCAGCCTTTGCGGCATACTGTAAGCCAAGTGTTGCGACTGCCAGGAGTGCCATTTTCCGGAGGCCCCGGGTTGTGCTGGAGAAAGTTAATTCCAGGGCACAGCTTGTGAAATGATTGTTCCTCATTTTCATACAATTTTCTGTTTAGTTTAGGTTAATGCCAAATAAATATTCATCACCCTCCAACATTTTTGTAACAAGTTGCCATTTTACAATCCTTGCCTAAACAAATAGAATTTTAGCCTCTAATTAACATAACATATTGTGGTTCCTGTTATATTAATTTTGGTTAAATTCTTTGTTTAGAGCATAATTAAGGGTTTTAATTGCTAGTTGTTCTTTGTTTGTTGGGTAAGACAATATTTAATTTGGTTATGGTAAGTTAGTAAAAAACCTGATACAATGTAACAAAACAGTAAAAAATATTTTTTTAAGGCCGGTTTGCATCAGATTTTTCAAACACAATTAAATAGAATGTTCTTAACGGGTGTGGCTAGCAATAATGGAACTTGCGCGAAAAAGAAATAAGTTCTACCTTTCTTAAATTATCTTAATACAAAACTGATGGCAGTGCGCAGATAAAAACAAGCACTGCATAATAACAAAATACTTATGAGAAAAAAAATCTGTTTGCTTAGTTTAGGGTGCCTCTTAATTGCAGGTTTACCTGGAAAAATATTTGCTTCAACACCAGTTAAAGCTGAATATAATCGTTTTGCTGCTGAGCCGGCTGCCCTTATTGGCCGCTGGGACATCACCGTTGATGTAAACGGTAAAACTGCACCATCGTGGCTGGAAGTAAAATTATCTGGCACCAAAACTTTAGTAGGCTATTTTGTATCTGTAGCCGGTAGTGCCCGCCCGGTAGCAGAAGTTAAGTTTGATGGCAAAACTTTCAGGTTCGAAATTCCGCCACAGTGGGAGAGTGGTACCGCGAATCTGATTATGGAAGGCGAATTAACCGATGCTGGCATCAGTGGAACAATGACGGAGTGCGACGGTAAAAAATATGCCTGGAAAGGTGTTAAAGCGCCTTATTTAAAAAGAACTGCTGCTCCTGCATGGGGTAAAGCAGTTAATCTGTTTAACGGTAAAGATTTAACAGGATGGAAAGCTAACGGGCAAAATCAATGGATCGTGAAAGATGGTATTTTAACCAGTCCCAAAGCTGGTTCAAACCTGATTACCCAGCAGAAATACAATGATTTCAAACTTCATGTTGAATTCCGGTATCCAAAAGGAGGGAATAGCGGGGTGTATCTAAGAGGCCGTTACGAAGTGCAGATTGAAGACAGTAAGAAAGAGGCGCATCCAAATAGCGTATTGTTTGGTGGTGTTTACGGATTTTTAACTCCCAATGAAATGGTGACGCTAGGGCCAGATCAATGGCAAAGTTACGATATTACCCTTGTTGGCCGTTTAGTTACAATAGTTGCCAATGGTAAAACCATCATCAGTAATCAGGAAATTCCGGGCATTACCGGTGGTGCGTTAGATAGTAACGAAGCAGAACCAGGACCAATTTACCTGCAGGGCGACCACATGCCGATTGAATATCGGAAAATCGTGATTACACCAGCAAAATAATTATCTAAATTTCATAATGTCAGATGATACTATCTGACATTATGAACCTTCAATAACAGCATAATAAATTACTTGATCAAGTTTTGTTGTTAAATCCAAAAAGGGGAGCATCAATATCCATTATCGTAGATATGTTTCAACTGAAAATAACCTTATCTATAGTGCTAAAACGTTAGCAAAATGTAATATTGAGATGATCCATCAAAAGCTAAAGATGTATTCATAAATCTTTCAAAGTATACTGTTTTCTTTTTAGGTATCCATACTTCTTTTTAGATTAAAAAGCAGAGAATCTGCTATAGGTAGAAGTATTTCAATGTTTTTTCTGATCAATATTTGCTGCAACTCTAGAAAGTTTGCGGAAGCCAAACAACGGAAAGGCATGAGCAAAACTGGATTTTGGGATGCGCTGCGCCAAGAGTTAATGGGGAAAACTGAAAAGGCAAATGCCTTGTGTACTCAAAACAACAGGAAATAAGCTTTGTGCGTTGATGTGAAACAAATAAATAACTGCAATTTAAAATGAGCGATTTTAAATTATAGACCTAATCCTAGTGAATTGCTAATTATTTACAGCAAAATTTGTTATTTTTGCTGTAAATAATTAGCAAAATGGAGAATCTTCAAATCAAGTCAAACATAGTTATCACTGAGCAATCTATGAATATCATACGTCCTTTGGCAAAATCAATTGACTGGAATGATAGATTAATTGCCGTTTTAGGAGCAAGGGGGACTGGAAAGACGACTTTGTTATTGCAAAGACTTAAGGCTGAATACGGGACCAGTAAAGAAGCCTTGTATATAACAATGGATGATATCTATTTTACTGGCCACCTTCTTTCTGATCTTGCGATACAATTTAGGCAACAAGGTGGGAAAATATTATTTATCGATGAAGTACATAAATACCCCAACTGGGCCCGAGAAATTAAAAACATTTATGACTTTTATAAGGACCTTAAAATTGTGTTCACGGGGTCCTCTATCATAGATATTAATCGCCAAAATGCTGACTTAAGCAGACGTGCGGTGCAGTATGAAATGAACGGCTTATCATATAGGGAATATTTACAGTTCATTGGGGTTGGAGAATTTGACACATTCCACTTGGAGGATATTTTGGAACACCATGTAGAAATTTCTAATTCCTTGAGCTTAAAATTCAAGCCACTGCAATATTTTAACGAATATCTGCGGCATGGATATTATCCGTTTTTCATGGAAAACATCAACACTTATGCCATACGTGTAGAACGTGTCGTACGTTTAATCATTGAAGAGGATCTTCAGTTTGTCGCAGGATTTAATCCGCATCATTCCAGAAAAATCTATCAGTTGATGTCTATTCTGGCTACTAATGTTCCGTTCAAACCCAATATCACTAAATTGAGTGAGAAAACTGGAATCCATAGAAACATGATTGTAGAATATTTGTACTATCTTAATAATGCCAGATTAATTAATTCTCTTGCTGCAAATGGAAAAAGTATTAGTATTCTGCAAAAACCTGATAAGATATTTTTGGAAAATACCAATTTGCTTTTCGCACTTGCTCCCGAAAATGTTGATACTGGATCACTGAGAGAGTCATTCTTTATGAACCAGCTTAGTAATACTGAACATAATATTAGTTTACCGTTAAAAGGAGATTTTTTAGTAGACGACACTTATACTTTTGAGGTGGGGGGGACAGGTAAAGCCAATAAACAGATTGAGGGAATTGATAAGGCCTATCTGGCATTGGATAACCTTGAGAGCGGGATTAATAATAAAATTCCACTTTGGCTGTTTGGCTTTTTATACTAAATCTAATTGAAAGACAAGGCATGATACTAGCATGCAGCTTCATCAGCGGTTATCGCACTATTACAGTTGTGTTAACTTAATAACTTATGTATGCCGGTAGCGCACAACGTAAATATTTCATTTCAGCATATTAGTATTTCGATCTTAACTGGCTTGCGGACGCGAAGGTGTTGTTGCAATCAAATCGATTGACATGTCTCTTTCAACCAGTGCTGATCGGGATGGTCTAGGTACCCACAGATGCTACCACCAATTATCCAGATCCAAAAGGATCCATCACTTTAGAATATCTCTAAACCCGTATTGAGCAGGATCATGTATACCATTAAGTAACAAACCAAAAACGCAGCCGATATGGCAAAATAACGTGTTACCTTGTAGCTCCCTTTCTTAAAAGGTAATAAAAACAAGAGATTGAAAAGCTTGGCCAGTAGCGCGCATATAAAATTAAGACATACCAATACCGTGCTAAAAGCTATCACAAAGATAGCTGGCTGGATAATGATGCCTGAGGGTAAGCCATAGACTGCACCCATAATAAAACTTACCAGCAGAATAACAGCAGCGTACTTGAAACCGGATTTAAACTGAAGCACGAAATACCTACCCAATTTTGGTAGTGGAGCCTTTGCGATCGCTGTTTTTTCTTCTTTTTCAATACCCAGTGCATTAACTTCATCACTTGATGCCACCTCTTTAAGCTTTCTTTTTTTACCTCTTTTTTGTTTTTTATAACGTGGCCACCAAATTATAAATCCCGTAATAAAAAGTGTCAGCGGCATTAAACCGGCTATAATGGCAATAACTTGTGTCGGCCGGCCACCAAAGCTACCGTAGTGGATAGGGGTGAGCCAGCTGAGATAAGCATTTCCCACATTTGGGAAATCGCTGCGGCTATTCAGTAAAGTTTTAGCGGTATACTGATCAACAATCAACATTTCCCTTTTTCCCACTTTCGGTAGGTCGCCGCTTAGCATATCTAAACGGTAGGTGCCGGTTTTATCGGTTGGAAAAGCAATTCCGCCGATATGGGCATTCGACATTTTTTCTTTAGCTGCTTCTGTAATTACCGTAAGTGGTAGCGGTACAGCCTGTGCATGCCAGGCTGATTTAGCCCCCAATAATTTGGCTACACCTTGAGGTGATTTACCGCTTAATAAGAATAAAAATGGGATAACCAGGGTAGAAAAGGTAATGCAAAAACCAGTTAAGCTTAATATGGCCACAATAGGCGAGGAGTAAAAACCAAGCGAATTGTGCCAATCGTAATTTTGCCGTTTAAACGAACCGCTAAACCTTACTGTAAGTACCGATTTAAGTTGTTTCCATTTTTTTGGTAACCACAACCGCAGGCCTGAAATGGTTAAGATTAAAAGACAAAGTGATGCCAGTCCGCAAATGTAGCGTCCGGCAACCGGGATGAGCAAGGTCCGGTGCAGTTCGGTAACCACATGGATAAAAGAACTGGTATGGATTCTTTTACCACCTATCTTTCCTGTATATGGATTAATAAAGGTTTCATCACCACTTTTTAGATCCAAAACGCTGTAAGCTTCGTTGGGGTTTTTGAAGTTATTCAGCATCAGGTAGTCGATTTTTAGCTTAGGGTAGTTCTTTTTGATCAGGGGTACAATCTCCTCAACCGGCATTTTTTGCTTTTGTGCAATCACCTCAAATAGGTTGGGGTTCAAAGCGCGGTCAATTTCATCCTGAAAAACAAGGATACTGCCCGTAACACCTACAAAAGCCACTATAGCGCCGGCAATAATACCCACATACAGGTGCCATTTACCGAACCATCGCTTTTGGTGCTTTGCCCAACTGATTTTTTTAGAATTGCCTGCTGACTTCATTTAGCGGAGATATACTCTTGATGGGGAACGTATTTCAGAATTTGTTTTGCTACAAAGAAATAGTTTTAATCTCGCTTATGCAAATTATTTTTAATAAGTCTAAATAAAATATTTTGAATGCCTTATCGATAATCAATTCTTGATATTTCGTTTAGCTTCGTGAAAGACAGAGACATTATAATTGATTACTTACACTGGCCTTCGAAGTCAAAATAGCAGATAGCAATGGAATCCTGCTTTATAATCAATGCTATCAAGTATTCATTCCCAACAGCGGCACATAAAGATTGCGGATATAGGTGAACGGAATTATACCATCATTATGGGGCGATCGTTGTATATAAAATGCCGGTATTGAAAGGTTTGCTCTGTAAGAAAACCTTTCTAGCTAAATGAAGAAGTGTAGAAAAGACTATTGGTTATACGAAAGCGTTTAGATAAAGCTCAAATGATTATTTATGAGTAATATTATGCTCATTTATGACTTTAGTGAGTATAATATTATCCGTTTAATTGTTTGTTAGTCCAGATTTTCATCACAATTAATATTCTATTAGCATATTAATGAGTGTTATTATATTCATTATTGTTATATTTGAGTATAATAATACTCATAATGAGATCGAAGAAGGTTGTTATATTTCCTAAATATAAAATGATTTGGGATCAGTTAGGCGAAAATATCAAGCTCGCCAGGAAGCGAAGAAAGTTGACAGCAATTCAACTTGCCGAACGCGCTGCCATTGAAAGAGCGACACTTCGTAAGATCGAGCGGGGGGATCCTGGAGTGTCTATGGGAGCGTATTTCAATGTACTTAAAGCACTTAATCTTCATGAAGATTTCCTTAAGCTGGCGGTAGATGATGAACTTGGGAGAAAACTTCAGGATTTAGATTTGTTAAAGTAATGGCTACAACAAAGACAGATATATGGGTATACGCTCACTGGAAAGGCATGGATGCCCCAAGGTGCATAGGTGTAATTTCTGCTCAGCAGAGTAACGGACATAGGATATTTGGGTTTGATTATGATAGAAATTGGTTAAAGTCTGATCAGTTATTTTTGCTTGATCCTGAAATCGGTTTATATTCAGGAACCCAATACCCAGACAAAAAAGACAATTTTGGCATATTTATGGATTCAATGCCGGATACCTGGGGGCGAAAGCTTATGTTACGTCGTGCTGCCCAAACTGCATTTGCCAGAGGAGACTCGACACCAAAATTATACGAAATTGATTTTTTGCTGGGCGTTCATGATGCTTCCAGAATGGGAGCATTAAGGTTTAAATTAGATCCTAATGGACCTTTTCTGGATGATAACAAGAATAATCCTACCCCACCAATTACTCATCTTCGTGAACTACAGGCAAGTGTTAAAGCTTATGAAGAAGATGAGGAAGGGAAAAATGGAAGTGATTGGATTCCGATGCTTTTTGCGCCGGGTTCATCGCTGGGTGGAGCAAGACCAAAAGCAAATGTTGTTGATTTGGGTGGTCATTTGTGTATTGCAAAGTTTCCCTCAAAGACTGATGTAAACGATAAAGCTGCATGGGAATACTTAGCTTATGAACTGGCGACCAGGGCTGGAATCAATATGCCCGTTTGCTCACTTGAAAAGGTAAAAGGACCCTATCATACATTTTTATCAAGGCGGTTTGATCGGGATGCGGGCGAGCGTATTCATTTCGCTTCGGCTATGACCATGACAAAAAATAGCGAGGATAGTATCAGAGACGCTACTCCTAGTTATCTCGAAATAGCAGATTTTATACAGCGTTATGGATCGAAGATAGAAGAAGATCTGCATCAATTGTGGAGAAGGATAGTATTTAATATAGCAATCTCCAACACAGATGATCATTTAAGAAATCATGGCTTTTTATTGATGGAAAATGGATGGAGGTTATCGCCTGCATATGATATTAATCCCTCAATAGATAAAAATGGATTGGCTCTTAATATTGATATGGATAATAATGCGTTGGATTTCGATTTGGCTTTAAATGTTGGTGAATTGTTTCAGCTGAAAGAAAATCAAATGCACCAAATCATTAAGGAGGTTTCAATAGCTGTAAAGGAATGGCGAATGATAGCCTCCAAACTGGGGATACCCCGAGGGGAACAAGAAGAAATGTCTCCCGCATTTGGGATAATTAATGGATTGAGTCGCTAAATTCGGATTTTATTCACCCGTTCATATTGTGAGTAATTTCGAGTGCTAGTTTTTCTGCATGTCGATTATACCTCTTAATTGTCACTAAACACTAGCTGAAGAATGCTGAACAGAAAAAGAACATTATTGATATAATTGGGTTTGACGAAGAAATTGGATTGTATGATTAATAGGAAAGCCTACGTAGGAACTGGCTTTTAGATACTGCCAATTATCTGCATACGCTGTTGTAAATAAATGAAATTCGGCAATAACGCGTGAAGAAGTTTTAAAATCCAATACGCGCACAAATTCATGCACATATTGGAGGTTGGATATATTATTTAGTTTCCACTACATTCAACCGGTCAAAAGGACTTAGGTTATAGGTAAAGTTACCATGGCTGTCGGTACCGCTAATGCCTTTCACTTCTGCCCTCAACTCGTACTTTGCTTTTGGATCATAGTGGTCAAGTTCTAGGTGGTACAAAAAGGTTTTAACCCTGTTCGTCCCTCTAAATTTATCGGCTATTCCCTTATGTTCATCTTTTGCAACTACTTTCCCATTTTGCAATAATTCCACTTTTCTGATTTCCATAAAATTGGCACCTTTGGTATAAAAGAATCCTGCAGTAATACGGCCATTGGCATAGGTTTTTTTAGTTACATCCCAGCTCAGTGGCTGATACTCGCTACCAATTTGTTTCGCATCCCAGGTGCCCGAAATATAACCTCCGGGTTTGTAATAATCTATTTTAAGTAAATTGAGGCGTTTTAAATGATTAGCTAAGCGTTCTTTAAATTCATCCAGATTTCTATTCACTTTAGGAATCCAGCCGATTTCGGCCAGTGCCAGTAAACGTGGAAAATTCTGCACATTCATGTCTTTAAGGTCCTGAGTTATGGCCGTCCATTGGTTAGCTTGTACACCTAAAATAAATTTTGCTTCATCTTTATTTAAGCCGGTTTCCGGCTCGTAATTATATACCTTTTCTAAAGAATTGATGTTGCCGTAAGCCAGGTCGCTCATGGTGCCATCGTTACGGTCGGCTTGGGTAATGTCGAAATAAAATGGATCGGTAGGTGTGGCTACTACATAAAAACCATTCTTTGCAGCATCGGCAATGGCCTCATCACCCAACCATGACATGATTGCTGTTTCTTTGGTCAGGTTCTTAGCATCACTTAGAATATCGTTCCAGCCAATTGCTTTTTTGCCTTTACCTTTAATAATGGTAGAAATGCGTTGCACAAAATAACTTTGCAGCTCGTTGGTATTCTTTAGCGATTTCTCTTTCATAAATGCCTGTACATGCGGTTCTTTTTCCCACAATACATGTCTTACCTCATCACCGCCGAAATGGATATAGGCCGCTGGGAAAAGATCAGCCAGTTCAGTAAATACGCCATCCAGGAATTCGTAAACCTTTTCATTGGTCGGATCGAGTGTGTTTGGGGTAAACTGGTTGCCCCAGTGCGACCACGAATCTAAAAACGGAAAGATGTAATCAGGTTTGCGGTTCTGGTTTACGCCCATTTCGGGGTAGGCCAGTACAGTAGGCCAGGAGTGGCCGGGTACATCAATTTCGGGGATAATGGTAATATTACGTTGAGCTGCATATTTTACCAGGTCGCGGATTTGATCCTGCGTATAAAAACCACTTCTTTCTGCAGGTTGATTGGTACTTTTATCAAATATGGTAGTTTTGGTACTGGTAAGCAATGGGTACTTTTTAATTTCAACCCGCCAGCCCTGATCGTCGGTTAGGTGTAAGTGCAATACATTTATTTTATATAAGGCCATCACATCCATGTATTTCTTCATCACATCTACACCATAAAAAGTGCGGCTAACATCCTGCATGTAGCCTCTCCAGCCATATCTGGGTTGGTCAATAATTTCGCCACAGGGAATGCTCCAAGCTATCTTCCCAGTGGTTTTGCCTTCAATTTGTACAGGCAATAACTGTCTGATGGTTTGGGTGGCATTAAATATCCCCGCACCTGTTTTGGCATAAACGCTGACTGCAGTTGGCGTAATTCTGATCCGATAACCTTCTTCGCCCAGGCTAGTCAGGGTGTCTGATACCATAAATAAGATACCTTGCTTCTGGTCCATTAAAGGCGAAATTTTAGTTTTCACACCAGTGCTGCTGGCCAGTTGTGCAGTAAACACGCTTAGCGGGGCTTGCGCCTTAGGCTGATAATAAACAGGTGTGGTAGCTTTGAACTCAAATTTGCCTGCACTAGTAGTAACCGATAGCGGTTTGGGGATAATGCTGTTTAGCGTGAGGTTACCGGTATTGGTTGTTTGAGCGAAACTGATCGACGTGCTAAAAGCCAGCACCAGCATCATTTTCAGAATTTTGGTTTTCATTTTTAGTGTTTAAGGGTGAGTATATCCCAAATTAGAGATAAACAACCGTTAAAGAAAATACAAATAACGGGCAAACGTTTGCGTAATCGTCGCACCTGACCTGGCATTTTTAAAGTGGGAGATTTTCCCAAAAATGAATAATTAAATCGACTAAAATGGAGGTGATCTGAAGGTTTTAAAACCTATAAATGAGCGCTTTTAAGTAAAATCTTAAAATTTATGGGCAAAAATGGGCCGGCCTGACACTTTTGGTTTATTTATTTTTAACCGCCTTATTATCAGTGTATAGTGGCTTTGTTGGTGTGCTGATCTATATAAATTGGCTATATTGCATCCTCCAAATTGTAACAAAAACGATGTGGAAAACTTTTTTGTGGTAAAAAGTGGTAAAAAGTGGTAGAACTCTTTACTTTTACACTAGATAAAAAGTGTAGATACCACTATGACCCAACTTTTAGGAGAATTTGATTGTAAACTTGACGCAAAGGGCCGCCTTATGGTACCTGCTGCGCTTAAGAAACAATTGCCTAATGCTGAGAATGATGGACTCATAATTAACCGTGGTTTTGAAAAAAATCTGGTCATCTATCCTAAAAATGTTTGGGACGCTGTTGTGGCCGACCTTGCCAAGCTTAATATTTACGATCAGGAAAACCGGGCCTTTGTCAGGGCTTTTACGCGTGGGGCAACCGAGCTTTCGCTTGATGCTGCTGGTCGTGTGCTGTTGCCAAAATCTTTGGTTGAATATGCGGGTATCGGTAGTGATCTGGTTTTGGCTTGCCAGTTAGATCGCATCGAGGTTTGGGATAAAAAATCTTACGAAGATATTTTTGATGATGTGCCGGCCAATTTTGCCAGCCTTGCTCAAAAAGTAATGGGTGATAAGAAAGGAGGCTCGGATGGAGAATAATTACCATGTACCTGTAATGCTGCAGCCTTGTATTGATGGCTTGAACATTAAGCCTGATGGGGTTTATGTGGATGTTACTTTTGGTGGCGGCGGTCATTCAAAAGAGATTTTAAAGCATTTAGGCCCGAAAGGAATTTTGATTGCTTTTGATCAGGATCCCGATGCGCAGGCTAACGTTCCTGTTGATGATCGTTTCATATTTATCGACCAGAATTTTGGTTTCCTAAGAAACAACCTGCGTTTAAAAGGTTTCAGGCAGGTAGATGGTGTTTTGGCTGATCTGGGGGTTTCCTCTCATCAGTTTGATGTGCCTGAGCGTGGCTTTTCAATCCGTCATAATGCCGATTTGGATATGCGTATGGATCAGCACCGCAATTTAACAGCTGCTGAAATCCTAAATACTTATACTGAAGATAAGCTGCATAAAATTTTTGGGATTTATGGTGAAGTGAAAAATGCGAAGTCTTTAGCCCGCGCTATTGTTACTGCGCGTTTAGATAAGCCATTTACTGATATCAATAGTTTAAAATCAGCTATATCTGTTCATATTCCTAAAGGAAAAGAAAATAAATACCTGGCGCAGGTTTTTCAAGCGCTTAGGATAGAGGTGAATGCGGAAATACAGGTGCTTGAAGATTTTTTACAGCAGGCGGCCGAGGTGTTAAAGCCAGGGGGTCATTTGGTGGTGATGTCGTATCATTCTTTGGAAGACAGGCCGGTTAAAAACTTCATGGCAAAAGGAAAGTTCCAGGGAGAGGTAGAGAAAGATTTCTTCGGGAATCAGCAGAAGCCATTTAATGTAATTACACGTAAAGCGATTATTGCCACTGATGAGGAGATTGCCAGGAACAATCGGGCCCGTAGTGCAAAATTAAGAATTGCAGAAAAAATATGAACAGGTTTAGAGAGGAGATAGAAGAAGAGGAAGCTGGACCTGAGCCGGAGTTGAAAGCCGCGCCTAAAAAGCCGAAAACTGCTGAAGAGAAGATGGATAGCAACTCTTTTATTAGCAAGCTTTTTAATGATGGATTGGTAAGTAAAGAGGCGGCAACTGATGCTTTGCCTTATTTGTGTTTTTTGGCCTTTCTGGGGATGATTTACATTGCCAATAGCCACTTTGCGGTAAACAATGTGCGCCGCATTGATAAGTTAAATAAAGAAGTAAAAGAATTACGATGGGAGTATAAGTCGCTAAAGGCCGACCTGATGTTTAAAAGTAAACTAACAGAGGTTGCTAAAAAGGTTGATACCCTGGGGATAAAAGAACTGATTGAACCACCAAAAAAAATAATTGTTAAAAGCGATGAATATTAGAGCAAACATCTTGCTTCGTGTATATCTGGCATTTGGCTTAATTGTGCTTTTTGCTTTCGCGGTGTTTTTACGCCTCGGTCAGGTGCAGTTTGTACAGGGGAAAAAATGGAAAGCTATGGCAGATAGCCTTTCTACACGGTATGTAAGCGTGGAGGCAACCCGCGGTAATATTTATTCTAATGATGGCAGTTTGCTTGCTACCTCAATTCCTGAGTACGAATTGCGCATGGATATGTTTGCTGGCGGTATTGCAGAGGATAAAGTGTTTAATGAAAAGGTAGATTCGCTGGGCTATAAGTTAGCCCAGATTTTTCAGGATAAAACTGCAAAAGAATATGCCCGTTACCTGCGCAAAGGCCGTCAGGATAGTGCGCGTTATTTATTGATTCACCGTAAAGTGGGTTATGCCGATCTTAAAACGATCAGAACCTTCCCGCTTTATAACATCGGTAAGTTTAGTGGTGGCTTAATCGCTGTGCAGCAAAATAAACGCATCCTTCCTTTTCAGGCATTGGCTGCCCGTACAATCGGTTATAAAAACGAAAATGTGGCTAACGGGGTAGGTTTAGAAGGTGCTTACAAAGAATATATCAACGGTGAAACCGGAAAAAGACTCATGCAGCGTATCGCTGGTGGGGTTTACATTCCGGTGAATGAAGAAGCGGAAGTTGCACCAAAAGATGGAGCTGACATTATTTCTACCATCGATGTGAATATGCAGGATTTGGCGCAAAGTGCCTTAGAGAAGCAATTAATTAAATCGCAGGCCGATCACGGTACGGTGATTTTGATGGAAGTGGCAACGGGCGAAATCAGGGCGGTAGCTAATTTCTCTAAAGTAGAAGAAGGTGTTTACAAAGAGAAATTTAATTATGCTATTGCGGGTAATCAGGATCCTGGGTCGACTTTTAAACTGGCCTCTTACATGGCGCTTTTAGAAGATAAACTGATTGATACCAATACCATGATTGGGACAGGGTATTACCAGATTCCTGGCAAGCTGATTACAGATTCGCACCCTAAAATTGAAACAGTTACCGCAAAAAAAGCATTCGAAACCTCTTCCAATGCTGCAATTGCAAAATTGATCAACATGCATTATGGTAGCGACCCGATGAAATTTACCGATCACTTATATGATTGGCAGCTGAACAAAAGAATGGACCTGCAAATTCCAGGAGAGGCAACACCGGTGATTAAAAATATAAAAGCGAACAGAAGCTGGAACAAAAACATGACTCTGCCTCAAATGGCTTATGGTTATGAAATGAATTTGACACCATTAAAAATGCTGACCCTGTATAATGCAGTGGCTAATAATGGTAAAATGATAACGCCGATTTTTGTAAAAGAGATCAGAAGGCTGGGTAATCCGATTGAGCAGTTTAAGGCCCGGGTAGTTAACGATAAAATTTGTTCGGATGTTACTTTAAGCAAAGTAAAGAAAATGCTTGAAGGCGTGGTAACCGAGGGTAGCGGAAAGCAGATTGTTTATAATCCTTTATATCCGATTGCTGGTAAAACGGGTACGGCTCAGGTAGCTGATGCGAATAAGGGGTATAAAGCAAAAAAACAATATCAGGCTTCTTTTGTGGGGTATTTTCCGGCTGATAAACCCAAATATTCGATGATTGTGGTAATTAACGATCCACAGGGTGGCTATTATGGCGCTACAGTTTCGGGTCCGGTGTTTAGGGAAATTGCCGACCGCATTTATGCCAGCGATATGCATATGTATAATGATGTACCAACGCGTCTGGTGGGTAATACCGGTACGCCGCCAACTAAAGCAGGGCAGAGTAAGGCTACTCAAAAAGTATATAAAGCATTCGGGTTTAAGCCGCTTTTTGCGTCGAAATCTGAATACTACAATATAATAGATACCAGTGCAGGAACAATCTTTCAGGAGAATAACGAGCGTAAAGGTGTAATGCCGAACGTAGCAGGAATGGGACTTAAAGATGCCTTGTATCTTTTAGGAAATGCTGGTTTAAAAACAAAAGTTTTTGGATCCGGTAAAGTGATTGCTCAGTCGATAGCTGCCGGTACAAAGGTGGGCAAGGGATTAGGGGTACAAATAGAGTTGAATTAAAGTAGAAGCTTAGATGGTAGAAAGGTTTAAGGCCTTCATACTCTCAAAAGGAAATACTTGATAATAAGAATAAATAAAATGCAATTACAGGATTTGCTTTACGGTGTAACGATTAAAGAATTGGTTGGCAAAACCGATAGGGAAATCAATGCGCTGAATTTCGATTCACGTAAGGTAGGTAGGGATGATGTTTTCTTCGCAATAGTAGGCACATTAGCCGATGGTCATGGGTTTATCGATCAAACCATTGCACAGGGAGCTAAAGTGATTGTTTGCGAAAACCTGCCTGAAAATCCAAATACAGAGGTAAGCTACATTAAAGTAGAGAATACCTCAGTGGCTTTGGGTATCATGGCTGGTAATTATTTTGGCAACCCTTCGGCAGACTTAAAGCTGGTAGGTATTACCGGTACTAACGGAAAAACCACTATTGCAACTATTTTATTTAAGCTGTTTAAAGCTTTAGGCTATAAAACCGGGCTATTATCAACCGTAGAAAATTATATTAACGATACGGTGGTGCCAGCTACCCACACTACACCAAACCCGATTGCCTTAAATCAGCTTTTAAGGGATATGGTAAATGCGGGCTGCGATTACTGCTTTATGGAGGTAAGCTCACATGCAGTGGCCCAGCACCGGATTGAAGGCTTAAGTTTTGCTGGTGGGGTATTTTCGAACATCACACACGATCATTTAGACTTTCACAAAACTTTTGACAGTTACCTGAAAGCAAAAAAGGCATTTTTTGATGGTTTGCCTAAAACAGCTTTTGCGTTAACCAATACCGACGATAAAAACGGTATGGTAATGTTGCAGAACACCAAAGCGCATAAAAAAACTTACGCACTTAAGCAGCTGGCAGATTTTAAGGCTAAAATTATCGAAAACCGGTTCAGCGGATTGCACCTGGATATCGACAATGAAGATGTTTATTTCAAGCTCGTAGGGTCTTTTAATGCCTATAACTTGCTTGCTGTATACGGTACAGCTATTTTACTCGAGCAGGATAAATTAAAAGTGTTGACGCTGTTGAGCAGTTTGTCTGGAGCTGAAGGCCGTTTCGACTATATCACCTCGCCAGATAAAATTATTGGTATTGTTGATTATGCGCATACACCAGATGCTGTGCAGAATGTACTGAGTACCATTGCCAATATCCGCAAGGGAACTGAACAGGTTATTACCGTAATTGGCTGTGGTGGTGACCGCGATAAAACCAAACGTCCGGTAATGGCTCAGGTGGCCTGCGATTGGAGCGATAAAGTGATTTTGACTTCTGATAACCCGCGTACCGAAGATCCGCAGACAATTATCAGCGAGATGGAGGCCGGTGTATCGCCAAGCAATAAACGCAAAACATTGTCCATTCTGGACCGGAAGGAAGCCATTAAAACAGCTTGTCATTTGGCTCAGCCAGGAGACATTATTTTAATAGCTGGAAAAGGGCATGAAAAATACCAGGAGATAAATGGTGTAAGGAACCATTTCGATGATAAAGAGATTTTACTTGAACAATTAAACCCAATCAGCTAATGTTATATTTATTATTCGAATACCTGCATAAGCATTACGACATTCCCGGATTGAGGTTGTTTCAGTACATCACTTTCCGTGCTTCGGTGTCGATTATACTCTCATTAATCATCACCACAGTGTACGGTAGGAGGTTAATTGATTACCTGCATAAAAAACAGGTGGGTGAAACGGTAAGAAACTTGGGCTTAGAAGGGCAGATGCAGAAACAAGGTACACCTACCATGGGTGGTATTATCATTTTGCTGGGTATTTTAATCCCTACGCTGCTTTTTGCCAATATTTCCAATATCTATGTGATCCTGATGATCATCACGACCATCTGGATGGGGGCAATCGGCTTTTTGGACGATTATATCAAGGTTTTTAAGAAGAACAAAGAAGGTTTAGCTGGCCGCTTTAAAGTTGTAGGGCAGGTTGGCTTGGGATTAATTGTGGGTACCACCATGTATTTCCACCCCAATATTGTAGTGCGCGAGACGGTTCAGGATAATGTTAAAAATACCTCGTCTGTTCCAATGGTGCTGCGCCAAAAAGGGGAGACATTTTACTATACGCAGGATGTAAAATCGACCAAAACCAATATGCCTTTTTATAAGAACAATGAGTTCGATTATGCAAAAGTGCTTAAGTTTTTAGGAGGCGATTATCAGAAATATGCCTTTATTATATTTCTGGCCTTTACCGTGTTTATCATCACTGCAGTTTCAAACGGTGCAAATATTACCGATGGGATAGATGGGCTGGCAACAGGTACCTCTGCGGTAATCGGAATCACGCTTGGTATTTTGGCATATATATCGGGTAACACCATTATGGCCGATTACCTCAATATCATGTATATCCCTAACTCAGGTGAGCTGATGATTTTTGCTGGCGCTTTTGTGGGGGCATGTGTAGGTTTTCTTTGGTACAATTCTTACCCCGCTCAGATTTTTATGGGAGATACCGGAAGTTTGGCCATAGGGGGTATCATCGCCGCATTTGCGCTGATGATCCGTAAAGAGCTTTTGATCCCGATTTTATGCGGAATATTCCTGGTAGAGCTGGTATCGGTAATTATGCAGGTTTCCTACTTCAAATACACCAAGAAGAAGTTTGGAGAGGGACGGCGGATTTTTCTGATGTCGCCTTTGCACCATCACTACCAGAAGAAAGGATATCACGAAGCAAAAATAGTTACCCGCTTCTGGATCATCGGGATCTTGTTGGCCATTATGACCATTGTAACCCTGAAGTTGAGATAAAAAGCTTAAAGGCGAAAGACCAAAGCTGAAAACGAGAATAAATAAAAAATAAACCGCCTTTGGGTGGTAAATAAAAAGATAAACAATGAGCACAAGTAATATCACATCAAGCAATACTCCCTCGGCAATGACCGGGCAGGGCCGTGTGGTTATTCTTGGTGCCGGCGAAAGCGGTGTTGGTGCTGCAAAGCTGGCGCAAGCCAAAGGTTTCGAGGTATTTGTTTCCGATTACGGTGTAATTACCGATAAGTATAAAGCGGCGCTGGAGAAACTTGGTGTGCCTTTCGAATCTGAAAAGCACAGTGAAGAACTAATTCTCAACGCTACTGAAGTAATTAAAAGTCCGGGTATTCCCCCTACAGCACCCATTATTAAAAAACTGGTTGCTAAAGGTATTCCCGTGATTTCGGAAATAGAGTTTGCCAAACGTTACACCAATGCAAAAACCATTTGCATCACAGGTTCGAACGGAAAGTCAACTACCAGTTTATTAACCTATCACATTTTAAAAAATGCAGGTTTAAACGTAGGTCTGGCCGGTAACATTGGGCAAAGCTTTGCTGCACAGGTAGCAGCGGATGATTATGATTACTACGTGCTGGAGATTTCGAGTTTCATGCTCGATGATATGTTTCAGTTTAAGGCAGATATTGCTGTTTTATTGAATATCACACCCGATCATTTAGACCGGTACGATTATAAAATGGAGAACTATGCAGCATCAAAAATGCGCATTATCCAAAACCAGACTGTAAATGATGTTTTCATTTACTGTGCTGATGATGAGGAAAGCTTAAAAGCCATGTCTGCCGCTAAACCTCTTGCCAAAACCTATCCTTTTTCGATTGTGAAACCAGTCGGGTTAGGAGCTTATTTAGAAGAAACAACTATACATATCCTTACTGAACCAAATAATCAATTAACCATGTCTATTTCAGATTTAGCCTTGCAGGGCAAGCACAACGTTTATAATTCTATGGCTTCTGGCATTGTAGCTAAAGTTTTAGAATTAAGAAATGATTCTATCCGCGAAAGCATGGGTAATTTCAAAAACATTGAACACCGCTTAGAGCATGTGGCCAAAATTTCTGGAATCGATTTTATCAATGACAGTAAAGCTACCAATGTAAACTCTACCTGGTATGCCTTAGAAAGTATGACCAGCGATGTAGTACTCATTATGGGCGGCGTTGATAAAGGAAATGATTACGATATGCTTAAAGATTTGGTTAAAAGCAAGGTTAAGGCTATAGTTTGTTTGGGTAAGGACAACAAGCGCATCCACGATGCTTTTGAAGATGATGTGGAGGTGATTGTAAATACTTTTTCTGCTGATGAGGCTGCGCAAATTGCGTTTCACCTGGCTAAGCGCGGTGATACGGTTTTGCTCTCGCCAGCTTGTGCAAGTTTTGATTTGTTTAAAAATTACGAAGACCGCGGTAACCAGTTTAAAGCGGCAGTTAGGGAATTATAATAGGAGGCTCAATTATGTTGCAGGCACTACTTAATAAAACAAAAGGCGACAGGTGGATCTGGTTGATCATCATCCTGCTTTCGCTTATATCAGTAATGGCAGTGTACAGTGCAACAGGAACTTTGGCCTATAAAAAAGGAGAAGCGGTAGAAAAGCTTTTGTTAACCAAACACCTGATTTTTGTACTGATGGGTATTGGCATGATTTATATAGCCCACCTGCTGGATTACCGCTATTACGCCGGTATTTCAAAGGTGCTAATGATTGTAACCATTCCTTTGCTATTTTATACGCTGATATTCGGAACCAACTTAAACGATGCATCTCGGTGGGTGAAAATACCAGTTATCGGATTAACGTTTCAAACTTCCGATTTGGCCAAGCTTGCATTAATTACATTTTTGGCGCGGATGCTCACCAAAAAGCAAGAGAATATTAAAGATGTAAAAGAATCATTTATACCTATTATGGGGTCGGTTTGCGTGGTGTTTGTATTAATTGCACTGGCCAACCTCTCTACAGCATTAATGCTGTTTGGTGTAAGTATTTTGCTGTTAATTATCGGGCGTATTAGTATTAAACAGATTGCTATTGTTTGTGCAGGTGGTTTTGTGCTCCTGTTGTTTGTGTTCTTTTTAGGGCCAAGGCGTAAAACATACATGTCGCGTATCAATACTTTTATGCATCCCGAGATGCAGCACTCAGATAAAACTTTCCAGGCAGATCAGGCAAAAATTGCCTTGGCTACTGGTGGTGTTTTTGGTAAAGGACCAGGTAATAGTACACAGCGCAACTTCCTGCCACACCCGTATTCCGATTTTATTTTCGCCATTATTATTGAAGAATGGGGAACACTGGGAGGAATTGTTATTATGATACTATACCTGGTGCTTTTATACCGATGTATCAAGATCGTAACGCGGGCCCCCAAGGCATTTGGGGCATTACTGGCAGCAGGGCTAAGCTTTAGCCTCACCATACAGGCTTTTGCCAATATGGCTGTAGCAGTTGGTTTAGGTCCGGTAACCGGAGTTCCGCTACCACTGGTAAGTATGGGAGGTACCTCAATGATTTTTACCAGTGTGGCCTTCGGCATCATTTTGAGTGTAAGCCGTGATGTTGAAGAGAACGCCAGCGCAGCAACTAAAGAGGATAAAGAAAAAGTAAAAAATAAAGTAATCATTGGTGAAATACCAGCGATAGCTTAGTGAGATTGAGGGTTGGAAGGTTGAAGGCTGGAATGTTAGAGAATTGAAAAGTTAAACCAGGCATCAAAATACTTTGTGTATTAGTGCCTCGGTGGTTAAAATAAACTTAGTGTGCTTTGCGAAAACTTCGCGCGCTTTGTGGTTAGAAAATAAAACTCTGTGCCCTTTGTGAAAACTCAGTGCACTCGTTGGTTAAAAAAATAATTAAACAGTAAATGAATAATTCCCCAAAAATTATCATATCAGGTGGTGGCACCGGCGGGCATATTTTTCCCGCCGTAGCCATAGCCAATGCGCTCAAACGCTTGGTACCTACCTGTGAAATTTTATTTGTGGGTGCAGTAGGCCGGATGGAAATGGAAAAAGTTCCTGCGGCTGGATATAAGATTATTGGTTTAAACATTAGTGGAATGCAGCGTGGCTCGATATTGAAAAATCTGGCGCTTCCATTTAAGGTGATTAGTAGCGTAGCTAAAGCGATACAGATTATCAAAGATTTTAAACCCGATGCTGTAGTAGGGGTTGGTGGCTATGCATCCGGACCTTTATTGTATGCCGCATCGCTGAAAGGAATTCCTTACCTGATACAGGAACAGAATTCTTATGCAGGGGTTACCAATAAATGGTTAGGAAAAAAGGCATCGAAAATTTGTGTGGCTTTTGATCAAATGGATCAGTTTTTTCCGGCCGATAGGATTTTAAAGACCGGGAACCCTGTTCGTCAGGAAGTGGTGGATATCAAAGGTAAACACCATGCTGGTGCTGAGCTTTTAAGGCTCGACCCTTTAAAGAAAACCATTATGGTTACTGGCGGAAGTTTAGGCGCTGGGACATTGAACAAAGCCATTGAAAAACATTTGCCCGAAATCATTGCGCAGGATGTGCAGGTGATCTGGCAAACCGGTAAGTATTACTACAAAGGAATTATCGAAAGATTGGGATCGGACTACCACCCCAATGTTCGCATTCTGGAGTTTTTAAATAAGATGGACCTGGCTTATGCTGCTGCAGATGTAATTATCTCAAGGGCTGGCGCGGGAACCATTGCTGAGCTTTGCCTCATTGCTAAACCCGTAATTCTGGTGCCTTCGCCAAATGTGGCTGAAGATCATCAGACAAAAAACGCAATGGCACTGGTAAAAAACGGAGCAGCGATTTTAATTAATGATCGCTCTGCGGAAGATACCCTGGTTAAAGAGGCCTTAGCTTTGTTAAGTAATAAGGTGCAAAGCGAGCAACTCTCAGCAAACCTGGCTAAAATGGCATTGCCGCAGGCAGATGAGATTATTGCCGGAGAAGTATTAAAGTTGATTGGATAAGCTTAAAGACTAAAGCAGAAAGACCAAAGCAAAGACAGATCGTCATTGCGAGGCAGGAAGCAATCTTAAGGCGATAGAAAATAGAAAAAAATAAAACGGTAGAAAGCCAGCTTTTAGCTTTGGTCTTTTTGCTTTTAGCTTAAAAAAAATGGAATTAGGTAAAATAAACAGGGTTTTCTTCGTAGGTATCGGTGGTATCGGGATGAGCGCGCTTGCCCGTTATTTTGCTAAACGCGGACAGGTGGTTTGTGGTTACGATAAAACCAGAACCAAGCTAACCGAAAAATTAGAACAGGAAGGCATTTTGATTACCTACCTGGATGAAGCTGCTTCATTGCCTTGTGCATTTCTAGACAATGAGGATGATACCCTTGTGGTATATACGCCGGCTATACCGAAAGATTCGAAGATTTTAAATCACTTTAGTCATAAAGGTTTTAGCCTTAAGAAACGTTCCGAAGTATTGGGTATTATTAGTAAAGGCATGTTTTGTATTGCTGTTGCCGGCACACATGGTAAAACGACCACTTCCTCAATTGTAGCACATATTTTAAAAGATACCGGTTACGATTGTACCGCCTTTTTAGGTGGTATTACCAGCAACTATAACAGCAATGTGCTTTTTGGTGATAATAATGTGGTGGTAGTAGAGGCCGATGAGTACGACCGTTCCTTCCTTACTTTACATCCCGATGTGGCGGTGGTAACCTCTATGGATGCCGACCATTTGGATATTTACGGAGATAAAAGCCACCTGGAAGAATCTTTCCGCCTTTTTGCCGCACAATTAAAAGATGGAGGAAAGCTTTATGCGCATGAGGGTTTGCCTCTGGGCAATGGGATTAGTTATGCCGCAAGTGCAACTGCCAGCGCCAGAGCAGAAAACCTGAGGGTAGAAGGCTCCAAATTTGTATTCGATTATGCTGATGCTACACACAGTATAAAAGATATCAGCTTAATGCTGCCCGGAAAGCATAATGTAGAGAATACTACAGTAGCCATTGCCATTGCGCTGGCTTTGGGTATTGATGCAGATAAGGTGAAACAAGCAGTTGCTAATTTTAAAGGGGTTAAACGCCGCTTCGAATATATTGTAAACAACGCTAGTCAGATTTATATCGATGATTATGCACATCATCCGGAAGAACTGAGAGCTTGCTTTGATGCGGTAAGACAGCTGTATCCGGATAAAAAGTTAACGGTTGTTTTTCAACCACACCTTTTTACCCGCACAAGAGATTTTGCAGATGAATTTGCAAAAGTTTTAAGCACAGCTGATGAATTGCTGCTGCTTGAAATTTATCCGGCCAGAGAATTGCCTTTGGAAGGTATAAATTCACAGTTTTTGCTAGATAAAATCACTTTAACTGATAAAAAAATATGTGGAAAAGATTTTGTGGTTCAGTACGTTAAGGACACAAAACCTGAATTAATTTTAACTGTAGGTGCCGGTGATATTGATACCATTATCGAACCTTTAAAAAATACATTGGACAATGCTTAAACGGATAAACTGGAGCGCAATTTTTACTGGCTTTGCCTGGCTAATCAGTCTGGCGGGGGTGGTTGTGCTTTTGGGTTTCATCAACGTAAAGAAGCAAACTGTTAAATGTACCGATGTTAAAATTATTATTCCTGGTGCCGATAATTTTATTGAGCGTGAAGAAATTGATGAGATTTTAAAGCAGGATCAGGGAGTGCTGCTGGGCAGAAATCTGGAGAACATTAACATTCACCAGATTGAAAAGAAATTGCAATCCAATCCTTACATCGGCTTTGCCAAGGTGTATGTAGATATGGATGGGGTATTACACATTGAAGTAAAACAGCGCCAACCGATTGTACGTATTTTAAATGAAAACGGGCAGGATTTTTACATCGATAACGACGGATTGAAAATGCCAATTTCATCAAACTTTACAGCAAACGTTTTGGTGGCAACCGGGCACATTTCCGAAGTTTTTGGTAGCCGGGTTGATACCTTGCATACTCAGCTAGGGCGCGATTTGTTTAAAACTGCGCAGTACATTAAAAAAGATACACTGTGGGATTCGCAGATTGAGCAGATCGTAGTTGATCAGAAAAACGACATCACACTAATCCCCAGGGTAGGCAATCAGCGTATTATCTTGGGTAATGCCGATTCGCTTGAAAAGAAAATGAAGAACCTGTTGCTGTTCTATAAAAAGGCAATGCCGCAGGTAGGTTGGGATACTTATAAAACCATCAATATCAAGTACACCAATCAGATTGTTTGCGAAAAAAGAGATTCGACAGAATTGGGTAAAAAAGGCAAAACATTTTCTGCTGCCGATAGTTTGAGGATACAACGCAATGTAGCCGATTCGCTGATCAGGAGTACAATTGGAGATGCGATGGACGATAGGCCCCAGGCAGATGAGCCCGAAAAGGAAGAACCTAAAAAGGTAGTGGCAGCTAAGCCAGAGCCTAAAAAGCCTGAACCGAAAAAAGTAGAGCCAAAGAAGGTAGAGCCTAAAAAGGTAGAAACCAAAAAAACGGAACCTGCCAAAAAAGAAGAAAAAAAGCCGGCAGCAAGCGCGGCCACTAAACCAAAGGCAGTAAAACCAGCGGATAAAAAAGAAAAACCGAAGCAAACGGTAACAACACAGCCAAAGCCGGCAAAATCTGAGGCAGATTTAAAAAAACAGAGAGAGGCGAGAGAGAAAGAAATCAGAGCCCTGGAAAAACAGTATAAAACTCAGCAAAATTAACGAATATGGACAAGGCAAAATTTACCAGTCAGTCGCCCATTGTAGTAGGATTGGATATCGGTACTACAAAAATTTGTGTTATCGTTGGTCGTAGAACACAACACGGTAAGATCGAGATCTTAGGAATAGGAAAAGCAGAATCGGCGGGAGTAACCCGCGGAGTAGTTTCCAATATCCAAAAAACCGTGCAGGGCATTGCTCAAGCAGTTGAAGTAGCAAGCGGACAATCCAATGTAGAAATACAGGTGGTAAATGTGGGGATTGCTGGTCAGCACATTAAGAGCTTACAGCACCGTGGAATTTTAACAAGAAGAGAATTAAACAACGAAATCGGCAAAAAAGATATCGATAAGCTGATCGATGATATGTTTAAGCTGGTAATGCCACCGGGTGAGGAGATCATCCATGTATTGCCGCAAGAATTTACCATCGATAACGAACCGGGGATTAAAGATCCGATTGGTATGGCAGGAGTGCGTCTGGAAGCCAACTTCCACATCATCTCCGGTCAGGTTACCGCAGTAAAAAATATCATCAAATGTGTAAACAATGCAGGGCTGCAAACTCAGGATTTAATTCTTGAGCCATTGGCTTCATCTGAATCGGTGTTGAGCGAGGAAGAAAAAGAAGCTGGTATTGCCCTGGTTGATATTGGTGGTGGTACTACTGATATCGCTATTTTCCACGAAGGTATTATCCGTCATACTGCGGTGATTCCATTTGGTGGCAACAGCGTTACTGAAGATATCAGAGAAGGCTGTTCGGTAATGCGCAACCAGGCTGAGTTGTTGAAAACACGTTTCGGTTCGGCATTGGCTGAAGAGAATAAAGAAAACGAAATTATTTGTGTTCCGGGTTTACGTGGCCGCGAACCCAAAGAAATTTCAGTTAAAAATCTGGCGTATGTAATCCAGGCCCGTATGGAAGAAATCATCGAACATGTTTACTATGAGATCAAATCTTCGGGATATGAGAAAAAACTCATTGGCGGTATCGTTATTACAGGTGGTGGTGCTTTATTGAAACACTTATCGCAGGCGGTAGAATATGTAACCGGTTTAGATTGCCGTATTGGTTATCCAAACGAGCATTTATCTAAATACGAAGATATGCCGAAAGCCATTTACGACGATTTGAAAAGCCCGATGTATGCAACCAGCGTTGGCTTGTTAATCAAAGGAATCCAGAAAGCTGAAGAGCTGATTGAGGAAATGAAACAACCTGGCGTTTTTGTGGAGAAACCAAAAACGGCAAAGGAAAAAGAAAAACGCGGGCCAGGTCTGTTCGATAAATTATTGGCAAAAACAAGAACTTTCATTCAGGATGATATGAATGTGAGCGATGAAGATTACTTGAAAAGCTAATTATTTTTCAACAAAGAAAGAGTTTTCCACATTATTAACACTTGTGGAAAACGTCTGTTGAAAAAGTGTTAATATTACATTGAGTAATGAACAGAATTTAAAATTTTTAAACAACTGATTCATAAAGATATGCAGTTCGAAATGTTAAAAGATAAGTCTTCAATCATCAAGGTAATTGGTGTTGGAGGCGGTGGCGGCAACGCGGTGAACCATATGTACCTGTCGGGTATTACTGGTGTGGATTTTATTATTTGTAATACAGATGCCCAGGCTTTGGAATCTAGCCCTATCCCTAACAAGGTGCAATTAGGTGCAAGTTTAACCGAAGGAATGGGTGCTGGTTCTATTCCGGAGGTTGGTAAAAACTCGGCAATAGAAAATATAGATGATATTAAGGCAATGTTGGGTAGCACCACTAAAATGCTTTTTATTACTGCAGGAATGGGTGGTGGTACCGGAACCGGTGCATCTCCAATTATTGCAAAAGCTGCAAAAGAACTTGATATTTTAACCGTGGCCATTATTACCACGCCTTTTTCTTTCGAAGGGAAAAGACGTAGGTTGCAGGCCGATGAAGGGATGGAAGAGCTCAAGAAATACGTAGATTCTTATCTTGTAATTTCTAATGATCGCCTGCGAGAGATTTTCGGAAACTTAACCTTAGGCTCGGCTTTCGGTCAGGCCGATGATATCTTAACTACCGCTGCAAAAGGTATCGCCGAAATCATTACTGTACCCGGCTATATCAACGTGGATTTTAAAGATGTGCGTACTGTAATGAAAGATAGCGGTGTAGCCATCATGGGTAGCTTTGCTTCCGAAGGTGAGGACCGTGCATTACAGGCTGTAGAAGGTGCTTTGGCTTCTCCACTTCTAAAAGACAATGAAATTGAAGGTGCCCGTTACATTTTATTGAACATCAGTTCTGGTTTGCGTGAGGTAACTATGGATGAGGTTTCGATCATTACCGATTACATTCAGGAAAAAGCAGGTTTATCTGCCGATTTAATCTGGGGTAACTGTACCGACGAATCTTTGAGCGATAAACTTTCGGTAACCATTATCGCTACTGGTTTCCAAACTTCAGAAGAACGCGTACACGAAGAAAAAAATAAAAAGAAAATATCACTATTAACACCAGAAGAAGCTCCGCTAGTTCGTCCCGTTGAACCAGTAAATTCTTTTATTCAGCCTAAAGCTGCTCCATCATACGAGCCGGTTTTAAAAGCTAAAGAAGAGATTTCGCAAGTGGATCTGTTTGGTGGTATGTTCAATAAATCTGAGGCTCAAAATTTTCAGGAGCCTGAAAATAATGTGGTTCGCCATACTTTAATTGAGGAAGAACCACATGCTGTTGAAGAATCGCAGGAAACAGGTTTTGAATTTGAAGTGAAACTGGCTGAAACCAATTTTGTTTTCGAAACACCAGTTGCAGAAGTTGCCCAAATGCACGTACCTGAGCCAGAACCTGAAATGCCGGTTGTTGGTTTAGATGACGATAAGAGCGACGAATCAATGGAAGAGCAATTGAAAAAGTCAAAAGAACGTATTTTACGTCTAAAAGATTTAAGTATGAAATTGCGCACTACCAATGGTTTACAGGAACTGGAAAACGAACCTGCTTATAAACGTAAACAAATGCAGTTACAGCAAGTTCAGCATTCATCAGAATCTCAGGTTAGCCGTTTTACGCTAAGCAACGATCAGGATGGAGGTACAGAAATCAGACCGAACAACTCTTTTCTGCACGACAACGTTGACTAAATCGACCCAAAATAATACCTTTAAAAGCCTCGAATTAAAAACCGGGGCTTTTTTGGCATAAAATTGGCTTATTGAAAAAGTTAATTGACAACTGGCGGATGAAGGAGGTTGATTTTAAGCTGAATAAACCTTAAATTCGCAAAATTTTTATTTTTAAAAAACAGATAATACATTGGATATATTTGATAAAATAGCAAAACACATGGGTCCGCTTGGTCAACACCAAAAATGGTCTCATGGGTATTTCTCATTTCCAAAATTAGAGGGAGAAATTGCACCACACATGCAATTTAAAGGAAAAGAGCATTTAGTTTGGAGTTTAAACAATTACTTAGGTTTAGCCAATCACCCTGAAGTTAGAAAGGCTGATGAAGAGGCTGCAGCTCAATTTGGTATGGCATACCCAATGGGTGCCCGTATGATGAGCGGTAACTCTAAGTTTCACGAGCAGTTGGAGCAGGAATTAGCTGCTTTTGTAGGAAAACCCGATGCATTTTTATTAAATTATGGTTATCAGGGAATGGTATCGATTATCGATACACTTGTTGATCGTAACGATGTAATTGTTTATGATGCTGAATCGCATGCCTGTATTATTGATGGTTTGCGTTTGCACATGGGCAAACGTTTTGTGTATAAACACAATGATATCGAGAGTGCCCGCAAACAACTGGAACGTGCTACCAAATTAACACAAGAGTCTGGCGGTGGTATTTTATTAATTACCGAAGGTGTTTTCGGTATGAGTGGTGCTCAGGGTAAACTAAAAGAAATAGTAGACCTTAAAAAAGATTTCGATTTCCGTATCCTGGTTGATGATGCACATGGTTTTGGTACCATGGGTAAAACAGGAGCTGGAACGCACGAAGCTCAGGATTGTATTGAAGGTATTGATGTGTATTTTGGTACTTTCGCTAAATCGATGGCGGGTATTGGTGCTTTCGTAGCTTCTACCGAGCAGATTACTAATTTCCTGAGGTATAACATGCGTTCTCAGACCTTTGCTAAAGCATTACCAATGCCGATGGTTATCGGTTTATTAAAGCGTTTAGAATTGCTGAAAAGCAAGCCTGAGTTAAAAGACAAACTTTGGGAAATCGCAACAACGCTACAAAAAGGTTTGCGTGAGCGTGGCTTCGATTTAGGTGTTACCGATTCGGTAGTTACTCCGGTTTTCTTAAAAGGTGAACTTACGGATGCTACAGCCATTACTTATGATTTGCGTGAAAACTACAGCATTTTCTGCTCTATCGTTGTATATCCGGTAATTCCTAAAGGAATGATCGAATTGCGTTTAATTCCTACTGCTGTACATACTTTAGAAGATGTACAACGTACTTTAGATGCATTTAGCGAAGTGGGCCAGAAATTAGAAAACGGCTATTATAAAGAAAACCAATTTGCTACTGCATAAGCAGGCAATTGAATAAAGAAAAACCGGTTATTGAAAAAATAACCGGTTTTTTTGTGTCCAAACCTAACCCAGGGTTTAATGTCATTGATTTTTAATTGTTTGTTTATCTTTTTGTTTACTGACTTATTTGTTCAGTAGTTCATTAGCCATTAGCTCGCTCCCTCATTATTTATTAATCATTACTCGTAGTATATTGATCATTGATTTGTTATTGGTCGTTGACTATTGAACATTGATTATTTATTATTACTGGTCATCTATTAGCACTCTGTATGTATAAATAAAATTACAAATGACCTTTTAAATCTGTTTTTAGACTGAATTTAGAATTGTTGATTTGTATTTTGCTGATAAACAGTTGTTTGTGTTGTGTTTTTTATAGTGTAGATGTTTATAATTATCGCTAATGTGGAAAAAAAAGGCCTTTATAGGCCGTTTTTTATCCCAACAAAAGTTTTTTTATTACACTAAACCGTTTAAATTAGAGTTAGATAATTAAAAATCAAACCTTTAAAATTTAGGAGCCATAAAAAATGAAAAAATTTGAAGAAGTAAAAAGTTTAGTTGCAGCTTTAGAAGCTGATGCAGACAAGTTTTATAACAAAGGCAACAGCGCCGCCGGAACCCGCGTACGTAAAGGTATGCAAGATCTTAAAAACCTAGCTCAGGCCATTCGTTTAGAAGTACAGGATACTAAAAACAAAGGCTAAGCCATCAATAATATTTAAACACAGGCCTCCTGAAATTTTCGGAGGCTTTGTTGTTTATATCCTTACTAATACCATAACTGTGTTGCTGTTCCGCCTTTTATTGTAAAAATAATAAGACGGTTTGTTAAGCGTTCTGCTATTCTGCAAATAAGTCTTATTTGTTTTCTATTTTTACCGCCATTGAAATTTCTTTACAAGTTGACCACTTATCGCGTAAAGACTTCGCCGCTCCCCATTTTTGCCGTGAATACCGGGTATATATTCAATAAATAATCTCCTCTGGTTATCATAGCAGTCTGAAGAAGCAATCTAATCAAATATTGTTTGTTATGAGTAATTAGGTTGAAAACGAATAAGCACAAGTAATTAAGGATATAAGATGCCGGGATATTTAAAATACAATCGTTCAGATAAAGAAGATATTCATCGTGTACTTGCGATTATGTCGGTTGTGTGTCCCATCAGTAAGGAATTGGCTAGTGAATTTGAAGCGCATGTTCTCTCGTTAAGCATCAAAAAAGACCAGATCCTTTTTAACGAAAATGAGGTATGCGAGTACATCTATTTTATTAAAAAAGGTGCTTTAATGGGCTGTACTACCCATAAAAAGAAGCAGATTACCACTTATATATCCATTGAGAACGAATTCGTAAGTTCGATATCGGGCTTGCACGGTCTGGCCCATTCTCAGGAATATGTTATTGCTGTGGAGGATACTGATTTACTGGCCATCCACAACCAGGAAATAAACAGATTGTTTTTGCAATATTTTGAGCTGAATTACATTTTCAGGGTAATTTTGGAAAAATATTATAAGCATGCGCAGCAGCGTGCACATATCATTCGGGTGGGGAATGCTAAAGAACGTTACCAGTATTTTGCCCAAACAAATCCCGGTTATTTAGATCGTTTGCCTTCCGGACTGATTGCCTCATTACTAAATATCAAGCCTTCTACGCTATTGAGCGTTAAGAAAGATTTTGCCCTGCAGGAAGAGCGTAGTAAAGAACTCAAAATATGGGAAGAAAAATTGAAAGTGTACATGGATACCCATCAATCCTTTAGAGATAAGGGAATCAGGTTGCAATCATTAGCGAACGAAATCGGTTTAAGCAGCCATAAGCTCTCTATTGTACTCAATAGTTATATCAACAAGAGTTTTATCGATTATATCAATCAATACCGCGTTAACTGGATCAAGGAAAGCCTCCTTAACCCCGAAATGGTTCAAAATTTTACCTTAGAGGCACTGGCCTATAGTGCGGGCTTCTCATCGCGTAGCGCTTTTTATACTGCCTTTAAAAAGCTCGTGGGCATGAGCCCCGTCGAATTTGCCAAAAACGGCTATCGCTAAGAGCGTTAACCTAACGTTTTTGTTACTAAAATACACTTTTACACAACTTTTCAGGATATACTTGTGTTGATTTATAATACAGGACAAACTTGTTTTGTTAAACATTAATAAAAGGTACTCTTTTGGGTATTTTTGTAGTATAAACAAGATAGACTATAGGGTATCTATGTTAATTAATTAACCCGAAAATTTGATTAAAACTATGATAAGAACAATGCGTGCGGCAGACTGGGATTTGGTGAGTACAATTTATCAAGAAGGAATCGAAACCGGTATGGCAAGTTTTAGAACGCCGGAAATGACGTGGAAAGACTGGGACTCAGCGCACAGTAAAGTATGCAGGTTTGTAGCCTGTAAGGATAAAGAAATTGTAGGGTGGATTGCTTTATTACCAGTATCAGCTAAATATGATAGGATAGGCGTTGCCGAAATAGAAGTTTACGTTAAACAGGAGCATAAAGATAAAGGTATTGGATTTTTACTGCTGGATACGTTAGTTAAAGAGAGCGAAAAGGTTGGGGTATGGATGTTACAGGCAGGAATTTTTCTTCAAAACGCAGCAGTATTGAAAATTCACGAAAAGGCTGGTTTCAGAGTGGTGGGTTACCGGGAAAAGATTGGTAAGGTGAAAGGGATATGGCAGGATAATTTGCTCATGGAACGCAGAAATATGTTAATTGCATGATTTGATAAAAAGACCTTTGAAATAATTTTCAAAGGTCTTTTGTTGTTTTAGTATCTAAATGCCTTATAATCGTCGGCATAAATTCCTTTCTCAAACCTTACAAGTTTTTCATTTCGAAAAAAGAAAAATTTATAATTGGTGCTGGCGTGATAGGTGCTATAAATCTTGGTGCCATCTTCTTCATTCGCAGCGACCAGTTCGGGTCTGTTTTTCTTTTTAAAATCAGATTCCGACATACCCATTGTAAAAGTGGGTTCGAAGCCAACCATGGCCCTGCAGCTCAGCATAACCAATGCCAGGCCAATTAACAATAATTTTTTCATGTGTGTGTTTATTTGTGTGTATTGATGCCGATTCAATAATGATGCCCTTAATATTCCTAAAACTAGTAAAGCGTTGAAGTTTTAATTTAGCTTATTAAGGAATTGATTCTCAGTGTTTTTGTTTTTGGTAATTTTTTATTTACACACAAAAAAACAGATTGTTTTCATTTGCTTTTCGGCAAAATCAAACAATCTGTTCTAATTTAAATGAATATAAATGGTAACTTAAGCTACAACACTTAATTTTTCGATTTCTGCAATAATCGACTGCTCAAGTTGCGCAGAAGCTTTAATTAGCGGCAATCTAACGGTATCGCCACAAACACCATTATGTTTTAATGCAGCTTTAATACCTGCAGGGTTTCCTTCGGCAAAAGCCAGACGGGTAAACTCAATCAGGTTTAAGTGAGCAGGAGTTGCTCCTTTAAAATCGCCGGCTAAGCATTGTTTTACCATGTCAGATAACTGTTTAGGTAGCGCATTGCCAATTACCGAAATAATACCCGCCGCACCCAATGCAATCATTGGCAAAGTAATCGGGTCATCACCAGAGATTAAAAGAAAATCTGCTGGTTTATCTCTCATAATCTGGTTAAACTGATCAAAACTGCCTGAAGCTTCTTTAGTAGCAATGATGTTTTTAAAATCGTGCGCCAGTCTGCAGGTGGTTTCCGGACTCATGTTGCTCATGGTACGTCCCGGAACGTTATATAAAATCAAATCTAAAGGAGATACTTCCGCTAAATGTTTGTAGTGCTGGTAAATACCTTCCTGTGTAGGTTTGTTGTAATACGGACTAACCGATAAAATTGCACTGTAACCAGTGGTATCAAAGGCTTTCATATCTTCGGCTACAGCCAAAGTATTGTTACCACCAATGCCGGCAACTAAAGGTAATCTGTTATCGTTAATTTCAGCAGTATAGGCCCACACCTTCTTCTTCTCGTCCTTGGTCATCGTGGCAGTTTCGCCGGTTGTACCTAAAGAAACGAGGTAATCTATCCCTCCGTCTACCAAATGATTAATCAGGTTTTTTAAACCATTATAATCAACTGATCCATCTGTGTTGAAAGGTGTAACCAACGCTACACCAGTACCCTGAAATTTGTTCATTATATAATTTTACTTTTTGTTTTTACCACGGAACCACAAAGGCAGCGAGGTTTATTCTTTTGTTATAAGTTGTTTTTTATAACTCTTTTAATTTTTTACCACAAATAAAATTGTGTCTTCGTGACTTTGTGGTAACCTAACCACTTATCATTTCCAATAGCTCAGCATCGCTAATAATTGGGATATTTAATTTATTGGCTTTTTCCAGTTTCGATGGTCCCATGTTGTCGCCCGCTACCAGATAATTTAATTTACCCGAAATACCACTTAAAATCTTGCCTCCATTGACTTCAATCATGTCTTTTAGCTCATCGCGGCTATAGTTTTCAAAAACGCCCGAAATTACGAATGTTTTTCCAATAAGTCGGTCACTATCAAGCGTAATTACTTTTTCTTCAATTTCAAACTGTAATCCGGCTAATTTTAATAATTCTATCTGCTGTAAATGCTCCGATTTTCCAAAATACTCAACAATGCTCTCTGCAATGCGCTGCCCAATTTCATCAATGGCAATTAATTCCTCTACAGTAGCCTTCGATAGGTTGTCGATATTTTTTACCCCGGCAGCTAATTTTTTTGCTACCGTTTCGCCCACATAACGGATGCCGAGACCAAAAAGTACTTTCTCGAAAGGCATTTCTTTCGATTTTTCAATACCTGCAATCATGTTGTCGATAGAGCGCTCACCGAAGCGATCAAGGGTTTTAAGTTGCTCAGACTTTTGGTAAAGCGTATACAAATCGCTGATGTGGTTAACCAGACCATTTTTGTAAAACGTTTCAATGGTCTCATCACCAAGGCCGTCTATGTTCATCGCTTTGCGTGAGATGAAGTGTTGTATTTTTCCAACAATTTGCGGCGGACAGCCTTCATCGTTAGGGCAGTAATGTACCGCTTCGCCTTCTTTTCTTATCAGCTCGGTGCCACACTCAGGGCAATTGTGCAAATAATGAACTTTGTCTGCACCAGGTAAGCGTTTATCCAGGTTAACCTTAATGATCTTTGGGATAATTTCACCACCTTTTTCCACAAATACCGTATCTCCCAGATGCAGGTCTAAACGCTCAATCTCATTGGCATTGTGCAAAGTGGCACGTTTAACGGTTGTGCCAGCCAGTAAAACAGGCTTTAAATTGGCCACAGGTGTTACTGCACCGGTTCTGCCCACCTGATAGGTTACTTTCTCTAAAATGGTTTCAACCTCAGCCGCTTTGTATTTGTAAGAAATGGCCCAACGTGGCGATTTAGCCGTAAAGCCAAGTTCTTGCTGCTGCGCAAAACTATTTACTTTAATTACAATGCCATCAATATCATAGCTCAGTTTAAAACGTTCTTCCTCCCAATGGTGAATAAAATCGAGCACGGCATCGATGTTAGCAACCAGTCTGTTATGTTCGCAAACATGAAAACCCCATTCTTTTACCGCATTCAGGCTGTCCCAATGGTTTTTGTATTCGTTTTTATCGGTATATAAAAAGTAAATAAAGCCATCAAGCGGGCGTTTGGCTACCTCTTTACTGTCTTGCATTTTTATGGTGCCAGAGGCAAAATTACGTGGATTGGCGTAAGGGATTTCACCAAGTTCTTCGCGAGCAGCATTTAAACGTAAAAAGGCTGCTTTGTGCATAAAAATTTCACCACGTATTTCGAAATGCTCGGGTGCTATGACTGATTTAAGCTGATGGGGGATGGTGTGGATAGTCTTAACATTAGCCGTTACATCGTCTCCTTTGGTACCATCGCCGCGCGTTACTGCCCTAACCAGTTTACCGTTTTCATAGGTAAGACTGATTGATAATCCATCAAATTTGAGCTCGCAAACGTATTCGAAATTATCGCCGATAGCTTTACGGATCCGCTCATCAAAATCGCGGAGGTCTTGCTCGTTATAGGTATTCCCCAGCGAAAGCATGGGGTATTTATGGTTAACGGTAATGAAATTTTTAGTCACATCGCCGCCAACACGCTGGGTTGGAGAGTTGGGATCGGCAAATTCAGGGTTTGCTTTCTCCAGTTCCTGAAGGTGTTTTAATTTTTTATCAAACTCGTAATCGCCAATGGTGGGCATGGCCAATACGTAGTAATTATAATTGTGCTGGTTGAGCTCGGCAACCAGGATATCCATTTCTTCTTGTATCGCTGTTAAGGGCATTTACAAATATAAAAAAAGGATGAAAGGGTTTTTAGGTTTCGATATACAAAAATGATTGTTAAACAAAAAAAGCAATTTTTGTTGTTTTTTGCTTTTTGTAAAAAGCAATTTTAACTTCTATAGCGCTATTTAAAACACATGGTAATTAAAGTGATATCAATTTTATAAGAATTAAGGCAAGGTGTCGAAGGTTTAAATTACAATTTCCCTTCAATCTCCTCAAAAATCACCATAAAATCTTTCTGTAATATTTCTTTAAAAACCACCAGTTCAAAAGTGAGCTGCTGAAGCTGTTTCTCATCAAGCGTTTCAGGCCACAGGCGCATGCAAATCCGGTTTAGTGCATAACTGATATTATCCAGTTTCTGATAGCTCAGCAAGTATTTACTGCTAATAAAACCTTCCAGGAATTTGAAAAAGACTGTTTGCTCCTTTAATCCGCAATGTTCTAGAAAATCGCTCATCGATTCCTTTTTAACTGCGCTTAGATGGTCGTAAAAATCGTTTACCTGTATGAGGTTATTTTCAATCAACAAATGATCGAGCAATAATTCGAGCCCAATATGTGCTAGAAAGGAGGGCCGTACCGCCGTCTTTTCTACAATGGGTTTAATCAGCTGCTTTAGTATCGCCGTTTTTTCAAAGAAGAAAGTAGAAGAGTGGAAATACAAATCCACTGCCAAATGCCTTTTCCAACCCTTGAGCAAGCTTTCTTCATCGGGATTGCCTTTGAAAAGGAATTCATTTTTCTGAGGATACAGGTTGGCATCCTTCATGGCATTTTTAATTAAATCGGGCAGAACGGTTCCCATTACCACATTGGTGTCCTGATTTGACCTGTCGAAATAATAATGGGATAAAAAGTTCATATTGCAAGGTAATATTTTCTGGCTTGTTGTAAAACCCGAATTGGAAATATTGACGCTAAAGTCATATTGTTTTGCAGGCTAATTATGCATAGCTTTAAGTGTTCTTAAACTAATGCATCATGCCTAATGCTAAAACTTACAGGATCTTATCGCTCGATGGCGGTGGCTCCTGGGCGCTTATTCAGGTGAAATGTTTGCGTAAGCTGTTCGCCGAAACTTTTAACAACCCCGATCCTACCGGACATGAAGTTCTGGCCGAATTTGATCTGGTATCGGCCAATAGCGGAGGTAGCTTGGTAGCGGCTGCAATGGCTGAGAACCTGCGGCTTTCTGAAATAGAAAAAATATTTGACGACGCTAAACTCAGAAACAAGGTTTTTTCCAGGTTAAGCTTTTTTGAAAAAAGTTTATTATCCAGTGTCGCAAGAATATTTAAAATCGGTGCAAAATATGCAACTAAAAGAAAACATGTAGCTTTAAAGGAAATCCTGCCTGGCATTGCCCAAATTGATATGATGGATGTTCCGGGACATGTTGCCGTAAATGGAGCCATTAAAACGCAGTTCTTGATTATCGGCTACGATTATTACCGTAATAGGGCAGAGCTGTTCAGATCTGATTGCGATAGCATGGCCGCAACTTCGGTTATTGAACGTAAACTTAAAAACCTGCCCGATCAGCTTTCAAGCCCTTCCGATTGTATTGTAACGCTGGTTGATGCCATACATGCTTCTAGTACCGCACCCGTTAATTATTTTAACGAGCCCGCTACATTTTTGGTTAATAATAAACCCAAATATTACTGGGATGGAGGGGTTACAGGGAATAACAACCCGGTTCTGGCTGCAGTAACCGAGGCTATTTGCAACCGCGCGCAATATCAGATAGAGCAGGTTCAGGTACTTTCTATCGGTACGGGATCAGTTTCGCAATTGCAGTATGACGAGGAAATTCCGGTAAAATATGATGAACTTAAAGCAAAGCACGAGTCGCCGGGTTTGATTAAAGATATCCAAAAGATGGGTACAAGTATTTTAAACGACCCACCCGATACAGCTGCTTTTGTAGCTTATATGATTTTAAATCCTGAAATGCCGGCTCAACCGGTCGATTTTATCCGCATGAACCCTGCATTAAGACCGGTATTAATTGATGATTCAACCGGTAAACATTGGGATTTGCCCTCAGGTATTAATAAAGACGAATATGCAAAGCTTAATGCGATGGATATGGATGCGGTTGCAGATGATGAAGTTGCCCTGATTAAAAAGCTTTGCGACAATTGGTTAAATGGGCAAGGGGTGCCAAATCAATCTATCCGCAGTAACTCGAGCCTCAACTGCCTCATCGGCCATGCAAATTTTGAGGCCGCAAAAAATGATTTTAAGAACTGGTTTACCAAAACCAACTAATTTGCTTTAAACTAAGCTAAAATTTTATCTTTGCACGCACAATTATTAAAGTGTTTGTACAATGACGAATTTTGTTGAAGAGTTAAGGTGGCGTGGCATGCTACATGATATTATGCCGAATACTGAAGAAAAGTTAAACGAAGGTATGACCTCTGGTTATATCGGTTTTGACCCTACTGCGGATTCATTGCATGTTGGTCACCTAACGCAAATCATGACCCTTATTCATTTTCAGAACGCTGGCCATAAGCCGTTTGCTTTGGTTGGTGGTGCTACGGGCATGGTTGGCGATCCATCAGGTAAATCTGACGAACGTAATCTTCAAACGCCTGAAATGATTGAGCACAACCTTAAGGGAATGAAAAAGCAGCTGGCTAAATTCCTGAAATTTGAAGAAGGTGGAAATGGTGCAGTAATGGTTAACAATGCCGATTGGTTTAAGGATATGAACCTTTTTACCTTTATCAGGGATGTTGGTAAGCACATTACCGTTAACTACATGATGGCCAAAGACAGCGTTAAGCGCCGATTGGAAGGTGATTCTGGCTTATCCTTTACCGAATTCTGTTACCAGTTGATACAAGGTTATGATTTTTACCATTTATGGAAAAATGAAAACTGTCTGGTACAAATGGGGGGCTCAGATCAGTGGGGAAATATTGTTACCGGTACCGAGTTAATTAGAAGAAAAGATGCCGGAACTGCTTATGCTATTACCACCCAGTTGATTAAAAAGGCTGATGGTACTAAATTCGGTAAAACCGAGAGTGGCGCAGTTTGGTTAGATCCCGAGAAAACCTCACCATATAAATTCTACCAGTTTTGGTTAAACGCATCAGATGATGATGTGAAAAAATGGATCCGCATTTTTACGCTTAAAAACCAGGCGGAAATCGAAGCTTTGGAAAAAGAACACGATGCTGCCCCGCACCTGCGTATTTTGCAGAAGGCTTTGGCGGAAGATATTACTGTAAAAACACACTCGGTTGAAGCTTTGGAAACAGCGATTAAAACATCTGAGTTTTTGTTTGGTAACGGATCTTTAGAGTTTTTAAAAAGCCTTTCAGAAAAACAGGTTTTAGAAATGTTCGAAGGAATACCACAGTTTAATATTTCGAAATCAGAGCTAAGTGCTGGTATTGATGCAGCTACTTTGCTTGCAGAAAAAGCTGCTGTTTTCCCTTCAAAAGGAGAAACCAAAAAATTGATTCAGGGCGGTGGCGTTTCTGTTAACAAAGAAAAAGTAGCAGATATGATGCAGGTTTTCAATGCAGATAACCTGATCAATGATAAATTTATCGTAGTACAAAAAGGAAAGAAAAACTATTTCCTTTTGATTGCTCAGTAACAACAAAAGCGCTCAATGGTTGTTCGTTGGGCGCTTTGTTAAATTATCTTAAATTCCAACAGCTTTTTTTGTTATAAGAATAAACTTAAGTTATACCCGAAAGGGTATAAAAAAGGTATTTATTTGCTTTTTCGTACCCTTTCGGGTATGTTGAGGATGATTTTGCTTGTTGAATTTTTAAACTATCTGGTTACATAAAACTTATTAAAGCATTTATAACATTTATAGCGTTTAACCGATACCCAGGGCATGAGTGTTTTAAAGAGAAAACCTCGCGGCACTCTGTAAGTCTCGAAATTTTTGCATTTCGGACATGGCGGACAGCCTGTAACAACAGTTAGGTCCTTAGTCGATGTCATGATATTATAGTTTGTTTGGGATAATCAAACTTACGCAATATCCAATCAGATACACTATCTATAAACGACCATTTTGTTCATTTAATCGACTAATTGTCGGTCATTTTTATTCTTTTTGGCTTTCTGGGTACAATTAAGTGGGATTTTTAATTGAAAACATGAAATTGCTTCCTAATTGTTAATTGAAAATTACCCGTTCAAACGGGTTTTCGAAGCAGCCGCCAATTTTATATGCTCCTATCTCTTCCAGGGTAAGTAAGCAGTTTTCAAGCGATTGTTTTAGAGTATCACAATCCATCTCCTGTCCAATAAAAACCAATTCATTTTTGCGGTCACCGAAATCGCTATCCCATGCTGCATGTATTTCTGTTTCGTTCTCCTTGTAATCAGCGTATTGCAATCTTTCATTTTTACTCATGCTGGCCCACCAAACCCCGGCCAGATCAATGCGTAAGGAGCCACCTGCTTGTGAGAAATTGATGGCATGCTCTGGCATGGCCGCCAGGTAAAATATTCCTTTTGAGCGGATAATCTGCGGCGGAAATTCGTGATTAATGTAATTCCATAACTTTTGCGGATGAAAAGGTTTTTTCGAGCGAAAAACAATTGAACTGATTCCATATTGCTCGGTTTCTGGCTGGTGAATTTCTTCCAACTCTTTTTTCCAACCCGCTCCCTCAGCAGCCAATTCGAAATCGAACAAACCAGTATTTAAAATTAAAGCAGGATCCAGCGTACCAAAAAGGGTTTGATAGACCTTTGCTCCTGGATTTAATTTTGAGATTAAAGCTTTTAAAACACGGATATCGTTTTCGCTAACCAAATCAACTTTGTTCAGTAAAATTACATTAGCAAACTCAATTTGTTCGGTAAGCAAATTCACAATTGTGCGTTTATCTGCTATATCATCAGTCATGTTCCGATCGGAGAGTTTCTCGGCAGAGCCGAAATCCTTATAGAAGTTATACGCATCAACAACAGTAACCATGGTATCTAAGCGGCTATACCGGCTTAAATCAATCCCCGAATCCTCATCAATAAAAGAAAAAGTCTGTGCAACAGGTATGGGCTCAGAAATACCTGTACTTTCAATCAGCAGGTAATCAAAACGGTTTTCCTTGGCCAGTTTTTCTACCTCTACCATCAGGTCTTCGCGCAGTGTGCAGCAAATGCAACCGTTGCTCATTTCTACCAGTTTTTCTTCTGTTTTAGAGAGGGTATGTTGGTTTTTAACCAAAGCTGCATCAATGTTTACCTCGCTCATGTCGTTCACAATTACGGCTACCTTTAAATCCTGCTTGTTTTGTAGGATGGCATTGAGTAGGGTCGTTTTTCCGCTGCCTAAAAAACCGCTTAGCACGGTTACTGGTAATTTCTTTATCATGTTAATGCAATTATGTTGCAAATATAACGTAGAATATTTTAAATGCAACTTTATTGCTTTTATATTTGTCGACTAAATTTAAATGAATGAAACAGCGGAGCTATAAAATTAACCTCGACAGGTGGGGGATAACTGCCTCAACACTTTGCGCCATACACTGTGCGGCATTGCCATTTGTAATTACTGTTTTGCCCATGTACGGAATGGGCTTTTTAGCCAATGAGGCAGTTGAGATTACCATGATCGCCGTTTCGTTAGTGTTGGGGGTATGGAGTTTGAGCTCGGCTTACCGCAAGCAACACCAGCGCATTGCCCCTATATTGGTGCTTGTTTTAGGCTTTAGCTGTATTGCTTTTGGTCATTTTTCGGGTGTTGAGGTGTTAGAACCTGTGTTAATCCCACTCGGAGGCTTTACCATAGCAGTGGCACATTACATTAATCTCCGGTTACTAAAAACCTGTCCAATCAACCACGACCATTAACCCTTTCCTTATTATCATATGTTTAAACAATCCAAAATCTTATTCATTCCGGCATTGTTATTTATTTCGGTGCTAAATCCGGCTTGTAAGCATAGCACTAACGATGCTATGACGCTTTACCGGCGTTATGCCACCAAAAACCTGGTGCTTAAAAACGTAGAAAAAGCTGCTCATCATGATTAATATTACATCACTGGCCCATGTTTATGAACAAGGAAGAAGAATTATTTTTCCCGACTGGGAAATTGCAGACATGGAACATTGGCTTTTACTTGGCGCATCGGGAAGCGGCAAAAGCACCTTACTGAATATCATTTCCGGATTGCTCAAACCCAGCCAGGGGCAGGTTGCTATACATGGCACCAATTTGTATAGTCTCCCCGCTCGAAGGATGGATCAGTTCAGGGGAAAAAATATTGGTATTGTTTTCCAGCGACCGCACCTGATTCAGTCACTCAATGTGCTCGATAACCTCGAGCTGGCGGCCCTAATGGCCGGTATACCTGTTGATAGTGAACATAACCTGGCGCTGTTAAGCGATCTTGGCATTGCCGATAAAGCACAGGACTATCCCAGCCAGTTAAGCCAGGGGCAGCTGCAAAGGGTGTCAGTAGCGCGTGCTCTGGTTAATAAACCCGATTTGTTAATTGCCGATGAACCTACCTCGAGCCTTGATGACCGGAATGCTGCACAGGTAACTGAAATGCTTACCACCCAGGCCAGGGCAAACGGTGCTTCCCTGGTTATTGCCACACACGATCAGCGGGTGTGTAAATACATTACTAAAACCTATCTACTATAATGGATATCTTTAAAATAAGCAGCCAAAACCTCTGCCGAAATAAGCTAACTACGCTTTTAAATATTATTCTGGTTGCTTTTGGCGTGGGTATCTTAACCATACTTTTTTTAGCAGCCAACCAAATTGGAGATAAGCTCGAAAAAAACGCAAAAGATATTGATTTGGTGGTAGGGGCAAAGGGAAGTCCGCTGCAATTGATTATGAGCACTATTTATCATATCGATTTTCCTACAGGAAACATTCCGGCTGCCGATGCTTACCGCTTAATGAAAAACCCGATGGTAAAAAGGGCTGTTCCGCTGGCACTGGGCGATAATTACAATGGTTACCGCATTGTTGGTACTGATACTACTTTTACCGGTTTATATGGCGTATCGCTTCAAAAGGGTAGTTTCTGGAAAAAAGATCTGGAGGTTACCATTGGCAGCACGGTGGCTTTAACCGCTAAATTGCATATTGGTGATAGCTTTTACGGTGCCCACGGGCTTACCGGGAGCAGCGATATCCACAAGAAGCATGCTTACGTAGTAAAAGGGATATTAAAACCTCAAGGTAATATCACCGATAACCTGATTCTGACTAATATAGGCAGTGTATATAAAATGCACGAAGCGCCAGAGCTTGAACATGAACCTCATTCGGCTACTGAAGCTAAGGAGATTAACAATAAGCAAATTACGGCTATTTTAATTCAGTACCGCTCGCCCATGTCGGTTATTGTTTTTCCACGCATGGTGAATCAGAGTACCAACATGCAGGCTGCCTCGCCAGCGATGGAGAGTGCCAGGCTGTTTTCCTTAATAGGCGTGGGAGTGGATACCTTAAAGTGGTTTGCAGCTTTGATTATGGGCATTGCGGCTCTGAGTATTTTTATCAGTTTGTATAATGCCATGAAAGAGCGTAAATACGATTTGGCTGTAATGCGCTGTTTAGGTGCATCCAAATTCCGCTTGTTTTTGCTGGTATTGTTGGATGGTTTGCTGGTTACCACTATAGGTACATGCCTTGGGCTGCTGATTGGCCATACCGCGCTCGAACTGATTGGCGCTTTTCAGGAATCATCCCAGGCAAGGCTTAGTGGAATGGTTTTCGTGCCGCAAGAGCTTTACTTAATCGCTACGGGCTTTTTTACCGGCGCACTGGCCTCGGTAATACCAGCATTAAAAATTTACAAAGTAGATATTGCTGAAACACTTACTAAGGCCAGGTAACGATGAAAAAAATAATTGGTTTGGTTGTTTTATGTTTAGGTTTCCAGATAGTGGCTGCGCAAGGCCGGGTACATACCGATATGCGCACGCCAACCTGGAATGTAATTGGTTTGCGTTACGATGCAGAAATTGCGCCTGGAAAATGGGGGAGCATTTTTCCGCCAGCACTAAAGCGTTTAAACAATAAAGTAATTGAATTACCAGGTTATATTATTCCAACCAAAGTAGGGCAGCGGTTTAGCGAATTTATGTTTTCTATTGTACCCATTGCTTCCTGTCCGTATTGTGGCTCGGGTGACATTCCGGCTATGGTGCAGGTTAAAATGTTAAGCCCTGTAGCCATTACAGAAAAGCCTGTAAAGTTGAGGGGCATATTTATCATTAACGATTCGGGAGATGACAGAAGCGAATTCTTTCTCTTGAATGCTAAACAACTGTGATATGAGAATGTTGCAGGTATTGGTTTCGCTGCTCTTGGTTATTTTCGGGGCAAAAGCGCAGGTTCAGGTGCATACCGACATGCCTACAGTCAATTGGAATCTGATTGGCTTAAAATACGATAAACAGGTAAAACCTTTGGTATGGCAAGCTGTTTTCCCGACTGCGTTAAAAGCGATAAATCATAAAGTAATTGAGTTGCCCGGCTATATAATTCCAATGAAGGTTGGTAATACCTTTGCTGAATTTATGCTCTCTATTGTGCCCATTGCCTCCTGCCCGTATTGTGGTACAGGCGATATTCCATCTATGGTAGAGGTGAAAATGTTAAAGCCGATTAAATGGACAGATGCTCCCGTTTCAATTAAAGGGAAATTCGAAATCAATGATTCCGGCGATAGCCGGTCTACTTTTTTCCTGATAGAAGCTGTACAAAAATGAAAAACATATTGCTGATCTTATTATTGCTATCTGGCAGTTTCTTGTCCAAAGCACAGACCCAAAAACACAATCCAGGCGATCAGTTACGATCGCTAAACTGGGATGTAATTGGCTCGGTTAAATTCGAACTGACCGAAAAGAACGAACTTTTACCCTTATTTTCTGAATCAATAAAACGTTTTCAAAATCGTGAATTTGAGTTAACAGGATATCTGATCCCGATTAAAAGTGGTGCCAAACAGCAGCAGTTTCTTTTGGCTACGCTGCCCATTAACCAATGTTACTTTTGCGGACAAAATGGGATTCCGGTTATGATTATGGTCGAAATGGAAAGCGCGGTACCCTACAGCGAAAAGCCCATTAAGGTAAAGGGAATATTGAAATTGGAACAAAAAGACGCCAGCTATGCCCCGCCAATCACAATTAAAAATGCCAAACTCATTATTTAATTGTTAATTTTGTATTGCTATGGAAAACAACACAGAGCGTTTCGAGAAACTTTTGGTTAAAAACGGTTTAAAAAGAACTGCGCCACGTTTGCAGGTGCTGGAGATTTTGAGCAGCCGCGATTCTGCAACTTCGCAGCCTTACTTAGAACAGGTAATGGGTAAAGATGCTGACCGGGTTACGCTTTACCGTGTTTTGCAGGCTTTCGAAGAAAAAGGAATTATCCATAAAGTGCTCGATCAGCAGGGAACGGCCAACTATGCCATCTGCTCAGAAGGTTGCAGTGCACACGAACACCATGATGAGCATGTACATTTTAACTGCGATAACTGCCATAAAATTTACTGTTTAGATAGCGTTAAAGTGCCTGCTTTAAAGGTGCCCGCTGGATTTAAAGTAGAACACCTTAACCTGATTGCCACAGGTCTTTGCGCCAATTGCTCAGATAAAGTAAACTAATTTACTGTACCAAAAGGTTACAGCCCCTAATATCGGCATGGTCAAACCTGCCCAATACCTCAAAACTGTGATTGGGATTAATTTTGCCTAAATCTTGCGTAGCAATAAAGCTGCAAGAATTAAGATTAGCTATGTCGATTACATTAATGCCACCAGTGCGGCCCTGAGCAACCAAACTCAAAGGATCGTTGGTATCACGGATTAAAACCTGCATCCAGTTAGGGCAGTTAAATACCCCATCGCCCAATGAATAGGCCTGTGAAAGCAGTTCTGTCATTCCGTACTCACTGTGGATCGATTTTACACCAAAGCCCTTGGTTAACTGCTCGTGTAATTCCTCACGTACCATTTCTTTACGTTTACCCTTCATGCCACCTGTTTCCATTACAATTAGCTCTGGAAAGTCTATATCATATTGCTCAATAAAATCAAGAAGAGCATAAGTTACACCAATTAGGACCGTTTTTTGCTTTTTTGCTTTCAGATCGAGCAGGGTTTGCATCAAATCATCGTGATTATATAAAAAATAACCACTTTGTGCATGCCCGCTTTTTTCAATCAGATCGTTAACCATATAAATTAATGATGAACCTGATCTTTGTTGATAGGATGGTAATAATGCCAGAAAGCAATATGCTGATACATCGCCATAAAACTGAGCAAAAGCCTGCAGGTAACTCTGTTCATATAATTTAACATCGGTTACATGGTGACTGCTTTGCACCATACCAGTTGTACCCGAACTGCTAAAGGTAATTTCTACGGGGGCCTCACTGCTTAAAATAGCATGGCTTTTAAAAAAACTAATGGGCAAAAAAGGAATCTGCTCAATGGTTTTCACTTGGTCAACATCAACGCGTAAATGGTGGATGTACTCGCCATATACTTTGCAGTTTTGGGCCTGAAACCTGAAAATGTTTAGTGCGAGCGCGTTAAACTCATCGGCATTTTGTACAGAAAATATATCTTCAGCTGTTAAATTCACGCTGCAAAAGTACAAACCATTATGCTATTTTCTCGTCAGTTTTTTTAGCTAGCATGGCCATTCTAAACTGATAGCCACAATAACCGCTTATGCCTGCAACCAGACCACTTAAAATACCGGTAAGCAAGAGTAATATCCACCATATTTTAACGCCGGTCATTACTGCTACCCGGCTGGCCAGTAGATTATCATTGGGCAGGCTTTTAAATAAAGCATAACCAATCCACAATAAGAATATAGCGAGAAATGATTGCCAGAAGGCTATTTTTCCTGTTTTGCCGATAATGCCACAGGTGGCAAAAGAAATTACAATAACCACCCACCATGGGGCGATCATTTGCAAGAAAAAACAGATAACTGCGATGACGATGAAAACCATTTTCGATTATTTAGAAATTTTTAAACGTGAGATAACTGTGCCCGATTGATCATCGGCACTTTGCATGTAAAACAGATCGTAAAGCTGGCCCTTTGCCCAGGTGTCGATCATGTTATCATAAAATTTACTGCCCGGATTGCCCGATTGCCCCCCCGGGTAAACGCCATGGCCTTTAGGTTTTTTACCCAGTTCTATCACCATACGCCACGATGGGCCATTGGTTTCTGATAAAGCATTGATGGTGCTTTTAGCGCCACCTATCTGCAGAACTTTTGAACCAAAACCTGGTATTTTAGCCAAATGAGGCACATTAGTTTGTTTCACATTGGCCCAGTTCCAGTCTTTATTGATTGGCCCAAATCTTCTTTCCAAACTATCGCAGCTGTATTTAAAGGCTTCGTTTACCAAATCAGTAAGGGTTTCTTTTTTACTGGTGTGGATATTGTCATACCAGGGCGCATTAGGCTCTTTTAAAATCATTTCTACCGTGCGGTCTCTTGATGGATAACGCATCGGGATACCCTTCACCTCAAATTCATCACTCCAAATATCATAACTTAAGCGTTTGGTCCATATTTCGAATACACTGGCTCCAATCTGGTTGGCATCGTAACGTTTATTCCATTTGCTTACATAACTTAATGCTTCTTTTTGTGTAGCGTTTAATTGCTCGTTATTGAGTAAAGGAAGCAATGCTGGAACCAGGTTTTGAGCCATGATGCTGTAATTATCGGTTTGCATCAGACGGATACTATCCATGGTAGCTTTGTTCATTACAGCTAAGCGGTCGTTAATTCTTTTACCACGTTCGTAAGGCGAAAATTCCCAGTTAATATAGTATGGGTAAGTGGTATCGGTTGAGGATTGGTTAGCCGAACTCACGAAGCCGCGCGGTGGGTTTTTAACTGTTGGGTTCTGTGAAGCAGGAATCCAGCCCTGCCAATCATAAGCCGGGTCGGTACCGTCTAAAATAAATTTACCCTGGTCTTTCCATTTCAGCGGGAATTTTCCGTTTGGTGTAATGGCGATATCATTATCTACACTGGCAAAAACAAAATTCTGAGCTGGTGCGGTATAAAAAGTTAGCGCCTTGCGGTAATCGGCATAGTTTTTACCCCGGTTCAGGTAATAAAAAGTCATCAGCTCGTTCGATTGATCGTGGGCTATCCACCTTAACGCATCACCAACGGGTACATTGTTGGCCCGGCCGTATTTTGGTTTTTGAAAATAAACCACAGGACCATGGTGCGTGTAATAAACGGTGTCAATTTCATCTTTGCCACCCCGGATTTTAATTACTTCAAGGTGTTTAGTGGTCGCCTTCCATTGGTTATTGTACCAATACTCGTTGTGGCTGCTGTCTTTAAACTTAATCTGGTAGAAATCGAGCACATCGGCTGCAACATTGGTTACGCCCCAGGCTATTTTCTGGTTAAAGCCAATAATTATGCCAGGTGCGCCAGGTAAAGAAACACCATAGGTATTTACCCCTGGTGCATGCAACTGAATTTGATACCAGATGGAAGGTAAGGTTAAATCCAGGTGAGGATCGTTGGCCAGGATCGGGTAACCCGAAGCGGTTTTAGCGCCCGATAGTGCCCAGTTATTGCTGCCTATACCTTCAATTTTTTCTTTAGTTTTTACCTCACCTGTTTGGGCCTGGGTAAAACTTTCTGGTGTTTTAGGTATCGGAAGCGGAGAAAAATCCCATTTTGTACCTACCGGAATAATCGGATCTTCGCGGAAAGGATAATCCGGAAAAAGGTCTTTAGTTACTTCAGAACCAAATTTTTTAAGGATGTTGGTCATATAAAACTCGTCAGAGCCCATGGCCAAAACCGCCGACATTTGTTTTAACAACAAAGCACATTTGATTGGGGTCCAGTTTTCGGGTTTAAAATCAAGTATTTTATATTCTATGGGGTAGTTGGCTTTAGAAAGCGTTTTGATGTAAGCATTGATTCCTTCTGTATAGGCCTCGATCATTTCTTTCGCTTTTGGATCGGCCATCATGCCTTTTAAAGAGTTTTCTGCCCCATAAACCATGCCCATGCGGCGCTGGTAGCGATCTACTTCAATGGCTTTATCGCCCACTACTTCACTGATTCTGCCGGCAGCAAAACGGGTTTGGAAATCCATTTGCCAAAGGCGGTGCATGGCCGTAACGTAGCCCTGTGCAAGGTAAAGATCGTGATCGTTCTGCGCAAAAATGTGCGGAATCATCCGGTCGTCGAAAACAATTTCTATTTTATCGATAGCGCCTTTTATCCTGGCTTTATGGTTAAACATAAAATGATTATTCTCGGCATTTTGCCAAAAACCCATAAAAGGATTTAGGAATTTGAGGAGCGGAGGGGTATTACCAAGTTTGGTATTAAATAAAAAAGCTAATGCAATTGGTATAATGACGCAGATAAGGGCCTTAATTTTATTCATAATGGTTAGCTAACAAGTCTTTTGCTAAGATAGGGCAAAATGACGGTTTATGTTTATTGCAAAATACAACAAACTGAATATCAATCAAAATTATAATTTGAATTGAAATTATTATGCTAACATAATTTGTTTAATTCAAAAAAAGAATTTAAGTTTATGTAACTAATAATACAAACAACCAAATTAACAATCGCGTATGAGCAGAATTTTTACACAGATCTTCTATGTGTTAATATTTGTGTTTGCTGGTAATATGGCAGCACAGGCACAGAGTATTACGGTAAGCGGAACCGTAAAAGATAAGCAATCCAAAGAGGGATTAGCTGGCGTAAGTTTAACCATCAAAGGCCAGTCGGGCGGTACAGCCTCCACAAGCAATGGTAGTTTCACTTTTACTACCTCAGCCAAAGTTCCCTTTACATTAGTGGCTTCTTATGTAGGTTATGGTACGGTAGAACAGCAGGTTACCGGAAGTACTACCGGTATTAATTTGGAGCTCGAAACTGCGGTTGTATTGGGAGGTGATGTAGTCGTTTCGGCCTCACGTACGCCTGAGCGTATTCTGGAATCGCCGGTTTCTATCGAGCGGATGAGTGCTGCAACGATTAAAGAAATTGCTGCTCCTTCGTTTTACGATGCCCTGAACAACATGAAAGGGGTAGAAAGTAGCATGCAGAGTTTAACTTTTAAATCGATCAATACCCGTGGTTTTAACTCAAACGGTAATACGCGTTTTAACCAGTATATTGATGGAATGGATAACCAGGCGCCTGGACTGAATTTCTCGGTAGGTAATATCGTAGGTATAACCGAGTTGGATGTGGATAATGTGGAGCTTTTACCAGGCGCTTCATCAGCGCTTTATGGTGCGGGTGGTATCAATGGTACGCTGTTAATGACCTCGAAAGATCCATTTAAATATCCGGGTGCCAGTTTTCAGTATAAAACAGGCGTAAACCATGTTAACGATGATAACAGCACTGTACAGCCTTTTAATCAACTGGATGTACGCATGGCCAAATCATGGAATAATAAATTCGGTGTAAAAGCAGCCTTCTCGTTTTTACAGGCCAAAGATTGGTATGGAAATAATTATTCAAATTTCGACCGGATTTCAAGAACAGCTAAATCGGGAGACCGCAACAGCGATACCAATTACGATGGTATCAATGTTTATGGTGATGAGGTAAGCCAGAATATGCGTAATGTTGCTTTAAGCGTGCAGAATGCTACAATTTCAGGGATCAATGCTGGTTCAGGTGGTTTAATTCCAAACATTAAATCAACCATGGACGGTGCTTTCGGTGCAGCCATTCCGAATGCTATACAACAAGCTGGTTTCCTTGCAGGTTTGCCTGCTGCATTACGTCCGGCAGTACAAAATTATTTCCCATTTTATGTGGGTTTAAAAGCCAACTTAATTCCTGATCAAAATGTATCCAGAACAGGTTATAATGAAGAAAACCTGGTTGATTACAATACCAAATCTTTAAAAGCTTCAGGTGCATTATATTACAATATCAGTAATTCAGTACAGGCTGTGGCCCAAGCCAATTGGGGAACCGGAACTTCGGTTTACACCGGTTCTGATCGTTATTCGTTGCGTAATTTCAATATTGGCCAGTATAAACTGGAAATAAAAGGCGAAGATTTCTTTGTTAAAGCTTACACTACTCAGGAACGCTCTGGCGATTCTTATATTTCATCTATCTTAGGTAGTTACATTAACGAACTTTCAAAACCATCTACAACCTGGTTTCCGCAATACATTGGTAACTATGTAGGTGCAAGAGCTGCTGGTCAGGGCGATGCTGCAGCACATGTTTTAGCCAGAACTGCTGCTAACCAGGGCCGTTTTGAGCCGGGTTCTCCTCAGTTTATCCAGGCGAAAGATCAGATCATGAATACTACAATCAGTGCTTCTGATCCTTCAAAAGGCATTTATGGTGCTAAATTCGATGATAAATCAAACTTGTACCACTACGAGGGAATGTACAACTTTACCAACCTTTTTGATAAAGTAGTAGAGTTTCAGGTTGGTGCTTCTTACCGCCTTTATGACTTAAATTCTGCAGGAACAATTTTTAACGACTTATTAAATTCAATCGACATTAAAGAATATGGTGCATTTGGACAAATTGGAAAGAAATTCTTTAACGATAAGGTTAAATTTACTGTAGCTGGCCGTTATGATAAAAGCCAAAACTTTGAGGGCAGGTTTACCCCAAGGATTACCGGCGTATTTACGGTAGCTAAAAACAACAACATCAGGGTTTCTTATCAAACCGGTTACCGCAACCCAACTACACAGAACCAGTATATCGATCTATCTGTTGGTGGTGGTTCTCAGCGTTTAATTGGTGGTTTACCTGAAATTATGTTCAGCAAATATCACTTAGATACCAACAAGCCATACACTGATGTGAGTTACCGTGCATTTTTAGCTTCGGCTGCGGCAACAGGAACACCAAATCCGGCACTTTTGCAACAATATAATTTTGATGCCAAAGGCGTTCGTCCTGAAAGTGTACAATCTTACGAGTTAGGTTACAAAGGTTTATTATTACCAAACCTATTGGTTGATGCTTACGGTTACTACAACATCTATAAAGACTTTATCACTGCAGTTGATGTATATCAGAATGTAGGGGGAAGCTTCGTTAAATTCGGTGTTCCGGTTAATGCCGAGGGCGAAGTAACTTCTTACGGTGGTGCTTTAGGTCTTGATTACCTGGTTGGCAAATGGAATGTAAGTGGTAACGTTTCTTATAACCAGATTGGCGATTTACCAGCTAATTACATCAATGATTTCAATACTCCTAAAATCCGTTACAACCTGGGCTTGGGTAATAAAGAGATTATTAAAAACTTTGGTTTCAATGTTTCTTACCGCTGGCAAGACCAGTTCTACTGGAATTCATCATTTGCCTCTGGACAGGTGCCAGCGTACAGCTCTTTGGACGCGCAGGTTAGTTTGAGGATTCCATCAGTAAACTCTGTAGTTAAACTGGGTGGTTCGAACGTGTTGAATAAATATTATATCACTTCTTATGGTAACCCTATGGCTGGCGCAATCTATTATGTTGGATTGACTTTTAACCCATAGTAAATTTATTGAGTTTTGAGCGGCCCTCTGTATAAAGGTACAGGGGGCTTTTTGTTGAAAAATTATTTTTGTTTGGATCTGGGAATTTGTTTATGATTATGTAGATTATATCCTTTCGGATATAATTTCATGTATATGTTATTTTTTATATCCGATAGCATATAAAATCATTCAATGGCCTGAAAGTTTGATTAGATAAAAGTTTAATTTTTTTCGCTTAGCTGGCGATTGAAGATGGCTAGTTAGTGTGAAAAATACACTTTAATCAACAAGCCTTGAAAAAAAGCTTCATTCCTTTTAATAAAATATTTGTATTATAGTACTTTCTTAAGCACTGTCCCCGTTTAAGAGCTATTAATTTTAAATTATAGATATAAGGATGGAAGCGCAAAACGACAAAACCAACGAAATAAATGAACTGATTGAGAAGGAGCAGGAAATACAGCACCTTAACAATCCGGTAGATATATCCGTAAAGCCAATTGTAAAACAATACCTTGGTGCGGTAAAAAAAGTAAAGAAAGAAGGCAATCGTTTTTATTTCTCTGACGGTGATGCAAGGGTAGAAGTACGTGTGGTTAGCGACGACATTATCCGCGTGCGTTTGGCACCACATGGCGTTTTTTTAGATGATTTTTCTTACGCCGTACCCGAGGTAGATCAAAAGGTTTCTGTATTTAAAATGCAGGAACACGAAGACCACTATACCGTATCTACCCATGCAGTAACCTGTAAAATCGATAAGGCAAACTTTCATATTTCCTTCTCAGATAATATTACCAATGTAGTGATGGTTGATGAGGCCAACTCAATGCATTGGGAAGAGAACGTGGATTTTGGCGGCTACTATATTTACGCGACGAAAAAATGCCACCCTGAAGAGAATTTCTTTGGTTTAGGTGATAAATCGGGTAATTTTAACCTGCGTGGCCGCCGTTTCGAGAACTGGAATACCGATGCCTATTCTTTTGGCTGGAACCAGGATCCACTGTATCGTACTATACCTTTCTATATTGGTTTGCACAACCAGGCTGCTTATGGTATCTTTTTCGATAATACCTTTAAATCGTACTTCGATTTTGGATCGGAAGATGTAAATAAAACCAGTTTCTGGGCCGATGGCGGGGAGTTGCAATACTACTATATCCACGGGCCGCACATTATGGATGTGGTTAAACGTTATGCAACCTTAACCGGTACGCATCCAATGCCACCAAAATGGACTTTAGGTTATCAGCAATGCCGCTGGAGCTATTACCCTGAAACCAAGGTTAAAGAAATAGCCAGACAGTTCAGGGAACGTAAAATTCCTTGCGATGCCATTTACTTGGATATCGATTACATGGATGGTTATCGCTGCTTTACCTGGAACAAAAAATATTTTCCAGATCCAAGGCGGATGATCAAAGAACTTTCTGATGATGGTTTTAAAACCGTTGTAATGATTGACCCCGGAATTAAGGTTGACGATGATTACTGGGTATTTAAAGAAGGTAAAGAGAAAAGATTTTTCTGTCGCCGCAGCGACGATTATTATATGGAAGGGCATGTTTGGCCCGGCCGTTGCCAGTTTCCTGATTTTACCAACCCGAAAGTGCGCAGCTGGTGGGGTAATCTATATAAAGAGCTGGTAGATATGGGTGTTGCAGGTTTCTGGAACGACATGAACGAGCCGGCGGTGTTTGGTTCGGGCACTTTCCCTAACGATGTACGCCACAATTATGATGGTTACCGCGGTTCGCACCGTAAAGCCCATAACGTTTATGGTATGCAAATGGTTCGTTCTACGTATGAGGGACTAAAAAAACTGATGCGCAATAAACGTCCGTTTACCATTACCCGTGCAGGTTATTCGGGCATGCAGCGCTACGCGAGCGTTTGGACCGGTGATAATATTGCCACCTGGGAGCATTTAAAGATTGGAAACATCCAGTGCCAGCGTTTATCGGTTTCGGGTGTGCCTTTCTGTGGAACAGATATTGGTGGATTTAGTGGCGAGCCTGATGGAGAATTATTTACCCGCTGGATTCAGCTGGGTACCTTTTCACCATTTATGCGTGCGCACTCTGCAGGCGATACAGCCGAGCGCGAACCATGGAGCTTTGGTGAGTTTTTCGAAAATATTAACCGCAAGTTTATTGAGTTGAGGTACCGTTTAATGCCTTACCTGTACTCGGTGTTCTGGGAGCATCACCGTTATGGTTTCCCGATTTTGAGACCACTGGTAATGCTTGAGCAGGAAAACATCAGTAACAGTTTCCGTCAGGATGAGTTTTGCTACGGGGATAAACTGTTAATCTGCCCGGTATTAGAGCAAGGAGCCATTTCGCGTAAAGTGTACCTGCCTAAAGGTACCTGGTATAATTTCTGGACAAACGAAATTTTAGAAGGTGGGAATGAATATACCGTGGATGCTAAGATCGACAGTATGCCAATGTTTGTGCGCGCAGGTTCTGTTTTACCAGAATACCCGGTAATGCAGTATGTAGATGAAAAATCGATTACCGAAGTGGTGTTGAATATCTACCACAGCGATTACGAAGTAAACTCGTATATGTACGAAGATCATGGCGATACTTTTGCTTACGAGCAGGATATTTACCTCGAAAAGAAATTTACCGTAAAAGGCGATACGCAAGCAATCAAGGTAAACCAACGTGTTGAAGGATTGTATACACCGAATTACGAGTTTTATGTTTGCAATATTATTGGCGTGAAATTCCAGGTGAGAAAGATCATTATCGATAATAAAGAGGTGATCGACTTCTATACCGACGATCAGCATGTGCTGCACTTCAAATGCAATAAAAATTTCTCTGAAATTCAGATCTTAAGTCTGTAAATCTTTTAGCCCCGAATGTTGTTTAGCATTCGGGGCTAAATTTATCTAGCCAAAAAAATATCTATGCCAGCAGCCAAAAAAGTTACTGCAAAAAAAGCAGCTTTAACCAAAACCGACCACAGCAAAGCGGTTTGGGTACACAGTTTATTTACCGATTACGATATTGATCTTTTTCTGGTTGGAAAGCATTTCAGGCTATATGAGAAAATGGGCTCGCACCTGATTACCGTTGATGGCACTGCCGGAACTTATTTTTCGGTATGGGCACCCAATGCCATTAATGTAGGTGTTGCAGGTAACTTCAACGACTGGAACAATAGCTCACATAGCTTAAACAAGCGATGGGATAAATCGGGTATTTGGGAAGGTTTTATTCCCGGTATTGCCAAAGGCGACGTTTACAAATATTTTGTAAAGGGGTTTGATGAATCTGAACATTTAAAAGGCGATCCCTATGCCCGCAGATGGGAACATCCGCCGCAAACCGCTTCTATTGTTTGGGATACCGATTATACCTGGAAAGATAAGACCTGGCTCAGTAAAAGAGCTAAGTTAAATGCTTTAGATCAGCCGATATCAGTATATGAAATACATTTAGGCTCCTGGGAGCGTGATCCGGATAACCCTGAACGTGTTTTAACCTGCAGGGAAGTTGCGGGCAGGCTGGTGCCTTACGTAAAAGAAATGGGCTTTACCCATGTAGAACTGATGCCGGTAATGGAATTTCCGTTTTTTCCGAGCTGGGGCTATCAGATTACCGGTTATTTTGGCGCTAGCTCGCGTTATGGTTCACCACAAGATTTAATGTACCTTATTGATGCGCTGCATAAAGCAAATATTGCCGTGATACTCGATTGGGTGCCTTCTCATTTTCCAGGCGACAGGCACGGTCTGTATGAATTCGATGGTACGCACCTCTACGAGCATGCCGATATGCGCAAAGGTTTTCATCCCGACTGGAAATCGTACATTTTTAATTATGATAGAAATGAGGTTCGCTCTTTTTTGATCAGTAATGCCATGTTCTGGCTGGATCAGTACCACGCCGATGGATTAAGGGTAGATGCTGTGGCTTCGATGTTATATTTTAATTTTTCAAGAGAAGATGGAGATGCTGCCACCAATGAGTATGGGGGAAGCGAAAACCTGGGCGCCATACAGTTTTTACAAGACTTAAACGTGGCCATTTATGGTAATTTTGAAGGTGTACATACTATCGCCGAAGAAAGTAGTACCTATCCAGGGGTAACCCATCCGGTGCATACCGGTGGATTGGGCTTTGGTATGAAATGGATGATGGGCTGGATGAACGATACTTTAAAGTATTTTAAGGTAGATACGTTGGGTAGAAAACACCACCACAATCAGCTGAGTTTTAGCATGACCTATGCTTTTACCGAAAATTTTATGCTTCCTTTTTCGCACGATGAGGTAGTACATGGTAAATCGCCAATGCTCTATAAAATGCCTGGCGATGACTGGCAGAAATTTGCCAACCTAAGGGCTTTGTACGGTTACATGTTTACCCACCCGGGCGCAAAATTGCTTTTTATGGGCAACGAGTTTGGCCAAACCAATGAGTGGAACTTTACCCAGTCGCTTGATTGGCACTTACTGCAATATGCACCACATAAGGGGATGCAGGAAACCGTTAAGGCTTTAAATTTCCTTTATCGAAAAGAGCCCGCCCTGTATCATTTCAATTTTAGTTACGAAGGTTTCGAATGGCTGGATGCCGATAATGCAAACGAATCGGTATTTGTATACATGCGCAAAGGGCCTAAAGCAAAAGATACTTTGGTTATTGCCATTAACCTAACCCCGGTAGTGCGCGAGCAGTATAGAATTGGGGTACCTTTTAAAACCAAATGGACCGAAATTTTTAATACTGATGATATCGCTTACTATGGTAGTGGTATAAATAATAAGGGAGCTATTGTGCCGCATGAAGAAGGGCATAATAACCAAGAATATTCGATCGATGTTAATCTGCCACCGCTGGCAGTAATAGTGCTGAAAAGTAAATAGAAGCGCTTTTTTGCTGATAATTTGATTTTATATTACGCCAAAATCCCCATGTAAAAACATAGTTTTGGCGCGATATAAGTTTTTATATTACGCCAAAACACGATATAAAAACATAGTTTTGGCGTGATATAAGTTTTTATATTACGCCAAAACTTATTTTTTTCTTACTTTTGTAGCTGTAAATTAAATGTTTATGGAACAGGTTGTAGGTAGGTTTGAGGAAAAACAGCTGCTAAATAAAATTGAAAAATCTGGTGAATCTGAGCTGATTGCTGTGTACGGACGCAGGCGGGTAGGTAAAACTTATTTGATCAGAAACGGATTTAGTAAAGATATTGCATTTGAGTTTTCAGGAATTCACCATGCTACATTGAATCAGCAATTAGAAAACTTTAGTTTAGCCCTTACCAAAGTAACCGGAGGTTTGCCCCTGGCTAAGCCGGAGAGTTGGATCAGCGCTTTTCAGATGCTTATTCAATACCTTACTCCATTGGTGAAAAAAGAAAGAACCATAATTTTTATAGATGAGTTTCCGTGGATTAACACAGCCCGTTCTGGTTTTTTGCCTGCATTTGAAAGCTTTTGGAATAGTTGGGCTTCCAAAGAAAAAAAACTTGTAGTAGTAATCTGCGGCTCGGCAGCGGCATGGATGATCAATAAGGTAATTAACAATCGTGGTGGGTTGCACAACCGGGTTACCCGGAGAATAAGATTGCTACCATTTACTGTAAGCGAAACCGCTGCTTATCTCAAACATCGAAAAATAAAGCTTGATCATTACCAGCTATTACAAGTGTACATGGCAATGGGCGGAATTCCCCAGTACCTGAAAGAAATAGAAGCAGGAGAAAGTGTTGCCCAGATTATTGATAAACTTTTTTTTACCAAAGACGGGTTACTTCAGGAAGAATTTAAAAACTTATACTATTCCCTGTTTGATAAAGCAGATAGCCACATTGATATTGTACGTGCTCTTGCAAAAAAGGGTAAGGGGCTTACCCGTACAGAAATTATTGATGCTTGTAAATTAAGCTCTGGTGGTTATGCAACACAATTACTAGCCGAATTAACCGAATCGGGATTTATTACTCCGTATATTCCTTTCGGCAAGAATCAAAAAGATGCCTTGTATAAACTTACTGATGAATATTCTATATTTTATTTAAAGTTTATTGATGGAGCTAAGGCCAATGGAGCAGGTACCTGGTTGAAGTTTTATTCGGGCTCATCATGGAAAAGCTGGAGTGGAAATGCTTTTGAAAGTATCTGTATGAAGCATATTCCTCAAATAAAGAAGGCGATTGGGATCGACAGTGTTTACGCCGAGATTTCGGTATGGCAATATAGTCCGAAGCAAAAAGATGAACAAGGCGCTCAGATTGATCTGATAATTGATAGAAATGATTCTTGTATTAATATTTGTGAGATTAAATTTTCGTCATCGGCATTTGAAATCAATAAATCTTATTCAAAAGAGCTTGAAAACAAGTTGAATGTTTTTCAACAGCGTACTGGTACGCGAAAATCACTCTTTTTAACTATGATTACCACATACGGAGTGAAAAATTTAATTAACTATCCCGGGTTGGTGCAAAAAGAGGTTGCAATGGATGCGTTATTTAATTAAAAATACACTTAAATAAGAAAAGCCTCTCATTGCTGAAAGGCTTTCTTAAACTCTGGAGTGGAAGCATCCAGAGCGGCTGCAAAGGTACGATAATCTTATCCACTTGCAAGTATTATTTTTTATTATTTCATTTTTAGAGTTTTAACTTTATACCCACATTAAAAGTTCTGCCTTCTGTATGCGTCCAGATGTCGTCGAAAGTGGGGTTAAGGTGCGATCCGTTTACTACACTTTTATATCTGCTCTGCCTGGTGTCGGTAAAGTTTTCTGCATTAACGAATACCGAAATCTTGCCAAAAACCTTTTCGGCCATAAATCCAAACTCCCAGAACGGACTGGTTTGCTCATTGTTGTACAGATATTGTCTGTCGGTAAAATAACCTTCCAGTCCCATTTTAAAGTTCCGCTCCTTTTCGTAAAGTAAGGCCAGGTTTAACTTGTTTTTAGGTAAAAGCCTTATTTCTTGTACCACGGGAAGGTAATCTGCTTTGGCATCGGTAAAAGTATAGCCCGCAAAAAGCTTAAAATATTCTTTAAAAATTATTTTAGCATTGGTTTCAAAACCTTTGCTCTGTACAGGCAGGCTGGTGTTTTCGAAGTAAAAGTTGCCTGCGCCATTTTGCAGTAAGATGGTTGAGTTGCTAATCCGGGTATAAAAAAACATCTGGTTCAGGCTAATCATCCAGTCATCGCCAATATTGGTTTTGTAATTAACATCTGCTGTACCGCCATAACTTCGCTCGGCTTTTACCTGGTTTAGCGGAAGCAGGTTCTGGTATTGAAAAGTTTCGGTTTGTTCGGTAAATAGAGTAGGGGTTTTATAACCCAATCCACCACCAATGCGCGAGCTCCACTTATCGTTAAATTTATACAGTGCCGAAATTCTTGGCAATGCAAAAGCCTCGTTTTTGTTGTAATTGGTATTAAAATAATTTACAAAATCGATCCGCATTCCGCTTTCGAGCTTAAACTTTTGGGTAATGTCCCAGGTTTGTTGGGCGTGAACACCGGCAGTTTTGGTCGTGAAGTTTTTAGCAAGGCTTACTGTCTGGTTCTGTTCCTGAAAGTCGTCGTATGCCAGGTTAGCCCCGAAAATTAAACTTTGGTTTTTGAGATTCTTCAAATAACTGATATCGGTGTAAGCGTTATAATTAATGCCGTCAAAACGGTAATCGGGAATGGCAATGCCGCGTTTAAAGTAATTGAAGCTGGTTTTAAGCCTTAATAGATCTTTCTCATTAGTTTTATAGCTAAAATCAAGTGTCGAGGTATTGCGGATACTATTATTGGTTTCGAAGTACCGGTGATTAGCATCTGCGTTACTGTTCACTACAAATATATCGCCTCCGGTACGGTCGCTTTTGGTAAAAGCATTGCCAATAACTAATGTTGTTCGCTCATTTGGATAGAAGAACAATTTGGGATGGATAGTGAAATCTTTTGTTTTGGGTAGCTCCGTAAAATCATCGTCGTCTACATCGTAGGCCTTTTGAAAATTAGCCAGCGCTAAAAGGGAATAACCGAATTTTTTATTGCGTTGCATACCAAAACCACCGATATTGGTCTGACCCACATTCGACTGGTTGACAATAAAGTTAAATTCTGCCTTTTCTTTAGGGGTTCTTGAAATAAAGTTCACCACTCCGGCTATTGCACCTGCACCATAAAGGGTAGAAGAAGGCCCTTTAATAATCTCTACCTGGCTTAAATCCAGAGGCGGGATTTCCAAAATGCTTAATCCACTGGCAAAATTGCCAAAACTGGCATAGCCATCTTTCAGCAATTGGGTATAGCGGCCATCAAGCCCCTGAATTCGGATGCTGGCATTGGCGCTGGTTGCGGATGTTTGCTGTACTGAAATGCCCGTACTTTCGTGCAAAATCATCGAAACATTGGCCGGTCGCATATTGCTTTTTTCATCAATTTCCTCCAGTTCGATAGTTTCGACACGTGTAGGTGTATTTTGAATGCTGCGGCTGGTCCGGGTAGAAGAAACAATTACCTCTTCAAGCTCATCTTCTGAGGCCACTAAAAAGATCTCGAGCGGGCTGGTTTGTTTTAAAGGGAAATTAAGGGTTATCAATTGTTCTTGATAGCCAACATTTCTAATAATTAAGGTCTGTTTGCCTGTGGGGATGTTGCTCAAGTTCGCTGTGCCATTTTCAGCTGTTTTGGCTATAGTGTTGGTTCCTTTTACAAGAATAGTAACCCCCTGTAATGGGGAGCTACTCTGTTTGTCTTTAACGGTTATTTTAAAATTATCCTGCGCGTAGGCACTTGTTATGCACAAGATAGCGCATAGCAATACTATTATTTTTTGCATGTGTTTTTTTAATGGATTATTGAATAAATAGATTGCAGGAGTTTACAATCTGTTGCTTATCGGCTAGCCGATTACTGTTTTATTCAATTTAGGCGGTTGCCAGATATTTTGGATGTAAGCAGAAACAAAGCGGTTATTGTAGTGAATTTTTTGTTTTACAGTTATTTCGCGCTTAAAAAAAACAAAATCAGCAAAGGCGAGGTGGCTTAGGGTTGGCTGACCGCAGCAATTGCAGGTGCACATGGGTGAGCAATCGTCTTTATGGGTGCTGCTTTCTGTCTCGCCCGGCTTCACAATAGAAATATGCTGCTGATTATCGCCAGCAAACTCTGGAACATCTTCGCAGGTTATGCAAGAGATGAGGAGGATGCTTAAGCTTAAAAAGTAAACTAATATTTTCATTGCTGGTTACAAATGTACAAATCAGTTCTAATATTTTCACTTTGTTGTTATGTGACAACAAAAAATGGTTGTTTGGGGGATTAGAAGCTGCTCCCTATTGAACGTGAAGATTTTCTTAAACATGTTTCTTTACTGACTTTCAAATTAACTTACATTTAGATAAATACCTCCAATTTGTGCCCGAAAAGTAAAATTGAAGGTTAGTTGTTGACTTTAATCAGCAAATCCGACGCTCCATTCCACTTTATTTTTGTCGTTTAGTTTAATTCGCTATAATTAGAGGTCTAAAGTCTATTCCACTTATTATATGCTCGAAACACGTAAAGTATTTTTGGTAAATACCATGTTGAATTACCTCAGCAATTTAAATCCCGTAACGGCCGGTTTTATTCAGGAGATAAAAAAACATGCAGAACCTATTTTGATTAAAAAGAATAAATATATCCTCTCGCCGATTGATAATAATGATTATGTATTTTTTGTAGCCTCGGGTTTAGTAAGGGGCTTTGTAAAAGATGAAGGGAAAGAAATTACTACATGGGTAAGCTTAGGAAACGAATTTATTGGCGCCATTCAGCATCCTGAAGATATGCAGCAACCCTCTATTGAATATCTGCAGGCTTTGGAAAAAACAGAAATTGTGGCCATGTCGAATGCTTTCATCAATAAACTATACGAAAGTCATATCGAAACCAATATTATAGGCCGAAAAATTTTGGCCCTTCAATATTATGCTGCATCCGAACGTGCAATATTGGCACGTATCCCCTCAGCCGAAAGGCGTTATGAGAAATTTCTGGAACTCAATTCTTTCGAGATCACTAAAGTGCCCCTGCGTTGCGTAGCCAGTTACCTGGGCATGCGTTTAGAAACCCTGAGTCGTATACGTAGTAGATTGGTTAAAGAACTGGTTTAAGTCTTTATTTGTCTGTCCCTTTTAATTCGCAATTAGTTTTAGAGTGTTTAATCGCGTTTGAGGCACTATGTTTACATAGCATTTTACACATTTTACAAATTGCTGTACAAGATTGCATTTGGGGTTGACGGTGCAGGAATACTGGTTATATTTGGATAAGTAAAAATTAAATCAACGGGACGATTTAGATTACACTCGTAAGCCTCTCTTTTTTAGGGAGGCTTATTTTTTTTCGCTAATCCAGTCCTTAATTGTATTCGCAATAATAGCAGTCACCGGTTTTTTTAGTTGTTGTTTGATAAATAGTACTATATTTATGAGTGTAAACTGGAAATCAGGATCGCTATGAACAACGCACTTTGGAACAGCATACAGCAGTTTGATTTCGATCATACACATGGCGATTATCCCTTTTCGGTTAGGTTAGCCAATGAAAACAGGTGGACAAAGAGCTTTACCGAAAGTGCCATTCTCGAGTATAAAAAGTTTATGTACCTGGCTGCTGTTAGCGATGTAATGGTTTCACCATCAGCCATTGTTGATGTGGTTTGGCACCAGCACCTTATTTTTTCGCAATTTTACCACGATTTCTGCCAGCTGTTAGGCAAAGATATTCAACACGTGCCCTCTACACATAATAGGGCGCAATTGGAGCAGTTTAAATGGGCTGCCGAACGGACAAAAGTGCAATACGCCGAATATTTTGGCTCGCAGCCCGAAAGCATCTGGCAGTATGGGAGTATGTTGGCCGGCTTAAAACTAATGCCTGCAAATGTAAAACCTGGTTTTGTGGTCTTGTTTGGAGTATTGTTATTCGGCTTGCTCACAGTTCCCTTTTATTATTTGCTTAAACCACTTTATGTGCGTATTGATAACCCGTATTTTATTTTAGGTTTTGCTGCTATAGCACTGGCTTGCTACGTAATACTCGATTTGTATAATAAAAACAGCATGAAAACCGTGTTGGGTAACTTCGATCGCGATTCTTTTGTTTATCACCTCCATCCTTTGGAGCTGGTTTACCTTAAAACCCAGCGACTTTCTGATGTAATTGGCGGCCCGGTAAATGAGCTGATTAACAATGGAACAATTAAAATCACCGATCAAATGATTTCGGTTTCCAATACCATTACCATTCAATCTGCAGAGCAGGCGCTGGTAGTTGGTGTTTTGCAAGAATCAGGTCGGGTTTATTATCCAAAACTGTTGCGAATATTAGCATCAAAACCCATATTTCGAAACGTAAGCAATAGTTTAGCTAATTTTCAACATCATTTTAACGAGTCTAAAGCTTTTGTCAAATTATTCCGCGCTAGTTTTATTGTATTTGCTTTTTTGCTCATGTTACCCCTTGTGAGGATAATTACAGGTATTGAGCGAGATAAGCCGGTAACCCAGGCGGTTATTGTAACGATTGCTTTGCTTGTATTTGCAATCTTTTATTTGCGCAAGCTATCCTTAATGCTATGCAAAGAAACCATTCCTGGTTGGTACGGTAATCATGTGCAGTATAAGCAGAAAGCGGGTAGCGATTGGCAATGGAATTATTTTCTATATGGAAGCGCTGCTTTAAATGCTTCTTTTTTTACGGTGATGAATTATAACGAACGCAACAAATGGGGCAGTAGCGATGGTGGAAGCGGCTCCTGCGGTTCATCTTGCGGCAGTTCTTGTGGCAGCTGTGGTGGATGTGGTGGTGATTAGATTTCCGCACCGCTAAGAACCATAGCTTACTTTTGCTGCAATATTTTTAAATTGCCGCCATAAATCTTGCTGAACCCAACTTTTTGATAAAACGCACTCATGAAAATATTAGATAAACTAATGCCAGTTGATCCGCAAAGACAAAAATGGGCTGCAATAGCCTATACCGTTATCATTTCTGCAATATTATCGCTTTTGGGTATTTATGGTATTGGAACCTACGGAATAGCGTTATTTATATTTACGCCAATGTTTATCGGTGGCGGAGCTACCTTAATTTACGGTCGAAAGCATAAAATAAATAAGAAACAGGCTGCTAAACTTGGTTTTATTACCCTGGCTATCTTTACGGCATTGTTGCTGGTATGTGCGAAAGTACCCTAAGGTGCATTTTAATGGCTGCCCCCTTTGCCTTGCTGCTTACTTGGTTGGGCAGTAACCTGGCCCATGCCATGGTTGAAAAGAAACCCAGCAGTGCCCCAACAGTAATGGCACTTTATATTTTAGTTATTCCAACCACTGCTTTTATCGAAAAAAGGAGTGCACCCGAACTTACTTCGGTGGTTACCTCAATAGAAATAAATGCCGGGCAAGAAAAAGTTTGGGAAAATGTAATTTCTTTTCCAGAGCTTAAAGCACCAAAGGAATTTCTTTTTAAAGCTGGGATTGCCTACCCCATTAATGCCAGGATAGCTGGTAGTGGTGTTGGGGCCATACGGCATTGTAATTTTACTACAGGTAGTTTTGTAGAGCCGGTAACGGTTTGGGCTAAACCGAAACTTTTAAAATTTGATGTGCTTGAGCAGCCCGCACCAATGAAAGAGATTAGCTACTGGGATATTGATGCGCCGCACCTGCACGATTACTTTGTATCTAAACGAGGTCAGTTTATGTTAACCCGATTATCGAATGGCAAAACACTTTTAACAGGCACTACCTGGTATTATCACGATATTAAACCTGCCTTCTATTGGCAGCTCTGGAGCAATTATATCATCCATAAAATACACCTTAGGGTACTTTCGCACATTAAAGAAAATGCCGAGAAGTAAATGATTATGTTTGCTTTATTTCTTTTGAGAATTATCAAAGAAAAAAATATTTCTTCATGAAATCTTAATCTTTCTGCCGTAATATTGTAATCATAAGGGGTGAGAGCCTTATATCAACTTCATAAGTTGAGAGCGTTAATTTAGATAGGGGATGTAGCCAATGGTTGCATCCTTTTTTTATTTCAGTTTGCATTTTATGCAATGGCCAGGGTTTCCAACTGCTCTTCTTCCAGTTTTTTTAATAAACCAGGTACTTCATTCCAATGGTTTACCCTTTGGTGGTGATCTTTCTCCACGTTGTGGAATGCGGTAAACATTAGAGGCTTTCCTTTGCAGAAATCGAGGTTCTTGCAATGATCGTCAATTAAATAATCGGTATCGATAATGCTTTTGTCTCCACAAAAAATAATATTTCTCCAGCCAATAAATGGGAAGTGTTCGGCCAGCCACTCGCGTTTTTCGAACAGCGACAACGGAAATTCCATTGCAGCCGAAACAATGTACACTTCATAATCTTCCGTTAATTTTTTTACTGTTTCTACGGCGCCTTCCATTAGGGGGAGGTTTCTGAAAAAGCCTGCTTTATTGCAGATTTTCATCACCGTTTCGCGGTCTGGAAAAAGTTCTTCTTCCGATTTGCCTTTTATGTCCTCACGGGTAAGTATAATACCGGTTTCAGCAGCGTACGATTGTAATATGTGGTCTTCTATATCGGCGAGTACGCCATCCATATCTATGCCTATTGTTCTTTTCATGATTTGCTATGTTTTGCAACAAAAATATTAAATATTGCAATATATTGCAAATTTGTTTCCGTTTAAAATTTTATATTTGCAGTATATTGCAATGTTATGGTAAAAGAAGAACGCTTACAGATTATAATCGATACACTTGAAAAAGATAGCAAGGTGCGTCTGGATCAGCTCAGTGGTTTACTTAAGGTATCAGAAGATACAGTAAGGCGCGACATTAAAGAGCTCGATACACAAGGTTTGCTCAGGGCTGTAAGAGGAGGGGCAATTGCCCGTTCGCCTAGTCCACAGCATTATCGCGAAAGGGAAAAATATAATCAGCAACATAAGCAGACCATCGCGGCCAAAGCTTTGCAGTTTTTAAAAGATGGGCAGGTGGTGTTTTTTGATGGCGGAACTTCGGTAGTAGCCCTGGCTGCTGCATTACCAAAAGATTTAAAAATTACCATCATTACCAATAGCTTTCCTGTAGCCAATATTTTAGAAGATCATCCGGGTGCTGAAGTGATATTTGCCGGTGGAAAATTGCACAAAACCGCATTTACCACTATGGGCCAGGAAACTATCGATACCTTTAGAAAAGTGCGCGCCGATATTTGTATGCTGGGAATTTGTAGTCTGCACCATAGCATGGGCATTACGTCGATGATATACGAAGATGCGCAGCTGAACAATACGATGATTAATCAGGCGCAGAAAACCATTGCGCTTTCGGCCTTAGAAAAAATCAATACTGTAGAGCCATATTATGTATGCCCTGTTACCGATGTAGATGTAATTATCACCGAAACTGAGCCTGATAGTGCGGCTTTAGATGCTTACAGGCATTTAGGGATTGAGGTTGTTTGATTATCTTTTTTTACATAGCAATCCTCACCCTGATCCGATAGCTATCGGATTTATTTCAGGGTCTCTTCAATTGGCACTGATTACGTGTATCTTTAAAATTATAATAAAATAACTTATTTTGTGGCATCTAAAATAATCCTCAATAATGGAAGCCATTTTAATGCCGCCTTATCTTTTGCAAGAATTAATACTCCTGTATGCCTGCTGGAGTATTGGTATATTCTTTTTTGCCAAAACTAAATCTATTGGTCAGTTGGATATGGTTAATGTCTGGCTAATCAGGGTAATAGGATTGTTTATTTGCTAGAATTGCCGATAAATATGATATTTGGTGGTCAGGATGCTTACGCGTGGATCAATCGCTATACCGGTCCGTATTGGTATACGGGAGTTTTTCCAGTATTCGTGTATTTATTGGCGACACAAAGCCTTTGGGTAGCTCGTTTCCGTTTTTCTAAATACTGGCGTTTAGCTTTTGGAGTACTGCTGGTAATCACTACGTTTTTCGATAAAATACTGGTATGGTTTAGTGGCTTACAAAACAGTCGTGATAGCGTATTTCGGGGAATGATTTACCAATCACCTTTACTGCATATGCAATCTATAGTTATATACAGTTTGATAGTTGGAGTAGGGTATTGTATTATGCGGGAGAAATAATGTGCATCTACTGTATTTAAGAATCAATAAAATGAATTTGAAGAGAATTTTGATTTTGCTAATCACTGTACTGAGCAGCTTGATGGTTAAAGGTGTAAGAGCTCAATCTATTGAAGTAAAAAAGAGTGCGGTAAATGAAGCAATGCTTTCTAAAGATGAAATTAAAAAAATAATACAAATTGTATCCCAAGAGAGGATAACAGAGCAGGTTAAAGATTCCATTGCAGATTTGATTTATGATAGAACGCACAATCCCTTAACCTTTGATAAAACTCATAAACGGGATAAAAGTGATCAATCTATAAATTCAGAAGAGCAGAGCGAGACAATTGAGGAGTGGAAGGCGTATGATGGAGATGATAAAGTATGGGAGTTGGTAAATATAGAATACTTTCTTTATGAATTTGCTTTGTTGGGTAGCATCGATGGGTTTGGTGGCGTATTAACTTCTTTAGAAGGTTCCAGGCATTGGCGGGCTATTACGTTTGACGCTTCGAATTTTAAAAGAAATGATTTTCTCGTCCCGATGAAAGCACTTAATAAAGAGTTCAATAAAACAAAAAGGATGCTATTAGCTATTGATGTAACAGTTTTTGTTATTGAAAGTGCTGATTTGCCCGAGTTTAAGAAGATGGTGAAACGAACAAAGTGGGGTGAAATAATTCAATATTGATATGGCCGAGAGGTGCTGAAACACCCGTCTGACTAGCTGGGCAGAAGTTAAGCAGGACGATTAAACTACTCTAATCCGTTACCGGCAGGCTTTCTAATTTGGGCAATGAAATAAAAAACGAACTCCCCAAATCTTTACCTGCGCTACTGGCCCAAACCTTGCCGCCATGCAGCTGCACCGGTGTTTTAACAATGTAAAGCCCAATTCCGTTTGAACGTTCTTTTGCCGTTGGTACTGATGATAGCCTGGCAAACTTGGTAAAAAGCTTGGTGATGTCTTGTGGAGTCAAGCCTACGCCATTATCTTTAAATTCGAATATGATATTGCTGGCTTCAGCACTACAGATTACTTCGATTTCTCCGCCAATCTGCGAATATTTAATGGCATTACTCAGCAGATTCGTAAAAACATCATTTATACGTTCCTTATCTACCTGGATATAGCCATCAGTTTGGCAGTTTATTTTAAGGCTTTGTTGTTTTTGTTTTAAGGCAAAATCAAAAGTTGCAGCCACCCCGTTTAGCAGGTTCTTTACTTTAACCGTTTCAAATTTGAGGTCGATCGTGGCATTCTCATTCCTGGCTTCGCTGAGCAGGTTATTCATCGTCTGCTCAATGTTTCGCCCGGTTTGCTCAATCTTACTGCCTAATGAGGCCATTTTTTCTGAAGTGAGCAGGCCTTTGCCTAAAAGTTGTCCATAAGCAATCAGCGATGTAGCCGGATTTTTCATGTCGTGGGCCAGGCGGTGTAAACGGTCATCGTAAGCGCGTACTGTATTGCGGTTAATTAATCGCGATTCGAGTTTTTCGAAGGTAATCCGCGCTAACCATTTCAATACTGTTAGCTGATCTTCCTCAATGTCGTAGCGGGGTTTGTTGTCCATTACGCTAACCGTTCCAATTACAAATCCTTCCATTGTGGTAATTGGTGCAGCCGCATAAAAACGGATTCCATTATCCATTTTTACATAAGTATTATCTTTTACCTCAGCACAGGTTTCAGTATCCTCGATCAGGGTTATCTCTGCCGATTGTGAAGCGACGGTGCATAGGCTATCTTCCTTTTTGATTACTGATACCTGTATAGGGCTGGTATTGGCTTTAAAATACACCTGCGTTTCATCAATAAACGAAACAAATGATCCGGATGCTTTAAAAGTAATCTTTGCAATTTCTGCAATCAGATCAAAAAGAAGCTCCGGGGGTGTATCAATAATGTCGTAACGCCTAAGCTTATTGAGGCGCTGAGACTCGTACTCAGGTCTGGTATTTGAGGGCTTACTAAACTTACTCATGTACAGGGACTTTTTAGAAAAAAATTACGATGGCTAAGGTTTCTAACAAACATAAAGCAAAGAAGTTTTATTTGTTGAATTTAGCATAGCTTATGGGAGGTGTGTCGAAATTGATAATCCTGGTGTGAAGATTTACAGTTTGGGATGAAAGGATATATCATGTAAGATGAGTCGATACAATAGTGGCTACCGATTGTCCTACTTTGCTTCGTTAATAAGCTGGCTGATAATTTTTAGAAATGAGTTTGATTCTTCTGATTGCTCTTTTCGGTTGCTTTCTAATGGAAAATTACCTTCTATATAACGTAAAATGCCATCTTTATCAATAAATAGGTTTCTGGGGATGGCCGATATTTTTAAGATTCTTTTGTATGACTCGCCATTCGCCAATACTAAGAAGTTAAATCCTTTCGCTTTAGCAAATTGTTTTAAATCGTCCCGGGCGGCATCATTTTCAGTAATGGAGATGAAATTCATCTCTGTGCCGTACTTATCCTTTAATCTGCTTAGTGCGGGCATCTCTGCTATGCAAGGACCGCAATAAGTAGCCCAAAAGTTAATAAATGTTGGTTTGCCTAAAAACTGTGATGAAGTATATATTTTGCCATCCAAATCTTTTAGTTCAAAGTGCGGAATTTTTTTGCCAAGCAGCAAGAAAGTAGAATCTTGTTTGTAAGTGAATTCAAAAGCTGATTTTTCTGTTGCTTTGTTTACTTCAAACCGGAGATAATTGACAACGGTATCTTTTTTTGTGATTTTATGATAAATAGTTGGAGTGATGTCAAGGTCTGCAGGTAAGCCTTTTGAAATTTTATTAAAGGTAGTTCTTATTTCCGCTTCAGTAAAGAACTTATGGGTGTTGAAGGTGTAAATATTGGTTTGCGAATAAGCTTTTTGAGTAAGCACTAATAATAAGCAATACAATAGAAGTCTCATGTAGTGGTTTGAATAATTTATTCTAATATATGTATTGTAGATTAATGTTTTACGTAGTTAATCTTTTTCGTTTCGGAATAAATATGTAAACGACTTTGAATTCTTAATGTATAACGGATAAAATCTCTCTTCTTCTTAGTAAAAAGGATGCGCATGTAAATGAAAAAATAAGTAAAAACCCTGTATAAAAGAAAAGAGATACTCCATCCAGACGTATCTCTTTTTTCTAACCAAATATAAACCTGTTATGAGCCAGGCTTTGTCTTTAACCTTCTTTCTAAACCTAGGTTTATCCAGAAAGTGATTTATCTTTTTCTATTGATAACAAACATCGTTCCGTTTATTATGATACAAATATAGTAAAAAATTTGATAGTGTAAAAAATACACTAAGAAAATTTTAAGTATTTTTTTTGTCATTTTTTATTTCCTGTTCCTTTTCTTTATGCTTTTAGGAATTAAAATGATCGTACTGCAAAGATAAAGCAAAAATTTGTTAACTAATTGTTAAATATTGTCAATTTATAGTACGATTTAGTCAAACGTTTGTTTAGATTTTGATTAAAAATAGATTTTATTGAGATTTTGTTGTGATTTTTTGTGTTTTTGGACTTGTTAAATAAATTTTCGGTGTAAAAACTGAATAATATTGATTTTTAACCAGATTGTTAAAATAAATTTATAGGTGAAAATGCTGTTTAAAATAAAAAGGTAGCATTAAATTAATAATGCTACCTTTTTGGTGGTATAATGTGCGCTTGGCGCTATTTTTTATTATAAACTAGCGTAATATTCTACGAATTTAGCTAATGCAGAAGAATATCCCCACTCGTTATCGTACCAAGACACTACTTTTACGAAATTATCGTTCAAAGAGATACCTGCTTTTGCATCGAAAATAGAAGCGTGGTCATCACCAATAAAGTCAGAAGAAACAACTTCGTCCTCAGTATAACCTAGTACGCCTTTTAAATCGCCTTCAGAAGCAGCTTTCATTGCAGCTTTAATTTGCTCGTAAGTTGCTGGTTTTTCTAAGCGTGCAGTTAAGTCAACCACAGAAACGTCAGCTACAGGAACGCGGAATGACATACCTGTTAATTTTCCTTTTAATTCAGGAAGTACCATGCCTACAGCTTTAGCAGCACCGGTTGATGAAGGGATGATGTTAGAGAAACCACCACGGCCACCTCTCCAGTCTTTAGCTGATGGGCTATCAACAGTTTTTTGAGTTGCAGTTACCGCGTGAATTGTGCTCATTAAACCTTCAACAATACCGAAGTTATCGTTTAATACTTTAGCAATTGGCGCTAAACAGTTAGTAGTACATGATGCGTTAGAAACGATAGTCTGATCTGCAGTTAATTTATCGTGGTTAACACCCATTACGTAAGTAGGAATGTCGCTATCTTTAGCCGGAGCAGAGAAAACTACTTTTTTAGCACCTGCAGCAATGTGTTTCTCAGCATCAACACGGGTTAAGAATAAACCAGTTGATTCGATTACAACCTCAACACCTACAGCATCCCATTTCAAATCAGCAGGGTTTCTTTCTGAAGTAACACGGATAGTTTTACCGTTTACTACAAGGTTACCGTCAACAACTTCAATCGTGCCATCAAATTTACCGTGTGTACTATCATATTTTAACATGTAAGCCATGTAATCCGGATCAATTAAGTCGTTAATGGCTACAATATCTAATCCTCTTTTTAATGCGGCTCTGAAAACCAGTCGGCCAATACGGCCAAAGCCGTTTATTCCAATTTTGCTCATTGTTTTTGTTAATTAATGTAATGTTTTAATAAATTCTGTATTGGTTCTTTAATAATGCTTTTAATTTCAAGGTTGTATTTGCCTGCTACAAACCTTAAACGGTCTTCGAGCTCGGCAGCTACTTTGCCCACAATGTGTAGTTCCTTATTAGGGTATTTCTCAACTGTTGGTAAAATATAAGTTTCAATATACTTTACAAATCCTTCGTCAATCAGCTTACGGATATACTCGTGTTTGCTGTTTTGGGTAACGAAATCGAAAAACGAAGTTAAGAAAATATTCGCCTGCGGCTTATTGTAAATGCGTTCTAAAATTTGAGGGCGGTCCAGATTGTGTGTTAACAAGAATTTGGTTTCAATATCTTTAGGTAGTTTATGGCTTAAAAATTCTCTGAGTATCATTTTTCCAAAGTAATTTGAAGAACCTTCATCGCCTAATATATAACCCAATCCAAAGTTATTGTTGACGGGTTTTTTTCCATCAAAGTAGGCACAGTGTGCTCCACTGCCCAGCATACCTACAATACCTGGTTTATCCAGGCAGGCTGCTTTTGCTGCACCGAACATATCATTTTCGACTACAACTTTGCTGTATTTAAAAAACGAAGAAAGGGTTTTGGCCAGTTCTTCTTTCCTGTCTGCCGATGATGCGCCAGCTGCAAAGAAATAAATTTTCTTGATGTTCTCTGCATTGTTAACCAGGGCCACCTTTTTATTGAGGATCTGTAAAATCGTTTTCGGATCAACAAAGCATGGGTTTAAGCCTGTAGTATTGCAATGTGCCACCACTTGTCCATTTTGGGTAATTTTCCAAAATGCTGTTTTCGATCCACTGTAAACAACCGCTATCATATTATATAGAAAGTACTTCGGTCATTTCCAATAAATCGGGTTCGAGTTTGAAGGAATGTGCCGTTAAAGCCTCCTTAATGCTGGTTAATTTAATTTCGTTTCCTTTTAAGCCTACCATTTGTTCAGTTTGGCCTGCAATTAACGCATTTACTGCGGCAAAACCTAACCTGCTGCCCAAAATCCGATCGTAACTGCTCGGGCTACCGCCGCGTTGCAGGTGACCAAGGATGGTAACTTTGGTATCGTAGTGATCAAAAGTTTCTTTTACTTTTTTCGCTATATCGTAAGCACCGCCTTGTTTATGTCCTTCGGCAACAATTACAATGCTCGATGATTTTTTGGTTGCTGCACCTAAAGCAAGCTTGTCAATCAGCTCATTTACGCTCGTTTCCTTTTCAGGTAGCAATACCGCTTCGGCACCGCTGGCAATCGAACTTCTTAGTGCAATACATCCCGAATCGCGGCCCATTACTTCAATAAAAAATAAACGGTCGTGCGCATCGGCAGTATCCCTGATTTTATCAATCGCTTCAATTACGGTGTTAATTGCCGTATCGTAGCCCAGTGTAAAATCCGATCCTACAAGGTCATTGTCAATTGTACCCGGAATACCAATTACCTTTACACCAAAATTTTCAGAAAAGCGTTTGGCTCCGGTAAAGGTTCCATCGCCACCGATAACCACCAGGCCATCGATATTATTTTTCTTTAAATTGTTGTAGGCAATTTGCTGGCCTTCGTCGGTTTTAAACTCTAAGCAGCGTGCAGTTTTCAATATCGTACCGCCCAGATGTAATATATTACTTACCGAACGTGCATCCATTGGTTTTATGTTGTCGTTTATTAAACCCTGGTACCCTTGCATTACACCATACATATTAATGCCATGGTAAATCCCGGTACGAACAACAGCTCTGATCGCAGCATTCATTCCGGGGGCATCGCCACCAGAAGTTAATACAGCTATATTTTTAATATTTGGCTTCATCATTATATTATACGAATATAGTGTGTAATTTTTACACTAAGTAATTTTTTTTATTTTTTTTACTTAATATTGAAAGTCATACCTTTATCTGCTTAAAATAATTAATTTTTACTTTGGAACAAATTTTACCTCATTTAGATTCTGTTTTCTCGATAGATTGCGTTTTGTTTGGATTTGATGGTAAGGAGTTAAAAATCCTGCTAATTGAAAGGAATGAAGAACCATTTAAAGACTGGTGGGCTTTGCCCGGTAATATTGTTGGTCCAGACGAGAGTTTAGATCAGTCTGCCTCCCGGATTTTATATGAACTTACGGGGTTGCGTGGTATTTACATGGAGCAGTATTATGCTTTTGGCGATCCGCACAGGCACCCGCAGGGTAGGGTAATTACTTTGGCTTATTATGCTTTAATCCGTTTGGGTGGTGATAAAGAACTGCGCCCGGTTAGTGCTTATGTAAAACGTGCCAATTGGTTGCCAATTACCGATTTACCTAAACTGGCTTTCGATCACCAAAAAATATATGACAAAGGTTTAGAAAAAATAAAACGCCGGATTAAACATCAGCCGATTGCTTTTGAGCTTTTGCCAGAGAAATTTACCTTAACGCAATTGCAACATGTTTATGAACTGGTTTTAGGTAAAAAACTGGATAAACGGAATTTCAGAAAGAAGATTGTAAGCTTTGGTGTGCTGAAAGAATTAGATGAGAAACAAAAAGGCGTATCGTACCGCGCAGCTACATTATACCGTTTCGATAAACGAAAATATGCCAAGCTTTTTGGTAAGGAGATTTCGTTTTAGCGAATAAGCAGGGAGCGGAGCGCGAAGAGAAAAAGCTTAAGCAGAAAGACTAAAACCGAAAATACTTATAAACATAAAACCCGGGTTTGAAATTCAAATCCGGGTTTTATGTTTCTGATCCGACTGTGGACTCCAGACTTAGGACTAAAGACTATACTTTAGGCGCTAACTCCAGGTGGTAGTGTACTAAATCATCTATAGGTGAGCGGATAATTTTACCCACGCCCATTTCGTAACGATCGGCTACAATACTTAAAATATCGCGGAAACTATAACCTACAGAACCCACACAGTTTAATTTGTGGTCTTTGTAGTTTGGATAGTGAATAACCAAAGCTTCGAAAAATGCAGTAAATGCATAATCGATCGTGCTGAAAGCATAATCTTCGTAGTTATCTTTAAAATCGTATAAGAATTTACTAAAGCTTGCGCAAAAACGGTTTGGCAACGGCTTGTTGTAAATGTTATCGAAAATATCTTCGTTGGTTAATGCGTAGTTATCATAAAAAGCTTCACGTAAGCCTTTTGGCATGTAACCTTTCATGTAATCGCTTAAAATGCGTTTACCAATGTACGAACCGCTACCTTCATCACCTAAGAAATAACCCAACGAATCGATGTTCATGGTAATTTCGTTTCCATCGTATAGGCATGAGTTGGTTCCGGTACCTAAAATAGCAGCAAATCCTGGCTCGTTTCCAAGAAGTGCCCTGCAAGAGGCAAGTAAATCATGACCTACAAAAATGCTGGCATTGGTAAAAACCTGTTTCATGGCATCGGCCACAATTTTTACATTTGCTGGTGTAGAACAGCCGGCGCCGTAGTAATAAACCGCTGTTAGTTTTTCTCTTTCCAAGTGGTCTGGAAGAGTCTCATTTAAAGACTTTACAATGTACTCTTCTTTGGAAAAATATGGATTGTAACCTTCAGTGTTAAAGTAAATTTTTCTGCCGGCCTCGTTAATCAGACACCAATTTGTTTTGGTCGATCCGCCGTCTGCAATTACTATCATTTTTATTTATTTTTGGTTTTAGCACGATAAAAGTATAAAAAGTCTTATATTTTGTATCCTTTTTTTTAATAATTTTTTAACAATTTATTGTTGCTGAAAATTAAGTGTGTAAAAAATACACTATATAGCACGCTTAATGGCCGAAAAACCTTAAAATTATACCAGAAAAGGCATTGGTCTTTTTTTTAAACATCACGAATTTTTTTACAATCGAATAGCGAAATGAACAACAGATTTTTAGATTTCAGGAGTGATACCGTAACCAAACCAACCGCCGGAATGTTGGAAGCCATGATGACTGCGAAAGTGGGAGATGACGTTTTTGGAGAGGATGAAACCGTGCATGCACTGGAGACGAAACTGGCTTCAACTTTTAATATGGAAGCCGGATTGTTTTGCCCATCAGGAACGATGACCAACCAGATCGCCATCAAGTGTTTTACCCAACCCATGGATGAGGTAATCTGCGATCAGACTGCACATGTTTACCGCTACGAAATTGGTGGCATTGCTTTTCACTCAGGTGCCTCGGTAAGGTTACTTCATGGCGAGCGTGGTATTTTAACACCTGAGCTTATCGAACCTGAAATTAATGATGATAATGTACATTATCCCAATTCGAGTTTGGTAGTTTTAGAAAATACCGTAAATAAAGGTGGTGGTAGTTGTTATACCTTATCACAAATTGCCCCCATCCATCATTTGTGCAATATAAAAGGCTTAAAGTTACATTTAGATGGTGCCCGCATTTTTAATGCTTTAGCTGCAACCGGCGATCACGCCAGCGCGTACGGCAAATATTTTGATGGCATTTCGGTATGTCTTTCAAAGGGCCTGGGTGCTCCGGTCGGATCGGTGCTGTTGGGATCTAAACAAATGATCAATAAAGCACGTAAAATCAGAAAGGCATTTGGTGGAGGCATGCGCCAGGCAGGTTTTTTGGCAGCTGCAGGTATTTATGCTTTAGATCATCATGTAGAGCGGCTAAAAGACGATCATGCACACGCCAAGGCATTAGCTATTGCACTGGCGCGCACAGCTTATGTGAAATCGATTATGCCTGTTGAAACCAATATTGTGGTTTTTGAGGTAGAAAAAGGAGCTGCCGAGCGAATTGTACACCAGTTTAAAGAAAAAGGACTGCACTGTAATACTACCAGTGCCAGTACAATCCGTTTGGTTACGCATTTAGATCTTAGCCCTGCGATGATTGATCAGGCTATTGAAATAATATTACATTTGTCTTAGAAAGAGTCCTAAGCCATGAGTCTTTAGTCCTGAGTCAATATGTCTAATGAAATTCTAACCAAAATGTCCGAAAACTCCAAACTAATTACTCCAATCTCCAAAATCTTAGTAGCCAACCGTGGCGAAATTGCTTTACGTATTATGCGTTCGGCAAAAGAGATGGGCATTAAAACGGTTGCTGTTTTTTCAGAAGCCGATCGCAATGCCTTGCACGTTCGGTATGCTGATGAGGCAGTATGCATTGGGCCGGCACCTTCTAACCAAAGTTATTTGGTAGGAGAGAAAATTATCGAAGCCTGTAAATTAACCGGCGCTCAGGCCATTCATCCGGGTTATGGTTTTTTATCCGAGAATGCCACTTTTGCCCAATTGGTAGCCGATTCAGGGCTGATTTTAATCGGTCCTTCGCCACAGGCTATGGAAATTATGGGCAATAAACTATCGGCCAAGGCAGCAGCCTTAAAATACAATATCCCCATGGTGCCCGGAACGGAAGAAGCCGTACAGGATGTAAACGAAGCAAAGCAGCGCGCCATTGAAGTTGGTTTCCCGATTTTGATTAAAGCCGCGGCAGGTGGAGGCGGTAAAGGGATGCGCATTGTAGAGCAGGCAAGCGATTTTGAAGAACAAATGCAGCTGGCTGTGAGCGAGGCAACTTCTGCCTTCGGCGATGGATCTGTTTTTATTGAACGTTATGTTGCCTCGCCCCGTCATATTGAAATACAGGTGCTGGGCGATACACACGGCAATATTGTGCATCTTTTTGAGCGTGAGTGTTCAGTGCAGCGTCGCCACCAGAAAGTAGTAGAAGAGGCACCTTCTTCGATATTAACAGAAGGAATCAGGCAGCGGATGGGCAAGTGCGCAGTAGATGTGGCCCGATCGGTAAATTATACAGGGGCTGGCACAGTTGAATTTATCCTGGATGAAAACTTAAACTTTTTCTTCCTTGAAATGAATACCCGTTTGCAGGTAGAGCATCCCGTTACCGAACTGATTACGGGGATTGATCTGGTAAAAGAACAGATTAGAATTGCCTCGGGCGAAAAATTGAGTTTTAGTCAGGAAGATTTAAAAATTAATGGCCATGCCATCGAGCTCAGGGTTTATGCCGAAGATCCTGCCAATAATTTCCTTCCGGATATTGGTACGCTTCAAACTTATGTAACCCCGCAAGGCAATGGTGTAAGGGTTGATGATGGCTTTGAGCAGGGAATGGAAATACCGATTTATTACGACCCGATGATTGCCAAACTGATTACTTATGGCAAGGATAGGGAAGAGGCTATGGAGCGCATGGTGCGGGCAATTGAAGAATATGATATTACCGGGATAGAAACTACCTTAGGTTTTGGTAAATTTGTAATGCAGCACGAAGCTTTTAAAACCGGAAATTTTGATACGCATTTTGTTGCCAAATATTTAAAACCCGAAAGTTTAAAGGTACAAGATGAAACCGAAGCTTTAATTGCTGCGGTAATTGCTGCTAAACTGTTCCAGAAAAAGGATACGCAGGTAAGCGATGCCGCAAAGCAAAGTACTTCTGACTGGAGGAAAAACAGATTGAAATATTAATAAATTTTACGATTGCGCTGATCGTCATTCCCAACTTGATTGGGAATCTTAACCAATAGCTTTAAGATTCCCGCCTGCGCGGGAATGACGGTTTACAGAAAAAGATAAGCACCAATGTTCACAGGAATTATAGAAACCCTAGGCGAAGTTACCGCCATTAAAAACGATCATACCAACATCCACTTCACCATTTCATCGGCCATTAGCCACGAGCTAAAAATAGACCAAAGTGTAGCGCATAATGGCGTTTGTTTAACCGTTGTAGCTTTAAGTGATGGTACACATACCGTTACTGCAATAGATGAAACATTGAATAAAACCAATCTGGATGCATTAAAAGTGGGCAGTAAAGTAAACCTCGAGCGTTGCATGCAAATGAATGCCCGCTTAGATGGTCACATTGTACAAGGCCATGTAGACCAAACTGCCGTTTGCGTTAAGCGCGAAGAATTGGATGGTAGTTGGGAATACCGCTTTAAATATGATGCATCTGCAGGCAACGTAACCGTAGAAAAAGGTTCGGCTTGTGTAAACGGCATCAGCTTAACCGTTGTAAACTCTGCTGCCGACGAATTTTCGGTATTTATTATCCCTTATACTTTCGAACATACCAATTTACAGGAAGTGAACGTTGGCGATACCGTTAACCTGGAGTTCGATATTATTGGCAAATATGTTGCCCGCTTAATGAACAAATAGAATTATTTTTCAAGTGCCGATTTTATTTTAAGTATTTGTTAGTGAGTTTTTTGTTTTATTTTAGGCGTTGTAGTGACGCTTAATTTTTCATAACAGTGCAGGATAGTTTAGCGGATAATATTGCTGATTATTACTGTGAAACACAAAAAACCTAACACTAACCATTTATGAACAAAATCCCCCGTAAGTCAGGTGTACTCTGTACCCTTGTTCTACTATTTTCGATCGTTACTAATGCTTTGGCGCAGAAAATTTCTTTAAAAGATTTAACCGTTGAGCATTTGGTAAATCCTTTTAGTATAGATAACCCAAAACCCCGCTTTAGCTGGAAACTGGTTTCAGCAATTAAAGATACCAGGCAAAATAATTACGAAATCAGATTAGGTACTACAGCCAAAATTGATAAAGCAATTTGGAATGCCAATGTAAGCAACGATCAATCGGTATTGGTTACTTACAATGGCCCACAGCTCAGCTCTAAAACCAGGTATTACTGGCAGGTAAGGGTAAAAGATAACCACGGCAATACTTCGGCCTGGTCGCCGGTTCAGTATTTTCAAACTGGGTTAAAAGCCGAAGACTGGAGCGCTAAATGGATTACGGTTGAAGAAAAAGATACAGCCCTGGCCAGCCCGATGTTCAGAAAAGAAATCACCCTGAAAAAAGAAGTCCGTTCGGCAATGGCTTACATTACGGCAAAAGGACTATATCAGGCCGAGCTAAATGGCAAGCGCATCAGCAATGCTTATTTTGCACCAGGCTGGACAAGCTATAAAAACCACATTCAGTACCAGGCCTACGAGCTTACATCATCACTTAAAAAAGGGGCTAACGTAATTGGCGTATCGCTGGGCGACGGCTGGTACAAAGGCCGCATTGGTTTTGGCTGGCAAAAGCAGTTTTATGGCGATACCCGGGCGCTGTTGCTACAGTTAGAAGTGGTGTATGCTGATGGGAGCAAAGAAACTTTCGTTACCGATAGTACCTGGAAAAGCAATTACGGGCCAATCCGTGCAGCCAATATTTACGATGGCGAAAATTATGATTCCCGCCTGGAAATTGCCGGCTGGAATAATATTGGTTTTAAAGAAACGGCAGACTGGAAGCCTGTGCGCACACTCGAAAACGGACCTGAAAGACGGGTTGGTATGAGTGGGCCACAGGTAACCAAACACGAAGAATTTAAGGCTTTAAAGATTTTTAAAACACCGCTGGGCGAAACGGTTGTCGATTTCGGGCAAAATTTAGTAGGTTGGGTGATGTTAAAAGCTAAAGGACCAGCAGGTACCAAAATTACCATTAGCCATGCCGAGGTTTTAACTAAAGAAGGTAATTTTTACACCACCAATCTGCGTACTGCCAAACAACAAAATAATTATATCTTAAACGGAGGCGCAGAGCAGGTTTTCGAACCGCATTTCACTTTTCAGGGTTTCAGATATGCTAAAATTGAAGGCTATCCGGGCGAATTGAAGCTGGATGATTTAACGGCTGTTGCAGTGTACTCGGATATGCAAACCAGTGGCAAGTTTAGCACTTCTAATCCTTTGTTAAATCAACTGCAGCATAACATTAGCTGGGGGCAGAAAGGAAATTTTGTAGATGTACCTACCGATTGTCCGCAACGCGATGAACGTCTGGGTTGGACGGGTGATGCGCAGGCATTTGCCAATACCGCTGCCTACAATATGGATGTTTCAGGCTTTTTTACCAAATGGTTAAAAGATGTAGCTGCCGATCAGTTACCGAGTGGTAGCGTCCCTTTTGTAGTGCCCAATGTACTGGGTAACAACGACGCCGGTTCGGCCGGTTGGGCCGATGTGGCTACCATTATTCCATGGGATTTGTACGTGGTTTACGCAGATAAAGGTTTGCTCGAAACCCAATACGGGAGCATGAAAAAATGGGTCGATTATATCTCATCAGTCTCTAAAAATAATTTATGGAACAGTGGTTTTCATTTCGGCGATTGGTTGTTTTACCGCCCAAATGATGATAATGATGGCCGCGCTGCCGTGACCGACAAATACATGATTGCGCAAACATTTTATGCTCATTCTACTCAATTGCTCATTAATGCAGCAAAAGTTTTGGGTAAAACTGATGACGTAACGAAATACAGTGATTTACTGGCAAAGATAAAGGAAGCATATATTAAAGAAAACATGACGCCAAGCGGCAAACTGATTTCGAATACCCAAACGGCCTATGTTTTGGCTCTGCAATTTGATATGCTGCCCGAAAACCTGCGCGCACAGGCCGCAAAACGTTTGGTAGATAATGTGCGCGATTATGGTAACCACCTTACCACAGGCTTTTTAGGTACGCCATACCTTTGCCACGTTTTGAGTCGTTTCGGCCACGAAAACGTAGCTTACGATTTGTTAATGCAGGAAAAATACCCTTCGTGGCTTTACCCGGTAAAAATGGGGGCTACCACCATTTGGGAGCGGTGGGATGGAATTAAGCAGGATGGCTCTTTTCAAACGGCTGATATGAATTCTTTTAACCACTATGCTTACGGCGCTATTGGCGATTGGATGTACAAAAACATTGCAGGTATTAATCCGGTTGTATCAAAGCCGGGCTATAAAGCTATTTTGATAAGCCCGCGGCCGGGAGGTAAATTAACCAGCGCTTCGGCCGAGCTGGAAACGGTTTACGGAACCGTAAAATCTTCATGGACTTTAGCTGATGGTATTTTTAAGCTTGATGTAGTTGTTCCGGCTAATGCTACTGCAACTGTAATACTACCCAAAACCGATAAGAAGGAAGAAATCGGCTCTGGAAGCTACCATTTTGAAAGTAAATATTAATGATAAATACAACCATAAAGCCTCGACAATTACGGGGTTTTATGGTTTTGAAGCTTAATAGAGAAAGCCAAACAGCCATAATGGAACTTTGTTTCCAATGCCGTTTTCTATATTGGAACTAAAGATTGAGTGTTGTTTTGTTGGCTAAGAAGTACAAAAAGTGATGAGTTTTGTTGGTTAGAATGTGCAATTACGCTCGCCTACAACAACTGTAATGTCACTTGGCGACATTTTGAAAGTAAATATTAATGACTTAATATTGCAGCACGGTTAAAGTAGACGAAAGATCGTCATTTCGAGCGAAGTGCAACGAAGCCGAGAAATCTAGCTTGATAGATCTCTCCCCGCCTGTACGGGCAGGCATTCCACTACGTTCCAGTCGAGATGACGATACTTTTTTAAGATAATAAATGTACAGTAAAGAAGAATCAGTAAGGTTACGACAACAATTTTGGATCAGTTTCGGGCAATACATGAAACCCGTTCCCTCGGCCAGCGGGTCTACAGTAAACTGGACCAATTATAAAACGGGAGTTAAAAATATCTTCTTTAAAATGGATGTTGACAAGAAGGAAGCCTATATCAGCATCCAGCTTTCTCACCCCGATACCGGCATCAGGCATTTAATATTCGAGCAATTCGAAGAGTTTAAACTCATGTTCAGTAATGAAATGGGCGAAGAGTGGGACTGGATTAAGGATGCAACTGATGATTTTGGTAAAACCGTAAGCCTGATTTCAACCAGGATTACCGGCGTAAGTATTTTTAACCAACAGCACTGGCCCGAGCTCATTTCCTTTTTCAAACCCCGTATCATTGCACTCGACGAATTTTGGGACAATGTAAAGCCGGTGTTCGAAAGCCTCGTTTAGTCGGTCAGGTTGAGTTGCGCCAGCCGATCTTTTGCAAACTTAATTTCTTCCTTATCGTCAGTTACGCTAGGTTTGCTCTTCAAGTACAGGTTGTAATATTTTAGCGCATTGGCACTTTGCTTTAAACGGGTATCGTAAAGTATAGCCAGTCGGTAATAGAGGGTAGGCGTAGCGTTAAATTGCAGTCCTTTTTTATAGGCTGTATTGGCCAGGCTAAACTGATTGTTTTCTTCGTACACCAGGCCCAGCAACGAATAATAACTCGGGGTATTGGGCGAAATGGCCTCATCAATAGTTTTCTTTGCATAAATTGCTGCCTGCGGATAATTTTTCAAAGCCCGGTAGCTTAATGCGGTATAATATAGAGTAGCCTCATTTTGCATGGCCATTTTCTCCAGCATTTTAAATAGATCAATGGCTTTCTGGTATTTTTTGGTGTAATAATATGCTTTGGCTACATCTTTCACCACCCCGGCATCGGCGCCATCTTTTAATAATTTTTCACCCGCGGCAATTACTTCACTGTATTTTTTTAACTGGTTGGCTACCGGCAATTTTTCTTTTTGCAAAATCAGGTTATCTGTATCTGCTTTACTGGCTACATCGAGCACCTCATAAGCTTTTTCGTGCGCTTGTTTTAAAGAGTAGATATTGGCCAGATCTATGGCCACATCGCCCTCCGTAGGGTTAATTTTATTGGCTTTTAACAAATACAAAAGTTTAAGCGAATCGGTAGGCATGCTGTATAGATTAGCCAGGAGCTTATATACATTAAAATTATTGCTGTCTATTTTTATAATTTCGCCATAGTACTGCCGGGCTTTTTCGGTATTGCCCCTTCTGGTATTAATGCTGCCCAAACTAAACAGGGTAGGCAGGCTTTGTGGTTGAAGGATATAAGCTTTGCTGTAAAATTTTTCTGCTTCAACATTGTTTCCGGCCATTAAAAAGCAATACCCCATTTGGCTAAGCACTTTAATATCAGTCACGTTTTCGCCATAAACCGATTTCAGGTATTGTGCCGCATCGGCATAGCGCTGGGTTTGGTATAAATCGAAAAGTTTTTCTTTATCTACAACCACATTCTGAGCGTAAGTTAGCTTAACAAGACAGCATAACACGAATACTATAAACAGCTTTTTCATAACAAGGAATTATGAAACTAATTTATTAGTTGTTTTTGTCAATTCCAAATTTGTTTTCAAATAGTACGCTGAAAAACCTGAAATAAAAACAAAATAAAGCTTAATGGGTTTATAAGGAATAGTTTAACTAAAAGATAAGAACCTATGAACACTTTAAAGAAGTTTGAATTAATGGAAAAGATTGTGCGTGAATTGGAAGATCTACAAAATTCTCAGCAGGCCCTTATTCAGAAAATTGGTAAAATTGAAGTAGATAACATTGAACTCGGAGATAGCCGTTTGGAAAAAGATTTACCAGACATTCACCAAAATTTAGGTGATAACTTAGATACTATTTCAGGAATTTTAGATTACTTTGCAGGTAAAACACAAACCTTTGGTGATAAAAACAATGTGGATGCCTTAAAAGAACAGGAAGCCATAAACAATGCCACCAGCTAAATTTAATCGCATATGAAATTTTTATCTTTAACCGTTGCTTTCTTACTTGTAGGCCTGTTTGCCAGTGCACAAGTATTACCTTCATTCCAGCTAGGCATTAAAGCTGGTGCAAATTTTTCGAAATTTGATAGTGAAAACACTTTTAACAGTGAAAACCGCGCAGGTTTTTACGGTGGGTTATGGGCCAGAGTAGGAGCCGCCGGTATTTATTTTCAACCAGAATTATATGTTTCTGGCAAGAAAACAAATCTGGTAAGCAATTCGGGAGAGGTAAATAAAGTAACCTTTACCAGTTTAGATGTGCCATTACTGGTTGGTACCAAGTTTGGTGCTGCTGGTATAGGTTTACGTTTAAACACGGGACCTGCGTTTTCGTTAATTTTAGATGAAAACCAAAGCTTCAGCCAGGCGGCTGGCAGTGTTTTCAAAGCCGATTTTAAAAATCAGGCAGTTGCATGGCAGTTTGGTGCAGGTTTAGACCTTAAAAAGTTAAGTTTCGATGCCCGTTATGAGCTTGGCTTATCTAAAATCAACAAATCGGGTTATCCGGGTACTAAGTTAAACTTATTTACGGTTGGCTTAGGGTATAGGATTTTGTAAAATTTCAGAGTAAAATTAACAATATAAAAGGCAGGCCGATTTAAAATCGCCTGCCTTTTCTTATATAAAGCAAGTTCTGCTGACATTTAATTCAGATAGCTTAATCTTCAAACGATATGAAGTATTATGAATATATTTGTTATATTAAATCGAGAAAAGGCCGTAAAAATTTAAAGAAATGGACTTAGGGTTAATTGAAAAATATAATGCATTGGATATAGCTAACGTTATAGACCATGAAAAATTCAACAATATTTCTGTAGTCCATCATTCTACTGTTTTGGAGGGGTCTACGCTAACGGAAGTTGAAACCCAGGTTTTAATAGACGAGGGATTGACCCCAAAAGGAAAACCCTTGATGCATAGCTTAATGGTTACCGATCACTTTTCGGCTCTGCAATTTGCGTTGAAAGAGGCCAGTAATAAAAGACCGGTCACTGTTTCGTTTATTCAGGAATTAAATGCGATGCTTATTCGCAATACAGGGTTGGTTTATAACACCGTTTTCGGCACTGTAGATGCAACAAAAGGAGAGTTTAGAAAGGGAAATGTTACTGCCGGAGACACCTACTTTCCAAATTACGATAAAGTTGCTTATCTTACAGAAAACCTTGCTGACGTTATCAATAAAGCGATGCAGACTGATTTGTCAGTATCGGAGCAGATTAAATTATCATTCGATGCACATTACAACCTGGTTAGCATACATCCATTCTATGATGGCAACGGGCGGACTTCGAGGTTATTGATGAATTATATACAGGCCTATTATAAGCTACCTCTTGCCATTGTTCATCAGCAATCAAAAGTTGATTACATAGAAGCTTTAAAAGATACCAGAGCAAAAGAAGATATCAATATTTTCAGGGATTTCATGAGCAAAGAATATACTTTGCTTTTGAAAGATGAAATTAAAAAGTTTGAGGAAACCACTAAACCAAAATTAGGTAGAGGCTTTCATCTCCTGTTTTAAATCTAATTTATATTGAGGATAGCGTTACCATCTGATAGTATACTAACCTTACCGCTTTCTTAATCCTCTTTTTCCAATTCTACCTCGGTAAGCTCATAAGCAAACGATCCTTTTTTAGGTACAATAGGTGTTGCCCTGCCAATGCTGAGTGCTTTAATAAACGAAGCACCAAAATAAAAGATTAGCGAAGAGTAAAACACAAAAAGCATAATTACGATTATAGAGCCAGCCGACCCGTAAATGTTGCTGATATTACTCAGCGGTAATAAAATCCTTAAAATATACTTACCCGCAGTAAATAAACAACCGGTTAATAAACCACCCGAAATGGCTGCACGCCAGGTAGGTCTGCCGTTGGTTAAAAACCTGAACAGCATGGTAAACCAGGTGGTTACAATAATTACAAAAACCAACTGGTTAATGACTGAAGTTAGAACCAGCCCGAAAGAAGGGGAATTTGTTTTCAAATAGGCCCCGATGAAGGCCTGTACACTATCTGCCAATAAACCAATAAAAAATAAGATGCCTGCCAGCAGTATAATGGTAACCGATATAGCCCGCGACTTAAGCGTGTAAACAATTCCCTTTTTATCTTTCTGGCCAATGTTCCAGATTTGTTCTAAAGAGTTTTTAATTACGTTGAACAAGGTCGTGGCAACAAACAGAAAAAATATAAAACTGAACAGCGTAACATACCAGGCCTGATCGATCCCCCTGATGTTCCTTAAAGTTGTTCTGATTTGGATAATGCTGTCGTTATCCAAAATATTGGCCAGGCGTTCAAACAAATGGGTTACAAACATTCTTCTATCGGTAAACATACCAAATAACCTGATCAGGATAATAAGGATAGGGGGTAATGCAAAATTGGTGAAAAAAGCAGTAGCGCCGGCTAAGCGTAGCGGATCATTTTGCTGAAATAAATTAAATGCTTTTCTTATGGTAGAGAAAAAAAACTTCAGGTCTTCTGTTATCGATGGCATCGCTACTGCGTTAAACTAAAAGGCGCGAAATTAGTAAAAATACTTTGCCCGCGCCTTTTGTATCGTTAAAGTTTCTAATTTGTTTTGGTAAAAACAAGTAGTGTTTTATCGCCGTTTAACAGATAAAGCTTGTTATCAGTTAGTTTTGCGCCATTTACCTGGTTTAATGCGTGCAGGTAAGCCCGCTCAGCAGCATCCGTTTCCTGACAAAACATTTTGGTGCCAAAAACATTTTTTACTGAGATTTTATTGTCGGCAATCTCCGCGCGCCCACCATAGTTATTGCAAAACGATTTTCCGCTTAATTTTAAGCTGTCAGCAAAGTTTAGGGTTGCTTTTGCGGCAGCCGGAAGCGTTAAACCAGGCAGTTCGGTGAGTTCCCATTGGGTATTGGTAAATTTTGCAGGGTCTATTTTTTCTTTGCAGGAACTGAATAGCAAAAGCAACAGGCCAATAAAGATCAGATTTTTCATGTTTTTAGTTTTTAATGATTCGCTATTTCGTATCAAAAACTAAACCAATTCCCGCTACAAAGGATTTTTCATTTCCATCCAATGGTGTTTTATGTCCTGATAATCGAAAAGGGAGATGCGTTTTAGTCCTGTTTTTTCCAGAATGTGAATAGAGCCAAGGTTATTGATATCAGCAATGCCAATAACCTCGGGTAGTTTTAGGGTATTGAAAGCATAATCCCTTGAAGCAATGGCCGATTCGGTGGCATAGCCCTTTCCCCAGTATTTTTTAGCAAAGCGATAGCCCAAATCGTAATAATTAATGCGGCTATTAATGGGTTCTGTAATCAGTTTTAAACCTGCCCAGCCAATAAAATTTTGGCTTGCTTTTTCAACTACTGCCCAGCGGCCAATACCATTTTCTACATATTGCCGGCGGATAAATTCGATATTCTCTTTACTCTGCTCAATTGAGGTGTAAGGTTTGTTGCCCAGATAAAGGTGCACCTCAGGGTCACTATCCATTTCGAACATGCCCGCAGCATCATCAGGTAACAATTCTCTTAATATCAATCGTTCCGTTTCGGCAAAAATCTTCATCGTCAGTTTAAAATCGTGCTTCCAATGTATGCATTTTTTGGTTAAAGTGGCCACAGATTACACTGAATCAGTTAATCTGTGGCTCAACAAAGCGTTTGAAAATCTTTGTTATATTGTCTGCGCAGTTAAGGTTTGCTTAGGCTTTCTTTTTAAAATGAGCGCCGCGATTAATGACACCAGTATGCCTACGGGTAAAATTTCCAGATAGGTAAATAATACTACCATAATTGGATTTTTGTACAGTTGCTGGTTGTAGGCCAGTTCGTTTGCTTGTTTTGTCAGTTCCGCAGCCGATGCGCCACTATCTTTAGCCTCTTTTAACATGTGGGCTACATATTTATCCATAAAATCGGGTATAAATACATAATAATCAATTAGCCACGTTATTACATACATGGTTGAGGCAATCAGGCTGATGTAAAGTCCGGTTTTAAAAGCTTTACCAAAGGTGATCGATCCATTGTTATACTTATCGCGGTAGTTCTTTATGCCTACAAAAATAAAGGCAAATGCCAGCACCATTGAAGCATAACCAATGAGCATGCTGTGCTCAAAATTGGCATCGCTGCTACATCTAGCCATCGAAATTACCATCAACACGGATGCGATTACGCCGGCAATTAATCCAAATACAATTACATTCTTTTTCATCTTTTTAAGTTTAAGGGTTTATGCCACAAAATTGCTTCGATTATTCTTTTTTGCCCTCATACTTTAGGGTGATTTTGAAATGAGGCTGTTTTTTAATACTAAAGTTGTACGCGATTATGGGATGAGGCTTAATCTTTTTGCAGTTTCTATGGCCTGTGTGCGGCGCTTAACATCGAGCTTTTCGAAAAGCCGCGCATTGTGTGTTTTTATGGTGTTTAACGAAACAAATAATTTGGCCGCAATTTCCTGGTTGCTTAATCCGGCCGACAGGTGTTGCAAAACTTCCAGCTCTCTTTTGCTGATGTTGAGTTTGCTTAATTCTTTTTCGTTTAGCACAAAGGTTTCAGTCCTTTCGGTAAAAACCTCTTTCTCAATCAGGATGGTTTTAGGTTTACTAAGCTTTAATGCCAGCCAAATTCCCAGTGCTGTAAAAAGCACAGCTATGGCTCCCGCATAAATTTCGAAGGCATGGTTAATGATGATGAAACGAAGTTCGAGCCATTTAAGCAAGAAAAGTAGTGCCGCCAGGAAAACGCCGTATAGGATGGTGCTTTTATTTTTCGATAAAAAGTTAACAGTGTTTGGCATGGGGGTGATTCTTCAGATCAAAAATAAGGAATTCCGACGGAAGTTTGGAAACAGTAGATTAACGTAATGAAGCAGGCTGTTTATGGTTAATTTTTAGTTAAAGTGGTAATTTTCTGGTGACTTTAATAAATTAAACGGCCGAAAGATTTTAAATTCGCAAAAAAATAAATAGCTATATCTATGAAAATTACGCTTTATGCACTCTTTCTTTCTGTTGTTCTCTTTGGCTGTAAGGCCGAAAATCCGGAAAAAACTTACAAAGCAAGATCAATTACCGCAAACGATGATTTTAATGTTTTTCCCGAATCGAAGAAAAATATCCTCACCATTGTAAAAACCGATTCGGGCGCCCTGGCTTATGCCGATCGTTTTGCCATTCGGTATAAAGATACCACCATTAACATTGATGATGCACCAAATCCTGCAACAAAGAAATTTTTGGATGCCATCTACATCAATACTCAAAAAACGGCTGTTTTGGTACAGGTAGCTAACGAAAAGGGCAGAAAAGCTCCTTTTTATATTATTGCGGTAAATAATGGTAAAACTGAAGTAGTAAGCTTAAATAAACCTTCTAATGGAGCTGATGATAAAAAAAATACAGTTGGTGCTGAGTCGATTAAATTGACCAGTCTTTTAATCAATAACGATTATTTTATCAATACGGTTAACTCGAAAGTTTACGAGGTTAAACGCCAAAATGCAGCAGAACGGATTCAGGGTAGGTTTTTTATGTACTCAAGAGATAAAAGAACGCTTGTTTTTTTAGTTAAAAGCACTTTGTATCAGGTTAATGTGGCTACTGGCGAAACTTTTATACAAGCACTACCAGAAGGGCTTATCAACGAGCCTGATACATTAATAAGTACTGTACAAAGAGATTATAGTTGGGTGCCTAGCCCTAAAGGAACACTGTTCTTAAAGAAAAATGCCGACGATAATCGCATTGTAGATATTAAAGAATTTAAGCATTAATATTCAGGTCCAATTATCTGATTAAAAAGCAGCTATAACTTAATTGTAGCTGCTTTTTTAGTATTGCTTGTTGTTATATTAGTCCTTGATTGGGAGAGCAGAAAGATCCATTGTCCTAAAAGTCAGGTTTACCCTCGGCCGGGTTATTTTTTTTGTTGGCGGGAGCCGGTGCAACCAGTTCGTTTGTGTTTCGTCTTTCATTACCAGCAAACTGCCATGTTCTAAAAACAGGGTAATGGTTTCTTTACTTTGTTTGTGCTTAAAAAGAAAGCGCCGTTCTGCACCAAAACTTAACGATGCTATGGCCGAATCTTTGGCTAAAGCCTTTTCATCGTCACTGTGGTAAGCCATACCTTCATCTCCATTGTGATAAAGGTTAAGCAGGCACGAATTATAGCCGTGGCCGGTTTGTTTTTCGGCCATTGTTTTTAACTCCAGCAATTCTGGCGTCCAGGGCAAAGCCAGTTTAGAGCGGTTAGAATAGGTGTAAGAATAGGCTTCGTTGCCATACCAGGCCACTTTTCTTTTGGTAATGATGTGTTTGCCCATAATAAAAGCCTCATCGTTTTTCCATTCGATGGTATGCATCAATACCTCGAAGTAATGATCGGCTTCTTGCCGGCTAAATAATTTGCCATAATAATTTACGGTTCCGCCGTAAGGAAGCAAATTTTGGTTAACGTTGAGTTCGGTGCTGAATAAGTCCATTTTGATTATTTAAACTGTACATCCATTTTTGCTGCTTCCCAGCCAATCATGGCTGTTTTTCTGTTCAAGCCCCAATGGTAGCCTCCTAATGCACCGCTCGATTGAATCACACGGTGACAGGGGATCAGGAAAGCCACCGGATTATCGCCAATAGCTGTACCGACTGCTCTTGAAGCATTTGGGTTTTGCAATTGTTTGGCCAAATTGCCATAAGAAGCGAGTTTTCCCATTGGGATTTTAAGCAAAGCTTCCCAAACCTTTAACTGAAATTCCGTTCCTTTTAAATGCAGTTTAACCTGGTTGAGCTTGCTCCAGTCGTGACTGAATATATATAAAGCATTTTGTTGTTGCATATCCAACATCTGCTGATAGTTTGCTGCTGGGAACTGGCTTTGTAAATTAGTCAGGGCAGCCGATTGGTCATCGTAAAAAGCCATGTGGCAAATGCCTTTTGGTGTGGCTGCTACAATAATATTCCCAAATGGGCTTTCTGCAAAACTGTAATTGATCTGCAGGTTTTCGCCTCCGTTTTTATATTCGCCCGGTGTCATGCCTTCAATGTTTACAAACAAATCATGCAGGCGACTGGTTCCCGATAAACCGGTTTCTAAAGCTGTGTTAAATAAACTCTGGTTATCTTTTAGCATTTCTTTTGCATAACCAATGCTAATGTATTGTAAAAAACGTTTTGGGGTAGTACCCGCCCATTCGCTAAATAAACGTTGAAAATGGAAGGGACTCAAGTTTACCGTTTCGGCAATTTCTTCTAAACCGGGTTGCATTTTGTAATTGGCCCTGATATAATCTATGGCTGCTGCTATCCGGTTGAAATTGATTTCTTCTTGTGCTTTCATGGTTTTGAATAATTATATCCAAAAGTACCTGATAAAGAAAGGGGGTACTACCCGAAACTTGCTAAGTTTAATTTATTGATCATAGCAAAGATCGATCTTCCCTCTAATTATTTAATGTTTATATGAGCGAAATTTAAGGGCTTAAAAGTTTTTTCGCCAGCGAAATAGTTAATGGGGACTGATCTGAAGCGAGCAAAAAATATTGCTTTTGCCACAGCTGTGTTTTCAGTGCCTGTTTGCTGGTTACAGTATCCCAGGGGGGATAAACCCTGATTCCTCTTTTGCCCGTGATTGTGTTGTACGTTATTATTTTTTGTGCCATCAATATGTTTTTCGGGAAAATAAACTGCCCGTAGAGATCGCCGTTTTGAACCGAAATAATCAACAGATCGAAATCATCTGAAGTGTCAAAAGGTATGGTAATTCCTTGTTCATTGCGTTTCCAGATGGTTACGAACTGCCCGGTTTTAGTTGGGGTAATTTTAGCCAGGCGATGTATTATCTTTAGCTGGTTCAGCTCAAAAGTTGCCGCCCGATATTCCTGGCTTTCCGCTTCTTTCTGGTAGTTTTCGATTTCATAACCCAGATGATTGTAGCAGTTTTTTACTGTATCCAGCAATGTAGGCGGTATATTTGTTGAATTTTTGGTTATAGCCATTGTAGATTAAAATGCTCCTGATTTGTCATTGTTCTTCAATAATCGATTCACCTTTTGATTGATCGCCAGAAGTCCATTGCCAGGTTTCATGAAGCCTGATTTTACCATTGGGAAGCTGTTCGGGTTTAGAATTGCAAATACCGGTCATTAATACCCCGGTATCATTTACCTGATGATAACGCATATCAATATTTCCCTGCTCATCAACCAGGCCGATTAAATGACCGGATTTTATTTTTCCTCCACTATATTCTGCAGTAAGCAAATTGCCTTCTTGCTTGTATTTAAAAACAGTTTCATCCGATGTTTCTCCGTTCTCCGAATTGCTAAACGGCTTGAAAATTTTATTGTTATAGTTTATCATCGGTTATAAAACTAGCAATCTCTTTAACAATAAAAAAATATTTGGAGCATCAGGCGAGCCAAAGTTTTTCCTCGCATTGAATATGAACATCATTGTAACTCAACAGGCTATTAAAGACATAGGTGTGAAAACTAAAGTTTAAGCAGGGTTTTATTACAGCATCAAACAGGTAATACATGAGGTTATTTTAGTTAAAGTTTTGCCGATAGGCCGGTATAGAAGTTAATGCCTGCCGCGGAATTAAAATACCTTCCGTTTGCAGCATTTAAATCGTTACCCAAACTGTAATTTACATTTAGCAGGTTATTTACGCCACCAAACAATTCGAAATGAGTTTTGCCAACTTTTAAATTTCTGATACCTGCTTTCGTCTCAATTAAGTGATACCTTTTTGCAAATACTGTATTGGCATCGTTTAGTGGGATGCCCGAAGTATAGTTGTGCTGTACAAAAAGGTAAAATGCTTTCGGGAAGTTAAATTCCAGGCTGTTTATCCAAATGTGCGCCGGTACACCTGTTAGCTTATTGCCGCTGTAAACTGAAGTGCCGATAATGAAATTTTCAAACCTGAAATGGCTGAAGGTATAATTACTCTTTAGCTGTAAGCCATTTAAGAAAGAATTCTGGTTTTTGATTATCCAAATGGCTGTTTCGAGTTCAATACCCTGTTGTTTGGTGCCGCCGGCATTAATAAAGTATTCGGCATCGTTTTGGTTCAGCCTTCGCACAATTGCATCTTGTGAGCGGTAGGTAAATACGTTTGCATTCGCATAAAAGCGGTTATTTTTGGTTTGATAACGCAGGCCAAGCTCATAGTTCCAGCCACGTTCGGCCTGTAAATCGTTATTGATGTTATTGTCTGAAGCACGTACTTCGGCTATTGTTGGCGGCGAATAGCCCTTACTGACCGAAGCTCTGGCCGAGATGTTTTCGCTTATCAGGTATGATAATGCCACTTTGGGCATAACCTGTGGATCAAATTTCCGGCTTTTGCTTGCAATGGTTAGCGGGAAATAACTTTGGTAATCGTAATTGAAGAAATTTAAACTAGAAGCCAACTCAATCAATAATTTGTTGTTGAGATCGAAATTTAAGCGGAGGTAGGCGAAATTCTGATTGGCTTTTAAACGGTCAGATGCCTGCATGGCCGCAGGTTCTCCGGCATTGTTGTTAAAATTTTTGATCTGACTTTTTGTACCCGAGCTTTCGAGCCCAATTTGTGCGCTATATTTGAAATGCTCTTTTACTTTATCGTAAGCTAAAAAGGTTCTCAGTCCCAAAGTGCTTTCGTAACGCTGCTCGTAATTGGTAATAAAAGGATTCTTAAAATCGGTATAGGTGGTAAACAATGCGATTACATGTTTTAAACTAGGCCTAATCTGGTAGGTGTTAGACAGGCCTGCGAAAACAGTTTTATTGTAAATGGCCGCCTGTTGTGTAATGGCACCAGGTAGGGTTGGAGTGGCCGGTCGGGCCAGTTGAGGATCTTGTTCCAATTGAGCTGCGGTTAAACCACCCGGTGTTTTGTAGCTAAGGTCACTATAAAAAATAAAGGCCTTTAAACTGCCAAAAGAGCTATAATTCCATTGCTGCTGTGTTTGGATGTACTTGCGGTTCAACGCACTGTTTTGGCGGAAACCCGTACTTTTCTGGTATCCTTCGCTAATGCTAAAACTGTAATTTTTAAACTGATGTTGAATAGATGCTGTTTGATGAAAAAGGCTGTAGGAACCTGCTTGTACAGTAGCATTGATTTCATTGTGGTCAATATTTGGTGGGTTAATAAGTATAGCACCGCCAGTATTTGCACCAAATATACTGGCCTCCGGACCTTTGTATATTTCCATATTGCCAACTGCAGCCACATCGAGTGCATTTAAATAGGTGTTTCCTCCGGCATCGGTTAAGGGGAAATCGTCTAAATAAATTTTGATGTTGCGGATGCCGAACGGCGAACGGAGTAAACTTCCGCGGAGAGATAAGCGGTAACTGCCGGGCGAGCGCTCTTCCATGCGTACACCGCTAACCGTGTTTAAAGTACTTACCAGCGAATTGCCAGACTGGTTTTTAATTAGGTTACTATCCACCAGGCTCACAGCCGATACAGATCTTAATAAAGGCTGGTGGTTGTAATAACCTTTAACGGTTACTTCTTTGAGCTTTTGGGTTGAATCGGGTTTAAGGCTTTGTGCCAGGCTGGTAAAAGAAATTAAGCTTAGCAATAAGATCAGGTTCGGTTTCAATGGGATCGGTACTTGAAGGTTTAGCCATACATTGGCCAATAAATTTACAGGATATTCTGTCAAAATATAAGTTTATCAAGTATTTTGTGACTGGCGCAGCTGTTTGAGAGATAATGGCGAGCAACAAACAAATAAAGGAAAGCACTGTGAAGTACCTTCCTCTGAGAGCGTATTTATAATTATTAGATATGGTTTGTACGGAATAACTAATCCTCTTACCGGGTTGTATTAATCAAAATGGCTTAACCTATTGGCTATTTTGGTTCGTGAACGATTAGTTAAAACTAAATTAGGGCTTATAAATCAGATATTTAGTTAACGAAATGTTAAAACGTTTCCTTTAGTTTAAATAAATGAAACCTGTGGTTATTTCACCAGGTTTTCGAGTAGTTTTTTTTCAATATCCTTATTGTTGAGTAATAAGGCCGAAAACTGTGGGTCGGATTTTATGAGAAGGAATTTTCCGTCAGGAAGAATAATGGCCGAGGTGCCGCAGGTAGTTACTTCTTTAAAGAGCATCTTTTTTAGAAAGCCCGAATCGGTTTCTATTTCCAGGCCTTTCGATTTTACCTGACTAAAGTTTTCGCCCGCCTGACGATATTGGTATATGGCCACTGCTGGTCTGGCCTGGGCTTTTTCGATAATGTTTTTTTGGAATGTCCATCTTACATTGTTCAAAAAATCGGCGTTCTGATAATTCAAATCCCTCCAGCAAGCGTCGTTATTAAAATCGTATTTGATAATAATGGTGTCTTTGAGGGCTACGCGCTCGTTTTCTTTAAGGTAAGTGCGCAGCGAATCTACCTGCGCATCGCTTAAAGATCCCGCTTCGTAGCGTTTACTTTCGTCAACATAGAGTTTGGGCGAGCAGCTATATAAAAGTGTTATTAGTATAGGAAATAAAAATAATTTTAAGGTTTTCATTTGTGAGGGTGTTAAGTTCAATAACTGGTTGTTTACTGATATTGGAAGCTGTAAAATTTATGGGTATCGTCAATTGTCAACGGATTGGTACTAAACCATTTTAAAAAGTTGTTCCAGTTAGCAGTATTGGCAAGCCTCCACTTATTAAAGGCTACTTCATCACCCATCATTAAAATCCAGCAATTGTAAGGTTCCAAAAAGTCTTGTGCGTTTAGTTTTTGTTGGTAATCGAATAAGATATTGGGATATTTTTTGTCATTACCTGCTCCTAAAAAGGCATTGAGGAATTTGATCCGGATCTCGTTCATTGCGTTTAGTGTAATTTCTTTTTGTCCTGCTACCGCGATAGAGAGATCTAATTCATATACCATACTAAAGGGCAGTTTAAATTTTTTCGGGTCTGTAATAGCATCAATAGAAATATTATGGTTTTTAGCAAAGGATACGCTGACTGAATCTCCCTTGATATGAATTTCGTTTTTGTAGGTATCGAAAAGAAGTTTGCTGATTTCGGCAGTACGCTTTGAGTTCCTTTCCAGGTTCATGAAGATTTCACCATAGAGCATTCCCCATATTTTGTCACTCGAACTTAGGTAAACTTTCGATGCCCGGTAATAGTTTGAAGAAAAGGTTGGTTCCATTTCAATCCCTTTTTCATAATATTTCAATGCGCTGTTAAAATCTTGTCTATTGAATTGCATATTCCCTAATTCGAGATAAATTTTTCCGGATTTGGGGAATTTTTTGATGCCTCTTTCATAGGTTTCCACTGCTTTCTCAGGCTTCCCCATGTAATCGTAGGCATTTCCAAGCGCCTGAAAAACCAGATCATAAACGGCTTTGTGCTCAGTTAATTTTTCTAAAATTTCAGCTGCTTTACTGTAGTCTTTTTTGGCGGTGTAGGAGTAGGCAATTTCGTAAGTGTAAGCAATGTTTTCCGGATCTAATTTTTGCGATTCTTCTAATAACTTAATGGCTTCATCATATTTTCCCTCTTCATCTTCGAGTTTGAATGCCTCCTTTGCTTTGGCTTTTGCTAAGGCTTTATTTTCACTGCTTTGGGCAAAAGCCGTTTGAACAAATAATAACAGCATAATGGAGAGTAATTTAGTAATGGTTTTCATTTGATTAGCGTTTATGGTGCTACTTCAAGATGCAAAACAAAGGCTTAATCCATAGCAGTATCATAAAAATATAACTAAAATGTTAAGTACCCGCTATTGAATGAAATTTTTATGTTAATTTTTTAAAAGTGCTTATAAAAAAAGAACGATTAATCTGCTTTTTAAGGTCATAAATAACACTACGATGTTCCTTAATTCGACTGATTATTTTATCTTTAGGCGATTTTAAAAAGATTGGTTTACAAATCTGTAAAACCAGTTGGATATTTAACCTTAATAAGCAAAATCAATATAAACATGTCAAATACATCAAAAATTATCTACACCAAAACCGATGAGGCGCCAATGTTGGCAACCTACTCACTTTTACCTATTGTACAAGCTTTTACCGCATCAGCGGGTATTGATGTAGAAACCAGAGATATTTCTTTAGCAGGAAGAATTTTGGCTAACTTTCCTGAGTATTTAAAAGACGACCAAAAAATTGGTGATGCCTTAGCTGAGCTTGGTGCATTGGCTACCACTCCAGAAGCAAACATCATTAAATTACCAAATATTTCGGCTTCTATCCCACAATTAGTAGGTGCCATTACTGAGTTGCAGGCTCAAGGTTTTGCCTTGCCAAACTATCCTGATAATGCACAGAGCGAAGAAGAAAAAGCAATAAAAGCTAAATATGCAAAAGTTTTAGGTTCGGCTGTAAACCCGGTTTTACGTGAGGGTAACTCTGACCGTAGAGCACCTAAAGCAGTTAAAAACTACGCAAAACAAAACCCACACTCGATGGGTAAATGGTCTGCCGATTCAAAAACCAAAGTGGCCAGCATGACTGAAGGCGATTTTTACGGTTCAGAAAAATCAGTAACTATTGAAGCTGCGAGCCAGTTTAAAATAGAATTTGTAGCTGCTGACGGCGCGGTTACCGAATTAAAAGGCTTATCGCCATTAAAAGCTGGCGAGGTGATTGATAGCTCTGCTTTGAGTTTATCGGCATTGAAAGCCTTTGTAGCAAAAGAAATTGCTGAAGCTAAAGCTGCTGGTGTGCTATTATCGGCCCACTTAAAAGCTACAATGATGAAGGTTTCTGACCCGATTATTTTCGGTGCTATTGTTGAAGTTTACTTTGCTGACGTTTTTGCAAAATATGCTGATCTGTTTAAAGAACTTAACGTTGATACCCGCAATGGTTTAGGCGATGTATATGCTAAAATTGCAGGCAACCCTAAACAGGCAGAAGTAGAAGCTGCGTTAGCGCAGGCGATTGAAAACGGTCCGGCGTTAGCGATGGTAAACTCTGATAAAGGCATTACCAACCTGCACGTACCAAGTGATGTAATTGTGGATGCTTCAATGCCGGCCATGATCCGTACTTCGGGCCAGATGTGGAACAAAGAAGGCAAATCGCAAGATACCATTGCGCTAATTCCTGATCGTTGTTATGCTGGTGTTTATACTGCTACAATTGATGATTGTAAAACCTACGGTGCTTTTGATGTAACTACCATGGGTTCGGTACCTAATGTAGGTTTAATGGCGCAAAAAGCTGAAGAATACGGATCGCATGATAAAACTTTCCAGGCTACTGCAAGCGGCACGATCCGCGTAACGGATGCTGATGGTAAAGTATTTTTCGACCAAAAAGTTGAAAAAGGCGATATTTTCCGCATGTGCCAGACTAAAGATGCACCAATTCAGGATTGGGTTAAACTGGCAGTAACCAGGGCCCGTTTATCTGAAACGCCAGCTGTTTTCTGGTTAGATGAAAAAAGAGCGCACGACAGAGAAATTATTGCAAAGGTAAATACCTATTTAAAAAACTACGATACCACTGGTTTAGATATCCGTATTTTAGCACCAGTTGAAGCAACTAAATTTACTTTAGAGCGTATCCGCAAAGGTGAAGATACCATTTCGGTTACGGGTAACGTATTACGTGATTATTTAACCGATCTTTTCCCGATTTTAGAACTGGGTACTTCGGCTAAAATGCTTTCTATCGTTCCTTTAATGAACGGTGGTGGTTTATTCGAAACTGGTGCTGGTGGTTCTGCCCCAAAACACATTGAACAGTTTATTGAAGAAGGTTACCTGCGTTGGGATTCATTAGGTGAGTTTTTAGCGCTTCAGGCTTCTTTAGAGCATTTATCGCAAACACAAAACAATACAAAAGCACAAATTTTGGCTGATGCTTTAGATGAGGCCAATGCTAAATTCCTGGCGACCGATAAATCACCTGGCAGAAAACTAGGTACCATTGATAACCGTGGTTCGCACTTCTACCTGGCTTTATATTGGGCTGAGGCTTTGGCTGCGCAAACTAAAGATACTGAATTGCAAGCCAGATTTGCTCCATTGGCAAAAGTTTTAACTGAAAACGAAACTAAAATCAACGAAGAGTTGATCGGTTCGCAAGGTAAGCCACAAAACATTGGTGGTTACTATAACCCTAATGATGAATTGGCCGGCAAAGCGATGCGCCCTAGCGCAACATTAAATGCTGCATTGGCATCGCTATAAGCATTGTAATAGTTAAAAGCAAAGCTGTATCATAAATGAGAGTGTCATCCTGAGCCTGTCGAAGGACTTAGGTTGCTTTATCACTTTATGATACAGCTTCTTTTGTTTAATAAAGAATAAGAACTGTAATGATGCCTTTATTCAAACCATTCTTGTTCATTCTCTAGCCGAATAAGGAAATCAGAGAATGATGCTCCAATTTCGATATGATATTGTTTATCTAAATCTATAAATGGTGAAAGTACAATACGATATTGATCGTTTTCATCTCTTTCAATAGCAATAAATTCGCTACTGCCGTTTCCACCAATTGCCAATGTATCTGGTAGGTTTTCAAAGATACCACAAGCATGGTTTCGATCCGGTAACTCCTCTAAATCCCACAATTCAACAAATTCTTTTCCAATATTTGCCTCAAATCCCGAATAATTTTTAAGATAAGCCTTATAGTCTTTAGGAAGATTAAAATTCGTAAACTGTTCTATGTGTGCAATCGTTATCTGTGAGGGAGTTAACCGTTTGGGCCAATTGCATTTATCTAAGATCTCTTCAAACCTTTCCATTGGGGATAATTTATTCTAAAGTATAGAAAAGATAAATTAGCAACAAATTAAACATTCCTTTCACAAACCAAAGTCCTGTCAATTTGTTATATTCATATTAAATTATAGGAGACCCATCACATGGCAAATAATAAACCTTCACGCGATAAATTGCACAGTACTACCGAAAATGGTGGAATTAACAGGGAGAACTTATCGTACAATGAAAGCAAACAGAGTTATGAACTTGATGTAAAAGGTACAGATGAAGACTACGATCACCCGATGGGCTACGAAACAGTAGCCGCAGGTGCCCGTGATGATGATTCTACCTATGATGAGGCCAATCCTTACGTGGGAGATGAGTATGCACGCGATGAAGAAATTGCCAATGATGATTTAGAAGAACTGGGTATGCATGTAGATGATGGACAAAGTGTAAAGCTAAGTCCAGAAGATAAAATTCTTGGCCGTACCCCTGAAGATAGCCGCGATGATTTGGATGAAGAAGGTTATCCGGTTAATGATTTGCCCCAAAAATAGTCAATAGCATACCGTCGGGAAGATGGTGATTTGACGAAACAATCATATAAATGGAAAAGCAGGGTTACATTCGGTGTAGTCCTGCTTTTGTTTTATACCTTAATTTTATTGCTTTTTTATGGATTGATATCCAGGTTAAATCTCCTGCGCAGCTCATCCAGTTTTGGGTTTTTGTTTACCAGGTAATCGTATTTTTCGCGGTTACCATACAGCCTGTTTTCCAGTTTGCGTTCTACCTGTTTATAGGTTACCAGGACCCCAAAATTTCTAAGCTCGTTTCTTAAATAATTTAAGAGTTCAACAGATTCCTGCTGAATGAGGTACTCCTGCGTTTTACTTTCAACCGAAATTTCGATCAGCTCGGGTTTTAAAAGTACCGGTGCAAAGTTGTTCAGGATAGTAAACAGGTTAATTTTATCGGCAGCTTTAAGGATTTGTATGTAATTGTTCCATACTTCAAGCAAACGCTCATAACTAAATACTTCGCGCGCTTCGCCGGTTATTGCTTTTGGTTGACCATCATCGTCGCCCTCTTCAGTGCGCTCAAAATCATTTAACGAGGGAATTAAAGTACCTGTAGTCTTAGGCTTGGGTATATTGATGCTGATTGAAGTAGCGGTAGGCATGCTTGCAGGCCTTGGCGCTTCATTGGGTTTATTTAAGGCTATACTGGCCGGAACTTCAGCCTTAGGGATATTTACCGTTGCGGGGGCAGCATTTTCAGTTTCAGCTTTCGGTTTTACGCTTTCAGCCTGAACTGCCTTTTCGGCTACGACATTAGTTTTTTTTTTATCCTGATCTCCGTCAGTTGCTGTGTTACTAGTGTTTAAAGGTTGTTGAGCTAAATTGACGACTGACCGGATATGGCACATTTTAATCAGCGCCAACTCTACCTGTAAACGTTGGTTTTTAGAGTTTTTATAGTTTAGATCGCAGCTGTTGGCCAAATTTAAAGCCGTTAACAGGAATGATAATTCTGTTTGTCTGCACTGATCTAAATACTTTTGTTTGATGTTTTCGCTAACCTCTAAAAGTTTAATGGTTGCGGCATCTTTACCCACCAGCAAATTACGGAAGTGACTGGCCAAACCATTGATAAAGTTGTTGCCATCGAAACCGTTGTTTAATATTTCATCAAACAGGAGCAGGGTTTGGCTAACTTCGGCAGCGGTTAAAAATGAAGTAAGTTTAAAAAAGTAATCGTAATCTAAAATGTTTAGGTTATCGATTACCGCTTTATAAGTAATGTTCTTATTGGCATAACTGGCAATTTGATCGAACATCGAAAGGGCATCGCGTAAACCACCATCAGCCTTTTGCGCAATAATGTGCAATCCATCACTTTCAAAAGCAATGTTTTCGCGGTTGGCAATGGTTGAGAGGTGATTGGCAATATCTTCTACCTGGATCCGGTTGAAATCAAAAATCTGGCAACGCGATAAAATGGTTGGCAGGATTTTGTGTTTCTCGGTAGTAGCCAGAATAAAAATAGCGTACGAAGGCGGTTCTTCCAAAGTTTTCAGAAAGGCATTAAATGCACTTTGCGATAACATGTGAACCTCATCAATGATATAAATCTTGTATTTGCCGGCTTGTGGTGGTATGCGCACCTGCTCAATTAAACTACGGATATCATCAACCGAGTTGTTTGATGCCGCATCAAGCTCGTGCACATTAAAAGAATGCCCGTTTTGGAACGACTGGCAATTGTCGCAAGTACCGCAGGCTTCCATTTCGGCTGTAGGGTTAGTACAGTTAATGGTTTTGGCCAGGATACGCGCACAAGTGGTTTTACCCACACCCCGCGGACCGCAAAACAAAAATGCCTGTGCAAGCTGGTTGTTTTTGATGGCGTTTTTTAAAGTACCCGTAATGTGCTGCTGACCAACTACGGTTTCGAACGTGGCTGGGCGGTATTTACGGGCAGAAACGATAAAATTTTCCATCGGCACGAAAATAGGAAAAATTTAGATGTTGTAAGGTTGAAAAGATGGAATGTGGAAAAGTTGGGGCTGAAGGTTTAATGTTAGATTGTTAGAAGGGGATTGTTAGATTGCTTTATTGTTGGATGTTATAATGTTGTATAGTTGGAAAGTTAGACTTGACCAAACATTCACTCATTCAAAACTCAATCATTCATTAATGATTTACGGATGTAGCTTATAGAATTGTTTATAGCTTGCCTCGAAGGCACTAAAGCTACCATAGGTAAGCTCAATAGCCTTTTCAGTATCGTAACCTTGTGCAGTTAATTTAATAATGTTTTTTAACCCTTTGGTGCTTTTACTTTTGATGAAAAAATAAATGACACTATAGGCTGTATTATAATTGTCGTCTACACCATGGCCATAAAAAGTGCCATCGTATATTTTAAAAAAATTCTTCAACCTATCGGTATCTTTAAAGTCTAAACCTGCTTTAATGCTTTTAATCCGGTTGCTTTGCGGATAGGAGTATAAATTTCCTTCGCTATCAAAATCCAATGTTTCGAAAAATTCTGCCAGGCCTTCATTTAACCATTTTGGTGCTTTTTGATAATTGAATTGGAATATGCTATGGCTGGCTTCGTGTAATGCCACAGGTATAAAATCACTTCCTTTCATGATAAAAGCCTCATTTATTGCCGGAATATAAAATCCGGTTGGGGATGGCGCATTGTATTTGTTTTTTTCTATGCGATAATCTTTTGATTTCCCATAAAGATTAATTTTGACAGGGACAGTAATGTTGTTACTGGTTTCGAAAATTTCGTTGCAAAACATGCGCTCATAGGCAATCAGTTTTTCAATTTTCTTCTGTTCGGTATCGCTTATTTTGCAGTTTACCGTATTAATCTCCACATATTGGGCAAAGGTGGTAAGGCTGATCAAGTTAGCCAATAAGAATAGCAAGCGCTTTTTCATGTTGAAATATACTCCTTTTAGGGCCGTTTTGATTTATTTCATAATTGCTTTCAGTTCGTGCCTGTACTCCGATGCACTTTTACCTGTAAACTCTTTAAACAACTTATTAAAATGGCTAAAATTATTGAAACCGCTTTCGTAAGCAATATTGGCAATACTAACCGGTTTTTCGGCAAGTAGTTTTGAAGCATGTACTACGCGGTATTCGTTTACAAAATGTGTAAATGTTTTTTTGGTAATCTTTTTAAAGTACCTGCAAAATGAAGGCACGGTCATGCTCGACATTTCTGCAATATCATGCAAACTAATCGGTTCCTGAAAATGATCTTTCACAAAGTTGAAGATCATATTAATCCGGTCGTTATCCTGCACCTGCATTTCCATCGAAAAGCCTCTGGCATTTAAAATTTTATAATCCCTGGCGTTTTCGAGCACCTTTAATACATATAATAAGGATAACAGGCGCTCAAAAGGAGGCTGATCATCCATCATTTCTATTTTATCACCTATCAGGGCCTTGGTTTCGTTGCCAAATGCAATACCACCTTTTGCTTTATCAAATAATTCCTGAATGCCTTTAGTTTCCTGCAGGCTTAAAAAACCACTGCCCAAAAAATCGGGTTTCATCTGAATCACGGTTTCGTTTTTATTGCCGGTATTGGTGTCGGTAAAACCGCAATGAGGCAAGTTACTGCCAATTAAAATCAAATCGCCTTCGGTGTAGTAAGAAACGTGACTCCCAATTTGCCTTTTACCTGTACCGCCGTTTACAAAAACCATTTCAATTTCGGGATGGTAATGCCACAAGTGCGCCATGTTATTTTCATTGGCAATGTATTTCGAGTAATAAAAAGAGCTACCGAAAGAGGGCTCTACTACTTCAAAACTTGGCTTCATATTGAGTAATTATATATGCTAAAATAGGTTAAAAATATGTTAAATTATGTGTTTTACCAAAATATGACTGAATTAGGGGTAATATAGCATAGATATCGGCCAATATGCAATCGTCTAAATGTTTAGGCTATATCTACCTTAGTACCATCATATAGTAATTAACTCTTTAAAAATATTGGTTATGAAAAAGTTCTTAAAAATCGGTTTAATAGCAGCGTTATTTTTTACTGCTACGGGTGTACACGCTAACGATGATGATTTTACTTTAAAAGTAAAAGGTGAAAAGGAAAAGTTTATCCGTTTTTCTGCAGATAAAGCAGAAGATCTAAATTTATCATTGGTAGGTGCTGATGATGAAGTATTGTTCGAAGAAACCATTCATGCTTCTGCTACAACAAGCAAGGTATATGATTTAAATGCACTTCCTGATGGAAAATATGTGCTAAAGGTAGAATCGGAAGCTAAATTGGCAAAATATAATGTAGTAATTGAAAATGGTGAAGCGATTGTTTCTGAGCCAACAGTTGCTAACGTATTTAAACCAGTTTACACTAAAACAGATGATGTAGTTACGCTTAGCTTAAACAACCTGGATAAAAGCCCTATCGAAGTAAAGGTTTACAACGAATACAACGATGAGGTTTACGCCGAATCGTTTAAAGATAAAGCGCAGTTAACTAAAAAGTTCAATATCAGTAAAACAGATTCAAGATCGTTAACTTTCGTTGTAAAGTTTAAGGATGAGAGTTTTGTTAAAACGATTGAAACTTACTAAAAAAACTAACAGCTAATTGATTAGGGAGATTGTCGGATAGATAATCTCCTTTTTTATTTGATGTAAAAGGATAGATGTAAGACGGGGGATGTGGTTTTTCGTCATTGTTCTACATCTTCCATTTTACTTTATTACATCTTACATTATAAATTCTGATTAATCGTTTGATTTTAAGAAATATATTGTTACTTTTGCATCCCCGTAATATACCTCGGGATTAAAAAATTAAAAACATAATTTATAACAATGAATCAGTACGAAACTGTTATCGTTCTAACCCCGTTGTTATC
>Ga0308165_1000111_pt1 | contig 213927 bp, 188 predicted proteins | sample PhyWR2_FD_201032 | JGI IMG/M metagenome (GOLD analysis project Ga0308165, IMG submission 201032) | Phyllosphere microbial communities from UC Gill Tract Community Farm, Albany, California, United States - DLSLW.R2 | ecosystem: Host-associated > Plants > Phyllosphere > Unclassified | place...
CCCGAGGTGGCCTGGGCCAGCGTGGTATGCACCAGGTCCGAGCCATCGCCCTGGATATCGGTCATGCCGGCATTGAGGCCCATGCCCTTGGTATTGAGCATGGCGTTCTGGCCTATCACCGCTTCGGTGGCCGAGCGCACCACATTCACCGCCACGGCAGCGCCTATGCCGACCTTGGTAGCGTCGTCGCCCTTGCCGCCGGCCATGCCCTCGGCGGTGATCAGGCCATCGGTGTTGTTCGTTGCATCCAGTGTCAGCGCGCCGCCGGATGTCACCTGGACGCCATCGGCCAGGCGCGCCTTGGCCTGGGAATTCTGCAGATTGATGCCCACGGCCGCGGCCACCGCGACCTTGCCTTCGCTGGTGCTGGCCGAGGCCTTGCCGGCCTTTTGATCGGCGACGGCCTTGTCGGTCGAGGCCTGCTGTCCGCCGTCGCCAATGTCATTGGCGGTCTGGTTCTTCTTGGCGAAGTCCAGCTGCTTGGCCACCTTGTCATCGACGCTTGCATCTTCCTTGCTGCCGGCGTCGGCATTCCTGTGCCCGCCCGTGGCGCTGGCCACCACATTCACCGTGCTGGCCGATGCCCCCTGGGCGTCAAACTTCACCGCACCGCCGGCGTCAATGACATTGCCGCCCATGGCCTGCACCAGATCATCGACAACCGCCACGCCCACGGCTGCGCCAATGGCGGCCTTGCCGCCCACGGCGCTGCCCTTGGCGGTGGTGGTGGTGACGGATTTTTGCTGGGCTACCACCTCCAGATTTCCGCTCAGCGCAGCGGACGTTGTGCCCAGATGCGCGGAAGTGGCGTTGCTCACCACGGCCACGGCGGCTGCGGGCGTGATGGCCACGCCACCATCGACACCGGCTTCGGCGGTCGTGGTTGTCTTGTGATCGGCCTTGGCGTCAAGGGTTACATTCTTGGCGCCCGCCAGCGTGGTGCCGGCCCCGATGTCGGCCTCGGTGCGGTTGGCCACCACATTGACTGCCGCCGAGGCACCAATGCCCAGCTTGTCGCCGGTGACCGGTGCATGTGGCGTGGCCTTGGCGCTGTTGTCGCTGGTGCTGGCCGCCGTCACGGCCACATCGCCGCCGGTGGTGTTCAACGCGCCATTCCCGCCCATCTCGGCCTGGCTGGAGGCATCGGACAGGTTCAGGGCCAGCGCACCGGCCAGGCCCACGGCACTTGCGCCCGCACCGGAGGTGGTCTGTGCCAGCGCGGTATGGGTCAGAGCCGCGTCCAGCGCCACGCTCTTTGCATTGATGGTGACGTTCTGGCCCAGCAAGGCTTGCGCCGCCGAGCGCACGCGGTTCACGGCCACGGCTGCGCCAATGCCCACCTTGGTCGTGCTGCCCGCCACCGTCCCATCGCCCTGGGCCACGGGCAGCGCGCTGCCATCGGCAGTGAGCAGTCCATCCACCTTGTTCCTGGCGTCCAGCGTGAGGGCACCGACGGTCGTGACCGAGACACCGTCGGCCAGGCTGGCTTTGGTGCGCGAATTCTGCAGGTTCAGACCCGCGGCGGCGGCCACGGATACCTTGCCTTCGCTGGTGCTGGCCGAGGCCTTGCCGTCCTTTTGATCCGCCACGGCGGTTTCCGTCGCGGCTTTCTGTTCGCTGTCGCCGATGCCGTTGGCGGTTTGGTTCTTTTTTGCGAAGTCCAGCTGCTTGGCTATCTTGCCGTCTACATTCGCGTCTTCCTTGCTGCCCGCATCGGCGGCCTTGTGCCCGCCGCTGGCACTGGCCACCACGGCCACCGTGCTGGCCGATTCCCCGCGCGCATCGAACGCCGCCGCGCCGCCGGCTCTGATGTTCTTTGCGCCCGTGGCCTCCACCACATCGTCCACCAGGGCCACGCCCACGGCCGCGCCGATGGCGGCCTTGCCGCCCACCGCGCTGCCCTTGGCCGTCGTCGTGCTGGCGGACTTTTGCTGGGCTCGCACGTTCAGATTTCCCGTGATCTCCAGGTCGCTGCCGATGCGCGCACTGGTGTTGTTGCTCACAATGGCCGTGGCGGATGCCGGGGTCAGCGCGATGCCGCCTTCGGCCCCGGCTTCGGCCGTGGTCGACGTGCTGTATTGGCCCGATGCGTCCAGCCCCACATTTCCGGCATCCTTCAAGCTTGCGCCGGCAACGATGTCCGCAGCCGTGCGGTTGGCGACCACATTGACCGCGGCCGATGCGCCTATGCCCACCTTGTCGCCGGTCGTCGATTCAGCGGGCTTGGCGCTGACCGTGGAAGATGTATTGCCCAGGGCTTGCAGCGATACCGCGCCACTGCCATCGATGCCGATGAACGACGCGCCCTGCGCCAGCCGCGCAGCGGTCGACATGTCCACCGCATTCACGCCCAGCGCGCCTGCCAGGCCCACATTGCTCGCGCCCGCACCGGAAACGGCGTTGGTGGTGAAAGCGCTGCTGGCGGCATCCGGCGCCAGGCCGGCCGACACCGACAGGCTGTGCGCGCCCAGCGCTTGAGCGAGTTCCGCGGTGTTCGCGGCCCGGCCCAGATTGATGCCCACGGCCGTCGCCACACCGGTGGCGCCATTGGCGCTGCTGGCGTCGGCATTGACTGCCGCATTGTTGGCCGACTGGCTCAGCAGCGACACCGCACCGTCGACGCTGGCCGCCTGCGCAGAAGCGAGGCTTGCCTCGGTCGTGCTCTCGAGGTCGCTGATCGCCAGCGCCCCGACCACCTTGATGCCGCTGGCATCGCTTTGCGCCGGGGCCTTGGCATCGCTGTCGGCGGTCCTGGCGTTGTCCTGGTAGTCGGCCAGGTATTGGCTGGCTTTGCTGCTGCCGCTCTGGTCCTTGTCAGCGCCCTGCGCCGCCGCCTTGGCGGTGACGGACACACTGTTTTGCGACAGCGCATGCAGCGCCAAGGCGCCCGCATCGATCGCGGTCGCGCCATCGACCAGGACCGTGGTGTCGGTGCGCAGCTTGCTGACCGCAACGCTGGCGCCGCCGGCCTTGTCGCCGGCCGCGGCGGCATCCGCGACCACGTTGACGCTCACGATGTTGCTGGCCCGCAGCGCCAGTCCGCGCTCCACCTGGAACACAGAGTCGCCGACATGCACTTTCGCGGCGCTGTAGACATCGGAAACCGCGACCGAGGCATCGCCGGCGCGATCTTGCCCCGCCGCCGCGGGTTTGACGTCGGTCGTGACGTTCGAGGACGCGGTCAGCGCGGCATCGCGGCCTGCCACCAGCTTGGTCGCACCGACCACATCGACGCTGGCCCGCGACGACACGCGCTGCACCGACAGTGACAAGGCTTCACCGGTATAGGTGGCGGTGTTGACCGTGGACTGCGTGCGTATGGCCAGGTCGTCCGAGGCCCTGACATCGGCGGAGTCCAGCCGGATGCGCGCCTCGGCCACGGCCTGCTGCAGGCCGCGGGACATCTGCTGCGATGCATCGTTCAGCGTCGACACGGCTTCCAGCGTGACGTTGCGGCCAGAGATGACGGCATTGCCGACATCAATGCTCGCCATACCCCCTTGTTCCTGCCTCGCGCTCAAGCGCACGTTGCCAGCGCTCAAGCCGCTGCCGGGCTCGGCATTGGAGATGACGGTGGCGCCTTTGCTGACCGCAACATTCGCTGCCGTCAGGGTGATGTCACCGGATTTTCCAGCGCTCAATGTGCCGCCGACAGTGGCCTCGCCGTCGGCGACGATCTGTATGGTTCCACCTTGAACGACCACCGACGTGGCCGCGGCCATTCCTTGCGCATTGACTATCTGGTGGAACGCGGGCTGCGGCCCGACGAACTTCGAGCCGCTGTAGATGGCGCCGCTGACCTGGATGGCACCTGCGCTCAGCGCCACGCCGTTGACGGCATTGATGCGGCCTTGAATGGAAACCAGGCTGTTCGGGTTGCGCGGTGCCGTGCCACCGAGCAGTTGCGCCACCGATGCGTCGTCCGGCAGGCCCGCGCGGAAGAAGTGGTCGACGAACTGCTGCGTTGGCGTGCTGACATGCAGGGAGCCAACATTGACCACACCGCTGTTACCCACCATCAGCCCATGCGGATTGACAAACCAGACGTTGCCGCCAATCGCGCCATTGCGCATGGAGTTGAGCACTCCGTCAATCTGGCTGCGCGAGCCGCTGACCAGATTGATCAAGTTGCTGGCGCCCGTCGGCAGATGCATGTTGGCGGTCACGCCGGCTTGCACATCGAACTTGGAAAAGGAGTTGAATGCGTTGACGCCCTTGATAGTTTGAGTGCGGATGTCCACGTTGTTGCCGACAGGGCTCAAGGTGGTCTGGGTGCGGCGGTCAATGACAATACCGTCCAGGGGTCCGGCCAGCGCCGGCGGCAGCGTCACGGCGCCGATGTTGAGCGCCAGCAGCGCCGCCAGCCGCCGGCGCCCGGTGCCCGACTTGCCCCGCCCCCGGGCCATCTCCGCTACCGCTACCCAGAGCCCTGTGGCTTCGTTCCATACCAGACGGTAGACACGGTTCATGGAAGAGTGGCGATGCATAGGTCAAATCCTTAAGGCGCTGGGCGGATGGTCATTCACTGCCACTTTTCTTCTCTGGTCCAAACCTGCAGATCACGATGCGACGCTCGACAGACGACACCGCTGCTTCTGCATCCAAAACCCCAGGCTGGTGGCGGGAAGCGGCTGCGTTCATAAGTAACGATTCCTTCAGGCAGGTTCCAACGTAAGGTTCAGTCACATAATCAATAGCAATTATTTATCAACAAGTTAGAAGCGATTTATGAAATGGACTTGGCTTGAAGGATGTGCCGGTCCGTGTGCTTTCTGGCGCAAAATGCCTGGCTTCATCCGGTCCTCCGCAACCCCCGCCATGCAGAAATACCTCCATTGATATGCGCGTAGCCATCCTTACCGGCGGCGGCGACTGCCCCGGCCTCAATGCCGTCATCCGCGCCGTGACCAAATCGCTGATTCACCACGGCAACGCCGAAGTGCTGGGCATTGCCGACGGCTTCGAAGGCCTGATGGGCGAGAACCCACGCGTCAAGCCGCTGGCCTGGGACGAGGTCTCGGGCATCCTGCACCAGGGTGGCACCATCCTGGGCACCAGCAACAGCGCCAACCCGCTGCGGGACGCGGCAACGCTTGCGCAGACCGGCAGGAACATCCAGGCACTGGGTCTGGACGTGGTCGTGGCGATTGGCGGCGACGGCACGATGAGCCTGGCCCATGGGCTGGAGAAAGTAGGCCTGCGCTGCGTGGGCGTGCCCAAGACCATAGACAACGACATTGCCAATTGCGAGCGCAGCTTCGGCTTCGACACCGCCGTGGCCACCGTCACGGACAGCCTGCGGCGCATAGAGAGCACGGCGATGAGCCACCACCGCGTGATGATCGTCGAGACCATGGGCCGGCACGCGGGCTGGCTGGCGCTAGAGTCCGGCATTGCCGGCGCGGCCGACATCATCCTGCTGCCCGAGATCGACTACGACCTGCAGGCGGTGATCGACGTATGCCGCGCACGCGAGGCGCGCCAGCGCTACACCATCATCTGCATAGGCGAAGGCGCAAAGGAAAGCGGCGCGAGCCAGACGGTGCGCGAACGCATCGCCCACAGTCCCGATCCGGTGCGCCTGGGCGGCGTGGGCCATGTGCTGCGCGAGCGGCTGCAGCCCCACCTCAAGAGCGAAGTGCGCACCACGGTGCTGGGCCATGTGCAGCGCGGCGGCGATCCCACGCCGTTCGACCGCGTGCTCGCCACGCGCTTCGGCCACCACGCGGCGCAGTTGGTGATCCGCGGGGCGTTCGGGCGCATGGTCACGCTGCAGGGCGGACAGATCGGCAGCGTGGAGATTTCGCGCGTGGCGAATGTGCAGCGCACCATTGCGCTGGACGATGGCCTGCTGGTGATGGCGCGGGATATAGGGATTTCGCTGGGGGAAATGCACACCCCCTGAGCGGCTTACGCGGCAGGCGCCGAGCCCGCTTCCCCCTCTCATCCTTCGGTGGAGGGGGGCGGCCGGCCAGGCACGGCAGTCTCGCTGCGGGGCGGCCCTTGCTCGCTGCCCCCTTGCTGGGCCGCGCCAGTTTTAGACGTCGCGCAAAATGGCAGCAATTCAAATCGCGACCAGATCGCGGATGCCCTTCTCCTGCATCTCACTGCCCGGCCCCTGGGCAATCACCGCGCCACGCTGCATCACCAGGTACTGATCGGCCAGTTCCTCGGCAAAGTCGTAGTACTGCTCGCACAGCAGCACCGCCATGCCGCGCTCGCGTGCCAGCATGCGGATCACGCGGCCTATGTCCTTGATGATGCTGGGCTGTATGCCTTCGGTGGGCTCATCGAGAATCAGCAGCTTGGGGCCGGGCGCCAGCGCGCGCGCAATGGCGAGTTGCTGCTGCTGGCCGCCCGAGAGATCGCCGCCGCGGCGCTGCAGCATCTGCGCGAGTACCGGAAACAGTTCGAACAGATCCTCGGGAATCGGCGTCGAGCCGCTGCAGTAGGCCAGGCCCATGCGCAGGTTCTCCTGCACCGTGAGCCGCGCAAAGATCTCGCGCCCCTGAGGCACGAAACCAATGCCGGCGCGTGCGCGCTCATAGGCCGTGAGGCCGGCAATCTGCCGCCCCTGCCATTCGATGGAGCCGCTGCGAATCGGCACGCGGCCCATCAGGCTCTTGAGCAGCGTGGTCTTGCCCACGCCGTTGCGCCCGAGCAGCACGGTGACCTGGCCGGGCTCGGCGCGCAGGCTCACATCGCGCAGGATGTGCGAGCCGCCGTAGTACTGGTGAAGGTTCTGGACTTGAAGCATGATTTTGTGCGAACGGTATTAGCGTCCCAGATAGACCTCGACCACGCGCTCGTCGGCCTGGACCTGGGCCAGCGGGCCCTCGGCCAGCACCGCGCCGTCGCACAGCACCGTGACTTTTTCCGAAATCGCGGCAATGAACGACATGTCGTGCTCGACCACCATCAGCGAGTGCCGGCCCTTGAGGCGCAGGAAAAGCTCGGCGGTGCGCACGGTTTCCTCGTCGGTCATGCCGGCCACGGGCTCGTCGAGCAGCAGCAGCTTGGGCTCCTGCATCAGCAGCATGCCTATCTCCAGCCACTGCTTCTGGCCATGGCTCAGCACGCCGGCCAGGCGCCCCACGGCGTCGGCCAGGTGGATGATGTGCAGCACCTCGGCCAGCCTGTCCTTTTGCGCGCTGTCGAGGCGAAAGAACATCGCCTGGCGCACGCCCTTGTGGGTTTTGAGCGCCAGCTCCAGGTTCTCGAACACCGTGAGGTTCTCGAACACCGTGGGCTTCTGGAACTTGCGGCCAATGCCCAGCTGGGCGATCTCGGGCTCGTTGTGGCGCAGCAGGTCGATGGTCGAGCCGAAGAACACCGTGCCGCGGTCGGGCCGGGTCTTGCCGGTGATGATGTCCATCATCGTGGTCTTGCCCGCGCCGTTCGGCCCGATGATGCAGCGCAGCTCGCCGGGCGCGATGTCCAGGTTCAGGCCGTTGATGGCCTTGAAACCGTCAAAGCTCACATGCACGTCTTCGAGGTAGAGGATGCGGCCATGGGTCACATCGACTTCGCCGGGCACGGCCGCGCGCGCGTAGCTCGCGCTGCGCCCGCCCGAATCACCTGCCACCTGGGCCGCGCGGCGCGCCGCCAGCGCTTCGAGGCGCTCGGTGCCGGCTTCCATTTGATCGGGGGTCATCGCAATTCTCCGGCTTCGGGTTTGGAGCGGCGCAGGCCGCGCATCTGGCGCACCAGGCCGACGACGCCCTGGGGCAGGAACAGCGTCACGCCAATGAACAGCGCGCCGAGAAAATACAGCCAGATCTCGGGTGCGCTGACGGTGAGCCAGCTCTTGGCGCCATTGACGATGAACGCGCCGACAATCGGCCCGATCAGGCTCGCACGCCCGCCCACCGCGGCCCACACGGCCATCTCGATGGAGTTGGCGGTGCTCATTTCGCCCGGGTTGATGATGCCCACCTGGGGCACATAGAGCGCGCCGGCAATGCCGCACATCATGGCGCTGATGCACCAGATCGTGAGCTTGTAGGGCAGCGGCGAGTAACCCGAGAACATCACGCGCGTCTCGGCGTCGCGAATCGCCTGCAGCACGCGGCCGAACTTGCTTTGCACCAGCCAGCGCGCAAACAGATAGCAGCCCAGCAGCATGCAGCCCGTGAGCACAAACAGGAACATGCGCATCTCCGGTGTGGCAATCGCCACGCCCAGGATGCGCTTGAAATCGGTGAAGCCGTTGTTGCCGCCCAGACCGGTCTCGTTGCGGAAGAACAGCAGCATTGCCGCATAGGTCAGCGCCTGCGTGATGATGGAAAAGTACACGCCCTTGATGCGCGAGCGGAAGGCAAAGTAGCCGAACACAAAGGCCACCAGGCCGGGCACCGCCACCACCAGGAACAGCGTCGCGATGAAGCTGCCGCTGAGCTGCCAGTGCCAGGGCAGTTCCTTCCAGTCGAGGAACACCATGAAGTCGGGCAAGGCGCTGCCCGAGTTGCCGTCGGCGCCGATCTGGCGCATCAGATACATGCCCATCACATAGCCGCCGAGCGCAAAGAACAGGCCATGGCCCAGGCTCAGAATGCCTGCATAGCCCCAGATCAGATCCATGGCCAACGCGCAGATCGCGTAGCACATGATCTTGCCGACCAGCGAGACCGCGTAGTCCGACATATGGAAGGCGCTGCCCGCGGGCACCCACAGATTGAGCAGCGGCGCGACGGCGCAGACGGTCACCAGCGCCACCAGAAACACCGCCCAGCCGCGGCGCGACAGCAATGGCTTGGGGCCGGGCAGCACGACAGAGGGAGAAGAAGAATTCAGCTGCATATCAAGCCTCCGCGCTGCGGCCCTTCATTGCAAAAATACCTTGGGGTCGTTTTTGAATGAAGATGATGATGAACACCAGCACCGCGATCTTGGCCAGCACCGCGCCGGTCCAGCCTTCGAGGAACTTGCCCAGGATGCCCAGGCCCAGTGCCGCATAGACCGTGCCCAGCAACTGGCCCACGCCGCCCAGCACCACGACCATGAAGGCATCGACGATGTAGCTCTGGCCCAGGTCCGGGCCGACATTGCCCACCTGGCTCAGCGCGCAGCCCGCCAGGCCGGCCACGCCCGAACCCAGCGCGAACGCCATGGTGTCTACGCGTGCCGTGTTGACGCCCACGCAGGCGGCCATGGCACGGTTCTGCGTCACGCCGCGCACGAACAGGCCCAGGCGCGTGCGGCTGATGGTCCAGGCCATCGCCAGCAGCACCGCGGCCGCGAAGACGATGATCACCAGGCGGTTGAGCGGCAGCGTCAGATTGGGCAGCAGCTGCCAGCCGCCGCTCATCCAGATGGGGTTCTCGACACCCACGTTCTGCGCGCCAAACAAGGTGCGCACCGTCTGCATCAGCACCAGGCTGATGCCCCAGGTGGCCAGCAGCGTCTCGAGCGGGCGGCCGTAGAGAAAGCGCAGCACCGTGCGCTCCATCAGCGCGCCCACGGCGGCCGCGGCGAGAAATGACAGAGGCACGGCCGCGAGCAGATACCAGTCGAAGGCGTTGGGCAGATAGGCCTGGAACAGGTTCTGCACCATGTAGGTCGCGTAGGCGCCGATCATCATCAGCTCGCCATGCGCCATGTTGATCACGCCCATCAGGCCGTAGGTGATGGCCAGGCCCAGCGCCACCAGCAGCAGGATGGAGCCCAGGCTGATGCCGGTGAACACCACGCCCAGGCGCTCGCCCCAGGCCAGGCGGTCATCGACCTGCGCCAGCGAACGGCGCAATTGCGCCTGCACGCGCTCGTCGCTTTCTTCGGAAATTCGTGTCTGCAGCAGCAGCCGGGCCTGCGGTGCGGCGCTTTCGCCCAGCGCGGCGGCCGCATCGCGGCGCTGCAGCGTGTCGTCGCTGCCCAGCAGCGCGGCGGAGCGCGCGAGTTCCAGCGACTGGCGCACAGCGTTGTCTTTTTCGGCGGCCAGCGCGCGTTCGAGCAGCGGAATGGCCGCGGGCGATGACTGCTTGAGCATGGCCTGCGCGGCGTCGCGGCGCAGCGCGACATCGGGCGCGAACAGATTGAGCGCGGCCAGCGCGGCCGAGATCTCGCCGCGCAGCCGATTGTTGTTCATGACGTCTTCGGCGCCTTCGGGCAGCGCGGTGGCCGCGCCCGTGACCGGGTCGCTGGCCTGGCCGCCCTGCACAATGAGCGCGCGGCCATCGGCGACCACGACGGCGTCATCGGCCATGGCGCGCAGATAGGAGCCCAGCGGCGCATCGGGTTGCTGCAGCGCCGACTGGATGGCGGCAATGCGAGCATCCGAGTCGCCCTGGGCCATGGCCAGCGCCTGCGCGGGCGTGAGCGCCTGTGCGGCCGTGGCGCCCAGCAGCGCACAGGCGAGTGCGGCCCGGCGCAGCAGGACTGCGAAGGCCGGACGCAAGCCGGTGGTCAGAAAGTTTCCAAGCATGGTGTGCCGATTCCAAAGTAAGTTATCCATGGCGTCTGCCCTGCCCTCAGCCTTTGAAACTGGCGTGCCCCAGCAAGGGGGCAGCGAGCAAGGGCCGCCCCGCAGCGAGGCTGCCGTCCCCCTCCACCGAAGGTTGAGAGGGGGAAGCGACGTAGTCGCTCAGGGGGTGCTTACTTCTTTTCTGGCTCGTCTTTCTTCTTGTCGTTACCGGGGATGTACGGGCTCCAGGGCTTGGCCTTGATGGGCGCGGGCGTCTTCCAGACCACATTGAACTGGCCGTCGGCCTTGATCTCGCCGATGAACACGTTCTTGTGCAGATGGTGGTTCTTCTCGTCCATTTTGCTGACGATGCCGCTGGGCGCCTTGAAGGTTTGGCCGGCCATGGCCGCGATGACCTTGTTGACGTCGGTGGACTTGGCCTTCTCGACGGCCTGCTTCCACATGTGGATGCCGATGTAGGTGGCTTCCATCGGGTCGTTGGTCAGCGGCTTGTCCTTGTGGCCGGCGATGTTCTTGGCCTTGGCGTAGTCGCTCCACTTCTTGATGAACGCCGTGTTCTCGGGGTTCTTGATCGACATGAAGTAGTTCCAGGCGGCGAGGTGGCCGACCAGCGGCTTGGTGTCCACGCCGCGCAGCTCTTCCTCACCCACCGAGAAGGCGACGACGGGCACATCGGTGGCCTTGAGGCCCGCATTGCCCAGTTCCTTGTAGAACGGCACATTGGAGTCGCCATTGATGGTCGAGACCACGGCCGTCTTGCCGCCCTGGCTGAACTTCTTGATGTCGGCAACGATGGTCTGGTAGTCGCTGTGGCCGAACGGCGTGTATTTCTCGTCGATGTCGCTGTCCTTCACGCCCTTGGTCTTGAGGTAGGCGCGCAGGATCTTGTTGGTGGTGCGTGGGTAGACGTAATCGGTGCCCAGCAGCACCCAGCGCTTGGCGCCGCCGCCGTCCTTGCTCATCAGGTAGTCGACCGCCGGAATCGCCTGCTGATTGGGCGCCGCGCCGGTATAGAACACGTTCTTCGACAGCTCCTCGCCTTCGTACTGCACGGGATAGAACAGCAGGCCGTTCATTTCCTCGACCACGGGCAGCACCGACTTGCGGCTGACGCTGGTCCAGCCGCCGAAGATCACGGCGACCTTGTCCTGGCCCAGCAGCTGCTTGGTCTTCTCGGCAAACAGCGGCCAGTTCGACGCCGGGTCGACAACCACGGGCTCGAGCTTCTTGCCCAGCACGCCGCCCGCGGCATTGATTTCATCGACGGCCATCAGCACCGTGTCCTTGAGCACGGTTTCGGAAATCGCCATCGTGCCCGACAGGCTGTGCAGCACACCGATCTTGATGGTGTCCGCGGCCCACGCCGGCATCGCGCCAAAGCCCAGGCCGGCAACGGCTGCGGCGGCAGCCAGGGATTGAAGGGTGAAACGACGGTGCATGGTCAGCGGCTCCTGAGGTGGTTGGACAGGTGCCGCAAACGCCATCGGCTTTGTTCAGCACCATGGGACCAATGCTAGGGAGCCGGCCGGTTTTTCGATATACGCCGGATGGCGTATGTGCCGCGCGCCAGGAACGCGTACTGACTGATTTCCCGGCTACAAGGCAGGGACGGATTACAACCGCCCCGCCTCTATATCCGCCCGCAGCAGATCGTTCGCCCGCGTCTGCCAGCCCTTGCCTGTGGCCTTGAGCGCGGCCAGCACATCCTGATCGAAACGGATGGTCGTAGCCACTTTGGTGGGCGCCTTCTGCGGCCCACGTACACGCAGCGTCCTTGCCAAGGCGGCTGGCAAGACTTCGGCCGCGGGTCGGAATTCGGCCATGTCCTCGGCAGACAGTTCCCGGACCTCGCCGTCGTCTTCAATCAGTGGGGTGCGCTTGTTCATATGCCTTGATCTCCCGGCTGTTTGCCTTGCGAAAACTGATCACTCGAATCCCGCCGTCTATGGGCGTGAAGCACAGCACATGCAGCCGTGCATGAAGCATGCCCAGGGCGACATAGCGCACTTCGGGGTATGCCTTGCGGCGGTCCACCGCGATGACGGCGCTGCTGAAAGCAAATTCGCCGGCCCAAGCAAAAGACAGTCCGCGCTCGGCGATGTTCCTGGCGTTCTTGGCGGGATCGAATTCGACCAGCATGAACAGATTGTATTAACAATAAAAACGAACTGCAATCCAACTGCGCGGACAAATTCGCGTCTCGCAGTTGCTGCACCTCGGGAAAAATGCGCCATGTTCCGGCATGGAATGGCCGAGAGAACGGTTCAGTATCCCAGCCAATCACGGCTTTCATGGGCGTACCCCACCATGCTTTACGACCCACGCTTTCTTTCGGCCCTGGGCCTGGCCCTGTGCCAGCAATTGCTGCTTGCGTTCTCCAGCTACTTCATCGCACGCGCCGGTGCAGCGCTGGCTGCCGGGGACATCGATCGCGTGTTGCGCGATATTTCGCTGTTCTTCGGCTTCGCGCTAATGGCTTATGTCACCAGCTCGGCGGCAAGCCTGCTGACCGCGCGCGCCGCCAATCGGATCTGGCACAACTACACCCAAGCCACCCTTCTTGATGCGACCAAAAGCCTGGAATACGCATCGGAGGACAACAAGAAATCCATTGCCCAATGGCTGGGCGCAGAGGCGCTATCCACCATCGTGCATGCCTGCAACTTTCATCTCGAGATGCTGTCGGTGGGCTTGAATATTCTTTTTACGCTGGCGGTGTTCTGTGAGGCCATGGGCTGGCAAATTGCAGCTGCCATCATGGCTTCGCTGATGGCGTCGCTGGTTGTCAGCATGCTGCTGCGCCACAGGATTGAGATCCTTGCAGGCGCCATGCAGCGCCGACGCCTGGACGCGTTGCTGGCCATCGAGCCGGCCTGGACGCGCTCCCTGTTTGGCTCCGCCGGAATGCGCGCGCAAGGGTTTCGCACGCTGGACGCAAAAATGCAGCGCTACTTTGGCGAACTCAACCAGTATGTATTGCTGGAGCAGGTGGTTGCCTGCGGCCCCATCATCCTTGCCACACTGGCCTTGATCGGCGTCTTGCGTTTCACCGATCTGTTCACCGCCGCCATCGCCGGAGCGCTGGTCGCGCTGCTTCCGCGCAGCCTGCAGGTGTTTGGCAATGTGCATGCACTGAGCGTCTATCTGAGCCAGTTCTTCCTTATCAAGGCCAAGCTGCGCAATCTCGATGCGTTCTGCGCCGGGCTGGAAAGATTCGACTTGCATCAGCTTTCGCTGCAAGCCATTTCCATACAGGGTCTACAAAGGCATTGGGTGCCTGCCGAACTGCTGGAGGCATTGCGGCAAAACCAGTTGCCGCGCGGGCGCTGGAGCGTGAGCGGGGCCAATGGCTCGGGCAAGTCCACCTTGCTGAAGATGATCAAGGAGATGCGGGCTGATGCGCTGTTGCTTGGGGCGGAGACCGGCTTTCTCGACACCGACAACGGTCTTTCGACGGGTCAGCGACGCGTCAAGGAAATCGAGAATGTGCTTTCCCTGGCGCCGACCTTGGTCATGCTGGATGAGTGGGATGCAAATCTGGATGGGGAAAATTGCCGGAAGATCGACCAATTGCTGGACGAAGCGTCACGGCGAATGGTCGTGATCGAGGTGAGACATCTGCGGCCCGGGGAGCATCCGAGCGCAGGCCGTTCATCCTTCTACGGGCTCAGGACGAACGGCGGGTAAAGGCACTCCATCCACCCTACCCGCGCAACACCGCCGCCGCCTCCTGCGCCCCCATCGCCAGCGCGCAGCCCAGCGGCGTCGTGCCTTGCGCGTCGGTGGCATCGACCCGCGCGCCGCGCGCGATCAGCAGGCGCATGATGTCCAGCCGATTGAACATGGCCGCGAACATCAGCGGCGTGCGGCCGTCGGGCGAAGGGCTGTCAACGCCCGCGCCATGGTCGAGCAGCAGTTCTGCCATCGCCAGATCGCCCTTGAACGCCACACCGGCCAGAGGCGTCTGGCCGCGCAGATTGGCCAGCGCCGCATCGGCGCCATGCTGGAGCAGCAGCGCAGCCGCGGCCGCATGGCCGTGGTAGCTGGCCAGCATCAGCAGGCTGTCGCCGTTGGCGTTGCGCAGATCGGGCGGCAGGCCCGCGGCCAGCCATTGCGCGAGGCTGTCGGCGTCGCCCGTGCGGGCGGCATCGAATACCTTGTCGGCAAAGGCCAGGGTCGAATCGTCAAGGGCGGAGGGAGAGGAGTTTTCCAGCGTCATGCCGTTCAGTGTAGGCATGCCAACGCCTGCCGTGGGTTGGAAATCTGGATGGCGCAGATTGCCAATTTCCATCACGCCGGCAGCCGCGCCATGGCCATGGCCGCGGCCGCAGTGCGCGTCTCCACGCCCAGCTTGGCGAAGATGCGTTCGAGGTGCTTTTTCACCGTGGCCGGGCTGCTGCCGACGATCTCGGCAATGTCGCGATTGATCTTGCCCTGGGCCAGCCAATAAAGCACTTCGGCCTCCTTGCCGGTGATGCCAAAGCCCTGGCGCAGGGTTTCGCGCGCCGCCAGATCCGACTCCTCGCGCATCACCAGCAGCAGCTCACCCGGCCCGGACTCCTCGGCTTCGGGTGATGGCGGGTGCAGGCGCAGCACGACGGGACCATGGCCGTGATCAAACGTCCAACGCGGCGGCTCCAGCTGCAGCGCCAGCGTGGGCTGCTGGCGTTGGATCCAGGCCGTGATGTCGTCGGGCAGCACGGCGCGCAGGCCTTCGAGCCCGAGGTGGCGGCGCAGCAGCTCGCGCGCCAGCGGCGTCTGCCACAGCACGCGGCCGTCGGCAATACGCACCGTGAGGCTGGCATAACCGAACGCGTCGAGCGCGCTGCGCGCCTGCACCGCCTGCTGCTGCTGGGCGCGCGCGCGCCGCGCCGTGCCCAGGTGCACGCCCATGCGCGCCAGCACTTCGGCGGGCTTGATCGGCTTGGTCACATAGTCGACGCCGCCGGCCGCGAGCGCGGCAATCAGATGCTCGGTTTCGGTCAGGCCGGTCATGAAGACAATGGGAATCTGCGCCGTCTGCGGATTGGCCTTGAGACGGCGCGCGACTTCAAAGCCGTCCATGCCCGGCATCAGCGCATCGAGCAGCACGATATCGGGCTGGGCCTGGGCGGCGCGCGCCAGCGCGGCCTCGCCATTGGTGGCCACGAGCACCATGTAACCGGCCGCATCGAGCGCGTCGTGCAGCATCGCGAGGTTGTCGGGTACATCGTCGACGATCAGCACCAGGCTGGCGTCACGCGCCGGGGGAGCGAAGGAATCCATCATCAAGCCTTGTCATTCAATTGCGCCGCAATGGCCTCGAACTGGAACTGCTGGGCCTGCACCTGCAGCCGTTGCCACAGCACAGCGGCCTGCGGGTAGTCCTGCGCCAGCTGCGCCAGTGCCTGTTCCACGCCGCGCATATAGCCCCATTCCAGCGCCTGGCGCAGCGCCGCCAGCGCGGCTTCGGGCACGCCGCTCAAGCCCGTGGCTGCCGGCACCGCCAACGCTGGCGGGGCTGGCCGCACAGGCGCGCTGCGCCACACGAGTTCGAGCCGGTCTTCGAGCCATTGCAGCAGTTCGCTGTGGCGCACCGGTTTCACCAGGAAGTCCTGCGGCGTGATGCCCACGTCATTGGGCATCTCGCGGTCGAAAGCGTTGGCCGAGACAATCGCACAGGCCACCTCGCCGAGCGGCATCTGGCGCAGCTGGCGCAGGCATTCCCAGCCGTCCATTCCCGGCATCGCCAGGTCCATGAAGATCGCCTGCGGCCGCAAGCCGGCAGCCAGCAATGCCAGGGCCTCGGCGCCGTTGGCCGCGTGCTGCACGGCAAAGCCCAGCGGCACCAGCAGCTGCGCCAGCAGTTCGCGGTCGGCCTCCTCGTTGTCCACGACCAGCAGCCGGCGCGTCGCGCCCACATAGCCCACGGGCCGGGGCGCGGTGGGCAGCCGTGCTGGCCCGCGCTCGAGCGACGGCAGGAACAGGCGGATATGGAACGACGCGCCCTGGCCCGGCTGGCTGCTCACCGTGAGCGCGCCGCCCATCAGCTCGGTCAGCATCTTGGCCATGGTCAGCCCCAGGCCGGCGCCGGCACTTGACTGCGCGCCCGAGCCGCGCGCAAACGGCTCGAAGACCTGGGCCTGCTCGGCTTCGCTCAGGCCCGGGCCGGTGTCGATCACCGACACATGCGCCATCTGCCGGCTGTGGCGCACGCGCAGCGTGACGCTGCCGCGCGCCGTGAACTTGATCGCATTGCCCAGCAGATTGAACAGGATCTGGCGCAGCCGCTTTTCATCGGTGCGCACCCATTCGGGGAGTGCGCCTTCGGGTTCGTAGTGGAACGTGAGGCCCTTGGCCGCGGCCTGGAGTTCAAACATGCCGGCCATCTCCTGCAGGCCCGCGGCAAACTGCATGGGCTGGACCTGCAGCGCGAGCTTGCCCGACTCGATGCGCGCGATGTCCAGCGTGCCCTCGATCAGCGACAGCAGATGCTCGCCGCCGCGCCGGATCACGGCCACGGCCTGGCGCCGGTGCGGCGGCACTTCGGCGTCTTCGCCCATCAGCTGGGCATAGCCCAGGATGCTGTTGAGCGGCGTGCGCAGCTCGTGGCTGATGGCGCTGATATAGCGACTCTTGGCCTGGTTGGCGAGATCGGCGGCGCGGCGCGCGTCTTCGGCGACGGTGCGCGCGTCTTCGGCCGCACGCCGCGCCTGCTGCAACTGGCCGTCGGTGGCGCGGTGCAGCGCGATCTCGCGCACCAGCAGGCCGGTCTGGCGGTTCGATTCCTGCTGCGCGACCTTGCGGCTGTGCTGGGCCAGCACCAGCCACCAGGCAACGACGCCGGAGATCAGCAGCAGGCCCACGCCGACCTTGAGCAGCACGGTCTGCAGCACGGCTTCGGCGCCGGGCAGCGCATTGACCGGCAGGCTGCGCGCATGTGTCTGCAGCTCCAGCAGATAGAGCAGGCCGAGCACCGCGGCCAGCGTGGGCACGATCAGCAGCATCAGCAGCATGAAGTGCAGCAGCCCCTTGTCGAGCAGCCGCCACATGCTGACGGGCAGCAGCCGGCGCGCGGCCGCGCGCCACTGCACCGCGAGATGCGCCTGCGGCCGGCACAGATCGCCGCAGCGCGCGTCCAGCGTGCAGCACAGTGAACAGATGCCGCCCTGGTAGGCCGGGCAATGCACCATGTCGGGCGCTTCGTACTCGCGTTCGCAGACCACGCAGCGCTGCAGCCGCAGCGGGCCCGCGGCCTGCATGGCGGAACAGGCCGGCGCTGCCGTGGCCGCCGTGGGCACGAGGTAATAGCGCCCACGCGTCCACCACGCAATCAGCGGCGAGGTCACCAGCGCCACCAGCATGGCGATCAGCGCCGAGAACGCCTGGGCCAGCGGGCCAAACGCACCCAGGTGCGCGGCCACCGACAGCAGCGACGACAGCGCCATCGCGCCCACGCCCACGGGGTTGATGTCGTAAAGCCGCGCGCGCTTGAACTCGATGCCGCGCGGCGACCAGCCCATGGGCTTGTTGATGACCAGATCGGCGACCACGGCCATGATCCAGGCAATTGCCAGATTCGAGTACAGCCCCAGCACTTCGCCCAGCGCGCGGAAGACATTCATCTCCATCAGCATGAAGGCGATCAGCGTGTTGAACACCACCCACACCACGCGCCCCGGGTGGCTGTGCGTGATGCGCGAGAAGAAGTTGCTCCAGGCCAGCGACCCCGCATAGGCATTGGTCACATTGATCTTGAGCTGCGACAGCACCACGAACAGCGTCGTGGCCGCCACCGCCCAGCCGTAGTCGGGAAACACATAGTTGTACGCGGCCAGGTACATCTGGTTCGGGTCCACCGCATGGTCGGGCGGCACGGCCTGCGAGATCGCCAGATAGGCCAGCAGCGCACCGCCCAGCATCTTCGCCACGCCCAGCAGCACCCAGCCCGGGCCGCCCAGCATCACCGCGCCCCACCAGCGCCAGCGGTTGGCCGGCGTGCGCACCGGCATGAAGCGCAGATAGTCGGCCTGCTCGCCCATTTGCGTGATCAGCGCAATGCCCATCGTGAGACCTGCACCAAACAGAGGCAGGCTGAAGCCTGCAGTCTGGCCTGCGTGCTGCAAGTCTGCACCTGGATAGTGCAAGACCTCGGAAAACACCCCAGGCTGGTGCATCGCCACAAACACAAAGGGCACGATCAGCATCAGCAGCCACAGCGGCTGGGTCCAGACCTGCAGCCGGCTGATCGCCGACACCCCGTGCGTGACCAGTGGAATCACCACCAGCGCGCAGATCAGATAGCCCCAGCGCGGCGGGATGTCGAGCGCGAGTTCCAGCGCATAGGCCATCACCGCCGCCTCGAGCGCAAAGAAGATGAAGGTGAAGCTCGCATAGATCAGCGAAGTGATGCTCGAGCCGATATAGCCAAAGCCCGCGCCCCGCGTCAGCAGATCCATGTCCACGCCATGGCGCGCCGCATAGACGCTGATCGGCAGGCCCGCGGCAAAGATGATCAGCCCGGTGCAGACGATGGCCCAGAAGGCATTGATGAAACCGTACTGCACCAGCAGCGTCGCGCCCACGGCCTCGAGCACCAGGAACGAGGCCGCGCCAAACGCCGTATGCGCCACGCCCCACTCCGACCAGCGGCGCCCGCGCTGCGGCGTGTAGCGCAGCGCATAGTCCTCGAGCGTCTCGGTCGCGACCCAGCGGTTGTAGTCGCGCCGCACCTTGACCACACGCTGCTGCGCGGGCGCGGCCAAGGGTTCCGTTGGCGGGCAGTGTGGATCAGGAGTGGCTTGAATCATGGCAACAGGACTGCGTGCAGCTTCTGTGCCATGTCGCAGCATGGCACGTACCTTGCTGCAAAGCCATCATCTGCACCGTCCCCGCCCCTACGCCATGGAACTCACTCCGCGCGAAAAAGACAAGCTGCTTCTGTTCACCGCCGCCCTGGTGGCCGAACGCCGCAAGGCCCGTGGCCTGAAGCTCAACTACCCCGAAGCCATGGCGCTGATCAGCGCAGCCGTGATGGAAGGCGCGCGCGACGGCAAGACCGTGGCCCAGCTGATGAGCGAAGGCCGCACGGTGCTCACGCGCGCCGATGTGATGGACGGCATTGCCGAAATGATTCCCGACATCCAGGTCGAAGCCACGTTTCCTGACGGCACCAAGCTGGTCACGGTGCACGACCCGATTGTCTAAACCCTTTTTCAAGCCCTCGCCATGCAAGTCAAACCCCTGATCGCGACCGCCGGCGCCGCCCTCGCCGCGCTGCCCTTTGCCGCCCTGGCCCACCCGGCCGCGGGTGGTGCGCACAGCCACGGCCTGGTCGACACCGCGCTGCACGCCTTTGCCCACCCGTTCACCGGCGCCGATCACCTCGCGGCCATGGTGGCCGTCGGTGCCTGGAGCGCGCTCACCGTGAACCCGGCCTGGCGCGCGCCCGCGGCGTTTGTCGCGCTGCTGGTCGCCGGTGCCCTTGCTGGTTTCGCCGGCCTGCAACTGCCCGGCGTCGAGCCCATGATCGCGGCCTCGGTGCTGGTGCTCGGCCTGCTGCTCGCGCTGCAAAGGAAGATGCCCTGGGGCGCAGCGGCCACGCTGGCCGGCGTGTTTGCGTTCTTCCACGGCGCGGCCCACGGCTATGAGCTCGCGGGCGACACCGGCCTCACGGCCGTTGCGGCGCTGGCCGGCATCGCGCTGGGCTCGGGCGTGCTGCATCTGGCCGGCATGCTGCTGGGCCGCGCGGTGCTGCAACGCCACCGCGTTCTCACCGCGCTGGGCGGCGCCGCCACGGCCGCGCTCGGCGTGTTCATGCTCACGCGCCTGGCCTGAGGAGACACGCCATGGTGCCTGGTGAACTGATTCTCGACGCGGGCGAACACGCCCTCAACACAGGCCGCCGCTGCACCACGCTGCTGGTGCGCAATGCCAGCGACCGGCCGATCCAGGTCGGCTCGCACTACCACTTCGCCGAAACCAATGCCGGTCTGGATTTCGACCGCGCCGCGGCCCATGGCATGCGGCTGAACATCGCCAGCGGCATGGCCGTGCGCTTCGAGCCGGGCCAGCAGCGCACGGTGGAACTCGTCGATTTCGCGGGTGAACGCCTGGTCTACGGCTTTCGCGGCCTGGTCCAGGGCGCGCTCGACAACCAGCCTGGAGAGCAGTGAACATGGCCACGATGGAACGCCGCGCCTATGCGGAAACCTTTGGGCCCACGACGGGCGACCGCGTGCGCCTGGCCGACACCGATCTGCTGCTCGAAGTCGAACGCGACTACACGCTGGCCGCGGGCAGCTACGGCGAGGAAGTCAAGTTCGGCGGTGGCAAGACGATTCGCGATGGCATGGCGCAAAGCCAGAAAAGCCGCGACCAAGGCGCGATGGACACGGTGCTGACCAATGCGCTGATTGTCGACCATTGGGGCATCGTCAAGGCCGACATCGGCCTCAAGGGCGGGCGCATCGTTGCCATCGGCAAGGCCGGCAATCCCGACACCCAGCCCGGCGTGGACATCATCATCGGCCCGGGCACGGAGATCATCAGCTGCGAAGGCTGCATCGTGACCGCCGGCGGTGTGGACACGCATATCCACTTCATCGCGCCCCAGCAGATCGAAGAAGCGCTGACCAGCGGCATCACCACCATGATCGGTGGCGGCACGGGCCCGGCCACGGGAACGTTCGCCACCACCTGCACGCCCGGCCCCTGGCACATGGAGCGCATGCTGCAGGCCGCCGATGCGTTTCCCATGAACCTCGGCTTTCTGGGCAAGGGCAACACCAGCCTGCCCGCGGGCCTGCACGAGCAGATCGATGCCGGCGCCATCGGCCTCAAGCTGCACGAAGACTGGGGCAGCACGCCCGCGGCCATCGACAATTGCTTGAGTGTGGCCGAACTCACCGACACGCAGGTCGCCATCCACACCGACACGCTCAATGAAAGCGGCTTTGTCGAAGACACCGTCGCCGCCTTCAAGGGCCGCACCATCCACACCTTCCACACCGAAGGCGCGGGCGGCGGCCATGCGCCCGACATCCTCAAAGTGGTGGGCCTGCAGAACGTGCTGCCCAGCTCGACCAACCCGACCCGGCCCTACACCATCAACACGCTCGACGAGCATGTCGACATGCTGATGGTCTGCCACCACCTCGACCCGTCGATTGCCGAAGACCTGGCGTTTGCCGAAAGCCGCATCCGCAAGGAAACGATTGCCGCCGAGGACATACTGCACGACCTGGGCGCGATCAGCATGTTCAGCTCCGACAGCCAGGCCATGGGCCGCGTCGGCGAAGTGATTCTGCGCACCTGGCAGACCGCGCACAAGATGAAGCTCCAGCGCGGCGCCCTGCCCGGCGACAGCGCGCGCCACGACAACTTCCGCATCAAGCGCTATATCGCCAAATACACCATCAATCCGGCGATTGCCCACGGCATCAGCCACGAGGTCGGCAGCCTCGAAGTCGGCAAATGGGCCGATATCGTGATCTGGAAGCCCGCGTTCTTTGGCGTCAAGCCGGCGCTGATTCTCAAGGGCGGCAGCATTGCCATGGCGGCCATGGGCGACCCCAACGCCTCGATTCCCACGCCCCAGCCCGTGCATTACCGGCCGATGTTTGCCTCCTATGGCGGCGCGCTGGCCCGGTCGTCGCTGACGTTTGTGTCGCAGGCCGGTCTGGCCAACGGCATAGGGGAGCGCTTCAAACTCGCCAAGACGCTGTCGGCGGTGAAGAACATCCGCGGCATAGGCAAGCGCCATATGCTGCTCAACGACTATGCGCCGGCGATGGAAGTCGATCCCCAGACCTATAGCGTGCGCGCCGACGGCCAGCTGCTGACCTGCGAGCCCGCGGTATCGCTGCCCATGGCGCAGCGCTACTTCCTGTTCTGAGGAGATCAGCCTTGCCGCTGCGTCCACCAGGCCAGCCAGTCGTCGGCGTCGATCACCGCCCGCCCCTGCACTCCCGCGGGCTGGGCGACATAGATCAGCACCGGCACGGCCTGGGGCGGGCCGCCGTCCAGCGGCAGCAGCTCCACATCGACGATGTGCTTGGCATATTCGCCGATGTCGATCGGCCAGATCTCCTCGACCCGATCGAGTTCGCGCTCCAGCGCGGGATTGAGTTCGTAGACTTCGGCCAGCACCTTGTAACTGCCATCGAGCACCAGCCCCGGATACGGCCCCAGGTCATGCAGCTGCCCCGGCAGCCGGCAATGCCCGAGCCAGCGCACATCGGCCTGCCAGCGCCGGATATCGTTGCTGCCGCCACGGCGCAAGGTGCCGTAGACGGCAACCATGGGACAGCCACTGGGGATATGGGGAATAGGATCGGTCATGAGAGACATGCTAAAACGTTTTGTCGACACGCTCTGAAACGTCCCCGCTCCAGCGCGCCCCTGACCCGCCCCCAGCTCACTGAATAAAAATGCTCTCCCTGCAAAAACTGATCCCCCAAGGCAAAGGACTGGCCCGTGTGCTGCTCCAACGTGCAACGACCATCGAACTCGACTGGGACGTGCGCCAGAAAAGCCGTTTTGCCGCGACCGACTCGCAAGGCCGCGAACTGGCCATCTTCCTGCCCCGCGGCCAGGCCGTGCGCGGCGGCGATGTGCTGGTCGCCGAAGACGGCTCGATGGTGCGCGTGATCGCCGCGCCGCAGAAAGTGCTCCACATCACCACCTGCCCCACGCATGGCACGCCGTTCGATCTGACGCGCGCCGCCTACCACCTGGGTAACCGCCATGTGCCCATAGAGCTGCAGCCCGACCATCTGAAGATCGAACCCGACCATGTGCTGGCCGACATGCTGCGCAGCATGCACCTGACCGTGGTCGAGGCCGAGATGCCGTTCGAGCCCGAAGGCGGGGCCTATGGCGGCCATGTGACCAACGACGGCCACAGCCACCATGCGCATGGCAATGCGCACAAGCATGAACATGACCATGACCATGACCACGGCCATGTCCATGGCCCCGGTTGCAACCACGCGCATTGATTCCCCAGACCATGGCCCTGCGCCCCCCCAGCCCCGCCGCGCGCGCGCCCCTTCCCTGGCGCCGGCGCCAGGCCGCGGCCGCTGCCGCGCAGGCCGCGCCGGCCGTCGCGCCGCACAGCCTGCTGCAGCTGATGTGGCTGGCCTCGCCCGCGCTGCCCATAGGCGGCTTCTCCTATTCCGAAGGCCTGGAAGCCGCGATCAGCAGCGGCTGGGTCGAAGGCGAAGCCAATGCCGCGCAATGGCTGGTCCAGCAACTGCAGCTCACGCAGGCGCGCGGTGACATGGCCGCCATTGCCCAGGCCCTGCCCGCCTGGCAGGCGGGTGACCGCACGCGCCTGGCTGCGCTCAACGCCTGGGTGCGCCAGACGCGTGAAAGCAGCGAGCTGCGCCTGCAGACCGAGCAGATGGGCCGCTCGCTGATCGCCTGGCTGCGCAACCAGTACCCGCAGGACGCGGCGCATCTCGACGCCATCGAGTGGCTGGCGGCGCAGGACGCGAGCTACCCGCTGGCGTTCTCGCTGGCCGCACATTTCAGCGGCGCCTCGGCGCGGCCCGCGCTGCTGGCCTATACCTTTGGCTGGGCCGAAAACATGGTCCAGGCCGCGATCAAGGCCGTGCCCCTGGGCCAGAGCGCGGGCCAGCGCATCCTGGCGCAGCTCAGCGCCGCGATTCCCGCCGCCGTGGACCACGCGCTGGCCCTGCCCGACGCGCAGCGCCAGGCCTTTTCGCCCATGCTGGCCATTCTTTCGGCCCAGCATGAAAACCAGTACTCACGACTGTTCCGATCATGACCTCGCCACTTCACCACATCCCCCACCGCAGCAAGAAGCTGCCCCCGCTGCGCGTCGGCATCGGCGGCCCCGTGGGCTCGGGCAAGACCACCTTGCTGGAAATGCTCTGCAAGGCCATGCGCGCGCAATACGACCTGGTGGCCATCACCAATGACATCTACACCAAGGAAGACCAGCGCCTGCTGACGGTGAGTGGCGCGCTGCCCGCCGAGCGCATCATGGGCGTGGAAACCGGCGGCTGCCCGCACACCGCGATCCGCGAAGACGCCTCGATCAACCTCGAAGCCATAGACCGCATGCTGGGCCAGTTCCCGGATGCCGATATCGTCTTCATTGAATCGGGCGGCGACAACCTCGCGGCCACCTTCAGCCCCGAGCTGTCCGACCTGACGATCTACGTGATCGACGTCGCCGCGGGCGAGAAGATCCCGCGCAAGGGCGGCCCAGGCATCACCAAGAGCGATCTGTTCATCATCAACAAGACCGACCTGGCCCCGCATGTGGGCGCCAACCTCGAGGTGATGCATGCCGACACCGTGCGCATGCGCTCCACGCCCAAGGGCCTCAAGCCTTTCGTGATGACCAATCTCAAGACCCAGGAGGGCCTGGCCCAGGTCGTGGCCTTCATCGAGACCCAGGGCCTGCTCAAGGCCTGAGCGCGACGATCTGTGTGTAAAATCGCAGGCTTCGGAGGTTTGGGTGAGTGGTTTAAACCAGCAGTCTTGAAAACTGCCGACGGGTAACTGTCCGTGAGTTCGAATCTCACAGCCTCCGCCAAAATGCAATGGAATCAATGCACGCTGATTGATTTCAGCCGCAAGAGCCAAAAAAGCCAACCACGGTCGCCCGCGGTTGGCTTTTTTCGTTGCGCAGCGCCCCGCTCACTCAGGCGGCTTCTTTGCCGCCTCGGACGGCTTGTCCACGTTCAGCTTGCGCTGGAACAGCCCTGCCGTCGAATCGAACACTTCCGAAGTAGCGTGGGAAAGGCTGCGCCCCGCGCCCACCACCTTGCCACCGGCGGCCAGCGTGGCATGGCCAACCGCCTTGGACGCGCCGGCGGCCGCACCGGTCACGGAAGACGCCGCGCTTGTCACCGCCGCGCCTGTGGCGGCCGTGGCGCGTTTGGCGCCGCCGACCACCGCCCCCGCCGCCTTGCCCACGGCGCTGCCCGCGCCGGCCCACACCGACTTCACGATCTGGCCGCCTTTTTCCTGCGTGATCGCGCCCAGCATCGCCAGCGCGGCCAGGGTCGCGCTGCGGCGCACCGCGGCGCGTTCCGGCCTGGCCAGCGGGGCGCAGTAGTTCTTGGCAATCAGGCCCACGCGCAGGGTCAGGAAGGCATTGGCCGAGCCGTTGGCCATGCTGTTGGCAAGCAGGTTTGCGACGCCCTGCAGTCCGGGCACTGCGGCCGCCAGCGAAGGCGCAACCGAGTTCACCAGCGGCCCCGCAAGTTCGGCGAAATCAATCTCTTCGAGGTGCGCTGCCACCAGCATGGCGCCGCCCACATTCGAATACAGATACCAGAGCTGGCGTGGCGACGGGCGCAGGTTGTAGAGCGCGCCAATCTGCCATATCAGGCGCAGCTGCGTGGCCAGCACCACCAGTCCGTCCAGGCGCCCGTTCTGCAGCAGCGCGGTGCTGACAAAGACATTGCCGGCCGTGGCGCGGATCAGGCCATCGGCCTGCGCGCTCAGCGCCCGCAAGGCCGCAGGCACGTCGCCGCCTGAAGCCAGCGTCGCGACGGCGGCATCGGGATGGCCGGCCAGATGGCGCCCAAGCCAGTCGACATAGGCCGCGTGTTCGGGCGACGAGTCGGTCGCTGGCGGCTGCATGGCCTTGGGCAGGCGCAAGAGCAGTACCAGCGGATAAAGCACCAGCGCGCCGAAAAACGCCAGCAGTGACCAGAACACCGGCTGCCCCGCACCCAGGTGGACGCGGTCGGCGGCGGCGGCCAGCTGCGTGAACGTGGCCACGATGGCGGCCGCTGCGTACAGCGCCACCAGCAGCGAGGCGATGGCCAGAACCTTGGTGATGATTTTGCTCACGAAATCGTATCCCTGCAGTTTTTCAATGCGAAATCAATGGCTGCGCCATCATTGCCAGCAGCGCCATGACCTATCACGCAGGCCCCGCATCCTTGCGCAGATCGAGCAAGTCTACGGCGCAATGCGCGACAAGTGCCAGAGGACCGCTGGGATCCCGGAGCGTCTGCGCATCCAGCAGCGCATCGGCCATCAGGGCCACATCGAGATCACTCTGCGGGTCAGCGTCCCGATGCCCTGGCTGCCAAGGACATGGACAGCAGACAGACCTGGGGCGGCAGCCCTGAGCGCTGAGACTACCGCAGGAATATCAAGGGCATTCTGACAGGACATGGGCAATTCAATCGGGATGACGAACCTCGGTCCCGGTTCTGACTTGCGATAAGTATGCCAGTGGGCGGGTCGCGCCCATCGGCGGCCGCGATGGGGGAAATTTCGACCGGCTGGTCACGGATGCGCTGGTAGGCATCGACACAACACCCGCCCCAGCTTCGATTTACGCCATCTTTACAATTGAATATAATTGAGATTCGTTCTCATTACTATTCTTCACCGGGTCAGCGCTCGGGATCGCATGGCTTCCTTTGGATCCGCTTCGCCCATCGAAGCGCTGTACAACAATCATCACGCCTGGCTGCTGTCGTGGCTGCGCCGGCGGCTGGGCGATGCCAGCGATGCCGCCGATCTGGCGCATGACACCTTTGTGCGGCTCATGGTGTCGGCGCGCGGCGCCGCCGTGGGCGAGGAGCCGCGGGCGTTTCTGACCCATGTGGCCAAGGGCCTGGTGATCGACCTCTGGCGCCGGCGCGATCTGGAGCGCGCCTATCTCGATGCGCTGGCCCAGTTGCCCGACGCGCATGCCCCCTCCCCAGAGACGCAGATGCTGGTCATCGAAGCCTTGCTGCAGATCGACCGGCTGCTCGCCGGCCTGGCGCCCCACACGCGCCAGATCTTTCTGCTGGCGCAGCTCGATGGACTGACGCTGCAACAGATTTCCGAACAGATGTCCATGCCGGTGATCACCGTGCGGCGCCATATCCACAAGGCGTTGGTGACCTGCATGAGCGTGCTCTGATGGCCGGCGCTGCCACCGACCAGGCCCTGCTGAGCGAAGCCGCAGACTGGCTGATCACACTGCACTACGACTATGAAAAGCCGTCGGCACAGGACATGGCGGCCTTTGCCCGCTGGCGCCAGCAAAGCGCGGCGCACGGCGCGGCCTGGTTGCGCGCCGAGGCCATGCTGGGGACCTTTGCGCAGGTGCCGCCCGATGTCTGCAAGCAGACGCTGGCCGCGGCGCGCCGCCCCAATCGGCGCCGCAGCCTGGCCGCGCTGGGCAGCCTGCTGATGGCGGCACCGGCCAGCTGGCTGGCCTGGCGCGAGCTGTCCTGGCGCGAATGGATGGCGGATGAGATGACCGCCATCGGCGAGCAACGTTCGCTCGTGCTGCCCGACGGCTCGCAGCTGACGCTGAACACGGCCAGCGCGGTCGCCATCCGTTTCACCGGCGCCGAGCGCCGCGTGCGGCTGCTGGCCGGGGAGATTCTGGTCACCACCCATACCGATCCATCGCCCACCTACCGGCCGTTTCTGGTGCAGACGCGTGCAGGCACGGTGCAGGCCCTGGGCACGCGCTTCAGTGTGCGCCGGATCGATGCGACCACCACGCGGGTCGCGGTGTTCGAGCATGCGGTGGGCATCAAGACCGTGCAGGGCGCAAGCCGGCGGCTGGAAGAAGGCAGCACCGCGGACTTCGACGCGGACGCCATCGGCGCCTCCGCCGCGGTGGAGCGCAGCGCCGCGCTGTGGGAGCGCGGCATGCTGCTGGCGCGGAACATGCGCCTGGCCGACGTGGTGGCCGAGATGGCGCGCTACCGCAGCGGGGCATTGCACTGCGACCCGGCCGTGGCCGAGCTGCGCGTCTCGGGCGCGCTGTCGCTCAAGAATGCGGACGCGAGCCTGGAGCTGCTTGCGCAGTCGCTGCCGGTGCGCATCACCCACCAGGCAAAGGGCGGGGTCGGCGTCGAGCCACGCTAGGCAGCACCCGGCCACGGAATTTTTTTTGCCCAGGGTGATCACTTTTGCGCTTTCGTTCGGTGTACAGGGCAATGGCTCTTTGAGAAGCAAAGGCCGACAGCCCGAACACAAGGACGAGATTCAATGCGACCCCAACACCCCCGCCGCGCCTGGCCCAACGAACGCTTTGCACTGGCCATCCTCAATGGCGCGATCCGCGCCGCGCTGGGCGCCAGCGTCATGGCATTGGCCACGCCCCTGGCCATGGCGGCCGAGCCCGTCGCCGGCGCCACGGCCCATGCGATTGCGGCCGGCCCGCTGTCCGACGCGCTGGCGCAATATGCCGCCGCCACCGGCGTGCAGCTGGTTTTCGAACAGACCACGCTGGCCGGCTTGCGCAGCCCCGGGCTGCAGGGCCGCTACACCGAGGCCGAGGGCTTTGCCCAGCTGCTGCGCGGCAGCGGCTATGAGGTGGTACGCCAGAATCCGGCAACCTATGTTCTGCGCAAGCTGCCGGTCGCCGCGCAGTCGGGCACCACGCTGGATGCGGTCACCGTCACCGCTGCGGCCATGCCCAGCGGCACCACCGAAGGCAGCGGCAGCTATGCCGCCCGCAGCTCCAGCGCCAGCAGCAAGCTGAACCTGTCGCAGCGCGAGACGCCGCAGACCCTCACGGTGATCACGCGCGAGCAGATGGACGACGCCGGCATGACCTCGGTGGACGATGCGCTGCGCGCCGTGAGCGGAGTGACCGCGCTCGCCGGCGGCAGCATAGGCAGCAACTTCTACAGCCGCGGCTTCAGCATGCAGGCCCAGGTCGACGGCATGACCACGCCCGCCGGCATAGACAGCGGCAACCGCTCGCCGCTGTATGACACCGCCTTCATCGACCGGGTGGAAGTGCTGCAGGGCGCTTCGGGTCTGCTGACCGGCGCGGGCACGCCAGGCGGCACCGTCAACATGGTGCTCAAGCGCCCGACCCGTGGTTTCCAGGCGCAGGCCGAGGCGCAGGTCGGCTCGTGGAACGAACGCCGCGTGGTCGGCGATGTGTCCGGTTCGCTGGTGGATTCCGGCAACATCCGCGGCCGCGTGGTCGCCCTGTCGGACAGCAGCGATTCGTTCACCGACTATGTCTACCGTGACCGCCAGGCGGTCTATGGCATTGTCGAGGCGGACCTCAGCTCGACCACCACGGTCAGCGCCAGCGTGCTGACCCAGAAGGACAAGAGCCGTGGCCACTTCGGCGTGCCGTTTGCGGGCAATGGCAGCGATGCCGGCCTGCCCCGGTCTTCGTTCTGGGGCGATGCCGACAATCTCACCGTGCGCGACTACACCATCTACACGCTGGGCCTGACGCAGCAGCTGGCGGGTGACTGGAGCCTCAAGGCCAGCTATGCCTGGCAGAAGACCGACAACGACATCCGCAACTTCAGCAGCCTGTCGGGCAGCCTCAATACCGTGACCGGCAACGGCCTGTCGATTGGCAGCCGCCAGCGCAACTATGTTTCCACCCTGCACAGCAATGTGGTGGATATCCATGCGTCCGGGCCGTTCGAGCTGCTGGGACGCACGCATGAGCTGGCACTGGGCCTCAACGGCACGAACACCCGGGATGAAAACGCCGGCACCGGCTATTCCGGCAACACCCCCATCAATGTCTACAGCTTCAATCCCGAAGGGCTGGGCCCGGTGCCCGCGGGCCGCCCGGGTACGTCGGCGCACACCAAGACCAGCAACTTCGGCGTGTATGGTGTGGCGCGCTGGAGCCTGACGGATTCGCTCAAGCTGATCACCGGCTTGCGCGTGAGCGACTACGAGCGCCGGAATCTGGTCACCGGCACCGTGGTGCCGCATGAAACCGGCGAGGTCGTGCCCTATGCGGGGCTGGTCTACGACATCGACTCGCAGTATTCCGCCTATGTGAGCTATTCGGACATCTTCAGCGCGCAGACCAACCGCAGCCAGGATGGCAATCCCCTGGACCCCATTCGCGGCAAGAACTACGAGCTGGGCATCAAGGGCGAGCTGCTGAACAAGCGCCTGAACGTCTCCGCGGCAGTTTTCCACCTGGCGCAGTCGAACATGGCGGTGCTGGATGAATCGGTGCCGAACAACCCCGGCAATGCCTGCGGCGGAGCCTGCTATACCGCCGCCGGCAAGGTGGTGAGCCGCGGGCTGGACCTGGGCGCCAACGGGCAGATCACCCGGGAACTCAACGTCGCGGCCGGCTACACCTATACCGACGCGCAATACGCCGAAGGCCCGCAAAAGGACCAGCGTTTTCGCACCGAACAGCCCCGGCACAGCCTGCGCCTGGCGGCCAACTACCAGTTCCCTGGCACGCAGTGGTCGCTGGGCGGCGATGTGGCGGCCACCAGCAGGACCTACAAGAGCGGCGGAACGGGCGCTGCGTCCTGGACCATCGAGCAGGGCACGCTGGTGCTGCTGGGCCTGCATGCCAAGTACCGCATCACTCCGCGGACCCAGGTCAACCTGGCCGTCAGCAATTTGACGGACCGCAGCTACCGCAATGTCTACGGCCGCGAGTACGCACTCTATGGCGAGCCGCGCAAGTTCACGGCCAGCCTGCGCCACGACTTCTGAGGCGCGCATGATGACCACACCACGCACCCGGGCCGCCAGCGCGGCACTCATGGCAGGCGTCTTCACCTGTGTCCCGGGCGCGTGGGCGCAGCCGGCGCCAGCTGCCGCCGCGGCGCAGGCGCCGCCAGCTTCGACACCCTACGTGATGCCCTCGACCCAGGTCTGGGACATGGCGTCCGCAAGCGGCGGGATGTACCGCATCTTCGTCTCCGCACCCGTGGGCGGCGAGCCGCCACGAGGTGGCTATCCGGTGCTGTACGTGCTCGATGGCAATGCCTATTTCGCCTCCTTTGCCCAGGCGCGCTGGGTGCAGGAATATCTGCCGATAGGCAAGTCCATCGTGGTCGGCGTGGGCTACCCCGGCGACAAGGCCTGGGATGTGCGCCGCATGAACGACTACACGGCGCAGCTGCGCGATCCGCCGCCGCCCGAAACGCGTGCCTACGCCCAGCACAAAAGCGGCGCGCGCCAGGAGTTCCTGGAGTTCATGACCGGCAAGCTGCGCGCCGAGATCGCGCTGCGTTACCCGGTCAACCCCGAGCGGCAATCGCTGTTCGGCCATTCGTTTGGCGGGCTGTTTGCGCTGTACGCGCTGTACGAGCGGCCGCAGGCGTTCCAGTCCATCATCGCGGCCAGCCCGTCGATGGAATGGAATGCGCAAAGCATTCTCGACGACGAGCGCGCGTTCAGCGCCAGGATGACGGCCGCAAAGGTCGGCAGCACCAGCCGCCTGCTGCTGATCGCCGGCGACCGCGACACCGCCGGTGATCCGGAGTCGGTGCGTCTGCTCGCGAACCGGCTGCAGCGCCTGTCCGGCTGGGGCCTGCGGGCGCGCCTGCTGCGCTACCCGAACGAGACCCATGGCAGCGTGCCCGCGCAATCGGTCAACGATGTGCTGCGGTTTGCGTTCGAGCAGCGCTGAACCCCGCCCCGGCGCGCGCCTCAGTTCGCCTGCACGCTCCTGAGCACCTCCTGCAGCTGCTCCAGCCCCACGGGCTTGACCAGATGCGCGTCGACTCCCGCGTCGGCGGAGCGCTGGCGGTCCTCGGGCTGGCCCCAGCCGCTGACCACGACCAGCTTGGCGCATTGCGCGCCATGGGCGGCGCGCAGGCGGCGTGCGAGTTCGTAGCCGTCCATGTCGGGCATGCCGATGTCGAGCAGCACCAGTTCGGGCGCGAATTCGGCGGCGGCGGCCAGGCCTGAAGTGCCATCGTGCGCGGTGCGCACTTCCATGCCCAGCAGATCCAGCAACATGCGCAGGCCTTCGGCCGCGTCGATGTTGTCGTCGACCACCAGCACGCGTTTGCCATCCATGGCCGGGGCCGCCGCGGGTTCGGGGATGGACACCACGGGCTGCGCCTCGTTGAGCAGCGGCAATCGCACGGTGAACACGCTGCCCTGCCCCAGGCCGGCGCTGTGGGCATCCACCTCGCCGCCCTGCATCTCCACCAGGCTGCGCACCAGGGTCAGGCCTATGCCTATGCCGCCCTGGGCCATGCCCGAGGTTTGCGGGGACTGGGCGAAAAGTTCGAAGATGCGCGACAGCATCTCCGGCGCGATGCCCTGGCCGTTGTCCTGCACCACGATCAGGGCATCGTTGCCATCGCGCTCGGCGCTCAGCTCGATGCGGCCGCCCTGGTCGGTGTATTTGGCGGCGTTGTTCAGCAGGTTGGAAATGATCTGCGACAGGCGCACCGGGTCGGCATGCACCGTCAAGGCCTCGCCCGGCAGGTCCAGCAGCAGGCGGTGGTGGCCGGCATCGATCAGCGGGCGGCAGGTCTCCACGGCGTCGCGCAGCGCCATCGCCACGTCGACCGGCTCGGGCCGCAACTCCACTTTGCCGCCGGAAATGCGCGAGACTTCGAGCAGGTCGTCCACCAGCCGCACCATATGGTCCACCTGCCTTTGCAGCATGGGCAGCATGCGCGCCGTGGTCGCGGGATCGCCCTTGGCCAGCTCCAGCACGCTCAGGCCGGTGCGCACCGGCGCCAGCGGATTGCGCAGTTCATGCGCCAGCACGGCCAGGAATTCGTCCTTGCGCTGATTGGCCTCGCGCATGGATTCCTCGAAGCGCCTGCGCTCCGAGATATCTCTGAACAGCACCGCCACCTGGCGATCCTCGGGCGCGCCGATGCGAAACGCATAGACGTCGTAGTAGCGCTGCAGCGATTCGGCCGCGAGATCGAAGCGGCGGGACTCGCCGCTCTTGGCGATCTCACCGTACACCTGATACCACTGCACGTCGTGCTCCGGCGAGATCGAGCGCATGGAGCGCCCCAGCGGATCCTTGATGCCGGTATGCCGCTCGAAGGCCTGATTGACTTCCAGGAAGACGTAGTCATTGCCGTTGCCGGCCGCATCGAACTCCATGCGGATGACGCAGTAGCCTTCGTCGATGGAGTCGAACAGCGTGTGGTAACGCTGCTCGCTCAGCCGCAATGCCTGTTCCACGGCCTTGCGCGCGGTGATGTCGCTGGCGGCGCCAAACCATTCGATCAGCTTGCCGTTGTCGTCGAGCACGGGCATGGCGCGCGAATGCGTCCACCCTATGCTGCCATCGACGCGAATCACGCGGTGCTCCAGCTCCAACACATCCTGTTGCGCTACCGCCTTGCGGATTGCCGCCAATACCGCGGGCTGGTCCTCTTTCGGGATGTATGTCTGCAGCCAGCGATCAGAGGGCTCGTCGGTGTCGACCACGAAATCGCGCCCCTGCAGGTAGCGCATCTCGGCCCAGTCCGGGCTCACGCGGTAGACCATGTCCGAGGTCGCGTCCATGAACTGCCGAAAGCGCTCCTCGGTCTGGTTCACGGCGCTCTGGATGTCATAGCGCTCCAGATAATCACTGATCTGGCGCGCGAACAGCCCGAGAATGCGGAACTCGGTCGCGGAAGGCTCGGGTTCGTGCGGGTAGAACACGGCCAGCAGGCCGATCGGCAGGCCGCTTCGGTCGCGCAAGGGCCAGGCCACCACGGCCTGCGCACCGGCTTCGCGCAATAGGCCGATCCAGGGCAATTGCGCCGGCTCAGCGCTTGTCGGCGCGGCGGCGTCCTGAACATGGAGATGCGTGTAGAGATGCGTATCATGGAGCGACTGCGCCGCCTGCTCGGCCGCCTCGATGGCGCGCTGCGTGGCCAGCAGCGCGCTGCTGGCGGCATCGAGTTCGCTGGCCATGAAGCCGGCTGCCGGGCCAAAGACGTACAGGCCGCCGGCCTGTGCATGGGACAGCGAACTGGCGGTTTCCAGCAGACGCTTCAGGCACTCCGGCCGATCCAACGCCTGCCGTGCGCAGAAGGTCGCGACCTCGTAGAAACGGGTGATCACTTCAAGGTCGCGCTCGGTGGCGCGCTGGCGGTCAGACATGCAAATTCCTGAAGAGGCGATTACGGGCCGAAGAGGCAAGGCCATAGAGCTGCACGCAACGTCTTCCCAGAGTGCAAAAGATGTTGCGAGTCGAATTATCCATGGATGTTAGCCGCAGCCGCAACGGTCGTGCCGGTGCCCGGGAATGCCGGCATGGCCACCGCGCTGGCGGCCAGCGCCGCGGCCCTGCCCTAGAATCCACCCATGCAGATCTACTGGGCGCTTTGGGCGGGGTTGCTGGCCATGGTCATGGCGGCCGCCGCCTGGATGGAATACAACGCCATCCTGCGCCGCATCGACGGGGCCAATGGCTTTGTGCTGCTGATGGCCGGCGTCGCCTGTGCGGCAAGCCTGCCGCTGGGGGGCGCCGTGGCCTGGTACTTCGCCGGCTTTGCCAGCGCGCTGAAGGTGGTGCTGCTCACGGGCGCCGGCCTGGCTGCCGCGTTCGGCCTGGCGCTCCACCAGCTCGATGGCTACGCCAAGCGGCGCAGCAGGTAGATATCCATGATCCAGCCGTGTTCCTGGCGTGCCGCTGCCCGCCGGGCGCCGATGTCGGCGGCGACATCCGCCAGCCGCCCGCGCATCAGCAGCTGCTGCGGCATGCCCAGATACGCGCCCCAATAGATCTCCACATCCGGCTCGCTGACCTGCTCATAGGCGCATTGCCCGTCCAGCATCACGACCAGCGTGTCGACGCCGGGCGGCCAGCCGTTGTCGCGCAACTGGCGGCCCGTGGTCACGAGAAACGGCGCGCCGATGTCGTTCAGCGCAATGCCATGCGCGCTGCACAGCACCTGCATCGAGGTGATGCCCGGCACCACCTGCACCTGTTCAGGCCCCAGGCCCAGACGCGACGCGATGCGCAATGTGCTGTCGTACAGCGCCGGATCGCCCCAGACCAGCAGCGCCACGCGGCCGCTGCCCCCAGGCAGATGGGCGTTCAGGCTGGCCTGCCAGCGCCGGGCGATGGCGTCGTGCCATTCATCGACCTGCTGGCCGTAGTCGTCGCCCTGCTGGCGCCGCTGCGGCATGTCGAAATGCGCGATGCGCTCGCTGCCCACGGCCAACTGCTCCAGCAATGCCAGGCGCACCTGCGCGAGTTCAGCCTTGTTGTCCTCCTTGTGCGGCAGCAGCACCAGATCGGCCGAGCGGATGGCATTTTCCGCGGCGCGCGTGATGTGGTCCGGGTTGCCGGTGCCGATGCCGATCAGAAGCAGCTCCAGCATCAGGCGCCCTCCTGTCCCGTGGGAAAGCGCGGCTCGTCGCCGCGCGGGCGGTAGCGCCGGTCGTAATCGTTGGCATAGAGCCGGCTCAGACCGAAATCCTGCTGGCTCAGCGTCGCTCCCACCAGGATCAGCGCGCTGCGCTGCAAGGCATTGGACTGCGCGGCCGCCGCGATCTCGCCAACGCGGGTGCGCACCACCCGCTCATCGGGCCAGGAGGCGCGCCACACGATGGCCGCAGGGCAGTCGGCGCCGTAATGCGCCAGCAGTTCGCCTTGGACCTGTTCGGCGACATGCACCGACAGATGAATGGCCAGCACCGCGCCCGTGGCGGCAAACGCTGCCAGGGTCTCGCCGCTGGGCATGCTGGAGGCGCGGCCCGAGGTGCGCGTGAGCACCACCGACTGGCACGAGCCCGGCAGCGTCAGCTCCGCCTCCAGGGCCGCCGCGGCCGCGCTGAACGCGGGCACGCCGGGCGTGACGGTATAGGGAATCTCAAGCTCGCGCAGGCTGCGCAGCTGTTCGCCCATCGCCGACCAGATGCTCAGATCGCCCGAATGCAGGCGCGCCACATCCTGGCCGCGTTCATGGGCGGCACGCATTTCGGCCACGATGTCTTCAAGCGACAGCGGCGCGGTGTTGACCAGATGCACGCCCGGTGGGCAGTGCGCCAGCAGCTCGACCGGAACCAGCGAGCCCGCATAGAGGCAGACCGGGCTCGCGGCCAGCAGGTCGCGGCCGCGCACGGTGATGAGATCGGCGGCGCCCGGGCCGGCGCCAATGAAGTGAACGGTCACGAAAGAACTCCTGTTTCCAAAGAATGCGCCGCCGCTGCGACGGCCAGCGTGGCCTGCCGGTCGGCGGAGACAATGCGCTGCAGCAGCAGCCGGGGCGGGGCACGGTGCATTTCGGCCGCATGCAAGGCCAGGGCCTCGCAGACGCTGCCGGTGGCAAAGCGCGTCACCAGGCGTGGCGAGAACGACAGCGTGTCGATCTGCGCAATGGCGCTTTCGGGCCAGGCGCGGCATGCGGCCTGGGGCACGGCGGCGCGCGACCAGGCCAGGAACTCCTCCCAGGCCGGGGTCTGCAATTTCGAATCGAGCACGGCAAACGTCCAGCGGCCCGGCGCCAGCTGCGCGCAGGCCTGAGCCCAGCAGCTTGCAAACGACTGCGGCCGCGCCGTGGCGCGAAAGCCCCAGCCCGCGAAGAATGCCGTCGGGCTTGCCTTCATGACTGCCATAGCCACTGCACCACGGGCCGCGCGGCCTGCCACGATTGCATGCGGCCCAGCGCAACGGCCTCGCTCCACTGCAGCTGCAGCAGCTGGCCGCCATGCTGGCGCTGCAGCTCCATCAGCAAGGCCTGCGTCTCCAGCGCCACGGCATTGACCACCAGGCGCCAGGGCGCGTGCAGCCGCGCGCGCAGCGCGTCGAACAAGGCGCGATCAAAGCCGCCGCCGACAAACACCGCTGCCGGCGTGGGCGCCAGGCGCTCCAGCAGCGCCAGCGAATCGCCCTGCAACACTTGCAGATCCACCGCATAGCGCGCGGCGTTGAGCGCTATGCGCGCCGCGCGTTCCGCATGCTGCTCCACGCAGAGCGCCTTGCCGCCTGCGAGACACCATTCGATCGCCACCGAACCTGAGCCCGCGCCCAGATCCCACAGGCGCTCGCCGCTGCGCGGCGCCAGCGCCGCCAGCGTCATGGCGCGCACGGGGCTCTTGGTGATCTGGCCGTCGTGCGCAAACGCCTCGATGCCGCGGCCCGGCACCTGCACAAAGCCATTGCCGCCGCTGGCCTCGAAGGCCGCGGCCACGGGCGCTGGCATGGGGTCGTCGGCCAGGCTCAGGGCCAGTTCCTCGGCCGTGCCGGCGCGCATCTGCTGTGCATCGCTGCCCGCCTGCGACACCAGCCACATGCGGCTCGCTCCCCAGCCCTGGTCATGCACCCAGGCGGCAATGCCCTGCGCGGCCGCACCGTCGCGCAGCAGACAGATGAAGCGCTCGCCCTCGGCCAGCAGCGGCGTCAGGTGTTCGAAGCTGCGCGCATGCAGGCCCAGGCAATGGGTTTGCTCCTGCGACCAGCCCAGCGCCCCGGCAATCCAGGAGAATGTCGAGGGCTGCGGATGATTGCGCCACTCGCCGACCTGCAGATGCCTGGCCAGCGACGCACCCGCACCAAAATGAAACGGATCGCCCGACACCAGCACGGCCACGCGGTTGCGCCCGCGCAGCGCCAGCACCGCCTCGACGCTGAACGGCACAGGCCACAATTGGCCGCGCGCGCCCACCTGCGCCAGTTCGAGGTGGCGCGGGCTGCCGAACACCACGCTGGCATCGTCCAGATCACGCCTTGCCGCCGCGCTCAGCGCGTCAAGGCCCGACGGATGGATGCCAATGATTGAAAGCCACGGATTGGCCATGACTCTAGTTCTCCTGTTGGGCGGTACATTGAACGCCCATGTTCTGGCTACGCAGCTGCACGCCGCGGGCGTGCCGGCCATCTACTCGTATGCGGGCGTGACGCTGACGCCGCGCAGCACGGCCCTGCCCACGCGCGTCGGCGGCTTTGGCGGCATCGCGGGGCTGATGCAGTATCTGCAGGCGCAGCGCATCACCCATGTCATCGACGCCACCCACCCCTTTGCCGCGCAGATGAGCCGCCACGCGATCAGCGCCTGCGGCGCACTGGGCATTCCCCTGCTGGCCATGGAGCGTCCGGCCTGGCAGGCCCAACCCGGTGACCAATGGCTGCAGGTGCCGGATATGGCTGCTGCCGCGCAGACGCTGACTCCCGCGATGCAGCGTGTCTTTCTGGCAATTGGCCGCAAGCAGCTCGCGGCGTTCACGCCCCAAGCCGCGCGCCACCACTTCGTGCTGCGTGTCATCGATGCAACCGACGAGCCCTTGCCCCTGCCCATATCCAGCTACGAACTGCTGATTGCACGCGGCCCGTTCCAGCTGGCCGATGAACGCGCGCTGCTGCAGCGCCATGCGATCGACTGCATGGTCAGCAAGAACGCCGGCGGTGCGGACACCTACGCCAAGATCGAGGCGGCGCGGGAGCTGGGCGTGCCGGTGATCATGGTGGACCGCCCCCTGCTGCCCGCGCGCATGCGCTGCGAAACGTCCCAGCAGGCCATGGAATGGCTGGCCAGCCAACGTTGACGGCTCATGCATGGGGATAGCTGCGCGGCGTGTAGACATGCTGTCCCACCTGGCGCGTCATGCTGTTGCCGACGATGACCACGGTGCGCATATCGGCCATCTCAGGCGTCACGGCGTCGAGCGGCAACACCTGCAGCGTCTCGTCGGGCCGGCTCACATTGCGCGCGAAGCAGATCAATCGCCCGGGCTCGCATTCCTCGGCAAGCACGCGCAGCGCGCGGCGAAAGCCTTCGGGCCGCGAGGTCGAACAGGGGTTGTAGAACGCCATGGCGAAATCCGCCTGGGCCGCGAGCCGTATGCGCTTTTCGATCACCGCCGCGGGCTTGAGGTTGTCGGACAGATTGATGCAGCAAAAGTCATGGCCCAGCGGCGCGCCCAGGCGCGCGGCCGCGGCCAGCATGGCGGTGATGCCGGGCTGCACCGCGATGTCCACCGTAGCCCAGCGCTGCACCTGTTCGGGCGTGGCGACGTCGAGCACTTCAAACACCGCGCTGGCCATCGCAAACACACCCGGGTCGCCCGAGGACAGCATCAGCACCTGGCGGCCCAGCGCGGCCAGATCAAGCGCGGCGCGCGCACGGTCCAGCTCCTCGCGGTTGTCGCTGGCATGCAGCTGCAGATGGCCCAGGCCCTGCAGCCGCTCGATATAGGGAAAATAGCCAAACGCATCGCTGGCCGCGGCAATCGTGGCGCGCACCTGTTCGGTCATCAGCGCGGCGTCGCCCGGGCCCAGGCCCACGACGCTCAGGCGCCCGGAGGCTGGCGTGGATGCGTTCATGCCCTGCCCTTCACATGTCATTGGCCGGGCGCCGGCCCTGGCCGTGCACGATCACGATGGAGAAATACGGGCAGCGCTCGGGCGCATCGCGCAGCGGCATGACCTGCTGATCGGCCATGGTGCCGTTGATCACCAGCCAGCCCTGGTCGAGCTTGCCCTGCGCGGTCAGCAGCGCGCGGATGCGGCCCAGGTGCCGGCCCACCTTCATGATCACCAGCGCATCGGAGCGCGCCATGTGTTCGCGCAGCGGACCATCGGGCAACGTGGCCGGCAGCACGCTCAGCACATCGTCGCCCCAGGTGATGGGAATGCCCGTGGCATGCCAGCAGCCAACCATGCCGGGAATGCCGGCCAGCACCTCGACCGGCACCAGTCCCTCCTGGCGCAGGCGCACATAGAGGTGCATGAACGAGCCGTAGAGAAACGGGTCACCCTCGCACAGCACGATCACGTCCTCGCTGCGCGCCAGCTGCGTCAGCCGCGCCTGCCAGGCCAGATAGAAATCCGACAGCTGCGCGATATAGCGCGGGTCGTCGTGTGGAATCTCGGTAGTCAGCGGGTACTCCATCGGGTACTCGGTGACTTCGGCATGCAGCATGCCGTTGACCAGCGAGCGCGCCTTGCCCGGGTGGCCGCGCTTGCGGAAATACGCCACATGGCGCGCATTGCGCAGCAGGCGGTCGGCCTTCACGCTCATCATTTCCGGGTCGCCCGGGCCTAGCCCGACGCAGATGATCTTTCCGCTGCTCATGGCCTGCCCCTCACTCGACTGGCGTGGCCAGCGCATTGACCGCGGCCACGGTGATGGCCGAGCCGCCCAGGCGGCCCTGCACGATGGCAAACGGAATCCTTCCCCAGGCGCGCAAGGCGTCCTTGGATTCGGCCGCGCCGACAAAACCCACCGGGCAGCCGATGATGGCCGCGGGGCGCGGGCAGCTGGGATCGTCGAGCATGTTCAGCAGATGGAACAAGGCCGTGGGCGCATTGCCGATGGCGACAACCGCGCCATCGAGATGCTCGCGCCAGAGTTCCAGCGCCGCGGCGCTGCGCGTGTTGCCCATGTCCGCCGCCAGGCCCAGGACGCGCGGGTCCTGCAGCGTGCAGACGATGGCGTTGTCGGCCGGCAGGCGCTTGCGCGTGATTCCTTCGCTGACCATGCGCGCATCGCACAGGATGGGGGCGCCGCGCTGCAGCGCCGCCTCGGCGGCCTGCGCGAAATCGGGCGAGAAATGGATATGCGCGGCCAGCTCCACCATGCCCGCGGCATGGATCATGCGGCAGGCCACGCGCTCTTCTAGCGCAGTGAAGCGCGCCAGATCGGCTTCGCGGCGAATGATGCTGAAGGATTGCCGGTAAATCTCGTCACCGTGCTTTTCATAGGTATAGGTCATGTAGCAGTCTTGTTATTTTTGCTGGCGCTTCGGTCGCGGCCAGAGAGTAGATGGGGGTGCTGCGCGCGTCGGCGCGGCAGAGATTCAAGCGTGGCTGGCCGCTGGCATCGACGCTGGCCAGGATCACCGCCGTGGCCTGGGCCGACAGCGCACAGAACTTGGCACAGCCGCTCAGATGCAGATGCTGGTGCGGCGGCACGCCCGCGGCCAGGGCCAGCGCCAGCGCCGGCGCCGGCACATGGCCCTGGGCGCAGCGCGGCGCGCCGGTGCAGGCAGACACGCGCAGGCGCAGATCGGCGGGCGCGGTGATCCAGTGCGCGGCATCGAGCGCGGCCACATGTTCGCCGCCCAGCAGCAGCGAGCGCCAGGGCGTGACGCGGATTTCAGCGTCGGCCGGCAACTGCGCTGCCAGCTCCAGCATGGCGGCGGCATCGATGCGCCCCAGCGGCGCGCCAATCACCTGGCCATGGCCGGGCAAAAGGCCGGGGGCAATGGGATCGGCAGGGTCGATGTGCCAACGCCGGGCAGCGGGCAGCGGCGGCAATGGCTGCGCCAGCAGGCCACGCAGGCGCGTGGGCGCCGGGGCCAGCGCCGCACGTTCACGCGCAAACCAGACAGCGATTCGCAGGGCGGCGTCCACGGCTTCTTCGGCGCGCGCAAACGCATGCCAATCCGCGGCGTCGGCCAGCGCCAGGCCATGGACACCGTCATCGTCGACCCACAGATGCAGGTCCGCGCCCATGCCGCGCATGCGCCGCGCGGGCTCATCGACCAGCAGACCAAACTTGCTTGGCAGCGCCGCCAGGCCCTGGCGCGCCAGGGCTTGCGGGTTCAGCTGTTGCGCCACCGCGGCCGACAGCAACTGCGCCAGCGCATGGGTCGCATCGTTCGCGTGGTACAGCGGCGTGCAATGCACGGCAGGCGCGAGATCGGCGTCGGCATCGGCGGGCACCAGCCCGGCCTCTATCAGTTGCGCGCGCAGCGCATGCACCCGGCCCTCGTCCACGCCGCGCAGCTGCACATTGCCCAGGCGCGTGAGTTCAATCTCGGGATGCGCATGCCGCAGCGCCAGCTGCGCCAGCACGCACCATTGCGCGGCCGTGATCGCCGCGCAGTGCGGGCGCACGCGCAGTATCCAGCCGTCCTGCGCGCGCATCGGCTGCCAGGCGGTGGGGCACCAGCCCTGTATCTGAATGGAATCGCTCATGGCCCAACGGGGCGGCTGCCCGGCGGCAAGACATGCAGCGGCCCGCGCCGGGCGCGACAACCCCCTGCCCTTGCGGGCAGATAGCCAGTTCCTTGCTGCATGCCAGATCCATCGTCAGTCCGGCCGCTTCCCGGGCCGGATGAATGCTTTGTGCAGAGGGGGTGAGACAGGCCAGGGCGCGACTGCGGGCGCAGCCGGCCACCAGGCCACCTGCACTCCCGCTGCGCCTTGTTCCCATCAGGCCGGTCTCCGGACTCCCAGAGCTCACCCCGAAAAGGGCGAAGCCCGGACGCGCCTTCCCGCTTGCGCAGTGGCGGCCATTTCCGTGGGGCAATGGCTTGCATCCAGACACTCTGATTACCGTTGCGGGTGCAGTGCAGGCCTGGTGGAATCTCCACGCACCTGCTTCCCGTTTCATTCCGGACGCAAAACGCGCCCTGGAACACCTGTGATCGGGGCGAATCTTACGCTAAGTGGGCAAGGTCCGCCGCGCCGGCGGGCCGTTACGATCAGCGCAGAAAGCGCTCGGCGAGCTGGCTCCAGAACGCCGCGCCATAGGGCAGATTGACGTCGTTGAAATCGTACTTCGGGTTGTGCAGCCCGCGCCCGCCCTCGGCCGGGCCATTGCCGATGCGCACCAGGGCGCCCGGGCAGCGCTGCAGCATATAGGCAAAGTCTTCGCTGCCCATGAGCTGGGGAAACGCGCGATCGACGGCCTGCTCCCCCACCAGATCGGTCGCCACCTGCGCCGCCAGCTCCGCGGCCTCGGCATCGTTGACCACCACCGGGTAGCCTTCGACATAGTTGATTTCCGCGCGGCAGCCATGGCCTTCGGCCACGCCGGTGATCAGCGCGCAGATGCGTTCCTTGAGCAAGGCGCGCATGGCGGGCGAGAACGAGCGCACGCTGATGCCTATCTCGGCGTCGGCCGGAATCACATTCAAGGCATCGCCGGCGCGCAGCCGGCCCACGGTCACCACCGCCGATTCGCCCGGGTCGACATTGCGCGCCACCACGGTCTGCAAGGCCGTGACGATGGCCGCGGCCGCGACCAGCGGATCGACGGCCAGGTGCGGGCGCGCCGCATGGCCGCCCACGCCGATGACCTTCACGAAGACCCGGTCGCCGGCGGCCATGAAGGGCCCGCTGCGCAGCATGAAGCGGCCCTGCGGCATGCCGGGGTGGTTGTGCATCGCATAGACCGCATCGCAGGGAAAGCGCTCGAACAGCCCCTCCTCGACCATGGCCTTGGCGCCGCTGTCGAAGCCGCGCTCCTCGGCCGGCTGGAAGATCAGATGCAGGCGGCCATTGAAGCGCCGGTGGCGCGCCAGGTATTTGGCCGCGCCCAGCAGCATGGTCATGTGGCCGTCATGGCCGCAGGCATGCATGCGCCCGGGCACGCAGCTCGCGTGTTCGACGCCGGTCGCCTCCTGAATCGGCAGCGCATCCATGTCGGCGCGAATCCCCAGCCGCCGCGCACCGTCGCCCACGCGCAGCGTGCCGACCAGGCCCGTGCCGCCCAGGCCGCGCGTGACGTCATAGCCCCACTCCTGCAGCTTGCCGGCAATGAAGTCGGAAGTGCCATGCTCGGCAAACGCCAGCTCGGGGTTGCGGTGCAGATGGCGGCGAATCGCCACCAGCTCCTGTTCGTAGGGCAGGAAGTCGTAGATGCGCGCGTACTCGCCGCCGCGTTCGCTGGAGTCTGTCATTCGAGGACGATGTTGTTGGCCTTGGCGATGCGTTGATAGAACTTGATGCGCTCGATGATCTCCGCCTGGTAGGCCTGCGGCTTCACATCCTCGGGCACCATCATTCCCTTGTCGACCCAGGTGGCGCGCGTCGCCGGGTCCTGCAACACCTTGCGCGTGGCCTGGTACAGGCGCTCGATGATGGGCGCCGGCGTGTTGGCGGGCGCGGCCAGGCCGGTCCACGATGTCAGGTTCAGATCGGGCAACTTCAATTCCGCAAACGTCGGCACATCGGGCAGCTGCGAGACGCGCTGCGGCGCGGCCACGGCCAGCGCGCGCAGCTTGCCGTTGCGGATGTTGGCGAGATTCGACGACAGGTTGTTCCAGGTCAGCTGCACCTGGCCGGCCAGCAGATCGGACAGCGCCACGCCCGAGCCGCGGTACGGGATATGCGTCATTGGCAGCTTGGCCTGGTTCTTCATCAGCTCCATGCTCAGGTGCGAGACCGAGCCCGTGCCGGCGCTCGCATAGTTCAGCTTGCCGGGATTGGCCTGGGCATACTTGACCAGCTCGGCAAAGCTGCGCACCGGCAGATCGGCATTCACCAGCAGCACATTGGCCAGGCGGTCGATCAGCGTGATGGGCGCGAAATCCTTGACTGCGTCGTAAGGCAGGTTGGGGTTCACCGCCGGATTCACCACATGCGTGCTTTGCGAGGTGACGATCAGCGTGTAGCCATCGGGCCTGGCCTTGGCCACGTACACCGAGCCCATCGCGCCGCCCGCGCCACCCTTGTTGTCGACCAGCACCGGCACGCCCAGCTCGCGGCTCAGACGGTCGGCCATCAGCCGGCCCGAGTTGTCGACCGAGCCACCGGGCGTGAACGGCACGACCAGGGTGATGGGCTTGGAAGGGTATGCCGCCTGGGCATTCGCCGCCGCCATGGGCGCCAGGGTTGCGGCAGCGGCCAGGCCTGCGAATTCGCGTCTGTTGAAGTGCATGTGTGCCTCGATGAAGATGGCGCGATATTACGAATGCCGCCGCGCCGCGACAAACGACAATTTGATCAGCCGCGATGACATGATGTAATCACCCCCCACCATGAAGATCCATTCCCCATCCCTGGTCGAGCTGCATGCGTTTCTCGCGGTCTGCCGCCAAGGCAGCTTTCGCCGCGCCGCCGAGGAGCTGTGCGTGACCCAGGCCGCCGTGAGCCGCGCCGTGCAGCGCCTGGAGGAGCATCTCGCGGGCGGGCGGCTGTTCGAGCGCCTGTCCTCGGGCGTCACGCTCACGCCGCGCGGCGTGCAGCTGCGCCAGCTGACCGAGCGCCATGTGCTGGCGCTCGAATCCGCGGCCCAGACCATGGGCCGCCTGGCCCAGCCCCAGCGTGTGCGCCTGAGCGTGATTCCCACGCTGGGCATCCAATGGCTGATGCCGCGCCTGCCCGCCTTCACCGAGCGCAACCCGGAAGTCAACGTGGAGCTGCGCCAGTTCAAGCACGACGAGGATTTCACGCGCGACGATGTCGATCTGTGGATCGAGGTCAAGCGCCCGCACCGGCGCTGGCCCGACCATGTGCAGACGCGCTATCTGCTGGGCTGCGAACTGATTCCGGTCTGCACGCCGCGCTGGCGCCAACAGTTTCAGGCGCCGCAGGACCTGCAGCGCGCCACGCTGCTGCACCACACCAACTTCCCCGACAACTGGCAGCGCTGGTTTGCCCAGGCCGGCGCGCCCTGCACGCCGCAGCTGGGCCCGGGCTTCGATCTGACCATGCACCTGATCGTCGCCGCCAAGGCCGGCATGGGCGTGGCCGTGGTGCCCGGCTGCCTGGTGGAGCGCGAACTGCTGCTGGGCGAGCTGGTGATGCCGTTCGACATCGATGTCTCCTGCGACCGCGGCTACTACATCTGCTGGAAACGCGACACGCCGGCCTTCAGCGCGCGCGACAAGTTTGCCGCCTGGCTGCAGGAGCAGGCCCGGGCCCATGCCGGACATGTCGCAGCGCCCGAGTCTGCGCCGCAGCCTGGGTGATTCTTGCTGAGTTCCGCGCCGGAAAAATGATTATCTCGGTTAAGCAAATCCGGTTTTCCGTCAAATAAATCGGCAGCATGCAGAAATATCCTTTTTGGGGCGTGTGGTAAAACCCGCTTCCTTTATTCGATATACGCAAGGATTTTCATGGCGGGAGAAGACCGTGGGCAACTGGCGTTGCCGGCCTTGATCTCGGTGGTGGTGGGCTCGATGGTCGGCGCCGGCATCTTCAATCTTCCCGGGCGCTTCGCCTCCGCCAGCGGCCCGCTGGGCGCCATCATTGCCTGGGCCATTGCCGGCACCGGCATGTATACCCTGGCGCGGGTGTTCCAGATGCTGGCGCACAAGCGACCGGATATCGATTCCGGTGTTTTTGCCTATGCCAGGGAAGGTTTCGGCAATTACCTGGGCTTTTTATCGGCGTTTGGCTATTGGCTTGGCAGTTGCCTGGGCAATGTCTTTTACTGGGTGCTGATCTGCACCACGCTGAGCCGCTTTTTCCCGGAAATCTTCGGTACCGGCAGCAGCCTGGGCGCGATCTCGGTGGCCTTGCTGGGCATCTGGTCGTTTCACCTGCTGATACTGCGCGGCGTGGAGCAGGCCACGCTCATCAACACCGTGGTCACCATCGCGAAGCTCGTGCCGCTGCTGGTGGCGATTGTTGCCATGGTGATCGCCTTCAATGCCGACATCTTTCGCGCCAACTTCCACGGCGGCCCGGCGATGGCCGAAAAGCCGCTGTGGACGCAGGTGCGCGACACCATGCTGATCACGGTGTTCGTTTTCCTGGGCATAGAAGGCGCCAGCGTCTATTCCCGCTATGCGAAAAAGCGCGCCGATGTCGGCACCGCCACCCTGCTGGGCTTTCTTGGCGTGACCGGCCTGATGGTGGCCATCACGCTGCTGCCCTATGGCATAGCCGCGCCGCCGGAAATTGCCGCCGCCGCCAAGCCGTCGCTGGCGGGCGTGCTGGAACTGGCGGTGGGCCTCTGGGGCTCCTTCATGATTTCCGCCGCGGTGCTGATCGCCGTGCTGGGCGCCTATCTGGCCTGGACGCTGATGGGCGCGGAGGTGCTGTACGCGGCGGCGCAGTCGCAGGACATGCCGCGATTCTTCGCCGGGCAGAACCGCAATGGCGTTCCCGCGCGCGCGCTGTGGGCCACCAATGCCCTGGTGTCGTTGTTTGTCATCTCCACCCACTGGTCGGCCGACGCCTTCAACTTCATGCTGGACATGGCCAGCGTCACCGCGCTGTTTCCGTATCTGCTGGTGGCAGGATACGGGATGCTGGTCACACGCCACGGCGCGCGGCGCGAGCAGGCGATTGCCTGGATTGCCGTCGCCTACACGGTGTTCATGTTTCTGGCCGCCGGGCTGCAATACCTGCTGCTGACGGCCATGCTGTATGTGCCCGGCAGTCTGCTGTACGCCTGGGCGCGGCGCGAGCGTGGCGCCCGGCTGTTTGCCGGCTTTGAACGGCGCATTTTCCTGCTGGCCTGTGCCGCGGCCGCTGCTGGCGTGTACGGCCTGCTGAGCGGACGGATCGTGGTCTGAAGCCGGCAGCGCCGCAGCCCTCAGGCCGCAGGCCTGGGCGCGACCGCGTAGGCCGCATCCGGCACCTGGGCCAGCGCGCGAAACGCCGGCTTGGCAAACAGATAGCCCTGCATCAGATGGATGCCCGCATCCCACAGGAAGTCGCGCTCGCCCACGGTTTCAATGCCTTCGGCAATGACCTGTATGCCCATGTCCTCGCACAGCCGCACCAGGCTGCGCACGATGGCCTGGCGCGGGCGATGGGTGTCGACGTGGCGTATCAGGTCCATGTCGATCTTGATGATGTCGGGCTGGAAATCCGACAGCAGCTTCATGCCCGCATAACCCGCGCCGAAGTCGTCGATGGCGGTCTTGAAGCCGCAGCGCTGGTACTCGCGCAGGATGTGCGCGAACCAGGGGCCGTCCTTGACGCGCTCGCCTTCGGTCACCTCGAAAATGATCTTGTCCAACGGAAATCCATGGGCCTGGGCCGCCGCCAGCGTGGTGCGTATGCACAGCTCCGGCTTGTAGATCGCGTTGGGCAGGAAGTTGATCGACAGCGACTGCTGCATGCCCAGCGCGGCCGCGCCCTTGATGGCCTTGACCCGGCAGGCTTGGTCAAAGCGGTAGCAGTTGCTTTCATCGACCTGGGACAGCACGGACATCGCGCCTTCTCCGGCCGGCCCGCGCACCAGCGCCTCATGCGCGAACACCGTGCGGCTGGCCAGATCCACGATCGGCTGGTAGGCATAGTCGAATTGGAACGCCAGGCGCTCGCCGCTGGCGCAGTCGTCGCAGTCCTTGGGTGTACCCGTCAGGGGAATGAAATCGACGGGAAAGTAGGCGTTGGGAGCGGAAGTGGAAAGCGGCTGCATGGCTGCCATTTTCCTCGCAGCGCCGCCAGCGCGCGCAAGTAAAACCCTTAGTGCCGTACATGGCGCCCGCCGCCCCATCAACGCATATGCCGATCAGGAGCTAAGAAACTCGTTCTTCTTCGTTGGCTTCGGCATGCACCAAAGTTAGCATTGCCTGCAATGGAGCATGGCTTTCGACAGGGCTTACCCGGCACCTTCGGCAAGCCATATTCCAGTGTGACGAGCGACGACACCGCAGCAAGCCCCGCGCTTCTGCACGCATCCGCGCCCTCACCGCCTTCGACCCGGCAAAGCCTGCCGGGCCGCCGTTTTGCTGCAAAAAACGGCGATAAAAAAGGCCTGCAAGACTTGCAGGCCCTGGATGCACCGGTCGCGTCGACCGGCGGCAGCTGGTATCAGTTCTCGAGCGTGATGTTCGAGGCCTTGATCAGCCCGCCCCAGCGCACCGGCTCGTCGGCAACGATCTTGTCGAAGTCCTTGCCATAGGTGCCCGCGGGCACATAGCCCTGCGAGACCAGACGCTGGCGCACTTCGGGCACGCGCAGCGCATTTGACGCCGCCTTGGCCCAGGTCGCGACCTGTTCGTCGGACGTGCCGGCCGAAGTCACGAAGGCGATCCAGCCCACGAGATCGTTCATCGAGGTGTAGCCCTGCTCGCCGAAAGTCGGCACATCGGGGAAGCCTTCGGAGCGGGCCGGGCCGGTCACGGCCAGCGCGCGCAGCTTGCCGTCCTTGCCGATATGCTGGCCGGCGACGCCGAAGTCGGCGACCACCGAGTCCACCTGGCTGCCTAGCAGGTCATTGATGGCGGGCGCCGTGCCCTTGTAGGGCACATGCACCTGCTTGAGGCCCGCGGCGTTGTTGAAGGCCTCGCCCGTCACATGGCTGGAAGTGCCCGCGCCGTAGGAGCCAAAGGTCTGGGGCTTGCGCTTGGACATGGCGACGAACTCGGCCAGGTTCTTGGCCGGGTGGTTCTTGTTGACCAGCAGCACGAAGGGCGTGATGCCCAGCTGCACCACGGGCTTGATGTCCTTGACGCTGTCATAGGGCACCTTCATCAGATGCGGCACCACGGCCAGCGTCGAGCCCAGCACCAGGCCGAACGTGGGGTTGCTGACCGGCGTGCGGATGACTTCACCCAGCGCCAGCGTGCCCGACGCACCGGGCTTGTTCTCGGCGACGATGGTGACGCCCAGCGTCTTGCTCATCTCGTTCGCGACAGCGCGGCCGATGGTGTCGGAGCTGCCGCCCGCGGCCAGCGGCAGCAGCATGCGCACCGGCTTGCCCGATTGCGCCAGCGCCATGCCGGACACGGCCACCAGGCTGGTGGCGGCGATCATCTTCAATACGTTGCGTTTGGAATTCATGGTTTGTCTCCGGTTGTTCTGGATGAGAAACTCAGCCGCGCGCGGCAATGAGTTGTTGCGTGGATTGGCAGGCGTCGCGGTATTGCTGCGCCAGCCCCTCGATGAAGGCGCCCGCGGGCTGGATCTCGCCGAGCACGCCTATGCCCTGGCCGCAGCCCCAGATGTCCTTCCAGGCCTTGGGCTTGGAGCGGCCCGCGCCCCAGTTCATCTGGCTGGCGTCGCCCTGCGGCAGGTTGTCGGGGTCGAGCCCGGCCAGCGCCATCGAGGGCTTGAGGTAGTTGCCGTGCACGCCGGTGATCAGGTTGGTGTAGACCACGTCGTTGGCGGCGCTGTCGACGATCATCTGCTTGTGGCCCTGGACCGCATTCGCTTCCTGCGTGGCGATGAAGGCCGAGCCCATATAGGCCAGATCGGCGCCCATGACCTGGGCGGTGAGAATCGCGCGGCCGCTGGAGATCGAACCCGACAGCGCCAGCGGGCCGTCGAACCATTGGCGGATTTCCTGCAGCAGCGCAAACGGCGACTGCGCGCCCGCATGGCCGCCAGCGCCGGCGGCCACGGCCACCAGGCCGTCGGCGCCCTTTTCAATCGCCTTCTTCGCGAACTTGTTGTCGATCACGTCATGCAGCACGATGCCGCCCCAGGCATGCACGGCATCGTTGATTTCCTTGCGTGCGCCCAGGGACGAAATGACGATAGGCACCTTGAAGCGCGCGCAGACTTCCATGTCGTGGTCGAGGCGCTCGTTGCTGCGGTGCACGATCTGGTTGACGGCAAACGGCGCCGCCGGCTGGTCGGGGTTCTGGCGGTCGTATTCGGCCAGCTCCGACGTGATGCGTTCGAGCCAGACTTCGAGCTGGTCCGCGGGCCGGGCATTGAGCGCCGGAAACGAGCCGACGATGCCGGCCTTGCACTGGGCGATGACCAGCTCGGGGGTGGAGATGATGAACAGCGGCGCGGCAATCAGCGGCAGGCGCAGCTTGTCTTGGAGAATGGAAGGCAGGGCCATGGAATTTCCTCGGAATGTCGGCGTCAGATGCGGCGGTCCACGCCGACCCAGTAGGGCTCGCGCAGCAGGCGCTTGAAGATCTTGCCGGTGTCTTCGCGCGGCAGGCTGTCGTGGAAGGTGATGGTCTGCGGAATCTTGTAGTTGGCGATCTTCTCGCGCAGGCGCTGCTGCAGCGTCGCCGGCTCGAGCTGGCTGCCCGGCTTGAGCTGCACGGCCGCGGCCATGGCCTCGCCAAATTCGGCGTCGGGAATGCCGAACACCGCCACATCGCTGACTTCGTCCATGGTCAGGATGCTGGCCTCGACTTCGGCCGGGTAGATGTTCACGCCGCCCGAGATCACCATGTCCGACTTGCGGTCGCAGATGAAGAGATAGCCGTCGTCGTCGATGAAGCCCATGTCGCCCAGCGTCACCAGCCCATCGCGGCTGATGTCCTGGCGGTCGCCCTCGCGGCCGATATAGGTGAAGTCGGGCATCGCCGGCTGGCGCACATAGATCAGGCCGATCTCGCCGCGCGCCAGCGCCTGGCCGTCGTCGCCAACGATCAGCAGTTGGGCACTGCCCAGGGCCTTGCCGGCCGAGCCGGGCTTGGCCAGCCACTCGGCGGCGGTGATGAAGGTGGTATAGCCGGCCTCGCTGGAGCCATAGGCCTCGGTGATCACCGGACCGAACCAGGCGATCATGCGCAGCTTGAGTTCACGCGCGCAGGGCGAGCCGGTCGACGACACCTGCTGCAGCGTGGACAGGTCATGGCGCGCGCGCACGTCGGCGGGCAGCGCCAGCAGCCGCTGGTACATCGTCGGCACGAGATAGGCATGGGTGACACCGTGCTGCGCGATCAATTCCAGCGTGCGCTCGGCCTTGAAGCTGGGCTCGAGCACCAGCGTCGCGCCCACCGCGCAGGCATGCGACACAAAGGACATGGTTGCGCTGTGGTACATGGGCGCGCTCAGCAGCGCCACCGATGCCGAGGTGGTGCCATAGACCGTGCCCGGCACCTTGGCGGCTTCGGCATCGACCTGGGCGCGCACTTCGGGTGCGACCGGCAGGCGGCGCACGCCCTTGGGCTTGCCCGTGGTGCCCGAGGTATAGACCACGGCGTTGAACGGAAAGCGCTGGCTGTCGGGCAGCATGTCGCCTTGCTGCTCCAGCGCGGGCCAGGCCTGGGTGGCGACGCTGGCGGCATCTTCGTGCAATGGCGCGACCAGCAGCGCCACCTGCGCAGGGATGCCGGCGCGAATGGTGTCGATCAGGTCTTCATGCGCGATCAGCACCTGGGCACCGCTGTCCTCGAGCAGGAACTGCACCTCGCCGGCCTTGAAGTGCCAGTTGAGCGACACCAGGTAAACGCCCGCACGCTTGCAGGCAATCACCGTGGCCACATAGCTGGGGCTGTTCTTGAGCATGGCCGCGACCGTGCCGCCTTCCTTGACGCCCAGCGCGTTCAGGCTGCGCGAGATGCGCTCGGCCAGCAGCGCGACGTCTGACTGGCGCCAGTGCTGATTGCCGAATACCAGGGAAGGGAACATTTTTTCTCCGCCACGCCAGATGAATTGAACAGTGTTCAATTTAGCGCCCTCCCCCGGTTTGCGATGCTAGGGACTTCCCTGGTTTACGGCCATTCACTAAAGGGCAACCATCGGCCAATAGCCCCGCGGTTTCGCCGAAACCAGGGGGCCAACCAATGGAAACCATGCTTGATCCCACCCGCGCACCCGCCGTCAAGCCGCAAGGCCAGTGGCACCACGGCAATTTGCGCGAGTCGCTGGTGCAGTGGGGCATTGCGCTGCTGCATGAAGTCAGCCTCGACCAGCTGAGCCTGCGCCAGATCGCCAAATCGGCGGGCGTCTCGGTGGGCGCGCCGGCCCACCATTTCGGCGACAAGGACGGCTTGTACGCCGCCATGGCCGCCCAGGGCTTTCGCGAACTGATTGCGCTGCGCCGCCGCTATCTGGCCGATCTGCCCGCCGAGGACCTGCCGGGCCGCATGCATGCGCTGGTGCGTGGCTATGTCGAATTCGCCCAGGCCAATGGCTCGCTGTTCGAGTTGATGCTGGGCCCGGGCCTGGGCAACCGGGCGAAGTATCCCGAGCTGGTCGAACAGGGCCGGGCCTCGTTTGCGCTGTTCTGCGAAATGGCCCAGCCCATGCTGCCCCCGCCCGACCAATGCGCGCTGCCGCATGCCGATGCGCTGCAGATGCTCTGGTCATCGATACACGGCCTCGCGATTTTGCGCGTGCACCGCCGGCCAGCGCCCGTCAAGGCCAGCCGTTCGCGCACCATCGACCATCAGATCGAGACCATGACGCAGTTCTGCCTGGCGGCCATTGCGGGCCTGAGAATCCCCGTGCCACGGGCCTAGCGCCGGCGGATGCAGCGGTAGCGGCCCGCCTGCGGCCTGGCCCGACCAGACGCCTGCAAGCCTGAATGAAAATAGTTGAAAACTATCCGAGCTGTGGACAGGCAACGCGTCGGCTTCCAGCAAGGAAGGCAGCAACCTCAGCAGCAGCAGCGGGCTGGCAGGGATGCTGATCAGCGCACTGGTCAATCAGATCGTGAACACGGCGATGGAAAGCTCGCACGCGGTGGCCGGCACGGCCACCCAGCGCCTGCTGTCCGCAGGGGGCAGCGACGGCCTGCTGTTCGGCCCGCGCTCGCCGCGGCGCCTGCGCCACTAAGCAAGGGCGCCTGCGCGGAGCCCTTCAAAGACCGCTGGCGCCCAGGCGGGCAGATGCGACCTGCATGATGCGGCCATCCGGCGCATGGTGGATGATGCAGACCGGCATCTCGCGCAGGCGCTGCAGGCTGTCAGGCGCAATGGCGTAGTGGCGCAGCAGGCTGGCGTCGTCCGTGGGCGCCGAGGCGCCGCGGCGCGTGCGGCCGCGAAAGCGCCAGAAGTTGTAGCGTGCCCACAGCACCAGTACGCCACCCAGCAGCAGCATCGCCAGCAGGTAGACACCCAGGTCGGCAAAGCCGGGCAGCAGCGAGGTCAGCCAGGGCAGGTCTATGCCACCGCGTTCCAGCGACAGTATCGACCAGATGCCGCGCGCCACCAGATAGGTGAACAGCCCCCAGGCCAGGGCAGTCAGCAGGATGTCCAGGGCATGGCGCCAGTGGCCGCGCGCGCTGCGGATCACCATGGTGGAAGCGTTGATTTCAGGGAAGGTATTCATGGCATGGTATCCAGTGGTTTGATGCCCCGGTCGGGACTGACCCAGCGGGCGCGCTTGCGCTTCTTGCCGAGCATGACTTGCGGAAAACTGACCAGCGTGGTGAACAGGTTCAGCATCCAGAACACCAGCGGATACCAGACGATCCACACCAGGCTGCGGGCAAAGCCTTTTTCATAGCGTCGCTCGATCAGGATGCTGATCAGGAACTGCACCAGGCAGAATCCGGCGAGCACCAGGCCGGTGAATGCCGGCGGCACCAGCGTCTCGACACGCAGATGCACCGGCAGCTCCATGAACCAGCCCAGCACATGCAGCACGATGGACAGCGCAAACGAATAGGCCCACAGCGCCGACAGCGTGAACTCCAGCAACAGCATCCACAGCCGGCGGTTCTTCCAATGGCGCAGCGTGCCCAGGTTCTTGATCAGGATCTCGGCGCCGCCCTGGGCCCAGCGCAGGCGCTGCTGCCACAGCCCGCGCAGGGTCTCGGGCATCAGGATCCAGCACAGCGCGCGCGGCTCGTAGAAGATGGACCAGTGGTCGCGCTGCAGTTTCCAGCTGATGTCGATGTCCTCGGTCACCATGTCCAGGCTCCAGTAGTCCACGCGCGCCACGGCCTGGCGGCGGAACGCGGTGATCACGCCCGAGACGGTGAACACCTGGCCATAGATGCGCTGGGTGCGCTTGATCAGCCCGATGATGGAAGAGAACTCGCCGACCTGCACCGCGCCCGTCAGCGTGGAGCGGGTGCGCACGCGCGGATTGCCGGTCACCGCGCCCACGCGCGGATGGTCCAGCAGCGGCCGCACCAGGAAGGGCACGGCATCCGGGTCCAGCATCGCATCGCCATCGATGCACACCAGATAGTCACTGCGCGCTGCCAGCGCGCCCATGCGCAGCGCCATGGCCTTGCCCTGGTTCTGTGCCAGGTGCAGCACGCGCAGCCGCGGATGCTGCGCAGCCAGCCGCTCGAGCAGCGCACCGGTGGTGTCGCTGGAGCCATCGTTGACGGCAATCACCTCGATGTTCGCGTAGTGCTGGCCCAGTGCGGCCAGGATGGTGGCTTCACCGTTGCGCGCCTCGTTGAAGCAGGGGACGATGATGGACACCAGCGGCAGGCCCGCCAGATCCGGCACATCGCGTTCGGCCGAGGTCTCGCCCCACTTCCAGTGGCGCTCGTAATGCAGGTAGAAGCTCAACCCGCCGATCATCCACAGCCCCGACATCAGCAGCGGGTAGAAGAAGACAAAGGCCAGGATGGCCTGCCCCGTCAGCATCACGGCCAGCGCCAGCGGCAGGGCAATCACGGCCAGCATGAGAAACCAGGAAAGAAGACGATATTTCATGGTGCGGGCAACCAGGCGGTGGACATTTGCGGCCGAATTGCGTCCAGGCGCGGATGGTCCTGGACAAAGTCATCGGGGTAGTAACCAAAATTGAGCGCGCCGCGCAGCTGCAGGCGGCGCATCCAGCCGGCCAGCACATCGGCATCGATGGGGCTGGGCGCGGCCGAGGGCCCTGCGGCCGCCTTGAGCCAGTCCATGCTTTGCAGCTCGAACACGGTACGCTCCAGCGCTCCCGGGCGCTGGCGCATGGCATCGACCACGCTGTCAAGCCAGCGCGGCGCGTCGGCATACGACACGCCTTCCATCAAAGGCATGGCCATGGGCGCGGTCCAGTCGTAGGCGGCAAGAAAGTCGTCGGGGTTCTGCGCAAACCACTCCTCGGCGCGCGGATCGAGCACCGGCTGGGCAAAGATGTTGCGCGCGGTGAGCACGCCGGCGCCGCGGATGGCGCGCACCTTGGATGTGAGTTCCAGCGTGAAGTCCACCAGCGCGCGCGACTTCATGCGCGTCCAGGCCTGGCGCTGCGCCGGATCGGCGCGCAGCGCTGCGATGTCGCCCGGCAAGCCGGCCGCCGCATAGGCACGCAGCGCGTCGGCACCCGCGTCCTCGAAATCGGACAGCAGCGCATCGTCATGGAACAGCAGGCCGTCGAACGCCGCATGCGCCGACAGATCCTCATACAGCTGGCCAATGGCCTGGCGGTTGCCCGCATGGAACGGGCTCAGCCGCTGGTATTGCTGCGGATCGACGGCCGTGCTGCCCGTGGCCGGGTCCCAGCGCTGCACGCGCGGATGGCTGGCGTCCAGGTCCAGGCTCAGCACCGGCATCCAGGCATAGACCCTGACGCCGGCCCGGCTCTTGAGTTGCCAGGCCACGCGGTTGAACAGATCGGCGCGCATCGGCAGCACGCTGTTGGGGAAGTACACGGACTTCACCAGGCCGTCGCCCACCGGGTCGGAATACGCCTGCAGGAACACGGTGTTGATGCGCAGGTCCGCCATGCGCTGCACCAGCAGATCCAGGTTGCGGCCCTGCTGCTGCGGGTCGGCGTCATAGACATAGTCCAGATCGACATGCGCCACGCGCATCATGCGCGGCGCCTGCACGCTGGAGATGCGGCGCGCCACCGCGCCGATATCGTCGCGACCCGACATCAACATGCGCGGCACCTCGGCCTGGCGCGCATCGGCCAGGCCATCGTCCAGCGTCAGGAACAGCTCGTAGCCGGCCTCGCGGATGATGCGCTGGGCCGTGCCGCTGGTCGCGCCATAGGGCCAGACCCAGACGCGCGGCTTGCGCCCCGTGGTCTCCAGTAGCGTCTGCGTGATGGCGCGCACGTCGGCGCGGATGCGCTGCTCGAACTCGGCCGCGCTTTCGTAGCGCTGCGCATCGACCAGGTATTGCCGGTTGGCCATCGCCGGCAGGTTGTTGCCCTGCGGATTGCCAGCAATGCCCTGGTGCTGGGCAAACGAGTGGGCACCCACCTCGACCAGCGGCGAGCGCGCGCTGCGCGCCAGATCGGCGCGGTTGAGGAACATGCCGCGCGCCGTGGAAAGCTCGCCAAATGCGACTTCGCTTTCGGCTGGCGTGTCCAGCCAGGCGCCCACCGGCGCCACCACGGCCGGCCAGTTGAAGCTGCGCAGCAGCGGCAGCACGCGGGTGTAGAAATCCTGGTAGCCGTCATCGAAGCTCAGCAGCACGGCCTGGGGCGGCAAGGCCGCGCCGCCGTCGCGTGCAGCGAGAATCTGGTCCACCGACACCGCCTGGTAGCCGGCGCGGCGCAGCCAGTTCAGCTGCGCCACGAGCTGGTCGGTACGCACCGCCAGAAAGGTCTGGTCGGCCTGGTTGTCCTGCACCGCGTGGTAGGCCAGGGCCAGGTAGTGGTTCGCGGGCCAGGGCTGATCCTGCGGCGCCTGGGTGCGCAGCTCGGGCGCGAGATAGGGGGGGATGTCCTTGGCGCAGCCCGCAAGCAGGCCCAGGCCAAGCACCAGGGCCAGCAGGCCCGAGGTCGTACGTGTGAGGAAATTCATGGCCATGTTCAGAAGCGTTGGGTCAGATCGAGCGCAAAGCGCCATTCGCGCTCGCGCGTGCCGTCGTAGCTGCGTGAGCTCGCGGACAGCGTGCCGCCCAGCTCCAGCTGGTCGTTGACGCGCCAGCGCTGGCCGTAGCTGAGCACGCCCAGCGCGCTGGCGCCGTAGCCGCGCTGGCGCAGGCCGCCCAGGCCCAGACTGACCTGCTGCGTCCAGGCGCTGTCATGGTCCTGGGAAAGGGTGTGGTTCCAGGTCAGCGTGGGCAGCAGGCTGGTCTCGCTGCGCGGGCTGTAATACGCCACATCGCTGCGGCGGTTGCGCGCGGAATAGGCCTCCACGCCGCCATCGACATACCAGTTCGCCCGCGTCATCAGGCGCTCCTGGCCGCGCAGCAGCACCGCCTGGCGGCGGTTGCCGTCGCTGAAATTCGAGGGCGTGGTCGACAAGCTCCATTGCCGGCGTTCGCTCTGGCGCCAAGTGACGCCCAGCTCCAGACGGTCGCTGGTGATGTCGTTGCGCAAGGCCTGCAGCGGCGTGTCGCGCGCACGCCGCTGGGCGCTGCCATACAGCGACCAGGCATCGTCGATCTGGTACGCGGCGCTGAGTCCGGCACCGCTGCGCCCGCCCTGACCGAAGTGGTTTTCTGCCACTTCGCCCAGCACGGTCCAGTCGCGACTGCGCCACTCCAGGCCTACGCGCACATAGTTGTGCCGGCCCTTGCCGTCGTTGAAGCTGGCACGGCGCTGGCCCAGGCCGGCCATCAGCCGCCAGTTCTCGGCCAGCGGCTGCGAGTACAGCGTGGTGTCGAGTGCCAGGTCGCGGCCGCCGGCCACCGGGTTGTCGTTGCCCAGGCCCTTGTTGGCCGAGATCCGCAGTTCCGCCATGTCATGCACCCGCACCTGGCGCGCCAGGCGCAGCGCACGCTGGTTTTCAGGATAGCGCGCCAGTGTATCGGCGCTCAGTTCGCGCGCCTGGCGCCATTCCTGCAGCTGCAGCGCCGTCAGGCCCTGGCCGGTTTCCACGCCCAAATCGCGGGGATCATGGGCTTCGGCAATCTTCAGTTCGACCTCGGCGCGGCGCGGCCAGCCGCGGGCGGCGTACAGCGCGGCCAGGTCGACGCGCAGATGGTTGCGCGTCGGCGCCGCGGCCAGCATGCGCTCGAGCGCCTGCTGCGCCTCGGGCGTGGCGTTGGCGTAGAAATCCATCATGGCCGCGATGTGCTGGGCATCTATGTACGCGGGATTGGGCGTGGGCGCCCTGTCCCCCGCCGCCACCCGCCACGGCGCGTACTGCGCGGGCAGTGCCTGCGCGCCCTCCTGGGCCGTGGCCAGCTGGCCCTGGTCGGCATAGGCATAGAGCAGGCCCACGTCCTGTTCGTGGCGCACGCCGTCCTCGCCGCGCAGGTAGCCGCTGGCAATCAGTTCGCGGTACACCTCGGCCGCGCGCTGCGGCTGGTGCAGGTACAGAAAGGCCGAAGCCACCACGCCCAGCGCATAGGGCGGGACAGGCACGCCTTCGGTCACCAGCGCTTGGTATTCGTTGACCAGTTCACGCATGCGGGAGCGCACATGCAGCGCCTGCAGCCGGTCGATGCGCACGCGCTGGACCAGTGGCGCCGGCACATCGCCCGCCGCGCGCCACTGCGCCAGCAATTCGTCGTACTGCGCCAGCGCCTGGTCGGCGGCCACCAGGCGATCGGCTTCGCGGCGCGTGGCCAGTTCGGCAAATCGCACGCTCTCGGCCGCGGCATCGGCCTGCAGCTCCCACATCTGCTGCGGCGTGAGCAGGCCGGGGCGCTGGCGGGCAATCGCCAGCGCCGCGTCTGCCAGGTGGGCGCGCTGCAATGCCAGCAGGTACTCACGCACCACATAGGGCCGATCGCCGGCTTGCAGCATGGCGCGGTCCACGTATTCCAATGCGGCAAACACGCCCTGGAGGCGCAGCTGGGCATAGCCCATCACCAGCAGCGTGTCGGCATCGTCGGGCTGACGCTCGAGCAATTGCTGCGCCAGGGCCACGGCCTCGGCTGCGCGGCCGCCATCGGCCAATGCATGGATCTCGCCCCAGGCGAAAGCCATGTCCTGGGGGTAGCGCTCGCGGCCCAGGCGATAGCTGTCGAGCGCCGGCTGCCAGGCCTGCGCGTCGCGCTGGGCCTGGGCCGTGGCCAGCAGCGCATCGCGCTGCGCCTGCGGCGTGCCGGGCGCTGCTGCGGCCAGGCTGGCCAGCGCCAGCAAGCTGGCGGCGAGACCGCCGCGCACACCGCGTGTGCGGTGGAAGGAATTAACAAATGTGCGCATAACCCAGCCGTTGATTCCGTTGAAACTTCAATCGAAGAGCGATTGTTTCGTTTCTGAATCAATTAGCAACAGCGGGATACGAAAAAACTAACCATATTGAGGTAACAAAATGCTTTTATATCCGCATTTCATGCTTGCAACCGATTTTCAAAAACACCTTCCCCCTCTGAAGATACCTATTTCTGGCTAGCCAGAAAAATCAAATCATTTACTTACCAAATATATGATTGAAATAAAACACCGAAGCAATTGACATTAAAAAACATAGAGTTCTTGCAGAAAGAAACACATTAAAAAGGGTCAAAAGTCGATATTCAGGCATTTTCCTGACAGCCATCAGAAAAAAGCGCGGCCCGAATCCGGGCCGCGCTGGCAACGATGTCAAGAGGATCTGAAAAAATGCCGGCAGCTGCGTGTCTCAGCCGTTATGTCCGGGCGCCCGATTGAGCAGCAGATTGCGCTTGTCGGCACTCAACGAAAGATAGCGCTCGTAATTGCGCAGGATGTCGGCAATCAGTTCCTGCGGCCGCAGGTACTGGATGTCATAGCCTTCGCGGCCATCGGCAAAGAAGGTCATGGGTTCGACCACATGGCGGCGCGCATTTTCTTCTTCATCCGTGACTTCGGTCAGGATGAAGCCCGGCAGCTTGCGCTTGACCGGCCGCACGCCATAGACAAAGTCGCGCAGCTCGGCAATCGGAATGTGGAGCTGGACTGCACCCGCATGGCCGTCGACCAGGTTGGCGCTGTCGTCCTGCACCACGGCATGCACGCCCTGGCGCTGCATTTCCGCGGCGACCTCGCGCATGGCCGGCAGCACGGTTTTCTGCAGGAAGCTCTGGATGTCGGTGGCGCTGGGCTGGCGCACGATCAGCTCCAGGCGCTTGCGCCAGTGCTCGCCGTTCCAGAAGCTGGTCGCGGGCGCCCAGTCCTGGGTGGCGTTGCGCAGATCGGCCTGCATGCCGCGCCACAGCCCCACGCACAGCACCGCCATGATGATCGCCACCGGCAAGGCCGCGATCAGCGTCAGCGCCTGCAAGGCCTTGAGGCCGCCGGCCAGCAGCAGCGCAATCGCCACCACGCCCAGCACCGCAGCCCAGAACAATCGCTGCCAAACCGGCGAGCGCGGGTGGCCGCGCGAGGCGATCGCATCGACCACATAGGCGCCGGAATCGGCCGAGGTCACGAAGAACAGCGCAATCAGCACGATGGCCAGCCAGGACACGGCCTTGGCCAGCGGCAGGTATTCAAAGAAGCGAAACAGCAGCGCATCGACGTTGCCCGCGGTCTGCGCCAGCGCGCCCTGGGCCACATGGGTGTCGATCCAGATCGCGCCATTGCCGAAGGCCGTCATCCACAGCAGGTTGAACGCCGTGGGAATCAGCAGCACGCCGACGATGAACTCGCGCACCGTGCGCCCGCGCGAGATGCGCGCAATGAACATGCCGACAAACGGCGACCAGGACACCCACCAGGCCCAGTAGAGAATGGTCCAGCTGCCGAACCAGGCCGGGTCCTGCGCCGGCTCATAGGCAAAGGTGCGCAGCGACAGGCCCACTACGTTCGACAGGTAGTTGCCGACGTTTTCGCTGAATGCCTGGAACAGATAGACCGTGGGGCCGAAGACCAGCACGAAGCCCAGCAGGATGAGCGTCAGCAGCAGATTGATTTCGGACAGCCGGCGCACGCCCTTGTCCAGGCCCGAGGCCGCCGACAGCCCGGCCATGCCGACCACCAGCACGATCAGGCCGACGCGAAACGCCGTGGTGCTGGTATCCCAGCCGGTGACGATGTTAAGGCCCGCGGCGAGTTGCAGCGCGCCATAGCCCAGCGTGGTTGCCAGGCCGGCAATCGTGCCGACCAGCGCAAACGTATCCACGCCATGGCCTATGGGCCCGTTGATGCGCTGCTGCAGCAACGGGTAAAGGCCCGAGCGCATGGTCAGCGGCAGGTTGTAGCGAAAGCCGAAATAGGCCAGCACCAGGCCCATCACGCCATACACCGACCAGGCATGTATGCCCCAGTGGAAGAACGTCGACGTCAGCGCCTCGCGCGCGGCGGCCGGCGTGCCCGCGGGCTGGGTCGGCGGGTTCAGGTAGTGCTGCAGCGGCTCGCCGACGCCGAAGTACATCAGGCCAATGCCCATGCCCGCAGCAAACAGCATCGCGCTCCACGACACGAAGCTGAACTCCGGCTTGGCATCATCGGGCCCGAGCCGGATACTGCCGAAGCGGCTGAACGCCACCATCGCCAGGAACACCGGGAACAGCGACACGATGATCGTGTAGAGCCAGTCGAAGTGACCTATGACCCAGCCCTGGGCAGTGGAAAAGATGCGGTCCGCATGGCGCGGAAACAGGCCGCACAGTATCAGCAGCGCGCCCAGTACGAGCAGCGCGGGAATGACCACCGGGGCCGAAAAGGTGATGCGAGGCGCGGCCGGCTGAGGCGCGGCCGGCTGAGGCGCGGCCGGCGCAGGCGCGGCGGATTGGGGGCGCTTGGGGTCGGGTTGGTCCATTTGGGGCTCCTGAGAACCCCCCATTATTGCGACCAGCAGCTTTCGTCGTAACCCGTTGCGCCGGCTTTTTTTCCGTTGGCACCGCGCGTACCGTTCTGCTCCAGCGTGAAGTCGCCACAGCGGTCGTTCAGCATGGCTTTTTTCCGCGTCGCCTTCAGGGTATAGGTGGCGTCTGAACGGGCGTCAAGGGTGATGGCATAGTTGCCCGAAGGCACGGTGGCCAGGGCCGTGTCGGCGAGCGCACCGGCGCTGGGATAGACGCCGGTGGCGGTCGATGCGCGCTCCAGCCACTGCGCGGCCTGCAGCAGCCCGGCGCGCCCCTCGGCGCGGTGGCCGCGGCGCACATATTCGGTGTAGTTCGGATAGGCAATCGCGGCCAGGATACCGATCACCGCCACCACGATCATCAGCTCGATCAGCGTGAAGCCGCGCTGGGCATGGGAAAACTTTTGCATTCTGGAAATCACCATCATTTGAGTTGCCGCCAGTTCGGGCGGATCAGCACTTCGGGCAGGCGCGCCAGCGGGTCCTTCTTGCCGTCATTGCCCATGCGCAACTGCTCGCCTTTGGTGGCGACACGCAGCTCCTTGCTGGATGCCGTCATGCGCGCAAACTGCGCCACATAGCCGCGGCCCGCACCCAGGTACATCACCGGCACCGACGGGGCCTTGCCGCTGCTGATATGGATCAGCGTGCGAAATGGCTGCGCGGCCTGGGGCGTAGGCGCGCAGATCTCCTCGCCGGCGGCCGTGGCGCTGCCCGATGCCGGCACCTCGCTGATGATTTCCAGCAGGCTGCTGCCATCGTAGAAGTCGATGTTGGTGGTGACCCGCTCACCCGAGACCGGCAGATCCATATACCAGCCCTTCTTGGCCGTGCAATTCCTCGCACCGGCCGCGCAGGCATAGGTCACATCCTGGCTGCTGAGCTTCCAGAACGTGCGCGTGGACACGACGTCGGTGCCCGTCGTCTGGGTCGTGTTGTCCACCCCCTGCACGGCCAGCGAAGAACGCCCGCCCACCACGGCGGGCACCGGGGCCGCGGCAATCGTCACCTTGCCCTGATCGGCGCCTGTGGCGGCAATGGCATAGCGGGTGTTGTCCAGAATCGAATAGACCGACTGCACGCCGCGCTCGGCGCGGTCGTCCTCGGTCAGGCTCTGGCCGGTGCCGAACGCGACCATCAGCCCGCCCACTTCGCGGTTGGGGCGCAGCACCGGCGCGGTGGTGATCGGCTGGCGGCTGGAATTCCCGGCCGAGGCGGAATAGTTCGCGGTGAACAGCGCAGTGCCGCTGAAGGCCACGCCCCAGCGGCTGTCGCTGGCATGGGAAATGTCGAACTTCCAGAGATTGCCGCGCAGGTCGCCCGCATAGACGTAATCGGGCACGCCGTCGCTGTTGACGTCGAGGAATTGCGGCGTGGACAGGCCATTGCCCACGGCTTCGGCCGTGTTGACCGCTGCGGCCGGGATGCGCTTGATCTCCTTGTCCCCGTCCAGATACTGGATCAGCAGCACCGGCCGCTCGTTCAGGCTGTTGTAGCCATTGCCCACGATCAACGCCCAGCGGTTGTTATTGGTGCGCGTGATCTGCAGGGCGCGCTGCTGGTTGCTTTCGGACACCACCGGCGCACCGAAGATATGGCCGATATCCGCATCGGCATTTGGATCGTTCGGCTTGCCGCCCGAAGGCAGTGCATCGCCGACCGGGGCCGCGGTCTTGTCCATCACCACCAGATTGGCCACATTGTTTTCGGTGAAGCCATTGCTGACCGTGGAGCCCGAGCTGCCGGGCCCGGAATTGGTCACATCGAGCACGAAATAGCCGCGCCCGCCCGCGCCCAGCGTGCCCGCGAGATAGGTGCGCCAGGCCGGCGTGTCGCCGCCGATGTTCACGTCGCCGGTGATGGGCGAGCCGTCGACGTAGTACTGGTGGTTGTAGACCGGATCGGTGCGGTCGCTCAGCTTGGCGATGTTCTGCAGCACGCCATGCGGAACGTAGGCGATCTTCTCGGTGCCATCCACGGCCGAGAAGCCGTGCAGCATGCCGTCGTTGCCGCCCACATACAGCATGGGCAGGCGCGAGCGGTAGCTGGCGGCAAAGCTCTGGTAGCCGGTGGTGATATGGCCGTTGCTGGGCGCGCCGGTGTACCAGATCGCGGAATTGACGATATCCCCCTGGCGCGACTTGCGGTTGCGGAAGGTGGCGCCGGTGCCACCATTGCGCTGCTCCTTGGTGCGGTCGCCGCGCAGGAAATTCAGCCGGTCTTCGCCGCGGCTGTCGCCGGCGATGCTGAGGGCGCTGCCGGTGAGACCCTTGTTGAGCCACATCCGCGCCGATGCCGCTGTGGTGGTGGCGGCGCTGAGGTTGGCCCACTTGAAGGAGATCGCCTTGTTGCCGTTGCGCTGGATGTCGTAGGAAACCACCAGGCGCTGTGCGACATCCGCGGCGGACCGCGCATCGAGCTTGTCGGCGGAGCTCGACGGGCGGCCGTTCGTCTCTCCCCAGGCGGTGTTGGGCGTGGCGACCCCCGCCGTCGATATGGAACTCGAGGTCACATAGCCATACCAGCGGTTGTCGAGCGAATTCGCGTCGTCGGCGGCAATGTAGTTGGTCTGGTAGGAGGTGGTGCCCACGCGGCTGACCGAGCGCGACGCCGAGATGGCGCCGCTCACGGGCGCCGTGGTGTCGACGATGATGTCGTCGAAGATGTCGGCAAACACCGAGGACAGATCGCCGCCCGAGACCGGATAGAACTTGCCGCGGCTGTTGATGGCCATGTGCCACATGTCCTGTGGCCGGTATTCGTCGTAGTTGTTGTCCGCCGTGCTGGAGGTGGTGTTGTCCCAGGTGGTCGCGCCCGCGGCCAGCGCGGCAAAGCCGGAGTCATACATGCCGAACACGCCGCCCGTGAACTGCGGCGAGGTAGTGGTGTTCTTCTCCAGCGTGGCGGCCGAACTGCCATAGCCTATGGTGTACTGCACCAGATGCTGCCAGTTGGCGGGATCGTTGCGCGGATTCCAGTACTGGTCGAATGTGACCGAGCGCGATCCGGAGGTGAAGGTCTCCTGGTCGGTCTTGCGGATCTTGGCCTTGAGCTCGTTGCTGATGTCGGGCTGCAGATCGTTCGACCAGTAGCTGAAGGCCAGATCCGCGAGCGACGGATAGGCATAGTAGGTCGTGGTCTTGCCCGAGGTCGTGCTGCGCGTGTTGTCGAAATCGTCGCGGTAGATCTTGGTCTGGGCGCTGGTCAGCGAATAGCTTTCCCCGTCCGGGAACGTCGCCGCCTTGCCATCGACCTTGCGCATGGGGTGGGAGGCGCTTTCGCTGGAGATCTTCATCGCGTCCTTGAACGCGCCGTCGATCCCGCTATAGGTGAAATTCCAGCCGCCATCGGTCAGAAAGATATGGTAGGCGCGCCGGCAGGCCAGCGGGCTGCTGTCGGCCGTGCCCGGCACGGCGTTCCAGGGGTTGTCCTTGCCCGTGGTCTTGAGGTATTCCCCGGCGTTGTAGACCAGCGTCTGCGACGGCGTGGCACCGGTGGCACTCAGCTTGGAGACCCAGTCGCTGAAGTTGCTCTTGTGCGTGCCGGAGAACTTGGCCATCGCGTTCTTGTTGGCGCAGTTGCCGCTGTTGGACGGAATGTCGTCGCAGGCAAACGACTGCCACGACAGCCGGAACTGCTCGTCGTACTTGCTGCTGTTGATCAGCGTGGACTGCAGACCCTGCTTCAGGTAGGTGATGCGCCGGATATCGCCCCGGCTGCTGTTGATGCAGGTCGAGTTGCCGCTGTAGGCCACGTTGTTGATGTCGCAGAAGGCCATGCTGCCCGAGGTATCCACGGACAGGATCACATTCGGGATGGGCGCCTTGTAGGCGGTGCCGGCCGGGTACTGCGCGAAGTTCAGCTGCGCCGCCCACAGCGAAGCGGGCGCGCCGATGGCGGCAAGCAAGAGGGCAAGGGGAAAAGGAGCGCGCATGATCAGATCTCCAGCACGGTCGGGAAGGTGACGGGCCGCATGAATGGATGGGTGCTAGTCGATGGATTGCACGGACAGCACCGACTGCAACACCACTTCGGTACTTGGCTTGTTGCCGCGCGCCAGCGCGGTGATGCGGTAGACCAGCAGCTTCTTGCGTGACGGGGCAAACCGCTCGACGTTGGAATTCGTCGGCAAGCTGGCCAGCAAGGCGACATTGGGGTCGATATAGGGCAGCATCTCCACCCAGTACCAGGCGCCGTTGCCCGCGGTGCGCACGGCCAGCAGCGGATTGGCCGTCGCCGCCGCATCGGCGCCCGTGAACTGGCCATAGCGCGCGCCCACATTGCTGGCCGTCATCGCGTCCAGCATCTGGCGGTTGTTCCAGAAGTCCTGTGCGCCCGTGCGCTTCTGGCAGATGCCCATGTAGCACCCGGTGGTCGGACTGTTGGCCTTGACCACCGCCAGAACGTTTTCCAGGTCCTTGGTTTCGATATCGAAGTACACCGTGGTGGTGGCGCGGCAGACATCGCCCGGCGTCTGTCCCGGCACGCAGGCTTCGCCACTGGGCTGCACGCCGCGGATATCGAATTCCGCATCCTGCAGCATGGCCTGCGCGGCCTCGAACGCGCGGCGGTAGTCGGCATCGTTGCCGACCAGCATCTCGTTGAACAGGCTGCCGCGCGCCGCCCATGAAGCCAGCAGCATGGACAGCATGACAAACACGATCACGACATACAGCGCGACGCCGCGCTGACGTGCACGGCGCAGCGCGGACAGGGAGGAATTGAGGCGCCGCATGCTAGAGCTGCCCCTGGCTGCGGATCTGGTAGACATTGCGAAACACCATGCGCATGCGGTTTCCATAGGCGGTGGCCGTGCCGGCGCAATTGGTGTACTGCATGTCGGGCGTGGCAATCGCCTCCGTGCCGCTGAGCTCCAGGCAGACCTCGAGGGCATACACGTTGTTCCAGGCAGCGACATTGGCCGGATTGGCGAAGTACTGCAGATTGGTGCTGCGTGCGGGCTGCACCAGGTAGCGCACGCGCATGTCGGTCACATTGCCGATGATGGCGCGCCGCGTGCTGGCGCCGGTACAGACCAGCTCGTTGCTCGAGGCATCGCGCGTGAAGGTGCTGGTCAGCACGGGCGCATCGGGCACGCCCGAAGTGACGCTGTTGCGGCCCAGGCAGTCGCGCAGCAGCGCCGCGGTGACGGGGGCATCGGCCGCTGTCACCGGCTCCACATAGTTCTGGTAACCCACGGTGAAGCTGGGAGTGGTCGTGCCGCTGCCCGACACCGTGGCCGCACTGCGGTCGAACTGCGTACGCTCGCCCGCGGGATCGGGCGGATCGAAGGCCACGGGCGACATGGGCGAATTGGCATCGGCGCCGGGCATGATGGATGGCGCGAGATTGAGTTCCAGGCTGCCGGCCTGGCGCAACTGCTGGCCCATGACACGAAATGCATAGGCCGCCTGCTGCTGCATGGACGAAGCCTCGGAGACCGTGCCGGTGATGCTGCGCGAGGTCATGAGTCCGACCATGGCCACGGCCACCACCACCAGGCCCAGGGCCATGCCGACCAGCAGATCGATCAGGGACACGCCGCGCGAGCGGGCCGGGGAATGCCGCGGCGTCGGGCGCCGCATGGGACAGGAATGGGCCATGGTGGTGTCAGTTGGCGCAGTAGAGACCGACGCCGCCCACAGCCCAGGGCGCGCAGCGCTGGGTCGGCTGCAGATACTGGAGGTGGCAGCTCTGGCCGGCCTGGCATTCCACTCCAGCCCCGGCGGCATTCGTGCCGACGACCGTCAGCGGGGCATTCAGTGCCGTGGTCTGGGCTTCGGTCGCGACGGTGCCGCGGGCATTGAAACGGTTCTCGCTCCAGCCGACCATCACACCCAGCTGGCGTGCGCCGCCTTGCGGAATGAACACCGTGGCCGTGCCGGCGGGCAGCGCCGCGGCCACGTTTCTGTGCCACTGCCAGGCATCGAAGGTGGCGATCTGCGCGGGCGTGCAGGCCGCGGCGGCGCAATCCGGCGCGGTCGCCGGACTGGTGGTGTAGGCAGTCAGGTTATTGAGCGCATCGGGGTTGCTTTGCAGGCGCTCGCCCAGGTCCTCGATCAGCCGTATCGCCTGCGCGCGGCGCACGCCGGCCTGGGTGTCGGTGAGCGCGCGCATCTGCACCCCAACGATGCCCAGGATGCCCAGCGCCATCACCAGCATGGCGATCAATGACTCGATCAGCGCGATGCCGCGCTGGCGGCGCGCGCGGGGTTTCAGGCGGCGCATGAGCTGTCCACCGTCGGTCCGACCTGGACGCGGCCGCCGGGCAAGATGCACACTTTCTTGACGGACTGCGAGCTGTTGTCTGCGGGCGCCACCGAGAAGCCCACGGAATCGCCACCCGCAATCACGCCCCAGCGGTCCACGGCAATCGTGGCCGCCGCGCTGGAGCGCGTCACCGTGAGGTTTTGCGCTGGGGCATGGCGCTGGATCTCTTCGCCCGCATCCCAGCGCCGGTTGTTGTTGGCGTCGACAAACACCACCCAGCCGCAATCCCAGTTCGCGTCGCGCTTGGCCAGCGTGCAGCCGGAGGTGGTGCTGGGCAGTTTTTCAATGAAGATATCGCCGCCGCGGCGAATCGCTTCGGAGCGCGCATAGAACATCGTGCTGCGCAGGTTGTCCACTGCCTGGCCCACGCGCCAGCTCTCGGTCACGCTTTTGAAGCTGGGCAACGCCAGCCCCATGAGTATGGACAGCATGGCCACCACCACCATCAGCTCGATGATGGTGAAGCCCCGGGCGCGGCGACCTATCGATGTTGAAAGCATGGGTGATGGAGGTGCGGACAATTTGGATACATGTTAGCAACAAAATATACAAATTGAATTACCGTTTATCGGTTTCGGCCTACCGCCTGGCGGCATCAATCCCAATAAACCCGTATCACACCCCGAGATGCGTGTGCCACAGCTGCCGGTCGGCATCGAGCTCGGCGGAACTGCCCTGCCACACCGCAGTGCCGCGCTCCAGGATCACATGGCGGTCGGCCAGGCCCACGAGCCGGTGCACATACTTGTCGACCACCAGAATCGTCTGCCCCGCGGCCTTGAGCGTTGCCAGGCAGCGCCAGATCTCCTCGCGGATCACGGGTGCCAGGCCTTCGGTGGCCTCGTCGAGAATCAGCAGGCGCGGATTCGTCGACAGCGCGCGGCCAATGGCCAACATCTGCTGTTCGCCCCCCGACAGCTGATTGCCCATGTGGTGCTGGCGCTCCTTGAGCCGCGGAAAAACACCGTAAATGCGCTCCATGTTCCAGGCATCGCCCACCGCGTGGCGCTGCGCCGCAAACGCAATCAGATGCTCGCGCACGGTGAGGTTCGGAAAGCAGTGCCGCCCTTCGGGAACAATCGCCACGCCCATGCGCGCAATCGCGTCGGGCGACTTGGCGCGCAGCGACTCCCCGGCAATGCGCACCTCGCCCTTGGTGGGCTTGAGCGCGCCAATGATGGTCTTGATGGTGGTGCTCTTGCCCATGCCATTGCGCCCCAGCAGCGTCACCACCTCGCCCGGCATGATGTGAAAATCCAGGCCGAACAGCACCTGGCTTGCGCCATAGCCGGCTTCGAGGCCTTCGCAGTCCAGCAAGGCAATCGTGCTCATGCGCGCGCCTCCTCTTCGGTGCCCAGATACACGGCCTGTACCTGCGCGTCGGCCTGGATCTCGGCGGCCGTGCCGCTGGTCAGCAGCTTGCCGTAGACCAGCACCGAGATGCGATCGGCGAGCTGGAACACGGCATCCATGTCGTGCTCGATCAGCAGGATCGCCATGTCCTGGCGCAGACGCTGGATCAGCGCCACCATCTCCGCCGACTCCACCGGCCCCATGCCGGCCATCGGTTCATCAAGCAGCAGCAGCTTCGGCGCCGAGGCAATCGCCAGCGCCACATCGAGCTTGCGCTGCGCGCCATGCGGCAGCGTGCCGGCCACGCGGTCCCATTCGGACTCCAGCGTCACGCGCCGCGCCAACGCCTGCGCGGCTGCCAGCAGTTCATGGTCGGTATCGCGCCGGCGCACAAAGCGAAAGCTCGAGCCCGCATGCGCCTGCACCGCCAGCAGCAGGTTTTCTCCCACGGTCTGGCGCGGGAAGATGCTGGTCACCTGGAAGCAGCGCGACAGCCCCGCCGCCACGCGCCGGTGCGGCGCCAGGTGCGTGAGATCGACGCCATCGAGCGTCAGGCTGCCGCCATCGGCCGGCAGCAGCCCGGAAATCAGATGGACCAGCGTCGACTTGCCCGCGCCGTTCGGCCCGATCAAGGCATGGACTTCACCGGCATTCACCGCGAAGCTCACATGGTCCGTGGCCAGCAGCGCGCCAAAGCGCTTGACCAGTTGTCTTGCGACCAGCAGCGTCATGGCGCGGCCTTTCTCGAAGCCAGGGCCGACAGCCCCCGGGGCGCCAGGAACACCACGGCAATCAGCAGCAGCCCCATGGGCGCGTGCCAATACTCGGTGAACTGCTTGAGCACTTCCTCGAACACCAGCCACACGGCCACGCCCAGCGGTGCGCCCCAGCGCCGCCCGACGCCGCCAATCACCACCATCACGATGAACAGCGCCGACTGCGTCCAGTGCATCAGCGAGGGGCTGACAAAGCCGTTTTGCGTGGCCAGCAGCGCGCCCGACAGGCTGGCGATGCCGCCGGCCGCGGCAAATGCGCAGAGCTTGAGCCAGTAGGTCGGATAGCCCATGGCCTGCATGCGCGTCTCGTTGTCGCGAATGCCCTCCAGCGCCCGGCCGAAATGCGAGGCCTCGACACGCCACAGGCCCAGCAGCACCAGCGACACGAGGGCCAGCACCACCCAGTACAGCGGCGCGCCGCTGGCGGTGATGGCGTTCTCGCCAGCGAGCAATTGCAGCGGCGTGTACAGCGTGTAACCGTCGTCGCCGCCGTACTTGCGCAGCGACACGGCGAGATAGAACAGCATCTGCGCAAAGGCCAGCGTGATCATGATGAAGTACACGCCGCGCGTGCGCAGCGCGACCAGGCCGATGAGCGCGGACACCGCCACGCCCAGGAGCATGGCCATGGCCCAGATCAGCCAGGCCGAAGTCCAGCCGGCCTCGGCCAGCGCCGCGACCGCATAGGCACCGACGCCCACAAAGCCCGCATGGCCCAGCGCCACCAGACCGACGCGGCCCATCAGGAAGTTCAAGCTCGCGGCGGCCAGCGCCACGATCATCAGCCGGCGCACAAAGCCGGTGTAGTAGTCGAGATCGAACAGCGGCGCGACCAGCGGGAACACGGCCAGGGCCAGCACCAGCGCCGCCAGGCCGACATGCGCGCCCCAGGCCGCCTTCTTTGCAGGAACATTCATCTTGGCAGTCTCACTCATGCGCGTGCCGGGAACAGCCCCGAGGGCTTGAACACCAGCACCCCGGCCATCAGCATGTACATCGCGATGCTGGCAATCGCCGGCCCGGCATCGGCGGCCAGCGCCGGTGGCAGCAGCTCGCGCAGCAGCAGCGGCAAAAACGCCCGGCCCGCGGTATCGACCAGGCCGACCAGCAGGCTGGCGACAAACGCACCGCGCACCGAGCCTATGCCGCCAATCACGATCACCACCAGCGCCGGAATCAGAATCGCTTCGCCCATGCCTATGGCCACCGCGCTGATCGGCCCCATCAAGGCCCCGGCCAGCGCCGCGAGCGCCGCGCCCAGCGCGAACACGATGGCAAACACCTTGGATACGCGCACGCCCATGAACTCGGCCATAGCGCGGTTCGATGCACCCGCGCGCACCAGCATGCCCAGCCGGCTGTGGTTCACCAGCAGATAAAGCCCCAGCGCCACCGCCAGCCCCGCGCCCAATATCAGCAGGCGGTAGGACGGGTACGGCAGGCCCAGAAGATCCACGGGCCCGGACAGCAGCGCCGGCGTGGGCGCCATGATCGGCGACGGCCCCCAGACAAACTTCACCAGGTCATCGGCAATCAGCACGATGCCGAACGTTGCCAGCACCTGCGACAGATGGTCGCGGCCATAGAGCCGGCGCACCAGCAGCGCTTCGAGCAGCATGGCCAGCAGCACCGTCGCCAGCACGGCGACCAGCACCGCGGTGATGAACGAGCCCGACTGCGTGTGCACCGTGGCCGACACATAGCCGCCGACCATGAACAGCGAGCCATGCGCGAGGTTCAGCGTATCCATGATGCCGAACACCAGCGTCAGCCCGGCCGCCAGCAGAAACAGCATGAAGCCGTAGCCCAGGCCGTTGAAGATCTGTTCGAGGAAAAAGGTCAGGTCCATTGAGAATGGTTGGATATCTAGAGACACCCTTCGACAGGCTCAGGGCGAACGGGGAAAAATCCGTTCGCCCTGAGCTTGTCGACGGCCTTGTTGAGCTATAAACGGCCGGTCACTTCAAAGCACATTGGCTGGCAAACGCATCCTGATGCGCCGTCAACACCTTGCCCGGCTGCAGCTGGTTCGTCACCCGCCCGTCGGCGCCCTGCACCACCTTGCGCAGGTAGTAGTCCTGGATCAGGAACTGGTTGTTGCCGTACTTCACCGGCCCGCGCACCGAGTCGAACGACGCGGTCTTGAGCGCCTTGACCAGCGCCGGCCTGTCGCTGACCTTGCCGCCCAATTGCTTGACGGCCGCATCCATGTTCATCACCACGTCGTACGCAAACGCCGCGTACAGCGACGGATAACGGCCGTTGTAGGCCTTGCGGAACTCGGCGACGAACTTCTGATTGGCCGCATTGGGCAGGTCGTGGGCATAGGACGACGCATTGAACAGGCCGACCATGGAGTTGCCCACGGCCGGGATGATGTCCTCATCGGCAGTGAACGGCGAGGAGATCAGCGTGATGTCCTGGTTCAGGCCCGCGGCCATGAACTGCTTGATGAAGTTGATGCCCATGCCGCCGGCCTGGAAGATGTAGACCGCTTCGGGCTTGGCCGCGCGCAGCTGGGCCAGCTCGGCGGCGAAGTCCAGCTGCCCGACCTTGGTGTAGATCTCGTCGGCCAGCGGCTTCTTGTACAGGCGCTTGAAGCCGTTGAGCGCGTCCTTGCCCGCGGGGTAGTTGGGCGCCATGATCACGACCTTGTTGTAGCCCTTGTTCGCGGCGTACTGGCCCGCGGCCTCGTGCATGGAGTCGTTCTGGTAGCTGGTGCCGAAGAAATAGGCATTGCACTGGGCGCCCGCGAGCTGGCTGGGGCCGGCGTTGGCCGACAGGTAGGGCACCTTGGCGGCAAACAGCGTCGGGCCCACGGCCAGCGCCACGTTGGAGGCCACCGGGCCGGTGAACAGATCGATCTTCTCGCGCTGGATGAAGCGGTCTACGAGCTGGCGTGCCTGCTCGGGGTTGCCCGCCATGTCGGTCTGGATGAACTCGGCAGGCACGCCGCCGAGCTTGCTGCCCAGCAGCTTGACGGCCAGGTTCAGGCCGTCGCGGATCTCGGCGCCGGGTGCCGCGAACGGGCCGGAGATATCCAGGGCCACGCCCACCTTGATGGGCGCGGGCGCCTGCGCCTGGGCCAGCATGGCCGCCGAACCCACGGCCAGCGTGGCAACACCCTTGAGAAACCGCGAAGCAGATACAGCAGCCATTGTGACCCTCTTGATTTGAATTTGTGACCCCGCCGCCAGGATGCGGACAGCAGCGATTGTGCCTGTGGTTGATCGGCTAGAAGCCGGCTTCGCGCCAGAACACGCTCACGGCCTGGCGCACGAACTGCGCGCCGGGCGCTTCCCATTCGCCGCGAATGCTCACGCGGCCACGCCAGCGGTGCTGGCCGGTGAGCGCCTGGGGCTGGTCTCCGGGCAGCACATCGAGCACCACGCGGTACACCGGGCGCTCGGGGTAGAGCACGCCCTGCATGCTGCGCACCGGCACATTGCCGCCTGCGGCCGTGGCCAGCGCCGCTTCGTTGAGGCTGCGGCTTGCATCCTGATCGATGGCGCGCACGCGCAATGCCAGCACCGGGCCTGCGCCGCCTTCGGCAATGAACAGCCCGCTGTCGCCGGGCCGCACGCGGTGCAGGGCCTCCTCGGCGACATAGGCCACGACTTCCTGGCCTTCGCTGCCGACCACGCGGCCCAGCAGCTCGCGCCGCGCGACCCATTCACCGGCCTGCAGATCGGGATCGACATCGCGCAGCTGCCCGGCCCCGCCGGCCTGCAGCCGGTAGCGCGCGGCGTCGCTGCTCACGGCATCCTGCTGCGCCACGGCTTCGGCCTGTCGCTCCTGCAGCACCTGCCAGTCGCGCCGCAGCTCGCCGTCGAAGCCGGCCGCGGCCGACTGCTGGGTCACCTGCTGCAGCCGCGCCTGGGTCATGGCCGCCGCGGCCTGCAGCGCGGGCGACTGCAGCGCGAACAGCGCAGCACCCTCGGCCACGGGCGTGCCTTCGGCCGGCGGCGCCTGCAGCAGCTGCGCGGCCTCGGGCGCGTGCAGCGGCCACAGCGCGCGCGCCTGCAGCAGGCCGCTCGACAGCACCGGCACCGGCCAGGGCACGAACAGCAGCAGCGCCAAAGCGCCGGCGATCAGTGCGCTGCGCCGCGCGCGTCGGCTGCGCGCGATCTGCGGCGCGCGTTCACGCCAGGCCTTGATTTCGGACCACAGGGGTTTGGCAATGAACCACACGATTTCCACCAGAAAGAGAAAGATGCCCAGGGCCTTGATGAAGAAGTGATACACCAGCGCCGCGATGCCCAGAAACAGCACCAGCCGGTAGATCCAGGTGGCCCAGGCAAACAGCACCAGGGCCCGGCGTTTGGACGGCGCAAAGTATTCGGGCGCAGGCTCGCCCAGGCGGAACAGGCGCTCGCGCAGATCCCAGCGCGCCAGCGCAAACGCGCGCCCATGCATGTTGGGCATCTGCAGATAGTCCGACAGCAGGAAGTAGCCATCGAAGCGCATGAACGGGCTGGCATTGATCACCAGCGTGCTGACCCAGGTGGTGGTGGCCAGCAAGAACGCCATGGCCTTGGGCCAGCCTTCGGGCAGCCAGAGCCAGGCCAGCAGCGCCCAGACCGCGACCAGCAGCTCGGTGATGATGCCGGCCGCGGCCACGCGCACGCGCTGATCGCGGTCGGTCAGCTTCCAGACCTCGTTGGTATCGGTATAGGCCACGGGCCACAGCACCAGAAACGCCAGGCCCATGGTCGGCACGCGGCAGCCATAGCGCTTGGCCGTCACGCCATGCCCCACCTCGTGCAGGAATTTCACGCCCACCAGCGTGATGCCATAGGCGACGAAGCCCTGCAGCGTCAGCAGATCGACAAAGGTCGCGGTGAACGCATCCCACGAACGCGACACACCCCACAGGCCCCAGACAAAGGCCAGGGCCGTGAGCCACCAGAACGCCGGGCGAAAGAGGAACTCCAGTGCCGGCGTGATGCGCCCCAGCCAGCTGTCGGGCCGCAGCAGCGGCACGCGAAAGAACAGATAGTTGTGCAGCAGCCATTGCAGCTTGCTTGCGCGCCGCTGCGCGCGCTGCGCGGCCCAGCCCGCGGCGCTGTGCATGGGCGGCTGCAGCAGCGTATTGGCCTGCAGGAACTGCTGCATGGCCTGCACATCGGCCGCTGCCACATGCAGCGTGGTCTGCGCGCCGATATCGGCCACGATGGCGTCGGCATCGGCCAGATGCCAGCGCCGCAGCAGCTCGAAGCTGGCCCAGTCCAGCTGAAAGAACAGGTTGCGCACCGGGTCATGCAGCGTCCAGCTGGGCTGGCCGTCGGGCAGCACCGGCCCGGGCAGCAGATCCAGCTCCTCGCGCAGCAAGGCCCAGGGCGCGGCTGGCTTCACAGTGCCACCCACTGGCGCACGCTGGCCCAGGGTTTGCGCAGTATCCAGTAGGCCAGGCTCACGCGGCTGCCCTGCAGCTTGGCCGTGCCCTTGAGGCCGATGCGCGCCTTGTCGGCCTGCGTCACTTCGGCGCGCACGCGGTAGGCATACGAGCCGTCGGGGCGCGCCACTGCGTCATAGGCCATGTAGCGCACGCGTGCCTGGATCGAGGCCAGCGGGTCGGCCGCGAGGTATAGCTGCACCGGCGCGCCCGGGGCGAGTGGAATCGCGTCGCCAATCGGCAACCAGGCCTCGATCTCGACCGCATCGGGCTGGGCAATGCGCATCACGCGCTCGCCGGTCTGCACCGGCCGGCCAATCCATTCGGAAGGCGCGTCAAACAGCACCATGCCGTCCTGCGGCGCCACGACCTGCGCGCGCTGGCGCTGGCCGGACTGGAAAGCCTGCTCGGCGCGGCGCTCGCCTATGCGCCCGGCCTGGGCCGCGAGCTGGGCCTTGGAGCGGGCATCACCCAGCGCCATTTGCGCGAACTGCCGGTACTCGGCCTCGGCGGTCTGCAGCGCCATGTCGGACACCTCGAGCCGGCTCGCAATCTGCCCTTCATCGAGGCTGAACAGCGGCTCCCCCTGCTTGATGATCTGATTGGGTTGCACATGCACATGCTCGACCACGCCATCGAGCGGCGCGCGCACCACGGCCGGCCGCGCGGCCACCAGCTCGCCGGGCGCCAGCACCGTGAGGTGCACGGGCCAGGCGGCCAGCACCAGCAGGCCGGCCGCGGCCCAGACTGCCGGCTTGCGCCACCAGACCTGCTGCGCCTGGCGTTGGCGCAGGCCGCGCCACCATTGCGCGGGCGTCCACGCACGCCGGCGCTGCAAGGCCTGCCAGGCATGGGTCCAGACAGCGCACCATTCGTTGAGCAGCGTCCAGCGGTCGGGCGATTCGGCGCCAGCCAGCAGCAGCCCGGCCAAGCTGCGGCTGGCGTTCTCGCCCCCGGCCGACGCGAGCGCCAGCGGCACCCAGACCGCGGTTTCCGGCAGCCATTGCGCCCACTGCGCGGCCAGGGCCGGAGGCAGATCGGCGGCCACCACGGCGCGCACTTGCGCCGCGTCGGACTGCGCCAGATGCGCGCAGACCTGGGTCACCCACTGCGCATAGGGCGCATTGCGATCGGGCTGCATCACACCGGACAGCGCCGCCACGCCTTGCGCTTCGTTCCACCAGACGGCCTGGCGGTAGGGCAGCAGCAGGCGCGTGTCGTTGACCAGCATGAACTCGAGCTCGTTCACGCTTTTCGCCGCCCGCGCGCGGTGGCCCAGCTCCAGCAATAGGACGGCGGGGTGCACGCCGCCGGGCGTGACTTGTGCGTTCACTTCAGGCTCCTATCAGGCATGCAGCCGCTGCGCCGCCGCATTGCCCGCGCGCTGCAGGGCCGCGCGCTGGAATTGCTCGGCCACGCCGGCCCGCGCTGCGACCTGTGCGCCGGGCTTGAGCTTCACGGTGGTCTTGACTTCCTTGCCCTGGTCATCGCGCGCCGTCAGCTGCAGCACCAGTTCGCCGCGGAAGTCCGCCGGCACCTGCACCTCGAGCCGGCCCGTGCGTGCATCGAACTTGACCCAGGCCGGCAGGGGCGAGCCGTCCGCCAGCGTCATGGTCAGGCTCACCGTGGCCAGGGGGTTGGTATGGCCAAACACGTCGGCCGGCACCTGCCACTGCACCCGTCCACTGTCGCTGATCGACAGGTCATTGACACTGCGCAGCAGCACCAGACCGTCACCGCTTTGCGCCGCCATGGGCAGTTGCTGCGGCACGTAAGCGGCAGCCGCCGAGTCCTGCGGCATCGGCAGATCCACGAAGTTCACGCGCAGCTGGGCCAAATCCGAGAACCCGGCCAGCGCCAGGGCCAGCGGAGAGCTCAGCGAGGAGAACTCGACGCCCGGCTTGCTCGAAGACAGGAAGGCTGCATCGCTGAAGCTGATGCCGGCCTGCGCTGGCGGCAGCGCCGCATCCGCCACGGGTGGCATGGCAGGCTGCTCGGCGGGCGGCTCGGCCACCACATTGACCGGCACCGGAGCGGTCGCGACGGCATAGCTGTCGGAGCCGGTCTCGCCCACACCGGAATTGCCCGACAGATCTGTGTAGCCGGCGTTGTTCAGGCGGATCAGATTGGCGCCGGCCTGCACATCGCCCAGGGGTGTCAGCGTGGCCGTCCAGGTGATGCCGTCCACGGTCTGCAGATTGCTCAGCGTGCCATTGGCCACCGAGAAATCCGCGAGATCCAGGCCCTGCACGGCTTCGCTGAAGACTATCGTGACTTCGGCGGTCTCGCCGGCCAGCAGTTCCTGGTCGTTCACCGTGATGGTGGCCGTGGGCAGCTGGGTGTCGATCGCGTAGCCGTTCGACTCCGTCGTGCCGCTGATCGCATTGCCCGCCGCGTCAGTGACCGCGCCGCTGCGCAGCGAGATCAGATTGCCGGCCTGCTCGACATTGGCGCCGGGCGTGAACGTTGCCGTCCAGGTCAAGCCGCCATCGCGGGTCGACAGTCCGGCCAGCGTGCCGTTGGGCACATTGAAGTCCGCCAGTTCCAGCCCGCTCACCGCTTCGCTGAAGGCAATCGTGACCAGGGTGGTCTCGCCGGCCTTCACCGCCGTGTCGGCCACGGTGATGCTGGCCGTGGGCAGCAGGGTGTCGATGGCAAAGCCGTTCGAACCGGTCTCGCCCTGAATCGCATTGCCGGCCGCGTCCGTGACCGTGCCGCTGCGCAGCGCGATCGCATTGCCGCCCTGCTCGACATCGGCACCGGGCGTGAAGGTAGCCGTCCAGGTCAGGCCGCCATCGCTGGTCGACAGTCCGGCCAGCGTGCCGTTGGGCACATTGAAGTGCGACAGTTCCAGCCCGCTCACCGCTTCGCTGAAGGCAATCGTGACCAGGGTGGTCTCGCCGGCCTTCACCGCCGTTTCGGCCACGGTGATGCTGGCCGTGGGCAACTTGGTGTCGATGGCAAAGCTGTTGGAACCCGTCTCGCCTTCAATGGCATTGCCCGCCGCATCGGTGACCGTGCCGCTGCGCAGCACGATGGCATTGCCGGCCTGCTCGACATTGGCGCCGGGCGTGAACGTTGCCGTCCAGGTCAAGCCGCCATCGCGGGTCGACAGTCCGGCCAGCGTGCCATTGGTGACATTGAAGTCCGACAGAGCCAGGCCGCTCACCGCTTCGCTGAAGGCAATCGTGACCAGCGAAGACTCACCCGCCCGCAAGGCGGTATCCGCCACCGTGATGGTGGCTGTCGGACGCGCGGTGTCGATGGCGTAGTTGTTGGACTCGGTGCTGCCCGTGCCCGCATTGCCCGCCAGATCGGTCACGCCGGTATTGTCCAGCGTGATCAGATTCGTGGTGTCGGTGACATGGGCCGTCGGTGTGAACGTTGCCGTCCAGGTGATGCCGCCATCGCTGCTGCTGACCGCCGACAGCGCGCCATTCGCCACCGTAAGGTCGGCATTGGTGAAACCCTTCACCGCCTCGCTGAAGGTGATGGTCACCAGCGAAGTCTCGCCCACGGCCAAGGCGCCATCAGCCACCACGATGGTGGCTGTAGGACGCACGGTGTCGATGGCGTAGTTATTGGAATCGGTACTACCCGCACCGGTGTTGCCCGCCAGATCACTCACGCCAGCATTTGCCAAGGTGATCAGATTGGTGGCATCGGTGACATTTGCGGTCGGTGTGAACGTTGCCGTCCAGGTGATGCCGCCATCGCTGCTGCTGACTGCCGACAGCGTGCCATTCGCCACCGTAAGGTCGGCATTGGTGAGACCCGTCACCGCCTCGCTGAAGGTGATGGTCACCAGCGAAGTCTCACCCACGGCCAAGGCGCTATCAGCCACCACGATGGTGGCTGTCGGACGCACGGTGTCGATGGCGTAGTTGTTGGAATCGGTGGTGCCCGTGCCGGTATTGCCCGCCTGATCGATCACGCCGGTATTGTCCAGCGTGATCAGATTGGTGGTGTCGGTGACATGGGCCGTGGGCGTGAACGTTGCCGTCCAGGTGACGCCGCCATCGCTGGACGACACGGCGCTGAGCGTGCCATTTGCCACGCTCAGGTCGGCATTGGCGAAACCGGTCACCGGCTCGCTAAAGGTGATGGTCACCAGCGAAGTCTCGCCTATGCGCAGCGCACTGTCGGCCACCACGATGGTCGTGGTCGGACGCAGCGTATCGATGGCGTAGTTATTGGAATCGGTGGTGCCGGTCCCTGCATTGCCGGCCAGGTCGTTGACGCCGCTGTTGTCCAGCGTGATTACGTTGGTGGTGTCCGTGACATTGCCGGTAGGCGTAAACATTGCCGTCCAGGTCTTGCCGCCATCGGCGCTGCTGACGCCCGACAGCGTTCCATTTGCCACGCTCAGGTCAGCATTGGTGAGTCCGGTCACCGCCTCGCTAAAGGTGATGGTCACCAGCGCACTCTCGCCCACGGCCAGCGCCGTGTCCGCCACCACGATCGTGGCTGTCGGACGCAGTGTATCGATGGCGTAGTTGTTGGAGTCCGTGGTACCGGCTCCGGCGTTGCCCGCCAGATCGTTGACGCCGCTGTTGTGCAGCGTGATCAAGTTCGTGGTGTCGGTCACATGGGCAGTCGGCGTGAACGTGGCGGTCCACGTGATGCCGCCGTCGCTGGAAGACACCGCGCTCAGCGTGCCATTCGCCACGCTCAGGTCGGCATTGGTCAGACCGGTCACTGCCTCGCTGAAGCTGATGGTCACCAGCGAGGTTTCCCCCACGGCCAGCGCGCTGTCAGACACCACGATGGTGGCAGTCGGGCGCACGGTGTCGATGGCGTAGTTGTTGGAGGCGGTGGTGCCGCTGCCCGCGTTGCCCGCCAGGTCGTTGACGCCGCTGTTGTCCAGCGTGATCAGGTTGCTGGTGTCCGTGACATTGCCGCCAGGCGTGAACGTCGCCGTCCAGGTCACGCCGCCGTCGCTGGACGACACGGCACTGAGCGTGCCATTCGCCACGCTCAGGTCGGCATTGGTCAGACCGGTCACCGGCTCGCTGAAGGTGATGGTCACCAGCGAAGTCTCGCCCACGGCCAGCGCCGTGTCCGCCACCACGATGGTGGCTGTCGGACGCAGCGTATCGATGGCGTAGTTATTGGAATCGGTGGTGCCGGTGCCTGCATTGCCCGCCAGGTCTTCGACGCCGCTGTTGTCCAGCGTGATCACGTTGGTGGTGTCCGTGACATTGCCGGTAGGCGTGAACATTGCCGTCCAGGTCTTGCCACCATCGGCGCTACTGACAGCCGACAGCGTGCCGTTGGCCACGGTCAGATCGTCGTTGCTGAAGCCATTCACTACCTCGCTAAAGCTGATGGTCACCAGCGAGCTCTCGCCCGCTGCCAGCGCGGTGTCGGCAACCACAATGGAGGCTGTGGGACGCTGGGTGTCGATGGCGTAGTTATTGGAATCGGTGGTGCCGACGCCTGCATTGCCCGCCAGATCATTGACGCCGCTGTAGTCCAGCGTGATCACGTTGGTGGTGTCGGTGACGTTGCTGCTCGGCGTAAACGTTGCCGTCCAGGTCTTGCCACCATCGACGCTGCTGACCGTCGACAGCGTGCCATTGGCAACGGTCAGATCATCATTGCTGAAGCCGTTCACCTTCTCGCTGATGGTGATGGTCACCAGCGAAGCTTCCCCCACGGCCAGCGCGATATCCGCCACCACGATGGTCGCGGTCGGACGCAGCGTATCGATGGCGTAGTTATTGGAATCGGTAGTGCCGACGCCTGCATTGCCCGCCAGATCATTGACGCCACTGTTATCCAGCGTGATCAGATTGGTGGTGTCGGTGACATTGACCGTCGGCGTGAACGTTGCCGTCCAGGTCTTGCCGCCATCGACGCTGCTGACGGTCGACAGCGTGCCGTTGGCAACGGTCAGATCATCGTTGCCGAAGCCGTTCACCTTCTCGCTGAAGGTAATGGTGACCAGCGAGGTTTTACCCACGGCCAGCGCGGTATCTGCCACCACGATGGTCGCGGTCGGACGCAGCGTATCGATGGCGTAATTATTGGAATCCGTGGTGCCGGTGCCTGCATTGCCCGCCAGGTCTTCGACGCCGCTGTTGTCCAGCGTGATCACGTTGGTGGTGTCCGTGACATTGCCGGTAGGCGTGAACATTGCCGACCAGGTCTTGCCGCCATCGGCGCTGCCGACGGCCGACAGCGTTCCATTTGCCACGCTCAGGTCAGCATTGGTGAATCCGGTCACCGCCTCGCTGAAGCTGATGGTCACCAGCGAGCTCTCGCCCGCTGCCAGCGCGGTGTCGGCAACCACAATGGAGGCTGTGGGACGCTGGGTGTCTATGACGTAGTTATTGGAATCGGTCGTGCCGCTGCCCGTATTGCCCGCCAGATCGTTGACGCCGCTGTTGTCCAGCGTGATCAAGTTCGTGGTGTCGGTGACATGGGCACTCGGCGTGAACGTGGCCATCCAGGTCTTGCCGCCGTCGCTGGACGACACCGCGCTCAGCGTGCCATTCGCCACGCTCAGGTCGGCATTGGTCAAGCCTGTCACCGCCTCGCTGAAGCTGATGGTCACCAGCGAGCTCTCGCCCGCTGCCAGCGCGGTGTCGGCAACCACAATGGAGGCTGTGGGACGCTGGGTGTCGATGGCGTAGTTATTGGAATCGGTGGTGCCGACGCCTGTATTGCCCGCCAGATCATTGACGCCACTGTTATCCAGCGTGATCAGATTGGTGGTGTCGGTGACATTGACCGTCGGCGTGAACGTTGCCGTCCAGGTCTTGCCGCCATCGCTGGAAGACACGCCGCTCAGCGCGCCATTTGCCACCGTCAGGTCGTCGTTGGTGAAGCCCGTCACCGCCTCGCTGAAGGTGATGCTCACCAGCGAATTTTCACCCAAGGCCAGCGCAGCTTCGGCCACCACGATGGCGGCGGTCGGGCGCTGGGTGTCGATCACGTAATTGTCCGACTCGGTCGTGCTGCTGCCCGCATTGCCCGCCAGATCGCTGAAACCCGTATTGTCCAGCGTGATCACATTGAGCGTGCTCGCGAGGTTACCGGTCGGCGTGAAGGTGGCCGTCCAGAACAGGCCATCGGCACCTGCGGTGAGATGGGACAGCATGCCGCCCGTCACATGGAAATCCGCCAGATCCAGGCCGGTCACGGCCTCGCTGAACGCAATCGTGACGAGCGCGGTCTCGCCGGCCTTGAGCGCGCTATCGGACAGGGTGATGGTGGCCGTGGGCAGCACGCCATCGACTAGGATGCCAACGGTAGCACCGACGTTCACCAGCGCCGTGGATGCATCGTTGCCGGCTGCATCGCGTAGCGTCCCGCCGTTGAGCTGCACGCTGCTGCCCACGGCGATGCCGTTGGTGTCCAACTGGCCGGCAGTGACGCCGAGGCGGAACACCAGCGCGCCCGTGCCGCTGCCGGAGACATAGCTGGCCCAGGCCGTGGCGCCATCGTCCAGCGTCACCTCGATGCGCGGCGTGCCGCCGCCGGTGCTGACCGTCATGGCCTCGCTGAAGTTGACGGTGAAGTCCAGGGGCTGGCCGGGAATGTAAGTGCCATTGGCCGGAACTTCGACGCTGCCCACCACGGGCACCACGCCATCGACCACGATGCTGCTGCGCCCGCCCAGCGAGTCGGCGCTACCCACGGTCGGCAAAGTCGTCACCGCCAGGTCATTGCGCGCATTGGTCAGCAGTGCGCCATTGAGTTGCAGCGCTGCGGTGTTCAGGAAGTCCAGGTCGGCGGTCACATCACCGGCCTGCACGGTGTAACGGAAGGTCAGGGTACTGCCCGAGCCAGCGACGAAAACCGCATGGCGGTCCTCCACGCCGGTCTCCAACTGCAGCGTGGGCTCGCCACCGGTGAGATCGAAATTGATGGCCTGATCGAAATTCACGCTGATCAGCACCTCGTCGCCGATCTTGACGGTGCGGTCCGGGCCCTGGGCCTGGACGCTGGTGACCACCGGATTGCGAGGGTTCACGGTGATCGCAATGGTGTCGACATCACTCTTGCTGGCACCACCTCCCATGCCGCCGAGGTCATTGACGGTAAGAGTGATATCGGCAGCGCCGACGAAACCTGCGGTGGGCTTGAAGCTCAGGCTCTGCAGCAGCTGATTGAGCCCATCCCGAGTGCCATAGACCAAGATGGTGGCGTCATCGACGCCATCGCCTAGCAACCACAACATGCCGATATTGCGGTCGGCCGAGATCGTGCCGTTGGTTGCAACGACCGTCAGCAACATCAGGCCATTGCCGACGTCCACATCGCTGATGGAAATAGCGTTGCCACTGGCGTCGTTAAACGCCAGCGTGCCATCCTGCAGCACGGTCTGGGTGCCAGGCACATTGTTGACTGGTGCATCATTGACCGCGGTGATAGTGACTTCGCGCGTCACAGCGTTGGAATCCAGGCTGCCGTCATTGACCATGAAGCTCACGGTGCGCGTAGCGGCGACCGGAGTGTCCGACAGGTTGGTGAAGGTTACCGCACGCAGCGCCTGCTGGAACTGTGCCTGGGTCGCCGTGCCGCTGGCCGAAATCAGGGTCAGCGTGCCGGTCGCGGCGTTCCAGCTGCCCGCGATGTCGCCGTACAGGGAAGTATTGTCGTTGGTGAAGCCCAGCAGGTCCTGGCCAGCCATGTAGTTGCCGGTGACGCGTGCCGTGGCCGAGCCGATGGACGGACCGTCCGGGTCGCTGAGGGTGATGCTCGCATCGACGACCACCGGTGTGGACACGACGTTGTCGCCTTCGGTCCAGCCCGTGCTGCCCGGAGTTCCGGTGATCACCGGCGCATCGTTGACCGCGGTGACCACCACGGACGCCGTGTCCGTGCCCGTGGAAAACGCCGAGGTGCCACCCAAGCTGGTGGCGTCGAGCTTGGTGCCCTGGCCGCCTTGCGTGCCGTTGGTCTGGTCCCAGGCGCGGTAGGTGATGGTCGCGGTCTCGCTGTGGATGCCATCGGGCACAAAGCGCACGCGGTCGGCGGGGCGCAGGACCAGGGCCTTAGCGTCCGACACCGCGCCGATATCGTTCCAGCTGGCGCCGTTGTTGGTGCTGTACTGCCAGGTGCCATAGGTGCCGGTGAGCCCGGTGATGGCCACGCCCTTGAGGGCGCCGATGTCGACATCGGCGGCGCCGCCCAGCAGCGAAATGACCGCATCACCATTGTTGTTGATGGAGCTGTCCGACAGGCTGGTCAGGGTCGGGTTGACTGGAACTATCACTGGCGCATCGTTGGTCGCATTGACGAACAGCGTAGCCTCGGCCGTGCCTGTGGAGTACGCCGTGATCCCGCCGTTGGTGGTGGTATCGGCCGTGCTGCGGACACCGTTGGTGGACGCAGTGCCGCTGGTGCGGTCCCAGGCGCGAAAGATGAGGCTGACGTGCTCGCCATTGGCGCCATCGGGGATGTAGCGCACCAGGCTCGACGACGTCAGCAGCAATGCTTCGCTCGTCGAGACCGTGCCGAAGGCGGTCCAGGTCAGGCCATCGGTGGAGTACTGCCAGGTGCCGCGGCCCACTGTGAAGGTGACGGCGATGCCAGATGCCGCGCCGCTGTCGGCATCGGCATGGCCGGCCGAAGCAAGGATGGTGCCCACCGACACGCTCGCGCTGATGCTGTTCTCGTCGGTGGCCGGGAACGCATAGGGCACGCCACTGAGCGTGGGCGCGTCGTTGACCGCGACCAGCGTCACGATGCTGGAGGCGTTCGGCGACGTGGTGTCCAGGCCGAGGTGGGCCGTGCCGCCGCTGTCGCGCACATCGGCCAGGGTGACGCTGCGCGAGCTGCCGCTGGGCGCATTGCTGTCATTGCGGTAGGCAATGTTGTTGACGATGGTCTGCGCGGTCGCGGCCGACAACCCGCCATGGGTCATGGTCACGGTGGCCGTGCCGGAGTTGACCGAGACCGAGACGGTCATGCCGTTGTTCAGCGTGATGAAGTTGCTGCCGTTGGTCAGGGTCACGTCGGTGCCGTCGATCAACAGCTTTTCCGCAACGCCGTTGGCCAGGTCGCTGACGCGAATGGTCATCTGGACGATGGCCTGCCCGGACTCCACGGTGTCGATGCTCGCGCCGCTGAACAAGGCCACGGCAGAGCCGTCCTCGGTGAAGGTCGGGTTGGTGTTGGTGACGCTGACCACGGGAGCGTCGTTGACCGCCTGCAGGTTGACGGTGACCGTGGCCGCCGCGCTGGCGGTGCCGGTGTCATCGGTGACGACCACGCTCAGCATGCGAGCGCCCGTGGCCAGCGTGGTGGTGTTGCTGTTGCTGTAACCGAGGCTTTGCACCAACGCGGTCACCGCGCTGCCGCTTGCACTGGCGTTGAGCTCGACCACCAGGGGGTTGCCATGGCTGCCGCCGCTGTACGTGCCGATGACGACACCGCCGTATAGCACGTCGCTGCCCGACACCGAGATCTGCCCGGCCGCCGTGCCCTGGCTGTTGATCGACAGCACGTCCTCGCCGGCCACGGCACCGCCGGTGACCGCGACACGCACGCTGCCGCCATTGAAGTGGGCCGAATCGGCATCGGTGACCACCGCATTGGCGCCCGCATCGAGCGTCACCGGTGGGTTGCCTTCGACAAAGGTGACGGCGTCGCCATTGAGGTTGGCGACCACTGGCGCGGCAACTGGCGGCCGCACATTCATCACATTGATGTTGTCAATGGCAAGTTCGGAGAATGGATGGGGGTGGAAGCCGTTCAGGGTGACGATAAAGCTGTCGATACCCGCAAATCCGCTTATGTCCGACACATCGACGGTCTGAAACACGCCCATGTCGATATACGGAAACACTTTCACGGCACCGGCAACCGCCTGACCATCCCTGTAGCCGGTGACATTGAAGCCCCCATTGCCGAAATCAAAGTTGTAGAACGAAAAACTGCGCAGGTCAAAAAGATCACCGCTATTGGAGGCAATCTCTACCGATCGCTGTTGTGAATTAAAGCTATCGGCGTTGATAACGATGCTTTTTCCATAGCCTGGGTACCATTCCCAATGGCCAATGTTAATGTAAGAGTTTTGCCCGCCCCTTGCAGTGATATCCCAGCCGCTGCCCGCGACATTGACTGCCGTCACCGAACCAATACCGTACATGGGCAGATTAGATGAAATGCCATTGAAATCGGTGACGCCATTGACCGGCGACACCAGTAATTCCTTGTAGCCCGCAATCCGCTCGGCATCGAACGGCAATGAAGCCTCGATGGTGCCCGACTGGCGCTCCAGCACCCAGTCGCCGCCCAGCGCCTGCGCACCCGTGGCATTGTTCGATGCCGCGACATCGGCGCCCGTGGCGCCGGCCAACGCCGCTAGGAAGCTCTGGCCCTGCGCATCCGCGGCGATATTGCAGCCGTAGAGCAGGATGTCGCCATCGGCCGTCAGGCCCGCGCCGATGGCCGCCAGCTCGGCGGCATAGCTGGACAGATTGGATTGTTCCAGCGAGGTCGCGCCCAGGCGCACCTGCCCATCGGCACCGTGGCTCACGATATGGATGGCGTCGATTCCGCTGCGGCCCTGCAGGTATTGCGCCATCTGCTGCACGCCATCGCGGCTGGCATCGAGCAGCACGACTTCGGTGCCGGGCAAGACGCTGGCCATGATCTGCGCGTAATCCTTCACCCCGCTGTCGACGAATACCACCTCGTTACGCTGCGCGGGCGCGGCAGCTGTCGCTGCCTCGGCCATCAGCGCATGCAGCGGCGCATCCGTTTGCGCATCGGGTACATGGGCCGCAGCGTCCACCGCTGCATGCGCCGCATCCACGGCGCCTGCCCCATCGAACATGAAGCGCTGCTCCAGTGCCAGCGGACGCATGCTGCTGGCCAAACCGACCGACGGCGCAGCGCCCGGCACCATGCTGGCCAGCGGCCCGGGCACGGACGCAGCGGAGGCGTTGGCGGCAAACATGCGGCTCCACAGAGTGCGGCGCTTCGAGTTCATAGGGAATCCTGTAGGGGGTAACGGTTCAGCCGCACTGGCTGCTGTGGAGAAAGATTTATTGCGCTGCCGGAGGTTTGAGCAGCACCTGACCGCTCATGCCCGCGATCAGTTCGGCAAAGCGGCCATTGATGGTGGCATTCACCTTGATGGATTGACTGACCGGGTCGACGCGTGCCGCCAGGCGCTGTACCTTGGCGGGGTAGGCCTTGCCGGTTTCATCGATGCGCACCTGGAACTCCGTGCCCTGGCGCAGCCAGCTGAGCCAGCGCGAAGGCACGAGGAATTCGAGTTCCAGCACGCTGTCGTCGATGATGTCGAGCAGCGCCTGGCCCGGCTGGGCGTATTGCTGCTCGCGTATCTTCTGCTCGGCAATGCGGCCCGCATACGGCGCGGTGATCTGGCATTTGCCCAGCAGGCTGCGATTGGCCGAGACTTCGGCGCGCGCCTTCTGGAACTCGCCCTGCGAGGTTTCGAGCTCGACCTTGCCCACGGAGTTGAGCTCGGCAAGGCGCTGGTTGGCCTTCCAGGTCTTTTCCGTGACGTCCTGGCCGGCCTGGGCCTTGTTGAGCTGCGCCTGCTGCAGGCTGCAGTCGAACTGCACCAGCAGCTGGCCCTGGCGAAAGGCACTGCCTTCGGTCACGGGCAGGCGCTGGACCTTGGCGCCGATCTCGGCGGCCAGCGTGGTGTAGCGGCGCGGCGCGAGCTGGGCGCGGATTTCGCGCTGCTCGAGCACGCTGGGCAGCGTGGCGCCGGCGCGCGCCGGTGCTGCTGGCAAGGCAGCAGCGGGCGCAGTGGTCTGCGCCTGCAGCGCCGGGGCCAGCGCGGCGCCGGCCAGCAGCGCCAAAAGCGTGCGGGCGTGGATCATTGCAGCTGTCCTGCTTCCCAGCGCTGCAGCGCCTGGCCCACGGCGGCGGTGAGTTCGGGCAGGGGCAGGCTGTCGGAGCCTTCGATCGCGGGCTCCAGGCCCAGCGTGGCCTGCAGGCGCGAGCCGGCCGACTGCATGTTCGACAGCGCCTGGTAGCGGCGCAGCGTCGACAGGATGGACGCGGTCTGCTGCGTCACGCCGTCGAGGCGGGTCTGCTTTTCGGCGATCACCTGGTTGTCGACATGCTGCGTCAGGCGCTGGTCGACCTGGGCAATGGTGTCGGCGCGCTGGTACTGGTGCACGGCGTTGGCGAACTGCAGGCGGGCGATGTGCAGCTGGCTCAGCACGGCCATCTGCGTGGCCATGCGCTTCTGGTCGGCCAGCGCCACGCCGGCTTCGGCCAGCTGCTTTTGCGCCGGCATGGACAGCAGACCCAGCAGGTTGAACGACACCTGCAGGCCGGCTTCGCGCCAGCTGTCGTTGATCAGGTAGTTGTCGCTGCTGTGGTTGGTGGAATAGTTGAACGACAGGCCGGGGAACATGCGCAGCATCACGCGCTTGGTTTCTTCCTGGGCAATGCGCGCGCCATACTGGCTTTCACGCAGATCGGGGTTGCGCACCAGCGCCAGGGCTTCCATGTCCTGCACCGGGCGGTCCAGCCAGTTCTGGTGGGCGCCCACCTGGGGCTCGGCCACCTTCCAGCCGGCGCCAGCCTGTCCGGGTGCCAGGCCCATCAGGCTGGCGAGTTCAATGCGTGCCGACGACAGTTCCTGCTCTATGGTTTCCAGCAGGCGCATGTTTTCCAGCAACTGGCGCTGGTAGCGCAGCGGCTCTATGGGCGAGCGCAGCTTTTCCTCTTCGGCCTTGCGCACATCGTCGAGCGCCAGGTCGGCGGCCTTGTTGGCCGTGCGCAGCGATGTCTCGAGCGCCTGGCTCGCGGCCACGCGCCAGTAGGCGATGCGCACATCCTGCACCAGAGTGTGGATGGCCTTGCGGCGGCGCTCGCCGGCAATCAGCGCGCGATCGGCATGCTGGCGCGCGGCGTAGTAGCTCTGGCCGAAATCCAGCAGGCTCCAGGAGAAGCCCAGCGAAGCGGTGGTCGCGTCGCGGTCGCTGGAAATGTAGGGGTTGGCCAGCGAGGGGCGGCCGGTGACCGAGTCGATGCTGCGCGTGACCAGCTCGCGGTCACGGTAACGGTAGCCGGCGGAAGCCACCAGCTTGGGCAGCATGTCGAACTTGGAGGCTTCAAAGGTGCCGGTGGCAACCGCTTCTTCCATGGCGCGCAGGCGCTGGCCGGCGTTGTACTTGATGGCGCGGGCAATCGCCTCTTCCAGGCTCACCGTGGCCGGCAGCGGGGCCACATCCTGGGCCAGCTTGCGCTGGTCGGCCTGCACCTGGTCGCGTAGTTCAGCGTCGGACAGGGGCAAGGCGGTGAAATTGGCGCAGCCGGACAGCAGCAGCGTGCCCCCCAGCAGATAGCAGGCGCGCAGCGCGAAAGGGTTCGCCCTGCGGCGTTGTTGAGGGGTGTTCATGGTAAGGACGTTGGCAGCGGAACAGGGGCAGAAAATCAACCGGCAAACCGGGCTTGCAGCGTTTTTTTCGCCAAGCCGTGGAGCTCACGCCCGGCAATGTACAGAGGAATGTCACCAAACCTATCGCATTGTTACATGAAGAAACAAATTATTCGGAACCTTTATTTTCCCGGTGTTACAGGTGCCTGCACTTCTCCTCTGACAGGCTTGTCGCCGCCCCAAATTGGTGCAGGCTAAAGGCTGAATTGGCATGCCATTCGCACCCTGTTCCAGGCTTGCTTCATGGACTCGCCCGCAGCTAATCCCACGTTCGTGCTCGCCTATTCGGCGCGTGGCGCCACACATTGCGCTGCAGCTACAGACTCAATAGCAAAGCGGCCTTCATGGGCTTTTTGCGGGCGCAAACCCATGTATTTATGTACAGTTCCACCTACCCACATTGGTTGCCTGTTTCCACCTGCGCGCTTTTGCGCAGCACACGGTATTCCATCGGGCCCTGGAATGAGCTATGGCAAGCGCCGCGCCGGTGCCTCCGCACCGCTACTACTACCTGCATAACTTCGAGCGCGCTTTGGCCTGGATCGCGCAGCGCTACAGCGACCTGCTCGATGGCGCCGAACACGATTTCCTCGTCCAGTTCGCGGCCCTGCCGCCGCTGTCGCGCGCGCTGCTGGTGCGCATGCTGATGCGCCGCGGGCCCTGGTTTCGCGCGTCCAAGCTGGTGTATGAGGAAATTCCCGAAGTCCCAGCCGCGGCCGGGCCCCTGCTGGCCCTGGGCTGGCTCGATACGCAGACACCCATGCTGCTCGAGGAGCTGTTCGACCTGCATACCAAGAGCGAGCTGGCCCAGGTCTTTGCCAGCCCCGTTCGCGGCGCAGGCACGCGCAAGTCAGACTGGCTGCTGGCCCTGGGCAGCGTGCATGCCGAGCCCCGGCCCTACGCCGACTGGCATCCGCAGGCGGCCGAGCCGGTCTGGCGCGTGATGCTGGGCACGCTCAGCGAGCGCCTGCGGCTGATGTTCTTTGGCAACCTGCACCAGGACTGGACCGAGTTCGTGCTGGCCGACCTGGGCGTGTTCAAGTATGAAAGCGTGGCCTTCGATGCCTCGTCGCGCGCCTTCCAGACCCGCGCCGACATCGATTCCTATCTCGCGCTGCAGGCCTGCCGCCAGGCGCTGGAAGAAGGCGCCGAGGCGGCCGCGATGCGCCAGGCCATCGAGGCCTGCCGCAGCGCCAACACCTGGCTGGAAAAGCGCCGCGCCAAGCTGCTGCTGCGCCTGGGCAATGCCTGCGAGCGCGCGGCGCTGTGGGACGAAGCGCTGCAGACCTATGCGCAGTGCGGCTACCCGGGGGCGCGCCACCGCGGCATCCGCGTGCTCGAGCGCCTGGAGCGCCACGAAGAAGCCCTGGAGCGCGCGCTGCAGGCGCAGCAGGCGCCCGAAAGCGATGAAGAGCAGCAAAAGCTGCTGCGCATGCTGCCGCGGCTGCTGCGCAATGCGGGTCAGGCCACGCAACGCCGGCGCCCGGGTGCGGCCCAGGCACTTGCGCGGCTGCGCTCGGACATCATGCTCGAGCCGCCCGCGTTGCCGATGTCGGTGGAATACGTGCTGCGCCAGCACTGGCACAGCGATGCCAGTCCCGTGTTCTATGTCGAGAACGCGCTGGTCAATTCGCTGTTCGGCCTGCTGTGCTGGCCGGCGATCTTCGCGCCGGTACAGGGCGCGTTCTTTCACCCGTTCCAGAGCGCGCCCGCCGATCTGAGCGCGCCCGACTTCACCCAGCGCCGCGCCGAGGAATTCGCGCGCTGCCTGGCACTGCTGGATGCGCCCGACTATGCGCAGACCATTCTCGAGCGCTTTGCCGCCAAGCAGGGCGTGCAGTCGCCATTCGTGTTCTGGGGCGTGCTGTCCGAGCGGCTGCTGCGGCTCGCGCTGGAATGCATCAGCGCCGCGCATCTGAAGCTGCTGTTCACGCGGCTGATGGCCGATGTCAAGGCCAACCGCACCGGCTTTCCCGACCTGGTGCGCTTCTGGCCCGAAGAAAAGCGTTATGAGCTGGTGGAGGTCAAAGGCCCGGGCGACAAGCTGCAGGACAACCAGATCCGCTGGCTCGAATACTGCAGCGCGCACGGCATTCCAGTCAGCGTATGCCATGTGCAGTGGCGCCCTGCCGAGGATACGCCGTGACCTACACCGTCTCCGTGCGCACGCTTTGCGAATTCACCGCCAAGCAGGGAGACCTTGACCTGCGCTTCACGCCCGCGCCCACGGCGCTGCAGGGCATCGAAGGCCATGCGCTGGTGCAGTCGCGCCGCGGCGCCGAGTACGAGGCCGAAGTTCCACTGCAGGGTGCGTATGAAACCCTGCGCGTGCGCGGGCGCGCCGATGGCTACGACGCGCAGGCCGGGCAGCTCGAGGAAATCAAGACCTACCGCGGCAACCTCGATGCGATACGCGCCAACCACCGCGCGCTGCACTGGGCCCAGGCCAAGATCTATGGCCATCTGCTGTGCGCCGAACGCGAACTGCCGCGGCTCAAAGTCGCGCTGATCTACTTCAACATCACCACGCAAAAGGAAGACGCGCTGGTCCAGCCATTCGAGGCCGAGGAGCTGCAGGCGTTCTTCGCGGCGCAATGCGCGCACTTCCTGCGCTGGGCGCAAAGCGAGGACGCGCACCGGCACGCGCGCGATCAGGCGCTCACGGCGCTGAGCTTTCCCTGGGGCGCGTTTCGCGCCGGCCAGCGTGCGCTGTCGGTGGCGGTCTACCGCTGCGCGCGTGCGCCCGAGCCGGCGAACTGCCTGATGGCCCAGGCGCCCACGGGCATAGGCAAGACCATTGGCACGCTGTTCCCCATGCTCAAGGCCTGCCCCGACCAGGGCCTGGACAAGATCTTCTTTCTCACCGCCAAGGGCACGGGCCATGGCTTGGCCACCCAGGCCATAGGCCATGTCAACCAGCAGCTGCAAGCCGGCGGCGCCGCGCCGCTGCGCGCGATCACGCTGCAGTCGCGCGAGAAAAGCTGCGAGCACCCGGACAAGGCCTGCCACGGCGACTCCTGCCCCCTGGCCAAGGGCTTTTACGACCGCCTGCCCGCGGCGCGCAACGCGGTGCTCGACGTGCACGCGGTCTGGGACAACGCACGCCTGCGCGAGGTGGCGCTCGCGCATGACGTCTGCCCCTACTACCTGACGCAGGAGATGGCCCGATGGAGCGATGTGGTCATTGGCGACTACAACTACTTCTATGACGGCTCAGCCATGCTTTATGCGCTGACCCAGGCCAACCAGTGGAAGGTCGGCATCCTGGTGGATGAAGCGCACAACCTGCTCGACCGCGCGCGCAGCATGTACACCGCCGAGCTCGCGCCGGGCTCGCTGGCGGCCGCGCGCAAGCACGCCAAGGGACGCATCCGCAAGTCGCTGGACAGCCTGAACCGGGCCTGGAACGACATCCACGCCACCCAGGACGCCTCCTACGAGTGCCATGCGCAGGTGCCGCTGGACTTCATGGCCGCGCTGCAAAAGGCCATCTCGCTGATTGGCGAGGCCAACGCCGACACCCCGATGCTGCCCGGCGATCCGGTGCTGGGTTTCTATCTCGAGGCGCTGCAGTTTTCCATACTCGAGGAAAAGTTCGATGACCACGCGCTGTTCGATGTCACGCTGGTGCCCGCCCAGGGCCGGCGCAAGCGCGCATCGACGCTGTGCATACGCAATGTGATTCCCGCGCCCCACCTGCTGGCGCGCCATGCGGCCGCGCATGCCACGGTGCTGTTCTCGGGCACGCTGAGCCCGGCCACGTTCTACCGCGACACTTTGGGCCTGCCCGAGGACACGGCCTGGATCGATGTGCCCGCGCCGTTCAAGGCCGCGCAGCTGGCGGTGCATATCGTGCGCGACGTCTCCACACGCTACCAGGACCGCGAGGCCTCGATCGGGCGCATCGTGGCGCTGATCTGCGCGCAATTCGCCAAGCGCCCCGGCAACTACCTGTGCTTCTTCAGCAGCTTCGACTACCTGGAGCGCGTGGCCGATGCGCTGTGCGCCCGGCCCGATGCACCGCCGGTCTGGCGCCAGGTGCGCTCCATGGGCGCCGACAGCCGCCAGGCCTTCATCGACCGTTTCCAGGCCGGCGGCCAGGGCATAGGCTTCGCGGTGCTGGGCGGCGCGTTTGGCGAAGGCATAGACCTGCCCGGCGACCGGCTGATAGGCGCCTTCATCGCCACGCTGGGCCTGCCCCAGCTCAACCCGGTCAACGAAAGCATGAAGCGCTGCATGCAGCAGCGCTTCGGCACGCGCACCGGCTACGACTACACCTACCTCTTCCCCGGGCTGCGCAAGGTGGTGCAGGCCGCGGGTCGCGTCATCCGCTCGGAAAGCGATACCGGCGAGCTGTTTCTGATGGATGACCGGTTTGGGCGCGATGAGGTGCGGCGATTGATGCCGGTGTGGTGGGGGTGAGGGGTCGCCCCGGCTACAAGAAACTGGCGAGATCCAGCTGAGGGGCACCGAGCAAGGGCCGCCCCGCAGCGAGGGTGCCGTCCCCCTCCACCGAAGGATGAGAGGGGGAAGCCGCGAAGCGGCTCAGGGGGTGCTTTAATTTCTCCATCCGCCCCCCAGCGCCCGATAAAGCCCCACCCTTGCCTGCAATCGCGCCAGCTTCAGCTGCACCCCCAGATCCTGCGCCGCATACAGCGTGCGCTGCGCATCGAGCAGCGTCAGCAGGCTTTCGGCGCCCGCGCGATAGCGGTTTTCGGCCAGCGCCAGCGCGCGTTGCGCCTGCCGCAGTTCCTCCTGCTGGGCCAGGCTTTGCGCCTGCAGGCCGGCAGTCGCGTTGAGCGCCACTTCGGCATCGCCAAACGCCGCCACGATGGCCTGGCGATAGTCCGCCAGCAGTTCCTCGCGCCGCGCCTGCGCCAGATCGCTGCGCGCGGCGAGGCGCCCGGCATCGAACACCGGCGTCGCCAGGCCCGCGGCCAGCGCGTACAGCGGGTTGTCGAACATGCGGCCCGGCCGGTCGCCGCCCGCGCCCAGGCTGGCGTTCAGCGTCAGCCGCGGCAGCATCGCGGCGCGCGCCACCGCCACCTGGGCGTCGGCGGCCGCGAGCCGGGCTTCGGCGCGGGCGATGTCAGGGCGGCGCGTGAGCAGCTGGGACGGCAGGCCGGCATCGATGCGCGCTTCCTGCAGACCCGACCACACCGAGGGCTGGGCCGCACCATCGAGCGCCAGTCCGGGCTGACCGAGCAGCACCGCCAACGCCGTGCGTGCATCGCCCGCCTGCTGGCGCAACGCCGCCAGCTGACGCTGCTGCGCGGCCACCAGGCCGCGTTGCTGCGCCAGTTCCAGCGCCGTGGCCGCGCCCGCGCGCTGGCGCGATGCGACCCAGGTCAACAGGCGCTCGGCGCTGCGCAGATTCATCTCTGCGATGGCCGCGCGTTCGCGCAATGCGAGGTCCTGCAGCCACGCGCTGGCCACGCCGGCCGTGAGCGTGAGTCGCACGGTGTCACGATCCAGTGCGCTGGCCTGCCATTCGGCCAGCGCAGCGTCGCGCGCCGCGCGGTTGCCGCCCCAGAAATCCATTTCATAGCTGGCCGTGAGCGCGCCGCTGTAATGACTTCCGCTCACATCGGCCTGGCCACCCATGCGCCCTTGCCGGCCAGCCTGGAGGCTGGCGGCGACATCGGGCAGCAGCGCCGCGCCCGACTGGCGCGCGCTGGCCTCGGCCTGGCGCACGCGCGCCGTGGCTGCGGCCAGGTCATTGCTCTGCGCGCCGGCCTGCTGCACCAGGTGCTCGAGTTCGGCGCTGCCAAAGCCGCGCCACCAGTCCTGGGTCACCGCATCCGCCGCCGGGCCGGCCGGCGATTGCCAATGCGCGGGCAAGGCCGGTGCCGCGGCGCGGTCCCGGGCCTCGGGCACCGCCACGCAGCCGGCCAGCAGCAGGGCCGAAGAAAGCGCCACGCCAATGCGCGTCATGTTCATCGCTGATCTCCTGCCAGCGCCACGACCGGATCAAGGCGCGCGGCGGCCCTTGCGGGCATGAATCCAAAAACCAGCCCCGTCGCCACCGCGCAGGCAAACGCACCGAACATCGCCGACACCGAGAACACCACCGGCACGCCTGCGGCAATCAGCACCGCGCCGATCAGCAGACCGGCCGCCACCCCCACCGTGCCGCCGACCCAGGTGACCAGCACGGCCTCGGTCATGAACTGGCGCAGGATGTCGCGCTGGCGCGCGCCCGTGGCCACGCGGATGCCGATCTCGCGCGTGCGCTCCTTCACCGTCATCAGCATGACGTTCATCACGCCAATGCCGCCGACGACCAGCGAGACCGCGGCAATCAGCCCCAGCATCACCGTCATGCTGCGCCGGGTCTCGGCCTCGGCCTGGATGCGCGCCGCGGCGTTGCCAATGCCGAAATCCTCGCGCCCGTGGCGCGCCAGCAGGACGCGGCGCATGGCCTCCTCGGCCACATGCACCTGCTGCGACGATTGCGCCTGCACCACCACATAGTCGGGCTGGGTCTGCGCCTGGTAGACCCGTGCACGCCCCGCGTTGTAGGGAATGAACACCATGTCGTCGTAGCTCTGCGCGCCCGAGTCGGCGCCGCGCTCGGCCATCACACCTATCACCTCGAACGGCGAGTTGCCGATCAGCAGCTGGCGTCCCAGCGGGTTGGCCGTGTCGGGAAAGAAATGCTGGTGCGCCTTGTGGCCCAGCACCACCAGCGGCGCCAGGCCCTGGTCTTCGGCCGCCGTGTAGTAACGCCCCAAGGCCACGGGCCAGTGGTGCACGGCCGGCATTTCCTCGCTGGCCGCAAACACATAGAGCTGCTTGTCGGCGCTGCCATAGCGCACCGTGACCGGGTCGCCGATCACCGGCAGCACGCGCGCGATCTCGGGCAGCTCGCGCACGGCCTGCAGGTCGTCTTCGGTCAGCTGGCCGCTGGGCCCGCCCGTGGCCGGCGCCTTGCTGCCGAGGTAGAGAATCGCCGTGCCCATGGTGCCCATGCGCTCCATCACCTGGCGGCGCGCGCCCTCGCCTATCGCCAGCATGACGATCACCGATGCCACGCCGATCACGATGCCCAGCAAGGTCAACGCGGTGCGCGAGCGGTTCAGCCGCATGCCGCGCCAGGCGGTGCGCGCGGCCTCGCGCAGATCGTTGAGAAAGCGCGCGCCCTCCGAGGCCGCGTCGGCAACCGGGCCGGGCAGCGCCCGCGCCGGTGCGCGCGCGGCAGCGGCGCCGCTGTCGGCCACGATGGCGCCGTCGCGGATCTCTATCACCCGGCGCGCCTGGGCCGCGACATCGCGGTCGTGGGTGATCAGGATGATGGTGTGGCCGGCGTCGGCGAGTTCATGCAGCAGCGCCATCACGTCGGCGCCGCTTTGGCTGTCGAGCGCGCCCGTGGGTTCGTCGGCCAGAATGATGTGGCCGCCGTTCATCAGCGCGCGCGCAATCGACACGCGTTGCTGCTGGCCGCCCGACAACTGGTTGGGCCGCAGATGCAGCTTCTCGGCCAGGCCCAGCCGGCCCAGCAGGGCCGCGGCCCGCTGCGCGCGCTCGTCTTCGGGCATGCCCGCATACAGCGCCGGCACTTCAACGTTCTCGCGCGCCGACTCGGTGGCAATCAGGTGGTAGCCCTGGAACACGAAGCCAAACGCTTCGCGCCGCAGCAGCGCCAGTTCATCGCCGCCCAGCCGGTCGACATCCTGGCCGTTGAAGCGGTAGCTGCCGCTGCTGGGCTGGTCCAGACAGCCCAGCAGATTCATCAGCGTCGACTTGCCCGAGCCCGACTGGCCGACGATGGCCACGAACTCGCCGGCGTCTATGCGCAGATCGATGCCGCGCAGCACCTCGACCGCCGGCTGGCCGCCCTGCCCGCCGTATTGCCGGCGTATGCCCGTCAGCGCAATCAAGGGCACGCCGTCAGCCGGCGACAGAAAATCGGCGGCGTTCACCATTGCAGCCAGTCGGGGCCGCCGCCCACGCGCTGCTCGCCGAGCACCAGCCGCTCGCCAGGCTGCAGGCCTTCGAGCACTTCGACCTGGTGGCGGCTGCGCGCGCCCAGGCGCAGGCTGCGCATCTCGGGCTGGCCGTCGGCATTCAAAACGCGCGCCGTCGCGCCCTTGCCGTCCAGCGCCAGCGCCGCCAGCGGCACGGCCACCGCCGCCTCGGCGCGCGCGGTGACAAACACCACCTGCGCCGTCATCTGCGGCATCAGTTCGCCATCCTCGTTGGCTATATCGAACAGCGCGGTATAGGTCACGGCCTTGATCACCGGCGTGGGTGTGGCGCCCGTCGCCGCGCTGGCCGCTGCCTGCGCGGGCGCGGGCAGCACCTGGCGCACCAGGCTTTTCCAGCGGCGCGCGCTGCCCGGCGCCGCTCCGGCTTCGCCGCCACCGAGCGTGGTGAAGTACACCGGCATGCCGGGCTTGACGCGGCGCACATCGGCTTCGGAAACTTCGGTCCAGACCGTCATGCCCGACAGATCGGCGATGCGCAGGATGTCCGGCGTCTGATAGGTGGCATTGAGCGTCTGGCCCTCGCGGGCCGCAACGGACACCACGGTGCCGGCCATGGGCGCGAAGATGCGCGTATAGCCCAGCCGCGCGACATCGGCCTGCAGCGTGGCCTGGGTCTGGTCGATCTGCGCCTTCAGGTGGGCGATGCGCGCCGCGGTGGCGGCAAACCCGGCTTCGGCATTCTGCAGGTCTTCCAGGCGCGTGGCCTCGTCGGCCGCCATCTGCTTCTGGCGCTCGAGCTGCTGGCTGGCGAGCCGGTGGTGGGCCTGCTGCTCGGCCAGCTGGGCGCGCAGACCGGCCAACTGGGCATGGCCGGCATCGACGCTGGCGCGCTGCACGCTGGGGTCGATCTCCACCAGCAGATCGCCCTTGGCCACGGTATCGCCCGCCGCGACCTTGAGCCGCGTGATCTGGCCCGACACCTGCGCGCCGACATCGACATAGCGGCGCGGCTGCAGGGTGCCTATGGCCGTGACCGAGGCCTCGATATCGGCGCGCGCCACCGGCTCGGTGGTGTAGACCACGCGCGTGCGCGTGCTCCACCACAGCGCCGCCAGCGCCACGGCCAGCAGTGCCAGCAAAGCCATGCTCCAGCTGCGCTTCATGCCCTGCTCCCTGCACCCGTCACGCTCGCTCCGGCCTGCACCCCGATCCAACAATCCATTTGACTCATCCTGAATGAAAAATGCCCGCGGGCCGGCAGCGCCCTGGGCGCCCCCCTTCTGCATGGCCATCCGGGAATGCAAAAAGCGCCACTTCAGGCGCGTTTGCGGTTATGGCAAACGCCGTCCAAAGGGCTGGCGGGCAAATTATGGATGAGAATGATTCGCAAGATGCGTGACCCGCGTGGGCTGGGGTCTGGCGCCCGGGCCAGGGCGCTCGGATCTTCCATCGTTCAGAAGAACGCGCCTTCTCTGCCCAGCAGCCAGGCCGGCGCATCCTGCAGCGCCAACGGCCGCAGAAAACGCGTGATGGCGGCATAGCCTACCGAAGTGGTGAACGGCGCCGTCGATGCCGGAAACGGCCCGCCATGGTGCTGGGCCGCCGTGACGGCCACGCCCGTGGGCACGCCCGAAAACAGCACCCGGCCCGACACCTGCAGCGCCGCACGCACCAGCGCCAGCACATCGGCGTCGGGCTGAGCGTCGCCTGCGGGAACGCCCCACAGCGTGGTGGTGAGCGTGCCGCCAATCGCCTTCAGCACCGCCTGCGCCTGAAGGTTGTCATCGGCGCGCACCACCAGCGCGGCCGCGCCAAACACTTCCTCGTGCAGCCGGTGATCGGCGATGAAGTCCGCCGCCTCGACCTGGGCCAGAAACGCCTGCGGCGTGCCCTGGGACTGCTGGCCATCAACCAGCACCTGCAGCGCGGCATGCGCGCGCCACTGCGCGACACCGCGCTCGAACGTGGCGCGAATGCCGGCATTGAGCATGGCGTGTGGCGCCAGTGCCGCCAGCCGCGTGCGCAATTGCTGCACAAAAGCGTCGCCCGGCGCGTCCTTGCGCACCACGATCACGCCAGGGCTGGTGCAGAACTGGCCCGCGCCCAGGCAGATCGAATCGGCAAGCAGCTGCGCCAGCGCATCCGGGCCGTCCTTCAACGCCGCGGGCAACACCACCAGCGGATTGACCGAGCCCAGCTCGCCATAGAACGGAATCGGCCGCGCGCGTTCGGCGGCCAGCCGGGCCAGCGCCGTGCCGCCCTTGAACGAGCCGGTAAAGGCCACGGCCGCAATCGCGGGCGCCTGCACCAGCTGCACGCCCACGGCCACGGCCGCGCCCTCGACCAGTTGGAACACGCCCGCGGGCAAGCCGCATCGCGCCACCACCGACGCGGCAATCGCCGCCACTTCGCGCGACAGTTGCGGGTGGCCGGGATGGGCCTTGAGCACCACGGGACAGCCCGCGGCCAGGGCGCTGGCGCTGTCGCCGCCCAGCACCGAGAACGCCAACGGAAAATTGCTCGCGGCAAACACCGCCACCGGCCCCAGCGGCGCCTGGATACGGCTCAAGCGTGGACGGCCTGCGGGCGGTGCACCAGCAATGGCCGGCTCGTCGAGAAAGGCCTGCGCCGCGCCCTGTTCCAGCGCCGTGGCAAAGCCGCGCAGCTGGAACGCCGTGCGCGCCAATTCGCCTTCCAGGCGCGGCAGGCCCAGCGCGGTTTCGCGGTCGGCAATGGGCAGCAAGGCGGCGGCGTTGTCGGTCAGTGCCTGGGCCAGCGCGCGCAGCAAGCCCGCACGCTGCGCAGAAGTCGTGGCGCCAAACGCATCGGCCGCCGCGGCCGCGGCCGCAACCGCGGCATCGATCTGTGCGGAAGTGGATTCATCCCAGGCAGCGCCCTGCAAGGCGCCCGTGCGGGCATCGGTGGATTGCAGCATGTCGGTTCTTTCAAAAGCAAGGGCGCCGCAGAGGGCGCCCGGTAGGCAGGGGAGTGCGCGGTTCTTACTCGGGCTCTATGCCTGCGGTCTTGATGATCTTGCCCCAGCGCTCGTACTCGGCGATCTGGAAGCGGTTCATTTCCTCGGGCGTGGACAGCGTGGTCTCCATGCCCGACTGCTGGGCCACGGCGCGCACCGAGGCCGTCTGCATCGCGGTGCGCATCAGCGCATTGAGCTTCTGCACCACCGGCGCGGGTGTGCCCGCGGGTGCGTAGAGCGCGTTCCAGTAGCCGAATTCATAGCCCGGCAGCGACTCGCTGATCGCCGGCACGCCCGGCATCAGCGACAGGCGGCCGGGGCTGCTCAGGCCCAGCGCCTTGAGCTTGCCGGCCTTGACCTGGGGCACGGTGGTGGCCAGGTCGACGATCATCAGATCGGTCTGGCCGGCAATCAGATCCAGCACCGCGGGCGGGTTGGCGCGGTAAGGCACGTAGTTGAATTCGGTGCCCGTCATCTGCTGGAACAGCTCGGTGGCGACCTGCGCCGACGAGCTGCCCGAGCCATAGTTGAGCTTGCCCGGCTGGCGCTTGGCCAGGGCCACGAGTTCGGCGATGCTGTTGACGCCCAGCTTGGGGTTGACCACCAGCAGCAGCGGCCCCTTGGCCAGCAGCGCCACCGGTGCAAAGTCCTTGAGCGGGTCGTAGGCCAGCTTCTTGAGCAGGTGCGGATTGGCCGACTGCGTGGTGTTGGTCGTCATGAAGACGGTGTAGCCATCGGGCTGGGCGCGCGCCACATGCTGGGCCGCGATGCCGCCAAAGGCGCCGGCGCGGTTGTCGACGATCACCGATTGCCCGGTTTCCTTGCCGACTTCGGCGGCCACGGCGCGGGCCAGGCCATCGGTGGCGCTGCCCGGCGTGGAGCCGACCACGATGGTGATCGGCCGCGCGGGAAAGCTGGAGGCGGCGGAGCCCTGGGCGGAAACAACGGAGCCCAGCGGCGAAAGCAGTGCGAGGGCCAGGAGGGTGCGGCGCATTGGCATGGTTTGTCTGTCCTTAATAGTTATCGTTCGCTCACGGGGAAAACGGCCGCAGCGGTGGGCAAGGCCCGGGCCACCGCGGCAGAAGGCGCGCTGGCGCCTTCAGGCCTTCAGGCTTTCCAGCCGGACAGCAGCGTCTCGAGCTGCTGCTGCTGGGTGGCGCTCAGCGGCCAGGCCGACGGCGCGCGCGTGGCGCCGCAGTCGTTGCCCATCCATTGCAGCGCGGCCTTGACCACGGTGACATTGGCGCCGTTGTTCTCCTGGGCGCGCAGCTCTTCGAATGGCAGCATCTCGCCGATCAGGCGCATGGCCTGCGCGTAGTCGGATTGCTCCAGCGCGTTGTAGATCGCCACCGAGCGCTCGGGAAACACATTGATCAGCCCCGAGGTGAAGCCGCGGGCGCCCACGGCGTACAGTGGCGGCGCCCAGACTTCGGCCAGGCCACCGACCCAGGCCAGGTCGCGGTCGGCGGTGCGGCGGATGATCTCGGCCAGCACCAGCGGTGTGGGCGAGGCCCATTTCACGCCGACGACTTCGGGAATGCGGCACAGCGCCTCGATGGTCGCCAGACCGATGTTTTCATTGCGCAGGTACAGCACCAGCGGCAGGCCTTCGGCGGCCTCGGCGATCTGCTGCACATAGGTGACGACGCCGCGCGGCGCGACAAACGGGTCTGGCGGCTGGTGCACCATCAGCGCCGCGGCGCCGGCGCGGGCCGAAGCCTTGGCCAGAGCGCGCGCTTCGTGCACGCTGCGGCCCACGCCGCCCAGCAGGGGCACGCGGCCAGCCACGCATTCGGCGGCCACATGCACCATGCGTTCGGCCTCCTGGGCCTGGAGGCCATAGAATTCGCTGGTATTGCCGTTGGCCACCAGCACATGGACGCCGGCAGCGACGGCGCGGTCGACCACCGGCTGCAGCGGCGCGCTGCAGATCGCGTCCTGGGCATCAAACGGTGTGACCAGAATCCCTGAAATGCCATTGAGCGCTGCGCGCAAGGCCGGGCCGGAAAAAGAAGTCATGTGGGCTCCCAGGAGACTGTTGTTCAAGAACAGTGACTCTAGAAGTGCCGCGCGGCGGCGTCCAATCCAGACATCGTATGCCGCCATCCAATAAATGAATCATGTTTCAACTGACCCAACTTCGATGCTTTGTGGCCGTGGCTTCCGAGCTGCATTTCGGCCGCGCCGCGGCGCTGCTGAACATGACGCAGCCGCCGCTCACGCGCCAGATCCAGCTGCTGGAGCATGAAGTCGGCGTGCAGCTGCTCGAGCGCGCCGGCGGCGCGGTGCGGCTCACGGTGGCCGGCAGGATTTTCCTGCGCGAGGCCGAGGACATACTGCGCCGCAGCCAGGCGGCAACCATTGCCGCGCGCCGGGCCATGCAGGCCGAGGCCGGCAGCGTGACGCTGGGCTTCATTCCCGCGGCCAGCTTCACGATACTGCCGCAGCTGCTGGCCTTCGTCCGCGCGCGCCTGCCCGACGTGCATCTGGTGCTGCGCGAAATGCAGTCGGTCGATCAGGTCGAAGCGATTGGCGCCGACCGCATCGATCTGGGCATAGTGCGGCCGTTTGCGCCGCGCAGCTTCAGCGCCACGGCGCCTTTGCTGCGCGAGCCCTTCATGCTGGCCCTGCCCCTGGACCATGCGCTGGCGACGCTCGACGCAGTCCCGTTGTCGGCGCTGCAGGGCCAGCCATTCATCGAGTTCTGCCCCTCGGAATCACGTTATCTCTACGAGATCGTCGCCGGCCAGCTGCGCGCCAACGGCGTGGCGCCCGAAACCGTGCAGACTCTGAGCCATACGCACTCGATACTGGCGCTGGTCGATGCCAATGTCGGCGTGGCGCTGGTACCGCGCTCGGCCATGAAGCTGGGCTATGCCAACGTCTGTTTCAAGCCCGTGGCCGACGTCACCGGCCTGGATGTGGAAATGCACCTCGCCTGGCGCCGCGAAAGCCGCCATGGCGTGGCGAATACGCTGCGGGAATTGCTGCAGGGTGCGTTTGCGGCAGCTTGCGACCCTTCGACAAGCTCAGGGTGAGCGGTTCCATGCGCGCTGAATGAACCCGTCCAGCAGCCGCACGAACACCTCCGGCTGTTCGACACAGCTGATATGCGCGGCATCGATGGTGACCAGCTCGGCGCCCGCAATGCCGGCAGCGATTTCCTGCGACATCGCCATGGGCGTGGCGAAGTCCAGCGTGCCGGCCATCACCAGCGCCGGGCAGCGTATCGAAGGATTGCTCGCATCCAGCGCAATGCCCGCCACGGCGGCGCAGGCCTGGGCGTAGGGCTCGGGCGCGATGCGCACCAGCGCTTCGCGCATCTGCGCCACGCGCTGCGGGTGCTGTGCCATGAAATCCGGCGACAGCCAGCGCTGCAACGCACCGTCGGCGATCACGGCCACGCCCTGCGCGCGCACGGTATCGATGCGCGTCTGCCAGCCCTGCTGCGCAGCGGCGTCATAGCGCGCGGCGGAGTTGGCAATGGTGATGCTCTGCACCGCCTCGGGATGCAGCGCCGCCAGCGCCTGGGCCGTCATGCCGCCCATGGAGACGCCCGCGAAATGCACCGGACCGCGGCCGAGTTGCGCGATCAGTTGCGCCGCATCCTGCGCCAGCTCCTGCATGCCGAAGGCGCCAGCGCTGGCCGGCGACCGGCCATGGCCGCGCTGGTCATAGCGCACGACGGTGTAGCGGTCCACCAGCCGCGCCGCGACTTCGTCCCACATATGCAGGTCGCAGCCCAGCGCGTGGCTCAGAACGATGACGGGACCCTGTCCCTCGATGATGGAATGCAGTGGGGACATGGCAGACGGCAGGCAGGGAAGGCCAAAAGGAAGAAGGCCTGCAAGCAGGCCCGTGGAAATCAAATCAATCTACTTTGATGTTGGACTCTTTGATCAGCTTGGTCCAGCGATCGGTTTCCGTCTTCAAATGCGCGGCCAGCGCCTGCGGTGTGCTGCCGATGGGCTCGGCGCCGATCGCGCTGAAACGCTTCTTGACTTCGGGATCGTTCATGGCTTCGTTGAGCGTCTGGCCCAGCTTGGCGACGATGGGCGCAGGCGTGCCGGCGGGCATGAAGGTCGCGAACCATGGCGAGACTTCATAGCCGGCAACGCCGGCTTCGGCCACGGTCGGCACATCGGGCAGCGAGGGCGAACGCGTCTTGGTGGTGATGGCAATCGCGCGCAGCTTGCCGGCTTCGATATGCGGGCGCGCCGACGTGATGCTGTCGAACATGAAGTCCACCTGGCCGCCCAGCAGATCGGTGATCGCCGGGCCGCTGCCGCGGTAAGGCACATGCAGCATCTTCACGCCGGTCAGCGAGGTGAAGCTGGCGCCCGCGAGGTGGATGGACGTGCCGTTGCCGGCCGAAGCATAGGTCAGCGCATCGGGGCTTTGCTTGGCCTTGGCGATCAAGTCCTTGACGTTCTTCACATCGCCCTGCTTGGCACCGGCGACCAGGATGTTGGGCACCACGGCCAGCAGGCTCACGGGCGCGAAGTCCTTGATCGGGTCATAGCTGAGCTTGTTGTAGAGCGCGCCATTGGTGGCCATGCCGATGGAAGTGATCATCAGCGTATAGCCATCGGCCGGGGACTTGGCGACCGCGTCCGCGCCGATGTTGCCGCCCGCGCCGGCCCTGTTCTCGATGACGAAAGGCTGGCCCAGCTTGCGGCCCGCGACTTCACCCAGCGTGCGCGCAATCGCATCCATGGCGCCGCCCGGCGGGAACGGCACTATCCATTTGATGGGCTTGTCGGGCCAGTTGGCGACGCTGCCCTGGGCAAACGAGGGAATGGCGCAGGCGGCAAGGGCCAGGCCCAGCAGGGTTTTTTGCAGAAGGGGGCGGGTCATGATTTGTCTCCTTGGATTTTTTTGAAGGGAATGCGCGGCCTGATCGTTCAGGCGATGGCCGAGGGGTGGCGCGCCAGGGGCGTCACCTGGATCTGCATGTACGGGAACAGCGGCAGGCCTTGCAGCAGATCGTGCAGCTCGTCGTTGGAGCCCACATCGAACACGCTGTAGTTGGCGTACTCGCCGACCACGCGCCAGATAGACTGCCAGCGGCCGTCGCGCTGCAGATCCTGGGAATAGGCCTTTTCGCGCGCCTTGATTTCATTGACCTGTTCCACGGGCAGATCGTGGGGAATGCGCACATCCATGCGAACCAGAAATAGCATTGTTGTCTCCTTGGAAGAGGGGGCCGAGCGCCAGGGCGCGCGGCCGCAAAGGTGTCAGACCTTGGCCTGGCCCAGATCGATATGCACCGGCTGCTGGCCGGCCAGTGCGCGGTCGAAGCGGTCGAGCTGGCCCAGCGAAACCGTGAGGCCATAGCCCGGACCATCGGGCAGCTGCAGTTCGAAGTCGCGAATCGGCATCTGCTGCTCGACGATGTCATCGACCAGCAGTTGCGGGCCGAACAGCTCGCAGCCATGGTGGGCGCCGGGCAGCGTCGAGAACACATGGGCCGAAGCCGCGCTGCCAATCGAGGTCTCGAGCATGGTGCCGCCATACCAGCCGATGTCGGCGGCCTCGGCAATCGCCGCCACCTTGCGCGTGCGCAGCAGGCCGCCATGCTTGGCCACCTTGAGCGAGAACACATGCGCGGCCGGTTCGCGCGCCAGCAGCATCGCGTCCTGGGGCGTGCAGACGGTTTCATCGGCCATGATCAGCGCGCCGCGCAGCTCCTGCGTCAGCTGGCGCAGCGCGGGCACGTTCCACTTCGCCACGGGCTGCTCGATCAGCGTCACGCCGGCCTCGATCAGCTGCGGCAGATAGCGGCGCGCAGTGTTGCCATCCCAGGCCTGGTTCACGTCCACGGTGAGCGTCGCGGTATCGGGCAGGCCGCGCGCAATGCGGCTCACATGGGCCACATCGTCCTGCGGCGCGCGCGCGCCTATCTTCATCTTGAAGATGCGGTGGCGGCCCTGCTCCAGGCGCAGTTGTGCTTCCTGCAGATCGCGCTCCACATCGCCGCTGGCCAGCGTCCAGGCCAGGGGCAGGCTGTCATGCAGCTTGCCGCCCAGCAGCTGCCAGGCGGGAATATTCAGCGTGCGCGCCAGCGCATCGATCAGCGCCATTTCCACGGCCGACTTGGCAAACGCATTGCCCTTGCAGGCCAGGTCCATGCGCGCCAGCAGATGCTCGATGCCGCCGGCTTTCTGCCCGATCACGGCCGGCGCCAGATAGTTCTCTATGGCATGCGCAATGCTCTCGGGCGACTCCTCGTTCCACGACGGCCCGCCAATGGTCGCGGCCTCGCCGAAACCGCAGGCGCCGTTGTGCAGCCACAGCTGCACGATGACCGGGCTCTGGCGCTGGATGGAGCCAAACGACAGCTTGTGTGGGCGAATGGTGGGGATGTCCAGGATGCGCACCTGGATGCGTTCGATGGTGAATTCTTGGCTCATGCGGCTTTCCTTGCTGCGGCCTGGCAGGAAGTGAATAGCCGCTGAACACAGCTTAAACCCGGGGTTTCAATCAATCCAATGATTTATATGGTTAGATCCATTCGATAATTTCGATCATTTGGAGAGTTGCCATGGAAATCCGCCAGCTGCGCTATTTCCTCGATATCGCCCGCACCGAGCATCTGACCGACTCGGCGCGCCAGCTGTTCGTGACCCAGTCCACGCTGTCGCATGGCCTGCGCCAGCTCGAGGAAGAACTGGGCGTGGCGCTGTTCGAGCGCGTGGGCCGTGGCCTGAAGCTGTCCCAGGCCGGGCGGGTGTTCAAGGACTACGCGGCACGCGCGCTGCAGGAACTCGAGGCCGGGCGCATGGCGCTGGCCGATCTTGCGAGCCTGCAGGCCGGCCGCCTCACGGTGGGCGTCATCCCGACGTCGCTGCATACCCTGGTGCCCTCGGCGGTGGCGGCATTCAATGCGCGCTACCCCAAGATCCAGGTGGTGCTGCGCGAGCTGCTGGCGCCCGAGATCGAAGCCCTGCTGCTCAGCGGCGATCTCGACCTGGGCATGGCGTTCCACCCCGCGGGCCTGGCCGGCATAGATTCCGAGCCGCTGTTCGATGAACAGATGCAGTTTGTCGCGCATGCCTCCCACCCGCTGGCGGGCCGCGTGCCGCTGCCATTGGCGCAGCTGCACGATGTGCCCCTGGTACTGCTGTCGCGGCGCTTTGCCACGCGCCGCCTGCTCGACGAACATCTGCGCGCCGCGGGCGTACAGCCCAAGATCATGGTGGAGATGGAATCGGTGCACGCGCTGATCGAAGCCTGCCGCTGGGGCCCGCAACTCGCCTGCGTCGTGCCCGAACGCGCCGCGGCCCTGCATGGCCAGGGCCTGAGCGCGCGCGGCCTGCGACCCGCGCTGATGCGCACCGCCAGCCTGCTGTGGAATGCGCGCACTTCGCGCAGCGCGGCTGCCCAGGCCTTTGCCGCGCTGCTGACCGCGAGCGTGAAACGGCAATGGGCAGTGCCGCATGCGTAAAGCTCATATCTGGATGCAAACAAATCGTTTGCCCGTGTGAGACCAACGGCCTACGATCGCTACCAGCAACTGCCCACCATGCGCAAACCGCAAGCGGTGGCCGCAGCCCCCCGTATTCAATGCATCCGAGGAGACACACATGGCCAACCAATTCCAATGGGACGATCCCTTCCACCTCGACCAGCAGCTCACCGAAGAAGAGCGCATGGTGCGCGACGCCGCGCGTGACTACTGCCAGGGTCAGCTGGCGCCGCGCGTGCTGGAAATGTTCCGCCATGAAAAATCCGACATCACCATCTTCCGCGAGATGGGCGAGCTGGGCCTGCTGGGCCCGACGATCTCCACCGACTACGGCGGCGCCGGCCTGAACTACGTCAGCTACGGCCTGGTGGCACGCGAGATCGAGCGCATCGACTCCGGCTACCGTTCGATGGCCAGCGTGCAGAGCTCGCTGGTGATGGTGCCGATCAACGAATTCGGCACCGAAGAACAAAAGCAGAAGTACCTGCCCAAGCTGGCCAGCGGCCATTTCATCGGCTGCTTCGGCCTGACCGAACCCGACCACGGCTCCGACCCCGGCTCCATGGCCACGCGCGCCCACAAGGTCGACGGCGGCTACAAGCTCAAGGGCAGCAAGATGTGGATCACCAACAGCCCCGTGGCCGATGTGTTCGTGGTCTGGGCCAAGGAAGTCTCCGAGACCGGCGCCGTGGGCCAGATCCGCGGCTTCATCCTGGAAAAGGGCTGGAAGGGCCTGACGGCTCCCGCCATCCACGGCAAGGTCGGCCTGCGCGCCTCGATCACCGGTGAAATCGTCATGGACGACGTGTTCGTGCCCGAGGAAAACGCGTTTCCCGAAGTGCGTGGCCTCAAGGGTCCGTTCACCTGCCTCAACAGCGCGCGCTTCGGCATTGCCTGGGGCGCGATGGGCGCGGCCGAAGCCTGCTGGCACACCGCGCGCCAGTACACGCTGGACCGCAAGCAGTTCGGCCGCCCCCTGGCTGCCAACCAGCTGGTGCAGAAGAAGCTGGCCGACATGCAGACCGAAATCACGCTGGGCCTGCAAGCCGCGCTGCGCGTCGGCCGCATGAAGGACGAGCACCAGAACGTGGTCGAAGTCACCTCGCTGATCAAGCGCAACAACTGCGGCAAGGCCCTGGACATCGCCCGCCTGGCGCGCGACATGCTTGGCGGCAACGGCATCAGCGACGAATTCGGCGTGGCCCGCCATCTGGTGAACCTCGAAGTGGTGAACACTTACGAAGGTACGCACGATGTGCATGCGCTGATTCTCGGCCGCGCGCAGACCGGGATTGCGGCTTTCTCCAACTGATTGAAGTTGGAGGTGGGGACGTTCATGGTTCGTCAGGCTCACCACGAACGGTCGTTCCGTTCGCCCTGAGCCCGTCGAAGGGTGGACGGCCTGGCCTCCAGCCAAGGCCTTCGACCATGACCCAATCCCCCTCCGCCCTCGCCGGCCTCAAAGTCCTGGACCTCTCGCGCGTCCTTGCCGGCCCCTGGTGCACCCAGATGCTGGCCGACCTGGGCGCCGATGTCGTCAAGGTCGAACGCCCGGTCGCCGGCGACGACACGCGCCACTGGGGCCCGCCCTTTCTGCGCGATGAAGACGGCAACGACACGCGCGAAGCCAGCTACTTCACCGCCTGCAACCGCAACAAGCGCTCGATCACCATCGATATGGCCCATCCCGAAGGCCAGGCGCTGCTGCAGCGCATGGCGGCCGAGGCCGATGTCCTGGTCGAGAACTTCAAGGTCGGCGGCCTGCGCCAGTACGGCCTCGATTACGACAGCCTCAAGGCGACCAACCCGCGCCTGATCTACTGCTCCATCACCGGCTTCGGCCAGGACGGCCCGTATGCCGAGCGCGCGGGCTACGACCTGATGGTGCAGGCCATGTGCGGCCTGATGAGCATCACCGGTCACGCCGATGGCGCGCCCGGCGGCGGCCCGCTCAAGGCCGGCGTGGCCGTGATCGATGTGTTCACCGGCCTGTATGCGAGCAATGCCATTCTGGCGGCCATCAATGCCCGCCACGCGAGCGGCCAGGGCCAGTACATCGACATGGCGCTGCTCGACGTGGGCATGGCGGTGCTGGCCAACCAGGCCGCGGGCTATCTGGCCACGGGCGCGGCGCCGGGCCGGGCCGGCAATGTGCACCCCAGCCTCGCGCCATACCAGGACTTCGTGACTTCGGACGGCAACGTCATGCTGGCGATAGGCAACGACGGCCAGTTCGCGCGCTTTTGCGCCGCCATCGGCCAGCAGGAGTGGGCGCAGGATGCGCGCTTTGCCACCAACACCGCGCGCGTGCAGCACCGCGCCGCCTTGCTGGCGCTGATGGAGCCCGTGCTGCGCACCCGCACCACGGCCGCCTGGATTGCGCTGTTCGAAGACAAGGCCGTGCCCTGCGGCCCGATCAACACCGTGGCCCAGGCATTCGACGACCCGCAGGTGCAGGCCCGGGGCGTGCGCATCGAGTTGCCGCGCGACGACGGCCTGCCGGCCGTGGCCGGAGTCGCCAACCCGATGCGGCTGTCGGCCACCCCGGTGGTCTACCACCGCGCGCCGCCCGCGCTGGGCCAGCACACGCACGAAGTGCTGCAGCAGCTGGGTCTGGACGAAGCGCGCATCGCCGCGCTGCGCAGCACCGGCGCGATCTAGGCGCGCTGCACAGCGGCGCCAGCGCGCCATGCGGCCTGGGAATATCTGGCCCCGGCCGCCCTTCAATATGCAGAAAATCGCTGTGGATTTGATGCAGGGCAAAGCCTGCCCGCAAATGGATATTCCCCCAGGGAAACTACTGAAGCATTTAACTGTCGCCAAACTCCGGCCTCGCCAGCAATCCATTAGCATTTGTCCCGTTGAACAGAATATTTAATGGAGACAATTCAATGCTACGCAAAAGTCTTTTGGCCCTGGGCCTGCTTTCGGTTTTCGGCAGCGCCTTTGCCCAGTCCGCCTACCCCAGCAAGCCCATCAAGCTGCTGGTGCCATTTGCCGCCGGCGGCACTACCGACCTGATCGCGCGCGTCATCGCCGACCCGCTGGGCCGCGAGCTGGGCCAGCCGGTGATCGTCGAGAACCGGGGCGGCGGCGGCGGCAGCATAGGCGCGGCCGAAACCGCGCGCGCCACGGCCGATGGCTACCACCTGGGCATTGCCACGGTGTCGACCACGGCCACCAACCCGGCCATCAACCCCAAGATCCCCTACAACGTTGCCACCGACTTCACGCCGGTGATCAACATTGCAGCCACGCCCAATGTGATTGCCGCCAACCCGCAGTTCGCGGGCAAGAACTACAAGCAGTTCCTTGAAGAGGTCAAGAAGAACCCCGCCAAGTATTCCTATGCCTCGCCGGGCACCGGCTCGATCACCCATCTGATGATGGAAATGTTCAAGCTGTCGACCGGCACCGACATGATGCACGTGCCCTACCGCGGCTCGGGCCCGGCACTCAATGACGCCGTCGCCGGCCAGGTGCCGCTGATCTTCGACAACCTGCCCTCGGCCCTGCCCTTCATCAAGGAAAAGCGCCTGGTGGCGCTGGTGGTCGCGGCGCCCGAGCGCGTGCCAGCGATGCCCGATGTGCCGACCTTCAAGGAAGTCGGCCTCGAGCCCGCGAACCGCATGGCCTATTACGGCATCGTCGGCCCCAAGGGCCTGCCCAAGGATATCGTCGACAAGATCAATGCCGCGACCCGCAAGGTGCTGCAGGACCCGGCCATCCGCAAGCGCATCGAGGAAACCGGCTCCATCATCCAGGCCGGCACGCCCGAGAAGTTTGCCCAGCAGATGAAGGAAGAGCTGGCGGTCTACAAGGACGTCGTGGTCAAGCAGAAGCTGACCATGGAGTAAGCACTTCCCAATGACAAAACCCCGCAAGATACTTGCGGGGTTTTGCCATTCAGGGGCCAGGCCCCCGTTTTCAGTTGCCTTCGCCGAATTGGAGCTGGCCGGCGGCACGGGCCTTTTGCATGTCGGCGTAGACCTGTTCGCTGCTCACGGCCTGGCCTTGTGCAACCTGGGGATAGAGGTCGGGACGGATCTGGTTCTGGCGCAGGCCGGCTTCGCCTTCGATCAGCTCGCCATTGGCGCGGGCCTTCTGGAAATCGGCAATGACCTGGGCGCGGGTCAGGGGGGCGTTTTGCTGGGCCATGGCTTGGCCGGCAACGGCGGCGGTGAGGGACAGGATCAGGATGGAAGCGCTGTGGCGGATGGAAGTCATAGAAGTCTCTGGAAGAGTGTTCAGTAAAGGCAGCGATCCGAAAGTCCGGATGGGTCTGCCTGGCGAGTGAAGACAATTCTGTGACACCCGGGCTGACATCAAGATTGCGCCGACATTACGTTTCTGTCATGTGCGAAATCGCGTTAGCCACTACCATTCCACTCCTGCTCCGTTCCGCCCAAAGAACCTCCATGCGCATATTGATCATTGAAGACGAAATCAAATCCGCGGATTATCTGCAAAAGGGTTTGACGGAATCCGGCTACCAGGTCGAGGTCGCATATAACGGCGCAGATGGCTTTTATATATCGCGCGAACTTGATTTTGATCTGCTGATCCTGGATGTGATGCTGCCGGGCATGGACGGTTGGACCTTCATTCGCCGCTACCGCGAAACCCACCAGACGCCGGTGCTGTTTCTCACCGCCCGCGATGCCATCGAAGACCGCGTCAAAGGCCTGGAACTCGGCGCCGACGATTATCTGGTCAAGCCCTTTTCCTATGCCGAACTGCTGGCGCGCGTGCGCACGCTGCTGCGCCGCACGCCGCTGCGCGAGCCCGATCTGTTTCGCCTTGCCGACCTGGAGATGGACCTGCTGCGCCGGCGCGTCACGCGCCAGGGCCAGCGCATAGAGCTCACCAACAAGGAATTCGCGCTGCTGCAACTGCTGCTGCAACACCAGGGCGAGGTGCTGTCGCGCACGCGCATTGCCTCCCAGGTCTGGGACATGAACTTCGACAGCGACACCAATGTGGTCGATGTCGCGATTCGCCGCCTGCGCGCCAAGATCGATGATGAATATGAGCACAAACTGATCCAGACCGTGCGCGGCATGGGTTATCGCATCGAGGCGGATGCGCCATGAAGAAACTCCAGCAGATCAGCCTGCGCCTGCGGCTGGCCTTGATGTTTGCCGCCGTCAGCGCGATTTTGTTTGGCGTGATGGGCTGCTATGCCTACGACGCGCTGAAGAACGAACTCAAGCAGCGCGACGACGAGGCCCTGATCGCGCGCATCGAGCGCATGCGCATTCTTTCGATAGACCCCGAATATGTCGAAATCCTGCGCCAGCACCCGCATCTTTATGCCCATGCGCTGGGCAACAAGGAAAACATTCTCTGGATCACCAACGACCGCGGCGAGCTGCTGGTCGAAATCAATCCCACGGGCATGCAGCGCCCGGCGTTTCCCGCCGACGGCGCGCCCATGCTGTTCAACAACGCGGGCCCCGAGGCCGCACGGCTGGCCTGGGCCCATGTCGTGTGCCCGCCGGGGATACTGAACGTGATCACGGGCACGCTGCTGAACACGCGCATCCAGATGCTCGAAGCCTACCGCGTCAAGCTGGGCCTGGCCTGGCTGGTGGGCGTGCTGCTGGCGTTTGCCATTGGCTGGGAAGTGGTGCGCCGCGGCCTGCTGCCGCTGCGCCGCCTGAGCCTGCAGGCCGCGGCCATCCATCCGCAGCAGCTGGGCCTGAGGCTGGACGCGCGCCAGCAGCCGCAGGAACTGCAAGGACTGACCCGGGCGCTGAATCAGATGCTGGCACGGCTCGAGGAAGGCTATTCGCGGCTGTCGCGATTCTCCGAAGACCTGGCGCACGAGATGCGCACGCCGCTCAACAACCTGATGGGCCAGAACCAGCAGGCGCTCAACCAGCCGCGCAGCGTCGAGGACTATGAAAACCTGCTGGTCTCCAAGCAGGAGGAGTACGAGCGCCTGGCGCGCATGATAGACAACATGCTGTTCCTGGCGCGCGCCGAAAAGCCCGAAGCCATGCTGCAGCGCAAGCCGCTGGACCTGGCGCATCTCGCCGGCCGGGTCTGCGACTATTTCGAAGGCATGGCCGACGAGCAGGGCATGCAGATGCGCAACCTCGCACAAGGCACGCTGATTGCCGATACGCCGCTGCTGGCGCGCGCCATGGCCAATCTGGTCTCGAACGCCTTGCGCTATGGCGCGCCCGGCAGCGTGGTCACGCTGCGCACCCAGCAGCACGCGCTGGGCCTGGACCTCGAAGTCATCAACCACGGCGAACCGATTGCCGCCGAGCATCTGCCGCGGTTGTTCGACCGCTTCTATCGCTGCGATCCGGCGCGCGCCCAGCCCGGCGACTCGGGCGGGCTGGGGCTGGCGATCGTCCAGTCCATCATGCAGATGCACAAGGGCGAAGTGCTGGTCGACAGCCAGCCCGAGGAAACGCGCTTCATCCTGCGGTTCGGCCCGGGCTCGGTGGCCAGGGCCGCACCTCAGGACAACACCTGAAAGTACTGCCCCAGCGGCTCGCGCTCGGTCTGCGCCTGATTGGCGGGCGCCTGCGGATCGGGCCAGCCCAGGGCCACGCCGCAGACCACGACCTGGCTGTCAGGCAGGCCCAGTTCGCGGCGCACGATCTCCGGATACGAAGCGAGCGCGCCAATCGCGCAGGCGCCCAGGCCCGCGGCATGGGCGGCCATCAGCAGGCCATGCAGGCACATGCCCAGATCCATGAAACCGCCGTGGCCGAATTCACGGTCTATGGTCACCAGCAGCGCCACGGGCGCATCGAAGAAGCGGTAGTTGTGCTCGAACTGCCGCTGGCGCGCGGCCGCGTCGCCGCGCGCAATGCCCAGGCTGCGGTACAGCGCCTGCGCCGATGCCACCTGGCGCTTGCGCAGCTGCATGGGCATGGGCCGCGGAAAGTAGTCGTACTCCTCGCGCTCGGGCTGCTGCGTGCGCACCGCCTGGCACAGCGCCGCGCTCACGCGTGCGCGCGCCGCGCCCCGCAAGGCCCAGAAGCGCCCGGGCTGGAGATTGGCGCCGCTGGGCGCCTGGCGTGCGCTCTGCAGCAGGCTTTCGAGCAGCGCTTGCGGCACCGGCTCGGGCAGAAAGCCGCGCACCGAGCGCCGGCTGCGTGCCAGTTCGGCATATGGGGAAACGGAAGAATGCATGGAGGTGTTACCCGGCAACCGGGCTTTCGAAAATGGCGGCCGCGCCCAGGCCGCCGGCGCCGGCAATGCTGGCCAGTCCACGCTGCGCCGCAGGGTCGCTGCGCAGCCGCGCCAATACGCGCACTGCCGCAATCGCGCCCGAGGCACCAATCGGGTGGCCGCGCGCCAGGCCACCGCCCTGGGCGTTGAGACTTTCGGCGCCAAGCCCGAGTTCGGCGCAGAAATCCAGGCCCTGCACGGCAAACGCATCATGCAGCTCCCAACAGTCGATATCCGCCACTTCCAGCGCCAGCCGATCGAGCAGGTGGCGCGCGGCCGTGGCGGCGCAGAGCATGGGCGTTTCGGGTGCACCGCCCACGCTCACCGCACCGCGCCACAGCGCGGCCGGCTGCAAGCCCCATTCGCGACAAGCCTCGGTGGTGGCCAGCAGCAGCAGCGCCGCGCCATCGGCCTTGGGCGAAATTGCCACGGTGCTGATGGCGCAGTCGTGCGCACCCGCTGCCTGCGCACGCGCCGCCACCGGCATGCGCGCCACGCGCTCGGCGCGCAGCGTGCGCGGGTAGGCATCGTGGTCAAGCCCGCCCAGCGCGACGATCTCGGCGCCCAGCGCGGGGCGTGCCGCAACCGCCTTGGCATGGCTTTGCAGCGCATAGCCGTCCTGTGCCACGCGCCGGCAAGCGATGCGCTGCGCATGATCGGCCGCAGCCTGCAGCATGTCGGGATCGCGTTCGGGCCAAGGTGCAAACGCCGGCCGTTCATAGGCCGCGGCGCTGTCGCCGGCCGCCTGCGGCCGGTGCTGGCGAAGCGGCGCGCGGCTCCAGGCCTCGGCGCCGCCCGCGATCACGATGCGCGCCTGGCCCGAGGCCAGCAGGCCGCAGGCCAGCGTGATCGCATCCAGTCCGGCGCAGCATTGCGTATCGACGCTGTAGGCCGCGCAACTTTCGTTCAGGCCCGCGGCCAGCGCCAGCATGCGCGCCGGATTGCCGCCCGCGCCCAGTGCATTGCCCAGCACCACGGCATCGATGGCCGCGGCCGGCACAGCCGTGCGGGCCAGCAGCGCCTGCACCAGCGGCGCCCCGAGTTCGTGCGCCTGCAACTGCGAAAGAGCGCCGCCCACCGGGGCGACCGGGCTGCGCGCCCAGGCAATGACGGGTATGGCGGCGTGGTTCATGGCCATGGCTGCAGATGCCGGGGCGCCGCCCCGCTCTGCTCCAGTTCTTGTGTCCGTTCCAGCAATGCGCGCGCAATCGCCGCATGGTCGGTCTTGCCGCTGGCCGTGAGCGGCCACGGGCCTTGCCACAACCACCAGTGGCGCGGTGCCTTGAAGCTTTCCAGCGTCGCGCGACACCACTGCGCCAGAGCCAGCGCGTGCGGCATGGGGCAGACCTCATCGACCGCCTGCAGCACCGCGTGCAGCGCATGGCCGCGCAGGCCGTCGGCCACGCCATGCAGCGACACCTGGCCCAGCTGCGGATGCGCCTGCAGCCGCGCTTCGACCTCTTCGGGAAACAGGTTCTTGCCCTGGGTCACTATCATGCGGCTTTCGCGGCCGCGCAGATGCAGCCAGCCCTGGGCATCGATATGGCCGATGTCGCGCACCGACAGCCACTCGCCGCGCCGCAGCGCGGCCGAGCCATCGCAGCTGCCGACATAGTCCATGAACAGCATCGGGCTGCGTACCCAGATCAGCCCCGGTTCGCCGCCGTTGTCGCGCCCGCCCGCGAGCGGGTCGACCAGCGGGTCGGCGCCGATATGCAGCGCCACATTGCTGAACGGCCGTCCCACGGCCTGCGCCGGCGCCCGCGCATCGGCATCCATCCAGGCGATATAGCTGGCTTCGGACGCACCGTAGAACTCGACGATGCGCGCCCGGGGAAACAGTGCCTGCAGCGCGGGCGTGCGCTCGCGCAGCCAGCGCGCGCCGCTGATCAGCAGCAGCGCCACGCCGTGCACGGGCGGCGTGCGCCGGCGCTGCGCCGACTCCAGCATCAGCTGCAGCTGGCTGGGCACGGCCACCAGCACCGGAAACTCAGCGGACTGCAGCCGTGCGAGCGCGCGGCCCGCGGAAAAGCGCTCCTGGATCTCGGCGCCCGCGCCGCTCCACAACCCCAGCAGCGCGGCAAACAGAAACAGCGAATGCGACAGACGCCCGGGCGCATACACCCGCTGCATCGCGGCGTCGCCCAGGTCCTGGGCCGAGACGCGAAAGCTTTCGGTCCATGAGCGGTGGTGGCGGCGAAAGCCCTTGGGCAGGCCGCTGCTGCCCGAGGTGAAGCCGATATAGAACGGCGTTTCGGGGCCGGGCTCCGGCATGTCGGCGGGAGGCTGCTGCGCGAACTGCGCGGCAATGCGCGCCTGCACGCTGGCCGGCCATTCCGGCTCGGCCACGGCGGCGCAGCGTCCGCTGGCAATCACCGCCAGAAAATCAACGATGCGCTCCAGCCCCGAGCCGCTGCTGTCGAGCAGCACCGTGGCGGGCGCGCGGCGTGCCTGCCAGTCCTGGGCCTGCTGCTGCACGCGCGCGTGCAACTGCGCAAAGCTCAGCGCCTGCTGGCCGTTGGCCAGCGCCACGGCATCGGGCCGCAGCTGGCACCAATGCGCCAGCGGCCCGTGCACCAGTGCCGAAGAAGGCATCAGGCGCCGCGGCCGCCAAAGCGCCAGTCGGGCAGCGCCTTGGCCACGGTATGCACGACCAGCGCCGTCAGCACGCACTTGAGCAGATCGCCGGGCACGAACAGCAGGTCACCCCAGAACGCCTGGGCAAATGGAATCTTGGCCACCAGCACCAGCCCGGCAATGCCGAAGCCGTGCAGCACCAGCACCCCGCCGACAGCCGACGCAATGAAGGCGCTGCCGGCCGCGCGCAGCGGCGTGGCCTTGGGCAGCACGGCCATCAGCAGGCCGGTGGCGAAAGCCGCCGGCGCAAAGCCGACAAAATAGCCTGCTGTCGGCGACATGAACACGCCCAGGCCGCCCCGCCCGCCCGCAAGCAGGGGCAGGCCCGCGGCCACGGCTATCATGAACAGCGCGATGGCCTGCAGCCCGCGCCGCGGTCCGAGCAGGCAGCCGGCCATCATCACGCCCAGGGTCTGCAGCGTGATCGGCACGCCCAGCGGCAGATCGATCTTGGGGATCAGGCCCATGACCGCGATCAGCGCGGCAAACAGGCCCACCAGGGCCATGGATTCGGACTGGCGGCGGGAAATGGCGGTTTTCATCGGTGGCACTCGGGTTGGGTCAATCGGAAATCAGTGAATCGTTCAGCCGCCCAGCCGGGCGTACAGCGCATCGGCAACGCGCCGCGCGGCCTGCAGCATCTGCACCGTCAGCGGCGCCATCAGGCGCAGGCCGCCGGCGCGGCCGGTGCGCAGGCGGTGGGCATCGTCAAGCTTCTTCCATTGCACGAAGAAATGCTCGGTGAAGCGCAGCATCAATCCCAGCTGCAGGGAAATGCGCTCGGGCTGCAGCCCAACGCGTGACAGCGGCGCAAGCCAGCGGTCCAGCACTTCGAGCAGGTCCATGGGGCGCGTGGTCACCGTGAGCGCCACGCCCAGCGTGCAGGCACAGGCCAGGCGCAGCGCGCTCACCGCGGCCAGCGCCGGCCGGCCCATCCACAGATGGAACACGGCGACCAGCGCGGCGCCCAGCAGCACCGAGAAAATCAGGCGGTGCGCGACGCGCGTCGCCGCGCCCAGGCTGATCCACAGCACCAGACAGGCGGCGCCGCAGACGGCCAGCACCCAGGGGTTGTGGGTCAGGAACAGCAGCGTGCCGGCCAGCGCCATGAACGCCAGCTTGAAGCCGGCGCCAAAGCGGTGCAGCCAGGTGGGGAGATCGCTGTAGAGGCTGCCCATGGTGTCAGCCCAGCGACTTCTGGCCCGGCGCGCACGTGGCGGCGCGGCGCGCGTCGACTTCGGCGGCCACGGCGGCCTCATAGGCGGCGCAGACTTCTGCGCCCGGCCCGTCGCCGCGCACCCGGCCCTGGTCCAGCCAGACCACGCGCGCATAGTCGCGCACATGGGCCAGCACATGGGTGGAGACGATGACCTGCTGCGCCGCCGCGGCAATGTCATCGGCCAGCTGGGCCTGGCCCGGCAGGTCCAGGCTGGCATAGGGTTCGTCGAGCAGCACGGTGCGCGGCGCGGAGATCAGCATTGCCAGCCAGCAGACCATCTGGCGCTGGCCCTGGCTCAGGCTGCTGATCGCGCGCTCGGCCCAGTGGGCCAGGCCGCGCTGCGCGAGAAACGCGCGCGCCTGCGCCTTGGCTTCGCGCTTGGCCACGCCCTGGGCCTGCACGCCCAGCGCCAGCTCTTCCTCGACGGTGGGGAAGATGATCTGGTCATCGGGGTTCTGGAACATCATGCCTATCCAGCGCGTGCGTTCGCGCCCGGCCCGGTGCAGGTTGGCACCGTCAAACAGCACTTCGCCCGCAGCCGGCTCGTCGAGCCCGCACAGCAGCCGGAACAGACTGGTCTTGCCCGCACCGTTGTGGCCGATCAGGCCTATGCGTGGCTGATCCCAGTGCAGGCTCAGACCATCGAGCACCGTGGTCTGGCCACGCACCAACCGCACGCTGGAGAGCGTGATGCAGGGCGTGGAAGTGAAATCCGGACCGGCAGAGGTCGGGACACATGGATCTGGCATAGGGCAATCGGCAAGAGAAACAGGCATCGCAGCCCGCAAAGTTCGCTCATCTTGCCGCAAAAATCCGCCTTCTGCCTACAACTCCCTGCAAATACCTGACCCGCTTTCAGCCACCGCATGTTTGCGTAAAAATGCGCTCTTATAGCAGGCAGATACCGGACGTTCAGGGTGTTTTCACGCTTCAGCTGGCTACGTTCGCACATTTGCATGCAAATCACGCGCGCACACCGCTTGCCGCCTGCGGAGATGAGCGACGTACGCTCCACGCTGCCCATGCGGCGGCGCGCCTGGAGGCGCAAAACCGGGATGAAAGGGAAAAACGACAGCGGCCGCGGCGCGGCAGCGGTCAGAGCATGGTCAGCGCAGGCTCTTCGTGCAGCATCTGGCTGATGCGGTTGTCCGGGCCCATGATTGCCACGCGCGGTACATGGGCAGCAAGTTCCGTCGCATCGACATAAGCGTAGGCAATGACGATCACGATGTCGCCTTTTTGCACCAGCCGTGCGGCCGCGCCGTTGACGCAGATCACGCCGCTGGCGCGCTCGCCCGCGATCACATAGGTCTCGAAACGCGCGCCATTGTTGTTGTTGACGACATGCACCTTTTCGTTGGCGACGATGCCCACGGCATCCATCAGGTCCTGGTCGATGGTGATCGAGCCGACGTAGTTGAGATCGGCCTGGGTGACCTGGGCGCGGTGGATCTTGCTGTTCATCAGCATGCGGAACATGGACTTACCTCGTGAACGTGATGTTGTCGATCAGGCGCGTGCGGCCCAGGTGCACCGCGGCCAGCGCGATGCATTCGCGGTCGCTGTCGCTCAGCGCCAGCAGATCGGGCCAGGCCAGCAGCTCGAGGTAGTCGATGCGGCTGCCGGGAATCTCTTGGGCAATGTGGGCGCGCGCGGTCTGCAGCGCCGCATCGGGGCCGAATCCGGCCTGCAGGCGCTCGCGGCACAGCTGCAGCGCCGCATGGATGGCCGGCGCCTGCGCGCGCTCCTCGGGGCTCAGATAGACATTGCGCGAAGACTTGGCCAGGCCATCGGCCTCGCGCACCACGGCAATCACCTTGATTTCCAGCGGCAGGTTGTAGTCACGCACAAAGGTCTGGATGATCGCCACCTGTTGCGCATCCTTCTGGCCGAAGAACGCGCGCTCGGGTTGCACCAGGTTGAACAGCTTGCAGACCACCTGCAGCACGCCATCGAAATGACCGGGGCGCGATGCGCCGCACAGCATGTGGGCCTGGCGCCCGGCCAGGATCAGCGGGCCGGCGGCATGCGGGTACATCTCCTCGGTCGAGGGCGCGAACACGGCATCGACGCCATGCGCCTGGGCCAGCGCGCAGTCGGCATCGAGATCGCGCGGATAGGCGTCGAAATCCTCGCCCGGGCCGAACTGGCGCGGGTTGACGAAGATGCTCATCATCACCAGATCGCAATGTTCGCGCGCGCTCTCCACCAGCGCCATGTGGCCGGTGTGCAGCGCGCCCATGGTCGGCACCAGGCCAATGGTCTTTCCCTGGCGGCGCGCGTGATCGCGCCACGCGCGCAGCTCGGCAATCGAAGTCAGTCTTTGCATGGCAGATCGGGGTTCAGGAAGCCGCGGGCACGATGCCGCCGTAAAGCCGCTCGAGCACGGAATCGCTGATGTTGAAAGTATGGGATTCGGCGGGGAAGGCGCCACTGCGCACCGCCTGCGCATAGGCCACCAGGCCGTCATGCACCGGCGTGCCCACGTCCGCGAACTGCTGCACGAACTTCGGCACGTGGTGGCTGCCATAGCCCAGCAGGTCATGGAACACCAGCACCTGGCCATCGGTGCCCGGGCCCGCACCAATGCCGATGGTGGGAATCGCCAGCTGCGCGCTGATGCGCGTCGCCAGCTGCTGGGGCACGCATTCGAGCACCAGCGCACAGGCGCCCGCCGCCTCGCAGGCCAGGGCGTCGTTCATGATCTGCTGCGCGGCCGCCGTGTCCCGGCCCTGCACCTTGTAGCCGCCGAGCACGGCGGCCGACTGCGGCGTCAGGCCCAGGTGGGCGACCACAGGAATGCCGACATGGGTCAGGCGGCGGATCACGTCGATCACCTCGCCCGCGCCTTCGACCTTCAGGGCATCGGCGCCGCTGCGCTGCATCATGTCCACGGCACAGCGCGTCGTGCTTTCCAGCCCCGCGTGATAGCTGCCAAACGGCATGTCGAGCACGATGCAGGTATGCGGCGCGCCGCGGCGCACGGCCTTGGCATGGTGCACCATGTCGTCGACGGTGACCGGCACGGTGGAGTCATAGCCCAGCACCACCATGCCCAGCGAATCGCCGACCAGAATGACGTCGGCGCCCGCGGCCTCGGCGTAGCGGGCACCGGGATAGTCATAGGCCGTGACCATGACGATCTTGAGCTGTTCGCGCTTGAAATGCGCGAACTCGGTAATGGACTTCATGGCGCTGTCTCCGTGTTCCAGGGCTGCGCAGCACACCCCGGGATGCTTGTGGTTTTTCGCGCGCCGACCTTACCACAGGCCGGATTCCACGGCCTCGCCCCTGCCGCCACCCCGGCGACCTCCCGGAAATCAGCCCGCAGCCGTGCGCCGCGACGCGTATGCCAGAGCCCCGTAGGCCTCCAGCGCGGCCACCACCCGGTGATGGCGGCGCAGCGCGGCATGCAGCACCGCGGTATGCAGGTTTCCATCTGCGATATGGATGTCCGGGTTGCGCGCCAGCAGCGCCATGACCACGGGCAATTGACCGGCGATCGACGCATGGATCAGCGCCGTGGCGCCACGCTTGTCGCGGGCATTGATGTCGGCACCGCGGTCCAGCAGCCAGTCCAATGCGATGTGGTGGCCATGGATGGCCGCATGCATCAGCGCCGTTCTGCCCATGGCGTCCATTGCTTGTACGTCGATGCCGCCGCAGGCAAGCAATCGCGCAACCAGATGGGAGCTGCTCTGTACCAGCAACATCAGCGGCGTCATTCCAGCCGTGTTTTGCGCATTGATGTCCGCCCCGGCATCGATCAGCAGCGCCAGCACAGGCCACGCGCCGGCCTGGACACCGACCGCATGCAAGAGCGCCGTATTGTGGAGAAAATCCCGCGCCTCGAGCGCGGCGCGCACGGCCTGCAGACCGGCGTCATCTGCCGCGCAGCGCCCGTCCTCAACCAGAGGATGGGCGACCCATCGGGAGGCGGCGGCCCGTGCCATGCGCCTGAGCAACAGCTGCACGAAGTCATCTCGGCCATGATCCACCGCATGCATCAGCACCGTGACCCCGGCCTGGTCCTTGGCGTGCATGTCCGCCCCGGCGTCCAGCATGGCCCTGGCCGTCTCCAGGCACCCGCCATGGGCCGCGGCCATCAGTGGCGTGCGGCCGTCATGGTCCTGGGCGTTGACGTCGGCGCCGAGCTTGACCAAGGCCGCCACCGCCAACGCATGGCGTGAGGTGCCGGCCATGAACAGCGCCGTCTGGCCGCGGTCATTGCGGGCATGGACATCGGCCCCGGCAGCCATCCACGGCGCCAGCTCCCCTCTTCTCTTGACCACGTACATCAAGGCCGTCCAGCCGCGATGACAAGCCAGGTTGATGTCCGCGCGCCATTCCAACAGCCATTGCGCGAGCCCCGTCTCGCCCACGCGCAGCGCCGCCAGCAGCGGCGTCTCACCGCGGTAATTGCGCGCGTCGACGTTCGCCCCCGCGCTCAGCAGGGCCAGCGCCGTGGGCCGCGTCCAATGACTGAACACACCATCGGGCATCAGGGCAGTGTCCCCGTTCCTGTCATGCGCATCGATATCCGCGCCGGCCCGCAGCAGCGCCTGCACCACCTGCTCGGAACCCGTGTCCGGTTGGGAATTCCGGGCCGCGAGCATCAAGGGCGTGCGCCCGAAGCCATCGGTCGCATCGGGGTTCGCTCCGGCTTCGAGCAAGGCCGCCACGACCTGCGCGTTGCCGTACCGCGCTGCACCGCCCAAGGCCGTGGCGCCGCTGGCCACGCGCGCATCGATATCCGCCACAGCGCCCAGCAAGGCCCGCACCGTCGGCAGGTCACCGCCCTCCGCGGCATCGACCAATGCATTCAGGCGCTGACAGGCAGAGGCATCGCAGTGTGGCGCCGCCTGCAGCAGCGTGCCCAGCCGCGGGAACTGGACCGCCAGATAGGCCAGCGCCGTATCCTCGAAGCCGTCCTGGTGTCGCACCATGAGATTCGCGCCGGCCTGGATCACGGCCCACAGCGCATCGGCCATGGGTTCGGCCGTCGCCAACCCCACCGCGTGGCCCTGGACCAAGGTCAGCGGACTGTCCAGATTGTCGTTGTGCGCATTGACGTCCGCACCCGCGGCGATCAAGGCCCGCACCATCTCCGGGTTGGCGGCGCGCATGGCCAGCATCAGCGGGGTGTTGTGCCTGCTGCGGCCTGCGCAGGCGACGTCGTCGTAGGCATTCACGTCGGCGCCCGCGGCAATCAAGGCCTGCACCATGTCCAGACGGCCGGACATCACGGCCGCCGTCAGCGGCGTCTCGCCCCGATGGCCGCGCGCATTGATCTGCGCTCCCGCCGCCACCAGGGGCGCGAGCATCGCGGCCTGCCCGTCGCGGGCCGCATTCCACAGCGCCGTTTCGCCCTGCGCATCGCGCGCCTGCACGATGGCCGGATCGCGCCCATGCCGGCTGTGCACGAATGCGGCCACCATCGCGACATCGCCGCTGCGCACCGCCAGATGCAAGGGCGTATTGCCGCTGGCGTCCCGCGTCGCCTGGTCGATGTCCAGGCCTTCGAGCAAGGCCGCGAACGCGGGCCTGTCGCCGTGCGCAATGGCGGCGAACAGCTCATGGGTCGAGGGTGGCGGCAAGGCCTGGCGCTGCGGCTGCCGCAACACCCTGGCGGTCAAATGCAGGGAATGGAACACGGGTAGGACTCCAGGGTGAAAGCGGGGGATCCCCATTTCGCACCCTGTCGCCCAGGGCACGTGTGGGTGAGTGCCCGGCCCCGAAGTCTGGTTCCATCGGCGCCGCCGCCGCGCGCCGGCAATGCTGCGCCTAGACGTCGATGGCCCTGGCCGCGCCCGCCACCTTGCGCAGCTCGAACTTCTGGATCTTGCCGGTGCTGGTCTTGGGCAGCTCGCCAAACACCACGGCACGCGGCAGCTTGAAGCCCGCGAGGTATTTGCGGCAGTGCCGCACGATGTCCTCGGGCGTGGTCGTGGCGCCGGCCTTGAGTTCGATGAAGGCGCAGGGCGTCTCGCCCCATTTGGCATCGGGTTTGGCCACCACCGCCGCGGCCAGCACGTCGGGATGGCGATAGAGCACATCCTCGACTTCGATCGACGAGATGTTCTCGCCGCCCGAAATGATGATGTCCTTGCTGCGGTCCTTGATCTTGATGTAGCCGTCCGGGTACTGCACGGCCAGATCGCCGCTATGGAACCAGCCGCCCGCAAACGCGTCCTGCGTGGCCTTGGCGTTCTTCAGATAGCCCTTCATCGCAATATTGCCCTTGAACATGATCTCGCCCATGGTCTCGCCGTCCTGGGGCACGGGCTGCATGGTTTCGGGGTCGAGCACGCGCACATCGCCCTGCAGGTGAAAGCGCACGCCCTGGCGCGCATTGAGGCGCGCGCGCTCGCCGATGTCGAGCTGGCTCCAGTCACCATGCTGGGCGCAGACCGCGGCCGGCCCATAGGTCTCGGTCAGGCCATAGACATGGGTCAGATCGAAGCCCATGCGTTCCATGCCCTCGATCATCGACGCCGGCGGCGCGGCGCCGGCCACCATGGCCTTGACGCCCGTGGGCAGGCCGGCCTTCATGCCGGCTGGCGCATTCACCAGCATGCCGTGCACGATGGGGGCGCCGCAGTAGTGCGTCACACCATGGTCGCGAATGGCGTCGAATACCGCTTGCGGGTCCACACGGCGCAGGCAGACGTTCACCGCCGCGCGCAGCGCCAGCGTCCAGGCAAAGCACCAGCCATTGCAATGGAACAGTGGCAAGGTCCACAGGTAGACCGCATGCTTGGGCATGTCCCATTCGAGCACGTTGCTGATGGCATTGGTGGCCGCGCCGCGGTGGTGGTAGACCACGCCCTTGGGGTTGCCCGTGGTGCCGCTGGTGTAATTCAGCGCAATCGCATCCCATTCGTCGGCGGGCAGCTCCCAGGCGAAATGCGCGTTGCCGCCGGCAAGAAAGTCTTCATAGTCGATCCCGCCCAGCGGCTGGCTGCTCGCGCCATACAGCGCGTCCTGCACTTCGACGACCAGCAGCTCCTTGGTCGATGCGCGCAGCGCCAGCGCCTTGCCCAGCAGGCCGGCAAACTCGGGGTCGACAATCACCGCGCGGGCTTCGCCATGGTCGAGCATGAAAGCGATCGCTTCGGGGTCCAGCCGGGTGTTGAGCGCATTGAGCACCGCGCCCGCCATGGGCACGCCGAAATGCGCTTCGACCATGGGCGGGGTATTGGGCAGCAGCACGGCGACGGTGTCGTTCTTGCCTATGCCGTGGCGCTGCAGCGCGCTGGCCAGCTGGCGGCAGCGCGCATAGGTCTGGCCCCAGGTCTGGCGCAGCGCGCCGTGGACGATGGCCAGGCGCTCGGGATAGACCTCGGCCGTGCGCGCGATGAAGGCCAGTGGCGTCAGCGGCGCGGTGTTGGCGGGGTTGCGGGGCAGGTCGCTGTCGAAAATGGAAGTCACCAGGAGATCCTTGCATCACGGCGCAGCGCGACCTCCGCGCTGCTTTCGCTCGCACTCTACCCGGGCGCACGCGGCAGCGAAATATAGGAAACCAGGGGATGGGACCCGCGTGTAAACCCGATGGGACCACCAGGTTCTGTTGAGGCTGCGCGGCAGGAGGCAGACCATTGCCGTTCAGACCCATAACGACAGGAGACACGATGCAACTCAACCGACGCTGGACAATAGGGGCACTCGCGGCGCTGGCCCTGGTGCAGACCGTGGCCGCACAGAACACCCGCCCGCTGACGATCGTCGTCGGCGCCACGCCCGGCGGCTCCACCGACACGCTGGCCCGCGTCATCGCCCAGTCCATGGGCACGACGCTGGGCCGCACGGTCATTGTCGAGAACAAGCCCGGTGCGGGCGGCAACATCGCCGCCCAGCAGGTCGCCAAGAGCGACCCCAGCGGCAACACCCTGCTGATGAGCTTCACCAGCCACACCATCAACGCCACGCTGTTCAAGAAGCTGCCTTTCGATCCCGTGGCCGACTTCACGCCCATCACCATGGTCGCCCAGGTGCCCAGCGTGCTGGTGGCGCGCAAGAACGCGCCGTTTGACGACGTCGCCGGCCTGATCGACTACGCCAGGAAGAATCCGGGCAAGCTGACGTTTGCGATTGGCGGCCAGGGCTCGTCCCTGCATCTGGCGGCCGAGCAGTTCAAGCTGGCGACGAAAACCGACATCGTCAACATCCCCTACAAGGGCACGGGCCCGGCCCTTACCGACCTGCTGTCGGCCAGCACCGTCGATCTGATGTTCGCCAGCACCATCAATGTGCTGCCGCATTACAAGAGCGGCAGCCTCAAGTTCCTCGGCGTCAGCAGCCCCAAGGCGCTGGCGCAGTTCGAAGGCCTGCCGGCCATTGCCCAGACCGTGCCGGGCTACCACTCGCAGGCCTGGTTCGGCCTGTTCGGCCCGGCGCAGATGCCCAAGGACGTGGTCAACAAGCTCTATGGCGCCGTCAAGGTGGCCATTGCCTCGCCCGACTTCCGCAAGCGCATGGAAAGCGAAGCCGCCACCGTGCCGACCATGACCCCGGCGCAGTTTGCCGACTTCATCAAGAAGGATGTGGACTTCTGGGGCGACATCGTGAAGAAATCCGGAGCCACCGTCGAATGACAAAACCCCAGACCCTTGCCCAGAAACTCGTGGCCCGCGCCTGCGGTCGGTCCGAGGTCGCGCCCGAAGAGCTCGTGACCTGCCAGGTCGACCTGGCCATGATGCATGACTCGGGCGGCCCGCGCCGCCTCAAGCCCCATCTCGACGCGCTGGGCGTCAGGGTCTGGGACCCGGCGAAGATCGTGGTCGTCACCGACCACTACGTGCCCGCGGCCGATGCCGACAGCGCGCAGATCGTGCGCATCGCGCGCGACTGGGTGCGCGAGCAGGGCATCAGCAACTTCTATGACGAGCAGGGCATCTGCCATGTCGTCACCCCCCAGCATGGCCATATCCGCCCCGGCATGTTTGCCGTCGGCGGCGACAGCCACTCGTGCACCGGCGGCGCGTTTGGCGCCTATATGTTCGGCATAGGCGCGACCGAGATGCTGGGCGTGGTCGTCACGGGCGAGATCTGGCTGCGCGTGCCGCACACCATTGCCATGGAATGGACCGGCAGGCTGTCGCCCGGCGTCTGCGCCAAGGACATGATGCTGCACATGTGCACGCGCTTCGGCATGGAGGGCGGCCAGTACGAAGCCGTCGAGTATTGCGGCGAGGCGGTGCGCGCGCTGACGATGAACGAGCGCATGACGCTCAGCAACATGACGGCCGAACTCGGCGGCCAGGCCGGCCTGATCGCGCCCGACCAGACCACGCGCGACTGGCTTGTCGCCTGCGGCGTGCCCGATCAGGAACTGCCCGACTTGCGCCACTGGCAGACCGACGCCCAGGCAGCGCTGCTGGCCCACCACCGCTTCGCCGCCGACCAGCTCGCGCCCCAGGTGTCGGCGCCCGGCTCGCCGGCACTGGCCGCGGCCGCGCAGGACTGCGGCGAAGAAAAAGTCGACATCGCCTATATCGGCGCCTGTACCGGCGCCAAGATCGACGACCTGCGCATGGCCGCCCAAGTGCTCAAGGGCCAGCGCATCGCGCGCGGCGTCGATCTGATGATCGCGCCCGCCAGCACCCGGGACCAGCAGACGGCGCAGGCCGATGGCACGCTGCAGATCCTGCTTGACGCCGGCGCGCGCCTTTTGCCCAGCAGCTGCGGCGCCTGCGCGGGCTACGGCGCCAATACCTTTGCCGAGAACACCACGGCAATCAGCACCACGGCGCGCAACTTCAAGGGCCGCATGGGCGCGGCCTCGTCGCGCGTGTTCCTGGGCTCGCCTTACACCGTGGCGGCATCGGCCGTGGCCGGCCGCATCACCGACCCGCGGGAGATGCTTGCATGACTGAACTGAACCAAGGCCGCTGCTGGATTTTCGGCAACGACATCAACACCGACTTTCTCGCGCCCGGCAAATACATGAAGTTCGGCATCGAGACCATTGCCGAACACTGCATGGAAGATGTCGACCCGCAGTTCGCCCGCCAGGTGCGCCCCGGCGACATCATCATCGGCGGCAGCAACTTCGGCGCCGGCTCGTCGCGCGAACAGGCCGTCGAGGTGCTGCGCCATCTGGGCGTGCGCTGCGTGATCGCGCCGTCCTTTGCCGGGCTGTTCTACCGCAATGGCTTCAACCTGGGCCTGCCGCTGCTGCTGGGCCCCAAGGCGCCGGCCGAACCGGGCTGGGGCATTGCCCAGCATGCGCTGGCCGAACTCGATCTGGCCCAGGCCACGCTGGCCGTGCCGCAGCAAGGCATACGCCTGCAATGCACGCCCATTCCGCCCCACCTGCTGACGCTGGTCAACGACGGCGGCCTGGTGCCGCATCTGCGCAAACGACTCGCCCGCCCCACTCCCAAGGAAAACGCATGAACTTCAAGCAACGCCTGCAGCAAAACAAGATCGTCCTGGCCCCGGGCGTGTACGACCCCTTCACCGCGCTGCTGGTGCAGCAGGCCGGCATGGAAGCCTGCTATCTGTCGGGCGCGAGCATTGCCTACACCCGCTTCGGCCGTCCCGACATCGGCTTTCTGAGCCTCGATGACGTGGTCAGCGTGACTTCGCATATCCGCGAGCGCGTGGATCTGCCGCTGATCGTCGATGCCGACACCGGCTTCGGCAACGCCCTCAATGTGCGCCGCACCGTGCAGCACCTGGAGCGCGCGGGCGCCTCGGCCATACAGCTAGAAGACCAGTCCAGCCCCAAGCGCTGCGGCCACCTGCAGGGCAAGTCGGTGATCAGCACCCAGGAGATGAGCGGCAAGATCCGCGCCGCCGTCGACGCCCGCCGCAACGAGCACACTGTGATCATCGCGCGCACCGATGCGATTGCCACCGAGGGCCTGGACGCGGCCATCGAGCGCGCGGCGCGCTATGCCGAAGCCGGCGCCGACCTGCTGTTTGTCGAGGCCGTGCGCACGCGCGAGCAGATGGACATCGTGCAGCGCGAACTGGGCCATCTGTGCCCGCTGATGGCCAACATGGTCGAAGGCGGCATGACGCCGGTCAAGCCCGCGGCCGAACTCGAGGAGATCGGCTACCGCTTGGTGATCTTCCCCGGCGGCACGGTGCGCGCGCTGGCGCATACGCTGCAGGGCTACTTCGCCAGCCTGCACCAGCATGGCACGACCGCGCCCTGGCAGGACCGCATGCTGGGCTTCGACGGCCTCAACGCCGTCATCGGCACGCCTGAACTGCTGGCGCTGGGCGAAAACTACGCCTGATCCCCGGGCGCAGGCGGCATGTGGGCGCGAGCGCCGGGGCCCGCGCGGCGCATAATCCGTCGCAACAGCGGCCACCCCGGCCGCGCCCGCCCCACCCGATGCCCAGCCCGTCCCAGCCCCCGCTGTTCCGCCAGGTCGCCGATGCCATCCGCGAACGATTGCACGACGGCACCTATCCCGTGGGCATTCCGCTGCCCGGCGAGCGGGCGCTGGCCGAAAGCTTTGGCGTGGCGCGCATCACCGTGCGCTCGGCGCTCGCACGCCTGCAGGAGGAAGGCCTGGTGACGCGGCTGCGCGGCCAGGGCACGCTGCCCATAGGCCAGGCCATGGCCACCCAGCACCCCAAGCTGCACAACGGTCTGCTCGACAACATCGTGAGCCAGGGCCTGCGCACGCGCATCCAGGTGCTGTCGTGCCGGAAACAGCCCTGCGACGCGGAGATCGCGCGACTGCTGCAGCTGGCGCCCGGCGCCAGCGTGCTGTGCCTGAAGCGTGTGCGCAAATCCAGCGGCGCGCCGGTCATGTATTCCGAAGTCGTGCTGCCCGAGTTTGTCGGCGCGGCCATCGCGCCGCAGATGCTCGGGGAGATGCCGCTGCTGACGCTGATGGAGCAGGCAGGCTATCCCTTCGACCATGGCGAACAGGAACTCAGCGCCACGATAGCCCCGGCGCATGTGGCGCTGGCGCTGAAGATTGCCGCGGGCGCGCCGCTGCTGCAGGTGCGGCGCGTGGTCTACGACGCGCAAAAGCGCCCGATACAGTACCTGCTGGGCTATTACGCGCCCGAACGCTACCAGTACCGCATGCATGTCTCGCGCAGTGGCAGCGCCAGCAAGGTCTGGATTTCCGAAGCAAGCGTCCCTGGCCCAGCGCTGTCTTAGCCGATCTTTTTATACTTGCTGGCTTTGCCTGAAGCGGCCGTCGCGCGCGGACGTCGCATGATCAGGCCCAGGGGCCTTGCGCTGCGCGCGCCCTCCACCGTCCGCGCCCCAGCCCCTTTGCCATGCCCACTGCCCTGACCGCGCCCCGCATCCTGTCCGTCATCCCGCCGATGACGCAACTCAACACGCCCTACCCGTCGACGGCCTACATCACCGGCTTTCTGCGCTCGCGCGGCATGTCGGCGGTGCAGGAAGACCTGGCGCTGGCGCTGGTGCTGCGCCTGCTGTCGCCGGACGGCCTGCAGCAGGTGATCGACCTGGTGCAGGACCAGTTCGACGCCGATCCCCAGCGCGCGTTCAGCCCCGCCGTGCAGTCCTTCATGGGCCAGCGCGACCGCTATCTGGCAACCATCGCGCGCGTGATCACCTTCCTGCAGGGCCGCGACAGCACGCTGTCGCACCGCATCGTGAGCCGCCAGTACCTGCCCGAAGGCCCGCGCTTCGATGCGCTCGAAGGCTATATCGACGACGGCAGCGGCGACCCGCTGGGCTGGGCGTTCGGCGCGCTGGGCCAGCAGGACCGCGCCAAGCACATTGCCACGCTGTACCTCAACGACCTGGCCGATGTCTTGCGCGACGCGGCCGACCCGCGCTTTGAATTCGTGCGCTATGCCGAATCGCTGGCCGGCAGCCAGGCCAGCTTCGAGCCGCTGGCGCAGGCGCTGGCCGCGCCCATGACGCTGGTCGACGAAACCCTGCACCAGCTCACGCTCGCCATGCTCGCGCGCCACCAGCCGGATGTGGTGCTGCTGTCGGTGCCGTTTCCGGGCTCGGTCTACGCCGCGTTCCGCATTGCCCAGACCATCAAGGCGCACGCGCCGCAGACCCGGCTGGTGCTGGGCGGCGGCTTTGTCAACACCGAGCTGCGCGAGCTCACCGAGCCGCGCGTGTTCGACTACTTCGATTTCGTCACGCTCGACGCGGGCGAGCGCCCGCTGCTGGCGCTGCTCGAGCACCTGCAGGGTCAGCGCGGCGCCTCGCGCCTGGTGCGCACCTACCAGCGCGACGCCGAGGGCATGGTGCGCTACACCAACATGATGGAAGCCGACGTGGCGTTTGCCGAAGTCGGCACGCCGACCTGGGACGGCCTGCCGCTGCACAGCTATCTGTCGCTGCTCGACATGCTCAACCCCATGCACCGGCTGTGGAGCGACGGCCGCTGGAACAAGCTCACCGTCGCGCATGGCTGCTACTGGAAGAAATGCAGCTTCTGCGATGTGAGCCTGGACTACATCGGCCGCTACGAGGGCGCGAGCGCCGAGGTGCTGGCCGACCGCATCGAGACCATCGTTGCCGAAACCGGCCAGACCGGCTTTCACTTCGTCGACGAGGCCGCGCCGCCCAAGGCGCTCAAGGCCCTGGCCCAGGAACTGCTGGACCGCGGCAGCGACATCAGCTGGTGGGGCAACATCCGCTTCGAGAAGACCTTCAGCCCCGAGCTGTGCCACCTGCTGGCCGACAGCGGCTGCATCGCGGTGTCAGGCGGCCTCGAAGTGGCGTCGGACCGGTTGCTGGCGCTGATGAAGAAAGGCGTGTCGGTGGACCAGGTGGCGCGCGTCACCAAGGCCTTTTCCGAGGCCGGCATTCTGGTCCATGCCTATCTGATGTATGGCTTTCCGACGCAGACCGTGCAGGACACCGTCGATGCGCTGGAATATGTGCGCCAGCTGTTCGAGAACGGCTGCATCCAGAGCGGCTTCTTCCACCGTTTCAGCTGCACCGTGCACTCGCCCGTGGGCCTGAACCCCGAGGAATACGGCATCACGCTCACGCCCATGCCGGCCGTGCAGTTCGCCAAGAACGACATCGGCTTCCACGACCCCAGCGGCGTCGACCACGACGCGCTGGGCGCGGTGCTGAAGAAGGCCATCTACAACTTCATGCACGGCATAGGCGTCGAGGAAGACGTGCGCACCTGGTTCCCGTTCAAGGTGCCCAAGACCACCGTGCCGCGCAACAAGATCGAGAAGGCGCTGCGCGTCAAGGGATAGGGTTGCCGGGCAGGGGCGCGGCCACCGCCGGGGCCGCCACCGCCGGGGCCGCCACCGCCGGTTGCGCGGCCACCGGCAGCCAGCGGTCGAACCACTGCAGGCGCCAGGCCGTGACCACCAGCCCCACGGCCAGCACCACGGCGCCAATACCCCATAGCCCCAGACGCGGATCGGCATAGGGGTCGTTGAGCAGTCGCGAGGCCTGCACCGGCACCTTGCCGGTCTGCGACAGCGAGCGCCCCAGGCGCAGATTGATCTTCATGCGGCCGTTGATGGCCCAGCCGCTCGCGTCCAGGATGGGCCCCAGGCTGCGCTGGCGCAGCTTGAGCCAGGCAATCAGCATGCTGGGGCCGGAAATCGCCACCACGATGCCCATCAGCGCAATTGGAATCCACGGGCCCAGCTCGATGAACTTGCCGAAGATGCCCACCGCCACCGCGCTCAGGCTGCCCAGCGCCACGCCGATCGCGGCCACCGTGCCGACATCGGTCTTGCGCAGCCCCGGCGCCAGCGTGGGCGCGGCCGTGGGGTTGGCGACCAGCGACTGCGCCTGGGTCGACAGGCCGGCCGTCACGCCGCTCTCCTGGGCTGCGGCGCGCTTGGCCACCTGCTCCTCGATCATGCGCAGGAACTTCTTGTAGGGCGCGGCAAAGGCCTGGCCTATGCTGGTCGGGTTCTCGATGATGCGGGTGATGGTCGCATCCCAGTCATTGCCTTGGCGGTCGTAGAACAGGCCGTTGCGCCCGACCATCAGAAAATCGACATCGCCGGCCGTGAAGGCGGCGACGATGCTGCGCTTGACGCCCTTGCGCCGGCATTCGCAGTAGGCCAGATAGACCTTGGCCAGCCCGGCCAGCTTGGCATGCGCGGCGGCATCGCTGACATCCACCGTCAGCTCGCAGCTGCGGCCGTCGAGGTAGAGCGTGCCGGCCTGGAAGGCCGCGCCTTGGCGCCGGTAGAAGTCGGCGAAATTGACGAAATTGTTCAGCAGCTTGAGCAGGTCGCGCTGGTAGCGGATCAGCTTTTCCAGCTGCACCGCATGCTGGTTGTGCAGCTTTTCCTCTTCATCGTGCGCAATCAGCTCCTGCAGCCGGGCCTCGGCGCCGCCGTCGAGCAGCGCGCGCGCCTCGGCCGCCGACATGTCGCCCAGCGCCGACGCGGGATAGGCGCCGAGCCAGGCCTGGCAGGGCGCGAGCTGGGCCTGCAGCGCCTGCCACTGCGCGGCGTTGAGCGACTGCACGTCGGCACCCAGCAGCGGCACCACCACCTGGCGGTGGAAGGTCTGCATGGCCTCGCTCCAGGCCGGGTTGTGGCCCTGCACCAGCGGCAGCGCGCCGCCCGCGACGATGGGCGCCAGCGGCAGCGCGGCAATCGAGTCACTGCGGCTGCTCAGCAGGTCCTGGCCCAGCGCGGCATAGCCTTCGGCGCTGGGGCGCAGCGGCACCAGCGCCGTGGCGTCAAACGCCGCCAGGCGCGTGCGCGCGAAGAAATCCTCGATCTTGCCCTGCACGGCATTGAGCGCCTGGGCCGCGGCCATGGCTGCGTCGCGCTGCGTCAGCACACAGGCGTGGTCCAGCGCCTGCTCGTGCCAGGCCTGAACGGCGCGCACATCGGCAAAGAAGGCATCGAGCGCGGCGCGCGCCATGCCCGGTTTGCCATCGACCCCTTCGCTGCTGCCGTAGAGCTTCATGATGCGGCGCACCAGGTCGCTGAGCGCCGGTGCATCGGGCAGCGTCTCGGGGTTGATCAGGCCATCGCCATTGAACGGCATGGCATTCAACGCAGCCAGGCGCTTTTGCACTTCGGACAGCGTGAGTCCATCCTCGCCTTCGCGCCCGGCCCAGCGCAGGATGCGCTGGGCCTCGGCATGCAGCGCCGCGCCGGCCTCGGTGTCGGTGCGCAGGCTGGCGAGCTGCAGCGCATCGCTGCCGCTGGTCAGCACCTCGGGATCGCTGACCTGGGCCGCGGCCCATTCGCAGGCCTGCACCAGTTCCGGCGCGCGGATGCGGCCGTCCTTGTCATGGTCGATCAGATCCAGCGTCGCGCTGTCGAATTCAATGCCCCGCGTGGGGCAGGCCAGCGCCACCCACAAGGTCTGGTCCAGTTCGCCGATATGGGCGATATCTTCGCCGGTACGGATGGACACCTGGTCCACCCCGCCGGCACGGAAAAACTGCCATGTGTGCTGCTGCATCCGATTTCAAATTCCTGGGCCACGCCCGTTGCATTCACGGGCCGATTCCGGCCCCCACCCCGGCCGCTTGCCCGCGGCCCCGAAGCGGCAAGTGTAAAAGTCCTGCGCAAATCAATGCAAAAACAGGAGATTGGCGCTTGACGCACAGGCGGTGACCACGGGTTTCCCCCAGGATTGCTTTGCGCCTTAAGTACCAGAATCGGCACAATATTGACCGCCAAAGCACACCATGCTGACCGAGACAACCGCCGCTGCCCGCGTGCCCCAGGAAAAGCGCTATCTCCAGCTGGCCGGCCTGTTTCGCCACAAGATAGTCACGGGACAGTGGTCGGTGGGCAGCTCCATCCCCACCGTCGAGCAGCTCGAAGCGCTGCACAGCGCCTCGCGCACCACCGTGCGCATGGCGCTGGGCAGCCTGGTCAGCGAAGGCCTGCTGCGCACGCGCAAGCGCGGCGGCACCCAGGTCATGGCCACCCCCCAGCGTCCACCCTCGTTCCTGCTGCCCTCGCGCTGGAAGGATCTGGTGGTCTTCCACAGCAACACCGGCTACCGGCTGCTGGCCAGCGAGGCCTGCTGTCTGCCGGTGATTCCCGCGGGCCTGGCCAGCGTGCAGGGCGAACTGGCCCCCGCCTACCAGCGGCTGCTGGGTCTTCACTGCTGCGGCGACCGGCCGTTCTGCCTGAGCCAGATGTATGTGGAGCAAAGCCTCTATGAACGCATCGCGCCGCAGTTGCCCCAGCTGTCCGTGGTCGAAGCGCTGACGCGCGGCCCGCGCCCGCTGGCCACGGCCCGCCAGCGCCTGAGCATTGCGCCGGCCGATGAACTGATCCAGACCCACCTGGGCGTGGCGCTGGGCACGCCCTTGCTGCAGACGCTGCGCTGGGCCTGCGACCGCAAGGGCCAGATCGTGCACTGGGCGCAGCTGGGCTTTCTCAGCGAATACGCGCACATTGAAATGGATCTGCTGGCCTGAGGTGGCGCGGACGCGAGACAAGGTTACCGTCTGTGACGTTCATTGCCACAGGTTTAAGCTATCGTGCTGACAACCACCATTTTTCCAGGACTCTTCATGCTGCGTACCGCCCCCCTTCTGCTTTCCGCCACCGCCATTGCGCTGCTTGCGGGCTGCAGCAACATGAACGCCCCGTGGAGCGGCGGCCGCGCGGCTCCGGAGCGCGCGCCTGCGCCCCAGCAGATCTGCAACGCCCAGCCTGCGCAGAGCTTCGTCGGCCGCACCAACACTTCGGCCAACCTGGAACAGGCGCGCCAGCGCTCGGGCGCCGCCATGGCCCGCGTGCTGCATCCGGGCCAGATGACGACCAAGGAATTCAATGCCGAGCGCTTGAACCTCGAAGTGGATGCCACCGGCCGCATTCTGGCTGTGCGCTGCGGGTGAATGTAGCCCCCACGCTTGCTCGGCTGACGCCGTAGCCGCTGCCCCCCAGGGGGGCCGTCCCCGGCTTGGGGCGGCCCGGCGCCGGGGGTGACCCCCACGCTTGCTCGGCTGACGCCGTAGCCGCTGCCCCCCAGGGGGGCCGTCCCCGGCTTGGGGCGGCCCGGCGCCGGGGGTGACCCCCACGCTTGCTCGGCTGACGCCGTAGCCGCTGCCCCTATGCGGGCCACCCCCAGGGGGGCCGTCCCCGGCTTGGGGCGGCCCGGCGCCGGGGGCCATGGTCGCTTGCGTGAGGGCAGGCAGTTCATGGCTGGACCGGGCCCACCTCAATCCCCCAGAAACAGCTCCTGCAGATCGCTGAGGAAATCAAACCCCAGCTCGGTCGGCGTCACCCGCCCCTGGGCGCGCGTGATCAACCCCTTGCGCTCGGCCGTCTCCAGCCCCTTGGCAATGGCGCTCAGCGGCAGCCCGGTGCGCTCCATGTACTGCTGCAGCGTAAAGCCTTCGCGCAGGCGCAGCGCGTTGAGCATGTACTCGAATGGCAGCTCCGAGCGCTTGACCTCGTTGTCCTGCGCCAGCGCATGGCCGGCCAGGGCCTGGTCCATATAGCGTGCCGGATCGCGAAACCGCACCTGGCGCACGACGCGGTGGGCAAAGCTCAGCTTGCTGTGCGCGCCCGCGCCAATGCCCAGATAGTCGCCGAACTGCCAGTAATTGGTGTTGTGGAAGCACGCATGGCCGGGCTGGGCATAGGCCGAGATCTCGTAGCGCTGCATGCCCGCGCCTGCCGTGGTCTCGCTGATGCGGTCCAGCATCGCATACGCCGTGTCGTCCTCGGGAATGGCCGGCGGGAACTTGGCGAAATAGGTGTTGGGCTCGATGGTCAGGTGATAGATCGAGATATGCGGCGGCTTGAATGACAGCGCCGTCTGCAGATCGCGATCCAGGTCCTCGAGGGTCTGGCCGGGCAGCGCATACATGATGTCGAGATTGAAGGTCTCGAACGCCCCGGCGGCCTCGGCCACGGCGGCGCGCGCCTGGTCGCCGTCATGCACGCGCCCGAGCGCGCGCAGGAAGCGGTCGTCAAAGCTCTGCACGCCTATCGACAGGCGCGTCACGCCCGCATCCCTGTAGGCGCGAAAGCGGCCTTTCTCGAACGTTCCCGGGTTGGCTTCCAGCGTGATCTCGCAGTCGGGCTCCATGCGCACGCGTGCGCGCACTGCGGCAATGAGCCGGTCGATGGCCGCAGGCGAAAACAGGCTGGGCGTGCCGCCCCCCATGAAGATGCTGTGCACCGTGCGGCCCCAGATCAAAGGCAGCGCGGCTTCGAGATCGGCAATCAGCGCATCGATATAGCGCTGCTCGGGCAGGCCGGAGCGGGCATCGCCATTGCGCCACTCATGCGAATTGAAATCGCAATACGGGCATTTCTTCAGGCACCAAGGCAGGTGGATGTACAGCGACAGCGGCGGCAGGCTGCCCAGCTGCAGCGTGCCCGGGCGCATGTAGTGCTGGATATCGCGCTGCACTGCCGGGCCGCTGTCGGCGCCCGAGGCCACGGGTTCGATGGGAATCATCATGGCATCCAGCGTTCACGCACCAGCGCCAGCATCTGCTGCGTGGCACGGCCGCGGTGGCTGTGCGCATGCTTGAGCGCGGGTTCCATCTCGGCAAAGGTCTGGCCCAGCTCGGGCAGATAGAGCACCGGGTCGAAGCCAAAGCCATTGCTGCCACGCGGCTCGGACGCGATCAGCGCCTGCACGCGGCCCACGGCAATCAGTGGCTCGGGGTCCTGCGCGCTGCGCACGCCGACCAGGGTGCTGACCATGGCGGCGCGGCGGTTGGCTACGCCCTGCAGCTGCTCGAGCAGCGCACGCACATTGTTGGCGTCGCTTTTCTCGTAGCCGAACTGCGTGCAGTAATAAGCGGTATCCACGCCCGGCAGGCCGCCGAAATGATCGACGCACATGCCGGCATCGTCGGCAATGGCCGGCAGGCCGGTGCGCTCGGCGGCAAAGCGCGCCTTGCTCAAGGCGTTCTCGACAAAGGTGCAATGCGGCTCGGGCGCCTCGCCTTCGAACAGGTCACCCTGGCAGACGAGTTCCACGCCCAGCGGGGCAAACATGGCTTGCAGTTCGGCAAGCTTGCCGCGGTTGTTGGAGGCTAGGACAATTTTCATGGCTTCAATGGGAGGCCGCGCCAGGCGCGCCTTCGTGGGCAACAGGGGGTCAGTGCCGGCGCTCGCTTGGGCGGCGAATGGCGGCGTTGATTTCGGCAATCGTGCGTTCTATGGCCGCCTCGCTGAGTTCGTCCTCGGGCGCGGCCGGCTCAGGCGCGGCCGGCACAGGCGCCCCCGGCAGATCGAACCGCAGCGGCGACTGGAACAGCTCGCTTCCAAGCGCATCGGTGAAAAAGTCCTCCGGCGCAGTGGCCACGCTCGGCATTTCCCATTCCAGCGCAATCGCGGTGACATTGTCGCTGTTTGCGCCCGCGCGCTGCAGCGCGGTCGCCACCAGCCGTGGCACGCCAAGGGATACTGGGTCGTGCGCCAGCACCTGCAGCAGTTCGGCGTCGCTGACCGGGTCCCACAAGCCGTCAGAGCACAGCAGCAGCCGGTCGCCCACATCCAGCCGATGCGGTCCGGCCTGGTCGAATAGCGGCGCCGTCGGCGCCCCCAGGCAGGTGAACAGCAGGTTGCGGTTGGCCTGCGCCTGCGGCTGCTCTGCACGCTCGGCCATCTCGCGAAACGAATGGTCGCGGGTGCGCGCCAGCAGCGTGCCCTCGCGCATCAGATACAGGCGGGAATCGCCGCAATGGATCCAGTGGAGCTGCTCGCGCTGCAGCAGTGCTGCGACCAGCGTGGTGCGCGGGGCCTCGACCATGTGGAGCTGCCGGGCATGGCGCAGTATCTGCTGATGGGCGTGCAGCAAGGCCTCGGCCAGAAAAGCCGGGGCATCGGCGATCTGCGGCGTGGCGCGGGCCTGGAACAGCGCAAAGATGCTTTGCAGTGCAATCTGCGCCGCGACATGCCCATCGGCATGCCCGCCCATGCCATCGGCCAACAGTACCAGACAGGCTTCGCGCGCGCAGCAGTAGCCCATGCGGTCTTCATTGCGCTCGCGCCCACCCCGCCGGCTCAGCTGGAATACCGAGAGTTTCACGGGGCTGGTGGCGCGTCGCGCGCCCCGCTGATCTTGCGCACGCTCTTGCGCGTGTCGCTGACCAGCGCGCCGATCTGCAGGCGCATCTTCTCGGCCATGCTCAGGCGCGTATGGCGGCGCTCGCCTTCGCGGCCCAGCTCCTTTTGCAGCGCGAACACCGACTGCGGCCGCGACAGCGGATCGGGCGCCATGCACCACGCGACGACCTCGATCAGCTTGTCCGAATACACGCCGCGCAGCTTGGCCAGGGACTGGTCCAGCCTGTCCTTTTCCTGGCGCTGCGGTGCGGCATGCGGGGGCGCGCCCTGCATGCAGGCGTAGATGCAGGCGCCGATCGCATAGATGTCGGTCCACGGCCCCATGGCCTCGCCGCGGCGGTACATCTCGGGCGCGGCAAAGCCGGGCGTGTACATCGGCCGGATGAAACTGCCCTCCTTGGACAGCACCTCGCGCGCCGCGCCAAAGTCGATCAGCACCGCGCGGTCGTCATCGGTGATGAAAATGTTGGCCGGCTTGATGTCCAGGTGCAGCATCTTGTGCTGGTGCACGATGCGCAGACCGCGCAGCACCTCGTCGAACAGCGAGCGGATGGTGGACTCGCGCAGCACCTTGTCGGTCTGGATGCCACGCGCCGTGAGAATGAATTCCTGCAGGTTCGCACCCTCGAGGTAATTCATGACCATGTAGACGGTCTCGTTCTCGCGGAAGAAATTGAGCACGCTGACCACCGACGGGTGCGACAGCTGGGCCAGCGAGCGGCCTTCCTCGAAAAAGCTTTTCAGGCCCAGCCGGTAGAGCGACAGCTTCTCGGGCAGCACGCGCGGCAGGCGTTCGCCAGGCTCGCGCAGGGCCAGCGACGCGGGCAGGTATTCCTTGATCGCAACCTGCTGGCCGGCACTGTCCAGCGCCAGGTAGACCACGCCAAATCCCCCGGCAGCCAGGCGCCGCACAATGCGGTAGCCGCCTATCACGCTATCGGTCGCAAGGGGAGCAGGCTTGTTCTTGGAAGACATTTTTTACGGGTAAACCTCGTGAATGGGGCGGAACCCGGATAATCGACGGATTGCAAGCAACCATCAAAAGTCCAATGTCAGTTTACAGCATGACCGGATACGCCAGCGCCCAGCACGGCGCGTCTGCCGAGGGTGCTGAAGCGCCCATCGGCAACCGGCGACTCGGTCTGGAAATCCGTTCGGTCAACAGCCGCTTTCTCGACCTGTCGTTCCGCCTGCCCGACGAACTGCGCGTACATGAGCCGGCGCTGCGCACCCTGCTCACGGCCCGCCTCAAGCGCGGCAAGGTCGAGGTGCGCGCCGCGATCGAAGCCGATGGCAGCGGCGCCCTGGCCCAGCCTTCGCCCCAGCAGCTGCAGCGCCTGGTGTCCGCCCAGGACACCATCCAGGCCTGGCTGCCGAATGCCCGGCCTCTGAGCGTGTCGGATGCGCTGCGTCTGTGCAGCGCGGGCGATGGCGACCGCGGCCAGGACTGGAGCAGCGTGCTGCCGGAACTCGCCAAGCAGGCCCTGGAATCCCTGGTCCAGGCCCGCGCCCGCGAAGGCAAGCGCCTGGCCGACATGCTGCACGACCGGCTGCAGCAGCTGCGCGCGCTGGCCCAGACCGCCACGCCGCTGGTTCCGCAACTGGTCGAGCAGCAGCGCCAGCGCTTTGTCGAGCGCTGGAAGGATGCGATGGCACTGGCCGAAGGCTCGGTTGCACCCGAAGCCGCGCAAGACCGTGCGCTGACCGAAGCCACGGCCTTTGCGATCCGCATCGACGTGGCCGAGGAAGTCACGCGCCTGGATTCGCACCTCGAGGAAATCGAGCGCCTGCTCAACAAGGGCGGCGAAATCGGCAAGCGCCTGGATTTCCTGATCCAGGAACTGCACCGCGAGGCCAATACACTGGGCTCCAAGTCCGCGGCGCTGGAGCTGACCCGCATCAGCGTCGATATGAAAGTCCTGATCGAGCAGATGCGCGAGCAGGTGCAGAACATCGAATAAACCACCATTCCACAGGGCGCGCAAGCGCCCTTTTTGCAAGACGTCGACCAACCCGGCGCACCGATCCGCTTATGCAACATCCCGGAAATCTCTTTGTCGTCGCCGCCCCCAGTGGGGCCGGCAAATCCAGCCTGGTCAAGGCGCTGCGCGAGCTGGACGCCCATGTCTCGCCCTCGGTCTCGCACACCACGCGCGCCCCGCGTGGCCAGGAAAAGCATGGCCGCGAATACTTCTTTGCCTCCGAGCAGGAATTCGACGCCATGGTCGCCAACCAGGCCTTCCTCGAATGGGCCAATGTCCATGGCAAGCGCTATGGCACGTCCAAGCGCGCGCTTGCCGATCGCCTGGCCGGCGGCGCCGACGTGCTGCTGGAAATCGACTACCAGGGCGCGCTGCAGGTCAAGAAGGCCTTTCCCGAAGCAGTGCTGATCTTCATCCTGCCGCCGAGCTGGGAAGAGCTGCGCGCGCGCCTGGAAAACCGCGGCGAGGACGCCCCTGAAGTCATCGAATTGCGCCTCAAGAACGCTTCCGAGGAAATGGCCCAGGTGCAAAAGTTCGACTTCGTTATAATCAACGAGTTGTTCGAGACTGCGCTTTTCGATCTGAAAGCGATCATTCACGCCCAGCGACTCAAGTATGCGGCCCAGCGAAGTGCGCGGTCCGATACCTTCGAGTCGCTCAATATCACCTGAATTTCCCCTGGAGTATCCTGATGGCACGCATCACCGTTGAAGATTGCCTGGAGCAAATCCCCAACCGCTTCCAACTGGTTCTGGCCGCCACCTACCGTGCGCGCATGCTGAGCCAAGGCCACACGGCCAAGATTGAAAGCAAGAACAAGCCCGCCGTCACCGCGCTGCGCGAAATCGCTGCCGGCAAGGTCGGGCTGGAAATGCTCAAGAAGGTTCCGGGCTGACCGGGACACGCCAGCTTGGCAAGCCTGAAGTGCTTGCCCAAATGGCAAGAGAGGCACCGCTTTGCGGTGCTTTTTTTTGTGCAATAGCAAACCCATCAGAGAGCGCGCTACATTAAAGGTATGAAAGCGGTCCAGCCCCAGCCACCTGTCCTCGACGATTCTGCCCCTGTCACTGCCCCGGCACCAGAGAGCCAGGAGAGCGCACGCGCGGCTTCTGCCACTGCCGTGTCACGGGCCGCGTTTGCCGCGCTGCTCGACAACCTGGGCTATCTGGACAGCGAAAGCATAGAACAGGTGCGCCAGGCCTATCTGTTTGCCGACCGGGCGCACACTGGCCAGTGGCGCAGCAGCGGCGACCCCTACATCACCCATCCGATTGCCGTGACCTCGCTGTGCGCGTCGTGGAAGCTCGATGCGCCCGCGCTGATGGCAGCGCTGATGCATGACGCGATGGAAGACTGCGGCGTCACCAAAGGCGATCTGACCGCGCGTTTCGGCGCCTCCGTGGCCGAGCTGGTGGACGGGCTGACCAAGCTCGACAAGCTGCAGTTCAACACCCGCGAGGAAAACCAGGCCGAGTCGTTTCGCAAGATGCTGCTGGCCATGGCGCGCGATGTGCGCGTCATCCTCATCAAGCTCGCCGACCGCACGCACAACATGCGCACGCTGTCCGACATGCCGCGCAGCAAGTGGGGCCGCATTGCCTCCGAGACGCTGGAGATCTACGCGCCCATTGCCCACCGCCTGGGCCTGAACCAGACCTACCGCGAACTGCAGGACCTGTCGTTTCGCCATCTGCACCCCTGGCGCTATTCGACGCTGTCCAAGGCAATTGCCAAGTCGCGCACGCGCCGCCGCGACCTGGTGCAGCGCGTGCAGACCGAAGTCGATGCGCAGTTTGCCCACCAGGGCCTGCATGCGCGGCTCGCGGGCCGCGAAAGCACGCTGTACTCGCTGTACCAGCGCATGGAGCGCAACAACCAGAGCTTTGCCAAGGTCACCGACATCTACGGCTTTCGCGTGATCGTGCCTTCGGTCACCGAATGCTATACGGCGCTGGGCGTGCTGCACCAGCTCTACAAGCCCGTGCCCGGCAAGTTCAAGGACCATATCGCGATCCCCAAGAACAACGGCTACCAGTCGCTGCACACCACGCTGGTCGGCCCCTCGGGCGTGAGCATTGAATTCCAGATGCGCACCGAAGAGATGCACATCGTGGCCGAGGCCGGCGTGGCCGCGCACTGGCTGCACCAGGCGCAGCAGCGCCCGGGCGACGCCGAGCGCATGAGCACCCAGTGGCTGCAGTCGCTGCTCGACATCCAGAACGAGACGCGCGATGCCACCGAGTTCTGGGACCACGTCAAGGTCGACCTGTTCCCCGACGCGGTCTATGTGTTCACGCCCAAGAGCGAGATCATGGCCATGCCGCGCGGCGCGACCGTGGTCGACTTCGCCTACGCCATCCACAGCAAGATCGGCAACCACGCCACGGCCGCGCGCATCAACAACGAAGATGTGCCGCTGCGCACCGAGCTCAAGAGCGGCGATGTGATCGAGATCATCACCGCCGAGAACGCCCGCCCCAACCCGGCCTGGCTGGGCTTCGTGAAGACCGCGCGCGCGCGCTCCAAGATTCGCCACCACCTCAAGACCTCGTCGCAAAACGAGTCCGCGAGCCTGGGTGAAAAGCTGCTGTCGCAGGCGCTGCGCGCCGAAGGCATAGAGCATCTGCCGCCGCAGGACGACGCCAACCAGCCGCTGTGGGATCAGCTGCTACAGGACACGGGCAACCGCAGCCGCGGCGAACTGCTGACCGACATCGGCATGGGCCGGCGCATTGCCAGCATGGTCGCGGCACGCATCATGGTGCTGCTGGGCGTGCATGGCCAGCGGCCCAACGCCGTGCTGCTGAGCCAGGAGCGCTACACCCCCCAGGACAGGATCTCCCAGGGCACGGTGACCCTCGACAGCAGCAGCAATGCCTCGATCCGCTTTGCCCACTGCTGCCGCCCCGTGCCCGGCGACCCGGTGCTCGGCTACCTGGGCCGCGGCGAAGGCCTCATGGTCCACCACGCGGGCTGCGCCATCGTCAAACGCCTGTACGAGAAAGACGCCGAGCGCTTCATCTCGGTTGAATGGGCCGAAGGCCTGAACCAGCTGTTTGACAGCGGCATCCTGGTCACGGTGAAGAACGGCAAGGGCGTGCTGGCACGCGTGGCCTCCGAACTGACCGATGCCGAAGTCGACATCCAGCACCTGGAAATGGTCGATGAGGCGCCCATGGGCACGACCGATCTGCGCTTCGTGGTCTCGGTCAAGAACCAGCAGCAGGTGGAAGCCGCGCTGCGCAACCTGCGCCGCGCGCCGGTGGTCATCAAGGCCCGGCGCATCATGCCGAGTATCGAGTAACACCCCCTGAGCCGCTACGCGGCTTCCCCTGAACAAGGGACGCAAGCGGGCGCCCCCCTTAGTGCGCAGTGGACTAGGCTGCGCTTGCTCGCTGCCCCCTTCCTGGGCCGCGCCAGCGGCCTAAGCTGCGAGCGATACCAGAATTCCGAAGCCGCCTCAGCGATTTCACGATCGACTAGGTCCGGCGTCGGGATACCGCACCTCCACCACCTCCAGCATGCGCACGCCGCCCGGGGTCTGCAGCGCCACCTCGTCGCCCACACGCGCTTTGAGCAAGGCCCGGGCCACGGGGGAGATCCAGCTGACCTGGCCTTGGGCGCTGTTGGCCTCGTCGATGCCCATGATGGTCACGCTGCGCTCCTCGTCGCCGTCCTCGACATAGGTCACGGTGGCGCCAAAGAACACCTGCTCGCTGCCGGCATGCACCGAGGGATCGACAACCTCGGCGATTTCCAGGCGCTTGGTCAGGAAACGGATGCGCCGGTCGATCTCGCGCAGGCGTTTCTTGCCGTACAGATAGTCGCCGTTCTCCGAGCGGTCGCCATTGCTCGCCGCCCAATGCACGATGTCGACGATCTGCGGCCGCTCGGTATCGATCAGCGCAAACAGCTCATCGCGCAGCCGCTGGTAGCCCTGAGGGGTGATGTAGTTCTTGCTGCCCGCGGGAATCGGCGGCAGCGCGCCCAATTCGTCATCGTCGTCGCCATCGGATTCTTTGGTGAAAGCCTTGTTCATACACCGATCTTCACCCAAAGTGCGCCCGGAAAAACGAAAAAGCCCCAGAACCTTTCAGTTCTGGGGCTTGTCGTTTGGTGCGGCTGGCAGGAATCGAACCCACGACCCCTTGGTTCGTAGCCAAGTACTCTATCCAGCTGAGCTACAGCCGCTAAGCTATCGATTATAGCGTGGAAAATTTGGCTTCAGCAAAAACCCCTGAATTATTTTCTTGCGCCATGTACCGCCACAGGTGGCAAGGAGAGAGGATCCCGGCCTACGCCGCTTCATAGTTATTTCATAATAATTCTATACACCAATAGGAAATAAACATGACTCGACGTTTTATTGCCGACCTGCTGCTGGTCACCGCCTTGCTCGCGGCCGCACTGTGCGTGGCCCGGGGATTCCTGCTCTCATCGACCGCCTCATTTCTGGGTGCCTGGGCATTGGTGCTCTGCGGCGTCGTGATCTGGCTGCTGTTTCGGCGCGAGCCAGAGGAGCCATTGCTGGAAATGGACGACACGCTGCTGTAACCATGCCAGGCACGCAATCGTCTCTGCCCTGCCGGCAGACCAGCGCCCATTCTTTGCCACCAGCAACGAAAAAGCCTCAGAACATTTCTGTTCTGAGGCTCGTCGTTTGGTGCGGCTGGCAGGAATCGAACCCACGACCCCTTGGTTCGTAGCCAAGTACTCTATCCAGCTGAGCTACAGCCGCATTGGCGGAGAGGGTGGGATTCGAACCCACGGTACCTTGCGGTACGCCTGATTTCGAGTCAGGTACATTCGACCACTCTGCCACCTCTCCTGTGGTGAAGCATCTATTGTAGCACTGTTTTTCAGGGCTTCAGCAAAGTTTTTCCGCCCATATAGGATTGCAGCACTTCGGGCACGGTCACCGAGCCGTCGGCATTCTGGTAGTTCTCAAGCACGGCCACCAGGCAGCGGCCCACGGCCAGGCCCGATCCGTTCAAGGTGTGCAGCAGTTCGTTCTTGCCCTGGGCATTCTTGAAGCGCGCCTGCAGGCGGCGCGACTGGAAGGCTTCGCAGTTGGAGACCGAGCTGATCTCGCGATAGTTGCTCTGGCCGGGCAGCCAGACCTCGAGGTCATAGGTCTTGGCCGCGCCAAAGCCCATGTCGCCGGTGCACAGGCTCATCACGCGGTAGGGCAGGCCCAGCTTCTGCAGCACGGCTTCGGCATGGCCTGTCATTTCCTCCAGCGCTTCGTAGCTCTTTTCGGGATGCACGATCTGCACCATCTCGACCTTGTCGAACTGGTGCTGGCGGATCATGCCGCGCGTGTCGCGGCCGTAGCTGCCGGCTTCCGAGCGAAAGCACGGGCTGTGGGCCGTGAGCTTGATCGGCAGGTCGGCTTCGGCCACGACCTGGTCGCGCACGAAGTTGGTCAGCGGCACTTCTGCCGTGGGAATCAGGTACAGCGCCGCATGGTCGGGCACGGGCTCGCCGTCCTGGCCGCCCTTCTTGGCCGCAAACAGATCGCCTTCGAACTTGGGCAGCTGGCCCGTGCCCTTGAGCGAGTCGGCGTTCACCGCGTAGGGCACATAGCATTCGGTGTAGCCGTGCTCTTCGGTCTGCAGGTCGATCATGAACTGCGCCAGCGCGCGGTGCAGGCGCGCGATCGGGCCCTTCATCACGGTGAAGCGCGAGCCCGAGAGCTTGACGCCCATGTCGAAGTCCAGGCCCAGCGGCGTGCCGACGTCGACATGGTCCTTGGCTTCGAAGTCGAACGTCTTGGGCGTACCCCAGCGGCGCACTTCCACGTTGCCCGACTCGTCGCTGCCCACGGGCACGCTTTCGTGCGGCATGTTGGGCACGGCCAGCAGCATGGTCTGCAGTTCGCCCTGGATCTGCTCCAGGCGCACCGACGAGGTTTCAAATTCGGTCTTGATGGCCGCGACCTGGGCCTTGACGGCTTCGGCACCGTCCTTGTCGCCCTTGCCCATCAGCATGCCGACCTGCTTGGACAGCTGGTTGCGCTGGGCTTGCAGTTCCTCGGTGCGCGTTTGCAGTTGCTTGCGCTCGGACTCGAGAGACTGGAAGACCTCCACGTTCAGGAAAGCCTGGGGCTTTTTACGGGTTTCCAGCCGCGCGATGGCGGAGTCGAGGTCTTTGCGAAGGAGGAGGATGTCTAGCATAGACGGCAATTCTAGTGGCCCCCGGACAAGACCACAGAAATGCCGCCAGAGACTGGCCTCGGCCAGGTGTCCGGCAGCGCCAGGTCGTGTCAAGATCGCAGGCCACACGCCTTCCAACCGATCACTGCTTTTCAGCGCGAGAGCCCACTATGTTCTATGTTCTAGGCCCGGACGGCCCGATCTACCGCGGCGGCCCGGCGCAGCTCGGTCAGGTCGCGCCCGTACGCCGGGTGCAACGCCCCCAGGCACTGCGCACGCGCAGCGCCGATGTCGAATTTTCCGCCGATACGCCAGTTGTGGCGGATACCGTGCCCGCCTTGCCGCGCGCGGCGCAGGAAGCCGTCGATGCCTACGCAGCCACTGAGAAAGGCCCGCAGCTCGAGCGCCAGCCGCTGGAGCTGGTGCGCGATGTCATGACACATGACGCGCTCACCGTGCCGGCCGGCATGCGCGTCAACGATGCCTGGCAGATCCTGGCCGAACACCGCGTGGCACAGGCTCCCGTGCTCAACGCCCAGGGCCGCGTCGTGGGCCTGCTGCTGCGCGCCGACATGGCGCCGCTCGACCTGCTGCCCACCCCGGGCGCGGTGCAGGAAGCAATTGATCTTGCCAGGCGCCCGGTGCAGGCCGTGATGATCAGCCCCGTGCCCGCGGTGGCGGCCGATACTGCGCTGCGCCGGCTAGCGGGCGTGCTGCTCGACACCGGGCTGCCGGGCCTGCCCGTGACCGACGAGCTGGGCCAGCTCGCGGGTTTTGTCTCGCGCACCGACATACTGCGCGCCGTGGCAGCCGACCCGCCGCTCGATCTTTGGAGCTGAAGCCGGGCACGCAGCCCGGCTGCGATCTCAGTGGCCGGGGCCCAGCTCGGGCGCCTTGCGCACTTCGATCTCCAGGCCGGTGGCGGCATCTATCTTGAGGCCCTTGGGCAGCGGGAACTTCACGGTTTCCTCGATGCCGTTCATGCTGCGCACCGAGGTCGCCCCCAGCGCCTTGATGCGATCTATGACCTCGCGCACCAGCACTTCGGGCGCCGAAGCGCCGGCCGTGAGGCCTACGCGTGCCACGCCGTCAAACCAGGCGGGCTGCAGCTCATCGGCGTTGTCGACCATATAGGCCCGGGTACCCAGGCGCGCCGCGAGTTCGCGCAGGCGGTTGCTGTTGGAGCTCGTGGGGCTGCCGACAACAATCACCACGTCGACCTGCGGGCTCAGCACCTTGACCGCGTCCTGGCGGTTCTGCGTGGCGTAGCAGATGTCCTGCTGCTTGGGCACGCGCACCTGCGGAAAGCGTGTGCGCACCGCGGCCATGATGGCTGCGGCATCGTCGACGCTGAGCGTGGTCTGCGTGACCACGGCCAGCAGTTCGGTCTGTGCGGGCTGGACCGTGGCGACGTCCTCGACCTCCTCGACCAGATGGATGCCGTGGTCGAGCTGGCCCATCGTGCCTTCGACTTCGGGATGTCCCTTGTGGCCGATCATGATGAACTCGTAGCCTTCCTTGGCAAGCTTGGCGACCTCGACATGCACCTTGCTGACCAGCGGGCAGGTCGCGTCGAAAATCTGGAAGCCCCGGCGTTTGGCTTCCTGCTGCACGGCCTGGCTCACGCCATGGGCGGAAAACACCAGCGTCGCACCCGGCGGCACGTCGTCGAGTTCCTCGATGAAGATCGCCCCGCGGGTCTTGAGGTCGTTGACCACGAAGGTGTTGTGCACGATCTCATGGCGCACGTAGATGGGCGCGCCGAACTTGGCAATGGCCCGCTCGACGATCTCGATTGCCCGGTCTACGCCAGCACAAAAGCCGCGCGGCTCGGCAAGAACGATTTCCTGGGGCTTGTTCATGGCTCAGAGCACCCCGATGATCTGCACCTCGAAGGTGACGGGCTGGCCGGCCAGCGGGTGGTTGAAGTCAAACAGCACCGCGCCGTCCTCGCGCACGCGCACCACGGCGCCGGCATAGCTGCCCAGACCGTCGGGGGTGGGAAACTGCACCACGTCGCCGGCGGTGTACTTCTCATACGGGTCGCCAAGCTCGTTCATCAGCTTGCGCGCCACCCACTGCTGCATGTCCGCATTGCGCTCGCCAAAGGCTTCGCCCGCGGGCAGCTCGAACGTGGTGCGCACGCCCTCTTCCAGGCCGATCAGGCGCTGCTCCACGGCCGGCGACAGCTCGCCCGCACCCAGCGACAGCGTCGCGGGTTTCTCGCCAAAGGTGTTGATCACATCGCCTGCGGGGCCGGCCAGGCGGTAATGCAGGGTCAGAAACGATCCGGCCTGCACCGTGGGTACGGCAGCCTGCGAAGCCAAAGTGGGTTGTGCGCTAGATGTCATGAGAGTCCCGATAAACTGGGGTCTATTGTAGAAACCCGGCCATGTCCCCACGCGGCGGCTTGCAGATGCCCCTGGACAGCGCTGCGCGCGGCGGCCAGGCAGGAGTTGCGCCATGCCTTTGAAGGACCTGCCGCGCGAAGCCCAGCCGCGCGAGAAATTGCTGGCGCGCGGCCCGCAGGCGCTGGCCGACGCCGAGCTGCTGGCCATTGTGCTGCGCACCGGCATCCAGGGCAAAGGCGTGCTGCAGCTGGCGCAGGAGCTGCTTGACGCGCCGGCCAGGGACGCCAGCGGCGCCCGGAGCGGAGGTTTCGGCGGCATGGCCGGCCTGCTGCAGGCCGGCCCCGAGGAACTGGCGCGCATCAAGGGCCTGGGCCCGGCCAAGCGGGCCCAACTGCTGGCCGTTCTGGAGCTCGCACGGCGCGCGCTGGCGCAGCGCCTGCGCGAACGCACGGTGTTCGACAGCCCGCAGGCCGTGACCCAATACCTGCAGCTGCAGCTCGCGGCCAAGCCCCATGAAGTCTTTGCGGTGCTGTTTCTGGACCACCAGCACCGGCTGATCGCGATGGAGGAAATGTTCCGCGGCACGCTGGCGCAGACCAGCGTCTACCCCAGGGAAGTCGTGCTGCACGCGCTGCGCCACGGCGCCGCGGCGGTGGTGCTGGCGCACAACCACCCCAGCGGCGGCGTTCAGGCCAGCCCCGCCGACATCGCCCTGACCGAGATCCTGCGCAGCGCGCTGGCGCTGGTCGATGTGCGCGTGCTGGACCACATCATCGTTGCCCCCGGCGCGGGAATGTCGATGGCGCAACAGGGCCTGCTGTGACAGCCTGAGGGCAAAAGCAGCGTGGTTCGCAGGGTATGAGCGGGCTTGCGCCAGCGCTTGCCCATATTCGGATAAAAACGCCGCATGCGCGTGAAATCCCTCCAAGACCTGCAACCGGTACGCAAAGCCCTGGCGGCGGCGGCCCGGCAGGCCGCGCTGTTGGCCGAGGAGCAGCGGCGCATTGCGCTGCGCCCGGCCACCGACCGCGCGCTGTTCCTGCAGGCCATAGGCGCGGTGCTGCCGCTGCGCCACGCGGCCAACCGGCTCACGCCCCTGCCCGGCAACGTGCTGCCCGTGCCGCAGCAACGCCTGCTGGACGAGCAGGCGGTGCTGCGCGAAGCCATCAGCGACGAGTTCGATGTCAGCACGCTGCTGCTGACCGACGACCAGCTGAGCTACCTGCGCCCGGGCATGGGCCAGGATGTGACCCACAGGCTGCGCGCCGGCCACTGGAGCATCCAGCGCCAGCTTGACCTGCACGGCCTGCGCACCGACGAGGCGCGCGAGGCACTGGGAGAGTTCATTCGCCACGCCCAGCGCGACGGCGCGCGCTGCGTGCGCGTGGTCCACGGCAAGGGGCTGGGCTCGCCCGGGCGCATGCCCGTGCTCAAGGGCCGGGTGCACAGCTGGCTGGTGCAAAAGCAGGAAGTGCTGGCCTTTGTACAGGCGCGTCCGGTCGACGGCGGCGCGGGCGCGCTGGTCGTGCTGCTGCAGCCCCATGCGCCGCGCCACGGCGGCAGGTAGCGCCCGGCGCGGCGGCGCCCGGCCCTTCAACGCGGCATGCGTGCCAGGGGCATGGGCGGCATGGGCCGTCCATAGATGCGCCGCACCCGGTCGGCAAGCGCCGGATGGGTCGCCAGGCGCTCGGCCCAGCGGCTGCTGTTTTCCACATCGACCAGCAGCATGTGCTGTACCGCATGGTGGTCAAGCGCGTACTGGCCGCGGCGCGCATCGTAGCCCGCGTCCTGGCGCTGGCCCAAGACCTTGCGCAGCACGCCGCCCAGGCCGTCCTTGCTGCGCGTCCACTGCACGGCGCGCGCATCGGCCAGGTATTCGCGCTGGCGCGAGACCGCGGCCTTGAGCCAGCGCCCCGCGAGCCAGCCCGCAAAGCCCGCGGCCTTGATCACCGAGCCAAACCACCACATCGCGCCGCCGCGCTCGCACATGCTTTCGCCCAGTTGGTAGACCAGCTCCAGACCGTAGACCATGCCCGCAAGCTGCATCTTGAGCCGGGTATCGCCCTCGTGCAGATGGCTCAGCTCATGCGCCACCATGCCCTGGAGCTCCTCGCGGCTCAGATGGTCCAGCGCGCCCTGGGTCACGGCAATGATGGCGTCTTCCTCGTCCCAGCCGGCCGCAAATGCATTGATCGCATCGGTGCGCGGCAGCACCATTGCCTGGGGCGCAACCATGTGCGCGGCAATGCACAGTTCCTGCACCACGTTGGCAAACGTCTGCTCGGCCAGGCTGCGCTCGGCACGCACTTCACGCGCGCCTATGCGCTGCGCCAGGCGCAGGCCGCCGGCGCGCAGCTGGTCGGTTTCCACCCACCAGCCGCCCAGCACCAGGAACAAGGTCATGCCGATGTTCACGGCCGCAAAGCCCGCGGGAAACGGCAGATGGCCGCCCAGCATCCACGACAGCGCCAGCCAGGCCAGCACCAGCCCGCCATGGACGGCGGCGACCAGCACCAGCACGGCCAGCGCAAAACCCCAGAGCAGGCGCGCGGTCGCGCTGCGCGCCTGCTCCTGATGGCGCCAGAACTTCATGCCTGATTCGATCCGCGCCGGTCAGAACCGCAGTTGCGGCACGGCGCGCTCGGCATCGCTGGTGGTTGACTCGAGCATTGCGGCCTCGCCAAAACCCAGGCCGCGCGCCAGCAGCACTTCGGGAAACTGGCTTGCATGGTTGTTGAATTCCAGCACCTGGTCGTTATAGGCCTGGCGCGCAAAGCCAATGCGGTTTTCGGTGCTGGTGATTTCCTCGCTCAGCCGCAGCATGTGGGCGTCGGCCTTGAGTGCCGGGTAGGCTTCGCTGAGCACCATCAGCCGGCCCAGCTGCGCGCCCAGCGCCGATTCGGCCTGCGACAGCAGGCCGATGGCCGCCGCGTCCGCAGGCTGCGCGCGCGCCTTGTCCGCGGCGCTGCTGGCCGCGCCGCGCGCGCGGATCACGGCTTCAAGCGTGCTGGCTTCATGGGCCATGTAGCCGCGCGCCACTTCGACCAGATTGGGCACCAGATCGTGGCGGCGCTTGAGCTGCACATCGATCTGCCCGAATGCATTGGCAATGCGGTTGCGCGCCACCACCAGACGGTTGTATGCCACCACCGCCCAGCACAACGCCAACACTGCCAACGCCAGAACTGCCCAGCCGAAAACGCCCATAAACACTCCAGCACGAAAGAATAAATGTTATCCATCGTAACTGAGCGGTGGTTGCCCTGCCAAACCCGCAGCCGCGGCGCAACCGCCGCATGCGAAAGCGTCGCGCAGCGTTGCAAAACCCCGAAAAACCAAGTGATTATTTTCCCATGACGTCGTCCATTGCGACCCTCTTCCCGGCAACAAGAGCATGCGGGCGCCTACCCGCAAGAAACCACTGCCGCATTCAAATCATTGCACTCCCAATGCGGAGCAGTCTGGAAAGGAGGCATCCGGATTATAGAAAGCGTCTTCCTTGAACCAAAAATCGAGAGGAAATCTTTATGAACACGGTATCCGAACAAATTTCCGAATTGTCGACCGCTACCTATCCCCCGGGGCTGGGAGAATATCAGCATGAAGGAGTGATAAAGAAATTCCGGGACGAGTGGCATGTCGATGAAAATGAAGCACTGGACATTTTTTCTGAAATGAAGAAATTCTTGTACATTTCTGAAATCGGTCAGCAACAATGCGTGCAGATTGAAATCGATGAAGCCACTCAGGTCATCGACAGAATGTGGCATCAATTCGTTCTTTTCACGCAAGACTACGAAATCTTCTGCCATCGTTTCTTTGGAAAGATGGTACACCACGCCCCATTCAGTGCCGAACACTTGGCTCAGGCCCTCAACGATTCAGCGCGCAAAGGGATGACTCTTGAAGAGCACAAGGCGATATGCCTTGAGATGCAACTGAATCTAATCCAGTCGGCAATGGGTATCGAGACCGTCAAGAAGTGGTATGTGAATTATGCAAACACATATTCCCCCGGAAAAATGAATGCACTCCAGCGTGCCTTTTCCCAGGAAAACATGGATGGTCTTTCACCGCCTCTTGATCCTGAGGCCGCAGCAGAGATGAGTCCGAGTGAATTGATCGAGAGCATCATTCAACAAACCTCGCCGTCGATGAACTGCAGAAGAGGGACTTGCAGAACCTGCCGAACTTGCAGAAGTTGCCGAAGAGGCACCTGCAGGACCGGATAGCAAGTTGCGATAAAAAATCCCCGAAAATACCGAGCTTTCGGGGATGCGATTTCACCATCAGGCAGCCACCCGATGCATCACGAAAAGTCATTGCCATCGCGGCGCCAGCCGCGCCAAACCAGCACTTCAGCCGTTCTGGTTACGCATCCAGTCAGCGGTGCCCATGAAACTCGTTGCCAGGCGCTGGCGCAGCGTCTCGGGCACACCGGTCTCGACCATGGCCTGGTCCATGCAGGCCACCCACTGATCGCGCTCGCGCACGCCAATGGCAAACGGCATGTGCCGCATCTTCAAGCGGGGATGGCCAAAGCGGCTCTGGTAATGGTCGGGGCCGCCCATCCAGCCGCACAGAAACCAGAACAGCTTCTGGCGCGCGCCGTCGAGCTCCGAGCCATGCGCTGCGCGCAGCTCGGTATAGGCGGGCTCGAGGTCCATCAGGTCATAGAAGCGGTCGACCAGGCGCTGGATCGCGGGCTCGCCGCCTATCCATTCAAAGGGGGTGTCAAAAGGCGGTTTTTCTTCAATCTGCATGGTGTTCAAGCGCTGGCAGGCAGCGCGCCGGAAACATGGAACATGCGCCATTGTCCCGCAGCTTGTCATAGCCCCTGCCGGCCCGCAGCATCCCTTGAGCCCGCAATCAGCAGGCGCAGTCACTCTTTTGCAATTTCAATCAATCGATCTGAACAATCGATTTCACAGATTAAACCTGCATTCCTATATTGGCTGCGAGGGCGCGCCCTCGGCAAGTCAATACATAAGCAAAGCAAGGAGACAGACGTGCGTACATTTCAACTTTCCACCTTGGCGCTGGGCATTGTCGCCCTGGCCGGCTGCGGCGGATCTTCCAATGACGAAGCCCCACCCGCAGCCAGCGCGCCGCGGCTCACCATGCAGGTGACGGCGACCCAGGATTTTCCGGGCAGCTACGGCGACGTGGGCGCCTATGAAAAAGTCAGCGGCACGCTGTCTGGCGAACTCGACCCGCGCAACCCGAAGAATGCGGCCATCCAGGATCTGTCGCTGGCGCCGGTCAACAGCCGCGGCATGGTCGAATATGCGACCGACTTCGTGCTGCTCAAGCCCAAGAACATGGCCAAGGCCAGCGGCATACTGCGCTACGACGCGCCCAACCGCGGCAATATCCTCACCCTGCCCAACCCCAGTGCCTCGCCCGGCGACGCGGTCTATCTGGAGCGCGGCTATGTGATGCTGTATGCCGCCTGGCAAGGCGATGTGCCCAAGAGCACGGCCGAGCGGCTGACGGCACGGGTGCCGGTCGCCCGAAACCCCGACGGCAGCAGCATCACGGGGGCCTACCGCACCGAGCTGGTCCCTTCCGCCGCGACCTCGACCATGGCCCTGCCCGGCGGCGTGTTCAACGGCTCGATGATCCCCTACGCACCGGCCAGCCTGGACAACAGCCGGCCCGGCTATTCGCTCACGCGGCGCATCAATGAGACCGATGCACGCCTGCCCATCGCTGCGGCCGATTGGAAATTCGCCAGTTGCAGCGACAGCACGCCTTTCCCCGGCACGCCCGATGCGACCAAGGTCTGTCTCAAGCAGGGCTTTGATCCGCTGTATCTCTACGAGCTGGTCTACGAAGCCAAGGATCCCAAGGTCATGGGCGTGGGCCTGGCGGCGCTGCGCGACGCGGTGGGCTTTTTTCGCAAGGCCGAGAAAGATTCGGCCGGCAACGCCAATCCGCTGGCCGGGCGCATTGCCCACGCCATTGGCCAGGGCACCTCCCAGTCGGGCAATGCCATGAAGACCTTCCTGCACCTGGGCTTCAACCAGGCGCTGGACGGCTCGCGCGTGTTTGACGGCATGTTTGCCCATGTGGCCGCGCGCCAGACCAATGTCAACACGCGTTTTGCGGTGCCGGGCGGCGGCGGTGGATTGCGCACCGACCATACGGCCTTCGGCCAGACCGCGCCGCGCGGGCTCGACCAGAACTACGTCGACGGCATCAGCGGGCGCGACGGCGGCGTGATGCGCCGCTGCAGCGCCACCGATACCTGCCCCAAGTTCTTCCTGGGGCTGTCGGGCACGGAGTTCTGGCAGCTGCAGGGCTCGCCCGCGCTGACCAACACCCAGGGCACGCAGGACCTGGTGCAGCCCGAGAATGCGCGCATCTACTACTACGCGAGCACCCAGCATGGCGGCGCGGGCGGCGAAGCCAGCATCAGCTACGCGCCCAGCCGCAGCGTCTACCCTTCGGGCACGGTGGTGCACTTCAACGACACATTCCGCGCGCTGTTCATCGCGCTTGAAGACTGGGTGACCACGGGCAAGCAACCGCCCGCCAGCCAGGTGCCGCAGCTGGCCGACGGCAGCCTGGTGCGCCCCGATCAGGTGAAATTCCCGGTGATGCAAGGACTGCAATGGAAGGTCGGCAGCCAGCTGACCGATATTCCCGCCTTCAACTATCTGGCGCGCTACAACGATTTCGAACTGCTGGATTTCGGTCCGCAGTTCCGCCCCGAGGACGAGGCCGGCATTGCCAGCATCTTCCCGCCACGCCAGACCGCAAAGCACTACCCCATCCTGGTGCCCCAGGTCGATGCCAGCACCGGGCTGACGCGCGCCGGCATCCGCTCGGTGGAAGCCCAGGCGCCGCTGGGAACGAGCATCGAGTTCAACTACGTGACCAGCGACAAGGTGGTCGACCTGGCGAATCTCGCGGGCAGCTACCTGCCCTTCCACAAGACCCGTGCCGCGCGCCTGGCCGCGGGCGACACGCGCCCCTCGCTGCAGGAGCTCTACGGCTCGCAGCAGGGCTATGTGCAGGCGGTGCAGGCAGCCGCCGACAGTCTGGTGGCGCAGCGCCTGCTGCTTGCGCGCGACGCGCAAGCCATTGTGCAAAAAGCCCAGGCCAGCGCGATCTTCGAGTGAGCCCAAGGGGCGCGCAGCGCGCGCCAGGCCGCGGCTATTGCGCGGCTATTGCGCGGCCTGGCGCAGCGTGGTCATCACCGGGCGGCGCAGCACTTCGCGCAGGCCCCACCAGCCCGCGAGCCAGGCAAGCACGGCGCCGGCCAGCGCTCCGCCCAGAGGCACCCAGGGCGAGGCGCGCCAGGCAAAGTCAAACACATAGCGCGCCAGCGCCCAGCCCACGGCCATGGCAACGCAGCTGGCGAGAAAGCCCGCAAGCAGGCCTACGCCCGCAAGCTCGGCGCGCTGCACCTGGCGCAGCAAGCTGGCGCGCGCGCCGACGGCGCGCATGATGGCGTACTCGCGCGCACGCTCCTCGCGCGTTGCCGTGACGGCCGCAAACAGCACCACCAGGCCCGCGGCCAGCGTGAAGATGAACAGGAACTCGACCGCGCGTATCACCTGGTCAAGCACCTGCTGCACCTGGGCCAGCGTGCTCGCCATGTCGACATTGGTGATATTGGGAAACTGGCGCACCAGCGCGTTGTCGAAGCCCGGCGTCTGCGGCGCGCGGTAGGCGGCAAGATAGGTCACGGCCACATCGGGCAGCTGCTCGACCGGATACATCGCGAAGAAGTTGGCGCGCATCGAGCCCCAGTCGACCTTGCGCAGGCTGGTGATGCGGGCTTCGTTCTGCACGCCGCCGATGTCGAAGGTCAGCCGGTCTCCCAGCTTGAGGCCCAGGGTCTCGGCCAGGCCTTCCTCCAGGCTGATCGCATCCTTCTCGTCGGGCGTCCAGCGGCCCGCGACCACGGGGTTGTGTTCGGGCGCCTGCGCGGCCGTCGAGAGGTTGAACTCGCGGTCCACAAGGCGCTTGGCGCGGTCTTCGGTGTAGTCGTCGGGATGGACGTCACGGCCGTTGACCTGCACCAGCCGCCCGCGGATCATCGGATACCAGTCGTAGCGCGCCACGCCCTGGTCCTTGAGCAGCTTCTGGAAGTCCTGGGCCTGGTCCGGCATGATGTTGATGACAAAGCGGTTGGGCGCATCGGGCGGCGATGCCGCGCGCCAGCTGCCTATCAGGTCGGTGCGCAGCAGCACCAGCAGCACCAGCGCCAGCAGGCCCACGGCCAGGCTGCTGACCTGCAGCACGGCGTACACCGGGCGCGCCGAAATCTGCCGCGTGGCCAGCACCAGCCAGCGCGGCGCGGTCGCTTCATTGACCACGCGCCGCAGCAGCTTCACGGCCAGCCAGGCCAGGCCGGCAAACAGCAGCACCGCGCCGCCAAATCCGCCCACGGCAATCAGGCCCAGCTGGATATCGCGGCTCACGGCCAGCAGCAGCGCCGCAAAACCGGTCACGCCCAGGCCCAGCACCAGCCACGAGGCCGGCTTGATCGCGCCCAGATCGCGGCGCATGACGCGCAGCGGCGGCACCTGGGCCAGCTGCAGCACGGGCGGCAGTCCGAAAGTAAACAGCAGCGTCATGCCCATTCCCAGGCCGAACACCACCGGCCACAGACTGGGCGCGGGCAGCGCCGCATCGACCAGACCTGACAGCAACTGCACGAACACATGGTGCACGCCGTAGCCAATGGCCACGCCCAGCGCGCTGGAAAACAAGCCGACAAGCGCGAATTCAAAGGTGTAGGCGCCCGCTATGCGGCGCTGGCTCTGGCCCAGGACACGCAGCATGGCCGAGGCATCGAGATGGTCGTTGGCAAAGCCGCGCGCGGCCAGCGCCACGGCCACGGCCGACAGCAGCGCGGCCAGCAGCGCCACGAGGCTGAGGAATTTCTCGGCACGCGCCAGCGTCTGGCGCATTTCGGGCCGCCCGCTGTCCAGCGACTCGATGCGCATGCCGTGCATTTCGCGCGCCAGCACCGCCTCGTCGGCCCAGGCCTGGAACTGTCGCACGGCCGCGTCGTTGCCGGCCACGGCCAGGCGGTAGGTCAGGCGGCTGGCAGGCTGGACCAGGCCAGTGGCCGCCAGATCCGCGGCATTGAGCATCACGCGCGGCGCAAAGCTCATGAAGCCCGAGCCGCGATCGGGTTCGAGCACCAGAATGCGCGTGATGCGCAGCGCCGCATCGCCCAGCAGCAGCGCGTCGCCCATGCGCAGGCTCAAGGACTCCAGCAGCGGTGCATCGACCCAGACTTCGCCGGGCGCGGGAATCTCGCGCGTGATCTCCACGGCCGCGCCGGGTGCGTTCGCTATGCGCAGCGATCCGCGCAACGGATAGCCCGCGGGCACGCTCTTGAGCGCGACCAGGCGGCTGGCGCCGCCCTGAGCATCGCTGGCGCGGCCCATGGTCGGAAAGCTGGCCGTGACCACGCTTTGCAGCTGCAGCTGCCGCGCGCGCTCGGCAAACTGCGCCGGCGGCGGGTTGTCGCTGACCACCACCACATCGCCGCCCAGCAGCTGGCGCGCATCGCGCTCGAGCCCGCCCTGCAGCCGGTCGGCAAAAAAGCCCACGGCCGTGAGCGCCGCCACGGCCAGCGTCACGGCAACGATCAGCAGGCGCAGCTCGCCCGCGCGCACATCGCGCCACAACGTGCGCCACCCCAAAGCCCAAGCAGAAGATCCGTTCATGGATGCAACAATAGCGGATTTCATAGCCCCCACGCTCCACCGCTACGACGCGGGTCGCTGCCCCCGGAGGGGGCCGTCCACCGGCCTGGGGCGGCCCGGCGCCGGTGGAGCCCATCGCGCTCTGCCATGGGGAGGCCCGGCGCAAAAAAGCCGCCAGGGCAAACCATGGCGGCTGGGGATGCGGACGACCAGCGCCGCAATCAGGTATTTTTGCTGACCGTGATGGTCGGGAACTTGGAGCTGAAGTCCTTGGCCTTGAGCGCGATCTTCACCGCCATGTCGCGCGCCACGCGCTTGTAGATCTGCGCGGCTTCGCTGTCGGGGTCGGCCACCACGGTGGGCTTGCCGCTGTCGGCCTGTTCGCGGATCTGCAGCGACAGCGGCAGCGCGCCCAGATAGTCCATGCCGTAGTCGGCGGCCATCTTCTTGCCGCCATCGGCGCCGAAGATATGCTCGACATGGCCGCAGTTGGTGCAGACATGGGCCGCCATGTTCTCGACAATGCCCAGAATGGGAACGCCGACCTTCTCGAACATCTTGATGCCCTTCTTGGCGTCGATCAGCGCGATGTCCTGGGGCGTGGTGACCACGATGGCGCCCGTCATCGGCACGCGCTGGGCCAGCGTCAGCTGGATGTCGCCCGTGCCCGGCGGCATGTCGACCAGCAGATAGTCAAGGTCTTTCCAGTTGGTCTGGCGCAGCATCTGCTCGAGCGCCTGCGTGGCCATGGGGCCGCGCCAGATCATGGCTTCGTCCTGGTTCACGAGGAAACCAATGGACATCACCTGCACGCCGTAGTTCTCCAGCGGCTCCATGGTCTTGCCATCGGTGCTTTCTGGCTTGCCGCTCAGGCCCATCATCATGGGCTGGCTGGGGCCGTAGATGTCGGCGTCCAGCAGACCCACGCGCGCGCCTTCGGCAGCCAGCGCCAGCGCCAGATTGGCAGCGGTGGTGCTCTTGCCCACGCCGCCCTTGCCCGACGAGATGGCAATGATGTTCTTTACCTGGGGCAGCAGCTCGACGCCGCGCTGCACGGAATGCGCGACCACCTTGCTGGTAATGCCCACCGAGACGTTTTCCACGCCGGCCACGGTCTTGGCGGCGGTGACGAACTGGCGACGCAGTTCAGGCACCAGGCTCTTGGCGGGATAGCCGATTTCAATGTCGAACGCCACATCCCCCGCGCTGATCTGCAGATTGCGCACGGCGCGCGCGCTGACGAAATCCTTGCCCGTATGCGGGTCCAGCACGCTGCTGAGCGCGGCCAAAAGCTGTTGTTCTGTGACTGCCATTCTCGATTCACTCCTTTGGGGGAGCCCAAGTCTATCCAAGGGCCGCTGTCCGCACGAGAAGCAGGACAATGCAGGCTTGGCATTTTTTCCCGCACCGCACCGACCCGAGGATCCCGTGAAATTCAAGATGGCCCCCAATTCCCTGTTTGCGATCCTGCTGCGTTCGCGCTGGTGGCTCAGCTTTGCGCTGGCCGCCGGCGTGACGCTGATCTGCATGCTGGCCCTGCCCGCGAACATCGCGCCCTTCGGCGCCCTCGCCGCAACGCCGCTGTGGGTGGTGGGCACCATTGCCGCCTGGCGCCAGTTGCGCGCGCCCAGCCCGGCCCAGGTCGACCGACTGCTGACCGAATGCGCCAACCAGCCCTGGCGCGCCTTTGCCCAGCAGCTGGAAGCCGCGTGGCGCGCCGAAGGCTATGAAGTGCAGGCGCTCGGCCAGGGCGTGATCGACTTCCGCCTGGAACGCGCCGGACTGACCACCCTGGTCAGCGCCAGGCGCTGGAAAGCCGGCCACCACGGCGTGGAGCCGCTGCGCGAACTCGAGACCGCGCGCAACCGCGCGGCCGCGGCCAAGGCCGTCTATGTCGCGTTGCAGCCGCTGGGCGAGAACGCCACCCTCTATGCGCGCGACCAGCAACTGGTGGTGCTCGAAGGCGCCGACCTCGCGGCACTGCTGGCCAAGGCCCGCGCCTGAGCACCGCCAGGGTTTGACCTGAACACCGCCTGCACTTCGCGGAGCACAAAGCCCATGACCCAGCCTTTGTCCTCTTTGCCTGACAGCAGCGCACGGAGTGCCGTGCCCGTGCCTGCCGCGCCTCTCACGGGCCTGCTGCTCACGGGCGGCGGCGCCCGCGCTGCCTACCAGGTCGGCGTGCTCGAAGCCATTGCCCATATCCGGCGCAGCTGCGGGCATGGGCATGGGCCCAACCCCTTTCCCATCATCACCGGCACGTCGGCCGGCGCGATCAATGCCGCGGCACTGGCCTGCGGCGCCGATCACTTCGACCTCACGGTGCGGCAAATGGCCCAGATCTGGAGTCATCTGCACACAGAACATGTCTATCGCGCCGATGCATTGAGCATGCTGCGCAGTGGCGCGCGCTGGCTGAGCCTGCTGTCGCTGGGCTGGGCGCTGACCCGCTGGCGCAGCATGCGCCCACGCTCGCTGCTTGACAACACGCCGCTGGGCGAGCTGCTGCAGACCGATCTGGTGCCGCTGGCGCGCCTGCCCGGGCTGATTGCCCAGGGCCATCTGCGCGCGCTGTCGGTCACGGCCTCGAGCTATACCTCGGGCGAGCATGTGAGCTTCTATGAAACCAATGCCGAGCTCCAGCCATGGGTACGCTCGCAGCGGCGCGCCATCGGTGGTCACATCAGCCACGCCCATCTGTTGGCGTCGTCGGCGATTCCCTTCATCTTTCCCGCGACCGCCCTCGACATCGGCTCGCATGTCGAGTATTTCGGCGACGGCTCGATGCGCCAGACCGCGCCCCTGGCCCCGGCCATCCACCTGGGCTCCGACCGGGTGCTGGTGATAGGCGCCGGGCGCATGCAGGGCGCGCGCGAAAGCGCGCCAACCCATGTTGCGGCCAGCTACCCGACGCTCGCGCAGATCGCCGGACATACGCTGTCAAACATCTTTCTCGATGCGCTGGCGCTGGACGTGGAGCGTGCCCAGCGCATCAATGCCACGCTGGCGCTGATCCCGCCCGAGGCGCGCGCCAACAGCGGCCTGCGGCCGCTCGAGCTGCTGGTGATTGCGCCTTCCCAGCGGCTGGACGCGATTGCCGCACGCCATGTCGCCGGCCTGCCGCGCAGCATGCGCAGCCTGCTGGGCGCCCTGGGCGTCACCACCGACGCCAACGACGCGCGCGGCGCGGGCCTGGCCAGCTACCTGCTGTTCGAGCCCGGCTATATCCGCGCGCTGATGGCGCTGGGACGCAAGGACACTTTCGCGCAGCGCGAGGAAGTCGTGCGCTTCTTCCAATGGAACCAGGCCGTGCAAACGCCGGCTTCCAGCGCCCGCGAAGCCGCCTGCGCCTGAGCCCGCGCCCCGCGGCTGGCTCGCGCCAGGCCGGCGCAAAGGCCCTGGCGCGACCCCACAGGAACCACAGACCGCACAAGCCTCTAAAATCACGGGTTCCCCCAGAGAAAGCGCTTTCCGATGTCTGCACGCAAGATCTTCGCCACCACAGCCCTGCCCTACGCCAACGGCAACTTCCATATCGGCCACATCATGGAGTACATCCAGGCCGACATCTGGGTGCGTTTCCAGCGAATGCAGGGCAATGACGTGAATTTCGTCGGTGCCGACGACGCCCATGGCGCGCCCATCATGATTGCCGCCGAAAAGGCCGGCATCACGCCCCAGCAGTTCGTCGCCAACATCGCTGCCGGACGCAAGCAGTACCTCGACGGCTTTCACATCCAGTTCGACAACTGGCACAACACCGATGGCGAGGAGAACCATGTTCTCGCCAAGCAGATCTATCTGGACCTGAAGAAGGCCGGATTCATCGATACCAAGGTCATCGAGCAGTTCTTCGACCCCGAGAAGAACATGTTTCTGCCCGACCGCTTCATCAAGGGTGAATGCCCCAAGTGCCACGCCAAGGACCAGTACGGCGACAACTGCGAAGTCTGCAGCGCCGTTTACGCGCCCACCGACCTGATCAACCCCTACTCGGCGCTCAGCGGCGCCCAGCCCGTGCTCAAGAGCTCGGAGCATTTCTTCTTCCGCCTGTCGGACCCGCGCTGTGTGGAGTTCCTGCAGGAATGGACGCAGAACGGCAAGCATGTGCAGCCCGAGGTGGCCAACAAGGTCAAGGAATGGTTCAGCGTGCGCACCAACGCCGACGGCACGACCAGCGAAGGCCTGGGCGACTGGGACATCTCGCGCGATGCACCCTATTTCGGCATCGAGATTCCCGACGCGCCGGGCAAGTACTTCTACGTCTGGCTTGACGCGCCCGTGGGCTACCTGGCCTCGTTGAAGAACCTGCTTGCCAAGCGCGGCCAGGATTACGACGCCTACATGGCCGACGAAAAGCTCGAGCAGTACCATTTCATCGGCAAGGACATCGTCACCTTCCACACGCTGTTCTGGCCCGCGATGCTCAAGTTCAGCGGCCGCAAGACGCCCAACCAGATCTTCGTGCATGGCTTCCTCACCGTGAACAACGGCGAGAAGATGAGCAAGAGCCGCGGCACGGGCCTGGACCCGCTCAAGTACCTGAGCCTGGCGATGAACCCCGAATGGCTGCGCTACTACCTGGCCGCCAAGCTCAACGGCCGCAATGAAGACATAGACTTCAACCCCGAAGACTTCATGTCGCGCGTCAACAGCGACCTGATAGGCAAGTTCGTCAACATTGCCTCGCGCGCCGCCGGCTTTCTGTCCAAGCGCTTCGAAGGCCAGCTTGCCGCCCTGGGCGACGAAGGCCAGGCCCTGCTGGAACAACTGCGCGCCCAGGCGCCGACCATTGCCGAAGCCTTCGAGAAGCGCGACACCGCGCGCGCCGTGCGTGAAACCATGCAGCTGTGCGACCGCGTCAACGCCTACGTCGATGCCAACAAGCCCTGGGAGCTCGCAAAACAGGAAGGCATGGATGCGCGCCTGCAGGAAGTCTGCACCACCTGCATAGAAGCTTTCCGCCTGCTGGCCATCTACCTCAAGCCCGTGCTGCCCTCGGTCGTGCAACAGGTCGAAGCCTTCCTCAACGTCGCGCCGCTGGCCTTTGCCGATGCCCGGCAACTGCTGGGTGCGGGCCACAAAATCGGCAGGTACGAGCATCTGCTGCAGCGCGTCGATGTCAAGCAGCTGGACGCGCTGTTCGAGGCCCCGCCCGCTCCCGTGGTGGAAAAAGTGCTGCCCGGCGGCGAAGAGATTGCCGAGACAATTGGCATTGATGAATTCACCAAGGTGGACTTGCGCATTGCAAAGATCGTCAACTGCGAAGCCGTCGAGGGCTCGACCAAGCTGCTGCGCCTGACGCTGGATGCCGGCGAAGGCCGCACGCGCAATGTGTTCAGCGGCATCGCCAGCCACTACCAGCCTGCCGACCTGATAGGCAAGCTGACGGTGCTGGTCGCCAACCTGGCACCACGCAAGATGAAGTTCGGCATTTCCGAAGGCATGGTGCTTGCCGCCAGCCATGCCGATGAAAAGGCCCAGCCCGGCATCTACGTGCTGGAGCCCGTGGCGGGCGCCCAGCCCGGCATGCGCATCCATTGAAGCACCCCCTGAGCCGCTTCGCGACTTGGGCCGCCCCGGCTTCCCCCTCTCATCCTTCGGTGGAGGGGGACGGCAGCCTCGGTGCGGGACGGCCCTTCCTCGCTGCCCCTTTGCTGGGGCGCGCCAGTGGCATGGGCTGTGCACTACACCACGGATAACTGAGATCTGACGCCATGACCTTGTTACCTCACGCGGTGAACAAATGGCGCTGGCTGCTCGCGGCCAGCGCGCTGAGCTTGCTTGGCGGCTGCGCCGTCGTTGCCGTGACGTCGGCGGCCGTGAGCGTCACGGCCGGCGTGGTCGGCCTTGCGGCCGATGCGGCCGTGGGCACGGCGCGCATTGCCGGCAAGGGAATCGGCAAGGCCGCGGACGCGATGATGGGCGACGACGCGCCCGCGCCCGCGGACCACAGCGGTGTGAACATCCAGTACAACATTGCGCCGGCGCCTGCGCCCTGACCCGTTTCACCTTGGCTGACCTGTATGGCGCACTTCGACAAGCTCAGCGCGAACGGTTTTTCCGTTCGTGGTGAGCCCGCCTGTCCTCAAGAAATTCAATAGCCCGCGCTTCAGGGTCCGTCGCGTACCACCATCTGCCGCCCGGTCCGCAGTACCCGTCCCTGGTCATCAAACGTCACCGTGAACAGCATTTCCGTGGTCGGGGGATCGACATAGCGCCAGTCCCAGTCGGTTTCCTGCTTGCGCTCATACTGCGTGCGCTTGGCCGGCTTGCCAAGCATGCGGCGCACCTCCTGCTCGCTCATTCCCGTGCGCACCTGATCGAACATATGCGGGGCAACCACCTGTCGCAGCGCCGTCATCTTGCCGTTGGCCGCTATGGTGATCATGTAGTTCTGATGGCCCGCGGGCTGGCGGTTGTACTCGAAGGTGCGCGCGCCGTCGGCTTCCTGCCAGATGTTCTCGGGCTCGCCAAAGCGGTCGCGCACGTCGACTTCGGTGGACACATCTTCTTCGAGTTCCGCGATGCGCTGCGGGTCGCAAGCCGTCAGCGCCAGCAGCCCAAAAGCCGTGCCCAGACTCCATATCCAGCGATAGATTGGTCGCATAGCGCCATGTCCCGTAAAATCATGTATTCCTACGAGGTTAACAGTCCATGTCTTTTTTCGCCCGCCCTGATTACAAATCCGACACCACCCAGTTCATCGAGCAGTTGCGCGCGCAAAAGCCCGATCTCGAGGCACGCCAGCTGGCCGGCCGCGCCCTGCTGTGGGACAAGGAGGTGGACAGCGAAATCTGGCAGGAATACCGTGCCGGCCGCGTGGAACAAAAGCCCTACGTCTACCAGACCAAGGCCTGAGCCTGACGACTGCCAGGCATCTGCCGGCTGATACATGAGTGGCCCGACCGACGGCGCAGCCGTGATCGCCCTGCCGGGCGAGGCAGCTGCGGCGGCGCTCGCCCCCGACGGCTTGGTGGACATTGTCGACCGGGTGGCTTTGGCGCGCCTGTATGGCGAGCCGCTGTTTGCGCTGCCCAACGATCTGTACATTCCGCCCGACGCGCTGGAAGTCTTTCTTGAAGCCTTTGAAGGCCCGCTTGACTTGCTGCTCTATCTGATCCGCAAGCAGAACTTCAACATCCTCGACATTCCCATGCTGAGCGTCACGCGCCAGTATCTGCGCTATGTCGACGAGATCCGCAGCCGCAACCTCGAGCTGGCCGCCGAGTACCTGCTGATGGCTGCGATGCTGATCGAGATCAAGTCGCGCATGTTGCTGCCGCCCAAGAAGTCGGCAGACGCGCTCGAAGCCGAGGATCCGCGCGCCGAGCTGGTGCGCCGGCTGCTCGAGTACGAGCAGATCAAGCTGTCGGCCGCGCGGCTGGGCCAGCTGCCCCAGCATGGCCGCGACTTCCTCAAGGCCCAGGTGCATATAGAGCAAAGCCTGCAGCCGCGCTTTCCCGACCTCATGCCGGGCGAATTGCAGCAGGCCTGGCAGGACATCCTCAAGCGCGCCACGCTGATCCAGCACCACCGCATCACGCGCGAAGAGCTCAGCGTGCGCGAATACATGAGCCAGATCCTCAAGTCGCTGCAGGGCAAGCGTTTCGTGCCCTTCGAAGACCTGTTCCAGCCCGCGCGCGGCTCGACGGTGCTGGTGGTGACCTTCATTGCCCTGCTCGAGCTGGCCAAGGAAACGCTGATCGAGATCACCCAGGCCGAAGCCTTCGCACCCATCTATGTGCGGCTGGCCTACACACCACTCTAGGGCTGCCCTGCCCTGAGCTGACCGTCATCCTTTCACGGACGTTTCACCATGGCATTGCATGATTTCGACGTACTCATTGTCGGCAGCGGCCTGGCCGGCCTCACCGCCGCGCTGGAACTCGCGGCCACGCACCGCGTCGCGGTGCTGACCAAGCGCAGCCTCGATGACGGCGCCAGCAACCAGGCCCAGGGCGGCATTGCCGCGGTGCTGGCCGAGGACGACAGCTTCGACGCCCACATCAACGACACGCTGATTGCCGGCGCCGGCCTCAGCGACCTGCCGGCGACACGCCAGGTGGTCGAGAACGCCCCCGCGGCCATTGCCTGGCTGCAGTCGCTGGGCGTGCCGTTTTCCGAGGAAAACGGAGCATTGCATCTCACGCGTGAAGGCGGGCACAGCGCACGGCGCATCGTGCACGCCACCGACGCCACTGGCGCGGCCGTGCAGCGCCAGCTGATAGAGACCGTGCGGCGCACGCCCGGCATCACCGTGCTGGAGGACCACATGCTGGTCGACGTCATCACCTCGCAGCGCCTGGGCCTGGGGCCGAGCGGCGCGACGCGCTGCCTGGGCCTGTACGCGCTCAACGGCAAGACCGACCAAGTCGACACCTTTCGCGCGCCGCACACCATCCTGGCGACCGGCGGCGCGGGCAAGGTCTACCTCTACACCACCAACCCCGATACCGCCACCGGCGACGGCATTGCGGCCGCCTGGCGCGCGGGCTGCCGCGTCGCCAATCTGGAGTTCATCCAGTTCCACCCGACCTGCCTCTACCATCCGCACGCCAAGTCGTTCCTGATCAGCGAGGCCGTGCGCGGTGAAGGCGGACGGCTGCTGCTGCCGGCCGCGCTTGGCGGCCAGCGCTTCATGGACGCGCACGACCAACGCGCCGAACTCGCGCCGCGCGACATCGTTGCGCGCGCCATCGACTTCGAGATGAAGAAGCACGGCCTGGACTGCGTCTACCTGGACATCTCGCACCAGAGCCCCGAATTCCTGCAGGCGCACTTTCCCAACATCCTGGCCAAGTGCCTGGAACTGGGCATAGACATCACGCGCGAGCCGATTCCCGTGGTGCCCGCGGCGCACTACACCTGCGGCGGCGTGCTCACGGATCTTGCCGGGCGCACCGATGTCACCGGCCTGATGGCGATAGGCGAAGCCGCCTGCACGGGCCTGCACGGCGCCAACCGGCTGGCCAGCAACTCGCTGCTCGAATGCATGGTGTTCGCGCGCAGCGCCGCCGACGCGATCCGCGCCGCGGCGCCCGCCCAGAGCTGCGCCCTGCCAGGATGGGACGACAGCCAGGTCTGCGACGCCGATGAAGCCGTGGTGATCGCGCACAACTGGGACGAGCTGCGCCGCTTCATGTGGAACTACGTGGGCATTGTGCGCAGCAACAAGCGCCTGGAGCGCGCGGCGCGGCGCATCGCCTTGCTCACCGCCGAAATCGACGAGTTCTACGCGCGCTTTCATGTCTCGCGCGACCTGCTCGAGTTGCGCAATCTGGTGCAGGTGGCCGAGCTTATCGTGCGCTCGGCGCAGATGCGCCACGAAAGCCGCGGCCTGCACTACAGCCGCGACTATCCCGCGCTGGCCGCGCCCAGCGCTCCGACCATCCTCGTGCCGCCGCCCGGCCGCTGAGCACGCACTGCCTTTTTTTCATCAAGGAGACTTCCATGCCCCATCTTTACGTCGAATACAGTGACAACCTGGCCGACCTGCCCGAGCAGCAGATGCTCACCGAACTGGTGAACAGCATCTGCGGCCACCCCTCGATCATCGATGAGTTCGATGTCAAGGGCCGCATCACCAAGACGCAGCAATACGTGATCGGCAATGTGGCGGGCGCGCGCGGCTTCATCCATGCCGAACTGAAGCTGCTGTCGGGCCGCACGCCCGAAGCCAAGAAACAGCTGTCCGACGGCATAGGCGAAATACTGCGCCGCCTCACGCCCCACCCCGAAGGCATGCTGGTGCAGGTCAGCGTGGAGATTGTCGACATGGACCGCGGCAGCTACCACAAGAGCAAGCTGTAAGCCCGGGCCAGGCGGGTTCCAGGCGACAGGCAAGCAGGACAAAAGCCTACAGCGCGGTCCCGGTCCGCACCACATAGTGTGAAGCTGCCTTGCTGATACCCCACAAAGGAGCCCACGATGCCACGACAGCCCGCCAAGCCCACGTCCGCCGACACCCGCGAGACGGCCCCCACCGGCCAGGGGGGTGAGCCACAGCATCAGGCCGGAGGTTCCCACCCCGTGCTGACCACCCAGCAGGGCATTGCCGTGCCCGACAACCAGAACTCGCTGCGCAGCACGCCGCGCGGCCCGACCTTGCTCGAGGACTTCATCCTGCGGGAGAAGATCACCCATTTCGACCATGAGCGCATTCCAGAGCGCGTGGTGCACGCGCGCGGCAGCGGCGCGCATGGCGTTTTCGAGCTCACCCACTCCCTGGCCGAGCACACCACGGCCAAGGTGCTGTCCGAAAAGGGCTTGCGCGTTCCCGTGTTCTGTCGCTTCTCCACCGTGGCTGGCGGTGCCGGCTCGGTCGACACGCCGCGCGACGTGCGCGGCTTTGCCGTCAAGTTCTATACGCCCGAGGGCAACTGGGACCTGGTGGGCAACAATATTCCGGTGTTCTTCATCCAGGACGCAATGAAGTTCCCCGACCTGGTTCATGCCGTGAAGATGGAACCCGACCGCGCCTTTCCCCAGGCGGCGACGGCGCACGACACCTTCTGGGACTTCATCTCGCTGATGCCCGAATCCATGCACATGGTGATGTGGATCATGAGCGACCGCACGATTCCGCGCAGCCTGCGCATGATCGAAGGCTTTGGCGTGCACAGCTTCCGCCTGGTCAACGCCGAAGGCAAGAGCAGCTTTGTCAAGTTCCACTGGCGTCCCGTGCTGGGACTGCAATCGACGGTCTGGGACGAGGCCGTGAAGCTGCAGGCCGCGGACAACGACTTCCACCGCCGCGACCTGTTCGAGTCCATCGCCGCGGGCGATTTCCCGGCCTGGGATCTGGCCGTGCAGCTGTTCAGCGAGGAACAAGCGGATGCCTTTGACTTCGATCACCTCGATGCGACCAAGCTGGTGCCAGAGGAACTGGTGCCGCTGCAGGTCATAGGCCGCATGACGCTGGACCGCTGGCCCGACAATTTCTTTGCCGAGACCGAGCAGGTGGCTTTCTGCCCGGCCAATGTGCCGCCGGGCATTGATTTCTCCAACGACCCGCTGCTGCAGGGCCGGCTGTTCTCCTACCTCGACACCCAGCTCACGCGCCTGGGCAGCCCGAACTTCACGCAGATTCCCATCAACGCGCCGCAGTGTCCGTTTGCACACAACCAGCGAGACGGCCACATGCAGATGCAGCGCCCCAAGGGCCGCGTTGCCTACGAACCCTCAAGCCTGCAGGCCGACAGCCCGCGCGCCAGCCCCGCCACCGGCATGCGCCACTTTGCCGAGGCGCCCGACGACGGCGTCAAGGGCCGGGTGCGTGCCGAGAGCTTTGCCGACCATTTCAGTCAGGCGCGCATGTTCTTCCACAGCCAGAGCGCCGTCGAGCAGTCGCACATGGCGTCGGCGCTGGTGTTCGAGCTGTCCAAGGTACAGACGCCCGCGGTGCGCGAAGCCGTCGTCGGCCAGCTGCAGCACATCGACCAGGGCCTGGCCGAGCGCGTGGCCAAGGGGCTGGGAATGGCCCAGCTGCCGCCGCCACCGCCTGCGGCCCAGCCCGCCAAGGACATGCCGATTTCGCCCGCGCTGCGGCTGATCGATCGCATGAAGCCGACGCTGGCCGGGCGCTGCATAGGCCTGCTGGTGGCCGACGGCTCGAACGCCGAATCGATTGCCAAGATACGCCATGCCGTGGAACAGGCGGGAGCGACGCTCAAGGTGGTCGCGCCCAGGATCCAGGTGCAACTCAACGACGGCAGCACGCTGGCCGCCGACGGCCAGCTCGCGGGCACGCCTTCGGTGCTGTTTGATGCCGTGGCTTCGGTCATTCCGCTCGAGCAGGGTTCGCTGCTGTCGCACGAGTCCGCGGCCATAGACTGGTTCCGCGACGCATTCGCTCACCTCAAGGCCATTGCCGCCTGCCAGGGCACGCGCCAGATTCTTGCCGCCGGCGGCGTGGAGCCTGACGCGGGAGTGTTCACGCCCGAGCAGCTGAACGAGTTCCTCCAGGCCGCCCAGACCCGCCAGTGGGCGCGCGAGCCCAAGCTGCGCACCCTGGCCTGACAAGCCGCACGCGCAGCCGCCCTGACCCATGGGCGGCTGCGCGGGTCTCAGATTGACGTTACAGTCTGCGGCCTATGCCGACTTCCGCCACCTCCTCTTGCCGGTCTGCCGCGTCGCCCGATACGGGCAGCCAGCGCCAACGAAAAATACTGCTGGCCCTGAGCCTGCTGCTGATTGCCTGCAATCTGCGACCGGTGTTTGGCAGCCTCTCGGTCGTTCTGCCCGAAATCATGCGCGACACCGGCCTGAGTGCTGCGGGCGCGAGCTTGCTGACCACGCTGCCGATTGTCTGCCTGGGCCTGTTTTCCGCGCCCACGCCCTGGCTGTCGCGCCGATTTGGCGCCGAACGCGTGCTGCTGCTGGCCTTGCTGCTGATAGGCAGCGGCACCTTGCTGCGCGCCGCGGGCAGCCTGCCCTTTCTTTTTGCATCGTCAGTGCTTGCCGGCGCCGGCATCGCCATGGGCAACGTGCTGCTGCCCAGCCTGGTCAAGCGCCACTTCGCACGGCACGCGGCACTGATGACCGGCATGTACATCCTGGCCATCTGCATAGGCGCGACGATTGCCACGGCGTCAACCGTTCCGCTGGCCACCAACCTGTTTGCCGGAAGCTGGTCGTATGCGCTTGCCGTCTGGGCCCTGCCCGCGCTGCTGGTGCTGGCGCTGTGGCTGCCCCAGGCGCTGCGCATGCGCACCGAGTCCATTGACCCGGCCGCCCAGGGCGGCAGCCTGTGGCGCGATGCGCTGGCCTGGCAGGTAACGGCCTTCATGGGCCTGCAGTCCTCGCTGGCCTATATCGTCATTGGCTGGCTCGCTCCCATCCTGCGCGAGCGCGGCCTGGACAGCGCGATGGCCGGCTATGTCGTGGCCATCTCCACGCTGGCGCAACTCGTGACCTCGCTGGTCGTGCCCTCCATTGCCGCGCGCTGCCGTGACCAGCGCGCACTCGCCGTGGGCCTGGCGGCGCTGTCGTTCTCGGCGCTGATGGGCTTGATGCTGGCGCCGCTGTCCACGGTCTGGCTCTGGGCGCTGCTGCTGGGCTGCGGCCAGGGCGGCCTGTTTGCGCTGGCGCTGAGCCTGATTGCCATGCGCAGCGGCAATGCGCTGGTCACGGCCCAGCTGTCGGCCATGGCCCAGGGCTGGGGCTATCTGCTGGCGGCCTGCGGCCCGCTGCTGACCGGCCTGCTGCACCAATGGACCGGCAGCTTCGCTTCCAGCGTCTGGCTGATACTTTTCCTGTCGGGCGCCATGGCCTGGAGCGGCTGGGGCGCGGGACGCAATCTGCTGGTCCAGCCGGCAGCGCGGGCGCGATGAACGCCGCCGCCGGGCGCGCGCGCTGCACGCGTTGCGTACGCCCGCAGCGCAACTGCATCTGCGCGCTGGCGCAACGCGTGGACTGCGCGCCCGAAGTGCTGATACTGCAGCATCCGCTTGAAGAGCATGAAGCCAAGGGCACGGCGCGGCTGCTGCATCTGAGCCTGGCGCGCAGCCGGCTGGAAATCGGCGAACAATTCGACACCCGTCAGCTGCAGGACTGGCTGCAACAGGACTGGCGGGACGATGCCGGCGCGCCCGCGTCGCGCAGCGTGCTGCTCTACCCCGAAGCCGCGCCCGACCCGGCCCTGCCGCTCGCGCCCGCGCCGCCGCTGCCCGCCGAGTGGCTGCTGGCGCCCGAGCGCCTGCGCCTGGTGGTGATTGACGGCACCTGGCGCAAGAGCCGCAAGATGCTTTACCTCAACCCGCCGCTGCAGCGGCTGCCGCGCCTGGCGCTGCGCGATCTGCCCGCATCGCGCTATGCGATACGCCGCGCGCACCGGCCCGGCCAGCTGTCGACGCTCGAAGCCACCTGCTGCGCGCTGGCGCAGCTCGAGCCAGACAATCAAGAGATCGACCAATTGCTGCTGGCCATGGACGCGCTGGTGCGGCGCGAGCTGCAGTGGCGGCTTCAGGGCTGAGGCGCTCGTTCCAGTTCGGCCGCGAGCCAGCCGCGCAGGCTGTTGAGAAAGGCCCAGGCCGCAACGCGCGGCAGGTCGTCCAGATGCACCACGGCTTCGCTCACGCGCCCTTCGCGCAAGGCAATGGCCCGCCCCACGCCGGGCAGCAGGCCGCAGGCCAGGGGCGGCGTGACCCAGCGCCCGTCAAGCAGCGCCGCGATATTGCCGCGCGTGCACTCGGTGACTTGGCGCTGTTCGTTGAACAGCAAGGTATCGAAAATCGCCGCATCGGACGGGGTGAACACATCGTAATGCGCGCGCCGCGTGGTCTTGTAGCGCACGAACTGGCCATGCGCCCAGCGGTCTTGCAGCGGCGCGGCCGCCAGCTGCAGGCGCACCGGCGCTGCCGTGGGCGCGCAGGCAAATGCCTCGGCAGTCACCTCGCCGCCTGCGTCCAGCTGCAGCCGCACGCGCCACAGCCCGCGCGGGTGCCGCGCGGCAACGGCCGCCAGGCTGCGCGCCACGCGCGGCGACCAGGGATAGGAAAAATGCGCGGCCGCCCCCTGCAGGCGCTGCAGGTGGTCGGGCAGATGGCGCCAGGCGCCGTCCTCCAGCGCCAGCGTCTCGAGCAGCGCGAACGGCGCGCTGGCGCGCTCGACAAACGCGCTCTTGTGCAGCCATTCGCGCCATTCGCCGTCGGCCTGCGCACCCGAGGTGATGCCGCTGCCTATGCCGCATGCGGCTTCACTGCCGCGCAGCACCACGGTGCGAATCGGCACATTGAACGTGGCATGCATGCGGCCTTCGCCTGTGGGCCGCAGCACGCCCAGCGCACCGCAGTAGATGCCGCGCGCATGCGGCTCCAGCGCATGAATCATCTGCATTGCCGCGACCTTGGGCGCGCCCGTGATCGAGCCGCAGGGAAACAGCGCGGAAAATACATCCGCGAGACGCGTTTCAGGCCTGGTGGTGGCCTGCACATCGGAGGTCATCTGCCAGACGCTGGGCAGCGCCTGGGTATGGAACAGCCGCGGCACCTTGACGCTGAACGGCTGGGCAATGCGCGACAGGTCGTTGCGCAGCAGGTCGACCACCATCACGTTCTCGGCGCGCTCCTTGGGCGCGCTGCGCAGCGCTTGCGCCAGCGCCGCGTCCTGTTCGGGCGTCGCGCCGCGCGGCGCCGTGCCTTTCATTGGCCGGGCAAGAATGTGCTTGCCGTCCCAGTCGAAGAACAGCTCGGGCGAGACCGACAGCACCTGTTCTTCGCCGGTGTCCAGGCAGGCCGCGTAGCCGCCGGGCTGGGCCTGCAGCAGCGCATCGAACAGCGCTTCGGGCGTGCCCTGCAGCAGCTCGCCTAGCAGCGGCGCCGTGTAGTTGACCTGGTAGAACGCGCCGTTGGCAATTGCTTCGTGGATCTGCGCCATCGCCGTATCGAAGTCCGCGCGCGTCAGCGTGCTGCGCCAGTCGACGCGCGCCGCGTCGCCGGTCGCAGGCATCGCCGCATCTTCCGCTTCCCAGGGCAGGGCCTGGGAGTAAGCCGCAAACCAGGCCAGCGGCCCGTCGGCCGCATGCGTGACCAGCGCCGGATCAAACGCCACCGCGGCTTCGTAGCGCACGAAACCCAGACACCAGGCGCCGGCGCGCGCCGCCTTCTCGGCGGCATCCAGCACGCCGCGCACCTCGCCCGGCGCTTGGGCCATCCAGACCGCATGCGGCTTGTCGAAACGCCGGCGCAGGCGTTCTTCGGGCGCGCCGGGCGCGCCCTGCGGCAAGGTGAAATCAATCCGAGTGTCCATGGTCCAAAGCGCTTTCCACGCCCGCAAAGCCGGCGCGGGCCGCCATCAAAACGGCATTATCGCGCGCCGCTGCCCGCTGCCGTGGACCAGGCCCGGAGCGCGCTCAGGCCGCTCCGAGGTGCGGCACCAGGCCGGCAAGCGGCGCGCCGCTCTTGAGCGCCGCGGTGAACGCCAGCATGCGGTCTATGGGCTGGCGCGCGCGCGGTATCAGCGCCGGCTCGACATGGATGGCATGGCTGCCGGTCTCCAGCACCTGGGCGACTCCGGCCAGGCCGTTCATTGCCATCCAGGGACAGTGGGCGCAACTCTTGCAAGTGGCGCTGTTGCCGGCCGTGGGCGCCTCGATGAAGCGCTTGTGCGGAAACAGCGTGCGCAGCTTGTGCAGCATGCCGTTGTCGGTGGCAACGATGAAGGCGTCGGCGTCCATGTCGCGCGCGGCGTTCAGGATGGCCGAAGTCGAGCCCACGGCATCGGCCAGCGCCACCACATCGGCCGGGCTTTCGGGGTGGACCAGCACCTTGGCGCCCGGGTGCTCGCGCTTGAGCGCCTCGAGCTCGAAGGCCTTGAACTCGTCGTGCACGATGCAGGCGCCGTTCCACATCACCATGTCGGCGCCGGTCTCGCGCTCGATGTAGCCGCCCAGGTGGCGGTCGGGGGCCCAGAGGATCTTCTGGCCGTCGGCCTTGAGCGCGCGCACGATGTCGAGCGCGCAGCTCGAGGTCACGACCCAGTCGGCACGCGCCTTCACCGCGGCGCTGGTGTTCGCATAGACCACGACCGTGCGATCGGGATGCTGATCGCAGAACGCGCTGAACGCATCGACGGGACAGCCCAGGTCCAGCGAGCAGGTCGCATCCAGATCGGGCATCAGCACGGTTTTCTGCGGCGACAGTATCTTGGAGGTTTCGCCCATGAACTTCACGCCCGAGACGACCAGCGTCTGCGCCGCGTGGTCGCGGCCGAAGCGCGCCATTTCCAGCGAGTCGCTGACCAGGCCGCCGGTTTCCTCCGCCAGGTCCTGCAAGTCGGGATGCACGTAGAAGTGCGACACCATGACCGCGTTCTTCTCCTTGAGCAGCGCGCGTATGCGCTGCTTGAGGGCCGCGCGCTCGGCGGGCGCTGGCTCGGTCGGCACGCGCGCCCAGGCGTGGCGCGTGGCGCAGACGCCGGCGCTGCTCAGCGGCTGCTCGTACTCCACGTCCAGGCGCGGATCGGCAACGGGGTGCGACATCACAGCTCCTCCATGCGCATGGAAAAGTCGGTGGCGCGCACATCCTTGGTCAGGCCGCCGATCGAGATGCGGTCGACGCCGGTTTCGGCCAGCGTGCGCAGGCCTTCGAGCGTCACCCCGCCCGAAATTTCCAGCACGGCGCGCCCGGCGTTGATTTCCACCGCGGTGCGCAGCATGTCGAGCGGCATGTTGTCGAGCAACACCATGGTGGCGCCCGCGTCCAGCGCCTCGTGCAGCTGGTCGAGGTTCTCGACCTCGATCTCGATGAAGGCCGCCGTGCTGGCCACGGCCTGGGCTGCGCCCAGCACGGCGGCGATGCCGCCCGCGGCTGCAATGTGATTTTCCTTGATCAGCACCGCGTCGTGCAGGCCTATGCGGTGGTTGCTGCCGCCGCCGCTGTGCACCGCATACTTCTGCGCCAGGCGCAGGCCCGGCAGCGTCTTGCGCGTATCGACAATCCGGGCGCGCGTGCCTGCGACCGCGGCCACATAGCCGGCGGTCTTGGTCGCCACGCCGGACAGCAGCTGCAGGAAATTCAAGGCCGTGCGTTCGGCCGACAGCAGCGCGCGCGCCTGGCCTTGGGCCTCGAACACCAGCGCATTGGCCGCCAGACGCTGGCCTTCCTGCGCATGCCAGGTGATCTGCACGCCCGGGTCCAGCGCCCGCAAGGCTTGCTCGACCCAGGGGCCGCCGCAGAGCACGGCGCTTTCCCGCACGATGACGCGCGCCCGGGCCCGGCGCGCCGGATCTATCAGCGCCGCCGTCAGGTCGCCTGCGCCCACATCCTCTTGCAGCGCCAGCGCCACGTCGTGGCGGGCCAGTGCGCGTATGGCCTCTTTGTCGGTCCAGTCATTCATGGGCCCGAAGTCTAGACGCATAGCGTGCGCAGCGACCAGGAATTTGTGACCAATTCCAAGCCCGTGGGCAGGCCGCAACGTTGCCCGCGCTCAGCGTGGAGGCGAAAGCCGCCGCGCCAGCGCCGCCGCTTCGGCCTGCAAGGCCTGCAGCAGCGGCTGCACCTCGGGCAGCGCCGGCCGGTGCAGCGGCAGCAGCGCCTGCACGCGAAACGCAATCGAGAACGCCAGCGGCCGCCACAGCAGCCGCTCGCTGGCACAGGCCAGCGCCGTGAGCGGGTTGACGATGGCCAGCCCCAGCCCCTGCTCGACCATGGCGCAGACCGCCACCGCATTGTGCGTCTGCACGCGCAGCTGGCGCACCACCCCGGCCTGCTCGAACACCGCGTCGATCTGGCGCCGGTAGGGATCGTCGGCCGACAGGCTCACAAACGGCTGGTCGGCAAAATCCTGCGCGCGCAGCACGGCGCGCCCGGCCAGCGGGTGGCCCGCGGGCAGCACGCAGACTTCGTCAAGCGCCAGCAATGGCAGTGCCTGCGTGCCCGCGGGCGCGGTTTCGTGCTCGCTCAGGCCCAGGTCGAATCTCTGCGCGGCCATCCATTCCTCCAGCAGGGGCGACTCCTGCGGCGTGACCGCCAGCCGTGCCTGCGGGTAATGCGCCAGCAGCCGCGCCGCGGCGCCGGGCAGCAGCGCATGGCTGAGCGCCGGCAGGCACAGCACGCTGATCTGCGCCTCCTCGGCGCGGCCCAGCGCCAGCGCCTTGTCGACCACGCGTTCCAGCCCCTGCCAGGAGCGCTGCACTTCGTCCCAGAGCGCCAGCGCGCGGGCGTTGGGCCGCAGTCGCCCCTGACTGCGCGCAAACAGGGCATAGCCCAGCAGCTGCTCCAGGCGCGCGAGCTCGCGGCTTACCGTGGGCTGGGAGCTTGCGAGCAGCGTGGCCGCGCCGGTGGCGCTGCCCGTGGTCATGACCGCGCGGAAGACTTCGATATGGCGGTGGGTGATGCGGGAGGTCATGAACCAAGCATATCCAAAATGAATGGCAGATGTAAAACAAAGCATTGGACGCTATGCACAGACGCGCGCATGATGGCGGCCATTTCGCAGGCAAGCTGCTCTGCGCTCTTCCACTTTTCGCCTCCGGCCGCAACGCAATGACCTGCCCTTTCACTTCCGCCCAGCTGTGGTCCCTGGCCGACCAGTACGGCACGCCGCTATGGGTCTATGACGCCGCAACCATACGCGCGCGCATTGCCGAGCTGTCGCGCTTCGACACCATCCGCTTCGCGCAGAAGGCCTGCTCCAACATCCACATCCTCAAGCTGATGCGCGAACAGGGCGTGAAGGTCGACGCGGTCTCGCGCGGCGAGATCGAGCGCGCGCTGGCCGCGGGCTACCAGCCCGGCGGCGCCCACGCCGAGATCGTCTTCACCGCCGACGTGATGGACGAGGCCACGCTGGCCACCGTGGTCCAGCACCAGGTCCCGGTCAATGCAGGTTCTATAGACATGCTGCACCAGCTGGCCGCGGCCTCGCCCGGCCACGCGGTCTGGCTGCGCATCAACCCCGGTTTCGGCCACGGCCACAGCAACAAGACCAATACCGGCGGCGAGCACAGCAAGCACGGCATCTGGCACACCGACCTGCTCGAGGCGCTGGCGGCGATCCGCAGCGGCGGCCTGCACCTGGCCGGACTGCACATGCACATCGGCTCGGGCGTGGACTACGGCCATCTGTCGGAAGTCTGCGGCGCCATGGTCCAGCTGGTGCAGACCACCAAGGACGCAGGCCACGACCTCGAAGCGATCTCGGCGGGCGGCGGCCTGTCGATTCCCTACCGCGCAGGCGAGCCGGTGATAGACACCGCCCACTACCACGGTCTCTGGGACGCGGCGCGCAAGCAGGCCGAGGCCATCGTCGGCCATGCGCTGGGCCTGGAAATCGAGCCCGGCCGCTTCCTGGTCGCCGAATCGGGTGTGTTGCTGGGCACGGTGCGCGCCACCAAGAACGCGGGCAACAACCATTTCGTGCTGGTCGACACCGGCTTCAATGAACTCATGCGCCCGTCGATGTACGGCAGCTTCCACGCCATGCACATCGAGCGCCGCGACGGCGCCAGCCTGCCGGCGCGCGACAGCGTGGTTGCCGGTCCGCTGTGCGAGTCGGGCGACGTGTTCACCCAGGGCGATGGCGGCGTGGTCCTGCCGCGCGCGTTGGCCGGCGCGACCGTGGGTGACCTGCTGGTGATCCACGACACCGGCGCCTATGGCGCGTCGATGTCAAGCAACTACAACACGCGTCCGCTGGCCGCCGAAGTGCTGGTTGACGGCGACCACGTGCGGCTGATCCGCCGTCGGCAGACGGTGGAGCAGTTGCTGGCCTTGGAACTGGGGCTTTGAAGCAGGGTGCCGGAAACGGCACTGATGCAGGTTCCTAGGGTGGGCCCTGCATGCTGCGACAGGCTCACCACGAACGGGACAACCCTTGGTCCTGGGCTGACCTCGGCGGCCGCGTCAAGCCGCCGCCGCGCCGTCCCAAGGCGGCGAGGCCCCCCCTGGGGTGCAGCGCCGCTACGCGCAGCGAGCCAAGCGTGGGGGCCATTTACTCTTCGCGAGGATCCCTGGCCATCAGCGACTGCACCGCCTCGCTGACATGCAGCTTGCCGTCAAGCAAGGCCACCACGGTTTGCGTGATCGGCATGTCTATGCCCAGCGACTGCGCGCGCTGCCATACGGTGCGCGCGCTGTAGACGCCTTCGGCCACATGGCCCAGCGACTGCACGGCCTCAGCCAGCGTCTTGCCTTCGGCCAGCAGCAGGCCGACCTTGCGGTTGCGTGACAGGTCGCCGGTGGCGGTGAGCACCAGATCACCCAGGCCCGACAGGCCCATGAAGGTCTTTTCGGTGGCGCCCAGCGCCAGACCCAGACGTGTCATTTCGGCCAGGCCGCGCGTGATCAGGGCGGCGCGGGCGTTGAGGCCCAGCTGCAGGCCATCGCACAGGCCGGTGGCAATCGCCAGCACGTTCTTGACGGCACCGCCGACTTCGACACCGACGATGTCGGTGCTGGCATAGACGCGCACATGGCTGCTGTGGAAGGCGGCAACCAGCGCTTCGCTGACCTGCGGATGGCTGCTGGCCGCGACCAGCGCCGTGGGCTGCTGGCGCGCGACTTCAAGCGCAAAGCTCGGTCCGCTGAACACTCCGGCGCGCAGCTCGGGCGCGACCGCGGCACAGACTTCATGCCCCATCAGACCCGCGGCGCCGAACTGGGAAGCGGCCTCGAAGCCCTTGCTGAGCCAGGCCACGGGCGCGGGGCTCAAGGCCAGGCGCTGCAGCCATTCGCGCAGCGCCGCCATGGGCGTGGCGACAATGATCAATTCTGCCTGGGCCGCGGCGGCCATGATGTCGCCATCGATGACCGTCAGCCCCGGGGGGAAGGCAATGCCGGCGAGATAGCGCGTGTTTTCCCGCGTCGCGCGCATTGCCTGGGCCTGGTCCGGATCGCGCGCCCAGAGCTGGACCACGTGGCCTGCGGGGTGCGCGGCCGCGCTCATGGCCAGCGCCGTGCCCCAGGCACCGGCACCAATGACAAGAATATTCATGGATGGCTATCCGCTTGAACTGACGCCGGGGCGGCGCAGCGGCGCACGCCCTCGGCCGCAGCTTACTGCAGCGCGGGGTTGGCGTCGGTGCTCTGGGCAGCGGCCTGGGCCTGCTGCTGCTCGTACATCGCCTGGAAGTTGATTTCGGCAAGGTGCACGGGCGGGAAGCCGGCGCGGGTCACCACGTCGGCCACGTTGCCGCGCAGGTAGGGATAGATGATCTGCGGGCAGGCAATGCCGATCACGGCACCCATCTGGTCTTCCGGCAGGTTGCGGATCTCGAAGATGCCGGCTTGCTTGGCTTCGACCAGGAACACGGTCTTGTCATTGATCTTGGTCTGCACCGTCGCGGTCACGGCGACTTCGTAGACGCCTTCGGCCACGGGAGTGGCTTCGACGCCCAGCTGGATGTCCACGCTGGGCTGCTCTTGTTCCAGCAGGATGGCGGGCGAATTGGGCTGCTCCAGCGACAAATCCTTGAGGTAAACGCGCTGAATCTGGAATACGGGATTTTCTTGGTCGGCCATGGCGTCGGTCTTTCTCACTTAAAGGAACCGGTATCAAAACAAAGCCCGCCCGGGAGACGCTCCCGCAGCAGGCACTTGGGAAAAGCATTATGCAGCCGCGGACAGTGTCGCGGCCGATCTGCCCGGGAGATCAGCCCGCGAGCAAAGGCTGCAGGCCGCCTTGCGCGTCCAGCGCGATCAGGTCGTCACAGCCGCCCACATGGGTCGCGCCGATGAAGATCTGGGGCACCGTGCGACGGCCCGTGGTCTGCATCATGTGGTCACGTGCAGCCGGATCCATGTCGATGCGGATTTCCTCGATCTGCTCGACGCCCTTGGACTTGAGAATCTGCTTTGCACGGATGCAGTAAGGGCAGACGGCGGTGGTGTACATCTTCACAGCTTGCATCAGGAGTTCTTTCTTCAAAGGGGAACAATACCCACAGATGGGGGTGGCTCAGCCTTTTTCAACCGGCAGGTTGGCTTCGCGCCAGGCCTTCATGCCGCCGGCCAGCGCCTGGGCACGGGGATAGCCGAGCTTGCGGGCAATGCCTTCGGCGCGTTGCGCGCGCGGACCCTTGGCGCAGACCAGGATCACCGGCAAGGCCTTGTTCTTCACGATGCTCGGCAGGCGTTCCTGCAACTCGCCCAGGGGCACGTTGCGCGCACCGTTCACATGGCCGGCGGCAAACTCATCGGGCTCGCAGACATCGATCACCACGCCCTTTTCGCGGTTGATCAGCTGCACCGCATTCGCGGCCGAAAGCGTGCCGCCGGTGCCACCCTTGACCAGGGGAGCGAGCAGCATTGCGCCTGAAACCAGCGCCAGCAAAATTAAATACCAGTTGTCGATGATGAAATTCACGTCATTCCTTGGGTTGGCAAACCGGTCAATTTTAGAATGGCAGACTTTGACCTCCGGTCATCTCCTGCTTTGTCGTCTTAAGGGACCCCATGTTCAAGCTCGTTCTGATACGCCACGGTGAATCCACCTGGAACCTCGAAAACCGCTTCACCGGCTGGACCGATGTGGATTTGACACCCACCGGTGTGGAACAGGCAAAGAACGCCGGCCGCCTGCTCAAGGCCGAAGGTTATGACTTCGATGTCGCCTATACCAGCGTGCTCAAGCGCGCCACGCGCACCCTATGGCACACGCTGGACGAAATGGACCGCACCTGGCTGCCCGTGGTGCACAGCTGGCGCCTCAACGAACGCCATTATGGTGGCCTGCAAGGCCTCAACAAGGCCGACATGGCCAAGCAGTACGGCGACGCGCAGGTGCTGCAATGGCGCCGCAGCTATGACGTTCCGCCACCGGCGCTCGAGCCCACCGATGCCCGCAGCGAACGCGGCGATGTGCGCTACGCCAAGCTGCAGCCCGAGCAGATCCCGCTGACCGAATGCCTCAAGGACACCGTGGCCCGCGTGATTCCGTTCTGGAACGAAGCCATGGCGCCCGCCATCCTGGCCGGCAAGCGCGTCGTGGTTGCCGCGCACGGCAATTCGATCCGCGCCCTGATCAAGTACCTGGACAATATCTCCGACGACGAAATTGTCGGTGTCAATGTGCCCAACGGCATTCCACTGGTGTATGAGCTCGATGCCGACCTCAAGCCTGTGCGCAAATACTATCTGGGCGACGCCGAAGCCGCGGCCAAGGCAGCTGCGGCCGTGGCAGCGCAAGGAAAAGCCTGATTCGTACGGCGTTCGTCCGGCACGGCATTCCACAAGACGGCACAATAGAGCACCGGTTGCGTCAAGCGCCGGTGTCTCAAGGCTGCCCCGGTCAACCGCGCGGGGCAGACACCTGTCAGGTGTATATTGAAGCGGTAAAGGTGTTTTATGGGCCAAAAACTCAAAATTGCTGGATGGGTCTCCGCGGGCGTTCTTGCCGGCGCATTGACCACGGTATCCCTGCAAACCATGGCCCGTGGCGCCATGTCCCCCCTTCCTCTGGAAGAAATCCAGCAGTTGTCGGCGGTATTCGGACTGATCAAGACCGATTACGTCGAGCCTGTGGATGACAAGAAGCTCATCACCGATGCCATCTCCGGCATGGTGGCCAGCCTTGACCCGCATTCCCAGTATTTCGACAAGAAATCCTTCAAGGAATTCAAGGAAGGCACTTCTGGCCGCTTCGTGGGCGTTGGCATAGAGATAACGCAGGAAGATGGCCTGATCAAGGTTGTTTCCCCCATTGAAGGCTCACCCGCGTTTCGCGCCGGCCTCAAGACCAACGACTTGATCACCAAGATCGACGACACCGCCGTCAAGGGCCTGTCGCTGAACGACGCGGTCAAGCGCATGCGTGGCGAACCCAATACCAAGGTGTTGCTGACCATCCTGCGCAAGGATGAAAGCCGCAGCTTTCCGGTCACGATCACGCGCGAGGAAATCAAGACCCAGTCCGTCAAGGGCAAGGTCATCGAGCCCGGCTATGCGTGGATCCGCCTGAGCCAGTTCCAGGAACGCACGGTTGACGACTTCGTGCGCAAAGTCGAGGAAATCTATGCCAAGGAGCCGGCCCTCAAGGGTCTGGTGCTTGACCTGCGCAACGATCCCGGCGGTCTGCTGGACGCGGCTGTCGCCATCTCGGCGGCCTTCCTGCCCGATGGCGTGACCGTGGTCTCGACCAACGGCCAGCTCGAGGAAAGCAAGGCAACCTACAAGGCCGCGCCCGAGTTCTACCTGCGCCGCGGCCAGGGCGACCCGCTGCAGCGCCTGCCCGCGGCCCTCAAGAAGGTGCCCGTGGTGGTGCTGGTCAACGAAGGCTCGGCCTCGGCCAGCGAAATCGTCGCCGGTGCGCTGCAGGACCACAAGCGCGCCACGGTGCTTGGCAGCCAGACGTTTGGCAAGGGTTCGGTGCAGACCGTGCGTCCGCTGGGCCCCGACACCGGCATCAAGCTGACCACGGCGCGCTACTACACGCCCAGCGGCAAATCCATCCAGGCCAAGGGCATCGTGCCCGACGTGATGGTCGATGAGTCCGCCGAAGGCGACATGTTTGCTGCGCTGCGCATGCGCGAAGCCGACCTCGACAAGCACCTGGGCAGTGGCCAGGGTGACGAAAAGGCGGCCGAGGCGGCGCGCGAAAAGGCGCGCGAGGAAGCGCGCAAGCGCCTCGAAGCCGAGACCAAGAAGCCTGCGGCCGATCGCAAGCTGCCCGAATACGGCACGACCGAGGACTTCCGCCTGCAGCAGGCCCTGCTCCAGCTCAAGGGTCAGACCGTGAAGGTCAGCAAGACGCTGACCGAGCGTGAAGCCGAAAAGAAAGAAGAGTAAGCCGCGCGCCCTGCCCACAGGCAGACAGCGCGCACCGGCCGGGCCTGCATGCCCGGCCTTTTTCATCATCGGGCCGTTGGGGGCCCATTTTTCATTGATCTGCATCGACACCGCCATGACTGATGACCAACTGCTGCGCTACTCGCGGCACATCCTGCTTGACGAGATCGGCATCGAAGGCCAGGAACGCATTCTTGCCGCCCATGCCGTGATCATCGGCGCCGGCGGACTGGGTTCGCCCGCAGCGCTGTACCTGGGCGCTGCGGGCGTGGGCCACATCACCGTGATTGACGACGACACCGTGGACCTGACCAACCTGCAGCGTCAGATCGCCCACACCAGCGAGCGCGTGGGCAGCCCCAAGGTGCAATCGCTGCGCGCCGCGGTGCACGCGATCAACCCCGAAGTGCGCATTGCCGCGCTGCAGCAGCGCGCCGACGCGCAACTGCTCGACAGCCTGCTGCCGACCGCCACCGTGGTGCTTGACTGCTGCGACAACTACCAGACACGGCATATGGTCAATGCGGCCTGCGTACGCCACCGCAAGCCGCTGGTGGCGGCCGCGGCGCTGCGCTTTGACGGCCAGCTGATGGTCATCGACCCCGGCAGGGAGGATGCGCCCTGCTATGCCTGCGTGTTTCCGCCAGAAGCGCCTTTCGAGGAAGAGCAGTGCTCGACCATGGGCGTGTTTGCGCCCCTGGTCGGCACCATGGGCAGCCTGCAGGCGGCCGAAGCACTCAAGTTGATCTCCGGCTGCGGTCAGCCGGCAACGGGTCGGTTGATGATGTTTGACATCCGGCGCATGGATTGGTCAAGCATGCATGTCACCCGAATGACCCATTGCCCGGTTTGCGGTAACCATTCGTAGGAATCGGCCTACTTTTACAGCGTGCAGTCGCTGGCAAAATGAATTGATGGACGTCCAAGCGAAATGTGGGCTGCCACGCCTGCCACAGTGCCCCGAAGCTGCGGCAGCCGCCTATTACCTGGACACCACCGTGAAATTGCGTACGTATATTGTTGAAGACAATGCCACCATCCGTGAGAACCTGATCGCCACGCTCGAGGAGCTGGCCGAGATCGAATCCGTAGGCATTGCCGAGACAGAATTCGAAGGCACTGATTGGCTTACGCGCCACGCCGCGCAATGGGATGTGGCGATTCTTGACCTGTTCCTGCGCCAAGGCAGCGGTCTGGGCGTGCTGGCAGCTTGCAGCAAACGCCTTGCGCACCAGAAGATCGTGGTGCTGAGCAACTACGCGACGCCCGATGTACGCACGCGCTGCGCACAGCTGGGCGTCGACGCAGTGTTCGACAAATCCAACGAAATCGATGCGCTGGTCGACTATTGTGTCGAGCTCAGCGCCCAACACAAAGCCAACACGCTCAATCGATCAGCCGATTCTTGAGCGCGTAGTAGGTCAGATCGCTGTTGGAAGACAGCGCCATCTTTTCCATCAGCCGCGTGCGATAGGTGCTCACGGTCTTGACGCTCAGCGACAGCGACTTGGCGATGTCGCCTGCGGTTTCACCGCGCGCCAGCTTCAAAAACACCTGGAACTCGCGCTCCGAGAGCTGCTCATGCGCGGGCGCATCGTCCTTGCGATTGAGCTGCTGGGCCAGCAGGTCGGCCACGGCCGGCGTCAGATAACGCCGCCCCAAGGCAATCGTGCGAATCGCTTCGGCAATCTCCTGCGGATCGCATTCCTTGTTGAGATAGCCACTCGCGCCCTGACGGATCAGGTTGATCGCGTAATGCTCTTCGGGATAGCCGCTGAGTATCAGAATGCCCATCTCCGGTGCCTTGGCACGCAGCATGGCCAGTGCATCCAGCCCGCTTTGACCTGGCATGGACAGGTCCATCAAAAGCACATCGATTTCCTGCTCGCGCACCAGATCAATGGCCTCGCGGCCGTTCGAGGCCTCACCGACTACCCTCAAATCCACATGTTCCGACAAAAATTGGCGCAGGCCGGAACGAACGATGGCGTGGTCATCCACAATGCCTATCTTGATCATTGAAGTCTTTCTCCCTAAGACGGGCGACTGCCCTTCAGTTACCACAAAGTAAACACTTAGTTACGACACACCCATGGCAAATGCGGTGTATCGACGTGTCTTGATTATGCAGAATATCTCGCTGAAACTCCTCAGCAGGAGGAACAACATGCGTTGGTCACAATTACGCAGGCTCGCAATCAGCTTGCCACTCGCTATTCTCGCGGCAGTTTTGCTGGTGGGAATCAACGAGGCAGGGTACAAGCGTTCGCGCGACGCGCTGGACAATCTGTCACACATCCACAATGCCCGCACTTCGCTGAGCATGCTGCTGCAGAACATGCTCGATGCCGAGACCGGAATGCGCGGCTATCTGCTCACCAACGATGAACGCTACCTCGAGCCTTACGAAAAAGCCGTGGCATCGGTCAACGGCAACCTCGACAACCTGCGCAACATCTTCATGCGGTCGCGCCCGGACCTCGATTCCTTCGCCCCGCTGTCCCGCCAGGTGGCGCGCAAGCTTTCGGAAATGGAGCTGAGCCTGCGCCTGTACCGTCAGGGCAACGAGGAAGCCTGGCGCTTCGTGCTGTTCACCGACCTGGGCAAGGAGAACATGGATGCCATTCGCGCCTACAGCCGGACCTTGATGGAGAGCACCACCGAGCGCAGCCGCATCAGCCAGTCGGACATCGAGCAATCGCTGCTGCTGTCGCGCATAGGCATTGCCACCGTGACGGTGATCGGGCTGCTGGCGTTCTACATGTACCTGCGCCAGGCCCACAGCCTGCAGGCATCGAACGAACGCGAGCAGGCACTGCAGCATGACGAACGCATGCGCCTCGAGGAACTGGTGCGCGAACGCACGTCCACGCTGACCGAGCTGGCCAACCACCTGCAGCAGGTGCGCGAGGACGAGCGCGGCCATCTGGCGCGAGAGCTGCATGACGAACTGGGCGCGCTGCTGACCGCCGCCAAGCTCGATGTCGCGCGCCTGAAGTCGCGCATAGACATGAGCTCGCCCGAGATTTCCGAACGCGTCCAGCATCTGATCGAGGCGCTCAACAGCGGCATTGCGCTCAAGCGCCGCATCATTGAAGACCTGCGTCCTTCGTCGCTGGCCAACCTGGGACTGATCACTTCGCTGGAGATCCTGACGCGCGAATTTGCCAACCGCAGCAACATCGAAGTCGAAGCCAACCTCGAACCGGTGGTGCTGTCGGAGACCACCCAGCTCACCGTGTACCGCATCGTTCAGGAATCCCTGACCAACATCGGCAAGTACGCCAAGGCCAGCCACGCGGTGGTCACGGTGCACAACTACCCGACCTATGTCGCCGTGCAGATCCAGGATGACGGCGAGGGCTTCGACACCGCCACGGTGCGGCTCAACTCCCATGGCCTGGCCGGCATGCGCCACCGGGTCGAGGCCGCGGGCGGGCGCCTGACGGTGTCGTCCGAAGTCGGCAAGGGCACGACGATTTCCGCGGTGATTCCCTTGACCACGGCGACTCCCGGAATCGCCTGAAAGCCTGCGTCAGACGCGGCTTTGGCGACGCGCAGCAGCGCTGTAGGAGCAGGACCACTCAGGCTACCACCATAAGCCTGACGAGGGGGCCCGTTGGGCACTGGCAGCGCGGCGCCGGACCGACTCCTACAGTAGTTGTTACAGCAACGCCTGCAGCAAGCACTCTTTCAGACTTGCGGATGCGGGCTTCTAAGGAGAATTGCATGTTGCATTACGCCGTAGTTTTTCTGGTCATCGCCCTGATTGCCGCCATTTTCGGCTTTGGCGGTATCGCCGCAGGCGCAGTGGGCATTGCCAAGATCCTGTTCTACATTTTCGTGATCATGGCCATCGTCACGTTTGTGCTGAGCCTGTTGAAAAAACGCTGAGCACCGCTTGCACGCTGCCAAGACCGCAATTTATTAGGAGGATTTCATGAACTCGAACACCCCTGAAAACACCCAAAAAGCCGTTGACGCCACCAAAGACATGGTGAACAACGCTGCCGATGCCGCCAAGGAAGGCATGAACGCCACGCGCAAGGTGGCTTCCGACGCCGTGGACAAGGCCCAGGAAGGCCTTGACGCCGCTCAAAAGCACATCAATCCGGTGATCGACGACCTGGCCGCTCGCGCCCAGGACCTGGCCAACCGCAGCATTCATTTCTGCGCCGACAGCTCCGAGCGCGCGCGCCGCCAGCTGCAGTGCGCAGCCGAGGCCACCAACCGCTATGTGGTTGACCAGCCAGCCAAGTCGCTGATGCTGGCTGCCGCTGCCGGTGCCGCCGTTGCCACGGCACTGCTCTGGGGTTCGCGTTCACGGCATTGAGCCGCGGCGCCACACCTCACGGCCTCAACGCCACCCCCATTCCAAAAACGCTTTTATCCACCTCGAAGGAAGACACCATGAAATTCACCCGCGCCATTGCTTTTGCTGTCGTCACCGGTGCCACCCTTGTGGCCGCCACTGGCTGTTCCGTGTTCCGTGACCAGCAGTCCGTCGGCTCCTATGTGGATGACGCCGGCATCACGACCGCAGTCAAGGCCAAGATGGCTGAAGACAAGTCGGTGGCGGCCAGCTCGATCAGCGTTGAAACGCTCAACGGCACGGTGCAACTGTCCGGTTTTGCGAAGTCGCAAGCCGAAAAGAGCCGTGCGGAGCAGATCGCCCGCTCGACCAACCACGTGCGTGAAGTGCGCAACAGCATCGTGGTTCGCCCCTGATCTTGCGGGGCCTGGCAACAGGCCCGCATGCCCTACAAAAAGGGCCGGAAGCAATTCCGGCCCTTTTTGTCGTTAGAGTAGGCCCATGCAGGTATTCAATTGCGACCAATGCGGTCATCTGGTTTTCTTCGACAGCGTTCAGTGCCTGCACTGCGGCGCAGCTCTCGCGTTCCTGCCGCAATCGCTTGAAATGGTGGCCATGAAGCCGCTGGACAACGATTGGTGGCAACGCGCGTCGCCCCCCGCCGCAGGCAAAGCCGCAATCTACCGCTTCTGTCGAAACCGCACGCTGTATGACAGCTGCAATTTCACGGTGGCCGGCGGCGATGCCCATGCGCAGTGCGTGTCCTGCCGCCAGACGCGCTGGCTGCCCGATCTGTCGGACAAGTCCAACCTGCGCCGCTGGAAACAGATAGAAGCCGCCAAGCGCCACCTCTATTACTGCCTCGCTCGGCTGGGCCTGCAGCCCGGTGCGGGCGAACGCGCGCCGCGCTACGACCTGCTCGAGGAAATGCCGGGCCAGGCGCCGGTCATGACCGGACACGCGGATGGCACGATCACGCTCAACGTCGCCGAAGCCGATGACGAGGAACGCGCGCGCCGCCGCCTGGCATTGAACGAGCCCTATCGCACGCTGATCGGGCACCTGCGCCATGAATGCGGGCATTTCTTCTGGGACCTGCTGGTGCGCGACAGCGAGCATCTCGAAGGCTTTCGCACCCTGTTCGGAGACGAGCGCCAGGACTATGACCAGGCACTGCAGAACTACTACGCCAAGGAAGACAAGCTGATCGGCTGGCAGGAGAAGTTCATCAGCAGCTATGCGCAGTCGCATCCCTGGGAAGACTGGGCCGAGACCTGGGCGCACTACCTGCACATGGTCGACCTGCTGGAAACCGCCGCCAGCTACCAGACCCATGTGACCGTACCCGACCCGTCACAGCCCCATGACCAGCTGGTGCAGGACCCGTTCGGTCCGGTGCCGCCCGATTTTCACGCCATGCTGGAGCAGTGGGTGCCGCTGACCCTGCTGCTCAACAGCCTCAACCGCAGCCTAGGCCACCAGGACGCCTATCCGTTTGCACTGTCGGCCGGCGCGCGCCGCAAGCTGATGTGGGTGCATGAGCTGCTGCAGCAGCACCGGCGGCGGCAGTTGCCGCCAGCCGCGCAGGAATGACGCCCGCTCAGGCCGCCGGGCCGGCGACTTTCTGGCGCAGGCGCGCATAGACGTCGGACGACACGAATTTGTCGACTTCACCGCCCAGTGTCGCGATCTCGCGCACAAAGGTGCTGCTGATGAACTGGAACTTGTCGCTGGGCGTGAGAAACACGGTTTCGACTTCCGGCATCAGCGTACGGTTCATGCCTGCAAGCTGGAATTCATAGTCGAAATCGGTGACCGCACGCAAGCCGCGCACCATGGCCTTGCCGCCGCGCTGAACGACAAAGTCACGCAGCAGTCCGGAGAAGCTTTCCACGCTTACCTGTGGATAGGGCTTGACCGCCTCGCGCACCATGGCAATGCGCTCATCGAGGCTGAACATGGTCTTCTTGTGGTGACCTGCGGCCACGGCCACGATCACCCGTCCAAAAAGCTGGGTCGCGCGGCGCACCACATCCTCATGGCCCAGGGTGATCGGATCGAAAGTGCCGGGGTAGACGGCAAGCACGTTATCGGCCATGGCGCGGGAGTCTCCAAGTAGCAAGAGGGATGGCACTGCACCTTGGAGGTGCAGGCCTTGCGCGCATTATGCCCAAGCGCCCGCGCGCCGCCCAGGCAATCAGTCCGCTTCGACGCACGCCTCGTCGCTCGCCTGGGCTGCTTCCACGATGGGGCCCTTGCGCAGCAGATGCGCATGCACCGCCCCGGCCTTGAGGTAGCGCTGGCGCGTCAGGCCCAGCGGCGCCAGCGCCGCGTCGTCCCATTGCGCGGGCGCCTCGAGGTAGATCCAGCCGTCTGCGCCGACAGCGCCGCGCGCCGCCCGCAGCGCAGGCAGGAACAGCGCGTTCTCGGTGAACGGCGGATCGATCATCACCAGATCCAGGCTGTCGGACGTGATCTGCTGCAAGATGTTCAGCCCGTCGCCGCGCTGCACCTTGACGGCCGTGGCGCCCAGGCGCTGCTGCAGGGTACGCAGCTGCGCGACCAGGCCGGCATCGAGCTCGACCATGACCACGTCCTTGGCACCGCGCGAGGCGGCCTCGAAGCCCAGCACGCCCGTGCCCGCGAACACGTCCATGCAGCGCCAGCCCGTGAGGTCCTGGCCCAGCCAGTTGAACAGCGTCTCGCGCACGCGGTCGGGCGTGGGCCGCAGACCCGGGCGCTGGGCCACGGACAGGCGCGTGCGCCGCCACTGGCCGCCAATGATGCGGATTTCACCCGCGCCACCGGTCGTTCCGGCCTTGGCGGCGGCTGCGGCTTTCGCGGCTTTCAGCGCCTTGCCCTTGAGCGGCGCGGGCGTTTCCACGACTTCTGGCAGGTCGCGCGTGCGCACGCGCGTCTTGTGTTCAAGTGCCTTGATTGCATCGGCCACGGCCATGGATTGCACATCGATGTGGATACGTGAACGGCTCATGGTTTGCTTCCTCCGACCACCACAGTCACCATGCGCTCGGGCTGGAGCATGCGGGCCATCGCGGCACGCACCTCGCTGGCGGTCAGAGCCTCGACGCGCTTTGTCCAATGCTCGAGATAGTCAAGCGGTAAATCATTCCAGGCGATGTTCGCCACGTTTGACAGCAGCTTGCGGTTGCTGTCTATGCGCAGTGCGAAACCGCCAATCAGATTGTCCTTGGCCGCACGCAGTTCGGCGTCGGTGGGGCCCTTGGCAACGAAGTCAGCCAGGACCTGCTGGGACACCTTGATTGCCTCGGGCGCCTGATCGGACCGCGTCTGCAGGCCGATCTGGAATGCACCGGCATGCAGGCCAGGCGCAAACCCGCTGTAGACGCTGTAGCTGAGGCCGCGCTTTTCACGCACCTGCTCCATCAACCGCGACGTGAAACCGCCGCCGCCCAGGATGTGGTTGCCGACCATCACCGCCAGGAAGTCGGGGTTGCGCCGGGTGATGCCGGGCTGGCCGATCAGCACATGGGCCTGGGCCGAAGCAAAGGGAATAGCGATGTCGCGCGCCGCCGCGAGCGCCGCCACCTCGGGCAGTGCGGGCTGCTGCGGGCAGGCAGCGCCCGCGGGCCGTGCCGCCGCATCATGCGCCTGCAGCGGCGCGAGCAGCTGGCTGACCAGCGCGTCGGCCTGGGCGCGGTTGAGCGCACCCACAATGCTCACGCGCGCGCCGCAGGCATTGATGAGCTTGCGGTGAAAAGCCTGCATGGCGCTCACATCGATGCGCGCCAGCGTGGCCTCGGAGGTCTGCAGCCCATAGGGGTGGCCGCCGTAGACCGCGGCGGAGAAGGCCTTGGCGGCCACCGTCGCGGGACGGGTATCGGCTTCCTTGAGGGCCGCGCTCCAGCGCGCGCGGTCGCGCTGCCAGATGTCCTGCGGCCAGCTGGGCTCGGCGATCTGGCGCGCGGCCAGGCGCGCGGCCTTGGCCAGCAGCTCAGGGTCGGTCAGCGAGCGCAGCACATAGCTGAAGCCGTCGTCATCGGCCGCAGCACCGAAGTTCGCACCCAGGTCGGCCCAGGCTTCGCCCAGGGCGTTCTCGTCCTGGGCCGGGGCGTTGCCGCTGGCGCGCACCCCCTTGGAGGCCATCAGCGCCACGGCCGAGGCCAGGCCCGACTGGTCGGCAGGGTCACGGCGGTTGCCGGCGTCAAACGCCACCTGTACATCGACCATGGGGATGCCGGGGCTGTCGACCAGCCAGACCTTGGCGCCGCTGGGCTGGGTCCAGTGCTGGATGGGCAGCAGGGCCCAGGCAGGCTGGGCGGCCAACAGGCCGCCGGCAAGGGCCAGCATCAGGCTGGCGGTTCGTGTGGGAAAAGCTTTCATGCGTTCACTCCGAAGCAGGCTCAATGCAAGGGCTGCTCGGAGGCAGACTCGGGTCGACGGGGCTTGCCCGGATCGAGGGGCTGGGGATCCAGCGTGGCAATGGTCAGCTGGTCATCGCCGAAATAGCGCGCGGCGACGTCCTGGACCTGGGCCGACGTGATCTGCTTGAGGTGCTGCAACAGCCGCTCCTCGGCATCGACCGGCAGCTGCATGCTCCAGTAGCTGCCCAGGCTCTGCGCCTGGCTGAACACCGAATCACGTTCGTAGACCGTGCCCGCAATCCACTGCGTCTTGACGCGGGCCAGCTCGCTGGCATCCACGCCCTCGCGCGCCACGCGTTGCACCTCGGCGCGCAGCGCGGCTTCGACCTCGGCCACCGTCTTGCCGGCCGCGGGAATGCCCGTCAGCATGAACATGCTGGGGCCGCGCCCGAGCAGCGACGCCGAGCTGCTGGCCGAATCGGCGACCCGCTGCGGGCCTTGCTCCAGCGCGCGCTCCAGGCGGGCTCCGCTGTAGCCGCTGAGCACTTCCGACAGCATCAGCAGCGCCAGCGCGTCCTTGACCTGCGGGCCCAGCTTGTCGAGCTGCGAAATGCCCGGCACCTTGAAGCCCAGCGTCACGAAGGCCTGTTCGGCCGGCAGCTTGAGCGCCACGCGCCGCAGGCCCTTTTGCTCGGGCTCCACCTGGGGCTTGCGCACCGGCGTGGCCTTGGCGGGAATGCTGCCGTAGTATTTCTCGGCAAGGCCGCGGACCTTGGCGACATCGACATCGCCGGCCACGACCACCACCGCGTTGGCGGGCACATACCACTTGCGAAAGAACGCGCGCGCGTCGTCGGGTGTCATCGCTTCGAGATCGCTCATCCAGCCGACCACGGGGCGGCGATAGGGCGAAGCCGTATAGGCCGTGGCATAGAGCTGCTCGAACAGCGCGGCGCGCGGCTGGTCGTCGGTGCGCATGCGCCGCTCTTCCTTGACCACTTCGAGTTCCTTGCGGAATTCCTCGTCAGGCCACTGGTTGTTGGCAAAACGATCGGACTCCAGGCGCATGACGTCTTCCAGGCGCTCCGACGGAATCTGCTGGTAGTAGCCGGTGTAGTCGCGGCTGGTGAACGCGTTGTCGCGTCCGCCCAGCGCCGCCACGCGGCGCGAGAACTCGCCTGCGGGCAAGGCTTTGGAGCCCTTGAACATCATGTGCTCGAGCACATGGGCCACGCCCGATGTACCGTCGACTTCGTCCATCGAGCCCACGCGCACCCAGACCATGTGCACTGCGGTGGGCGCGCGCCGGTCGGGCTGGACGATCAGCTGCATGCCGTTGGCCAGCGTGAATTGCTGCGCCTTGGAGGCTGCTGCCGCCTCGGGTTGCGAGCTTGAAGAGATGGCGTTTTGCGCGCTTGCAGGAGGCAAATTTTGCGCCCCCGCGTTCAGGCAGGCCACGAGGCCTAGGAGGGTAAGAGCACGTTTCATAGAATGGTCAGATTCTACGAACCTGCCAATGTTCAGTTTTTTCAAAAAAAAGCCCCTTCCTTCCGCCGTACCACCCGCCGATGAGCCGGTGAGTACGCCCGCGTCCGCGCCTATTGAGCACGCACATGTTCCGGAAATTGTTCCGGACATTATCCCGGAGTCTGCCGCGCGCGCGTCGGACGCCGGCGCGATGCCAAGTCCGCCGGTGATTGCCGCGAACGAAGCAGCGCCGGGGGCCATGGGGCGCCTGCGTCAGATGTTCGGCGCGGCCAAGCCGTCCGTGGCCGAGGTACCGGTCAACGCGCCGCCTGTCGCTGCTGCGCCCCTGGCCGCGCCGCCGCTGCCTGTCCCGGCCGCGGCCGTGGAGGAGCGCGCCAGCTGGCTGGGCCGGCTCAAGGCGGGCCTGCGCAAGACCGGCAACAACATTTCCACGGTATTCACCGGCACCAAGATCGACGAGGCGCTGTATGAAGAGCTCGAAGACGCGCTGCTGATGGCCGACACCGGCGTCAAGGCCACGCAGCATCTGCTTGCCGACCTCAGGCGCCGGGTCAAGGAAACCAAGGCCACGGCGCCGTCCGCCGTCAAGGAACTGCTTGCCCAGTCGCTTGCCGACCTGCTGCAGCCGCTGGAAAAACCGCTGGTGATCGGCCAGTTCACGCCCACCGTGATCATGGTCGCGGGCGTCAACGGCGCGGGCAAGACCACGTCCATCGGCAAGCTCACCAAGCACCTTGCCGACGAAGGCGCCAGCGTGCTGCTGGCCGCGGCCGACACCTACCGCGCGGCCGCGCGCGAGCAGCTGGGCGTCTGGGCCACGCGCAACACCGTCGAGATCGTGAGCCAGCAAGGCGGCGACCCGGCAGCCGTCAGCTTCGACGCCGTGACCGCGGGCAAGGCGCGCAAGAAGGACGTGGTGCTGGTCGACACCGCGGGCCGCCTGCCGACGCAGCTGCATCTGATGGAAGAGCTCAAGAAGATACGCCGCGTGGTCACCAAGGCCGACGCCACGGCGCCGCACGAAGTGCTGCTGGTGATCGACGGCAACACCGGCCAGAACGCACTTGCCCAGGTGCGCTCGTTTGACGACGCGCTGCAGCTGACCGGCCTGATCGTGACCAAGCTCGACGGCACGGCCAAGGGCGGCGTGCTGGCCGCAATTGCCCAGGAACGCCCCATCCCGGTGTATTTCATTGGCGTGGGCGAGAAGCTCGAGGACCTGGAAACCTTCAACGCCAAGGAATTCGCCCAGGCCTTGCTCAGCTGAGGCGCACGCCTCAGCTGTCGACGCCGTCGCGCACCCACTGTGCGTAGTCGCCCAGGCACTGCTCGTTGCGCACCAGCAATTGCGGCACTTCGTAAGGGTGTTCGGCGCGCAGACGCTGGGCGAGCTGGGTCAAGGCATCGGGGAGGGTCTTGAACACCACGCGCCATTCGGCGTCGTCATGCAGCGCCTGCTGCCATACGTAATGGGAGGTGATGGGCTCGGTCTGGGCGCAGGCCGCGAGACGCGCCTGCACCATGCGCTGGGCCAGGCGCTTCGCGTCCTCTGCGCTGGCTACCGTGGTGGTCACTACGCAGATCGCGCTCCAGGAGTATTCTTCTGACATGGAAGCAGTCTAGGACAGCGCCACACTACGCTGCAAGCAGCGTTGGCACAAGTTGTCAATGGTTAAGGAACTTCTGCCTTAGCACTCCCTCCAATAGACTGCTAATATGAAGATCTGGAAGAAAGGACTTCAATGACCTCCACATCCGCAAACATTGCGACGACCACCCTGGCGCCCACCAACCCTTGGGCACTCGTGCCTCCACTGGGCAACCTGGACGCCTACATCACGGCAGTCAATCGTCTTCCCATGCTCACGCTGGAAGAAGAGCAGGACTACGCGCGTCGCCTCAAGAATGACAGCGACCTGGACGCCGCCGGCCGGCTGGTGATGTCGCATCTGCGCCTGGTGGTGGCCATTTCCCGCCAGTACCTGGGTTACGGCCTGCCCCACGGCGACCTGATCCAGGAAGGCAATGTCGGTCTGATGAAAGCCGTCAAGCGCTTCGACCCCGAACAGGGCGTGCGCCTGGTGAGCTACGCCATGCACTGGATCAAGGCCGAGATCCACGAATACATTCTGAAGAACTGGCGCATGGTCAAGCTGGCCACGACCAAGGCGCAGCGCAAGCTGTTCTTCAACCTGCGCTCGATGAAGCAAGGGCTCAAGGCCGATGCCGCGGCGCTCGACGAGAGCACCCACCGCGACACGCTGAGCCCCCATGAGATCGACACCGTTGCGCAAAAGCTCAACGTCAAGCGCGAAGAGGTCATCGAAATGGAAACCCGGATGTCGGGCGGCGATGTGCTGCTCGATCCTTCTCCTTCCGATGACGGCGAGAATGCTTTCGGTCCCATTGCCTACCTTGCCGATGGTTCGCACGAACCCACGGCAATGATCGAGTCGCGCCAGCGCGACGCGCTGGCCACCGACGGTATCAGCCTGGCGCTGGACGGCCTGGATGACCGCAGCCGGCGCATCGTCGAGGAGCGCTGGCTCAAGGTCAACGACGACGGCTCGGGCGGCATGACGCTGCACGAACTCGCTGCGGTCTACGGCGTGAGCGCCGAGCGCATCCGCCAGATCGAATCGGCGGCAATGAAGAAGATGAAGAAGACGCTGGCCGAATACGCCTGAGTCTGGCGGCAGGGATAGGCAGGGATAATCAGCGCACCGCCTTTGCAGGCGGTGCGCTTTTTTCATGGCGCCTTGCCTGCACAAGACCCTTTATTCCAATAATGATCCGAGGAGCCCGCATGATTTCCAGATTGACCCGCCGCACGCTCCTGGCCTCGGCGGCCGGTGCCGCGGCTGCCGCCTGCGCTCCCGCACTGGCAGCCAGTCCCGCCCAATGGCCTACGCGCCCGGTCAAGCTGATTGTCGGCTTTCCCGGCGGCTCGTCGCCCGATCTGGTGGCCCGCACGCTGGCCGAGCCGCTGGCCAAGATGCTGGGCCAGCCCGTGGTGGTGGAGAACAAGGTAGGCGCGGGCGGCAACATCGGCGCCGATGCCGTGGCGCATGCGACCGACGACCACACGCTGGGCCTGATGATCAATGGCAACATGACCATTGCCAAGCTGATCAATCCCAAGGCCACCTACGATCCGCTCAAGGATCTGCAGCCCGTGAGCCTGGTTGCCACCGCACCGCTGGCCTTGGCCGCCTCGGCCCAGGCACCGGGCAGCACGGCCGCCGAATTCTTCGCCGCGGCGCGCGCCAGCGGCGACAAGTGGAGCTACGGCAGCCCGGGCATAGGCACGGTCGCGCATATCGGCATGGAACTGCTCAAGGCGCGCGCCGGCATCGCCCCGGTGCATGTGCCCTACCCCGGCAACCCCCAGGTGATCAACGCCATCATCGGCGAACAGGTGCAGCTGGCGCTGCTGCCCCCGGCCATGGCCGCGGCGCAGGCGCGCGCCGGAAAGCTGCGCGTGATCGGCGTGACCTCGACCAGCCGCTCGTCGCTGGTGCCCGAGTATCCCAGCCTGTCGGAAGCCGGCATTGCCAACTACCAGATGGAAATCTGGAATGCGGTGGCCGCGCCGCGCTCCCTGCCCCGACCCATTGTCGAGCTCCTTGGCACGCTGCTCAGCGAGATCGCTCGCCACCCCGATATCCGCGCCAAACTGTTTGCCCAGGGCTGGCAGGTGGCCGGAACGTCCTCCGAAGGCCTGGCCAACCGCATACGCACCGATGCCAAGGTCATGGGCGACATCATCCGCAGTCAGAAGATCACGGCGCAATGAAAGTGGCCCCCACGCTTGCTCGCTACGCGTAGCCGCTGCCCCCCAAGGGGGCCGCGTTTTGCCTTGGGGCGGCCCGCCGGCAAAACCTGCCCCCACGCTTGCTCGCTACGCGTAGCCGCGCTGGGGGGCAAGGCCCCCCAGATGCGGTTTTCCAAACCTGCGCCAGACCCTGTCAGGCCTTCTCGGCCAGCAGCAGGCGCACGTCGGCAGCCAGCACCTGCGGGCCCACGCCGTAGCGCTCGTAGACGCGCAGGCGCCCCGCCGGGTCATAGACATAGCTGCCGGCGGAATGGTCCAGCGTATAGCTTTGCGGCGTAGGGCCTTCGACCTTCTTGTAGAAGATCTTGAAATCCTTGGCAATTGCCGCGGTCTGCTCGGGCGTGCCGCGCAGCGCGACAAAGCTGGGATCGAAGCTTTCCATATAGGCCTTGAGCATTTCTGGCTTGTCGCGCTCCGGGTCCAGCGTGACGAAGATGCCCTGCAGGCGCTCGCCATCGGCGCCCAGCAGCTTCTTGACCTCGGCCAGTTCCTGCAGCGATGTCGGGCAGACATCGGGGCACTGGGTGTAGCCAAAGAACACCACCACCGCCTTGCCCGCGAAGTCCTTGAGACTGCGCTGCTGGCCCGATGCATCGGGCAGGGCGAAGTCGCGCGCATATTCGGCGCCGGTCACATCCACGCCCTGAAAGCTGGCCTTGGTTTCACGGCTGCAGCCTGCGAGCAAGCCCGCCGTCCCTGAGCCCAGCGCCGAGGCCAGCAACAACTTCAATACACGTCGTTTGTCCATAGTGATTCAAAAAATATAGTGGTCCGCCAACAGTGCGGCAAACAGCAGGCTCAGGTGTATCAGTGAAAATCGGAAGGTCTTGCGCGCCAGGGCATCGGAATAATTGCGCCACAGCCTAAAGCCATATGCGCAGAACCCCAGGCCCAGCACCACGGCCGCCACCAGATAGAGCCAGGAACTCATGCCGAAGACAAACGGCAGGAGACATCCGGCAAACAATACCAGCGTATAGAGAAACACCTGCAGACGGGTGAATTCGTTGCCATGGGTCACGGGCAGCATGGGCAGCCCGGCCTGGCGATAGTCCTCCACCCGGTACAGCGCCAGCGCCCAGAAATGCGGCGGAGTCCACAGGAAGATGATCAGGAACAGGATCAGTGCCTCGGGCGTGACCTGGCCGGTCACGGCGGCCCAGCCCAGCACCGGCGGCATCGCGCCCGAAGCGCCGCCGATGACGATGTTCTGCGGCGTCAGCGGCTTGAGGATCAACGTATAGACCACGGCGTAGCCGACAAAGGTCGCGAGCGTGAGCCACATGGTCAGGGGATTGACCCAGGTATAGAGCAGCGCCGAGCCGGCGGCGCACAGCAGCGTGGAAAACGCCAGTGCCTGTATGTCCGACAGCTGGCCCTTGGCCGTAGGCCGCCAGGCCGTGCGCTTCATCTTGGCGTCTATGCCTTTTTCCACTAGGCAATTGAACGCCGCGGCCGCGCCCGCGACCAGCCAGATGCCTATGCAAGAGACACCCATCAGCAAGAGCTGGTCCGGTTGAGGCCAACCGGGAATGGCCAGCACCATGCCTATCAGCGCGCAAAAGACAATCAATTGCACCACCCGCGGCTTGGTCAGCGCGTAGAACTGCGCGAAGCGCGAAGGAGCGGAAACAGTGGCAGCAAGGCTCATGCGGAAACTCGGGAAGAAAAGAACGGCACTTCAGCGGGAAGGGGCGACAGCATCGGGCCGCCCCGCCGTATCCCAGGACGCGGCTGCGCGCAGCAGCCGGTCGAGGTCGCGCTTGGCCTTGGTGGCGCTGGATTTGTCCAGCGATGCGGGCATGCGCATCATCCAGTGGCCCAGCGGATCGACAAGATAAAGGTGGTCCTCGATGCGCTGGCCCGGCGAGGGCTCGAGCCAGCCGGCAAGCGCCTGGGTGTCGACGCGCAGCACCTGGCCCTGGGCCATGGCGGGCGCCAGGGCTGCGGGGGGCTGGGCCGCGTCATTGATCAGCCAGACCCAGTCCAGCCTGTCCTTCTCGCGGCCCAGGCTCTCGCGCAGCTGACGCTGCAGGTACAGATGCTCCTCGCAGGCCGCATTGCACTGCCCGCCCGCGACGCTGACCAGCAGCCACTGGCCCTTGAGCGCTGCCAGCGGCACGGCTGCGCCGTCCAGCGTGCGCGCCTGCACATCGGGCAAGGCGCGCTGGGGCTGTATCAGCTCGCCGAAGTTGCGCCGGCCTTCGGGCCGGACCACGTAGTAGGTGAAATAGGAGGCGATGACCGGCGCCGCGCAGACCAGCAGCACGGCAATCATCTGCCAGCGGCCCGAACGCGTGCGCTGGGCCTGCATGGCCGTGCCCGCGGCCGGCAGCCCATGCACGCTCAGACCCAGCGGCTCGGCAGCGCCGCGTTCAGGTTGCGGGCTGCTGGCGTGGGCAAATGAAGCGTCGGAAGAGTTGAAACCAGACATAGAGAACCGCCATCAGAAGACTGATACCAAACCATTGAAATGCATAGCCGTAATGCTTGTCCACCCCTGCATCGACGGGGGGCCAGTCGCGCTGCAGGCCTTCGCTGTCGGCGCCCGTCTGGACCATGCTGATCGGCAGCAAAGGCAGACCGGTTTGCGCGCGAAACCGGGCCATGTCGAGATTCTGTCGGATAGGCGACGTTTCGGAAACAGGGTCTGCACCGGGTGCCATTTCGTACAGCCGTGCGGGCGCAAGCGCCAGTCTGCCGCCCACCATCACCGGTGCCGGGGGCGTATCCACAGGCACGAGCGCCGTGCGGTCCTGGAAGTTGCGGGGTATCCAGCCGCGTTGCACCAGCACCACTGCAGGCGTGGGACTGTCGAGGGCCAGCGGCGTCAGCACGAAGAAGCCTGGGCGACCATGCATTTGCCGGTTGTCGAGATAAACGGTGTGCGATGCGAGCCAGCGGCCCTGCAGCGTCACGCGGCGGTGGACCAGACTTTCGGCCGGCGCCTGCAACGCCTGCAGCAATGCCGGCCCATCGAGCGGCGCCTGCTGGCCACGCGCTTCAATGGCCGCGGCCAGCGCCTGCTTGTGCGCCGCGCGGTCGAGCTGCCAGCGGCCCAGCGCGGCCGTGCCGGCCATTCCCAACACCGCGGCCAAGGTGATCACCCAGAAGCGCACGCCTACTGGCGAACCCGCTGGCCTTGTGCTTTTACTCACCGGATAATGGTCTCCATGAAAATCTTCATCGCCTTGGCCTTTCTGGGCATTCTGGCCAGCCTGGGCAGCGCCTTGTTCTTCATGATGCGCCGTCCCCGCGATGGTGTAGAGGATAACCGCCGCCGCAGCCAGCACATGGCGCGTGCGCTTGCGCTGCGTGTGGGCTTGTCGGTGGTGCTGTTCCTGTGCCTGCTGATCAGCTGGAAGCTTGGCTACATCCAGCCCACGGGCTTGCCGCTGGGCCGCTGAAGCGGCAGAGCCGGCCCATGGCCGGCTCTCGCAGCGTGGTGGCCGACACCACCGCCGTCTGTTTACATCCAGTAGACCAGCACGTAGAGACCCAGCCAGACCACGTCCACAAAGTGCCAGTACCAGGCCGCGCCTTCAAAGCCGAAGTGCTTCTCGCCCGTGAAATGGCCTTTTTGCAGCCGCAGCGTGATGAAGAACAGCATCAGCATGCCGACAAACACGTGGAAGCCGTGAAAGCCCGTGAGCATGTAGAAGGTCGAGCCAAAGATGCCGGACGACAGCTTGAGGTTCAGGTCGGTGTAGAGGTGGTAGTACTCATAGCCCTGCACGCACAGGAAGATGAAGCCCAGCACCACCGTGGCCCACATGAACGCAATGGTGCGGCCGCGATGGTTTTCGCGCAGCGCATGGTGGGCAATGGTCAGCGTGACGCCCGAGGTCAGCAGCAGCGCGGTGTTGATGGTCGGCAGCCAGAACGGGCCCACGGTCTGGAACGGCTCGACGGTGCCCGCGGGCGAGGCGGTGGCACCGGCGGCCATGCTGGGCCAGACGGCCTTGAAGTCGGGCCACAGCAAGGCGTTCTCTATGCCGCCCAGCGCCGGCACGGAATGCGCGCGACCCCACCACAGCGCGGTGAAGAACGCGCCAAACAGCATCACCTCCGAGAAGATGAACCAGCTCATGCTCCAGCGGAACGACAGGTCGATCTTGCGCCCGTAAAGCCCGCTCTCGCTTTCATGGATGGCGTCGCGGAACCACTGGTAGAGCACGACCAGCCACCAGGCCAGGCCGAAGAACAGGCTCCATTTGCCCCATTCATGGCCGTTGATCCACTGCCCCGCGCCGAGGATCACGAAGAACAGCCCCGCCGCCGCCATGATAGGGTGGCGCGATTCACCGGGCACGTAGTAGTAGGGCGTTGCGCCTTGGGTAGTTCCACTCATTTCCTGCTCCTGACTCTCTAGGTCCTTGCGTCCGTCTGTAGCTAGGCGCTCAGACGATCCAGTTCACAATCAAGATCAAGCCTGCGACCAATAGAAAAATGGCCACCAGCCCCCCCACCACCACCTGCAGCGGAGTGATGCTTTCAACGTCTTTTTGGTATTCGCTGCCCTTGCGCACGCCCAGCAATGCCCACAGCATGGTGCGCGCGGTGCGCAGCGGCGAGGATTTCTTCTGCGGCGCGTTCACAGCACGGGCTCCCTGGCGCCGGGCGCGGCCACCTGCTTGAGGCCGCCGGCGGGCGCGGGCGGCGTCTTGCCGCCGACCTCGAAGAAGGTGTAGGACAGCGTGATGGTCGTGACGTCCTTGGAAATCTTCGGGTCGATCACGAAGGCCACGGGCCATTCCTTTTTCTCACCCGGCTCCAGCGTGTACTGGTTGAAGCAAAAGCACTCGAGCTTGATGAAATGCGCGGCCGCCTGGTGCGGCGCGTAGCTGGGAATCGCCTGCGCGGCCATGCGGCGGTTTTGCACGTTCTGGAACTCGTACTCGACCACCGTGAGTTCCCCCGGATGCACCTGCACCGAACGCTGGCGCGGCTTGAAGTCCCAGGGGCCGCGCGCGTTGGCGTCGAACTCGACGGTAATCGTGCGGCTCATGTCGACCTGGGAGTTGGCCGGCAGCTTGGCATTCGGGCCGATCTGGCCGTTGCCCGGCACCTGACGCTCGGAAATCGCCAGGATGTTGATTCCCAGCGCTTCGCAGACATGCTTGTAGATGGGAATCAGCGCATAGCCGAAGGCAAACATGCCGACGGCAATCACCGCCAGCTTGCCGACCATCTTCGTGTTTTCCTGGCGCATTCCCACGGCGTTCCTTTACTGCGCACCCAGCCACAGCATCTTGGCCACGAAGCCCGCCAGGAAGACGGCGGCGATCGAGACCAGGATCAGTGCGAGGCGCAGATTGCTTTTACGTTGATCAGGTGACATTACCAATTTCCCCATTTATCCATGATGCTCTTCTTCCGCTCGCAGACCCTTGAAACGGCAAGACCCAGCTCAGGGGCTCCGAGCAAGGGCCGCCCCGCAGCGAGGATGCCGTCCCTAGCCGGGCGCCCCCTCCACCGAAGGATGAGAGGGGGAAGCGGGGGCCCGCCCAGGGCGCAGCCGCTCAGGGGGTGCTTCATTTCATCCAATCACACGGGTGGCGGTCGAATCGAGCTTGGGCGGGTTCTCGAAGGTGTGGAACGGTGCGGGTGAAGGCACTTCCCACTCCAGACCTTCGGCGCCTTCCCAGGGACGCTGGGGCGCTTTCGCGCCCTTGCCGCGCATGGCCGGCACGACCACGAACAGGAAGAAATACACCTGGATCAGGCCGAAGCCAAAGGCACCGATGGACGCCAGCATGTTGAAGTCGGCAAACTGCATCGGGTAGTCGGCGTAGCGGCGCGGCATGCCGGCCAGGCCCAGGAAGTGCATGGGGAAGAACGTGATGTTGAAGAACACCAGCGAGCCCCAGAAGTGGATGCGGCCGCGGGTTTCGGAATACATCACGCCGGTCCACTTGGGCGCCCAGTAGTAGTAGGCGGCAAACATGGAGAACAGCGAGCCCGCGACCAGCACGTAGTGGAAGTGGGCGACGACGTAATAGGTGTCCTGCAGCTGGATGTCGATGGGCGCCATCGCCAGGATCAGGCCGGTGAAACCGCCCATGGTGAACACGAAGATGAAGCCCACCGCGAACAGCATCGGCGTCTCGAAGGTCATGGAGCCGCGCCACATGGTCGCGATCCAGTTGAACACCTTCACGGCCGTCGGCACGGAGATCAGCATGGTCGCGTACATGAAGAACAGCTGCCCCGTGACCGGCATGCCGGTGGTGAACATGTGGTGCGCCCAGACGATGAACGACAAGATGGCGATGGACGCGGTCGCGTAGACCATGGACGCATAGCCAAACAGCCGCTTGCGCGCGAACGCGGGAACGATCTGGCTGACGATGCCGAAGGCCGGCAAGATCATGATGTAGACCTCGGGGTGGCCGAAGAACCAGAAGATGTGCTGGTACATCACCGGGTCGCCGCCGCCGGCGGGGTTGAAGAAGCTGGTGCCGAAGTGGCGGTCGGTCAGCGTCATGGTGATGGCGCCGGCAAGCACGGGCATCACGGCAATCAGCAGGTAGGCGGTGATCAGCCAGGTCCAGGCAAACATCGGCATCTTCATCAGCGTCATGCCGGGCGCGCGCATGTTCAGGATGGTGACGATGATGTTGATCGAGCCCATGATGGACGAGGCGCCAAGCACATGCATCGCGAAGATGCTGGTGTCCATGGACGGGCCCATCTGCAGCGTCAGCGGCGCGTAGAGCGTCCAGCCGGCCGCGGGTGCGCCGCCGGGCATGAAGAACGAGCCGATCAGCATCGCGCCCGCGGGCACCATCAGCCAGAAACTGAAGTTGTTCATGCGCGCAAAGGCCATGTCGGAGGCGCCGATCTGCAGCGGAATCATCCAGTTCGCAAAGCCCACGAACGCCGGCATGATCGCGCCAAACACCATGATCAGGCCGTGCATGGTGGTCAGCTGGTTGAACAGCTCGGGGTTCACGAGTTGCAGGCCGGGCTGGAACAGCTCGGCGCGGATCAGCAGCGCCAGCACGCCCCCGACCATCAGCATGGTGAAGGCAAACAGCAGGTACAGCGTGCCGATGTCCTTGTGGTTGGTCGCATACATCCAGCGGCGCCAGCCGGTCGGCGGCGCATGGTGGTGATCATGGTGGTCGTCGTGGCCCGCGTGGTCCGCATGGCCTGCTGCCGGCCCATGGTTGTCAATTACTGCGCTCATCTTCGATTCCTCGGTACGTTGGGGCCGGCTTACTTGCTGCGCTCAGCGACTATTTCGGACGGCTGCACCAGCTGACCGGTCTTGTTGGACCAGGCGTTCTTGGTGTAGCTGGCGACGGCTGCAAGGTCGGTATCGCTGAGCTGCTTCCATGACGGCATGGCGCCGTTGGCGGCCCCGTGCAGCAGGATGCGGATCTGCTGCGCATGGTCGGTGTTGAGCACCACGGCCGAGCCGTCAAGCGGCTTGATCGGGCCCGCGCCCTTGCCGTTGGCCTGGTGGCAGGCCGCGCAGTTGGCCGCATAGACCTTCTCCCCGCGCGCCAGCAGCGGCGCCAGCTCCCACACCCGGGTCGGGTCGTCGAGCTTGGCGGCCGCGAGCTTGCGCTGGCCGTCCACCCATTGCGTGTATTCCGCCGCATTGACCACCTTCACGTGGATGGGCATGTAGGCGTGCTCCTTGCCGCACAGCTCGGCGCACTGGCCGTAGAAGTCGCCGACCTTCTCGGCGCGGAACCAGGTGTCGCGCACGAAGCCTGGAATCGCATCCTGCTTGATGCCGAAGGCCGGCACCATGAACGAGTGGATCACATCGTTGGCGGTGGTGATCACGCGCACCTTCTTGCCGACCGGAACCACCATCGGGTTGTCGACCTTGAACAGGTAGTCGGCCGGGGCATTGCGCACATCGCCGCTGTCGGACATCGCGCGGTGGCTGCTGTCCAGCGTGGACACGAAGCCCAGGCCCTCGCCTTCGCCGTTGATGTAGTCGTAGCCCCATTTCCACTGGTAGCCCGTGACCTTGATGGTCAGGTCGGCATTGGTCGTGTCCTTCTGCGCCACCAGCACCTTGGTGGCCGGCAGGGCGATCAGGATCACGATGATGAACGGCACGATGGTCCAGATGACTTCCACGGTCACGGACTCGTGGAAATTCGCCGCCTTGGCGCCACGCGACTTGCGGTGCTTCCAGATCGAATAGAACATCACGCCGAACACGCCCACGAAGATCAGCGTGCAGATGCCCAGCATCATCCAGTGCAGGAACTGCTGCTCCTGGGCAATGCGCGTCACTGCCGGATGCAGATTGAGCTGATTGACGGCCGGGCCGCCCGGCAGGTCCTGGACGGCGTGGGCCGCCGTTCCCACCCCTATGCCCGCCATCGCGACAAATGCTTCCAGCTTGGAGGAAATGCTTTTCATAGTTCTCACTTGCTTCTAAGCCTCAAGTTATCCAATCGACTGGGTACCGCGTGGGTCAGCACCCGTGACCCCACCGCCCGCGGGCGGATGCGCCACGGCCCTTTGCCCGCCCCGCGCGCTCCCCCCTGCCCGCGCACAACCGGCATGGCCAGAAAGCCCGGCGCCGCGCAGCGGCCCGGCCGTGCGTGGGCCGCGCCCGTTCACCACAAGGAAGTTCGGCGCGCGGCAAGCGGCGGCCAGAGAAAGCAGGCGCCGCAACGCCTGCTTGGAAAATGCGTCCACGGCAGTGCCCGACCCCGCGCGCGCCTGTGCGCCCGCAGCGGTCCACCGTTTCAAACCCCATTCATCCCATGCGCGAGCCAGTCGCCCGTCAAACCGCTGGCCCGACCCCGTGGCAAAGCGAAACACCAATTTTTTCTCCCATCGTGGCAGCAACGCCGAGGGTGCCTTCCCTGCCTTGAAGTGAGGTCCGCAGGGAAAGCTCTTTCACGTGATTCACAGGAACGACTTGCTCGCCCCTGTGATCCGCTCTTCGCTCTTATGTGTCATTGCAAAAATTGTATGTCGGGAAGCTGCCAAAGCAATGACCGGAAAGTGACATTCGGACTAGCGCAAACCCGGGTTGCGCCCACCACGCAACATGGAGCGCATGTCCTCCAGCGACACCGCGCTGCTTTCGCTGACCTTGAGCCGCGGCGCGGGCTTGTAGGCATGACCATAGACAATCTCGAAAGTCAGCGCCAACTGACCACCATGTGCCGCCGATGCCAGGCGCTGCTGCAGCGCATCCTCGAGCTGGCGGCGCCACTGGCGCCCGCGCAGGCCCGCAAAGCGCTGCGGGTGCAGGTTGCAACCGAGTTCGCGCAGTTCCTGCAGCAGACGCTGCGGCGTGGCAAAGGTCAACGTGATGTGCTCCATGTCCATCACGGGCTCGGCAAAACCGGCCTGCACCAGCATGTCGCCCCAGTCGTGCATGTCGGTGAACGCGTGGCCGGGAACCGGCCAGCCCAGTTCGGCATAGACCGCATGCAGTTCGCGCAGCGTGTCCGGCCCCAGACAGGAGAACATCACATAGCCGTCCACCGCCAGCGCCTGGTGCCACTCGCGTATCAGCTGCTGCGGGTCGGCCGCGGTATGCAGCGCCATGTTGGCCCAGAGCATGTCCACGCTGCCCGATGCGGGCGGGCCGAACTGCACCGCCCCACCCAGCCAGCGCGCGGGCTGCCACCAGCGCTGGCCCAGTTGCTCCTGGGCCACGGCCATGCGCCGCGGCGCGCCTTCGTGCACCTGCACGCCGGCCTGAGGATAGCGCGCGGCAAGCAGGCCGTGGGCCTGCAGGCCGCCGCGCACCGGCTCCCAGTGGCACCAGTTCTTTGGCGCCTGGACTATCCATTCGAGCCGCTCGTCCATGCGCCGCGCAATCTCTTCGTGCAGCCAGGGCGACAGGGGCGGCGCGGCCTGATGCCAGCGCGCGGCGGCCACGGGATCAATGGTGGGAGGAAGCAGATCAGACATACGGACAAGCAGAGCAGACAACAGGAACGTTTTCCGGGCAGCGCTGGACATGCCCATGCCGCCATTGGGCCACAGCCCGAAAAAACACGTCGGGCGCACGGTGCCGGCGTATAGTTTTGGCCATGTTTTTTCGCCCCGGCGCATGGATGCTCGCGGGCCTGGCGCAGCAGGCCCTGCCCAGCCAATGCGCGATCTGCGGATGCTGGCCCGCGCAGCGCGTGTGCGCCGACTGCGCCGCGCGCTGGGCAGCCGCGCGGCCGCGCTGCCGGCATTGCGCCTTGCCCCTGCCGGGCGGCGCGACCGAATGCGGCGCCTGCCTGCGCGCGCCGCCGGCCTTTGACCGCGCCTGGGCGGCGGTTGACTACGGCTATCCCTGGTCGCGGCTGCTGGCGCAGTTGAAGTTCCAGCAGGACCCGGGCGCGGCCCTGGCGCTGGCGCAGTTGCTGGCGCGCGTTCCCGGCGTGGCGGCGGCACTGGCCTCGGCCCGCTGGATCATTCCCGTGCCGCTGTCGACCCAGCGGCTGCGCGAGCGCGGCTTCAACCAGGCCGCGCTGCTGGGCCGGGCGCTCGCCAGGCTGCCGCAGGCGCCCGAATGCGCGCACCTGCTGGAACGCACGCGCCACACGCCGGCACAAAGCGGCCTGCACCGCGACCTGCGGCTGCGCAATCTGCGCGCAGCATTCGAGGTGCCGGCGCGCAGCGCAGCGCGCATTGCCGGCCGGCGCGTGGTGCTGGTTGACGACATCATGACCACGGGGGCGACGCTGGACGCCGCCGCCCGGGCGCTGCGCCGCGCAGGTGCAATCCACATTTGTGCCATGGTTGTCGCGCGCACCCAGCGCCTGCCACGACAATAGGGCCATGTTTCATATTGTTCTGGTCGAACCCGAAATCCCCCCGAACACGGGCAATGTCATCCGACTCGCGGCCAACACCGGGTGCATGCTGCACCTGATCGAGCCGCTGGGCTTTTCCATGGAAGACCGGCTCATGCGCCGCGCGGGACTCGACTACCACGAGTACACGCAGGTCAAGCGCCATGCGGGCTGGACGGTGTTCCTGCGCGACGAACAGCCCGACCCGGGACGCATGTTTGCCATGACATCGCATGGCAGCAGCCCGCTGCATGCGGCGCAGTTCGAAGCCGGCGACTGGTTGATCTTCGGTTCGGAAACGCGCGGCCTGCCCGTGGCGCTGCGTGAAAGCTTTGCACCAAGACAGCGCCTGCGCCTGCCCATGCTGCCCGGTCAGCGCAGCCTCAACCTGTCGAACGCCGTGGCCGTCAGCGTCTTTGAAGCCTGGCGCCAGCTGGAATTTAGCGGCGCGCTGTCCAGCAATCCCGATTGACGCGGTAGTGCCCAGCGCTTGCGTCGAGCACACGCTACAGATCTGGCGCAGTCCAGCGCGGGGCACCGAGCAAGGGCCGCCCGCAGCGAAGCTGCCGTCCCCCTCCACCGAAGGTTGAGAGGGGGGAAGCCGGGGTGGCCCAAGCCGCGTGAGCGGCTCAGGGGGTGCTGCTAATTCGGCGCGCCGTAGCTGTGGATCAGTGATTCCGCGACGCACACCGGCCGCTCGCCGCCTTCGCGCTCCACGGTCACGGCCCAGGTCATCTGCAGGCCGTCGGGCTCGATGCGCTCGGCCTGCTGCAGCGTCATGCGCGCGCGCAGGCGGCTGCCCACGGGCACGGGTGCGGGAAAGCGCACACGGTTGAGGCCGTAGTTCACCCCCATGCGCGCGCCCGCAAACGCGAACGCGCTTTCAAAGAAGCGCGGCAGCAGCGACAGTGTCAGAAAGCCGTGCGCGATCGGCGCGCCAAAAGGCCCGGCCGCGGCGCGCTGCGGATCGACATGTATCCACTGCTGGTCGCCGGTGGCATCGGCAAACTGCTGGATCTGCTGCTGGGTGACCGTGATCCAGTCGGTCACAGCGACTTCCTGGCCAAGGCAGGACAGCACTTCGGAATAGGAGGTAAAGGTGCGCATGCGACCCACTGTAGTGGGCGCGCTGCCTGGCCGTTGTCTGGCAGGCGACAACGCCGGCTCAAGCCGCCGCAGGCACGCTGCGCTGGACAAAGAACAGCGCCAGGCCCACGGCCATCAACAGCCCGCCAAACACCCGATTCTGTATGCGCAGCGCACGCGGGCTGCGCATCAGGCGGCGCAAGGCGCTGGCGCCGGCCGCATAGCCGTGCATCACCGTCGCGTCGATGGCCAGCATGGTCACTGCCAGGATCAGCAGTTGCGACCACAGGGGGCGGCTGGGCGTCATGAACTGCGGCAGCACGGCAACCATGAAGATGATGCCCTTGGGATTGGTGGCATTGGTCAGGAATCCGGTCAGCAGGCGGTTGCGCAGGCTCAGCGCCGCCACGGGAGCACTGTCTTCGGTCAGCGGCCCGGTGCTCGAGCGCCATTGCGAAAAGCCCAGATAGATCAGGTACAGCGCGCCCACGACCTTGACGATATTGAATGCCCAGGCCGAGGCCGCAAGCAGCGAGCCCACGCCCACCCCAGCAATCACCAGCACCAGCATCAGGCCCAGCTGCAAGCCCCAGATGGTGGCACTGGCTTGGCGCAGGCCATAGCGCAGCCCATGGCTCATGGACAGCACCGCCCCCGAGCCCGGAGACACCGCGATGATCCACGCGGCAAGGAAAAAGGCCAACCAGGTCTGCAGGTCCATGAATCAGTAAGCAAAGGGCGAAAAACCGTCCATTCTAGGCGTGGACTCGCGGGCACGCACGCGGCCCCGGCAGCACCCGTGCTACGCTGCGCGCCATCATGTTCAACCCATCTCAAGCCGATGTACGGCGCTTTTTCTGCGGGGTGCGCGCCAAGATGCTTGCCGATGCGCCCATGGAAGCCATTGAAACCCTGGCCAGTCTCTGGATTGCCGAGCATCCCGAGTACTTTGCCGAGCTTGCCGATGCCGATGCGGCAGTGGCGCGCAACTACGAAGATCCGCCCGGCCAGAGCAATCCCTTCCTGCATCTGTCCATGCACCTGTCGATCAGCGAACAGTGCAGCATCGACCAGCCGCGCGGCATACGCCAGGCCGTCGAACTGCTCACGCGCCGGCTCGATTCATTGCACGAGGCCCATCACGCGACCATGGAATGCCTGGGCCAGATGCTCTGGGAAAGCCAGCGCGCGGGCAGGCCGCCGGATGGGGATGGGTATATCGCCTGCGTGCAGCGCAGGGCGACGAAAGATTAAGCACCCCCTGAGCCACTTCGTGGCTTCCCCCTCTCATCCTTCGGTGGAGGGGGACGGCAGCCTCGGTGCGGGGCGGCCCTTCCTCGCTGCCCCCATGCTGGAGCACGCCAGTTTCAAAGGCATGTCACTGCGCGCGCTGAAGACGAATCAACGGAACTTGGACTGCGGCACCGTTTTCAGGTCGCCGTCGAGGCGCCCGATGTAGCCGGCCAGCTGCTTGAGTTCCTGGTTGGTGAACTGCTGGGCAATGCCGGCCATCACGCCGTTGCTGCGGCCGACCTGGGGATTCTTGTCGATCTTGTATGACTTGAGCGCCACGTAGAGGTAGTCGGCATGCTGGCCGGCAATCTTGGGGTAGCTCGGGTCTATGGGCTTGGCGAAGTTGTCGCCATGGCACGAGACGCAGGCGCCGCGCTTGAGCAGCTCTGCCACCTGCACGCTGGGTTCATGCACCGGCTTGGCCGCGCCAGCAGGCACCTGCTTTTCGTAGAACGCCGAGACATCGGCGATGTCCTGGTCGGTCAGCGAATTGGCGATGCTGCGCATGGTGGGGTGCTTGCGCTCGCCCTTCTGGTAGGCCGTCAGCGCGGCGGCCATATAGCCTGCGCCCTGGCCCGAGATCATCGGCACCTTGTGCACTTCGGGAAAGCTGGCCTGGTAACCTTCAATGCCGTGGCAGCCTATGCACATGGCCACCTTGGAAGCTCCGGCTTTTGCATCGCCCCGTACGTCCTGGGCCTGGGCCATGCCGGTCACGCAGGCGACAGTCAAGGCAAATATCGTGGTCAAAGTCTGATTCATTTTGCGAGCACAATCCTTTGGAAGTTCTGCTTTGCCTCGTGGAGCGAATTGATTATAGGCAGCAACCGTCAAACTACCCCATCAATACTTACGCTGATATACCGCCATGAAATTTCAAGGTTCACAAAATTACGTAGCGACCCAGGATCTGATGCTGGCGGTGAACGCAGCCGCTA